>Ga0208172_1000019_pt1 | contig 110602 bp, 103 predicted proteins | sample Colrivmet1552A02_FD_187657 | JGI IMG/M metagenome (GOLD analysis project Ga0208172, IMG submission 187657) | Estuarine microbial communities from the Columbia River estuary - metaG 1552A-02 (SPAdes) (version 2) | ecosystem: Environmental > Aquatic > Marine > Intertidal zone > Estuary | place... | reverse complement strand
ACAGAAATTCGAAGGCGAGATCACCTCTAAAGGAGGTAAAATCAAGCATTCGGAGAGCTGGGGTTTGCGCAAATTGGCCTACCCAATCCAGAAAAAATCAACAGGATTTTATTTCCTAGTTGAATTTGAAGCTGAAGGCAACGTTGTTGCAGATTACGAATTGATGATGAAGCGCGACGAGCGTGTTCTCCGATTCTTAACTGTCAAAATGGATGTCGATCATCTTGCCTACGCTGACAAGCGTCGTGCAAAAGCTGGAGCAACTGCCTAATTATTGTCAAACCCATTAAAAACAACGAGACATGTCAAACGATATCCGTTACCTAACTCCGATTAACATCGATATTAAAAAGGAGAAGTACTGCCGCTTCAAAAAGAGTGGTATTAAATTCATCGACTACAAAGACGCTAGTTTCTTATTGAAATTGGTCAACGAACAAGGTAAAATTTTACCACGTCGCATCACTGGTACTTCCCAAAAGTATCAAAAACGTGTCAACAAAGCCATCAAGCGCGCTCGTCACCTTGCGATCCTGCCTTACGTTGGCGACATGTTGAAATAAGTCATTGTTGAACGATATAACTGAGAAATCATGGAAGTCATTCTAAAGAAAAATGTAGATAAACTTGGTTACACCAATGAGGTAGTAACTGTTAAGCCAGGATACGGACGTAATTTCCTTATCCCGCAAGGGTATGCTGTTTTAGCTACCGCAAGTGCCAAAAAAGCACACGAAGAAATCATGCGTCAGAAGTCGCATAAAGAATCTAAAATGTTAGCTGAAGCACAAGCAATTGCTGCTAAACTTGCAGACGTTACTTTGAGCATTGCAACGAAAGCTGGTGAAAACGGCAAAATCTTCGGATCTGTCAACACCGTTCAAATTGCTGAAGCACTTCGCGAAGCTGGTTTCGATATCGACCGCAAATCTTTGAAAATCAAAGAAGAGCCGATCCGCGACCTCGGTACTTTCGAAGCAGAAGCAAACCTTTACAAAGGCGTAAAGCAAACTTTCAAAATCGAAGTAGTAGGCGAATAAGCCACTGCCCCTATAGCAATCAAAAAGCCCCGCAATTTGCGGGGCTTTTTTTATGGCTTCATATTTTGAGCATTTTATTTTTGACTTACTGATCAAACTACTTCTTTAACGAGGTGCTCCTTCACATAATTATCCACGCCCTCTTCTAGGGTATGAAAACCACCGGTGTAGCCTGCAGCCAAAAGTTTGGACATATCCGCTTCTGTGAAATACTGGTATTTATCTCGGATGTCGATTGGGGTGTCGATGAAGGTGATGTTGCATTGAAGACCCAGCGCTTCGAAAGTGAGGCGTGCAAGGTCGAAGAAAGTACGAGCTTTGCCCGAACCTAAATTGTAAAGGCCGCTTTCTGGTTGGTGGTCTTGTAAAAACAAACAAACCTTGGCGACGTCTTTGACATACACAAAATCGCGGAGTTGTTCGCCGTCTTTGTAGTGAGGGTTGTGCGAACGAAAGAGTTGCATTTGGCTCTTCTCTTGAATTTGTTTGTAGGTGTGGAGTACAACACTGGCCATGCGGCCTTTGTGGTATTCTTTAGGTCCGTAAACGTTAAAGAATTTGAGACCGTACCAGTGTGGTGGTGTGTTGGTTTGTTGCAGTGCCCAAATATCGAAGTCGTTTTTGGAGTGACCATATAAGTTGAGTGGCTGTAGTTTAGCGCTCAGGCTGTGTTCGTCTTTGTAGCCGAATTCGCCGAGGCCATAGGTGGCTGCAGAACTGGCGTAAACAAGTGGAATGCCTGCACTTGAGCAGATTTCCCAGATGGTTTTGCTGTAGTTCAGGTTGAGGTGCGCTAAAACAGCCTCATTTTTTTCGGTGGTATCTGTGCGGGCTCCTAAATGAAATACAAAGTCAATTGCTGTGCTGTTTTCTTCGAACCAAGGCAAAAACGCTTCGCGGTCAATGCATTGTTCGAAGCCTAAATTGACCCAATTGTTTTTCTTCGCTTCAATAGAGAAATCGTCGACCAAAATGAGGTCTGTTCGGCCTTGTTGATTGAGTTCTTCTGCTAAATAACTGGCAATAAAGCCTGCTGCTCCGGTAACGACGATCATAGCTTAGAATAAACCGTTGATTTCTGCGTCGATGGAGTTGATGATTTTGCCGAGGTCTTCTTGGCTTTCAGGAAAACGATTGTTGTCTACGTCAATGATGAGGAGCTTGCCTTTGTCGTAGGTAGAGATCCAGGCTTCGTAGCGCTCGTTGAGACGCTTGAGGTAGTCTAGGCGAATGCTTTCTTCGTAGTCGCGGCCGCGCTGCTGGATCTGTGACACTAGTGTAGGAACGCTAGCGCGCAAGTAAATGAGCAGGTCAGGCGCAGATACGAAGGAATCCATGAGGTTGAACAACGAAAAGTAGTTTTCGAAGTCGCGGGTGGTCATGAGGCCCATGGAGTGTAAGTTGGGCGCAAAAATGAAGGCGTCTTCGTAAATAGTACGGTCTTGGATAACGGTATGCGTCGATTCTTTGATTTCTTGAATTTGCGTAAAACGGCTATTGAGGTAATAGATTTGCAAATTGAACGACCAACGTTGCATATCGTGATAGAAATCGTTGAGATATGGGTTTTGATCCACGTCTTCAAAATGGGTGTCCCAGTTGTAATGTTTGGAGAGTAAGTTGGTGAGGGTTGTTTTTCCAGAACCAATATTTCCGGCGATCGCGACGTGCATAAACTTCTATTTTAGAAGGCTAAAGTACGACAATTAGACCGAAACGTCAAAAGATCCAGCCTACATTTTAAGTCGATAAACGCTGATTTTTCGACCCTGTTGAAAATAGAACCGATCTTGTAAAACTTGCAGCTGTTGATAGTTTTGAATAGGGAGTTCAATTCGACTTGACTGGAAACTAGGCTTTAATTTTTCTATCCAATTTTGATCTTGCAGCCAGATTTCATTTTGATATCCAAATAGAGTGAGGCCTGGCGCTAAAGTGAGCTTTTTAACCAGGGTGAGGTTGCGGTCAAACTCAAAAAAGCGACCATCGCTCAAGTGGCAAATGAGGTTTTGCTGGTATTCAAAAAATTGAACAATTTGGGCGTCTTGAATGCCTTCAAAACAATTGTCGACTACCTGAACCGCTTGGGCTGTATTGATATTAAACAAAATCAAGCGCTCGCGGTATTGGTCAAAGAGCCAAATAAAGTCAGGTCTGTTGCTGATGGCAACTTTGGAAATATTTGATAAGTTAAAATTGTAAAACGCCAATAAATCCTCTTTTAATTGCAAGGTGTTGTCGATGATACCCATCATTTGTTGCCCTTCTGAAAAAACGAGTGCACGCAAACCACTGATGGCCTGCACCTCGCTTATTTCGCCCAGTATTTTGTAGGTTTCTTGAAAGGGCGCCTGATTTTGGTTTTGTTGTAGCCAAATGGTGTTCTCTTTCCATTGGTAGAGTTGGCCCCATTCGTCGCTGGTCCAGCGGTAAGTGCTGTCCTTGAGTAAGAGTTCTTTTTCTAGTTGCCAAGTTTGTCCAAAGACGAGGCCTTCTAAAAATAAAAACAAAAGAAACAAACTACTTTTCACTGACATGCTAAGATTTCTTGAAGTAAAGCGTCGTTGTTTTGCAAACGCGGCACCTTGTGTTGGCCGCCGAGTTTGCCTTTTTGCTTGAGCCAGCGGTGAAACGTACCGCTTGCCACCACGGTTATTAACGGTGCCCCGATGTTGATATTGCCTTTGCGCTTGGCATCGTAGTCAGCATTGATGACTTTGAGTTCTTGGTCAAGGGTAGTGCAAAAAGCATTGAGGTTGCTGGGTTCGTCTTCGAATTCGATGAGCCAATGGTGCGCGCCCACTTCATTTGCCCTTTTAAAATCAGGTGCGGCCGTATATTCTCTAATTTGTACGCCATGTGCTTGACACGTTTTGCTCAGGGCACTATCGGCATGTTCAATAATGAGTTTTTCGCCAAAGGCGTTGATGTAATGCGCTGTTCTGCCACTCACTACAAAGCGAAAAGGATGGGTTTGGGTAAAGCGAATGGTGTCGCCAATGATGTAGCGCCATAGCCCGGCCGAGGTGGAAATAACCAAAGCGTAGTCGATGCCCGTCTGAACTTCTTCTAGCGAAATGACTTCTTTAGATTGCAGGCCCTCAAAGGAATTCATGGGGATAAATTCATAAAAAACTTCTGAGTTGGTCAGCAAGAGTAAATCTTTTGTGTTGATTTGATCCTGAAGACCGAAATAACCCTCTGAGGCATTGTAATTCTCTACATAATTCATGTCGGGCTTTCCGATGATTTGTTCAAAAGCCAATTGGTATGGCGCAAAAGACATGCCGCCATGAATATAGAGCTCTAAATTGGGCCAGACCTCTGCAATGCTTTGTTTTTGGCTCTTTTCTAGTACTTTTTGAAGCAAGAGGAGGGTCCAGCTTGGAACGCCAGCGATGATACAAATGTTTTGATCAAGTACGGACTCCGCCATGCGGTCGAGTTTTTCTTCCCAGTTTTCAAGAAGGGCAATTTCTTTTTTGGGCGTGCGGCGCAATTCGGTCCAGATAGGGAGGTTATTGATGATGATAGCGGAGAGGTCGCCGATGAAAACACCATGGCTTTGTTGTTCGATTTTGCCCGTGCCACCCACAATTAAGTGCTTGGCGTTGTAGAGCTTGCGTCCTTCAAAGTTGTGGTAGTATTGCGCAAGTAAATCTTTACCACCTGCGTAGTGGTTTTCTAAGAGCGAACTTTCGGTAATGGGTAAAATTTTGATGCGGTCGGCGGTTGTGCCCGATGATTTGGCAAACCATTTGGTGGCACCGGGCCAAAGTAAGTCGGTTTCGCCTTCGATGGCGCGGTCTATAAATGGTTTAAGGGTAACGTAGTCAGATAGTGGGACCTTCGACTTGAAGTCTTGGTAGTTTTCGATTGTTGAAAAATGCTGCGCTTTTCCGTAGGAGGTTTGAGTGCCTTCTAATAAGAGGAACTCAAGCATACGTGCCTGATTTGCAAGAGGTTGATCGCGGTAGTCGTTGATGCGATCCATACGCCGACCAATCCACCAAGAAAATAAGGTGTTAAACGGCATATTGGTAATTGATTTGGCTTAACCCCAGATGAGGATAGAGACAACGACGCTCAATAAGGCAATTGTGATGATCGTACCAATAGCTGCAGTTGACCCTTCGAAAAAATTATCAGACATAATGTTGTTTTTTGAGCTCCAAAAATAGCAATTCTTTTTAATCTCGGTTGCCCAAAAGGCGCAATAAAGACAAGAATAAATTGACAAAAGTTAAATACAATTGAAAACCAGCAAATAAGGCTAATTTTTGACGAAGTGTGCCGTCCATTTGCGCTTGGTGTGCCATGTTTTTGATCATTTGCATTTCGTAAGCAACAAGACCCGTAAAAATGAAGACAGAAACCAAAGAGATGATGTAGTCAAAACCACTGCTTCCTAGAAACATGTTGACTACGCTCGAAATGATGACGCCAAAAAGCAACATGTATAGCAAGCTACCGAATTTAGTGAGGTCGGTTTTGGTGGTGTAGCCTAAGAAAGCCATGAAGCCAAAAGAACCAGCGGTGAGTAAGAAGGTGGTGGCTAGTGTGCTTGTGGAATAGGCCATAAACAATACGGAAAGGCTCATGCCAAGCAGCACTGCATAAAGCACAAAAAGTGCCATTAATGTACCAAAAGAAAACTTATTGAAACCACCTGCCATGACCAAAGAAATGACGATAGGGGAGAACAATACAATGTAAAACACCATTGATACGCCGCCAGTAGCCGTCATGAAGAGCGATGCTAAGAGCGCAGGGTTGGTGCCGATAAAATAGGAAATGACGCCGGAAATGGTGAGGGCGGCAAACATGTAATTGTAAACGCTTTTGATGAAGTCGCGGGCGTAGTCTTGGCTGAGCGAGCCTGAGTTTTGGTAATTGAGATCTTCCATGGTTAATGAATTTTTGCTTGTACTAAATTAATAAATTCTCGTCTTGTGGCGTCGTTGGTCATAAAAAGACCTGTAAAAGCGCTGGTGGTGGTCACGGAGTTTTGTTTTTGAACGCCGCGCATTTGCATGCACATGTGTGCGCACTCAATGACAACAGCTACGCCTTTGGGTGCGAGGGTGCGCTGAATGGCGTCTCGGATTTCAAGGGTCAGGCGTTCCTGAACTTGAAGTCTTCTTGAAAAAGCGTCTACAACTCTTGGGATTTTGCTGAGCCCGACAATTTTGCCGTCTGGAATGTAAGCAACGTGAGCTTTCCCAAAAAACGGTAACATGTGGTGTTCGCACATCGAATACACTTCGATGTCCTTAACGATGACCATTTCTGAGTAATCCTCATGAAAAATGGCCGACTCGATGATTTCGTCTGGGTTGAGTTGGTAGCCGTTTGTTAGAAATTGCATGGCTTTGGCAACGCGTTCTGGGGTTTTGAGCAGGCCTTCGCGATTGGGGTCTTCGCCGAGTTCGGTAAGAACGCTAGCGTAGAGGTCTTGCAAATTTGAATTTTCCAAGTGAATAGTTTTGGTAAGCTAACGAGACTGGCTTAAAAAGGTTCCTTTCCGCCGTAGTATTCAACGTAATTGTTTTCGGTCTCGACAAGTTTGATTTTGGCGAGTTCGCCGCCGTTTTCTAGGACCAGCGGAGCGAGGATATCCCATATGGCAATGGCCATGATTTCGGTCGAGGCCATTTGGCCGGCCAAAAACGGAACATCTAAGTTGAGGTTTTTGTGGTCGAGTGCTTCGATGATGTGTTCCTTGACAAGTTGGCTCAGGAGTTTGAGGTTCATGATAAAGCCGGTATCGGGGTCTGGAATGCCTTTGACCGTAACCCAAAGTTCAAAGTTGTGGCCGTGCCAATTGTGGTTGGCGCATTTGCCAAAAACTTCCCAGTTTTTTTCGTCAGACCATTCTGGACGCCATAGTTTGTGGGCGGCATTGAAGGTTTCGCGACGTGTGATGTATGTTGTTTTCATGACGTAAGCCTAATTACGATGCAAAGTTAGTAAGAATGTCGCATTTCATGAGGCCATCGCGGTCAATTTCTGTCAATTGGACGGCAACAATTTGATTGATCAGGCGCGCATCGTATAGCGTCTTTACTTTCACGTAATTTTCGGTGAAGCCATAGAGTAGGCCTTCGTTTTCTTCTTGCTCGAAAAGCACTGTTTTGTGTTTGCCAACTTGTGTCTGATAGAAAGCTTGTTTTTTTCGGTCCGACAACAAGTGGAGTATCTTGCTGCGCTCGCGACGGGTGTCCATCGGCACTTTGGCGCCTAGTTTGGGAGCACCTGTATTGGCGCGTTCCGAATAGGTAAAGACGTGCAAGTAAGAAATATCGAGGTCTTTGAGGAAGTTAACCGTAGCGAGGAAGTCTTCGTCGCTTTCGCCTGGGAAGCCCACAATGACGTCTACACCGATACAAGTGTCTGGATTGATAGATTTGATTTGATGAACGCGTTCTGCATAGAGCCCGCTTAGGTATTTGCGGCGCATTTTTTCGAGGATCTGATCTGACCCGCTTTGCAAGGGAATGTGGAAGTGCGGTACAAAACGCTGGGCTTCTTGTAAGCAAAAATCGATGATTTCATTGGACAGCAAATTGGGCTCTATCGAAGAGATCCGAAAGCGCTCAATGCCTTGAACTTCGTCGAGAGCTTTGACCAAACCGAAGAAATTCTCCTCACCACCTTGACCAAAATCACCAATATTGACGCCTGTTAAGACTACTTCTTTGACTTCTGTTTTGGCGATTTTTTGAGCTTCGGCGACGGTTTGCACGATACTGGCATTGCGGCTTTTGCCACGGGCAAGTGGAATGGTACAAAATGTGCAGAAGTAATCGCAGCCATCTTGGACCTTCAAAAAGGAACGGGTGCGGTCTCCAAAAGAGTGTGACGGAATAAAGTCGTGGGTGTGCTTGATGTTGTCGTGCACCACCGTTACTTCGCTTTTCTTTTCAAGATGAGCCAGTACATTGAACTTTTCATTGGCGCCTAGCACGAGGTCTACTCCTGGTATTTGGCTGATTTCTTCAGGTTTGAGCTGCGCATAACAGCCCAAAATGATCACCATAGATTCGGGCGATATTTTTTTGGCCCGCTTGACGAGTTGTTTGCATTTTTTGTCTGCATTTTCAGTAACAGAGCAGGTGTTGATCACAAAAATGTCTGGGCTGTCCTCGAAATCGACCTTGGCAAATCCGCCGTCTTCAAAGAGCCGCGCTATGGTAGAGGTCTCGGAAAAATTAAGTTTGCACCCCAGCGTATAAAAAGCAACACGTTCGAACTGATTCATCGCTGCAAAAGTACAAAATCCTTAACTTTGCATCAAACTAATGTTATGAAGTACGATATCGCTGTAATTGGAGGAGGAATAGTTGGCGCGGCCACGTTATATAAACTACAAAGAAAATTCCCTAACCTCAGTATCGTACTCTTTGAAAAAGAGGCATTATTGGCCGACCACCAAACAGGAAACAATTCGGGCGTTATCCACTCTGGTCTTTACTATAAGCCAGGATCTCTAAAGGCGCGCAATTGTATTCAAGGCCGCAAAGAACTCGTGCAATTTGCCAAAGAACACAACATTGCTCACGACGTCTGCGGAAAAGTAGTTGTGGCAACCGATGCTTCTGAGCTTCCTAACATGGACAAAATCTTCAACACCGGTCTAGAAAACGGCATTGAAGGCATCGAAAAAATCACGGCTGCACAGGTCAAGGAAATAGAACCACACGTCAAGAGTATTGGCGGCATTTGGGTTCCGGTAACCGGCATCATCGATTTTCGCGGTGCGACGCAAAAAATGGTCGAGTTGGCGCTAGCCGCGAATCCGCAAAGTGCCATGCATTTGAACTGTGAGGTTCAAGGCATCGAAAAAGGGGAGGCTGTCAGCACAATCTTTACAAGCAAAGGTAAATTTGAGGCACGCTTCCTCGTTTTTTGTGCAGGTTTACAGGCCGACCGCCTGGCGCGCAAAGACGGCGTTGACCTCAAAGAGCAAGTCGTTGGTTTCCGCGGAGACTACTACGAACTCACGCCCGAGGCGCGCCACAAAGTAAAAAACCTCATTTATCCAGTTCCTAATCCTGATTTCCCTTTCTTGGGTGTGCACTTTACGCGCATGACCAACGGCGAAATCGAGTGCGGCCCGAACGCGGTGTTCACGTTCAAGCGCGAAGGCTATGGCAAAACCGATTTCTCTTTTCGCGATACCTACGACGCGCTTACCTACAAAGGCACCTGGAAACTCTTCTTTAACAATATGTCTTTTGGTATCAATGAATACCGCCGTGCATTTTCGAAGAAACTTTTCTTAAAGACCCTACAACGCATGATTCCGTCGCTTACCATGGAAGATATCCATCCGGGGCGTTCAGGCGTAAGAGCGTTGCTTTTAGCCGAAGACGGCGATACCCGCGACGACTTCCGCATTGAGTATCACGGCAATTCTATACACGTGCTCAATGCGCCTTCACCAGCCGCAACGGCGTCTCTAGCAATAGGCGAATATATCGCTGTAGAAGCGCAAAAGCACTTCAATTTATAAGAAACTTATTTTACAGTATTTCTTACTGTCTTCCTAAATTACCGGCTTTCCAATCTTGGATGAGCTTCGACCATGCATAAGGATTCAGCAGGTTGTTTTGAGGGAGTTGCCCGTTGGTATAGATTTTTGTGTTTTGTTGTTTGGTGAGTGCACCATAGGCCAGCGATGGATCGGCATCTAAGCGCGCGGCCACAAAAGCCAAAGATTCTCCGCTGAGCTCGCGTTGGGCGCGGCGAATGTCGTCTTCATATGGATTCATGTTGACGAAATGCTGCGCAAAGGCTTCTTTGTTGGGCCAAGGATACACTCGGATGTCTGGCATCTCGAGCGTGTCGCGCGAAAGCATGTGAATGATGCTGTAGCGGTTTTCGTTGAGGGTGTCAGGAACCCAAAAAGGACTGCTGCTGTAGCCTTTTCTCGAAAAGTAGAGGGTGTCGCCAGGTTGGCAAACAATGGAGAAAAATCCGTAGCCGTCGGAGATGACGCCATTTTTAAGCGTTTTGTTGTAGACCGTAACGTAGGGGAGTTCAAAAGCTTCTTCGGTGACAACTACGCCAGAGAGTTGAACAAGGGGTTTGTTGTCTTGTTGTGCCCTTAAAAAAGAGCTGCTCAAAACGACACAAAAAAAGAGGAAGAGCTGTTTCACACGTTAAATTTACGAATAACATGACGAATCCGAGTGAAATAGGTAACCGAATGGCAAATTTTATTGTTAAATTTGCAGGAATTTATTAAAAAATAAGTTCATGCCGCTCTCGAATCTATCCCAGATCACTGAAGGTTTAACCTACGACGACGTCCTATTGGCACCAGCCTACTCAGAGGTGCTGCCTCGCGACGTCTCTTTAAAAAGTATGTTTACCAAGCAAATTGCTGTCAATACGCCAATTGTCTCGGCTGCCATGGACACCGTCACTGAGTCTGCACTTGCTATATCAATTGCCCAACAAGGAGGCATTGGCGTCATTCATAAAAACATGAGCATCCAAGCGCAAGCACTCGAGGTGCGCAAAGTCAAGCGTTCCGAAAGTGGCATGATCATCGACCCCATCACGCTCCTCGAAGACGCGTTGGTCAAAGATGCACTTACCCTCATGCGCGAAAACAGCATTGGCGGTATTCCAGTTGTCGATGCCAACCGCAATTTAAAAGGCATCCTCACCAACCGCGACCTCCGCTTCGAGAAAAACCTCGAGCGCCCTGTTCGCGAAATCATGACCTCCGAAAACATCATCACCACAGGCGAAAGCACCGACCTCACCACCGCTGAGGTCATTTTGCAACAAAATCGCATTGAAAAGCTCCCTGTTGTCGATGCCAACAACTGTCTTATCGGCCTCATTACTTACCGCGACATCATCAAAGTCAAAGAACACCCTAATTCTTGTAAAGATACCTTAGGACGTTTGCGCGTCGCTGCGGCAGTTGGCGTTACCCACGACACCATGGATCGCGTAGCAGCACTCGTGGAGGCTGGCGTAGATGCAATTGTCATCGATACCGCTCACGGCCATACCAAAGGTGTGGTAGACCAACTCAAAGCCGTCAAAGCAGTTTATCCTGAGCTTCAAATTGTAGTCGGAAACATCGCAACAGCAGAAGCCGCCAAATATTTAGCAGAAGCCGGAGCCGATGCCGTTAAGGTAGGAATAGGTCCGGGTTCTATTTGTACTACTCGTGTCATTGCAGGTGTAGGTGTTCCTCAACTCACTGCCATCAACGAAGTTGCCAAAGCCTTGGCTGGTTCGGGCGTACCTGTCATCGCCGACGGCGGTATCCGCTACACCGGCGACATCGTTAAAGCAATTGCAGCTGGTGCCGATGTAGTTATGTTAGGTTCTATGTTTGCAGGCGTAGAAGAATCACCCGGCGAGACCATCATCTACGAAGGTCGTAAGTTCAAGTCATACCGCGGAATGGGTTCATTAGAGGCCATGCAAAAAGGCAGCAAAGACCGCTACTTCCAAGATGCCGAGGACGACATCAAAAAATTAGTGCCAGAAGGTATTTCTGGTCGCGTACCTTACCGTGGCAAACTCATCGAAGTCATGTTTCAACTGATCGGTGGCTTGCGTGCAGGGATGGGTTATTGCGGTGCGCCAACCATCGACAAATTAAAAGGCGCGCGTTTTGTACGCATTACCTCAGCCGGTGTGCGCGAATCACATCCACACGACGTAACCATCACCAGAGAAGCACCAAACTACAGCATTAAGTAATTTAAAATCAAAGATTTATTAAAATTCTCTTGAACCAATGAAAAAAACACTCTTATTCTTCTTATTCGGCTTAATGACTCAACTTGCTTTTGCCCAAAAAGAGCCAGTCGTCATGACCATCAACGACAAACCTGTAACTAAATCTGAATTCCTACAGATTTACACCAAAAACAATCCAAATCCAAGTTTTGACAAAGATTCATTAGACCGATACATGGAATTGTTTCAGGTATTCAAGCTAAAGGTAGCTGAAGCAGAAGCACTTGGATACGACACCCTGCCGCGTCTTCAAAAAGAACTCGAGGGCTACAAAAAACAACTCGCATTGCCTTACCTTATTGACTCCGTTCAAAATCAAGCAATGGTTCAAGAAGCCTACAACCGCACCGCAACCGAAGTGCGATGTTCACACATTTTAGTTAAACTCGATCCAAATGCGAGTCCGAAAGACACACTGGCCGCTTACAACCGTTTACTCGGTCTAAAGGCACGCATCGAAAAAGGCGAAGATTTTGCTTCTGTTGCCAAATCCAAATTGGGCTCAGAAGATCCATCTGTTGTCAATAACGGTGGTGACCTCGGCTATTTCACGGCCTTCCAAATGGTGTATCCGTTCGAAGAAAAAGCCTACACCACTCAGGTAGGAGCTGTTTCTGAACCATTCAGAACGCGTTTTGGTTACCACATTTTAAAAGTAACCGACAAACGCGCTGCGCGCGGTACCATCAAAGTAGCCCACCTCATGATCTCTACGGGTCGCGAAGCCAGTGCCGAAACCCGTCAAAATGCCGAAAAGAAAATCAACGAAATTTACGATAGCCTTTCTACTGGTGCTTCCTGGGAAAAAATGGTGAGCGCCTACTCCGAAGATGCCAATAGCATCAAAAAAAGCGGCGAATTACCAGCTTTTGGTTCGGGAACAAGCCAACGCATGGTTTTGGAGTTCGAAGATGCAGCCTTCAGCCTCAAGCGTGTAGGAGAATTCTCCAAGCCTGTCAAAACGCAATACGGTTACCACATCATCAAACTCATTGAATGGACACCCGTTAAATCCTATGACTTGCTGCGCAGAGAATTACAAGCAAAAGTCAACAAAGACGAACGCTCTAAAATTACCCAAGATTCCTTTGTGCAAAAACTCAAGCAACAATACAATTACACCTACAAAGCCGACAAAGGCCTCGCTTGGTTCGAACAACAAATCGATTCCACTTTCTTTATGGGCAAATGGAAGGCGAGTTCTTTGAAATCCAACAAAACCTTGTTTGTTCTCGGCGGTCAAAAATTCAAGCAACAAGCTTTTGCCCAATACGTCGAGAAAAATTTCCGTACGGTTCGTAAAGACGCCCCTGCAGTTGTCGTTAAACAACTCTATACCCAATGGGAAAAGAACCAAATCTTGGCCTATGAAGAAGCATTGTTGCCAGCTAAATATCCAGCCTATAAAGCACTCGTACAAGAGTACCACGACGGCATCATTTTGTATGAAATCATGCAGGACCAAGTCTGGAACAAAGCAGTGAAAGACACCGCAGGCTTGCGCGCATTTTTTATGGAGAACCGCAGCAAATACGTTTGGTCACAGCGCCTAGACGCCACGGTTTATGAATGCAAAGATGAGCACGTTGCTGTACAGGTATACGGAATGCTCGTTTCAGCCGATACCATTACTTCAAAAGAAGTGTTAGAAGTCATCAACAAAGATTCTGAGCTCAACCTCAAGGTGCGCATGAATAAATTCGAAGTAGCGCAAACGCCTTACTTACAAGACCGCAACTTTACACCTGGGCTCAACCCTGTCTATTCCATGGATGGCAAATGGTATGTGGTTAAAGTGGCTGCTGTTTTAGCGCCTGCACCAAAAGAATTCAATGAAGCAAAAGGTTTGGCTACTTCAGATTTTCAGGCTTTCCTCGAGAAAAAATGGCTAGAGGCGTTACGTTTAAAGCACAAGATCGTCATCAATGAAGATGCGCTCTACCAAATTGGTCAATAATGTACAATAAAACCTTCCTTTTACTTTTTCTCAACGTACTATTTTTAAGCCAGTTTCAGGCCCAAAAATTAGTCAACCAAATTGTTGCTCAAGTTGGAGACAACATCATTCTTTGGTCTGACATAGAAACCCAAAGGTTGCAACTCAGTGAAAAAGAAAGAGAAGTAAAAGGGGTGGAATGCCAAATTCTCGAACAATTACTCCTCGAAGAGCTTTTGGTGAATCAAGCACTTATTGATAGCCTCGTCATTTCAGATGAGCAGGTCGACGCCGAAATGGAAAACCGCTTGCGCATCATGGAAAACAAAATGGGCGGCCGAGAAAACCTCGAGGCATTTTATGGCAAATCTACTGTTGCCATCAAAGAAGAGTTCCGAACCATTATTCGCAACAAAATGTTGGCCCAAGAAATGGAACGCAAAATTACCGGCGACATCACCGTTACACCAAAAGAAGTTGCTGCTTTTTATGCGCAATTACCCAAAGACAGCATTCCTTTCATCAACATGAAGCTCAGTTTTCAGCAAATTGTGCAGTTCCCTGAGCTCACTGCCGCCGACAAAAAGCTGGCTTATGACCAAATTGCCGATATCCGTAAGCAAGTGATCAGTGGCAAATCTTTTGAAACAATGGCTCGCCTCAAATCTATGGACCCAGGTTCGGCTAGTCAGGGTGGTAAAATTGCCGCGTCAAAAGGCATGATGGTACCGCAATTCGAGGCCACTGTTTTTGACCTCAAACCAGGTGAAATTTCTGAAATTGTCGAAACCATGTATGGTTACCATATCATCAAATTGGTATCGCGCAAAGGCGACGACTACACTTGTTTGCATATTCTCATCATGCCCGAATACAGCTCCTCTAGTATTTCTTTGGCTTCTGCCCGTATGGATACATGCTATCAGCTGCTTTCGCGCAACGCCATCACCTGGGACGAAGCCGTTTTGCGCTTCTCCAATGACGAAGCCACCAAACAAAACAAAGGAGTGCTCACCAATCCCTACACCATGGACATCTACTGGGATATGGAACAACTCAACGAAATCGACCAACAAATTTACTTACTTACCGATGCACTAGAAAGCGGCGGCGTTTCTTTACCATCGCTTTACATGGACCTCTTCGAGCGCAAGCAAGGGATCCGCATTGTGCGCCTGCAAAATAGGGTAGTAGCGCATCAGGCCAATCTCGAACAAGATTACGCACTCATTAAATTGGCTGCTGAAAACGACAAAAAACAGCGCGTCCTCGACAACTGGACACAAGCAAAGATTCCAAATGCCTATATACGCCTAGACCCACAGTTTCAAGCTTGTGATTTTCGCGTTAATTGGCTCAAAACTCCTTAAAATCTCATGACAGACAAAGAAAGTATCGATCAATTAGTCATTGATTACCAAGCGCTCAAAAAAGAGATCCATCAAGTCATTATCGGGCAAGACGACGTCGTCGATCAGGTCCTCATCGCTATTTTTTCGCGCTCGCATTGTTTGCTAGTTGGGGTGCCAGGCTTGGCGAAAACCTTATTGGTGAATACCATCGCCAAAACCTTAGGTTTGTCATTCAATCGCATACAGTTTACCCCCGACCTCATGCCTTCAGACATCGTAGGTTCTGAAATCCTCGACGAAACCAAACAATTCAAATTCATCAAAGGCCCCATTTTCTCGAACATGATCTTGGCCGATGAAATCAACCGAACGCCACCAAAAACGCAAGCCGCACTTTTAGAGGCCATGCAAGAACGCGCGGTTACTGCTGCGGGCACCACCTATAAATTAGAGGCACCTTTCTTTGTTTTGGCAACTCAAAACCCAATTGAACAAGAAGGAACTTATCCACTTCCAGAAGCGCAACTCGACCGCTTTATGTTCAATATTTGGGTAGATTACCCTTCTTATCAAGAAGAACTTGCCATCGTTAAGTCGAGTACCAGTGATCAAATTGTCGAGCTTCAGACCGTACTCAATGCGCAACAAATCATCGACTACCAGGCGCTGATTCGCCGCATTCCGGTTCCTGAAAACGTCCTTGAATACGCCGTAACTTTGGTCGCCAAAACACGTCACAAAGATCCTCTCGCACCTCAAATCACCAAAGATTTCATTACTTGGGGCGCGGGCCCTCGTGCTTCTCAAAACCTCGTCATTGCTGCAAAATGTCATGCCGCTTTGAATGGCAAATACTCGCCAGACATCGAAGATGTAAAAGCGGTAGCCAAAGCCATTTTACGACACCGCTTGGTGCGTAATTACCGCGCCGAAGCAGAGGGTTATAGCATGGATGCCATTATTGATGCATTGCTATAAGATTAGTTTCTTTTATGTTTCTACACTACATAATTGCTTACCTTTAGTCTGTGAAAGCACTCAGTATATTTTTGTTGGTTTGTTTTACGATGGTCCTGACACCCAAGCAGTGGTGGCACCATTGTGCACATTCTGAGCACAAAAAAGCTGAGCTCTCACATACCGATACCGCCGACGAAGATTGCCCTGTTTGCGATCTTTCACTCAGTGTCTTTACAAGTCCTTCGGCCTTGGTTTTTTATGTTTACAAACAAGCACCTTTTGTACACGGATCCTCTATTTATAAAGGGCAATCCAAGCAAGTTTCATCCCTACATCAACTCAGAGCACCTCCAATTACAACAGTTTAGTTCAAACCATTGTTGTTTTTAATAAGTGCCCATTTCCATGAAAAATTTAATTTTTTGGGCTGCTATCTTGTGTAGTAGCTCCCTTCTTGCTCAGCAAGGTGTTATAGGTATTGTCCGCGATGCACAAAGCCACAAAGCCATTCAAGATGTCCTGATAACTGTTCCGGCGTTTCAAATTTCACTTCGTTCTGACCAAGACGGATCTTTTAGTTTGCCTATAGGTGAATATGATCTACAGTTGATTCGCTTCCAACATCCTGATTATAAGTTATTCGATACCCTTTTGGCGGGTTACATGAACGCGGTAACCATTCATTTAACCATCGGCCACATGACCACCGAAGAGGTGACTGTAAGTGCCCAGCAAGTCTCGCTGCGCGCTAAGAACACAGTGCCAATGGAGGTGCGCAGCCTCAACGACTTACAGCTGAGTGGCGGCATGCATATTTCAGAACTACTCACCAAAATTCCGGGTGTTTACTCGAGTTCTTTAGGTAATGGTATAGCTAAACCTGTTATTCGCGGCATGCAGGGTATGCGGGTGGTAACGCTTGTCAACGGCTTGCGCCTAGAAGGGCAGCAGTGGGGCGGTGACCACGGCATGGGAATAGGTGAACTTGGATTGGGTTCAGTAGAAGTCATCAAAGGGCCTGCCTCAGTGCTTTATGGCGCCGATGCACTTGGCGGTGTGGTTTATTTGGTAGATGAACCCTATGCACGCATTGGTCAGCAAACACTAGACGTGCAACAAAAATGGAACCAGAGCACTAACGGCAGCACTTCTAGTATTTTATACAAAAAGAGCCAAGGCAACAAGCGCTTGCTTGTAGCCGGGAGCTACGCGAATCATGCCGATTTTCTTTTGCCCAATGGGCTTTATGCAAAGAATTCTCGTTTCCATGAGTGGGTTGGCAAAGCGTCGTATTCTTGGTTCAAGCCCAACCAAATCCATCAATTCCGCTATGCCTTTAACAATACGGTTGCCGGCATACCCGGACACACCCATGACTCATTGGCCACGCCACTTAGTTTTCAGGTTCAGACCCAAGGAAGGCGTTATTCCTTGCCTTCTCAGTTTTTTACCAATCAGCTCCTGAGTTATGAATACAAACGTTTCTGGACCGGTCAAGAGTTTAATTTGCTGCTGGGACAAACCCATAACCGTTTAGTGGAATACGACGAAAAGGTAACCAAACCCTTTATGGAGATGGATCTGTTGAATTCGGTGTATCAAGCCAAGTGGACCAAAAAGTGGGCGCAACAACAACTTATTATTGGTTTGGCAGGCATGCTACAACTCAATTTAAATGCACCTATTGCCGCAGATCAACTCTTGCCAGATGCCCTGACTTTTGATCAAGGTGTATTTGGTTTGTATAAATATGAACTTTCCAAAACGCACATGTTTCAAGTAGGGCTCAGACAAGATGTGCGGTGGATCAGAACGCAATCGGATAGCATCTTTTTGCAACAGCGCTATGCCAGTCCTAATTTGTCGGCAGGTTGGTCTTGGCAAGTCAATAGCTTTCAGCGTCACCGCCTGAATTTTTCGAGTGGTTTTCGGGCGCCGCATCTCAGCGAGTTATTGGCTAATGGTTTTCATCATGGCGCTTTGCGTTATGAAATCGGAGATAGCAGCTTGGTTCCAGAACGAAGTCTACAACTAGACTGGTCCAGTGATTGGAATACAGAACACGGCAGTATTACTGTTAATCCTTACCATGCCTGGGTTCGGGATTACATTTACATCCAGCCAAATGGCAGTAGTATTGACGGTATTCCTGTGTTCAACTATGAGCAACTTGAGCTCGGGCGCATGTACGGCTTGGATCTTAGTGCGCACTATCATCCGCATTGGCTACACAACCTGCATTGGGAGGGCAGTTTTTCTTACATTCATTTTGCCAGCACTCAGGACAGCGCCATTTCTTTATTGCCGCCAACCCGTTTACAGAACGAACTCCAATACCATTGGGATTTTAACCGGAACATTCAAAAACTAGAGCTCAGTTTGAGTCATACTTGGATTGCTGCTCAAACCCGCGTGGCTTATCAAGAAGCCACCAGCGAAAGTTATCAGTTATTTAATGTAAACGCCCGTTTGTATCTAGAAAAGCAGGGATCTTGGGTCTTGCAAACAGGGGTGCGCAACCTCACAAACAGTGCTTATGTCGATCATTTGTCGCGTTTAAAAAACATTGGAATGCCCGGTCCTGGTAGGCATATCTATTTGAGCTTAAAATACCAGGTTCAACAACAATCTAAAAAATAAAAGAATGAAAAAACTAATTTTAAGTGCAGCAGTTTTGGGTTTTTTGACCCTTTCTTGCGGGAAGAACAAATGTGCAGAATGTCATTACGACGCGCCAACTGGCGAAGTTGAAATGGGTTCTTATTGCGGTGATGAACTTCATAATTTAGAGGAGTTAGGGACCTTCACAGATAGCCTAGGCAACACTTTTGTAGTGCATTGCGGCGAGCATTGATCAAGAACTTTTCAACATTTTTGTCATTTGTTGATAAGTGCTAAATGCATTTGTTGTCAACATGACACAAAGGGCCTAATTTTATATTAAGAATTGGGCCCTATGTTTGACGACGACGAAGAAGAATACAACGACAGCAGTTTGAGCGAAGACATCGAACACTTTGAGGCCCATCTCAAAGGTCAAAAGCTCAAATTCATCGACAGCGATCGCCTAGAAGGCCTCATCGACCACTACCTCATTCAAGGTCAGTTCAATAAAGCCAAAATTGCCGCCGAATTCGGTATTTACCAATTTGCTTACAACCCCATGTTCAAGCTTCGCAAGGCACAGGCCTTGGGCGGTATGGGCTTATTGCAAGAGGCACTCGATTGTGTTGTTCAGCTAGAAAAGCAAGAAATCGACAGCGCAGAGCTCTACCTGACCAAAGCATCCATACACGCCCAACAGCGCGAGCACAAACAAGCCATTCGTTATTTCAAATTGGCACTCGAACACTCCGATCCGGCAGAACACGACTACATCTACCTCGACATCGCTATAGAATACGAGCGATTGCAGCTCTACCAAGAAGCCATCGACACCTTACACCAAGCGCTGAAAGCCAACAAAAACAACGAAGCTGCCCTCTACGAACTCGGCCGTTGCTATGACGCACTCGGCGCAACCCAAGACTCCATAGATGCCTACCTTCAATTTATTGACGAACAACCTTATTCCAGCACCGCTTGGTATAATCTCGGCAACGCCTACAGCCGCCTAGAAAACTACGATCGTGCGGTTTGGGCCTATGAATACGCCATTCTCATCAACGAAGAGTTTGGCCCAGCCCATTTCAATTTAGGAAACGCCTATCTTTCTTTAGATAAATACCACAAAGCCATTGAGCATTTTGAGCTCTGCATGAAGCACGACGGCGACGACGCAATGGCGCTTTGTTATATCGGGGAGTCCTATGAGCAACTCAATGAACTAGAACTCTCTAAGCACTACTACAAACTCAGTATTGACCTCGAACCAATGCTTCCCGAAGCATGGCTAGGCCTCGGCATCGTCGAAGATCTACTGGGTTCTACCAAAGAAGGCATTGTACTCATTCAAAAAGCCCTCGACTACGACCCCGATAACTCCGGTATTCACCACGTATTGGCGGGCGCTTATCAAAAAATTGACCTCCGCTCTGAGGCTGAATTTCATTACCTCAAAAGTCTTGAGTTGCTTCCCGATGACCAAGAAGCACTCTCTGACTACATTGCATTTATGAGTGAATCTTCACTTGCCGAGGCGCAAGCCTTTTTATTAGAATTTGGCAACCACCACCCGGCTGTTTTCGATGCCAAACTTCACCTCATTAACATCAAATGGCAAATGGGACAATTTGCCGAAGCCAAGCACCTCTACCACGAGTGCTTACAACAAGACGCTTCTAGTGCCAAACAGATTTTCGAAATCAATCCTAAACTACTAGACGACACCGATTTTTTATATTTAGCTGATTAACTACCCATGAACTTTAAACTTACTTTTATCCCAAAGCGTAGTGAGAAACCACGTAACAAAGGCGTCACCATGATGATGGATAAGGGCCTAGGTCTTCGCGAAACAGAGCATTTTATCGAAGCCTCTGCGCACCTCACAGACATCGTCAAATTCGGCTTTGGTACTGCATTTGTGACCAGTCAACTCGAAGAGAAAATCAAAATCTACCGCCAAGCGGGCATCCGTCCATACTTTGGCGGAACTCTTTTTGAGGCTTTCTATGCGCGTGGCATGTTCAAAGAGTATGTCAAGATGCTCGACAAATACGACCTCGACCTCGCTGAAATCTCCGATGGTTCTATCATCATTCCTCACGATGAAAAGTGTCAGCTTATACACGAGCTATCTCAATCGAGAACAGTGATGTCAGAAGTTGGCTCCAAAGACTCCGGTATCCTCATTTCGCCAGCTAAATGGGTGCGACTCATGAAAGCTGAGCTAGAGGCTGGAAGCTGGAAAGTCATTGCCGAAGGGCGCGAGGCAGGCAACGTTGGTGTTTTCAGACCCAATGGAACTGCTCACACCATGCTCATTAACCGCATTATCGCTAACGTCAAACCAGAAGACATCCTCTGGGAGGCGCCGCAAAAGAACCAACAAGTTTGGTTTATCAAGCTATTTGGCGCTGAAGTCAATTTGGGCAATATCGCACCTAACGATGTCATTCCATTGGAATGTTTACGATTGGGCTTGCGCGGAGACACCTTCTTTGATTTCCTTCCGAAGTCGTATGCAGATCGCCTCAAGCAAGTCAACGACGACGCCGATCAGGACACCGACGATGAACAAGAATAAGTCGCTCGCGCTTTATTCCAAACACTTCCAAATTACAGGTCATCAAGGCCCAATCTACGCGCTGAGCCAAGATGCTCAATTCATCTATTCCGCTTCCGCTGACAAATTTGTGGCGCGCTGGCACAAAAGCACAGGCCAACAAGATCAATTCGCTATTCGCTGTACGCAGGCGCCTTTCAGTTTGTGCGTTCTTGCTACCCAACAGCATTTGGCCATTGGCTTGTCCGATGGCAGCATTCACCTCATAGATACTGCGGCAAAAGTAGAGCTCAAGTTCCTCAAGGCGCACGAGGCTGCAGTTTTTGCTATTGCCACCAATCCAAGGCGCGAGCAGCACTATTCTGCCGATGCTGAGGGCAACCTTTTAGTTTGGGACTACCAATGGAATTTACTTCTGAACTTGCCATTTTCTTGTGGCAAAATCCGACAAATTGTAGTGGCTCCTGATGGCAGTTATCTGTTACTTGCCGGCGCCGACGGCTATTTTCGCAAGATAGAAACCACTTATTTCAACGAAATACATCAAACGTTTGCGCATCAAGAGGGTTGCACGGCACTTTGTATCTTGCCGAGCGGTGACATCCTGAGCGCGGGTAAAGACGCATACATCAGACGCTGGTCTGCAAGCGGTGAAAAACTAAATGCTTTTCCGGCGCACCTCGGCACTATATACCAATTACTTGCTTTGTCCGATGGCAACTATGTTTCAGCTTCCAGAGACAAAAGCATCAAAATTTGGGATCAAAACAACGATCAAATTCAGCAAAAGCTCGATTTACACATGGCCGGTCATCGGCATTCGATCAATGCCCTTATCGCTTTAGAAAATGGTTTTGCAAGTGCAGGTGACGACAAAAGAATTTTGCTTTGGCATGCACAGAACACAAAAACGCAGTAATTTTAAGACATGAAGTGTTGGGTTCTTGTGTTTGTTTGTTGTCAGTTTGCTGTTCGGGCTCAGTTTCAGTTCAATTTTACCGATTTTATTCCGGTTGTTGCCGATGGTCAGAATTTATCCAAAGCATGGGATGGTGGTTTGAATACGCCACAGTTTTCTTCTCTAGACTACGACTACGATGGCGACGACGACCTCCTCGTTTTTGACCGTGGCGCCGACCAAATCCGCTTGTACAAGCACGTCACTATTGGTGGCGTGCCTACCTATCAACTTGACTTGCGCGCACATTTGTTTTTTCCGCCTCAATTAAACTATCGCGTGACCACCTATGACTACGACAACGACGGTCGAAAAGACCTTTTTTGTTATGCTGTTGGCGGAATTCAAGCCTATCGCAATATAGGTTCTGCCGCCACTGGCCTGCAATGGCAAGCCTACAGCCCTTATTTGGTCTCCAACTATGCAGGGCCAACACTTAATTTATATATTTCAGGAGCAGACATCCCAGCGCTGGTCGACGTCGACGTCGATGGCGACATGGATATCCTCACGTACCATATCAGTGGCGAACACTTACAATACCATCAAAACCAAAGTCAAGAACTTTATGGCCATTCCGATTCATTGGTGTTCGTCCTGAAGAACCGCTGCTGGGGTAAATACAGAGAAGACGTCACGAGCAATAGCCTTTTTTTGAACGACACCAGCTCGTATTGCACCGACGGCAACGTTAGCAATCCCGAACTACCTACCAATGACCAACTCAAAGCGCACGCCGGCTCAACCGTTTTGGCACTAGACCTCGATCAGTCGGGGGTGCTAGATTTAGTGCTGGGCGATGTCGCGTATGGCAACTTGGTCCGCTTAATGAATGGTGGAACGAGCCCAAATACCAACTCGCCAATGGTGAGTGCCGACTACAACTTCCCGAGCAACACCACGCCTGCCAATGTGCAAATTTTCCCGGCGGCCTTTTGTCTGGACCTCGATTTTGATCAAAAGAAGGACCTTGTTGTTGCGCCAAATGCCAATAACGTTTCTGAAAACGAAAACAGCGTCTGGTATTATAAAAATCTTGGCAGCAACCAAGCTCCAGTTTTCGTCTACCAAGACAACGACTGGTTGCAAGGCGACATGATTGACCACGGAGCGGGCTCTGTGCCTTTGCTTTATGATGTCAATGCCGACGGCCTGACAGATATGCTGGTAGCCAATTTTTACGCTTACAAACCTGTGCTCAACAAAGAAGCTCGGATCGCCTATTACCAGAACATCGGAACGCCAGCGAGTCCGCAGTTGCTTTTAGTTGATCAAGACTTTCTGAACCTATCTAGCGCTAACCAAGGATTGCGCTTACTTCCTGCCATGGGCGACCTCAACTCTGATGGTAAACCTGAACTTCTTTTAGGGAAGGACAACGGTCAAATTGCTTATTTTGAAAATACGAGCACTGGCACAACGCCTAATTTTCAGTTGCAAACCGTAGCACTTACAGACAACAACAACGTTGTCATTCAAGTTCCACTTTTTTCAGCTCCCCAACTTTTTGATTACGACAACGATGGCTTGCTCGACCTCATGATTGGTCATAAGGGAGGAACCATTCATTACTACCGCAATACCGGTTCGGCAGTGGCGCCTGTTTTTACATTAGAAACTACGCAATTGGGCGGTGTAAGTGTGCAAAGCAATGGCCCCGATGGTTATGCTATTGCGCATTTCTTTAAGTACCAAGACACCACGTATTTAATGGTTGGCGCACTCGACGGCCGTATTCATTTTTATGACAGCATTGCGTCAGGGACCAGCACAAATTTTCACGAGCGCAGCCCAGACTTTTTAGGGCTGAGTGCCCAAATTGGTGCTTATGCAGCCGCTGCCATTGCCAATTTAGACAACGATGCCCACCTCGAATTATATGTAGGACAAGATTTAGGAGGTGTGTTTTTACTCGAAAACGAGCCGGGCTCAGACCTCAGTTTGGAACCATTTCAAGTGGCGCCACTCCAAGTTTATCCCAATCCGAATAAGGGAACGCTTATGGTAAAAGGTATACAGGGGCTTTGCTCCGGCGCACTTATTTCATTGAGTGGTCAGGTGGTGCTTTCCTTTGCTCAAGTGCAAGATCAACATCAGCTAGATATTTCTTCAGCGGCCGAGGGCACTTATATTTTAAGGCTTTCAAACGGCCAAAGTAGCTTGGTCATCAAGCAATAAGTTAAGCAATACGGAGTTCGAGGAGTTGTTGGCCATTGAGTTCGGCGGTGAGCACATCGCCAATTTGTACGGGTCCTACGCCAGCAGGCGTGCCTGTAAAAATAAGGTCGCCCGTTTTGAGCGTCACATACTGAGACACATATGCAATCACGGTATCGATACTGAAAATAAAATCTTTTGGATGGCCAATTTGTTGCAGCTTTCCATTTTGAAAGAGTTTGAATTCGGCCGTTTCTAGATCAATTTCGGTTTTGGGGATCCAGGTGTTAGAAAGCGGTGCGCTGTGGTCGAATCCTTTGGCACGCTCCCAAGGCAAACCGTTTTCTTTGCAGTGTTGTTGGAGGTCTCGGGCTGTGAAGTCGATGCCTAAGGTAAAATGCGTGTAGTATTTATGTGCGAATTCTGCTGCGATGTGTTTTCCTACCTTCTCAATGCGCACTACGAGTTCACATTCAAAATGTAAGTCAGAAGTAAACTTTGGATAATAAAAATCACCTTCTCTGAGTAGGGCAGTATCTGGTTTTAAAAAGTAGAGCGGTTCTGTCGGAAGCGCAGCCTTCATTTCTTTGGCATGGTCGGCATAGTTGCGGCCAATACAGATGATTTTCATGGCTTTTTGAATTTATTCTTCAGTAATTCGAGCTTGTCTTCGATTTGATGACTGGCATTGGCGGCTTTGAGGCGTTCCATTTCTTTGCGCAACACTTGTTTGGTGTTCAGAGGGAAGTCGGCTTCTAGCATCCAGCCGTAGTAACCTGGTTCTAGTTTGAGTACTTGAGCAACAGTTTTGCCTTTGTGCTTGCCAAAATTGTAGCAGACCTCTTGGTTGTCATCAAAAGACAAACGGCCTGCAAAATCGGCGTTTTGCTGATTGCCGACCGTCGAAAACTTAGCCAAACCAGCAATATTGTTATCGAGATCGGTGTATTTTTCTGTTTGCGCTTGCAGTACTTCTAATGTAGCAAGGGTGTCGTAAAGGGCGTTGTGTGCGTTTTCGATTTGCTTGCCGCAATAAAACTTATAGGCTGCAGCGAGTGTGCGCTGTTCCATTTTGTGAAAGATGTTCTGCACATCTACAAAATGACGCGCACCTAAATCGAAGTCGATACCGCAGCGCAAAAGTTCTTCTGAAAGCACTGGGATGTCGAATTTATTGGAGTTGTACCCCGCTAAATCGGAGTTGTCAATGAACTCGAGTAGGCGAGGAGCGAGGTCCTGAAATGAAGGCGCATCGGCCACCATTTCGTTGGTAATGCCGTGAATAGCCGCAATTTCTGCGGGTATGTTTTGCCCCGGATTAACGAGTTCGTTAAAGGTTTCGGTGTGTCCGTCTTCGAATAATTTGATGACAGCAATTTGAACAATACGGTCTTTGGTGATGAGCAGACCGGTTGTCTCGAGGTCAAAAACGCAAAGCGGGCGTTCGAGTTGGAGCGCCATGCTTAGATGGTGGTTTCTGGATCGAATCCTTCGAGGTAGTCAGCTACACGACGCACAAATTGACCGCCCAAAGCGCCATCAACCACGCGGTGGTCGTAGGAGTGAGACAAGAACATTTTGTGGCGGATCCCGATGAAGTCGCCTTCTGGAGTTTCGATGACCGCAGGTACTTTGCGAATGGCGCCCAATGCAAGAATAGCAACTTGTGGCTGATTGATGATTGGGGTGCCCATGACGTTTCCAAAGGTGCCAACGTTGGTAACGGTGTAGGTACCACCTTGGATATCTTCTGGCTTGAGTTTGTTGTTGCGGGCGTTGTTGGCCAACTCATTGACGGCTTTTGCCAAACCAACGAGGTTCATGCGGTCCGCGTTTTTAATGACCGGCACGATGAGGTTGCCACTTGGAAGCGCAGCTGCCATACCGATGTTGATGTCCTTGCGCTTGATGATGTTGGTACCCGAAACAGATACGTTGATCATAGGGAAGTCTTTGATGGCTTTGGCCACCGCTTCCATGAAGATTGGCGTAAACGTAAGGTTTTCACCTTCGCGTTTTTTGAATTCGTTTTTCATGCGCTCGCGCCACTTCACGATGGTAGTAACGTCGGCTTCTACGTAAGAGGTTACGTGTGGCGAAACATGTACGGACATCACCATGTGTTCGGCGATGAGTTTGCGCATGCGGTCCATTTCGATGATTTCGTCACCGCTATTTGGAATAACGACCGGCTCTTTGATTTGAATGCCATTGCTCGTTGGCGCTTTTAGAGCCGCAGCTTGTGGCGCTGGAGCCGCTGGTGCTGCAGCCGCTGTTGGAGCCGCACCTCTTGTGTCGAGGTAGGCTAGGATATCTTTTTTGGTGACACGGCCATCTTGACCAGTACCTTGTATAGCTGCGAGTTCGTCTGCACCGATGTTTTCTTTGAGTGCAATGGTGCGCACGAGCGGCGAATAAAAACGACCGTCTGTGCCTTTTGTTAACGGAGCAACTGCAGTTGGTTCGTTGTTGGCAACAACTGTGTTGGTAGTTTCGGTTGGTGTACTGACAGCAGCAGGAGCCGGTGCAGCAGGAGCTGGCGAAGCACTTCCGTCAGTAGAAAGAATAGCAATGACATCGCCAACTTGTGCAACTTGGTCTTTTTCAAAAAGAATTTGAATAAGGGTACCCGCAGCTTCGGAAGGTAGTTCGTTGTCTACTTTATCAGTGGCAACTTCTACAAGTGGTTCGTCCATGGCAACGGAATCGCCAATGTTTTTGAGCCAATTGGTAATGGTTGCTTCGGTAACGCTTTCACCCATTTTAGGTAGACGAATTTCTATTTGTGCCATGTTGCTGTTAAATTGATGTCGTTGATTTGAGTGCAAAATTAAGGAAAATCAGACAATTATTAGTGTGCTTCGTTGTCTAGCTTTCGGAGTTGCTTCCAGACGGAAGTGAGGTCGTGCTTGAGTGCGTAGGTTTTAGTGTAGATAAACGCTTGTAGTTCAAAAGGTTGGTTGTTGTTGATTAAGGGTTGAACCAGAAATAGTTTGCCTTTCTTTTGCGCGTCTTTATTTCGGCCCACACCTACAAATGAATAGCTTCCGGAAAGGACGTTGAAGAGGTTCAGAACAAAGCGTTTGGGTTGCTTGTAGCCCCACATGAGTAATGGTGAAAAGCACAATAAGACCAAAGCCAAACTCAGGTCGAATAAGCGCTTGATGCGTTTGTTGGCCGGGAGTTGTAAGGCGTCAAAATGAATGTTGTAGTAAGTGCCGGCTTGGTCGATAGAAGAGCTCCCGATGAGATAGCTCGTGTTGGGTTGTGCAATTTTGTATTCGAGGTCGAGGGCTGCGGTGTCGGCCATGAGTTGAATAATTCGAGATGCGCCAACGTCTTGCGCTGAAAAAATGAGTTCGTTGAGTTGGTGTACACGTATGATTTCATCGAGTTGCGCCAAAGGTTGTACTGCGCCATCGGTCGGGGCAATTTGAAAAAGCTGTTCAATTTGCGGATAAGTAGATTGCAAAAGTTCGGCAATGCGCTCATATTCAGTAGTGTTGGCGATGATGCCAAAGCGCTTTTTAGGGAGTTTGCCAAAATCAATACGACCTTTGGTAAGGAGTTCTTTAAGGGAGCGCGTGAGGTAAAAGGAAAGTAAAAAACCAACCGCGCCGAGCAGAATAAAAAGCCTAGAAAACTGCCAATCTTTGGGGAATAGGGCGTAAGCGACTAAAATGGTGATCGTACCAAAAAAGGTGCTTTTCCAAATTTGATGTACACTTGTACCACGGTCATAGAGGCCGAACAACCATGAGCAGAAAATCCAAATACCCACATAGAAAGGAATGAGCACATCGTAAGCCCATTCGGGAAAGCGAATTTGGTGTTGTTCCCATTGTTGGGCTAAGACATATAAAAAGCTGACAGAAATAGCGGTGTCAATGGCGGGCCAACTTAGGTTTTGGACCACTCTTTTGAGTATGGAAGCACTCGCTCTGAGGTAAATAGCCATGTGGATAGCCAACGAGAAAATGCGCGCGTATCTTGCCGAGAAATGTTTCTTGGCAAAAATTACCATGGCGTTGTAGAAGACAAAAACATAGTTGAGCGAGCCTTTTTTGGTGCTTTCTCCTTTGTAATGGATGATTTTTGTCTCGGGAAAATAAACATTGGTATAGCCGCCTTGCTGAATTCTATAAGACAAATCGATGTCTTCGCCATACATAAAAAATGCTTCGTCGAGTAGGCCAACTTTATCTAAAGTTTCGGCACGCATCAGCATAAAAGCACCGCTCAGAACGTCGATTTCATGAATTTGATGCTCGTCGAGGAAGCCCAAATGATAGGTGCCGAATTTTTTGCTTTTCGGAAATAGTTTAGAAAGGCCAAATATTTTGTAAAAAGAAACTGCTGGGGTGGGTAGGCCTCTTTTTGATTCTGGTAAAAAGCGTCCTTTGCCGTCGAGCATGCGCACCCCCATACCTCCTGCATTCGGATGCGCATCCATGTAGGCGATACATTTGTCGAAGGTGTCTTGTTCGACAACGGTGTCTGGGTTAAGTAAGAGCACATAGCGGCTATTGCTTTGTAAAATAGCTTGATTATTTGCCTTCGAAAAACCTACGTTTTCGGTATTGGCTATTACTTGAACGCTTGGGAACTTATCCCTTACCAGCGCAACGGAGCCATCTACGCTATTGTTGTCCACGACAAAAATTTCGATGCGTAAGTTTTGACTTGCGGCCAGCACACTATTGAGACACTGCTCTAGAAAGTTAACTACGTTGTAATTAACGATTACGACACTCAAATCATGGCTGCGTTCTTTGGTCATTTTTGGGCAATACAAGAAATTTCGATCGTGACATCTAGTGGCAAACGCGCCACTTCAACGGTTTGGCGTGCAGGTGCCACACCTTCAAAATAGCTGGCATAAACTTGGTTCATGGCGCTAAATTCTCCGAGGTCTTTCATGAAAATACTCACCATAACGACATCGTGGTAGCTGAACCCGGCTTCTTGGAGCAATGCACCAATGTTTTGTAACACACGGTGTGTGGCTTGTTCGATGTGGTCCATCTCGAGTAGGCCCGTGTTGGGGTTCAGTGGAATTTGCCCGCTGATATAAAGTGTGTTGTCTTTTAAAATGGCTTGGCTGTAGGGGCCAACAGGTGCTGGTGCGTTGGGTATTTGAATGGGTTTTTTTGCTGTTGACATGCCGCTTGCTTGAATTTACTACTTTTGCAAAGTAACAAAAAACAAGCTACGTGAGGGTTCTTTTGATCGATTTTTATGACTCTTTTACGTACAACCTTGCGCATTATTTGGAGTCCATGGACCTCGAGCTCACGGTTTGCCGCTACGACGCTCTGAGCGTCCAAATGCTTGAGGCCTCCGATGCTTTCATTTTATCTCCCGGGCCTGGTTTGCCCCAAGAAAAGAAGGGTTTGCAAGAGCTGCTCTCGGAATTTATTGGTAAAAAACCAATTCTTGGCGTTTGTTTGGGCATGCAAGCCCTCGTTGAACACATGGGCGGAGCACTCGAAAATCAAAGTGCAGTCAAGCACGGCGTTTCAGAAAAAATCAATATCCGGCACCACAACGGCTTGTTTAAGCATTTGCCAATTCAAATAGAAGTGGGGCTCTATCATTCTTGGAAGGTGGTTTGTCCGCCAGACTGGATCAGCGCCACAAGCCAAAGTGGTGTGCCTATGGCCATAGAGTGCCCAGAGCATAAGGTTTATGGGGTGCAATTTCATCCTGAATCAGTCATGACACCCATGGGTAAAGAAATTTTGCGCAATTTTATACAAATTGTTCGCCATGCCTAAGGTTTTCTATTTAGTACTTTTTTGCTTCATTGGCTTTTGGTCTTTGGCGCAGTCTTGCACCGGCTACTGGATCACCATCGACGACGCCACCGGCCTCAAAAAGTCAATAGTAGAACTCTACAAAAAAGAGGGCGTGCTTTACGGCAAGGTGGTTTATATCTACAAGAGAGGTAAAGATGGCCCCAACTCCAAATGCACCGAGTGCAGTGGCAAACTTTACAATCAACCAATCATGGGAATGCTTATTGTCAAGCAAATGCAATGGAGTGGCTCGCAATGGGAAGACGGCAGTATTCTCGATCCAGACAACGGCAAAACCTACACCTGCACCATTTGGCTCAATGAAACCAACAAAGACAAACTGAATGTGAGGGGTTATATTGGCCCGTTTTTCAGAACGCAAGAATGGATCAGAACAGATAAAATTCCGGCCGAATAAAACCTTTTTGTTCAACTTTTGTTGTTGTTTTATATTCTTAAACTTCAACAAAAAATGAAACGCATTCTCCAATCTTTTTTCTTTTTTCTTTTTTCGCTTTCGATCTTTGCCCAAACAGGTGTGTTGTCTGGCAAAGTCAGCAATGCCGCCAATGGCACGTTTGTTTCGCCTGCCAAAGTAAATATTGTTGAACTCCAAGTATTTAAAGCGGTTGATTTAGAAGGGCGCTTTAGTTTTGACGCACTAGCGCCAGGTATCTATACCGTTAAAATTAGTGCACCTGGTTTTGAAGATAAAATTCAGTCTGAAGTGCTCATTACCAATGCGCGCCCAACGGAGCTCAATGTTGACCTCGAAGAAAAAGTACAAACCTCCAAAGATGTAAAGGTAAGTGCGGCGCCTTTTCAGCGCAAAGCGGAGTCGCCAAACTCACTCAAAACACTGAGCGCCACCGAAATCGAACGCCTACCAGGTGCCAACCGCGATGTGAGTAAGGTCATTGCGGCTCTCCCGGGTGTGGCTGCCCGCGCTTCTTTTAGAAACGACATCATTATTCGCGGTGGATCGCCCGGCGAAAACAAATTTTATCTAGATGGCATTGAAGTGCCGAATATCAATCACTTCGCCACACAAGGCAGTAGTGGTGGGCCTGTGGGCTTGCTCAATGTCAACTTTATCAGAGAGGTTGAGTTTTATTCAGGTGCCTTTCCGGCCAACCGTGCCAACGGGCTTTCTTCCGTGCTTTCTTTCAAGCAAAAAGACGGCAACAAAGACGCGCTGATTACCAATTTTGCGCTGGGCTCTTCCGACGCAGCCCTCACTTTTGATGGCCCAATCGGTGACAAAGGAGATTTCATTTTCTCTTTGCGCAGATCCTATTTGCAATTTCTTTTTGCTGCCCTCAAGTTACCGATCCTTCCGACCTACAACGACTACCAATTCAAGTTCAATTTTCAACTTGACCCTAAAAATAAACTCTCCATTATTGGCTTAGGTGCTTTGGATCAGTTTGGTCTCAACACGAGTGTCAATGATGGCCTGACCGATACTGCACAGGTGGAGTATAATAATTTCATTCTTGGGAACTTACCACAACAAGGCCAGTGGAACTACACCATAGGCGCTGTTTGGCAACATTCTTCTAAATCTTCGATACAAACTGTTGTAGCAAGTAGAAATATGCTCAACAACCGCGCCTATCGTTACAAAGATATGGTTGAGGAGCCCCAAAACTTACTGCAAGACTACACTTCTTTTGAAGCAGAAAACAAATTGCGTTTTGAACATACGTACCTCAAAAATGGCTGGCGCTGGAATGTAGGTGTAGGCTATGAATACGCCAAGTACTTTTCCGATACTTACCAGAAGCTCACCATTTTTGGCCAGCCAGCAGTCATCGACTTCGAGTCTACACTCAATTTGCACAAATACGCTGCTTTTTCTCAATTGAGCCGTTCTATTTTAAACGAGCGCTTGCGTTTATCCTTAGGTCTTCGCATGGACGGCACCTCATATAGTGCCGAAATGCGCAATCCGTTCAAGCAATTTTCACCAATGTTCTCGGCTTCGTATCGCTTGACAGAAAATTGGGCCATCAATACCAATATCGCCCGCTACCACCAATTGCCAGCCTATACTATTTTAGGCTACCGCAATGCAGCAGGCGAGCTCGTCAATCAACAAAATGGCGTTCGCTATATTCAGGCCGACCACTTTGTTTTAGGCACCGAATACCTACTCAAATGGAATGCGCGCGTTACCCTGGAAGGTTTTTACAAAAAGTACAATTACTATCCTTTTTCTATTGAAGATTCCATTTCTTTGGCCAATATTGGTTCCGATTTTGGAGTCGTGGGCAATGAGCCTATTAGCTCTACCTCAAGCGGAAGAAGCTACGGTGCAGAATTCCTCTACCAACAAAAATTGTATAAAGGATTTTATGCGGTATTGGCTTACACATGGGTGCGTTCAGAATTTTTAGACAAAAACAACATCTATGTGCCTACTTCCTGGGATAGCCGACATATTGTGTCCTTAACAGGAGGGAAGCGCTTTAAAAACGGTTGGGAATTTGGTATGCGTTGGTTGTTTTCGGGCGGTGCACCATACACACCTTATGATATCGCTACTTCGAGCTTAACTACCAATTGGGATGTCAACGGAATTGGCGTGCTCGACTACACTCAACTCAATACCGCGCGCGAGTCTAGCTTTCATCAGTTGAACATCCGTGTCGATAAAAAATTGTACCTCAAGCAGTTCAATATGAATTTCTATTTTGACGTACAGAATGCCTACGGTTACAAAGCGCAGTTGGCACCCATCTTACTTGTAGAAACAGATGCCAATAACCAACCTGTCCTCGATCCAAACGACCCCACGCGCTACCAAACCAAGTTGCTAGAAAACGCATCTGGCCTTTTGCAGCCAACTTTAGGAATCATCATTGAGTTCATTACCAAAAAAGCGAAGTAATTAGTTTTCACGGATTTTTAAAAAAGTGGTATCTTTGCACCCAAATTAAAGAAATACATGGCTACCAACAGAACTTTTACAATGCTTAAGCCCGATGCAATCGAAAACGGGCACATGGGCAAAATCATCGACATGATCATCGGCGCAGGCTTCGATATCAAAGCGATGAAATACACAGTGCTTTCTGAAGCGCAGGCAAAAGAATTTTATGCTGTTCACGCAGAGCGTCCGTTCTACGGCGAACTCGTTGAATACATGACCAGCGGACCAATCGTTGCTGCAATTCTTGAAAAAGACAACGCTGTTGCTGATTTCCGTGCACTTATCGGTGCTACAGATCCAGCTGAAGCTGCCGACGGAACCATCCGTAAAGCTTATGCTGAAAGCAAAGGACGCAATGCGGTTCACGGTTCTGATTCAGACGAAAACGCTGAAATCGAAGGTAAATTCCATTTTGCTGCCAACGAAATTTTCTAATTTCGCTTTACAAATAGATTTTTAAAGACCGCTTTGCGGTCTTTTTTTATGTTGAGCCCCATGAGATTCACAGAAGCCACCGAGAAACGCCGCACCTTCGGCATTATTTCCCACCCAGATGCTGGTAAAACCACCCTGACCGAAAAACTTTTGCTTTTTGGTGGCGCTATTCAAACAGCTGGGGCTGTAAAAAACAACAAAATCAAGAAGTCGGCCACCTCCGATTTCATGGAAATTGAAAAGCAACGCGGGATCTCCGTAGCTACTTCCGTGATGGCATTTGGCTACAACGACAAGCAAATCAATATCCTCGACACACCCGGTCACAAAGACTTCGCCGAAGACACCTTTCGTACCCTCACCGCAGTAGACAGCGTCATTTTGGTCATCGACTGCGCCAATGGGGTGGAGGCCCAAACAGAACGCCTCATGGAAGTGTGTCGCATGCGCAAAACACCAGTCATCATCTTTATCAACAAAATGGACCGCGATGGTAAAGAAGCTTTTGACTTACTCGATGAGTTAGAATCTAAGTTATCCATCAAAGTGCGCCCGCTCACTTGGCCAATCGGTATGGGCGACCGCTTCCAAGGCGTATACAACATTTACCAACAAAGCCTGAACTTATTCTCGGCCAACAAAACCAAAATTGCCGAAGATGTCGTCTCCATTGCCGACACCTCCGACCCTGCACTCGACCAAATCATTGGCGAGGCGCCGGCCATCGAATTGCGCGAAGAACTCGATATGATCGAAGGCGTATACGATGCCTTTGACCGCAATACTTACTTGTCGGGCGATGTCGCACCTGTTTTTTTCGGGTCGGCAGTCAATAATTTTGGTGTCAAGGAGCTACTCGATACCTTTTGCGAAATTTCGCCATCGCCTCAGGGTCGCGAGAGCGATACCCGCATGGTAGAACCCTCCGACGAGCGCTTTTCTGGTTTCGTTTTTAAGATCCATGCCAACCTCGACCCCAAACACCGCGACCGCATCGCCTTTTTGCGTATTGTTTCGGGCCGTTTTGAACGCAATAAGTTCTACCATCATGTGCGCCTCAATAAAGACATGAAATTCCCGAATCCAACGTCTTTTATGGCCCAAGACAAAAGCGTCATCGACGACGCCTATCCTGGCGATGTCATCGGTTTGTACGACACCGGTTCTTTTAAAATTGGCGATACCCTCACCACAGGTGAAAAGATGCTCTTTAAAGGGGTTCCATCTTTCTCTCCAGAAATTTTCCAGGAGTTAGAAAACCTCGATCCATTGAAATCTAAGCAATTAGAAAAAGGCATTCGCCAGCTCATCGACGAAGGAGTAGCACAGTTATTTATACAGCAACCGGGTAACCGCAAAATTGTAGGTACGGTAGGGCAGCTTCAATTTGAGGTCATCAACTACCGCCTCATTCACGAATACGGTGCCAATTGCCGTTTTGTGCCGCGCAACTACTTCAAAGCTTGCTGGATCACGAGTACCAACCCCGAGCAACTCGCTAATTTCAAGCGCGCCAAAAGCAATTACCTCGCCTTAGACAAAGATGAAAATTTAGTTTTCCTAGCTGAAACAACATTTTTATTGCAAATGGCCGAACAAGACTACCCAGATCTTACTTTCCACCAAACATCTGCCTTCAAACTAGAGGCTTAGCCTGATTTATTGACCTAAGTTAAGGGCAAGTCCTCGAGAAAAACCTTAATTTTAGTGCAAACCTTTCAGTTATGTCTAATCCTTTAGAACGCCGTTCCTTTTTGTCTCGCCTAGGTTTGGGCTTGGGTGCCGTTTTTGTGCAGCCATTTCAATTATTTTCTAAAACACAATCTGTTCCGATGCATACGCCGCTCGTTTCCAAAATTCGCCCACTTGGTTTTCAGTGGGAAACCCTCGATCCCTTCTTGTTTTGCGTGCACCACGAAGATTTCTTTCCGAAAGGAAACGCTGCTTTAGGTCCAGACCCGAGCAATTTTGAAGGCCGCCACATGGGTCAAGATTTCATCGTTAAAGATGGTTTTAGAATGTATCATGGCTCCACTGTACCGGGTTTTCCAGGGCATCCGCACCGCGGTTTTGAAACCATCACAGTAGTGAGAAAAGGATTGGTTGACCACGCCGACAGCATGGGTGCAGCAGGCCGTTATGGCAACGGCGATGTGCAATGGATGACCGCCGGTAAAGGTGTTCAGCACGCCGAAATGTTTCCGCTGCTCAACCAAGACAAAGACAACCCACTAGAACTCTTTCAGATTTGGCTCAATTTGCCTAAAAAGAGCAAAATGGTACAACCGCATTTCAAAATGTTGTGGGCCGAATCCGTTCCAAAGTTTAGTGTAGCTTCTCCAACTGGCCAAGCGCATATAGAAGTACTCGTCGGAAAATTAGGCCAATATCAGTCGGCCAACACGCCACCCAACTCTTGGGCGGCCGATCCTAACAATCACGTGGCTATCTACAATATTCACCTAGAAGCCGGCGCTTCCTTTGAAATCCCCGCTGCAGCTGCTGGCGTGAACCGCAGTGTTTATTATTATGAAGGGAATGGCCTAACTATTGCAGGCCAACAAATTGCACACTATCATGCTGCCGATGTTGACGCTGCTCAAAAATGTCTTTTGCAAAACGGCACAGAAACGTCTAAAGTTTTGGTGTTGCAAGGGCGCCCTATCAACGAACCAGTTGTGCAGCACGGCCCTTTTGTCATGAACAGCAAAGAAGAAATCTACCAGGCCTTCCAAGACTACCAAACCACGCAATTTGGAGGCTGGCCATGGCCGCGCTACGACCAAGTCCACGACCCCAAACTTGGGCGCTTCGCCAAACATGCCGATGGCAGGGTAGAGGAACCGAAGGGGTAGATTGCTCGCTACTGATTCCTAAATCCCGACGGCGTCAATTGTTTTTTCTTCAAAAACACCCTATTGAAATAACTCAAAGACGCTCGTTTAAATAATCAGAGAACGTAGTGCTGGTGGCCTTCAAGAAGAAATATCGCTTGCGCCATTTGAATTGATGGTGTGGGAGGTGAAGTAACGCCTCTGCAAGCCCCAAGCTACCAAAGCTTGGCCTGCGAGAACCACAGGAGAAAACCAACCTACAGCTCTGAAAAATGGCAAAAAGTAGTTCTCGGCAGTAACGTTTTGACGTGCTCCAATCATAAAAAGCAGCGGTACGGCCCAATAAATAAGGGCATAATAGAGCGCAAGACTCAAAAGCTTGTTTTTATATTTAGAGCGATAGAGCAAGGTGCGGGTCATGAAAACATCGCGCAGCACCAAGAAAACCATTGCTAGAAAAGACCAAGCAAAATTGTGTTGATATTTTAAAATTTCTAATTGTCGAAAAATGTGTGGAAGCTGATGCCGGACTAATTCAGAAATTTGAAGTGTAAAAAGCAACAGAAGAGAAAGGACCAGGCCTGACACCGCACTGAACCATAATGGTGCATTTTGCCAAGCTTTTTTGAATTTGCCTTTGCGCAATGCTTGCAAAAAGAGCGTGTAGTCATTTTCTGAAGGGCGTTCAAAAAGCAGTAAAAACTGCGTGAGCAAGAAAAACACCAAACTTACCAAGGCCAGGTGGTAATAGAGTGCATTCAGACCATATATATCAGGAGCAATGTAGGTGGTCTTGCTATAATCCTCAGAATAGATAGGGAAATTAGAAGTAAAACCATAGAAGTAGAATCCTGTAAAAACGAGAAAAGCAAGCCAGTAATTTTGGGTATTGCGGTACTGTAATTCTTTGCGCAAATTTTGATGGATACCGATGCAGCTCCAGCTGATAAAAATGAGTAGGGAAATCAAAATGGTCAGGTTGTTCCAAATGAGCCCGTACCAACTGATGGCGCCTTTTTCTTCGCCTAATGCAGCAAGGTAGAAAGAAATATAACCGACACCAATTACAGATAAGATAAAAAAGAGGGTGGTATTGATTTTAGCGTGGCTAAAAGCTGATTGCGTACTTCCGGTGATGGTCAGCAAGCTAAAAAGGAGGGCGCTGAGGTTCATTAAGAGCACCAAGGCCATATATATCAGGCCGTTTATGCAACTCTCACCAACATTTTCACTGAAAAGCGCTGCGCAAAAATAAACCAACATGGCGCTTAGCCCACCGAGCCATTGCAACAGCGTTGGTCCAAAAATTTTGCCGATAGTAAGAGCAAAGGGGCTTTGGCCACTCATGCGCTGGCGATCCCATGTTTTCTGATTGATTTCATCGGCTACGGCATCTGCCGCATTTTTACTTCCCCAAATGCCTGTGATCAAATAAAGGATAAATAGGGCGGTATTCATCAAGACCACTTCTGTTTTGAGGTACTCGTTATCATCCAGTGCGGTGGTGGTTATAACAAAAGCTAAGGCGATGAGGCCCAACATGGCTAAAATTCTGTTTGACTTTAGCTCTAACCAAGCATTGCGCTTAAGTTCTGGGTTTCGAAAGATATTGGCTAACATATTAAGCGTTTTTGATGGTTTTCAAATAAGCGTCCTGAATATTGACGCTGTGTTTGCCAAAAGCCCTCACTTGGATGCCTTGCTGCAGTAAATATTGTAGGGCGGCATGAGGAGGGGTGCCTGCGGCGATTGAAAAAATAGCGGTTTCTCCTTCGTTTGCTATGAAGTTGAAGAGTGTCGGTTCTGAGAGGTTGCTCAATAAAGATGCATTTACGGCTTCGATAAAGTAAGTGCTGTCTTTTTGGGCAGCAGTATCTATCGAAAAGTCAGTTTCGACTAATTTGCCTTCTTTCAAGACAATAAGGTGATTGGCGTACTGATCGAGTTCTGCAAGAATGTGCGAAGAAACCAGCAAAGTGATGCCCTCTTGGTTGAGTTGCTTGAAAAGCTCAGCCAACTGAATGCGCGCTTCTGGGTCTAGACCCGATGCGGGTTCGTCTAGGATGAGGTATTTCGGCATATGGATGATCGCTTGCGCAATGCCCACTCGCTGACGCATCCCGCGCGACAAACTCTTGATTTGCTCCTGCTTTTTATTTGTTAAGTTCACTTGAGCCAACACTTTATCTATGCGCTCCGGACCCACCTGATGCGCAGCGGCAAAGTAAGCGAGTGCTTGCTCAATGGTGAGGTCTTCGTACAGACCGAAGTTGTCTGCTAAAAAACCAAGTAAACGATGGCAAGCATGCGGATCTTCCGCGGTGTCAATGCCATCAATAAGCACTTGCCCGTCGCTCGGATGCGCTAGGGCACTCATGCAACGCATTAAAGTTGTTTTGCCAGCACCGTTGGGCCCAACCAACGCCGTTATGCTCCCTTCGGGAATGGTTAAAGAGAGCTCTCTCAGGGCTTGGTGAGATCCAAAGCGAAAGCTCAGGTTTTTGATTTCAATCATTTGAATGCAATTAATGAAGTGAAGTTAAGATAAAAACGCATTGCATGTTGAGCGCTCTAAAGGGTTATTACCCGTTTTCTCTTGAAATAAAATATTTGAATATCAAAATCGTTTGAGTTCGCAAACACCTTACTATGAAATCAATAAATACGCGCTTATGGACTGGTCTTATTCCATTTTTGATGGTAGCCTCCTGCGCCAAAAAAGGCTGCACAGATCCATATGCCACCAATTACAATCCCGAAGCCAAAAAAAACAATGGTACTTGTATTTACAATCCAGGAATCAAACTAAATGGTGCCGATACAGTTTGTATCCCTTTAAAGGGGTCTTATATTGACGAAGGTGCAAGCGCTATTGATGCCGATGGGAGCAAACCAATGGTGTCGGCAGATAATCAAGTCAACACCGCTAAAAAAGGAATTTACCAGGTTCGTTATTCAGCTGAGCTTCAATCGGGTGTTGTAGAGGTCACAAGAAAGGTGATCGTAGCCATTGACCGTTCAAACTGGGTAGGGACCTGGAAAACAAACGATGATTGCGGCTCTATCTTTTTTCCAGATTCGATGGTAACATTTGTACTTGGTAACCAAGAAGGATTGGTCAAGACTACCGATATGTTTGATATCCATTCTCCAGGACAAGAAATACGTGCCGATGTTTATGGACAGCAGATTTCCATACCTCAACAATACATCAATGCAGTTGGTCTTTGGACAACACGCTTGACTGCCGTTGGTGAAATGAACGACGAGGCAAATGAATTTAAAATCAAATTTTCCTACAAAAACTTGGTTTGGAATTCTGCTTTCGGTATTCCTGGAACTTGTATTTTGAAATACACGAAGGTGGAGTAGGGGGTAATGTAGAAGTTGCTGTTTCCAAGACTTCAAAACAAATGGTGTATTTTGCTGTTAACAAAGGGATTGCTATGAATCTCAACCAACAAGAACACCACCATCTGCTTCCGCTCCAGAACTTTCAGCTAAACACTTGAAGCGACTGGAAAAGCGTTCACGCTAGAAACGAGTTTGTTGCGCGAAGGAATGTATTTGCTTCAAATCACTACTGAGCAAGGGGTTCAAAGTGTAAAAATTCTTAAATAATAAAACCTTCTACTGTTGAAGCAACGCTGGGATTAAAGATCCCATTGGATCGATGTGCAGTAGATAAAAGCACTCAGTCGTTGCTTTTTATGGAATAAATACTGGGATTAAAGATCCCCTTGAACCGACGTGCAGTGGATCAAAGCACATTTTTGAGTTCCATTTTTTGTTGAAGCAATGCTGCGCATTTGATTGAATTCGTATTTCATCCATTAAAGCAAGCTTTATGGCTGAAATCCTAAACTCAATCATTTCCTTCGGAAATTGCTTCAACAAAAAAAGCACCTCCTTGAGGTGCTTTGATCAGAGTGATCCCGCTGGGATTCGAACCCAGGGCCCATACATTAAAAGTGTATTGCTCTACCAGCTGAGCTACGGAATCTGCCGTTTTGAGGGTGCAAATATACAACTATTCTTTGGATACAACAAAGAAATATATGGTAAATTTGATAAAAAATAAGGGTAAACAGGCAATTAGCTGATTGCCAATAGACTACTCATGACGCAAAAAAGAATCTTTTTAATTGGTATGATGGGCTGTGGTAAGTCCACGTTGGGCCCTTTATTGGCAAAGCAATTCGACCTGCCATTTTTGGACATCGATGCGCTCATTGAGCAAAGAGAAGGGCGCTCTATTTCGCAGATTTTTAGTGAACAGGGAGAACTTCATTTTAGACAATTAGAACAACAAGAAATCAACGAGTTACCAGATGTGCCGCAAATTGTAGCCTGTGGTGGCGGTTTGCCTTGTTTTGAGGACAATTTGTTGCGCTTGAAGCTAAAGGGGTTGGTGATTTATTTGGAGGCAGCACCAGAAGTTTTGTATGCGCGTATTCAAAATGAGATGGATAGACCACTGCTGCAAGGCTGGCCAGCTTTTGAACAGTTGTTTTTGGCGCGTGAAGCTTGTTACCGTGGTGCGGATGTCATCATCAATGCCAACTCGGAACCAGTTCAACTATTGCGTGAATTGGAGCAGATGCTAGGGCTGAAATAATTAATAAAGGTCTTTTTTGAAACCTACTGCAAAATTGAAGAACAAAGGCGAGAGGTATTCTGTAGACGCAGCAGTATTGTTGTTGGCGTTGGCTAATAATAAATAGTTGAGGGTTACATCGGTATAGATTGTACCAATTGCCGGAATGGTGTATTTAACGCCGCCTTGTAAATAACCGCCCAAAGTAAAAAGGCGTCCTTCATTGATTTCAGATGGTTCTACTTCATGGGTTTGTTCCCAATTGTACTGACCAGTTACATCTTGAGGTTCATAGACTTTGCGAACCTTGCCAAACCCAATAATGATTCCCGAACCACCGTAGCCTGCAAAACCGTTGTCGTAGTCGTTTCCAATGTAATACCTGTTGCCTCCTTCGAGCGTGAAGTAACTGGTTTTGAAGCGGCTATTAACGGCTAAAATATATGGGTTGGTGTTAGGGTTAATGGCTGTTACGTAGCTCGTGAGGGTGTCGTAATTGGCTTTGGGAAACAAATAACTTACTCGGCCATAAAGTGTGACATCACCGCTTCTAGGGATTTCTAAGTGAGCGTGGATACCCGGCATGGCTAGGCTTTGATTTTGAACACTTTGCGTGTTTAGAAACGGCGTGAGACTTAAACCGCCGCCGTAACTAAATTGGGCTTTGGTTTGTACGTTAATGCTTAAAGCAAAAAAAAGTATAAGGAGGTATTTCATGTCGAGGGTGCTAACAAATATTGTTCCAACAAAAATAAGGCCTTTTCTCGTTCTTTTTTTGTTGTTGTGTTTGTTTTTCATCTAAATTTGTTAAGCTATGACACGCACGCAATATTTCTTCTCCTTCGTACTCGCGACCATCTCGTTTATTGCTGCGCGTTCCATTCAGCGCGAAGGCATCCAAAACTACTACGAGCAAATTGCAAGTAGTGTTCAAAAAGACCAAGGCTACATCGATTTCGAACATCCGGCTGCACCTCAGTACCTTCCAATGGGAGTTCAGCCTTTTACTGCCCTTGCTGCCCTAGATTCCTTGCAGTCCTTTGCCATCAGCCAAGACTCCCTGCACATCGTTCGCTACGACAACCAAGCCAACACTTTTGCTCCGGTTCTTGCCCTTCAAGAGGGTCAAAAAATGACCCAAATTGCTGGTTTCGATTCTACGCTCGTTTACCTAGACGCCGCACAAGAATTACACTTTTTAAATGCTCCTTACATTGCAGAAACCGAACAAACCTATCCCCTTCAAAATGAAGAAGGAGCAAAGCAATTGCTCTGTTACCATCCAAACCTGAAGCGTATTCTAATCTTGAACAGCAATTTATTAGAAAACGGTGAGCGTCATTTTGTCTGTCAAACTTTTCATATAGTGAAGCGTCAACTGAGCCAAGTTCCGCTCTTTTCTTTTGACAGTAAAGAATTGCTGTTTGAACCGATTTCTATGGCTATTCAACCGCAGTCCAACGAATTGTACTTGTTGTCAAAAACCGGAGAGGTTGTCATTTTAGATCAAGATGGCTTGCTTATTTCGCGTCAGCAATTACCTAAAGGCATCAACGATCCTAAACTCATCAGTTTTGCTGCTAACGGTGACCTACTCGCCACAGACGCTAATGCTTTGCATCCGGTAGTAGTTCGTTTACCTTGGCACAAAATGATTTCTGAGCAAGGGGCCCTCGTTCATTAGTCCGTCGATCACAGATAAATTCTGAACAAACTCCTTCTTTCCATTAAATACCTGCTGATACGCTTTAGTAGGTGTTAATGCTCTACCCAACCAAGCTTTTTTCTCTGAAAGCGTCTGCCCTGTAAATTCATCACTTTGGTCTATTAGCAATTGCAAGGACAGGGCGTTATCAATCCAATTTAAAATAGCGCTATTGAGCTCGTGTAAAAAAACATGTTGTTCCTTAAATATAAATCGAAGGTCATGGGCGTAATGTTCAAAGTGGGGCGCATTGGCGTAGGCGCTTTCTATGGCTCTCCAGTGCTCAGCTTGCCAGTTTTTACTGTAATCTATATGAAGGCCTTCTAGCGTTTGTTTGTGCGCGGTGTGTATAATAGGAACATTGAGCTGAATGACGCCATTGGCGCTTAGAATTTCGGCGCGGGTACGGATGCTCTGTTTTACAAAATGTTCCTTGAAGTCAAGCACCAAATGAGGGTCTTGAAGCAAAGCGCGAACATAAGCGAGTGAAGGGAAATAAGCGCTCGATTGAACTTGCATGTTTAGTCGACGAAGCGGAATATTCGATCGAAGCGTATACCGAGGAAAGAATTGACAAAAGGTGATTTAGAGAACCAAATAAAGGAAGCTCTACCTACAATGTGATCTTCAGGCACAAATCCCCACACGCGCGAGTCTGCAGAGTCGAAGCGGTTGTCTCCCATCATCCAGTAATAGTTCATGGCAAAACGATAGCTTGTGGCGCGCTTTCCATCGATGTAAATTTTGTCTCCTTTAATGGCCAACTGATGCCCTTCATAGGCGCTGATGATGCGCTTATACCAAGCAATGTTCTGGATATTGATCGCAATGCGTTGACCTTTTCTCGGGATTTGAAAGCGCTGAAAATCGGTCATGGTGTTGTTCACATTCAAATCTTTAGGGAATTGATCTAGATTAGAAATGCGCTGCATTGGACTAATTGTCATTGCGGTATTTGTAGCTACATCGCTGTATTGTGGATAGCGAATTTTAGACAACTTGATCTTGAAATCGGCTTCAATTTTCTTTTTCTCTTGACGGGTGAGGTTCAAAATATAAAATTGTGGGTCATTGACAGCGTCAAAGTCGGTGCGGGCGCCGTCAGAGGAGTTTTCAAGGCCATAGCGGCTCAGCATTTCTTCCACAGATGGAAAAGAAACTTTGGTTTTTTCGATGCGGTAAAGTAAAGCTTGGCCTGGTGCAACATATGCTTTTTTGCCATTGACGTAGAGTACAGAATTTTGGATTTCGAGGACATCGCCTGGCGTGCCTACACAGCGCTTGATATAGTTTTCGCGCTTGTCTACTGGGCGATAAATGAGCCCACCGTGGGTCATACCAGCGGCATATTCTTGTGAGTTGAGCGGGAAATTACCGGCGGCAAAATGTGCTCGCGCTCGATTTTTCCAAGTTTCAAAACCGCTAATGTATTCGGCATATAACTTCTGCTGACCTAATGAATCGAGTTGTGATAAGTTTTGGTTGCTTTTGCTATTGATAAATTGGCTAAATGCTTCTTGGTTGATCAAGCCATGAAAGTCGTGTCCCATGAGGCCGCTTGGTGTACGCGGGTCCAGAACGGCGGTGTCGCCAGACGGGAAGTTAAATACAACGACGTCGTTGCGGTTTATTTTGCTCCAACCTGGTAAACGGGTATAAGTGCCTTTTTCCCAGCTGAGGTATGATTTGATGTTGACAAGCGGAACAATGTTGTGGACCAACGGATAGGAGAGGGGCGTGATCGGAACCTTAGAACCGTAGGCGAGTTTGTTCACGAACAAGAAGTCTCCAACGACCATAGTTTTTTCCATAGAGCCCGTTGGGATTTGAAAAGGCTCAAAAGAATAGGTACGAATAACGGCAGCAGCCACCAATGCCCAAACAAAGGAGTCACCGTATTCTTTGACACGTGGCTTACTGCCTGGTTTGTCGCGAGATACTTTATCTAAGATGATGGCGATGAGGTGGCCAACGACAGGAAGCGCCATGAAAAGGATGATGTGGTCGCCCCATTTGCGTTGTTCGAGTTCTTTGGAGTTTGCCCAATTGGTGGCGGGTCCGTATTGCAAAGCATCTTCTTTGGCAATTTTGGAAAATAACAAATAAGGGAAGAAAAGTCCTTGAAGGGTGTCTGCAAAGCTATAAAACCCAAAACGGCGGAGTAAACTGACATTGATGGTCATCCACATGACAAGATGTACCCCGGGAAAGACCAATAGTAAAGACCACCAAGGTTTATTGAGCACTTCCTTGTAAAGAATAAAGTAGTTGTAGCCAGGCACGAGTGCTTCCCAAGACTTGCGACCTAGTTTTGGGAATATGCGATGCCATTGAGCCAAATAGGGGTGTACAAGAATGAGTAAGTAGAAATAAATGAAACTCATAAGGAGGTTTTTAAAACATCGGCCATAGTGAAGATGCCTTTGCGTTGGTAAATAAATTCTGCAGCCAAGACAGCGCCTAAGGCAAAACCTTTGCGGTTGTGGGCAATGTGTTCTATGCGAAGGGTGTCTATATCGCTGATATAACTGATTTGGTGGATGCCCGGAACATCTGGTATGCGGTGTGCTACAACCGGTATTTGTCCACGGGAACTTGCTTCAAGCGACCATTCAGTATAGTTCGGGTTAAGGGCTAGGATGTCGTCGAGTAAGCTAACAGCAGTGCCGCTCGGGGCATCTAGTTTTTGTACGTGATGGGTTTCAGAAACCTCGATATGATAAGCTTGGTGTGCTTTCATGAGGTTTGCTAAATGACGGTTGAGTTCAAAAAAGAGATTCACGCCCACACTGAAGTTGCTCGCGTAAAGTAGGGCAGCGTTGGCCTCTAGAACCATTGTTTTTACCTCGGGTAAGGCCGCTTGCCAAGCGGTGGTCCCGACTACAATTGGGACTTGTTTTTGAGCGCAATACGCGATGTGTTGAGGCGCGAGCTCTGGACGCGTAAATTCGATGCAAACATCTACTTCTGACCAGTTTACCTGATCTAAAGGAAGCTGAGAATTTATTTTTACCACGATGCTGTGTCCTCTTTCAAGGGCAATTGTTTCAATGGCTTTACCCATTTTACCGTAACCGAGCAGTGCTATTCTCATGGTCTAAAGATACGATATATCAACGAAATGTCAGTTGTATTTTGGCGCCTAGGTATTGATTTGGGACAAAACTAGGCTCGAGATGTAGGCTGAGGTCTGGGTTGGTATCGAAGTGAACGAAGTGCGCCTCTGCACCGGCGTCGGCAATTTGAAAGAGATAGAGTGCTGCAAAACCTAGAATGGAGAGGTCGCGCCAGTCGAGGTATTGGCGGTAGAGCTGCAAGACCGCAGGGGTGTCGTAGGCTGCCCATTTGGGGTCTGGCGTGCCGCCATTGAGCCGGTTGGTGTATTCTTGCTTGAGCTGGACTTGGGTGAGTTGGTTGGTGGCTAAAAAGTAACCAGCAGCGCCTAAACCACCGTAAATGAGCGGCACCTTCCAGATGGCGTTGTTGTGATTTGGTGCGGCAATGGAGTTTCTAATTTGCCCCAAACCAGGTACAAGTGCCGAGTAGAGCATGCTTTTTTGGTGGTAGCTCAGCTTAACGCTGTCTTTTTGCTGAATGGTATCTTGCGCAAAAAAGGCCTGCGCGAGTATTAGGAAGCAAAATGCTAGCCTCATTCCGATTTTTTAAGCATTTCAATGAGGCGTTGCAACTCAGACTCATGTGTGAAATGGACGATGAGTTTGCCTTTGCCTTCAGGCGTTTTATCAATGCTTACTTTGGTACCGAGTTGTTCGGAAAGGTAAGACAAATAGAGTTTTTCGGTTGTGCTCAGGCTAATTTTGGCTTTGGGGCCAGCGCTAGACGTGCTGGCTACTTTTTGCTTTTCAGGTTTGGAAAGCGCCTCTACATCGCGGACTGAAAGTTGTTCGTCTAGAATGCGAGCCAGTGCAGTAAGCTGTTCCTTTTCAGAAGTAAGCGCTAGTAGGGCTCTGGCGTGGCCCATAGTGATTTGTTTGTCTCTGACCGCTGCTTGAATAGCGTCAGGGAGTTTGAGCAAGCGCAAATGATTGGCAATATGCGACCTCGATTTGGCTACTTTTTCAGAGAGTTGTTCTTGGGTGAGCTTACATTCTTCGAGTAGACGTTCGTAAGAAAGCGCTACTTCAATGGCGTTGAGGTCTTCGCGTTGAATGTTTTCAACGAGTGCCATTTCGAGCATGGTTTGGTCGTTGGCAATGCGCACATAGGCAGGAACCTCAGTGAGGCCAGCGAGTTGAGCCGCTCTAAATCGGCGCTCGCCAGAAATGAGTTGGTAGCGGTCACGGCCCATTTTTCTGACCGTGAGCGGTTGAATGATACCGTGTGTTAGAATGGAGGTCTTGAGCTCGTCTAGGGCACTGCGCTCAAAATGGGTACGTGGATTGAAGGGATTGGCCTCAATTAAAGAAATGGCAATGAGGGCTACGGCTCCGGCAGGAACAGCACTTGCCCCGGTGATATCCGTATCGGCATTTTGTAAAAGGGCGCTCAAGCCTCGGCCTAAAGCGGGTTGTTTTTTTGCATTAGAGCTCATGGTCTATCTCGATGATTTTGTCGTCGTTTCCTATTTTGGTAAGGTCGTTTTTTTGCAAGAGTTCGCGTGCAAAATTGAGGTAATTAATGGAGCCTTTTGAAGAGGCATCGTGCATCACGACGGTATTGCCGTGGCTAGACGCTTCGCTGAGGGTAGTGTTGCGATGAATAACGGTGTCAAAGACCAATTCTTGAAAATGGGTCTTGACTTCATCGACAACCTGATTGGCCAAACGCAAACGGGTGTCGTACATAGTGAGGATCATGCCTTCGATTTCGAGTGCAGGGTTGAGCCTTCCTTGTACAATTTTGATCGTGTTGAGTAATTTGCTCAGTCCCTCAAGTGCAAAATATTCGCATTGTACTGGAATCATGACGGCATCGGCAGCAACAAGTGCGTTAACGGTGATGAGGCCAAGGGAGGGAGAGCAGTCGATCAGGATGAAGTCGTAGTCGTCTTTGATTTGCTCGAGGGCAGCACGCAAAAGGTACTCTCGGTTCGGCATATTGATCATTTCGAGTTCGGCGCCAACGAGGTCAACGTGTGATGGTAAGATAAAGAGGTTTGGATTACTCGTTTCGAGAATGGCTTCTTTCGCTGGGCGGTTATTGACGAGGCAATCGTAAATATTTTGAACCGATTTAGGGTCAAAACCAGTACCTGAGGTTGCATTGGCCTGAGGATCCGCATCGACAATGAGTGTCTTGTATTCAAGCACACCCAAGCAACCGCCTAGATTTATAGCGGTTGTTGTTTTTCCGACGCCACCTTTTTGATTGGCAATGGCAATGATTTTACCCATAATTGTTCAATTGAAATATAAAATTACAAGTTGTTCAGCATACTTTTTGTCCAACCAATAGGAACTTATTAACCATTTTCGAGCAATACCTGTCAATATCATTCATTCACAGTTGGTTAGCCCGAACCTTCTACTGCAATTTTTTCACTAATTTTACAACAATGAATGCAGTTAGGTATTACAGTATCGGAAGTCACCCGAGCAACCATCTCCAGTTAGATGCCGCTATGGGCTCTCCTTTTCATTTAATGCTCTATAAAGATCAAAGAGGTCAGGTGTTGGTTGCCACCAGAATGGCACAGGCTTTATACCATCTAAATGGGTCGCAAAGAAACGAAATGCTGGCATTACAGCCCGGTGATCAATTGGCAGTAGGTGACCAGCAAATCAACTGGATGCAAGTTTTTGGCATTACCGCAGAAGAAATTATCGAAAGGCAAACAACAGAAGAAAACAATCAATCTGCTCAAAAAGGAATGCGTATTCAATTAGTTTTGATCTACTTGGCCATTATTGTGCTCCTTTTTTTAATGGCTTTTTACATTTAATGCCTAAAAAAAACAGCCTACCTATATACGGAATCAGAAATAATTTGTAATATTGCACCCCCGTTCAGTTGAATTGGGCTAAATTTTCAGAGATGAACGTCATTAAACAAATCGAGCAGGAGCTAATCGCCAAAAATGAATTACCAGCTTTCGGAGCCGGTGACACCATTATCGTATCATACCGTATTGTAGAGGGTAACAAAGAGCGTATCCAGCAATTCCAAGGTGTTGTATTGCAACGTCGTGGTGCTGGCGCAACCGAAACCTTCACTATCCGCAAAATGTCAGGTAACATTGGAGTAGAGCGTATCTTACCAGTTAATTCTCCTTTTATCGACAGCATCACTATCGTGAAACGCGGTGCAGTTCGTAGAGCACGTATTTTCTACTTCCGTGAGCGTACAGGTAAATCAGCACGTATCCGCGAGAAAAAGAACTTCGCAAGATAAAATCTTGATACCCAAATATTCAAAAAGGAGCTTATGCTCCTTTTTTTTTGCGCTATAATTCATGCTGCATCGTTGCAGTAACACCTTAAGGTTTTATTGAAAACTTACTCTAGCGAAAGAATTTCGAACTCTGTTCGTCTGTTGAGGGCGCGGTTCGTTGCAGAATCATTCGCTACTCTTGGTTGGCTTTCGCCATGACCTTTGTATTGGATGCGCCCTTCCGCTATACCTAAAGAAGTGAGGTACGCAGCAACTTGTGCCGCTCTTTTCTCAGAGAGTACTTGGTTGCGTTGGGCATCGCCGATGTCGTCGGTGTGTCCGTTGATCTGGATGCTTAAATTGGTCTGTTTGCTCAGGTAAATGGCAAAGCCTTTGAGTAAAAATTGTGCATCGGCACTGAGCTGTGCGTCGTCGGTTTCAAAAACAATTGCTTCAATGGCGTAGGCGCTGCCTTCTTGTAGGGTGTCGATTTTTAAATCGGGGGCCTCAATTTTGAGTGTTTTGGTTTTTAAGGCGTTTGTGTCGAGTACAACTGCCTGAAAACTAAAATTCTCTTTGGTAACTTCTAAACTGATTTTTTGATCTACCTGAACAGCCAGGGCGTAAGTGCCATCTTCATTGCTCAGCGCAGAGACAGTGCTGCTGTCGTTGTTTTCGTACCTGACCGACAACTCAGCGCCTGCAATGACCTTGCCGCTGCTGTCTTGCAAGCGGCCACTCAAGATGCGTGTTTCTTTTGGCCGAGCAGCTTCGTGCAATTCAAAACTGAAAATATCCCAGTTGGCTTCCTGCTGACTAGAAAAATAAGCTTGTTTGCCATCGGTAGAGACAAAAATACCAAGTTCGTCGGCGCTGGTATTGATCGGGAAGCCAATATTTTGAATAGGACCCCAGCCATTGGCTTCTTTGCGCATCATAAAAATATCGAGGCCACCCATGCCCGGTCTTTGTCTTCCACTTTCAGAAACAAAATAGAAGGTTTCGCCATCTTGATGGAAAAAGGGGCTTTTGTCTTTGCCCGGGGTATTGACGATGCTGAATGGTTTGGCCATGCCCCAAGAACCGTCGGCTTGTTTTTCACTGTAATAAATATCGTTGTCTTGGCTACCTTTTCGAAGGCTGGTAAAATAAAGAATTTTGCCGTCTGCAGAGAGCGAGGGCTGTGCTTCCCAACCATCTTTGGTATTGATGTTGGTGCCTAAATTCACGAGGGTGCTCCACTCGTATTGGTCTGTTGTTCCCTTTTTGAGCTTGAGTTTGGTGCTGTAGAGGTCGCAGTTGAGGTAATCCTTGTTATAAATGACTTCAGGTTTACATGCACATAAAATGAGTTCGCGGTTGTCTGCTGCTAAACTTGCCGAACCGTAATTTTGAAATTGGCCGTTGTTGAACGGATGGGGTAGTGGTCTTCCTTTATTGTATTCAAGCGCTTTCATGTGTTCGGCAACAGTGAATTCTTCTTGCATGTAGCCCGATACATCGCCGAGGTTTGTTTTGTCGGCCTTTCTGGTGAAAAACAACATGCTGTTGTCGGGGCTCAGCATCGGGAAGTATTCGTCTTGGGTGGAGCTCACGCCACTCACGCGCGCCACATTAAACGGCACCGGATTCGCTTTAGCGTCTATCGGGAAGCGTAGTTCTTTATAGACAGGTAAAATTTCTTCTTTGAGTTTGGTGTAGTTGCTGGCTTGTTCTCCGGGGTAAATGGAGTCAAATGCCATGAAAGTTTCTAGGTAGGTGAGTGCAGCTGCTTTTTCGCTGAAACTGTAAAGTAAGCGCGCCGCATAAAAGTAAGCATCAGAATGATGACTTGGGCATTTTTGAATGCTGGCTTGGTAAAAAACGAGCGCTTTTTGCAAGAGTTTTTCACCTTCCGACCTCGCGTTGTTTTGTTTAACCAACGCCATGCCCCGCTGATAATGGATCTGACCTAGATAAAAATAAGCCTGAACATTTTGAGGATATTTGCTCACGACAGCTGCTAGGCTTTGAACCTGCAATTCGAAGGTTTCTGCGCTGAAGGCTTCGTCAATGGCCTTGTTGATTTTTTTATCTGTGGTGCTGCAATTACTTGTTTGCCCAAGGGCAATTGGCGCTGCGCAAAGTAAGTAGAGTAAACAAAGAAATGTAACAAATTTCATCACCTGAGTTTAACGAACTTGGCCCAAAAAGTTACATTTTTTGAAGGGTTTCTATGCAAAATTCGCAATCTGAAGCTGTGATATCAAGATGCGTAACCATTCGGATCATGCCGGGGCCAAAAGCCATGCATAAAATGCCTTTTTCTTTCAGTTGTTCGATGAAGATATCGCGTTGAGAGGCGTCTTTGAGGATGGCCACTACAATATTGGTTTGCACTGGTACTACTTCTTGTATCTGGGGGCAAGTATTCAGCGCTTGTTCAAGCTGCTTGGCGTGTAAATGGTCAAGTGGAATACGCTCCACATTGTTTTGCAGTGCATATAAGCCGCCAGCCGCAATAATACCAGCCTGACGCATGCCGCCGCCCATTACTTTTCTCACACGGCGTGCTTTTTCAATAAATGTGGCACTCCCTAAGAGTAAAGAACCTACGGGTGCTCCCAAACCCTTTGAGAGACAAACCGAAATGCTGTCGTAATAGGCTCCGTATGCCGCGGGGTCAAGTCCATTGACCGCTAATGCATTGAAAACTCTTGCACCATCGAGGTGCAGGGGCAGGTTTAATTCTTTGCATAGGCTACTTATTTGAGCGATTTCAGCGACGTCATACACTGCGCCGCCTCCGCGGTTGGCGGTATCTTCTAACGAGACAAGTTGAGTGAGCGGAAAGTGCACGTCGTGTGCAGGATTGATCCATTTAGAAATCGCAGCGGCTGTGATTCTGCCGCGGTCACCGGGCAACAAGCGCACAGACGCGCCTGAGTTTTTGGCAATACCTCCGCCTTCGTACTTATAAATATGGCTTTCTTCGTGGCAAATGACCTCGCCACCAGGCTGCACATGCACATTGATGGCAATTTGGTTGGTTTGTGTCCCCGAACTACAAAAAAGTGCAGCTTCTTTGCCAAAAAGCTTTGCGCCATAGGCTTCGAGTTCTAAAATTGTTGGGTCTTCTTTAAATACGTCGTCTCCAACTGGCGCATTTGCCATGGCGGCGCGCATTTCAGAAGAGGGTAGGGTTACGGTGTCGCTGCGTAAATCAATCATTTGCTTACTTTTGACAAAAATACGAGAAGAAGTGATATGACCCTTGCTTTATTATTTATAATAGTGGTAACACCATTCCTTGGAGCATTAGCCACGTTCTTTACGGGCTTTGGTCTCAATACCATTTTGGTTCCCGTGTTTATGATTTATTTTGATGCGCCTCTTGCTGTTTTGATGGCGGGTATCGTTCATCTTTGTAACAATATCTTGAAGGTTGCGCTCACAGCGAGGTCCATTGATTGGAATTTATTTCGAAATTTTGGCTTGCCAGCGTTGCTATTTGCTTTTATTGGTGCCCAACTCCTCAATACAGTAAAGGACACCATCGGAGCTCAACTCACGCCCGTTTTTGGCGCTATCTTTATCCTATTTGCTTTGTTGGAATTGTTCAATTGGAAATTACCCCTTCAAGGCCTATGGGCCATGCGCATTGGCGGAAGTCTGAGTGGTTTTTTTGGTGGTTTTTCCGGGCATCAGGGTGCACTCAGGGCTTTATTTCTGTCCAGACTCAAGATGGAACCCATTGTTTTTGTAGCCACAACCGCCATTATTTCGTTGTTGGTTGACCTCACCAGGGTAAGTGTGTATTTTTCTGGGTCATGGCTTTATAATTACTACCCAACCTATATCATGATCTATTGCGTGCCGTCGGCCTTAGCAGGGACCTTAATAGGGAGAAAGTACATTCAAAAGGTAAACCATGCCAGGTTGTCAATCATCGTTGGTGTTGCCTTATTAGCAATGGGTTTAACGATGGTTTTGGGCTACTTTATTCCGATCCATTAGCTTTCGGAAACAACTGCTTCTTGACGCCGTATTGGTCAATGACGTATTCGTCTAATTTTTCCCCTTTGTTAGAATAGGTGCAGCTGTAATTGAGCTTGCCATCGGTATAGAAGGTTTGGTGCAAGCCAACTGGCAGATCTGCGGTATACTTTTCGGTGCTTAAGATTTGTCCGAGTTCGTTGTAGCTCACAAACGGGCCATTCTTTTTGCCGTCTTTCCACGTTTCGGTACGTGCGATTTTACCGCTATCAAAAAAGTAAGTCCAGGTGCCGTGTTTTTTTCCGGCTTTAAAGTTGAGCTCACTTTCTTTTTGACCATTCGCATTGTAGGTCTTCTGTGCGCCATCGCTGAAACCATTCACATAATAACTGCTTTTTCTGACTTTTCCATTCGGAAAATAACTGCGCTGGGGGCCGTCGAGAATGCCGTTTTTGTAATGTTTGTACATAAGTGTATCGGCTAGCGCATTGGCACTAAATTGAATAGATGGCCCATGAAGTTTGCCATTTTGGTACCAAATTTCAAATTGGACACGATTGGTGGAGTCATAATAGATGTAGGTGGCGCCTTGTTCAACTCCAATTTGGTAGCTCTGAATCGCTTGGATGCAGCCACTTTTGTAATAGGAGGTGTCTGTACCTTGTCGCCTTCCATTGACAAAATTTAATTTCTCTTCGATGATAAAACTAGGGTAGCAGCTTACGCAATTGCCTGTGTATGGGGTTGCGTAATCCCTGCGCAATAAATATAAATTGTGGTCTTCGTCAAAAGCAATGCTCTCGTGGCAATATTTAACGTTATTCATAGGGCAAACCTGCCGCGTAAGTTGGCAAGGTTCGGGTACTTGTGCAATTAGGCCAAATGCTAAAATATAAAAGCAAAAGAAAACACAAAGTTTGACCATTTTTCTATTTGAATTATTTCTTTGGCAATTTCAGCAGTGATTCACGCATCAGTGCCGGTATTTCAATGCTTTTTTGTTGGTTTGAATTGAAACCAACTAGGGTACTGCTACCTGTTGTTTTGAGTTGCCCGTTGACGTGAATTTCGTAACTCAGGGTAAAGCTCTTGGTGCCAATTTTGTCGCAATACATCTGAATTTCAGGGGAGTCAGCTAAAAAGATGGGTTGGATATACTGTACTTCGTTGTGTACCAAAACCACGCCGTTTTCCATCCAGTCCCAGTTTGGGCCCACCAATAAATTGAAGTAATGGATGCGGGTCATTTCAAAATAACTCAGGTAAATAGCGTTGTTGACATGCCCGAGAATGTCGATGTCGGTAAGGCGGACTTGAATTTTGGCTGGTGAAATCACTTGTCTAGTTTTTGAAATAAGGAATTGTTGGAGATGTATTCTGGAACGAGTTCTTTCATGATGCTGACACTGGCTTCATTTTCTTGCGAAGCCGCCGTTGCCAAAAGTTGCTGAATGCTTTGATTTTGTGCTGAAGCGATGGGCCTTGTTTTGGCGATCAATATTTGCGGATGATACGTTGGAATGGTGTTTTCCGAATTGGCCAAGACTTCTTCGTAGCGTTTTTCACCGGGGCGCAGCCCTGTAATTTTGATGTCGATATCGGTATACGGACGCAAGCCGGATAGCTGGATCATTTTTTTGGCAAGATCGAGAATTTTGACAGGCGCGCCCATGTCAAAAACGAAAATTTCACCACCGTTGCCCATTGTTGCCGCCTCGAGCACCAGCTGACAGGCTTCCGGAATGGTCATAAAGAACCTCGTGATGTGTTCGTCTGTGAGCGTAATCGGGCCGCCTTCGGCAATTTGCTTTTCAAAAATTGGAATAACAGAGCCGTTTGACCCAAGAACGTTCCCAAAGCGCGTGGTGATGTAGGCCGTGTGTTGGTCTGTATTTAACTCGCTTACCAGCATTTCGGCGATGCGCTTAGAGGCGCCCATTACATTAGTCGGATTCACGGCTTTATCGGTAGAGATCATGATGAACTGATCTGCTTTGAACTTTGCGGCTAATTCAGCAATGAGTTTTGTGCCTCCGACATTATTTCGAATGGCCTCAGCAGGGTTGGCCTCCATGAGAGGCACGTGTTTGTAGGCTGCCGCATGAAAGACCACTTGTGGACGATATAAATCAAAGAGGCGTTCCATGCGTTGCGCATCGCAGATGTCGCCGATGACGTATTCAATTTGTACTGTTGTTTCGGTTTTTTGGAAACGTTGTTCAAGGTCAAAAAGTGCAGATTCTGCCTGATCCAATAGAATTAACTTTGAGATTTTCTGCTGCAAAAGAGCCGCTGCGAGGCCGCTGCCAATGCTGCCCGCTGCACCTGTCACAAGGATGGTTTTGTTCAAGAAGTGTGCAGCTAACTTCGGATTTTCTACCGAAATAACCGCTCGCCCTAGTAAGCTATTGATGTCAATTTTTTTGAGACTACTCATCTCAAAGGAGCCGTTTACCCAGGTTCGTGCTTCTGGAACCCTTTTGATTTGTATACCGAGGTCAAGAGCTAACTCCGTGAGTTCTTTGAGTTTGCCGCGCTCAATATTTTGCACAGCTATAATGAGTGTGCTAATTTGGTGCTTGCTCTTTAGTTGTGCTAAGTTGCTGAGCGGATACACACGTGTGCCTTCAATGCGCTTTCCTTGGAGGCTAGCTTCGTCATCTATAAAGCCAATGATGTGTTGTAGATTGGCGGTGTCTTTTTCAATGAGCCTTTTAGTGAGTTGACCAGATACACCTGCCCCAAAGATCAGGATGGCTTCTTCTTTGCCTTTATCACGCGTGTATTCTAAGTAGAGGAGTTTGACAACAAAGCGACCTGCAATGATGAATGCGGAACTAAAAATGAGTTCCATAAGGAGTACTGAGTTGGGGAATAAGTAAACGCCATCTAGTTGATGATAACGCACATAACTGCCAACTACGAAAAGTAGGCTAGCGCTTATTTCAGCAACTAAAATGCGTTTGAAGTCACCGGTAGAGGTATACCTTACAAGTCCTTGATGGATTTGGAAAAACGCAAAAACGAGTAACTTGACGACAATAAAGTACCAAAGTGACTTAGAGAGAATTGCCCATTCGGTTGCAATTAAAGAAAAATCCGCCTTGAGGTCAAAGCGGATTAAGTAGGCAAAAAATAAGGCGAAAAGATGAATGAGTAAGTCAAAAACGACAATCACCCATCTTGGTGTATTTTTTTTAAGTAGAAGCACACACAAAGATAGCAATAATCGCTATTCTCTAACGAGGTGAACCAGGCCGTGTTTTTCGATTTCATCACCGGCATTTGTCACGGTACGAGCAATATAGAAGTAAACGCCTTCTTCCATTGCATTTCCGTTTTCGTCGGTACCATCCCATTGGAAAGCAGGGTTGGTGTATTCACGAATAGTGTTGCCCCAACGGTTAACGATGATACACTCAAAAGAACTCAGACCTCCATAGAATAACATCTGAAAATGATCGTTATTGCCATCGCCATTTGGCGTAAATACGTTCGGAAGTTCGATGTCGCAGAAATAGAAATCTACGGTTGCGGTATCGATGAGTGTTCCACACATGTTGGTAGTGGAAATAATGTAATCGCCCGGCGTGGTGACTTGAATAGTAGGGGTAGTGGCGCCCGTACTCCAGAGGTAACTGACATTTTGAGGTTGTTGAACGCCAGCAATTGTTGCGGTTTCACCTATACAAAGGGTGGTGTCGATAACAGACGTAAAAGGATCGGCTACAAACGTAAGGCTGAAAGTTTGGTTGAAACTACAAACGGTATCTTGAAGGTTGATCAAGTAAATACCAGCGGTATCGGCTGTAATGAGTGGGTTTTGCCCAGTTGGATTGCTAAACGTGATTTCGCTCGCATTGGAAGACCAATTACTACCAGTGTAAGACAACACGCCAAATACTTGAAGGGTAAGGTTACACAAAACGGTATCTGACATTGGTGAAATAGGAGCAGGGATACTGTCGACAATCATTTGGGTGCTGTCTGCACAACCAATTTGATCAATAACAGTTACCCAATAAGTTCCGGAATTTAGGTTGTTAAATACGCCAGTTGGGTTTGTGCCTACTAAAGTGTTTCCCTGATGCAACACGAACACATAAGGAGTGACACCTAAAGTGGAACTTGTCGTGATGCTACCGTCTTGTAAGCTACAAAATTCAAGCGTGCTGGTAGTTTGTCCGAGTTCTGGATTGGTGGAAGGATAAATAGTTGCACTTGTGGTGTCGTGGCAGCCATTTACATCCTCTACATAAATCTGGTAAACACCAGGTACTAGATTGCTGAAAATTGGACTCGCAGAAAATGTCGCTCCGTTTGTAAGGCTGTATTGATAAGCTGGGGTACCACCAGTGATGGTGAGGTCGATGATGCCATTGTTGAGTCCGCAGGTGGTGGTTGTGACTACCATGTTGCTAATTTCGACGGAATCAACGCCAAGTAAAGCAGCTTGAACGGTGTCGGAACAGTTGTTTTGGTCGACCAAAATAATGGTGTAATTGTCGATGCCTAAACCGGTGAAGGTGCCGCTTGGTTGAAAATTAAGACCATTGTTGATGCTGTAGGTATAGCCGCCGGCACCACCAGAGGCACTTGCTTCCAAACTACCGTTGCTGCTTCCGCATGTTGGGTTGTTTTCTAGTACGTTGTCAATTTGTGGGTAAGAGATGGTAAGGGTAATGGTGTCGTAACAGGTGTTGGTGCTGTCTGTCATCATGACAATATAACTTGTTGTACCAGTTGGCGATACAGGTGTTGGGTTGTTGCCTGTGTACACGCCTGTTGGGTAGGAGTAGTTATCGTGCAACCAAGTAATGGTGTAGCTTGGTACAGATGCAGAAATAGAAATGTTGTCTAGGCCCCAATGGTCGTAGGGTGCGCCGGAAACGGCAAGTTGGGTCCAACGAAATTTGGTGGTTGCAGTTTGTGCAGCAAGTGGAATATTTTCGCAATATTGGTTCCATGAGGTCATGTAGGAGTCGTAGCCGCCATTAGGGCTCCAGTAGTTCATGGTGGTCCAGGTGGCGCCGTTGTCGATAGAATACTGAAGATAAACACCTTCGCTCGCTAAATCTGGTCCTTCACAAGGGGAGGCTTGCGCTTGGATGGCATAACGCATTTCAAAACAAACCGTACCACCTGCGGAAACATCCAAAGGAACAGTAGCCATGACGCGTGGTGCTACAGATTGATTTCCCATCCACATGAAGTCTGAGCCATCTAGTGATGGCACGCCACATGTGTTGTTGGCGATGGTAACGACCTGAGAGAAATCCCAGCCGACAGGTTGCCCTGCGTTGAAGTTCTCGCCAAAAGCCAAAATGCTTGTACCCGAGCCGTTTACACTTAAAGTTGTGGAGCCATTACAAGGAACAATGGTGTCTTGCGCAATTGCCTGGACGGTACATTGCGCTTGTAAATTTTGACCAATGCCAAAAGAGAGTGCAAGTCCAAGAATGAGGTGCTTGAATTTCATGGGTAGTAGTTTTAGTTGGGGTTACTGAACCGTGACGTGAAGGATGTTGTAGTCGGTCAGTTGTGTTTTGGTGAGGTGCGCAGGCATGTGGTCAAAAATGGTGAGCCCCATGTTGTTGCGGTCTAGGCAGACACCTTGCAAGGTTTGATTCGGTTGTAAAGTTTGTGTGTAGAGGTATTCGTCGTGGCCACACGTTGCGCAGTTGTTGTCGTAATACAACTCAAAGCTGTAAGAAACAGTTTTAACTTCGTTGGTGGTGTTGGTGATGGTCAGCGCGATTAAATCTGCTTGGTAGCCTTCTGAAGGTACATCGCAGTGTAATGGTGCAGTGGTGATTTTGATACCAGCCTGATTGATAGATTTTTGAGCGAAAAGAGCGCTGCTTCCGATGAGCAAGCTAAAAATTGTAGTGTAAAGTTTCATATAGAAAGTTTAGTTTTGTGCATTGACGCAAAGCAACAGACTTTAGTTGCATGCGGGGTAAAAATAATTCAAAAAATCGAATCTTGAAAGAAATCGAACGCAAGTTTCTAGTAGCCAATGACTCCTGGAAAACCGCTAAATGCATTGGGCAGCGCGAAATGAAACAAGCCTACCTGTTGCGTGGAGAAGATCGCTCCGTGCGCATTAGGGTCACAGACAACATGGCGTTGTTTACAATCAAGCTTGGTACAGGACTTACGCGCAGCGAATTTGAATACGAAATTCCGACAGATGAAGCCAATGAAATGATAGAGGAAGCTAAGCTACCTTGTTTACATAAAACGCGGTTTTACATTCAAAACGGCAACGACACTTGGGAACTAGATGTTTTTCATGGTGCACTAGAAGGATTGTTGGTTGCCGAATTGGAACTGACAGAAGAAACGCAGTTTTTTGAAAAACCGAATTGGCTAGGTGAAGAAGTGACTTTTGATCCAGCCTACCTCAATTCAAACCTGATCGACCGCTTGTAGTGCCTTAAAATGCTTCTTTTTGCAACGGTTCTTTTAAAAGATCAATGCAGGTGCAGCCCATCGCGATGCTAAAAAAGGCTTCAAATTCGGCGAGTTCGGTCCATTTGGGCCAAAGCGCCTCGTCTTCACTGATGCTGCTGAATTCCTGACTTGCAATTTTTTTGGCGTATTGCTTCAGGATCAATTCGTCGTCCCAAAATTCTTCCTCGATCAAGTACATAGTACCCTCGGCATTTTCATCCATAAGGAGGTTCGTATCGATTTCTTTGGCCCAGTCAATAAATGGTTTTCTAGGGCTGACAAAAATAAATCCGCGGTTTACTAAATTCATAAGGCAACAATATGAGCGTTTTGATACTTGAACCATTTGGTTCGTTTTTTTGGCTGGGTATACAAAATATATTTGCAATCTGACCTTGTTGTGGTGCCGCTGTACCAGCGCAACCATTTTTTGAAATCGATGGCGCGCTTGCTTCCGATGAACAAGATTTGCTTTTCGGCAACAAGCATCAAATCGTAGTTAACGCTAGGAACACTTCCTTTTTTTAGTTGAACGACTGTATTGTTTTTTCCGGCCTGATCGAGCCAATTGTAAAATGCTTCAAGGCAAGCGCTGCTATCTTTAAAACTCCAAGAGCAGAATTGAAATGAAGTTGAACTTGAATCTTGAAGTAAATAACGCTGAATGTTAGCGGTGAATCTATCGAGAAACTTGTGCTCATCAAGGCTACCGATGCTGAGCTGAGCGATTTGCATAGACGCGGAGTCATTGGCATAATAATTGAGAAAAGGTCCGAGCGTGTCCGTTGCTTTTTTGGAGTCGTTTTGGGTCTTGTTGGCGTTGGAGTGGGGGCGAATGGAATCCAGTGAGACAGCCTTCTTTTGGTCGGCTTGTCCGCAGGCAAACACGACAAGGCTAAAAAGTCCGAAAAGATAGACGAGAAGTTTGTTTAGCGCACGCATCTTTTAATTAATTTTGAAACAAATTTAACAAACATGAAACAATTCGCACTTTTTATTCTCTTGGCTTTAGTAGCTACTTCTTGCGGAACCAAAATACCATACACTACAGCCATTCGCGATGAATTCAGCCTAGATTCCGAGGCCAAGCTTCGTCAGGTACAGTTTTACACCTCACACACCATTATCCTCAATCAAATCAACAAGCAGTCAAGCGAACTCACTACCCAAAATGGTGCGTTGGTTTCAAGTTCTAATTCTCAGTCTGAATCTGTTATTATTCCGGCAGGCACGCGTTGCATTTTCGAGAATTTCGGCGATGCAGGTCAATTATTGGTGCGCTTTGAAACCGGTGACCAACGCTACATTCCTTTCACCACCAAAACAGACGGCGCAAGTGTACGTCGTTTTTACCTAGATGCCGACTGGTCTGCGTCAGGAGGTGCACGCATCAGTTACGGTGGCAATGATTACAAAGTTGACCTCACTAGAGGTGCCCCAAGGGCAGCACATCTATTAATTGTCAAGAAAAAATTAGAGCGCACCAAACGCAAAGAACGCGTTGTTCGCGGTTTAAAAGTATAAGTTCAATGCCAGCAACCTCCTCCATCACTTACCAAGCGCAGCACTTCGGTAACGAAGAACTCATTCAGATTTACAAACAACTCGCATTGCCTCGCCTCATCGAGGAGAAAATGCTCATATTGCTGCGCCAAGGCAAAATCAGTAAGTGGTTTTCTGGCTGGGGTCAAGAAGCTGTTTCGGTAGGTTGCGCCTATGCCATGGCCGAACACGAATACATCTTGCCCATGCACCGCAATTTGGGCGTTTTTACCACGCGTCAAATTCCTTTGCAGCGCTTGTTTGCACAGTTTCAAGGGAAAGCCGACGGCTACACCAAAGGTCGCGACCGCAGTTTTCATTTCGGAACCCAAGACCACAAATTAGTAGGCATGATCTCCCATCTCGGGCCTCAATTGGGCATCGCAGATGGCATTGCGCTATCAGCCAAAATTCGCCAAACCACCGACACTACGCTTGTTTTTTCAGGCGACGGCGGTGCATCCGAAGGCGACTTTCACGAAGCACTCAACGTTGCAGCTGTTTGGCAACTCCCCGTTATTTTTGCCATCGAAAACAACCGATGGGGCCTGAGTACGCCATCTTCTGAACAATTTCGTTGTAAACAGTTTATCGATAAAGGCATTGGCTACGGCATGGACGCCATTCAAGTCGATGGCAACAACATTCTTGAGGTCATAGAAGCGGTGCGCAATATCCGCAGCCAAATTCAAGAAAATCCGCGTCCATTCATTTTAGAATTGATGACCTTCAGAATGCGCGGCCACGAAGAGGCTTCGGGCACCAAATATTATCCAGAAGGCCTACAAGCCGAATGGGAGCCCAAAGATCCTGTAACAAATTTTGAAGCGTTTTTACGCGAACAAAACATCCTCGATCAGGCAGCAATTGACCAAATCAAACATCAGTTCAAAGAAGAAATTCAGGAGGCTTTTGATGCCGCTAATTCTGCACCTAAAATCATTCCTGATCTCGCACAAGAATTGTTCGATGTTTATGCCCCGCATGAATTCAAGGCAGTTGAGCCAGGCGCTGATACCGAAGAAGTCCGTTTCATCGATGCCATTCAAGATGGCTTGCGTACAGCTATGCAAACGCACCCCAATTTGGTGCTCATGGGTCAAGACATCGCCGAATACGGTGGGGCTTTTAAAGTGACCGAAGGCTTCGTCGAGCTTTTTGGCAAAGACCGCGTGCGCAACACGCCACTTTGTGAATCTGCCATTATCGGTGCAGGTTTAGGACTCAGCATTGCCGGCATGAAAGCAATGGTCGAGATGCAATTTGCCGATTTCGTGAGTGTCGGTTTCAATCAAATTGTCAACAACCTCGCCAAGTTGTATTGGCGCTGGGGGCAAAACGCCGATGTAGTTGTGCGCATGCCTACGGGCGCAGGTACGGCTGCTGGTCCTTTTCACTCCCAGAGCAACGAAGCATGGTTTGCGCATACACCCGGTTTAAAGGTGGTTTATCCTTCTAATCCACACGACGCTAAAGGTCTTTTGCTTGCCGCTTTTGAAGATCCTAACCCCGTGTTATTCTTTGAGCATAAGTTTTTATACCGAAGCTTAAAAGGCAATGTGCCAGCTGGTTATTACAATACGCCAATTGGCAAAGCGGCGAGTGTTCAGCACGGCACCGACCTCACCATTATTACCTATGGTTTGGGTGTACATTGGGCACTAGAAGCCGCAGCCGAACGTCCGCAACATTCTTTTGAAATCCTCGATCTGAGAACACTCTTGCCACTCGATTTAGACGCTATCATCGCCGCGGCTTCCAAAACAGGCAGAGTTATCGTATTACACGAAGACACCCTTACCGCCGGAATCGGTGGAGAGATCGTTGCTTTGGTAAACGAACATTGCTTTGAGCAACTAGACGCACCTGTGTTGCGCGTGGCATCTCTGGATACACCTGTGCCTTTTGCCGCCAATTTAGAGCAGCAATTCCTTGCTCAACGCAGATTGCTCCCAAGCATAGACAAACTTCTGGCCTACTGAGTACCTTGAGACAAAAACCACTACTTAAGTATTTTTTGCTGTTGTTGCTCAGCATGAGCATTCTCCGTTTGGCTTTTACCTGGCAAAACGCCGCGTTTTTCAAACAAATTAACCTACAGCTATTTTTAGTCGGGAGCTATTTTGATGCCATTACAATTGCGTTGCTTTCCATGCCACTTTTTTTGTTGGTGCATCCTTTGCGCAAGCAATTCAATCCAAGGTTAAAAGCAATTGTCACATGGTTAACCAAATGTTATTTAGTCCTCATAGGTCTCATCATTCTTGTGCTCAACACCTGGGATATCGCTTATTTTTCCTACACCCAAAAACGTTCGGGCTTTAGTTATTTCTTGCATTTACTCACTGGAACCGAAACGAGTTCGCTCGCTGGCGAATTCTTAAAAGAATTTTGGTGGTTGCCCTTGCTTTTCTTCGGTTTGGCTTTTGTTTTGTGGCGTGCGCTTGTTCGGTTTGGCAATAACGAACCTTCTAAATCTAGCAAAAGGGCATGGCTTCAGTTTATCTTGATTTTGACGCTTGCCATCATTCTTGGACGGGGTGGTGTGCAATTGCGTCCAATTGGCATTGTAGATGCAACAGCCTTTAGCAGCCTAGAACAAGCACCAATTGTACTCAATACCGCCTTTACAGTCTTGAAAACAACCGATGAAGGCAGTGCGCAATTACTGCATTTTCACGATCAAAATGCAATGCGCGAATTGCTGCCATCAAAAGAAGGAAGCCCACAGAGCGTTTTGCCCAAAAACACAAATGTTGTTGTCATTATCATTGAGAGTTTCGGTACAAATTATGCGGGTCCGAATAGTCCAAAATCGTATACACCCTTTTTGGACTCACTCGTTCTAAAAGGTTTGTTCTTTGATTACGCCATTGCTAATGGTCGTACCTCCATGGATGCCGTGCCCGCTATTTTAGCCGGAATGCCATCTTGGCTCCCTGAATCCTATATTTTATCACCTTATTGCAGCAATCAGCTCAATAGTTTGCCGCAAATACTCAAAGATCAAGACTACCAAACCTCCTTTTATCATGGCGCAAAGGAAGGTTCCATGAGTTTCAAGAGTTTTACCAAGGCCATTGGTGTCGATACCTATAAAGGACTAGAGTCTTATCCCAATCAGGCGCATTTTGATGGCAATTGGGGAGTCTGGGATCACCACATGCTCACTTATTTTGGTCAAGAACTCAGTCAGCAACAGCAGCCCTTCTTTAGCTCTATTTTCACCCTGAGTTCGCATCATCCATATACCGTTCCTGCGTCATATGAAGGTAAGTTAAAGAGCGGGCCAGAACCGCTTTGTAAAACAATTTCATACACAGATAAAGCTTTGAGCCGTTTTTTCAAACGTTTTCAAAACAAAGCTTGGTTTAAGAATACGTTATTTGTCATTACTGCAGATCATGTCGGGCCCACCCGTCAAAGACAATTTCAAACCCTCGATTGGCGTTACCGCATTCCAATTGCATTTTATCACCCTTCAAAAGCGCTTCCAAAGCCTTCCAAAGGCGTTGTTTTTCAACAAATTGACATCATGCCAACCGTACTCGATATGTTAGGGTTGCCAAAAGCTGCGTTTCAATTGGGTTCGTCTTGTTTTGAACACAATCAAAGCCAAAAAATGGTCTACGATAACGGTAATTTGCTATCGTTCATCTACAACGGCACCAATTTATTACCAATTGCCTGGACACCAAATGTAGTGCGCAATTATACCCAAGACCAAGCACAAATCAGCCAACAAATGAGCGCGCTTTATCAACATTACATGAATAGTTTGATTGAAAACCGCTGTAGTAAACAAACCATCAAGTCCCGCTTCCCATAGAATTGCTTATCTTTGTGCTTTCAAAGAAAGCATCCTATGGCCGAAAAAAAAGTCACCCGTCAAGAAGATTACGCAACCTGGTACAACGACCTCGTTTATAAAGCCGACCTCGCCGAACACTCCGATGTCCGAGGCTGTATGGTCATTAAACCTTATGGCTATGCCATCTGGGAAAACATGCGTGACGTCCTAGATGCCAAATTCAAAGAAACTGGCCATTCCAATGCTTATTTTCCGCTTTTTATTCCGAAAAGTTATTTGAGTAAAGAAGCTGCCCACGTCGATGGCTTTGCCAAAGAATGTGCTGTGGTTACACACTACCGCCTCAAAAATGCCGAAGACGGCAGTGGCGTAATTGTCGATCCAGATGCCAAATTGCAAGAAGAACTCATTGTGCGTCCTACTTCAGAAACCATCATATGGAACTCCTACAAAAACTGGATTCAATCTTACCGAGATCTCCCCATCCTTATTAACCAATGGGCTAACGTCGTGCGTTGGGAAATGCGCACGCGTTTGTTTTTGCGCACCTCAGAATTTTTATGGCAAGAAGGCCACACCGCGCATGCCACCAAAACCGAAGCCATTGCAGAAGCAGAACAAATGCTAGATGTCTACGCCGATTTTGCCGAAAACTACATGGCCATGCCCGTACTCAAAGGCCGCAAAACTGCAAGTGAGCGTTTTGCAGGTGCCGAAGACACACTCTGTATCGAGGCGCTCATGCAAGATGGCAAGGCTCTTCAAGCCGGAACCAGTCACTTTTTAGGTCAGAACTTTGCCAAAGCTTTCGACGTCAAATTTGCCGACAAAGAAGGTAAGCTCGACTTCGTATGGGCCACCTCATGGGGTGTTTCCACGCGTTTAATGGGCGCACTCATCATGACCCACTCCGACGACGAAGGCTTAGTGGTGCCACCAGCGCTTGCACCAATTCAAGTAGTGGCTGTTCCTATCTATCGCACAGAAGATGAACGCGAGCAAATCACCGCTAAGTTCAAACAATTGGCAGCCGAACTCAAAGCCAAAGGCATCCGTTTTAAATACGACGACGACGACAACCGTCGCCCAGGCTGGAAATTTGCCGAATACGAAACCAAGGGCGTTCCGGTGCGCTTAGCCATGGGTCCAAGAGACCTCGAAAATGGCAAAATTGAAGTCGCTCGCCGCGATACCAAAACCAAAGAAACCCTCGACTTCGACAACTTGGTGGTTGCCATTGAAGCGCTCCTCCAAGACATCCAACAAAATCTCCTTCAACGCGCCACCGATTTCCGTGCGGCCAATACCCACACCATAGACTCCTACGAAGCTTTCAAAGTAGAAATTGAAAAAGGAGGCTTCTTTTTAGCGCACTGGGACGGCACGCCAGAAACCGAAGAGCTCATCAAGCAAGAAACAAAAGCCACTATTCGCTGCATTCCTTTTGATCAAGCACCAGAAACTGGCGTTTGTATGGTAACGGGTAAGCCTTCTGCTGGTCGCGTTGTATTTGCCAAAGCGTATTAATGGCGGTTTTTGCTTTTAAGGATTTTGTTGTACATCAAGACAACTCCCCTTTAAAAGTAAATACCGACGCTATTTTATTAGGTGCCTCCATACCCAGAATTCCCGAATCCGCCAAGGTTTTAGACGTAGGTACAGGCAACGGCGCCATCGCCTTGCTGCTTGCTTTGCGTTTCCCAATGGCTTCTATTACAGGCATAGACCCTCATTTAGGCGCCTTTTCTGATGCGCAACTGAATTTTCAACAAGCTGCTTTTTTTGAGCGGCTTCGCGCACTCAATTGTTCGTTAGCTGAACTTCCAGGTACAGATCACTACGACATCATCGTTTCTAATCCGCCGTATTTCATCGATAGCCTAGTGGCTGAAAATCTAGAAGGCCAGCAAGCGAAGCATGTGTCAGCCGAAGCTTATTTTGAGCTTTTAGAAGATATGAGGTCAAGATTGACAGAAGATGGTCAATTATGGCTCATTCTACCCCCACAGGTTGCGAGCCAAACAATAGCATTTTTTGAAACAAAAGGCTTTGATTGTAGCCAAAAACTGCGGTTTCATGCCCATCCATCCAAACCTGACAAACGTTGGGTGGTTTGTTTTGAAAACAAGAAAGGCGTTTGTGAAGAACAGGAGTTTTGCATTCGCAATGCAGATGGAACTTACCATGCAGATTACCGCCAATTAGCAGGAAGGTATCACGACCGTCTGATCTAGATTTTCTTTTTGAGTCTAGATAAATCTGTACTCAGGCCAATGGTTTGAATACTGCCTGCCTTAGAGTAGAATTGAATCGCGTAGTCGAGGTCGAAGCGCTTGACGTGCAGGCGTGTACCAAAAGAAAAACCAGCCAAGCCAGGAAAATCAGTGAGTTTAAGTTGTTGGCGTCTGTTGTAATCAAAGCCCATGCGCATTTGTATGGCACCTTTCGGGATGAGTTCGAGTTGGAATTGCAAGTGATTTGCGATTTTCTCACCTAAATTAGGTGTATAAACCTGAATGGTGTCGCCAGTTAAGGGGTCGAGTGTTTCTTTAGCGTTTGGGTCGAGCCAAATATTTTCTGGACGGTTGAGTGCATGACCCACCAAATGAAAACGAAAGGGTGCATGTGCCAAGCGGTAACTTACTGCTGCGTAAATATCGAGCGGAAGCACCGATTGCGACTGTGGCGTATAATCTTTAAAAACAAAACCCGCATTGCGCACGCCGATGGAGGCAATAAAGAGTTCTTTGGGATGAATAAGGAGTGCAGAAAGGTTGGTCGATACACCATAAGCACTGAAGCGCTCTAAATTTGATCCTAGTAAATTGAGTTGTGCACCAATTCTAAAGTACGGATTGGGCGCATAGCAATAACTTGTTCCGATGTTGTAATCAAGCGCAGTAAAAGTCCCGGTTTGCACACCCTCAATTGAAGTTTGGTTAAAAGAACCATAGTTCATGTAGCGAATATAGGGTGCAAAAACGCCCCATTTGGTTCGAAAGGCACTCACCAGTGTGCCGTAATGTACGCCGCTGGGTAATATTCCGACTGAGGTATGGAATTGCTGCACATTTTTAGCGTCTAGGAGGGCAGGTTGGTCTAGGCTTAAACTCACTTCTTTATCGTTGACCGCGTAGAGTCTACCGCCAACGCCTGCATTTTTTGCATTATTGAGTTGGTTGAGGTAGCTAAAGGAGGTTGTGCCCCAGGTATATTGTGCGCTTACATTGAAAACAATACCAAAAAGAAGGAAGCAAATAATTCTCATAGTCCTTAAACGAAAAACGTTCATTTAGATTGTGAAAATACAATAAAATTTGGCGTCAACTACTTTGGAACAATAATTGTATGTGGCCAAGACATGAAGCCTACAAGTATCCACTACAGCCAATTTGAAAGCCTCTACGCCAACGAGCAAAGGTTTTTCAAGCACATCATTGCCCGCTATTTTAACGGTGCTCAACAACAAGATGTACTCCAAGATTTCTCGATTCATTTATTTGCTTTGCTCACACAAAAGCAGGCTGAGGACGCCCATCTTTTTGATTCAAAGGCTTGGCTAAGAACTGTTTTAGTTCATTTTTGTATTTCGCAGCTGCGCAAAGAGCAAGCTCAAAAAAATAGCGTTTGGAAGCAAACAACTGTTCAGCATGTTTTAGTGGCCAAGGAGGCTACGCTTCAACAAGAACTTGAAATTGCAATATTGTATCAGCAGGCATTAGGTTGTGTGACCAAAAAAGAAGCACTTGTCTTAAAGATGAAATACGAATACAAGCGCAGCACCAAAGAAATCGAGCGCAGATTAGAGCTTCAGCATGTCGATGTGTTAATTGCGCGTATCAAGGCAAAAATCAAGAAAAAAATGGGCCGAATAGAACTCGACTGGCTATAATTAGCTGTTGTCTGGTTCTGTTTTACTTAGAATTCGAGGTGTCTTTCCTTTTTTTCTGGGTAGATGTCTGCAATGGTGACTAAAATGGCGGTTTCTTCAACGTCGCCAAAGTCGGCATTAACAGCTGTGTCAAAGGTGCGCATGGTAGGCGAGAGGTTCATGTAGATGTTCATGAGTGGCGGAATAAAGGTGCCGCAGTCACGCACATACTGATTGAGTACCTTGAAGCCTTCTTTAAAATCTAAGCCATTGATGAGTGGCAAGTAATTAGCCGCGTTGCTTTTGTAATTGAGTGGGTGATACGCAGTAATGAGCTGATCTGAATCCTTAAAATAGTATTGTAAAAAATTAAGTAAGAAATCGCGGCTTTCTCGGTTGTAGTCAGGGTACATAGTGACTTTTCCAAAGAAATACTTGACCTCTGGGTAAAAGCGGATCAGCGCCCCAAGGCCATCCCAGATATTGTCAAGGGCAAACAAACCTTTCTTGGGATTCACGTTAGGTTGGTAATTGGGTTGTACCCAACTGCGGCCTAGTTCGATCGTGTAAGGCAAGAAATCCGATTTAAAGGTGTCGCTGAAATCGAAGTAATGGACAGTAGATAAGTGGTAGTCTCCGTTTGCATCTTTTGCGTCGGCACATACTTTATAGCGGTAACCACCAATAATTTCTTGATCTTCTACGGACCACACAATGAGTTGTTCGTAGGCGTAGGGGCCGAAGTCGTGGTCGTCTAGGTCAACTTCCTGGCCTGTGCCGCCACCAGCTGCACGAAAAGTAAGTTCGCGCAAACGTCCAATTTCTTGAAGTACATGGGGTGCGTTGGTCGCATTTACGCGATAAATTTCGTTGCCGCCTTTACGGGTACTGCGCAAAAAGCGCTCGGGGCTCAATTCTTGGCGAAGAACAGCGCTATCAATAGGGTCAATGAGTTTTTTCATGGCTTGATTTTAGGCTGTAGACGTGGTTTTTTACCCAATTGGCGGCCGTGTAGTCGTCTAGGTTTTGCGGGATATCTTGGGGAGTGAGCGGTTGTCCAATGACAAACGAAATTTTACCTTTTTTTTGTTTGTACATTTCGTCTGCAAGCAAAAACATTTCGACATTCGCTTTGATTCCTATGCGTTTGCGCCAGCGATTGACGCGGTAAAACGTCTTGGACAAGCGGCCTTCGATGTAGATCGGGACAATTGGTCTGTTCAAGGCGCGGGCATAGGTCATGAATGTTTTTTTCCATTCGGGCTCAACAATTTGACCATAATGAATGCGGGTCACCATTCCAGCCGGAAAAATAATGACAGCTTGCTCTTTTTCAAAAGCACTGCGGATATTTTGACGAACCCCACCATGGTTGCGCCCAAATTTGTTGATGCCTACAAATAGGTTGGACAGTTGTGTAATGTTCAGCAAGAGGTCGTTGACGATCAGTGCGACATCTGGTCTTTTTTGGCGTATGGCATGAATCAGTGCTACGCCATCCATGCCGCCTAACGGATGGTTCAATGCGAGTATGACGCCTCCGTTCGCTGGAATGTGTTCCAAGCCTTGAACGTCGATGTGAATTTGAAAATAGTCGATGATGGCCTCGCAAAAGTCATGGTCTTTGAGGTGCCCTTTAGCTCTGATAAACGCGTTTATTTCGTCCTGATGCAACTTTCGCTTCAAAAAAGCAAGTACAAAACGCGGGAGCCACTTGAGTAAACGTGGGTTTTTACTTTTGATGAGTGCTTCGATATCGATGTAATCCTGCTGAGACATACTGCAAAATTAAACGGAAAAATCAAATGCGAGTTCTAGTCCATCAAAAGCCAAGCTAACATGCGGTGGTAGTTTTTCACATACTTGTTCGTGTAAGCCAAAGAGATGCGAAATATGCGTCAAATAACTCCTTTTGGGCTTGAGTTCAGCGATGAGTTCGAGTGCCTCTTCTAAATTAAAATGTGAAGGATGGCTATATTCGTGAAGTGCATTTATAATGAAAACATCGAGGTTTTTTAGCTTTTCTTTTTCGCTGGCTGAAATGGTTTTTGCATCGGTAATGTATGCTAGTTTTCCGATTCTAAAGCCTAATACTTGCATTTTATGGTGCCAAACTTCAATCGCTTCAAGGGGGTAGTTGCGCAATTGAAACAGACCTTTTTCAAGGTGAGTGATTTCGAATTTAGGAACACCAGGATAAGGGTTTTCTTCAAAAGCATAGTAATACTCTCTTCTGAGCGCTTGTTCTACCTTTGGTGTGCAATAAATTGGAAAGGCTGCTTTGTTTTGATGATTAAAGGCGCGAATGTCGTCTAGGCCAGCAATATGGTCTTTGTGTTCGTGGGTTAAAAGGATTGCATCTAGATTTTGAACTTTGGCCCTGAGCATTTGTTGGCGAAAATCGGGACCTGCGTCAATAGCAAAAGTCAAGTCAGGAACTTCGACGAGGACACTAACCCTGAGGCGTTGGTCTTTGGGGTCAGTAGATTGGCAAGTTGGGCATTGACATCCAATTACTGGCACCCCTTGTGAAGTACCTGATCCCAAAAATGTGAGCTTACCTGTCGTTTGTGCACTCATTTGTTGATTGGCGTTAAATCGATGCGCTTTTGCCCGGTGGGTTTACGCATGAACTGATGCACAATTGTTTTGTTGTCGCGGTTTTCTTTCTCGGTTTGAATATAGCGGCTCCAGTGCAAAGGTTCTTTGCCATGAAAATGAAAGGGTGCATAACCGTAGCCGCGGTAAATTCCATTTTCTATCCAAACCAAGCTTTTTTCGCCTTTGTTACGGCCTTTATCGACCAAAAAGAAGGTGTCGCCATTGAACTGCAGTTGGTCTATATAGGTCTGAACTCTTTGATTATAGGAGGAAGGCTCTTCTTCTTGAACACAAGCGCCTTTACATTGATGAATAGTGTATTGAAAACAAGCGCTTTGCGTAGGGTAGAGGTAGCAGAGTTTCTGGCAAAGTTCGAGTTTCTCGGCGATGTGTTCGAGGTAACTTTGGGCGTCTTTTCTCGAGGTGAATTGTAGCAGGGGTTCTTCGTCTTTTTTGGCAGTACTCTCAATCTTAAGGCGTAAATAACCATCGAAGTCTTGTTGGTCATAGAGTCCAAAAGGAAACAAACTTTTGCGCAACTTTCGGTTGTATATGGGTTTGTGTTCTTTGATGAGGTTAGATTCTAGCAACATTGCAATGAGTTCCGAGCCTGTTAATTCGTATTCTACTCGGCAAACATCTTGGATCATTTGCTGCCCCTTTGCTGTTTTGGTATTGCGCAAATGTTGCTCGATGCGCTTTTTGATGTGAATGCTCTTGCCGATATAAATGAGCTGATTGAACTCGTTGTAAAGTTTGTAGACGCCAGTTTTGTTGGGAAGTTCTTCTATGCTTTCTAAACTGAGGTTCGGATGCACCGACTTCGGGTTGAGCACATCTTGAATAAAGGTGCTGAGCTGATTTTTGTCTTGTTGAATGAGGATCGTGAAGAGCGCTGCGGTTGCTTTGGCATCGCCGTCGGCGCGGTGGCGTGCAGCGTTTGGAATACCGAGGTCGGTACAAATTTTACCGAGGCTGTAAGAGGCGTGCCCCGGAAGCACAATGCGCGAAGCGCGCACCGTACAAAGCTGAGGCATTCGAAATTCATAACCTAAGCGCTTGAATTCACTTTTGAACATGCCGTAGTCAAAGGCAACGTTGTGGGCCACAAAAACGCAGCCTTCGCAAAATTCGATGATTTGCTTGGCGAGCTCATAAAACTTTGGTGCATCGGCCACCATTTTGTCGGTAATGCCCGTTAGCCGCACAATAAATTCGGGAATGGCTTGTTCTGGGTTGACCAAACTCTGGAAGTGGTCAATGACTTGCGTTCCGTCGTGCTTGTACATGGCTAATTCCGTGATTTTGGAATCTTTGGTGTTGCCTCCTGTGGTTTCGACATCGACGATAACGTAGTTCATATGTACGAAGTTAGAAAAAAGCGCGGGTCTGTGTTTTTGTCTGCTTTCAATTTTTTCGTTTTCTTTGACAAAAATTTAATTCCAATGAAAACCATCTGCCTTTTTAGTGTGCTTTTTACATTTGCTGCGCTCAACGCGCAAAGCAACCTCAGTATTTTCAACAACAATGGCCAGTCATTTTATGTGGTATTGAACGGTATTCGCCAAAATTCTAAGCCAGAAACGAATGTACAAGTTGCTCAAATCAAAAACGGCAGCTACGCGGTCAAGGTTATTTTTGCCGATGGTAAAACACCAGATATCGACAAAAACTTTATGATCGATGCACCTTACGACATCACTGCCCGCATCATTTTCAAAAAAGGAAAAGGAAAATTGCAATTGATGGGCCAAGAGCCAACCCATGGCGTGATCCAAGAAGCGGTGGTGTTTCGCCCAACCGATGCAGCCAGTTATTCAGATGCAGTAGTAGTAAATACTCAAACTACGCCTGTTCAAACTTCAACAACGATTCAAACTCCACCAAACACGGCAACTCAAACGTTGAATACGAACACGACCACAACTACCACCACCACAACCGGAACAGTTCCCGATGAAAATGTCAATCTGAATATGAATTTATCAGTTGGCGGCGTGAATGTCAACCTCAATGCGAATGCGAGCGGTACAGGCCTTGGAACAGGTGCAACGATAACCGAAACTACTACTTCGTCAAGTACGACAACAACACAAACCAACAATCAGGCGAATGCGCAGCATCAACAAGTGATTGCTCAAGTTCAACAGGCTCCGTTGTCTAATCGGGTGAATTGCACCAAAACAATGAACCGCTTGGAGGCGTTCAAAGCAGAATTGCAAGATCAATCCTTTGAGGAGGACCGTTTGGAAGCACTGCAATTAGAGCTGAAAAGCACTTGTCTAACGACAGCTCAAGCGGAGCAGCTCATCGACTTATTTACCTTTGACGAAAACCGTTTGGAGGTTGCTAAATATTTATCAGATCGCCTTACTGACCGCGACAACGCTGGAGCGCTTGCCAAAAAGCTCACTTTCGATAGCAGTAAAATGGAATACCGCCGCTACATCAGTGAGTAACGACGGTATTTACCTAACCTTTTGAGTCGAAGGGCTTAGATCTGTACGATCTTATCTTTAGGGTGGCGCACCTTGAAGTCGTAGTCAAAGGTTTGGTTATCCTTGGCCTTGAGCTTCAATTGCCATTCGATGAGGCCTGTTTTTTCGTCGATGCTGCCTTTGCCTAAATTTGATTTTTCAATCGTGATTTCAGGGTTGGTGGTGAGCGGAATTTGATCCTGAATAATGAGCTCAATTTCAGAAGACTTTAGGTTGCGTACTTCGATGTTGTAAGCAAAGCTGCGTTCCTTTTTATCCTGAATAATGCGCTCTTTGCTTTGGTTTTTCAAGAGCGTGCGCTTCACAACGATGTTTGGATCTTTACCCAACGACAAATTGAGGGTGTCGTCCATAGTTGTGGGGTCGAGGTAGGTTTCGCCGATGTAGGTGCCATCAAAAAAGATGTTCGCTTTGGCTGGCACGAGCTGAAGTTCGTCTAGTTTGGTCATTTGCGCCACCAAATATACGCCTGGGTCTAATTTAGGAACAGCGTAGTAACGGAAACTTGTGTTGAGCTCAGACTGCTTCACCAATACCATGCGCACCTGATTGTCAGAGGCAATGCTGTAGTTGAGGTCAATCTTGAATTCGGCCGAAATGAGTTGTTGTACTATTGTGGTGAATTGTTCAGCCCCGAGTGCAGCGGGTTCTGCTACACCATTTGTGGAGTATGAGTACATGAAACCCATGTTCATGGCGGTGTTGTTCACTGCGGGTGCATCATCGGAATAAGCTTCAGAACGCTGTTTGACTTTTTCTTGTAATTGTTTTCTGAATTCTTGGTAGTCGATATACCACGGGCTGAGTTCGGGCTTGGTTTTGTTGGCGTATGGGTTGTTGGTCGAGATGCTGAGCTTGACGTCGTCCCAGTCTAAACCTGTTTGCTGGCGCACTTGGGCTTTGTAGGTGAGACTGATTTTCCCGGTTGCGGCCTCGCTACGGATGTCGTAAAGTGGCGTCCAGCCAGCGTTGGAAGCCAAGTAACTGAGGTCGATGCGGCCGCTCGCCGCTTCTTTAGCCATAAAGGTAATGATGATGCGTGGAATGCCTTTGTTTTCAGGGTTAGGATTGTTTTGTTCGGCGTAGTTTTGCAGGTCGTTGAGTCGGGTGTCGAGATCTGAGATAAGGTCAGATTTCTTGACTTTTTGGCGGTCTAGCGCGCTGATTTTTTTGTTGAGCTCAGAAACTTTGGTGGTGTAGTAATCTACGGTAGATTTCAATAGCTGAATGCTGTCATTGACCTTTCCTTGGCCTTTAACGGCACCGTTCGAGATGATGATTTTGCGCGCGGCTACCAATACTTCGATTTCGTCATTGATATCGCGGAGCTCAAAATTAACGAGCTTAATGGAGTCTTCGATGGCTTTAATGGCATTGCGAATTTTAAGAGGGAGTTCGGTTGCATTGACCTGTATATTCGGCTGCGGGTAGTAATATTCGTATTTGGAATCAAGAATAACTACCGCGCCGCTTGCCTTCACCTGAATAGTTCCGGCTGCAATTTGTGGAGAAATTCCTTCTACAATGACCTCACTGAGGCCTGCTTTAATGGTATAGTTAGCTTTGTGCTGCAATTGTGCACCTTGGGTGTAGACAGTGACGCTGTGCAACGTGCTTTTAACGGTAACCTTATCGTTGGCAAAAATGGAGCCAGCTAAAAGGGTAAGGGAGAGGAGTAATTTGATTTTCATAGGTGATTTTTAGAATTCAAAAACGTAAAAGTAAGGTCTTTATTATAAGTCGTATCTTTGTAGCAATGAAATTCGAAGACTACCATATTGATCAAAAAATTAAGGACCAACTAGAAGTACTCGGTTTCAGACGCCCGACCGATATCCAATACCGTGCCATAAAACACATTTTGGATGGCGAAGACGTCATGGCAGTTGCTCAAACCGGAACGGGCAAAACCGCTGCGTTTGTGATTCCAGTGCTCAACAAGTTGCTGAAATACAAAAAAAACGCCACTAACTCTATTCAGATCCGCTGTATTGTGTTGGTGCCAACCCGCGAACTCGCCCAACAAATTACGGGTGTATTTGAGCAAATAGGTGCCCAAACCAAAGTAAAAGTCATTGGCTTGTATGGCGGTGTAGAGCAAGAGGCGCAAATCAAGCAATTGCAGGTGGGCGCTGAGGTGCTCATTGCCACGCCAGGCCGCATGTTCGACCTCATTGCACAAGGCCATCTGGATGTGTCAGGTGTGCATACACTTGTTTTAGACGAAGCCGACCTCATGCTCGATCTCGGTTTTAACAAAGACATCCAAGACATCATCAAAAAAATACCGGCCAAGCACCAAACCTTGTTTTTTACGGCCACCATCGACAAAAAAATCAAGTCTTTGGCCTACGACGTCGTGCGCTCGGCTATCCGCATTCAGCTTTCGCCGCAAAACCCAGTTTCTAAGAACGTTCAACACGCCGTTGCCTTTATTGAAATGGACGACAAGCGATTTTTCCTAGAAAACATGATCGGCGAATACCCCGAGGCTCGTTTCTTGGTGTTTGCTAGAACAAAAGTGCGCGTCGAAAGAATCGTCAAAGCCATGGAGCGCGTTGGCGTGCATGCCGAGGCCCTACACGGCGGTGTTCCGCAAAATGAACGCTTTGGGCTTCTAGAAAAGTTCAGAGAGGGCAAAAACCAAGTGCTCATTACCACCGATGTCGCTGCGCGCGGCATAGACATCCCCAACATGGAATACGTCATTAACTATGACCTCCCAGACAATCCTGAAAACTACGTGCACCGCTGCGGTCGAACGGGTAGGGGTAATGCGCTAGGGCAGGCGCTCTCGTTTTGTAGTCAGGACGAAATCCCGCTGCTCGATGCTATAGAAGCTTACACCGGTGAAGAAGTCTTGCGCTATGAAATTACTGAAGGTGAGTACAAAGCCATTCTTTTTGACGCCGATGATCCGAACTACAACTGGCAAAAGTTGCTGGAAGAAAATTCAAATCCAGATTTTTGGGAAGATTAATTGATAAATAATTATTATTTTCATCCAAAATAAATTTAATAATTATTCATGAAAAAGAAAACTTACTTGCTAGCGCTAGTGTTGTGCTTAACGTCAATAACTTTTGCACAAACTAAAAAATTCCACGGAGTCAGTTTCAGTACAGAATTGAAACTAGACGGTGAAAACCTCGTCATCAATGGAGCAGGTTTACGTGAAAAATACTTTATGGACCTCTACGTTGCAGGTCTATACGTTCCTAAGAAGACAGAAGACGCCAAAAAAGTCATCTACGACGACACCGAAATGGCTATTCACATCAAAATTGTTTCGAGCAGCGTTACCCGCGAGCGCTTTATTGAATCTGTAAACGAAGGTTTTGCGACCTCTAAGCACGGTTCGGCGAGCAAAGAAGAAATCAAGAAATTTGTTGGTTTTTTCAATGAGCCCATCAAAGAAGGCGATAAAATCAACTTAGACTACATACCAGGAAAAGGAGTCCGCGTGACCAAAAACGGTGATGTCAAAGGCACAATTGCTGGTCTTGACTTCAAAAAAGCGCTTTTCGGCATTTGGTTTGGCACACCACCAGTTCAAGAGAGCCTTAAAAAAGAAATGCTGGGCAAAGATTAGTTCCTGTCTATTCAAATTTGATCAAAGCCACGAAAGTGGCTTTTTTTATGTAACGATAGTTACAATTGACTTCCAAAAAATGTTGCAACTTTGTCAACAGTTAAAAAAATCAAATTTATGAAAATCATCACCATGATTGCGCTCGTTTTTATGAGCGTTGTTTCTTGTACAACTGTTGCTCAGTCGGGCTTCAAAAATGCGCCTATAGCAGAGCTTACCAAAATCAAAAATGAAAAAAAGGCAATTGTTATTGACGTGCGCACACCTGCAGAATGGCAGCAAGGGGTCATCGATGGTGCTACGCTTTTCATCGATTACAATGGTGGTAATTTTGAACAGCAGCTTGCCAAATTAGACAAATCCAAAACCTATGTGGTTTATTGCCGCAGCGGTGGCCGCAGTGCAGGCGCTAGTCAGCTAATGGTCGATAAAGGTTTTAAAAATGTGATCAATATGCAAGGAGGTATTTCTTCTTGGGGTGGTAAAATTGTAGCCAAGCCATAAAGCCTTGGATTTCTTCCTATGAAAAACAAAATACCAGGAATTATTTTGGCTGCAGGATTAGGACTTGCAGCCATTTTTTTATCGGGCTATACGCCTTCCTTCCTGAATTCCTATTTATTGGCGCTACTTGTTGGTATGTTACTTGCGGCACAAGTCAATAAAATTCCAAGTCTTGATGTCGGCATTTCATTAAGCGCTGCAAAAATGCTAGAGTGGTCTGTGGTGCTACTTGCTTTCAGTATGGATTACAAAGCTGTTGGTGCAATTGGCGCAAAGGATTTTATGTTTATTATTGTCGTTGTATTGGTTGTGTTACTTGCCACTTATTATCTCTCAAAAGTACTTTCATGCCCAGGAAAAACAGGGTGGTTGGTCGGATTTGGGACCGCCATATGTGGTTCTTCTGCCATAGCCGCGCTTGCCCCAAAAATTAAAGCAGAAAAAGAAGATGTTGCCATTTCACTAGCAGCGGTCAACCTGCTTGGCTCGCTTGGTATGATTTTATTACCCTTATTATTTCAGTTTTATCCATTAGCTGAGCAACAAATGGCTTTTTTTATTGGTGCTTCATTGCACTCTGTAGGTAATGTGGCAGGTGCAGGTTTTTCTGTATCTGAAGATGTTGGGCAGTTAGCGCTTGTCTATAAAATGGCGCGTGTTGCGTTGTTGTCGCCCGCTTTATTGTTTATGGTTTGGCTAGATGCACGCAAAACAGAAGGGCAAAGTTTCAAATTTCAATTGCCTTGGTACCTCATTGCATTTATCCTCATTTCCATATTTGTGAGCTTTTTTCCCTTGTCAGAGAGCTTGGTAAAGACCAGTGAGCTCATCGGTAAAATCATGCTTACTATTGCCATGGCCGCAATTGGATTAAAAGTACATGTCTTTCATTTGTTGAAGGCAGGGCAACGTGGTTTGGTATTCGGGGTTATTGTGTTTGTATTGCAGATGGGTTTGTTATGGATGAACGGTCAATTTTTGTAATTGTAACCATTGTTACACATAACTAATAATTCTATTGATACTTTTGAAAAAGTCTAAGATTGAAAATAGGATTTAATTCAAATCATAAAGAGTTTGAATGATTAAAAAACAAAAACTAAAAAAATGAAAATAGAACAAATTTACACAGGCTGTTTAGCGCAAGGCGCTTATTATGTTGTGAGCAACAACGAAGCATTTATCATTGACCCACTCAGAGAAGTTCAGCCTTATTTAGATCGTTTAACAGCTGATGGCGTGAAGCTCAAATATATTTTTGAAACGCATTTCCATGCTGATTTCGTATCCGGACACCTCGACTTAAGCAAGCAAACAGGTGCGCCAATCGTTTATGGCCCAACAGCAAAGACAGAATTTGAAGCTATTATTGCCGAAGATGGGCAAGTATTTGAAATAGGCGCCGTAAAAATCAAAGTGTTGCACACGCCTGGGCATACCATGGAGAGCACCACTTTCTTGTTGATCAACGAAGAAGGTAAAGACGAAGCCATCTTTTCAGGAGACACCCTCTTTTTAGGTGATGTAGGCCGCCCAGACCTCGCGCAAAAAGCTGCCGACATGACGCAAGAACAATTAGCAGGTATGCTATATGAGTCTTTGATGACTAAAATCATGCCTTTATCTGATGACATTACCGTTTACCCAGCGCATGGTGCAGGCTCAGCTTGTGGCAAAAACATGATGAAAGAAACGGTGGATACCCTAGGTAATCAAAAGAAAATGAATTATGCGCTCAATCAGCCCAACAAAGAGGCGTTTATTGCTGCCGTAACCGATGGTTTATTGCCTCCGCCTGCTTATTTTGGTCACAACGTTGCCATGAACAAAAAAGGTTATGATAGCTTCGCTGTGGTGAAAGCAAGAGGATTAGCTCCATTGAGTCCTGATGCTTTTGAAACCCTTGTTGAAGCCACGAGTGCTTTGATCTTAGATGCACGCCAACCAGGCGATTTTTACAAAGGATTTATTCCGCAATCTGTCAATATTGGCATCCGCGGTGACTTCGCCCCATGGGTCGGAGCGCTTGTTGGTGATGTCAAGCAAGAAATTGTGCTTATTACTGACGCCGGAATGGAAGAAGAAGTTGTGACGCGTCTGAGTCGTGTTGGTTTCGATAAAGTGCTTGGTTATTTAGAAGGTGGTTTTGCTGCGTGGCAAGAAGCTGGAAAAGAATTGGATCAAGTAACGCGCATCGCTGCCGATGAATTTGCTGCTCAATTTAAAGCAGGCGAATCTATGGTTATTGACGTGCGTAAAGAAAGCGAGTATGAAGCAGAGCATGTTGAAGATGCTTATAGCAAACCACTTGCTTACATCAACGACTGGACCAAAGATATTCAGCCAGATCAACATTTCTTTTTGCATTGCGCTGGTGGCTATCGCAGCATGATTGCAGCTTCTATTTTACAAGCGCGCGGCTACCGCAATTTTACAGAAGTTGACGGCGGTTTTGGTGCCATTTCCAAAACAGCAGTGCCAAGAACAGATTTTGTTTGTCAGAGCAAAGTCTTAAAGACAAATTGATTCGAATTTATAACTAGTAACACCTAACCCATGCTCGATTTTATTATGCAACCTTGGCCGTGGTGGTTCTCCGGAATCATCATTTCGGCTGTGATGTTTTTGATGCTCTTTTTTGGAAAGAGTTTCGGATTCTCCTCTAATTTGCGCACCATTTGCACCATTGTTGGTGCAGGCAAGCGCGTTAAGTTTTTTGATTTTGATTGGAAGACGCAATCTTGGAACCTGGTTTTTTTAGTTGGTGCCATAATTGGAGGATACATCGCAAATCAATTTCTAAACGATGGCTCAGCCTTTCTATTAGCAGATTCCACAACAAAGGATTTAGCAGAATTAGGATTTTCAAAAGCAGAAGCTATTCAACCTCCCGAACTTTTTAGTTGGGATGCCATTTTTACATTAAAGGGTTTTTTGATGCTTGCCTTTGGTGGCTTTTTTGTAGGTTTTGGTTCAAGATACGCCGGGGGCTGTACTTCTGGTCATGCCATATCTGGAATTTCAAACCTTCAAATCCCGTCACTCATTGCAGTTGTTGGCTTTTTTATAGGAGGACTTCTGATGACTCATTTTATATTCCCACTTATTTTTTAAGTTATGAAATTCACTAAGTTTTTAATCGTCGGGATTTTATTCGGCATCGTAATGGCTAAATCCCAGGCCTTAAGTTGGTACCGCATACAGGAAATGTTTAGGTTTCAGAGTTTTCACATGTATGGTATAATTGGTACGGCAGTAGTATTAGGCATTATAGGAACTGCCCTCATTAAAAAATTCAAATCGAAAGATTACCAAGGTAATGAGATACATTTTGTACCTAAAGAGAAAGGATTTTGGCGCTATATCATTGGAGGAACTCTTTTTGGCATCGGTTGGGCCATGAGTGGCGCTTGTCCAGGACCAATGGTTGTCAATATTGGTTATGGTTTTGTGAGCTTTTTTGTGGTGGTATTTTTTGCCATTTTTGGTACGTTTCTCTATGGAGTGCTCCAAAACAAGTTGCCTCATTAAACTTGAAAGCTGATGAAAGCATTTCTCATCATTATTGGTTTAACTTGGTTCCTGTTTTCTTGTCAATCTTCAGATAAACCAAAAATACTTGGCGTACAAGAAGTTGGGCTGCAAGCTCAACCGGTAAGTGCTTTCTGGCAACCGGCCGATGTTTTTGCGATATCCAATAAGAAAAAATCTGACGAAGTACTTTACGGAAGAGATTTGATCATCCATACAGCTTATTACCTTGGTCCAAAAGGAAGAATTGCACAGCAAACAAATGGCCTTAATTGTCAGAATTGTCATTTAGATGCAGGCACGAAGCCTTTTGGCAATAATTACGGTTCTGTAGCTTCCACTTATCCGAAGGTAAGAGCGCGCAGCGGCAAAATGGAGAGTATCGAAAAACGCATCAACGATTGTTTTGAACGCAGTTTGAATGGCAAACCATTGAAGGAAAACAGCAAAGAAATGCGTGCTATGGTAGCCTACATGAAGTTTTTAGGCCAAAACGTCTCCAAAGGAGAAAAGGCAGCTGGTTCAGGATTGAAAGATTTACCTCTTTTGGCGCGTGCTGCCGATCCTCAAAAAGGTAAAGTAGTTTACGACTTGCGCTGTGCGAGTTGCCATCAGGTCAACGGGCAAGGGATCATTGACGGAATTGGACAATCTTATGTGTACCCACCATTGTGGGGCTCACACAGCTTCAATGATGCTGCTGGCTTGAGTAGGCTCACCAATATGGCTAAGTATGTCAAGTACAATATGCCGTTGGGGGTGAGTCATGACGCACCTGAACTTTCAGATGAAGATGCCTGGGATGTTGCAGCATATATCGAAAGCAAGCCGCGACCACACAAACCAACGCCGAAAGATTGGCCAGACATCACTAAAAAACCAATGGACCACCCATTTGGGCCTTACGCCGATCAATTTTCAGAACTGCAGCACAAATATGGTCCGTTTACAGCCATGAAAAAGGCTAAAAAGTAGTATGAAATTCAAAGTTATTCCCTTCTTATTTTATTTCACGATACTGTTGTTTTTTACAATAGTTCCAACTTGGGCCCAACACCACGAGCTTTCCGATCAGCCTGTCATGTGGAAGGGCAAGCCGCAAGATGTCATGGACTCTACTTCTTTGCTTTATGCCTTTAAAACGGGTACAACTGCTGGTCATTTTCGCTATTTCTTCAGTCAAACAACAAATGAGGGAGCGCTGTCAGATTACTACGCCAATGCAATAGGAGGTGGCTTGCGCTTTGAAACCAATTCTTTTCATCACTTTCAATTTGCAGTCAGTGGCTTTTATTTCTTCAATATTGGCTCATCTCAATTGCACGATCCCGATCCTATTACTGGTGCTTTGAGCAGGTATGAAATCGGTTTGTTCGATGTCGAAAATCCAGACAATCATGAGGATATGGATCGTTTGGAAGAATTGTATTTAAAGTATAATCTGAAAAAAGGCCATCTGATCCTAGGCAAGCAGCTCATCAATACACCATTAATTAATATCCAAGATGGCCGAATGCGAGGTACAGGAGTGGAAGGGTTGTGGCTAGATCAACAACTTAGCAAAAAATGGCGATTTCAAGGAGGTTTGCTGACGTCAATTTCACCAAGAAGTACAACCAAATGGTACAGAGGAGCAGAATCTATAGGTTTATACAGTTCTGGTTTAAACCCAGACGGAACGCCATCAAATTTTATTGGAAACATTGAACTGCCGTATATAGCAATTGCTTCATTTACATGGAAACCACTCCAAAATCTCGAATACCAGGCTTGGGATTACCATTTACCCGGCTTGTTCAATAGTACGTTTCACCAAGTATTGCATCATTCCAAATTCAAGTATTTGAAATGGCAAAACGGCGCACAATTCATGAGACAATGGGCGCTTGCAGACGGCGGAAATGAGGATCAGTCTAAGACGTATATGGCAAGAGGTGCTAAATCGTTGACCTTTGGTTTTCGTTCCGAGCTCGAGTTTGCTAAGTGGCATTACTCCTTGAACTATAACCGCATTACGGCAGAAGGGCGTTATTTATTCCCGCGCGAATGGGGCAGAGACCCGTTTTTTACATTTATGCCGCGTGAGCGCAATGAAGGTTTTGGCGATGTACATGCTTTTGTTTTTAAAATTGAAAATCAAGACCCTACATCTATTTGGCGCAAATCGGGCTTTTCTTTCGGGTACTTTCAATTGCCAGACGTCAAAGATTTTGCACTCAACAAATACGGAATGCCCAGTTACCTGCAAGCCAACCTCGACCTAAGAGTAAAGCTAGATCAACTCATGCAAGGCTTAGAAGGCCAAATACTCTTTGTTTGCAAGTACGGCTTGGGCAATACCTACGATAACCCGAAATATGAAATTAATAAGGTCAATTTACTATTGACCAATTTTGTTTTAAACTATCACTTTTAACCCATACCCATGACTTTTGATCTACTCACTATTTTTGGCTTACTAGCCAGCACCGTAATCGGCATTTCACTTGGCCTTATTGGTGGTGGCGGTTCTATTCTGACCGTTCCGGTGCTTGTTTACCTCTTTAATGTCGACCCCGTTTTGGCTACGGCTTATTCCTTATTTATTGTTGGGCTTAGCAGTTTGGTTGGTGCGTTCCCGAAATACAAAGCGGGCATGATTGACCTTAAAACAGCACTAGTCTTTGGCGTACCGTCCATTATTGCGGTTTTCTTGACGCGTAAAGTATTGGTTCCGGCCATCCCGGCAACACTATTTGAAATTGCTGGTGTTTCGGTAACCAAAGCACTCGCCATGATGATTTTATTTGCAGTACTCATGGTGGCGGCTTCAGTTTCTATGATCCGAGATAAGAAAAAAGAAGAGCAAGCAACGGATGAGCCACGCGTGTTCAATTACCCGATGATTTTGCTCGAGGGGGCGGTTGTAGGGGTACTTACCGGCCTTGTTGGTGCAGGAGGCGGATTTTTAATTATCCCGGCCTTAGTGATGCTCAGTAAGCTTCCTATGAAGCAAGCGGTAGGTACCAGTTTGTTGATCATTGCGGCTAAATCTTTGATCGGTTTTACGGGTGACGTCATGGAAAACGCCGCTCAAATGGACTGGGCACTGCTGTCTATCGTTACCTCACTTGCTGTAGTTGGTATATTTGTAGGCAATCAGCTCTCTAAGAAAATAGATGGTGCTGCACTCAAAAAAGGCTTCGGCTGGTTTGTGTTGGTGATGGGTATTTATATTATTATCAAAGAACTTGCTTTTCCGGGCACAAGTACGCATTAAGTCCTTACCTCCATTTTAGAACCTCAAACCATTCTACCATACTATGAAACCACAACAACGAAGAAACTTCCTCAAAACGCTGGGTACAGCAGGTTTGGGATCTTTGTTAGCTCCTAACTTATTGGCGCAGCAAAACCAAGAAAATACTTATAGTGATATAAACAATAATTCCCTTGCTGAAAAAAAGAAAGACGGCAAACTCACCTTGCAACTCTTGCAAACCACCGATGTCCATTGTCAGATTTATCCGCACGACGAACTCTTCTGGGAAAATGACAAAGCAGTTTTCCGAAAAACAGGTGGTTACGCCGAATTGCAGACATTTTTAAAGCAGCTCAAGAAGAAGAATCCAAATACATTTTTGGTTGACACCGGAGACATGTTTCAGGGCTCACAATTGAGCGTAGAAACCACCGGGCAAGCATTTGTGCCTATTTTGAATGCCATGGATTACCATTTGTATTTGCCGGGCAACTGGGAGGTGATATACGGTAAACAGAAAATGCAGCAGCTCATGGGCGCGCTGCGCGCGCCCAAAGTGTGTACAAACATGTACCATGACTTAGGCAATGGGCAAAAAGGTGAGCTCATCTTTCAGCCTTATCATATCTGGGAACACGAAGGCATCAAGATCGGATTCTTGGGTTATACCGATCCTTTGGTACCACTGCGTCAAAGCCCTAATTACAGCAAAGGAATTATCTATACGAAGCCCGAAGAAAATTTAGCTCATTACGTGGATGTCTTGCGCAACCAAGAGCAGTGTGCGGTTGTCATTATGCTGGCACATCTTGGTTTGTCCCAGCAAATTGCCTTAGCCAACGACCCATCGTGCAAAGGCGTAGATTACATTTTTGGTGGAGACACCCACGAGCGCGTTCGCAAGCCTATTCAATGTGCCTATTCAAAAGTGGTCGAGCCTGGGGCTTTCGGTTCGTTTGTTGGGTCTTTAGAACTCGATTTTGAAAATGGCAAAATGACTGCCGAGCGCTATGAATTATTAGAAGTCAAAGCGCCTTCACTGAAGCCCGACGCTCAAATGCAGGAGGTTTTGAAGTCTAACGAAGCTACATTTGCTTCGGAAATCAATAGGGTAGTAGGGTATAGCACCATTCCGCTTTACCGCTATTTTGTAGTGGAAAACCCCATCGATACCATGATTTTAAACGCCTTGGATTGGAAATTTCCCGAAATAGATATCGTGTTGTCTAATGGCTTTCGTTTTTGCCCTCCGCGCACTACTCCAGACCATACAGGTAATATCCCAATCACCAAGGGCTTTATTTTTGACATGCTACCGGTAGATTCTACCGTACGTACTGCCGAGGTGACAGGTCAGCAAATTGCCGATTGGTTAGAAAAAGAGCTCAATAATGTATTTGCCAAAGATGCGTCTAAGCGCTTTGGTGGTTGGGTCATTAAATTCAAGGGCATGGAAGTCGAGTTCTTGGCTTTTGCCGAACAAGGAAAGCGCGTTCAAAAAGCTACAGTTGGTGGTCAAGCACTCGACCGCAGCAAAACCTATAGCATTTTAGCCTGTGAGCGCGATGGCGATCCAGAAGATATGCTTTGCCGGATCAAAGGGGTTCAAAACGCACACAACACCCCTCACACCCTTCACAAGGTGATGGAGAGTTACCTAACCACCCATAAAGTAGTGACCCCAACTCCGCAAGGAAATGCCAAAGTACTCGATGCGCCACAAAATTTACTGACACAAGTTACGGGTGTACCTTATGAGTTCAAATAAAAAAGTAGAATTCTTGGGTCTTAATAATTAAATTAAAAGTAGAGGTTGATGTATTTATGTTATTTAAAATCAATAAGATGAAAATTAAATCAGTTCTGTTTTTATTTCTTTTTACGGTCACATTTTTGATTGATACCCATGCCCAAACTGGCAATTTTCCTTTTGAAATTGTACTCAAGGCAGACTCCATTGCCGGTTTTAACGGCCTGCACTCTTTTGCGTATGGGCAACGCGAGGGTAAGGTCTTATTGATTGGCGGTAGGCCAGACGGTATCCATGCCCGCCAGCCCTTTAATGCGTTTCCGGCGAGTCAGAATAATCAAATTTTGCAGGTGCTAGACCTCGCCACACAACAATATTGGAGCCGTTCTTTGAGCGAGCTGACAGTTTCCTTGCAGGAGCAATTGCAAAGCACCAATATGAATTTTTTCCAAGATGGCAATTACCTGATCATCACCGGAGGTTATGCCTATAGCAATGCGGCCAATGACCACATTACCTTTCCGTATCTAACGCGTATTGATCTAGATGGTCTAATCAACGCGATCATCAACAATCAAGCACTGAGTGCTTTCTTTGAACAAATACAAGATGAGCGCTTTGCCGTTACAGGTGGCAACATCGGGAAAATAGGCAGTCAATATTATTTAGTGGGCGGGCATCGTTTTGACGGGCGCTACAATCCCATGAACAACCCAACGTTTGTGCAAGCGTATGTGGACGGTCTTAAAAAGTTTGAATTGAGTGCGCCTGGGCAAGGCTTAGCGGTGCTCAATTACCAATTGGTAACAGATCAAGTCAATTTGCATCGCCGCGACTATAATTTGGTGCCGCATGTGTATCCGAATGGTGAAACGGGCTATCTCATTTCATCTGGCGTTTTTCAAATCAATGCCGACTTACCTTTTTTGTATCCAGTGGAAATCAAAAGTAGCGGCCACACCGCTGTCAATGGCTTTAGTCAGTACCTCAGCAATTACCATTCGAGCAAATTCAGTGCTTATGATAGCGCAAGTGGCACCATGCACCACTTGTTCTTAGGTGGCCTGAGTCAGTATTATTATCAAAATGGAACGCTCATCAATGATCAAAATGTTCCATTTGTGCGCACCATGAGCCGCTTGGCGCAGGGGCCTGATGGCGTTTACCAAGAATATGTTTTAGGGACACAAATGCCTGCCTTACTCGGCACAGGCGCAGAGTTTATTCATTTCGAACAAGTGCCACAATATGCCTCGGACATCATTGACTTAGCAGCCTTGAGTGGTGATTCCATCCTGATTGGACATGTAGTAGGTGGCATCAAAAGCCCAATCCTGAACCCGTTTACCAACAATAATACCGGTGTAACCGATGCCAATGCGGTCATTTATCAGGTTTGGTTGAAAAGAACCAATGTGGGCGCCATAGAAGTGCAGGCTCCTCAGCATGTTTTCAATGTGAATTTATATCCGAATCCGGCCAAAGAAGTAGCTTATCTGGAGTTTGAACTTATTCAGAAAGCAAATGTGGAGTGTTTCATTACAGATGCCAACGGGAAGTTAGTGCACGAGGTCTATTACGAAAAAATCAAAAACACCAAGAAAACCCTCGATCTAAAGGCCCTTGGTTTGCAACCGGGCAACTACACCGTACAACTCATTTTCAACGATCAACAAGTACTTACCAAACAACTCAACATCCAATGAAAGAATTCTGGGAAGAATATTCCATATGATGTTAAGAATCCCGAACTTTAAGCGTTATCTTTTCGGGAAATGAAATTGCCGCACCTATTTTTCTTTTTATTCACTTTTTTCACGCTTGTTCTTCAAGCCCAAGACAACTGCGAATTCAAGCCCTCCAATAAAAAAGGCGGGCACTATCTTTTTTCTACTTTTTACGAAGACGACCTTCAAACGCCGCGCGATGGTGTTTGCCAGATTATACATTTGGGTAAAATTTACGAGCGCCGGGTATTCGTCAAAGGCCGTTTGGTAGAAGAAACACTCAATACCTTTGAAGGAAACCCACGGGTGCGCAGTAAGTTCTCCCTATGGGACAACGACTCCTTACTCATTGATCAAAAAGTATATTACGAAAACGGCCAGCTACAAACGCACAACATTTATTACTTAGATGGCAATGGACGCCGTTGTGTGAATACAATAGATTATGGCCTCAAAGGGCAAAAGCGTTTTGAACATTCCTATGCTTGGGTGCGCTACCGCGACCTCAATGAGTCCGACAAAAGCCAGCACCCACCTCATACCGTCGATGAAGAAGGCTATACTTATTTGATGGTTCCGTTTGGGGCAGAAAGAACGTATTATGACACAGGTGAACTCATGGAACTCAAATACCATCAGCTCATCAAAAATGGGTATCACGAACACAGCTCCTTGAATGGGCCTGTATATACGTATTACCAAAATGGCAAGCTCAAATCAAAAGGAACCAATAAAGACGGAAGCTTGAACGGCGTTTTCAAGAGCTATTACCCCGACGGCAAACTAGAGTCAGAGCGCCGTTACGATAATAACGTACCGGTGGGCGAGTGGAAGGGCTGGCATGCAAACGGCCAACAAGCCTATTGGTATTTGTATGATTTAGAAACAGCGCATCCTTTTGAACCCAACAAAAAAGAATGGGCTGATAATGGCCAGCTCACACTAGAACAGGTGTTGGATGTGGGTGCTAATGGTTATTTAAAAGAGTGGACCGCCGCAGGAATACAAATCCACGATGTCGACATCCAATTGCTAGACCGCAACAAAGGCGTAGAGACTTATTGGCACAACAACGGGCAGCTCCATTGGCGCCGCGACAACCGCAAGGGGCAAGACACCACCATGATTCAATTTTATGAAAATGGTGAAATCCAACGTTTAGATATCTCCAAAGAAAAAGGCTTAGACACCTACAAAGAACTGCGCCGTTGGTATCCCAAATTAGTTCCGGAAAGTGTTTTTATTGTCGAGACGCGCGCAGACGGCTTTTTCAAGCAATTGATGGACTCCTATTACCCAAATGGCCAACTCAAAAGCAGGGTAGAATACAAAAACAAAGAATGCTACAAAGAATTTTACGCGAGCAACGGCATTAAAACACGTTTCTTGCATACGATTTCCGATAGCTTGCACGGGCCATACCAAGAACTAGATTCGACTGGCCAGGTATTGCTTGATTACAAATATACCGCAGGTTTGAGAGATGGTTGGTGCCGCGAATACGATGCTAATGGGAATTTAATATTTGAAAGGTTCTACGAGATGGGGATTCGTAATTCAAGCTATTCATCCGTTAATAAGAGAAAATCGTTGCCAAATTTATCGATAGAAACCAAACAGGGCCTAGAGCGTCTCATCAAAACACAAAGACTAGACTCACTCCAATTCTCAAAGAGAGAAATAGAAACCCTGATTGAGTTGGCGTATCAGTTCATTCCCGAACAATTTGAACCGCTTCCTCAGACTGAATACAACGGCCTGCGCGATTTCCACCGTACGTTGCGCCTCCATTTGCGCCGCAAGGGCCCTATTATTTGGATGGATTTAAGCGCTTACGCAACGAGTTCCCTCACACTTATTATCTATCCAGATATGGAAATTGAAATATTTAATCATCTTTATACCAAAGAAGAATTGAACACCGAACAAATTATTACTCCTAAATACTTCATGTGGAACGATTGATAACCCTCTTTTTACTCTTTTTTTCGGCGGGTTTGTTGCGTGCAGACATGCTGCCGACTGAGCTGCGTTTGACGCTCAAACAAGTCCCGACACAATCAGATCAGTACACCGTTTTGGAGTTAGAGATCAAAAACACATCTTCTTTATATAATAGCATATTAATTCCGGGGCATCCGCAATTGGGTATGGGTTTGTTTGAAGTATATGCCTATGAGCGCGCCCAAACCATGAAGTGGACACTAGACACCACCTACAACTTAGTGCTTCCCGACTCAGCTGCTTCAGACCACAAATACATGCAGTTTTGGAGCCTGCGCCCGTTAGAGAGCTTCAAGCAATTGTTTGTCATCAACGAGCCGCGGTCTTCGGCAAGGGCTTACCAAATCAAATACCAACCGCACGTATGCGAGGCCTATTTCAAGTATGCGTTTCGCTGGTACGATGAAGAAGGAGAGCCAACTGAAGCGGCCATAGATGGCGACCAGCGTTTTGCTTACCAAGGCCCTATGTACAGTGATCTTTGCCATATCTTATATGCAATCAATGAATTTCATTTAAAAGATCGAAAATCCAAGAATTTCTACCGAGCCAACTGGAAGCGAGTGAAGCACCAAGTCAAAAGAACGCTAAAATTCCCTCATACTTGGCCCATTCTCAGCGCACAATTGTACAGCCAAGCGATATTAGCGTCCTTGCCGAGCTATTCACATCAGTATTTAGTGGTCGAAACCAAAGAAGGAATTTACACAGTTGCTATGGGCTATCAAATTGGTAAAATCAGGCCAATTCGTAGTTTTTTAGCAAGAATAGCTCATCTTTGTGGTGCCAGACGCGTTTTTTGGCGCACATCATCATCAAAAGCCATTAAATTAACCCACTTCCAAATAAACCCTTTCCAATGAAATTGATCCTCACACTCCTCGTTACATTTTCATTTTCAGTCGCCTTTGCGCAAGAAAACCCTGCTAGCAAAGAGATCAACGAAGCCATCAAAGAAATGGATGCAGGTAATTTTTCGCAAAGCCGTGTCATTCTAGAAGGTGTTTTGCAGAAAGACTCCACCAATTACGACGCCTGGTACGAGTACGCTTATAGCTACTATATGCAAAAAGATTACGCCAAAGCACTTGAAATCATGCAAACCCAGACCGATCACGCGCAGGCAACAGATCAGCTTTGGCAAATGATTGGCAATAGCTTAGACATCATTGGCAAACCAGAAGAAGCCATTGCAGCTTATGCCAAAGGCCTCGAGCGCTTTCCGAACAGTGGCCGCTTGTATGTAGAGTCGGGCAATATTTACCTCATTCAAAATAAAATCGATCAGGCCATACCTTATTACGAAAAAGGCATTGAAATGGCGCCTGAATATCCATCCAATTACTACCGCTTGGCGCGCATCTATTGCAATTCAGAAAACGAAATTTGGGGTGTCATTTACGGTGAAATTTTTATGAACCTGGAGCGCAATACCCAACGCACCCGCGAAATCAGCGCTTTGCTTTATCAAACCTATCAAAAAGCGCTCGTATACGAGAAAGGACAATGGCAAATTAGCTTTGCGAAGGACGCGAGCCCTTTTACCATGGACTTCGAAATGACTATTGGGCTAGCTGCAGCAGCTTATGCCATCGAAAATAAGAAGCCGAGTATCAATGTTGCGTCACTCACAGCAATAAGAAAACAACTTTTAAAGATCTTGACAGAACAAGACAAAACCAAAGGGATGATACTGTATTCATTTTGGCAGCAAATCGACGACATGAACTTCTGGGATTCCTATAACTATTGGATTTTTGCCCAAGCTCCCAATGATCAATTTGAAAAATGGCGCAAAAGCAATGCCACCGACTTTGGCTATTTCGTCAAATGGTACAACCCTAATCCGATTGTGATCACCGAAGCCACTTACTTCTCGAGAACCAAAGTACTTAATGAAGGAAAATAGGAACCCTGATAATGGTGCTTCCATTGGTGGTCTCTATTTTTATAAATGCTGCGTTATTAGAAAAGGAAAGAAGGCTATTGACGCCATTATTTTCTATTTCTATAGGACATTTTCTTCCGAGTACATCAAAGGCTGCTACAGCTAGATTTTTTTCTCCTCTAATTTCAATGGAGTTTGGCCCTGTCATTTTCCATTGAAAAGGTGCAGTTGCAGAAACCCCGGCATTTGCATTAGTTACCTCTATCAACACTGAATCGGTATCACACAAACCTTCAGCTACAAGCAGTACTTGATAGCTCGATAAATTGTATTCGAAACCGATTATTGGTCCAGTTTCTATCGATCCGTCAGGAAAATACCAAGTGAAATTAGCGGCTTCATTTGCCGTGGCTGAAAAACTCAATAAACTGGCTCCAGGAATACTCGAGTAACTGGCGTTTGCCTGCAGTGTGCTGTCGCTATGAATGAGTTTCCAAGTTGAAAGGCTGTCCAAGACAACAGCACTTGCAATTTGTTGGATCAGTAAGGCATCGGCGTGGTCTATTCCAGGGTTGTAAGCGCTACCGACGCTGCTTTTGTGAAACAAGGAGGTGTAAAACACACAAGCGGCTAAATAGGAACCCGTCAAACTTGGGTGGGAGCCATCTTGTTGGTACAAATTGATCACCGGATAGTTGTCGCGGACATATTTCCAAGCAACGCCAACGGGTGAAACAGCCGCGTTGGCGGAGTCTGCAATGCGCAGGTATGCATCGCGCAAGCGGGTATTCATTTTGTCAAAAGTATTGATCGAATCCCATTGCGGATCGCCGTTTTGGCGGCCCCAGGTCATGAAATAGTTGACCTGACTACAAGGTTGAATGGCTTTGGCGCTATCGGCCAACTGCACAGCGTAGGGCAGTGTTTGAGAATTGACTTGCGCATACGGAAAGCTCGGTTCTTGGCTTTGCCCCTGTAAAATGATGTAATCCCAATTTTGCGCTGCCATCTTTTGATAGTTGATCGGGTTCGCTGCATGGTTCTGAAAGGTTTGACCCCCTGGCGTATTGCTATCGATGATCAAGACATCGCCTAAAGAGGTGCTCAGGTCGCTCACCATCGAAGGTAAATTATTGACGCCCATGTAGCTGTTGCCTATGAAAAGCGCGCGGAGTGTATCTTGGGCCAGTACTAAATTGGAAAGAAGAAGTGAAACTGAAAGGATAAAAAGACGCATTAGAATTGAATTTGAAGGATGGGAGATTGAAGGCGGATGTCTTTGGAAGAACTGCCAATTTGGATTTGAAATTGCGTAGGGTAGGCATCTGAGCCAGGCCCTGTCGGGATGCCTAACTTGGATAGCGGAATTTTGTAGGAAACGAAGCCCATTGTTTCACCTTTTTTGAGTTGGACTTTTTTGGTGTCGATGAGGTATTGAACAGGTAAGGTTTCTGCACTGTAAATGGGTTTGACATAAAACTGGATGGCCTCAGCGCCGTCGAACTGCCCCGTGTTTTCAATGAGGAAGGAAAGTTCAATGGTGTCGTTTCCACTCGGTAAGGAGTAAGTGCTTTGTTCTATTTTTAATTGGCTGTATGCAAACTTGGTGTAGCTGAGTCCGTAGCCAAAAGGGTAGAGGGGTTCTCCGCTTCCGGTAATGTAGTCGTCGCCGCGGCCCGTGGCTTCGTGCCAATAACTCAGCGGCAATTGGCCTTCGTGTTGCGGAATCGTGAATGGAAGTTTCCCCGAAGGGTTCACTTTTCCGCTCAGTATGTTGGCGAGCGCAAGACCGCCAGCTTCACCACTATACCAGTTGTAAAGAATTGCCGAGGCGTCGTCTTGCCAGTCTGTCATGGTAACTGCGCTGCCACCAACAACCACAACTACTACAGGCAAGCCACAAGCTTTGAGTTCTTTAATGAGCTTGATTTGTTCAGGAGCTAAAGCTAATGAGGAGCGGTCCTGAAATTCGCCCTCAGGGTAATCCACCACCACAATCGCCACATCGCTGTCTAAATGCTTTTCTAAATCTAAATAGGCCTGGCTGACTTCGCTGCTAGGCTCCTCGACGAACAGTTTGATCCGACCATTGCCTTGTGGTTCTCTGAACTCTATGCGCAATTGGTAGGGTTGACCTTCTCTGACGTCGATAGCTATTTTTCTTTGGTGAAAACTTTGCTTTTCCCATTGGTCTATGCGCAGGGTGTCGTTGAGGTACAAACGAAAGCCGTCGTTGCCCGCCAAACCGAGTTCAATTGTAGTGTTTTGCTTGCCGATCAATTGGGCTTCCCAGCGCGCAGCGTAAAAACCATTGCCCGTCAGCTCACTTGGGCCATAGAGTGTCCAATGGTGGTCAATTTGATTTTCTGTTCTATTTAAAACGGGTGCTCCTGATAGCGTGGGGTTATTGAAATAATTGGCGTTGAATCCGTTGGGAAGCTCAAACCACTTATTTTTTGTTTCGAGCACCACTTCTTTGGATGCCCAGGGTTTTTCAGGATATGCAAGATAACTTACATTTTTGACGCCAAAGGCTTCTTCTAAACCTTCTCTGATGCTAACGTTTTGAAATCCCTTACCGCTATAGCCTCCGAGTTTGACTTCTGCTGCCGCTTCACCAAGAAGCAAGATTTTGCTGTCCTTAGCGAGTGGTAAAATGGGTAGATGCGTAGGGGAAATGTCGTTTTTGAGTAAAACGATAGATGCTTCTGCACACTTTTGAGCGAGGTCGAAGCCCTCAGACAGTAACTTTTGGATTTCCTTCTCTTTTGGGAGTTCTAAGTAAGGCTGCTCAAAAAGCCCGAGTTCAAATTTGACGCGTAGTATCCGCGCCACAGCTGAATCGATGCGAGCTTGCTCGAGATCTTGTCCGAGTAAACTGGGCTCAAATAATTTAAAATGGGCGCAATCGGTCTGGAAAATAACGTCAAGGCCGGCAGAAAGCGCGTGTTTACCGCTTTGGTTGTAAGTGCGTGCGGTGCGGTGCAAAACGAGCTCGCCCCCAACTGCATTGGCATCGGAAATCACAAAGCCACGAAAAACCCAATCTTTTTTGAGTGTTTCTAGGAGTAGTTTCTCCGAGGCCGAACAAGCACTGCCATCAAATGAATTATAGGCGCTCATGACTGACCGCGCTTTGCCTTCGTGGAAGGCTGTGAGAAACGGACGGAAGTGGCTCATGTAAAGGGCGCGTTCGCTCAGGCCAATAGGATAGGAGTCTCGGCCGCCGGCGCCAACGTTGACTACAAAATGTTTGGGCGTGCACACCACGCCGGCGGCTTCTAAGGGCCGCACAAAAGCCAAGCCCATTTGGCTCGCTAAGTAGGGGTCTTCGCCAAAGGTTTCTTCGGTGCGGCCCCAGCGGACGTCCGAGGCCAAATTGAGCACTGGGCTCAGTACTTGCCTAATGCCAATGAGGCGCGCTTCGCGCGCAATTTGCTGCGCGGCAGTCTGGACCAAAAGCGGATCGAAGGTGGCGGCCAGTGCAATAGCCTGCGGAAAGCTTGTGGCTTGTGCCCGGACCAGCCCATGCAAGCCTTCGTCAAAAAAGATGATAGGTATACCTAAGCGCGTGTTTTCAATGAAATGTTTTTGAATGTCGTTGGCCCGCGCAATGAGTTCAAGATTGGTGTTTGCACTTGAATAGTTCAGGATTTGTTGAGTGGGGTCTGAGAGCGCCGAGGCAAATAACTGGATACCAAAAATGCCGTCGTTAAAACGGCATTTGGTGGTATCGAAGTCCGAAGGGACCATAAAGAGTTGCCAAGCTTTTTCTGAAGCAGACATGCGGCCAAGGAGGTCGGCAACGCGCGCTTCGTTGGGCTGGCTTGGGTCTTTGTAAAGTTGCGCCTGAACAAGTAGACTACAGGATAAAAAAATCAGGAGTAGCTTCATGTGCAGACAGGACCTTTCTAATTACAAGCCATTAGCGGCCATGCGCAATTTGAGGTCGATGTAGGCTTGCTCGTAAGCTTCGCGTTGTTTTTTGTCGCGGTTAGAGATGTCCATACGACCCATTGTTCTGAGGATTTCGTCGGCTTCAGCTGTGTTGCGCAATGCGAAATAAGCTTCGAGTAGGTTGAAATAGATGGCAACGGTTACATCTTTGTCGATGCGTGCTTTTTTGTTGTCGATGTCAGACTCTTCAAGTGCTTTTTTCCAGATGGTGATGGCTTCGTTTAATTTCATGGCGCCTTGTGCTTCGTTGGTGCCGAGCATTTTGAAACCAAGATTAGCTGCATTAAAAGCATCCAGGATGTCGTTGTGCGACTCATCTTTAGACTTCACGAAATACATATCAAATGTTTCTTCAGTGCGCTCATAACCAATGCGGTCATTGACCATGTGATTGATGGCTTTGAGGTTGTCTTGTAAGCATTTGTCTTCCATTGATTTGACAACCGCGCTCACATCCATTGAAGGCTGTGTTTTGGTAGCTGCGCCTTTGTACAATTTGAATTCTGTGAATTCGGCAGGAGCAGCAGCGTAAACTTCTTGGTTAATGGCGTTGGTCACGCGGAAACTCATGGGGTGGCGATACGTAAACTCGATGTGGTAGTAAGTCACTTTAGTTGTAGTGCTTACGCCGTCTTTACGCGATACTTCATCCTTTACTTCAGTTACAATTTTGGCTGGAGTAGCTTCAAAACCTTGTAAAGTTACAGTATAGTTAAGGGCATTGGCAGCGCCTTTTTGCAAACCATCGATAAAGAGGTAGGTAGAAGCCAAAGAATTGTAATCGTAGGCCGTTTTCATTACTGGCATGGGGATAGTGCGGCGGTAAGGTTGTGGCACGTAGTCTTTGACAGGCTTGTTGTTTTCGTTAAGGACTTGTTTTTCGATGATTTTTGAAGCAGTAGATTTTTCGTTCCAAGCTTTGGTTTCACGCTCAAATTTGTCGTCGGCAGCTTTTTGTTTGTTAGGAAGATCTGCCATGTCGCGTTGGTAGTCGGCTTCAGCTTGCGCTTTGTCAGCCTCGTATTGCGCCATTAACTTTTGGTTTTCTGCTTCGTAGGCAGCTGTTACCGTAGCGTTGTAGGTAGTAGGCTTTGGCTGAACCGGGTTGGTTGGCAGTTTGGTGTAAGTGTAAGTAATTTGCTCACTCTTTACCGACTGGGCAAAAGAGTTAAAAGCGAGGGCGATAGCCACATATAAGGTAGATTTTTTCACGTGTTTGATTTTTGTACCCGCAAAGGACGTGAAATTTGAGTAGAAAGTTGCTTGTATTACAAATAATTTCATGCTGCCGAAGCGATTTGCTGGAGTTTTTTTAATTTTATTGTTTCAAATTTATGCAGATATGCAACAAATCATCAAAGTTAGCTTCATTGCTACCGCATTGCTATTGAGTTCTTGTACAGCTTTTTTTCTACCAGATACCCAGCAAGTAGTTTTTCTTACAGATTCTGATTCAAGCCATGTAAACGCCACAGAAAAAGAACTGGGTAATGGTAAAAAAATCAGCACCGAAATCGAAAGATCAGGTTTTCAAGAAATAGTCATTCAAACACCTGGTTTTAAAGACGAACATCATTTGCTGATTCCTGAAAAAAGAGACCCTTTGTTTTACCCAATTGCTATTTTAGACCTACCGCTCGTTGCGCTTGGTTGGGATAACGTACTCCGTGAGCCACAGTCATTTTTATATGCCAATGAAGTGCATCTGAAACATCAGGTGGCATTTTTAAAACGCAATCCAGATCAACGCTACATAAATATTCAGGATGTCAAAATCGATATACAAAACTTTGACGAGGACATCCAATTTTACTTAGTACCCCATGCCTTAGATATCGAGCCTACACTGCTTCAACAAAAGGAATTGCGCATCAGCGAAAATTTAGAAGCCAAAAGACTCGAAGAAGAACGCCTTGCGCAATTAACAAAAAAGAAGCGCGGTCGAAAGTTATTTTCAGCTTCATTAGAAAAAGATGAGGAGCGCAAAACACTGTTTGCTGAGAACACAATTTTTACGGAAGATTTATTTGAGGTTTTGTATCAGTCTGGCTTCGTCGATACCATTAATACCGTTTTTAAAGACTTTAACAACACGATTTTCCTTGAGGCAAAAATTAAAGAAATTGATGAATTTGTAATGTTTGAAGGCTATGAGAATTACAGGAAATTAGGAATAAAGGTCACCTGGACAAGCTTTAATTCCTACGATGAAATCATAGATTCATTGGATACCTATAGTTTTTCAGACCCCTTTGTCTCTGAAAGTTATAAAATTCCAGATTACGTCGGGATGATCAACGATGCCTTAGCTCAGAGTTACTACGAACTCAAGCAAACAGCTCCATTTCAACAAAAATTGCCTGTACAAAAAGAGTTCAATTCGCAAGAGCCACTTTTAAGCCTTCCAAAACCTAGCCTCCTTGTTAAAGAAGTTTCTGATGCTGCATTGGCTTCTGTTATTATCAAGCGCACTGATGGTGGTCATGGATCTGGTTTTGCGATTTCTCAGGATGGATACATCCTCACCAACTACCACGTGATTGCAGGTAAAAACCAAGATAAACCGTCAAGCGTTAAAGTGATTCTTTCAAACGGCATTCTTTTAGATGCAGAAGTCATTCGCTACAACGGGGCCCGAGATATTGCCTTGCTCAAAGTGGCTTACAATTTTGAGAAAGCTTTTTTACTTTCTGACATCAAATCATTTAAGAATTTATCTGAAGTGTATACCATTGGTGCACCCAAATCAATCGAATTAGGACAGTCTGTTAGTTTGGGCCTGATTTCAAATGAGAGAACAACAAATAACAACAATTTACTGCAGCTCAATATCAATATCAATGGAGGAAACAGCGGAGGCCCTCTTTTTGATAAAAACGGCACCCTTCATGGCGTTATTCAATCCAAATTAGTAGGAAAAGACACAGAAGGTGTTGGGTTTGCCATCCCTTCTTATTTGCTGTTCAGTTACCTTAACATTCAATATCAGAAATAAGATGAAAAATAATCGACTCAAAGAATTTGTCTTGCTGATCAGCTTTTTTGCTGTGCTAACGGGTTTTGGACAAGGCAAGTACATCAGATTTGGAGGTGCCATACCGGGTACGGATATAGGTGCTCTTGTTGGAAAAGGTGCTTGTTTGTCTCTGGGTAAAGAATCCCCAAAAGTATTTAATGTGCGCGCAAGAGTGGCTTTAGATTTATTCTATCATAAAAACGCTGGCGCTTCCCTGATTGGATATGATCATAATTACGGAAGCTTTGGTGGAGATTTTATTCAATCCAAAACCTACACTAGTACGATGTTTTTGAACGGTCAATTAGTGACGAGTTGGGATTACTTTTTGTTTAAAAATTGTCCAAATTTTTATTTTGGACCGGATGCTTTCCTCTCAATGGGCATCAATGTTTACGACCAAACGTCTATTTATACAAGTGGTGGTGGAGTGAAAGCCCATGTGGGTTTTGAAAAGCCCATAGGGAATAAATTGAAAGTGTTTGGAGAGTATTCCATCAGCTATGTGGTCACAACGCCTTATTTTGAAATCCCAACACCATCTTTCAGTTCCCAAGCTGAAAGGCCAAACTTTTTGTATACCGTGTTTCATCAATGTGGTTTAGGTTTTAGATTTTAATTTCGGAATTCATGAAAAATATCCTTTTTGCAGTATTAGTTCCTTTGTTATTTGCCTGTACAAAGTTTGACACCACAAAACCTACCGTTTCAATGGTAAGAACAGGCGCAAACGATGCAGATTTAAAAGTCACTGTCGATTACACCACTTTACCCCTAGGAAAAGTACTTTTTTATGGTGTTCAGCTTGATACCATTCCTAATGCACCAGTCAGTACTTTGGCAGAAGTTGGTTTACCTTGTCCGAAGTTCTATTCAAAGATGTTTTTTGCGGCCAGTACCAATATAATACTTACGCCCGGACGTCAATACTACATTACTGCATTTGCTGCGCTAAAATCTGGGGAACTAGTTCTTTCAGAGCCCTTCGAATTTACCTACTAGAAGGAGCTCTATCTTTTTGTCGATTTTGGTTTTCTTTCCAAGCTTACCGAACCAAAACCTTCTCTTTTTGTTTAACTAAAAAACACAAAGATGAAACAAAATACGCCAGTAGCTTCCCCAACACACATAGATGTTTTAATTGACGAAATCGGAGACGAACACGTCAGTACCTCAGTAGATACACCACTCCGTAAGGATGCTTTTGACCGTTCAGATGCCGAAAAAATAGAGCAAATTGCACAACATTTTGGCCAAATCATGGACATTCTCGGCCTGGACCGCACCGACGACAGCCTGAGCGGAACACCGCAGCGCGTGGCAAAAATGTATGTTCAGGAAATTTTCTCGGGTCTCAACCCTGCGAATTTTCCGGATGTCAAACTCTTTGAAAACAAATACCAGTACAACCAAATGCTTGTAGAGAAGAACATTTTATTCTACTCTAACTGCGAGCACCATTTTGTACCGATCATCGGAAAGGCGCATGTAGCGTATATTTCTGGCGGCAAAGTCATTGGTTTGTCGAAAATCAATCGACTCGTGCAGCATTTTGCCAAGCGTCCGCAAGTACAGGAGCGCCTCACTATGCAAATCACCAAAGCGCTACAAGAAGTTCTCGAAACCCAAGATGTAGCGGTTGTGATCGACGCCACGCACCTTTGTGTTTCGTCAAGAGGAGTGAAGGATGTGAATAGCAGTACGGTTACGGCCAACTTCTGTGGTCAGTTTGAAAACGAAGCTACCAAAAACGAGTTCTTGAAGTATATCGGTCTTTAATTATAAAGAAAAATATAGGCATTCAAGCTAGTTGCAATGCATAGCCAGATCAGGTAAGGTAAAATGGCTAGCGTCCATCCTTTTTGTAGGCGGCTGAACTTTATGGTGATAAGAAGTATGTTTAGCAACAAGCCAACTATTACCAAAAGCCCCATATCGGCACTTTGGGCGTAAAAGAAAACCGGATTCCAAGCAATGTTCAATAGCAATTGTGAAACATACCATCTGAAGACTAGTTTTTTGTGTTTGCCGGCATTCACCCACAAGTGGCCCATGTAAAAAGAAAAACAGATCATTACGAAGGTCCAGGTGGCACCAAAAACCCAACCTGGAGGGTTCCAAGGCGCTTTTGCCAGATTTTGGTACCATTCAGATGAAACACCATTGCCCGTAAAAAGCCCACCAATTGCCAAGGCAGCAAAATTCAAGAGCAGAAAAAGAAAAGTGGAGAATATAGATTTTTTCATTTGCATTTTTTCTAAAGTTACGCAATAAAAGACTTTTTAAATAAGGATTATATTTGCAAGAATTCAAGTTAGTTTACGTGTCGACCTTCCATATTCGCCTCTTTTTTTTCATCATTCCAACACTTCTTCAGGTAGTGCAGGCTCAATCTACCTTTGATTCAATCGTGAAACCAAAGAAAATTCTTGGTTTCAAGCCTTTAACAGATACCATTTCTGAAGACAAAAACGGTTTGTTTGCGCTTCCCTTATTGTATTTCACACCAGATACCCGTTGGGCAGCCGGAGCGGCAGGCGTGTATTACTTTAAAGTCAAACCATCAGAGGTTCAAGCTGTGCACCCAAGGGTTTCTTATATTCAGTTTTTGGCCGATTACACCCAGAATAAACAGCTAGACACCTGGGCTTCATGGCATGTGTTTACCCAAGATGAAGATTATTTGCTGAAAGGAGATTTGCGTTACCGCGATTTCCCCGATCGCTTTTACGGCATTGGCAACGATACAGAGTTGTCACAAAAAGAGCTATATAGTTACCAGCTCTTTGTTTTGAAATCCTTGCAATTGAAAAAAATCAAGCCCGGTTTCTTTATTGGTTTTGATTACGAGCTAGAATTCGAATACAATTTTCAATATGCTCTAAACGGAGTACTATCAAATGGTACAATAACGGGTTATAAAGGTGGTTTAGGCTCCGCACTTGGCTTGGTATCCATTTTGGATACCCGAGACAACATCATCAATCCTTACAAAGGGCGCTATGCTGAGTTTTCAACGTATTTTTTCTCACCTCTTTTGAAGAGTACTTTTTCTTTTCAGACCATCAACGCTACCTATCAGCAATACTGGCAACTGAAGCCCAAACATATTTTAGCTTGGCAAACCAAAGCTAGGTTATCAACTGGCGACGTCCCCTTTTTAGATTTATCGACACTTGGCAACGACGATATTTTACGCGGCTATCCAAAAAACCGATTCAGGGACAAACATTTTTTTGCCACCCAACTCGAATACCGCTTTCCCTTATTTTGGCGCTTTGGCGCGGTTGCTTTTGCAGGTGTAGGCGATGTATTTGGCCCATCTTCAACACTTAGTGCAAGCAATTCCAAATATTCGATAGGTACCGGGCTACGTTTTGTAGTAGACCCAGCAGAGCGTTTGAACATCCGTTTAGACTACGGCTATGGGCGAGAAGGCGGCTATTTTTATTTTGTAGTTGGGGAGTCGTTTTAAGGGTTCTTAATTATAAAAAGTTTTGATTCATTACCTAAATTTCTTTAATGTAAGCAGGGGGTGCTTTGTATTTTAAAATAGATACTTTTAGCTTCCTTAACCCCTCTTATGAAGAAGAAATTATTACGCTACATTATTATAGGAGCAGTCATCATTGCACTTGGTGCTTGGCTTTTTAAATTACTTAATGCTCCCAAAAACACAAAGTCTTTCACCCTCAAGGATATTCAATTTGAGTACGTAGGTCCGTTGTTTCAAGGATCCAATCCCGCCCAGTATGTAGCCAAAATTGACCTCAAAGAAATGCTAGGCTCCGATTACAAAGCTGGCATTAAAATCAAAAATGCAGTACTTAAGAATGCCACGGTTGAGAGTATTGACCCTTCTACTTTTCAAGATATCAACGCATTGGTGGTCAGTTTTGCCTCAGACAACCCCGATCTCTCGATGCAAGAATTGGCGGTGATCAACCCCATCAAAGGCAAATTAAAATCTGTACAGTTAAAGCCTTCAAAAGAAGCCAATGTAACTGACTACTTTGCCGAAAAGCAAGCGTATGTCATTCTAGACGCCTCCTTTTTGAAAGATGTCAACGCGAATGTAACCCTCAAAGGGTCTTTTGAATTTGAATTGAAATACTAAGTAGCTCTTGCTTACTCATTTATAACCTTAACTTATAAACTTACCCCCATGAAAAAGTTATCTTTTGTTCTTCTTTTTTCTTTTGTTGCTACCTTATTTTGGTCTTTTGCACCTAACACCGGCGGCGATCGCTTAATTGGTGTTTGGGAGCCTAGTAACGGTAGGGCTCGTGTCAAAATCGAAAAAATTGGCGCCAAGTACTACGGTAAAATTGTATGGCTCAAGGAACCCATCGATCCGGCCACTAAAAAACCAAAGACCGATAAAAACAACCCAGATCCAGATCTTCAAAAAGTACCTTTAATGGGTTACCGCATGCTCAAAGACTTCACTTACAAAGGTGATGACGAATGGGCCGATGGCACTATTTACGATGCGCTCAACGGAAGTACTTATTCTTGTGTGATCAAAATGTCTAACGAAAACACGCTCAACATTCGCGGTTATATCGGTGTGTCTGCGCTTGGCAGAACAGATGTTTGGAAGCGTTTGGTTGTTAAAAAGTAAGCAGATGTCCTTCCACTTTAAATTTTTACCAATTGCCTTCGTTGTAACGACTTTTGGTTCTTTCAGTACCCTCTGGGCTCAAGTTCCTGAAAATACAGATACTACTGTCGCAGAAGAAGATTACAGCCTTTACGACAACGTCGAATATTCGGCCGAAGGCGCACGCCGTTTTTGTAGCCCTAAAATTGAAGGTCTAAGCCCAGCAAAGCTCATTAGTTTTGGTTATGACTACCAAATGGGCTACAACATGTCTGCCGACACCCTCAATTCCATTCAAACCAATACTGGTGGTTGGAATCTGAATGCGCAAGATGCACAAGTACTGCGTTCACATGGCATGCGTCTAGCATTTAACATTCCTGTCATTTCCCAGACCAATTTAGTTTGGCAATTAGGTGGTAATTATTGGGAGCAACGCTACAACTTTGCCGATGAAGCTTCCTTGACCAATCCGATGCTAAAGTCTTTAAGTGCCTATGGGCTCAAAACAGCAGGTCTCAGCACCACCGTTTTCAAGCCGTTCAACGACAAATATTTCATGCTTTTTCAAGGCTCTGCCGATTACAGCGGAAATTACACCATTAAAGACATGATGCCGCTCAATTACATGAAGTACTCTGCGGCACTTATTTTCGGAAAAAGACCCTCTGAACTCAAGCAATGGGGTGTTGGGGTCGCACGTACTTACAGAGTAGGTGAAATCAATTATATTCCGGTCGTGCTCTTTAATTCTACAGATGTACAGAATAAATGGGGAACAGAAATGTTATTCCCGGCTCGTGTGCATGTCCGAAGAACTATCAATAGTAGAAACATGCTATTTGCAGGTTATGAGCTCGAGGGGCAGAGCTACAGAATGTGGAACACCTCAAGTGTAGACGGCTTTCAAATGCGCGAAGACGACCTCGAAATCCGCAGAGGAGAAATCAGATTGCGCATGGTCTATGAATTTTCTTTAAAAGAGTTCATCTGGATGTCTATTCAAGCGGGTTACAGAATCAATTATCGTTTCGATATGGACCGCCTCATCAATGGCGAAGAAAACTACCGCGCTTTTGGTCTTATTGACGACATGCCGCCATACGTCATGATCAACAACCTCACCAATCCGCTCTACTTTAACGTGAGTATCAATTTGGTGAGTCCTTGATGGCTTACTGCAATTGCGCATACGCCTGAAACAGCTTGAGCTCATCCCAAGTTGCTTTGGAGCCTAGTTTTTCTTTGAGTGGGCCTAAAGAGGTGCCCGTAAAGCCTTCGAACATGCTTTCGAGTTCATTGATGCGTTTGGACGAGAGTACGTCGGTCAATTGAATTTGTTCGCTTCTGATCAGGTAGACAAAATGGTTGTTGATGGTTTGTTTGGAAACTTGCCTTATGATTGCAATTTCGGCTACATCTTTGCCTTGTTCGAGCAGCTCAAGTGTGAGTTCATAAGTAGATTTTTTCTCTTTGGGCGCAGTTTGCTTCTTGACCGATTTTTCAAAAACCGTATCCAAGATTTCGTCAGGCTCGTCGAGTAAAGTTGGCACCTGTTTGAGTTCTTCCTTGACGGCTGCTATTTTAGCGAGTTTATAAGAAGAGATTTCGGTATTCCAAATGGTCGATTTAGAAATTTCTTGGCCAGCAGCTACCGCCTCAATAAGCAAACGCGCTTTTTTGAGCTGCAGAATGGTTGCGGTGAGTAGTTCGTCTAGTTCGGCAAGTTCTTCGGAATACTGCTTGGTTTTTCTTGCGCGACTCAGTTCAGCTACCTTTTTGAGGTTCGTGGTCAGGACGTCGTCTAGGATCTTGAAAAAATAAAAATAAGCGGCCTGAACACGCTCTTGCAGAAATTGCACATCAAAAGTAGGGGCGTGTAAGATTTGGTCGAGTTGCTTACTGAATTTTTTAGCGGGCTCCATGGTAGACTGCAGCATTTGGTTTTGCAGCGTCATCCAGCTTTTATTTTTGGCCTTCTCACTCTTGACGCCAACCATTTGGTAACTCGCTTCATGGCTGGCCCATTTGGAACTGAGTTCATACCAATCAAAAGCTTTTTTTAAAGTAGCAATGAGGTAATACTTTGTGCTGTAACTCAAATACGTAGCGAGTTGGTCTTCGGGCGCTTTGTTTTGACTAAATGCAACCACTTGCTGGTCATTGGAAAGACCGTTCATGCGCATGGCTTTGGTCAAAACCAAGCCGTCTAACGAGCGCAAACGCGAAAGTGCAACATAGGCCTGTCCGGGGGCAAAAACGTCCGCTACATCTAAAACTGCTTTATCGAAGGTCAGGCCTTGGCTTTTGTGTACGGTAATGGCCCAGGCTAATTTCAACGGATAATGCACGAAAGTACCAAGTGTTTCTTCTTTGATTTCACCAGTGGCTTCATTCAAGACATACCGAATGTTGGTCCATTCGAATTTTTCGACGGTAATGGTTTTTTTCTCCTCGGGGAAATAGACCGTTATTTCTTGCTCGCTGAGCGTAGCAATTTTGCCCATTTTGCCGTTGAAATAATTCTTATCAAACGATAAATCATTCTTGACGAACATGACTTGCGCGTCAATTTTGAGTTCGAGTGTTTCTTCTAACGGAAAAAGATGCTTGGGGTAGTCTCCGGTAATTTCGGCCTGGTAACTCACTTTCTTTTGCGGCAAAGCAAGCAAAGCCTTTGCGTTCATTTCATCGGCTTTGGAATTGTGGGTGGTGAGGGTAATGTAGCCCTCGTTGGTGGTTGGGTCAAAATCGGGTTGCACATATTTGTTGAGGATTTCTACATCGGCCGCACTGATTTCGTTGTTGCGCAAGTTGTTGAGCAACTGAATAAATGCTTGGTCTTGCTGGCGGTAGATGGTCGAGAGTTCGATATAGAGTGGCTGAATTTCTTGAAAAACCTTCGCGTGAAAAAAGAAAATACCGTCGTAATAACTGCGCAGCACCTGCCATTCTTCTTGCTTTACTACTGGAGGGAGCTGCAGAAGGTCACCAATAAACAAGACCTGAACCCCGCCAAATGGCTCGTGGACCCGCCGAATGTTGCGCAGCGTCCAGTCGATGGCGTCCAAAAGGTCGGCACGCAGCATACTCACTTCATCGATAATCAGCAACTCGATGTTTCGAATGAGTTGTTTGCGTGTTTTGTTCATTGCAAAATGACGCAGCAGGGTGTCCTTGGTTTCAAACTTAACCGTTGCAGAAAAAGCCGGCTGTGCGCCGAATTCAGGAATAAAACCCGCAAAAGGCAACTGAAAAAAGGAATGGATGGTTACTCCGCCAGCGTTGAGTGCCGCAATACCGGTTGGCGCCACAATTGCCAAGTTTTTATAAGTCGACTCCTTGATCTTGCGCAATAAGGTCGTTTTACCCGTTCCGGCCTTCCCCGTCAAAAAAATAGTCTGTTGGGTCTGGTTGATGAATTGTTCAGTAAAGTCGGCTGCGGAACGCTCTTGTTGGCTCAAAGTGGGTGAAGTTTGTTAGATCTAACGAAGGTACTTATTCTGCTTTTATTAAATTGATTTCTTGAAGGAGGGAATCTAGCCATTGCATTTTTTCCCTTTTTTGATAAATGCGTAAGGGTGTTTTCGTCAATATAATTGTCAATCAAAACAATACTTTTTTTGCAGAACGTATGATTCGCGAGGTCAATTCATAAGCATCAAATACTTGTCCTTCGAAGAAGATACCTTGGGTGGGTATGAGTTTAGATTGAATTTGTAAGTCTATGTATTGAACCTTGTTTTTGAGGGTTTCTATATTGTCTTCTAGACGGTTCATTCGATTATTTACGGCGTATCCTTTGATTAAGAAGTCTTTTAATACCTGATTTGCCCAGATGCGGAATTGAGTTCCTTGTTTAGATTTAACTCTGTAGCCTACAGAAATGACCACATCAAGATTGTATAAATTGATTCTACGTTGAATTTTTCTTCTTCCTTCATTTTGAACTGTCAAGTATTCCTTGACAGTTGAATTTCTGTCTAATTCATTTTCTTTGAAACAATTATTTATATGCAGACTGATATTTTGTTTTGTTTGTTTGAATAACAATGCCATTTGTTCTTGATTGAGCCAAACTGTTTCGTCTTCAAGTTTTACTTCAATACGTTCAGTTAACTCATCAGATTGGTATATAATAATTTCATTTTTCATAGCTTGAATAAAACCCCAAAACTACCAAACGCCTCTGCCAAATAATCTTAAAACTTGGGAAAAGACGAAGTCGGGTAGGGGGATTTACGGAAAAGATGATTGAATGCCCTTTAATAAACGATGTTATTTATCGTGAAAATATGTATATTTATATAAGTTTTCACGGTAAATATGTTTTTTAGAAATGATCAATCAAACTACAAAGGATAAAATTCAGGTTTTGCACCGTCAATATTTGAACTTGTCAGCGGGAAATGAGTCAGTCTTAAAGGAGATAACCCTAGCCGAAATTCCTGAAATGGTTTACAATTCAAATGCAATTGAAAACTCTACACTTACCTTGGAAGACACTGAGAAAATTCTATCCGGAGGTAGTTTAGACCGAAAAGTAAATGTAAGGGAAGTTTATGAAGCTAAAAATTTGGCCAAACTCACCACATCTTTATTAGAAAAAAATAGTGCTTTATTCAACATCAAACTTATTCTAAGTTTGCATCAAACCTTACTTACTGACATTGACGATCAAATTGCAGGTCGATTTAGAGTTGGCAAAGAATGGGTGCGTGTTGGCTCTCATTTAGGTGCAAATCCAAGGTTTGTTCCAACGCTCATGCAAGAGCTAGTAGATGATTACAACCAGCATAAAATCAGTTATTTTTTAGATGCGGTGTCGCATTTTCATGCAGAGTTTGAAACAATCCATCCATTCGTTGATGGAAATGGGCGCCTGGGAAGGGTACTTATCAATCTGCAATTGATGAATTTAGGTTTCCCGCCAATTATCATTCAAAATAAAAACAAACATACCGAATACTATACGCTCTTTACACAATACCAGTCTACAATGAAATATGGAGGTTTTACCCAACTATTTGCCCTACTACTTCAAGAGACATTGCACAAAAGAATAACCATCCTAACGGCAAAAAAAGTAATTCCACTTTCCCATTGGGCTGCTCAAAAAGGTGTAAAACCAAATGTTGCGGCCAACAAAGCCAAAAGGCAAACCATACCAGCCTTCCGCCTCCGAGAAAAATGGATGATCGCAGCCGATTTTGGATCAGATGAAATGTTCTAAACGTTAACCGTTAAAAACAAAAAGCGCAATGAATCTAAATCCATTGCGCTTTTTTTTCTTTGTGGAGTCGGAGGGGTTCGAACCCTCGTCCAAACGACGAGTTTTCAAGCTTTCTACATGCTTAGTTCGTGGTTGGTTTTCGATATGCGGCCGGACAAGAACACCCAACGCGCATACTTAGGTTTTTTAGTTTCATGTTGCGGTAAAACCATCGGCAACACTAACCCTATAGGATGAACTTCTGAGCGATGAACCGAAAGGGTGGCCGTTCATCAGAAGTACTTGTCTGGCCTACTATGCTTCAGCCGGATTAAGCCAACTAACATTCAGTTAATTAAGCAGCAAGTGCGTATGACGTGTTGTCATTTATTGTTCGTAGCATTAGATTTAAGAGGAACACTACAAGCCTCTGCATGCTGACACCTGACTACCGCTATCGCTGTCAAATCCAATGTCGACCCCAAAGAACGTAGGTGCAAAGATACGAAGATTGCAGCGCTTTTGCTACTGTAAACGAAATACTTGAGGCGTCTGTAAAGGATTGTTGCGTATTTCTACGGACAAAACACCGTTTTTGAGCTTGGTTTTGTTGTTTGGGTTCAAAGGTTTGACCCCTTTGACCTTGAAGTGCGAAATATCAATCGGAGATGGATTTTCATTTCCTTTTCCAGGAATCCAAATCGCATATACATTTTTTTCAACTTGGGTGAAAACCCAGGTGCCTGCGTCGCCTTGCTTGAGTTCATAAGGAGCAATTGGTCTGGAATTATAGATGGCCTCGCCGTTTATTTGCATCCAGGCGCCGATTTCTTCTAGACGTTGGTAGGCTATGCTATCGAAGCGGCCTTGTGGGTCAGGGGCAATGTTGAGCAAGAAGTTTCCGCCTCTTGAAACGATGAGGCAAAGGTTTTTGAGGAGGGTGGCAGTGCTTTTGTATTGGTCGCCGGGTACGTAACTCCAGCTGTTGGCCATGGTCATGCAGGTTTCCCAAGGGTAGGGCAGCGGTTCGTTTGGAATGCTCTGTTCGGGTGTGAGGTAGTTTTGGTTGGGGCCTTCGACGGCGCGGTCCACGACAATAAGACCGGGTTGTTTGACGCGCGCTTTGGCGGCGAGTTCGTTCATACGGATGTCCTGATCCACGGGTTTATAGCCCCATTTGGGAGAGGTTTCGGTGTAAGGTTGTACCCAGCCGCCATCGAGCCATAGAATATCGATTGGGCCGTAGTTTTGCATGAGTTCCATGATTTGCCCATGGGTGAACTGCACAAAGGATTCCCACTTGGCGGGTTTCTTTTGGAGGTCGTAGTTGGGGTTGCGGTCGTAGGGCGGAAATTTAGGGTCCCAGTAGTCGGGGTGGTGCCAATCGGGTTTGGAGAAATACGCGCCAATCCAGAGGCCTTCCGCTCTGAACGCAGCGAAAATGCTTTTGGTGAGGTCGGGGTGAGCGCTTTGGCTGTTCGGACAAGCAGGGTTTGCCGCCGTGTAGTTGGTTAGTTGAGAATCGAACATGCAAAAGCCGTCGTGGTGTTTGGTGGTGAACACCATGTATTTCATGCCTGCGTTTTTGGCGGCTTTGGCCCAGAGCGTGGGGTCAAATTGCGTAGGGTTGAAGGTGGTTTGGAGGTTGTGATATGCTTTGACATAATCGAAATAGGAATTGGAGTAGGGGCCGCGGCGCGTACACCAATCTTCGTCTTCAGGGCAAATGCTCCAACTTTCGACAACGCCCCATTGGCTGTAGGCGCCCCAGTGCATGAGTAAGCCAAATTTGTAGTCTTGCCAGGTGTCGAGTTTTTGTTGCACCAAAGGGTCGGTAGTCGGAAAA
>Ga0208172_1000018_pt1 | contig 135112 bp, 118 predicted proteins | sample Colrivmet1552A02_FD_187657 | JGI IMG/M metagenome (GOLD analysis project Ga0208172, IMG submission 187657) | Estuarine microbial communities from the Columbia River estuary - metaG 1552A-02 (SPAdes) (version 2) | ecosystem: Environmental > Aquatic > Marine > Intertidal zone > Estuary | place... | reverse complement strand
GGTCCACCTCTTCCCATTTCGAACAGAGAAGTTAAGCCTGCTTGCGCTGATGGTACTGCGGTTTTGATCGTGGGAGAGTAAGTCGATGCCGATTTTAAAAGCCTCACAGTAATGTGGGGCTTTTTTTTTGTAATTTTAAACCATGGGAATAGTCCAGAAAGATGCCATCAAAACCTCCTTTATTTCATTTGCAGGAATCGGTTTAGGTTATCTCAATAAAGCTTTCTTGTTTGTACTTTTATTTTCGACCACACAAGTTGGCCTGATCAATTTGCTCATGAGTGTGGGCTTGCTCTTTGCCCAATTTGCCAATTTAGGCACCATCTATACCACTTGGCGATTTTTCCCGTTTTTTCGCAATCCTGAAAAACAACATTTTGGCTTTTTACTTGCCAATTTACTTCTTGTGGTTTTAGGATCACTGTTTTTTTCTGGTTTATTGCTCTTATTGAAGCCACAGGTGGTGGCCATTTATACCGAGAAGTCCCCTTTATTTGTTGCTTATTTCAGTTGGATTATCCCTTTAGGTTTTGCTTTGGTGCTGTTTCATCTTTTTGAAAATTACTTACGAGGAATGGGTCGCAACGTATTACCTGTGTTCTTGCAGGAAATTGTACTCAGAGTTTTCACCACTTTTCTATTGATTTTATTTGGTCTAGATTTACTCTCGTTTCATCTTTTTGTGGCTTGCTATGTGTGTTTACATTTTGCCCCTGCACTTTATCTATTACTTTATTTAATTAAGCATAAAGAACTGGTTATCAGATTTAAAAGTATTCAAATATCTAATAAGTTCAAACGACTGATCTTGTCTTATTCCGGATTTAGTTACCTGAATTCGTTGGCTAATTTGTTGGTCATTTCCATGGATGCTTTAATGATTGCACGCTACAAAGGAATGGCAGAAACTGGTGTGTATACCACTATGCTTTTTATGATCAGCGCGCTCATTTTCCCATATCGTTCAATCATGCGCGTAGCAACTCCCTTGGTTGCTAAACAATGGAAAGAAAGAGACATGGCTGGTATGCAAGCGCTCTATCAAAAGAGTTCTTCGGTTGGCCTTTTATTAGCATTGGCCGGATTTTTAGGAGTTTGGATAGTCATAGATCCATTGTTGTCTTTTGCACCTGCATATGCTGGTGGCAAATGGGTGTTTTTCTTTTTGATGTTAGGTCGCATCATTGATATGTATTTTGGTCTCAATGGTGTCATTTTTTCGACGTCAAAAAAATATAAGACAGATTTAGTCTTTACTTTTCTACTGATCATCAGCGTTTATTTAGTCAATTTATGGTTGATTCCTAAGTATGGTATTGTCGGTGCCGCTATTTCAACGAGCGGTGCTTACTTGGTTTATAATCTTTTGCGAGGTGGTTTTATCCATTATGAATATCAATTACATCCTTTTAAGTGGGTGCAAGTTAGGCTGTTATTACTGGGTCTTCTTGTTTTCATTGGATTCTGGATTTTAGATGTTTATACAGGCGCCTTCTTTCATATGCAACCATTTGTACAAATTATCGTCAAAGAACTGTTGCTTTTTGTTGTCTTTATACTACCTATCTTTAGATGGAATTTAGAACCAGAAACAGTAGGGTATGTCCAAAACATATGGAAGAAATGGCGCGGACAAAACTTGTAACTTTTTGAGTAAAGAAATTGTTATAGGTGTGATCCATAAAAAATGATATTTGAAGGTTATGACACTGCAGCAATTTTTTATTCGTTTCTTCTTTCTATACCTATTTATTGGAAGTCTTTCATTGAAGGCTCAGGAAATTACCCCCGACGACTCCTTTACTTTTGATTTATGTCTACCAAATGCAATGGGTAACCAACCATACAGGAATATCATGCAAGGTTTGGTTCATGCGAGCATGCACTATCAGTATGCGTTCAAATCAGGTTTTTATATTGGTGCAGGTACACATTACAGTTATTTTGCGATCAATGAATTTAGAGTCACTCCAAAAATATACGGAGGTATTCACTCGGCAGCTGCCTTCTTTAAAACTGGATACGAAAAATTCTGGTCAGAACGTTTCGGGACCGACATGGGCCTCAGAGCAGGTTGGGTAAGGAGCTATGTTGTTTCCGACGCTTTAGAAGAACTTCAACAAGCTCCCCAAATAAGAGAAGGATTATATTTAGAGCCTAATATCAGTCTGATTCTTACGGCTGATGTCAATCAAAGTTTTAGACTCACAATAGGTTATCCTCTTTATGCGTATCCATTTTCTCCCCAATTAATTGGTATTGAAGGCAACATGGGTTATGACCCCGCTGAATTTCAGCGAAATTCCAATTTTTTAAGTGTAGGCTTCGGCTTTACCTATTATTTCAATGGAAAAAAAAGTACAGCGCTAGAAGACTAAGTTTGTAGGACCCCCACCTTATATTCAGCAATAACACCTTGGTGTGCAGCCATTTCAATGCCCATGGAAATCACTTTGCGTGTTTCAATAGGATCAATAATGGCATCTATCCAGAGTCGGCTTGCTGCATAATAAGGTGAAATTTGTGCATCGTAGCGCGCCTTGATTTCACCTAATAATGCTTTTTCGCGCTCGGGGTCAATGGTTTCACCTTTTGCTTTCAATTTGGATACTTCAATTTGTAATAGCGTTTTGGCTGCAGCTGCGCCAGACATTACAGCTATTTCTGCTGTAGGCCAGGCTACAATAAAGCGTGGGTCGTAGGCTTTACCGCACATGGCGTAGTTGCCCGCACCGTAAGAGTTGCCCAAAACGACAGAGAATTTAGGAACAACACTATTGGCCATTGCATTCACCATTTTGGCACCGTCTTTAATGATACCCCCGTGTTCGCTTTTGGAACCAACCATAAAGCCAGTAACGTCGTGTAAAAACACAAGTGGTATTTTCTTTTGGTTGCAGAGCATGATAAAGCGTGCTGCTTTGTCTGCGCTATCTGAATATATGACCCCTCCAAATTGCATTTCACCTTTGGCATTTTTAACTACTGTACGGTTGTTGGCAATGATGCCTACACTCCAACCGTCAATGCGGGCATAGCTTGTAATGAGTGTTTTGCCAAAGTCGGGTTTGTATTCGCTCAAAGATTCGGCGTCTACTATGGTCTGAAGAATTGCTCTGGTGTCGTAGGGTTTGGAACGGTCAGAAGGCAGCATGCCATAAGCTTCTTCTGGTGATCTTGCCGGAGCAACAGATGCTATGCGGTCAAAACCAACTTTGTCTTGATGACCTATGCGCGACATTAAGTCTCTAATTTTTAACAAGCAGGCGCTGTCATTTTCGACTTTGTAGTCGCAGACTCCTGAAATTTCTGTTTGGGTAGTTGCGCCGCCTAGGGTTTCGTTGTCGATGTCTTCACCAATTGCGGCCTTCACTAAATAGGAGCCTGCCAAAAAGATGGTTCCTGTTTTGTCCACAATGAGTGATTCATCGGACATAATAGGAAGGTAGGCGCCCCCGGCTACACAGCTGCCCATTACAGCAGCAATTTGGGTAATGCCCATGGCTGACATTTTTGCATTGTTTCTGAAGATGCGTCCAAAATGTTCTTTATCGGCAAAGATGTCTTCTTGCATGGGTAGGTAAACACCGGCTGAATCGACAAGATAAATGATAGGCAAGCGGTTTTCCATGGCAATTTCTTGTGCCCTGAGGTTTTTCTTACCGGTAATCGGAAACCATGCGCCAGCTTTTACAGTAGCGTCATTGGCTACAACAATACATTGGCGTCCACTTACATAGCCCACCACTACAACAACACCGCCTCCGGGGCAGCCGCCGTGTTCGGCATACATTTCGTAACCTGCTAAGGCACCTACTTCGAAAGATGCTGTTTGTGGATCTAGGAGCGCTGCAATGCGTTCCCTAGCGGTGAGCTTGCCACTTTCGTGGTGCTTTTCTATGCGCGCTTTGCCGCCACCTAAATAGATTTTTTCTAAGGTCTGTTCGAGGGCTCTGATTTTGAGCCGCATTTGGTCTTCATTGAAATTGAAGTCGAGTTCTTGTTGTGTTGCCATGTGTTGATTGGAACTCAAATATACGTAGAAACCTTGTTATGTTTGGGCTTTTTCCTATTTTCATGGATTCAATTCAAAACCACCAAGAGACATGCATAAAGGGCCACATGAAACCGCACCTGTAAAGACAAAAAAGAACCGTTTAACGCTCTATATTTTAGTAGCAATGTTGCTAGGTGGCATCTTAGGTGCAGTTGTTCATTCTAATTTCAATGAGGCTACTGCGCAGCAATTCAGTACGTATATCAAAATGCTTGCAACCATTTTTATCCGCTTGGTTCAAATGATTATTGCACCTTTGGTACTGACAACTTTAGTGGTAGGAATTGCCAAACTAGGAGATCTCAAATCGGTTGGTAGAATTGGGGGGAGGGCATTGGCTTGGTTTTTTACAGCTTCGTTTATTTCCTTAATTATTGGGCTTTTATGGGTCAATTTTTTACAACCCGGGAAAGGCGTCAATTTATCTAATGTAGATCAAACAACCGCAACGGAGGTCACGGAGAAAACACAAGATTTTTCTGTTCAACATTTTATTGAACACATCATTCCCAAGTCAGTATTTGAGGCAATGGCCACTAACGAAATACTACAAATCGTCATCTTTGCCATATTCTTTGGTTTGGCGGCCGCTTCCATAGGTGAAAACGTCAAGCCCGTAATCAATGCGTTGGACAAAACCTCCCACATCATCCTCAAAATGGTCAATTTCGTCATGAAATTTGCACCCATAGGTGTTTTTGGTGCCATCGCTGGTGTCTTCGCTGTAAAGGACGTTTCTGAGCTCATGTTTACCTACACCAAGTTTTTCAGTTCCTTTCTTGTCGGTATAGCCTCGCTTTGGGTGGTGCTTTTGCTTGTGGGGTATATTTTCTTGCGTGGCCATCTGCTGACCTTACTCAAGCGCATCGTGAGTCCGTTGGTCATCGCTTTTGGTACAACGAGCAGTGAAGCTGTATTTCCAAAATTAACCGAAGAATTGGAGCGTTTTGGGATCAAAGACCGCATCGTATCATTTATGCTGCCCTTGGGCTATTCCTTTAATTTGGACGGCAGCATGATGTACATGACCTTTGCCAGTATTTTTATTGCTCAAGTTTACGGTGTTGATTTAGATACCGGTACGCAACTCACCATGTTACTCGTTTTGATGCTCACCAGCAAAGGGATTGCAGGTGTTCCAAGAGCTAGTTTAGTCGTGGTTGCCGCCACCTGCGGGATGTTCAATATTCCAATTGAAGGAGTGGCGCTTATTCTACCAATAGACCATTTTTGTGATATGTTCCGCAGCGCAACAAACGTGCTAGGAAATTCCGTTGCAACCGCAGTTGTGGGCAAATGGGAAAGTAAAAACGGCTAAGTTAAAAGTTGTTCAGAACGGCCAACAGCGTTTGTTGATCAATGTCATGCCCACCTTCAAAAGTATAATTTAGAAATCCTAGATTGTCGTATTCTTCCAGGGCCAGCTCTATGCTTTTTAAATCGAAGTATGGATCTTGTTTACCCAATACAAAATCTAATTTTCTATCTTTAGGAAAACCCTGTTTTTCAATGTCTGGCGGAAACACACTCGCCCATAAAATCAATTGACTGACTAATTCCGGAAATTGCTGGTAGAACCGCGCTGCCGTCGCACCACCTTGCGAAAAGCCTAGCAAATGCAGCGTTGCTTGGGGATTGTCTCTTCTGACTTTTTCAATAAGTTGATACAGATAAGCATTGTTATCTGTGATATCTTGTTCACGCCATTCTTTGGTCATCCAAGAGGCGCCGACTCTTCCTGCGCTGCCTTCTAAATAAAAACGATGTGGCCCTTCGGGAATGATAAGACCCCAATTTTCGGATAAAAAAGTAAATTTTCTATAGAAAAACTGAGCGAGTTGTCCGTAGCCGTGCAGCGCAATGAGAATGTGCCGTTTGCCTTCTAAATCATTCTGATAGTAGCGCCTTGTTTGTTCAAAGGAAAAGTGTTGCTCAAACATTAATGCTGAATGAGCAACTTTTTCATTTTTTCTGAATCCTTGACGCGAACTTTGACCAAATACGTTCCGCTCGCAAGTGCAGAGCAGTCAATGGTTTGGGTGTGGCCCAGTGCGGTGATTTCTTTGAGTACTTTGCCTTGCAGATCCAAGATATAAATTGTTTTTTGCTCCGCTAAACTTGTTTCAAGAATCAATAGATCCATTGCTGGGTTCGGATGGAGCTCAAATTCAAATTGCCCTTCGTTCAAGCCTGTGACATCGGTGCCAACACAGTTACAATTGACATCTAAAGAGTCATTGATGGTGAGGGCATTGCCGTCGTCGCAAGGGCTGCCTGGAAATAAGCAAGAGTTATCGTCAATATTGGCTAAAGGATTGTAGTTGCAAGCGTTCGGGTCCATACAGCCACTGACATATAAGGTACCTACACAGTTACACAAAGAGTCTAGGATGTCGTTAAAAGTATCAGGATTGTTGTCGTCGCACGGTGAGTCCGGGAAGATACATGTATTGTTATCTACGTTAGCGAGTGGATTATAAGTACAAGAAAGCGGATCTGTACAACCATAAACGATGATATTTCCGATGCAGATACAATCTGGATTAATAGAGTCATTGATGGTGTTTGGGTTGCCGTCGTCGCAAAGCGCACCTGGGAACAAACAAGAACCGTCGTCTACTGTAGCTAAAGGATTGTAATTGCAAGATGCCGGATTCATGCAGCCCGGAACAATGAGTGTTCCAACGCAATTACAGTTAGCGTCGATGCTGTCATTCATTGTATTTGGGTTGTTGTCATTACAAGGCGTTCCGGGCAAAATACATGTTCCGTTGTCTACGGTGGCCTGCGGATTGTAATTACATGCCAGCGGATTCATGCAGCCAGGTATGATGGTTACAGCTTGCCCGATGCAGTTACAGTTAGCGTCCGTACTATCGTTGATGGTCAAGGGGTTGCCGTCGTTGCAAGCCGTATTTGGATACAAACAACTGCCGTCGTTTACCGTTGCCAAACAATTATAATTACACGAGAGCGGATCTGTACAACCGAGTACCGGCGTGGCAGGCCCATACGCATAACGAGCAATGGCGTGCTGTGTGTTGGTTTGGGCACTGAAACCCGCGAGTACAATTTTGTTGCCAGGGTAGAGGGCCATGCCGTAGGCGTCGTCCCAAGCGGTTGCAAAAGATGTGATGGTGTGTCCGTTGGTTCCAAAAGCCGTTTCTAAAATACCATTAGCGTTGTATTTAGAAACAATGAAATCACGGGCTGCGCCAATACCCGCCGTTCCGGTGGTGCCGCAAGCAAGCAAAGAACCATCAGGGTGAATGAGCAATTCATAATAAGTATCGGCCTGAACAACATCGACAATTGAGCTACCTGCGGTTCCAAATGTTGTTACCAAACCTCCGTCGGTCGTGTTTCTAGCCTGCAATAAGAAATCCCATGGACCTACATTGTTTTGTCCGGCCATGATCAATTTAGAACCATCGTATTCGATGTCAAAGAAGCGCGCATTGAAGTTCATCGGGATCAGGACACCATTGCTACCAAAGGAAGTGTAAGGAATACCATTTGCTGAAACTTTTGCTAGAAGCGGATAGTAGATGTTATTGATGTAAGCATCACCACAAATGAAGATATCTTGGTTGTTACCAATTACAGCACTTTGCCCAAAGCAAGATGCTCCTGTTGCGTTCTGAAAAACGGTAGTGCCAGCTGTACCGAAGGTCGGGTCTAGCTGCCCATTCATGTCGCATTGGGTCAAGGCCAAACGGTTCGTAGAGAACCCTGGTACTTTTGAAGAACCAACCAAAATAATTTTGTTGTTTTGAATGAGGATCTTGCGTGCGTAATCTTCACCAGAACCGATGTCGTTATGGAAAAATCCATTGACGCCAAAGGTTTGATCAAGGGTGCCATCGCTATTGAGTCGGAACATCGAAAAACGTGGGTTGGCGGCAGTAATTGAAGTGGCGCCTGCAACCAAGAATTGTCCGTTAGGCAAAAGTTCCATATCGTAGGCAAAACTAGAGCCTCCTGGTGAATTATATAAATAGTAGCCGTTGGTACCAAAAGTGTTGTCAATAGTGCCATTGCAATTGAGGCGAACCACCACCATACCTAAACTAGAGGTCAGGCCAGAGGTTCCGCAATAAACCATTTTGCCGTTAGGCAATACCACCACGTCTTGCGCGTTGTCCATGAAGTTGGAGGCAACAGGTCCGTAGCTTGCAAAACCGGTGGTTGCAAAAGTAGGGTCTAGAGATCCTGGTGCCTGGGAAAAAGCGAATGTTGCGACTAAAAAAGCAAATGTGGTAAGTAAAATCTTCATGTTTATTCAATTTGACTTGCTAAAATTACGACTATATTTGAAGGTGAGAAAATTTCTTCTATTTGGTTTTATCGCTGTTTTAAGCTACCAATTCGTGGGTTTTTTCACGTTTGTAGAGCTCGAACATTATTTTATTCGCAAGCAAATCAAGAAAGCCATTAAGCTATCTGTTCCTGAAAATCAGCTCATTCAATTTCATTTCACCACCAAAGAAAGTCAAAAACTCAATTGGGTCAAACCTCATGAATTCAGACTCAACGGCCGCTTCTACGACGTTATTTATAAGCATAAAACCAATGGGGTTTGGTATTTTCAATGCATAGATGACCGCCAAGAAACCGTCTTGTTCGAGAAGTTAGATTTTGCCACCGCCAACAACCTCGTTAATTCTTCTGAGCAGCACCCCGTGCATGGCTGGCTCAAACTCATGAACGAGCCCATGGAGCCCCAGCCTTTTTTTGAGTTTAGTTTGCTGCATTTTGATTTGAAAAGTGAAAAGATGAATGACTTTGGGGTCAATCATTATCGTTCAAAATATTTAGCGTTAGTTGCACCTCCTCCGGAAGTTTAAAAATAGAACCCTCGTTCTTTATTTTTTAAACTTTAATTCATGATCATGAAATCTATATTGTTATTCCTATTGATAGGCTTGACCTCAACTTTTATGGTACAAGCCCAAATCACTGTAGAACTCAGAGATGCCTATACCTTTGAGCCCATAAACGGACTTTCTTTCAAAACGCAAGCCAAGCTCAGTCAACAAACCAACGCTATTTATAAAATTGAGTCGGCGCAATTTCCTATTACGATCGAATTTAGTCATCCAGATTACGATTCCTATTTATTGTCTATTCCTGCTAACGGAGCCGCATATGCTATCGTTGTATATCTTGTTCCAAATACCCAAACGGAGAACGAAACTGTTGTTTCAGCCAACCGCACTGCTGAAAAGCGCAAGGATGTAGCGCAAAAAATTCAAGTGTTGCGCGCATCCGAAATACAGTTTCAGCAACAGACATCCATGGCCGATGTATTGGCCAATTCAGGCTCAATCTTTGTTCAAAAAAGCCAGTTAGGCGGTGGCAGCCCTATTATCCGTGGTTTTGAAACCAATAAAGTGTTGCTCGTTGTGGATGGTATTAGAATGAACAATGCCATCTACCGCGGTGGTCATCTTCAGAATTGCCTGACACTTGACCAAGCCAACATGGATAGAGTTGAGATCGTTTTTGGCCCTGGTTCAGTCATGTACGGTTCAGATGCAATTGGGGGGGTGATGAGTTTTCAAACCAAAAAACCATTGTTCAGTTCTTCAGACCAATTATTGGTGCGCAGCAGTGCGTACATGCGTGGTTTCTCAGCCGGTGCTGGTTATGCAGCGAATGCCCAAGTGAATATTGGTTCTAAACGCTTTGCCTCTTTAACTTCCATTTCGTATGCCGCTTACGGAGACTTGCGTCAGGGAAACAACCGTAGTGAAGCCATTGGTAATTTAGGTTACCGTCCTTGGTATGTTGCCCAATTCAATGGTGCGGACAGTATGGTTGTAAACGCAGATAGCAGCTTGCAAGTGGGTTCGGGCTACAAACAATACGATGTTTTGCAGAAATTCAGTTTTGTACAAAAACCGGGTGTGCTACATCACTTGAATTTGCAATTGTCAAATTCAGGCAACATCGACCGTTATGACCGCCTTACGCTGATGACAGGCTCTAAGCCTAGATTTGCAGAGTGGTATTATGGCCCGCAGTTCCGTTTGTTGGTCGCATATACGCTAGAGCTCAATAATGCAACCAAATTTTACGACAACGCAAGAATTATCCTAGCTTATCAAGCAATAGAAGAAAGCCGCATCGATAGAAGATTTCAAAAAGCGGGTCGCAATCACCGCATAGAGCAGCTCGATATTTATACTTTAAATATTGATTTAATGAAGAAAAAAGGTGCTCATGAGTTGCGATATGGTGCAGAAGCGTATTTGAATTTAGTGAATTCGACAGCCTTTACTGAGGATATCTTTACAGGTGAGCAAACCCCTCTCAATACACGCTACCCAGACGGTGGTTCGTCTATGCAAGGAGCGGCACTCTATGCATCGCACACCTTTGAAATTTCGGAAAAACTCATTCTGAATGATGGTATTCGCTTGTCGCAAGTTGGCCTACAAGCTCAATTTATGGATCAAACATTTTTCCCTTTTCCGTTCAACCAAATTCAGCAGAATCACCTTGCGCTAAATGGTAATTTAGGTTTGATCTATATGCCAGTTCCAAAACTACGCCTGATGCTGAATGGTTCTACCGCATTTAGAGCGCCCAACGTCGATGACCTCACCAAAGTTTTTGAATCTGTTCCGGGTTCTGTAGTTGTTCCAAATCCAAATTTAAAAGCGGAATATGCTTACAATGCTGAATTTGGGTTGCAGTATCAATTCATGAAGAAAAGCACATTTGGCGTGAATTTATACCAGACATACTTGACAAATGCCCTAACTGTTCAAAATGGAACTTTTAATGGTGCCGATAGCATTTTATACGACGGGCAATTGAGTCAAGTGCTCACTACAACCAATGCAGGAAATGCTTATGTCAGGGGTTTTGAAGCTTTGTTGCAGGCACAGCTGACATCTCGTTTGCAACTTTCCGGAAGCTATAATTATACGTTTGGGCGTATCCTTACAGATTCCGTTCCTTATCCCTTAGACCACATCGCTCCAGCGTTTGGTAAAGTAAGTATGCGCTACACGATGTTGCATAGCAAACTCAAACTCGAAGGCTTTGTGATGTATGCTGGCTGGAAACACTTGGAAGATTATAACCTAGTAGGTGAAGATAACTTTGCATATGCCACGCCAAACGGTATGCCAAGTTGGTACACTTTGAACTTCAGGGCAAATTATAATATCAACAATCAGTTGAGCGTGCAGGTAGCTTGTGAAAACATTACTGATCAAAACTACCGTATGTTTGCATCCAACATCTCAGCACCAGGACGAAATTTCATCCTTACGCTTCGAGGTAATTTTTAGGATTTTTATTGGGAGTCTTTGGTGGCGTACTTTGCTTCACTTTCTAAATAGAAGAAAGTATACTTGATTTTCTCTATTGGCTTGATTTGAGGCACAAAGGTGTTTTGGTCTGCACCCGAAGGAAGTGCTTCGAGTTTGCCTTCCATGACAAAAATATTCTTTTGAATGCCATAAGAACCTGCTCCGTATTCAAAATGATATGCTTCGGTGAGGTTAGTGCCTAAGCCATCAAAATTCTTGAACTGAAAGATGCGGCGTGGCGTATGGTTGCTCACGGTATAAAAGTCTTTGTAGCTGGCATTGCGGATTCTAAAGTCGATCAATATGTCTTTATAGTTCGGTGAACTGATGTTTTCAAAACTGACGCTTAGTGGCAATAAAGGCGAAGAAGGAATGGCAAGTGGAGGGGAGAGCATGTCTAATTTGCCATCAAAAAAGAAAAAATAATTGAAGTTACCCATAAAGCCGAGCTCCGCACGTTTGGCTGCATTGGGTGAGGCCATGGCTTCTTTCATGGCGAAGTCGAGGCGATTTACTGTAATGATGGCATCTTCAATGCCGTCGGCATCGAGTTGAGCGCGGTAGATTTTTAATTCAAACTTTTCATTGGCCTGAATACCGAGTTTGGCGCGCACCATCCGATCGGCATAGGTAGTCAAAGATTGTTTGCCTTTGGTGGCTGGCTCTTGGACGGTATTCGTTGGTTCATCTTGAGTAACTTGTTCTTTACAAGACCAAATAGACAGGGGGAGGATTAAGAATAGATATTTCACATTGCAAATATAAGGATGTAGTTTGAAAACGTTTATAAACAATTGAAGGTGGGTTTGTAGATAAAAATGTGGATAAATACAATAAATCTTCACATTACTTAAAGTACTCATAATAAGAAGTATAAATCACTTCACTTACTTTGTTTCATTAAAAAAATAATATATTTTGAAACCTTGGCACAATTCTTAGCGTACCAAAGCCCAAACCAACAACAAACGACATGACCACAAGTATTCAATCTCTCCGCAGTAAATCAATTCGTCAAGCGAAATTGAAATTAGATCAGCACCGTGAATTGGGTGTTCAAAGTCCCTTAAATATTTTTGAAGTTGCAGATTTACTCGATAACATTCGCAACACAGAAGAAAAGTTGAGTACAGAACCACAAGGTTTTGCGCTTATTCTCAACTAATAGTTGATTTATAGTTAGACAAAAAGAAGGATTCGAATAGGGTCCTTTTTTTATGCAATAACGCCAGATCCGATGAGTTCGTTGTCGAGGTACCATGCTGCAAATTGCCCAGGTGTGATTCCTTTTTGTTTGTGCTTGAAAAGAATAAAGTAGCTTCCTTCTTTTTCAATGAGTTGCGCTTCTTGCAAAGGCTGGCGGTAACGAATGCGTACCATGCAATCCATAATGTGTTCCTGTTCAAATTCTTTGTTTGGTACAATCCAAGAAATACATTCAGTATCTAATTTCAAGGCCCATCTATTCAGGCCCGGATGCTGTTCGGTTTGTCCGCTATAGACCACATTTTGTATGGTATCTATTCCAATAACAAAACTTGGTTCGGGCCTGCCGCCGATATGTAATCCTTTGCGCTGCCCAATGGTGTAGTAATGGGCACCTTGGTGTTTGGTCACTTGCTTGCCATCAGCAGGAGTATAGGAAAATGGGGTGGCCAACGCTTCAATTGGATCGATGTTTGGATCGAGTGCGTTGTAGGCTTCGAAGATGGGTAGCTCTGCAGAAACTTCAATGATCGGACCTTCTTTTGGCGCTAATTGTTGTTGCAGAAATGTAGGGAGCGCAATTTTACCCACAAAACAGAGACCTTGAGAATCTTTTTTGTCGGCTGTGATGAGCCCGTTTTGTTGGGCAATTTGGCGCACTTCTGCTTTTTGCAAATGCCCAATCGGGAACAACGCTTTAGAAAGTTGCTCTTGACTCAGTTGACATAAAAAATAGGATTGGTCTTTACCTGGGTCGGCGCCTGCTAGCAAACTGAAGCTTCCGTCTTGGTTCTCTTTGCGTTGGCAATAATGCCCGGTAGCTACGTAGTCTGCACCTAAATCGAGGGCAGCTTTTAAAAAAACGTCAAATTTGATTTCTCTGTTGCACAGCACGTCTGGGTTGGGTGTCCGGCCCGCTTGGTACTCGGCAAACATATAGTTGACGATGCGTTCTTTGTATTGTTCAGAAAGGTCTATGACTTGAAAAGGAATGCCTAGTTGCTGGGCGATGAGCAATGCGTCGTTGGAGTCGTCTATCCAAGGGCATTCGTCTGAGAGTGTAACGCTTTGGTCGTGCCAGTTGCGCATGAACATGCCAATGACTTCATAGCCTTGTTGTTGCAACAAAAGCGCCGCTACACTGGAGTCTACTCCGCCAGAAAGTCCTACCACAACGCGTTTCATGCCACAAATTTACGGGTTCTTAGTGGACCACATGAATAAAGCCTTGTCTTTTCTCCTCGCCACTTGTGAACAGATAAAAATAAATGCCTTCAGGCAGTGTTTCGCCATTGTCATTTAATCCTTCAAAAGCCTTTTGAGCTGAAGTTGTAGAGAAAATCACTTGTCCCCAACGGTTGAGGATTTTGAGCTCAAAACTAGCGCAATTTTCATAGAGTGAATCGATTTGCCATTGGTGGTTTTCTGAATTACTCTGGGTTGAAATGATATTTGGGAAAACCAAACTCGGAAGTGTGACAGATGGAATGATGTCAATGGAGCCAGAACTGTTGTAGGAACAACCATTGGTGAGGTTCAGGGTAAATGAATAGGGCATATTTCCGGCCTGCCCAAAAGTGAGTGTCAACGGATTTTGGTTATAGCTTGCATTATTGATGGTCCATTCAAAGTTTTGAATGGCAGTTGCTTGCACGTCAAAAAGCGCTTGGAATGTAGCTACTTGCCCACAAGTGTCTTGGCTATTGAGTGTGATTTGCGGAACAGCTATAAGTTGAAAAGTTTGCGTGCTGGTATCGCTGCAGCCTCCAGAACTCTCTAAGAGGAGGCTAGCCGTGTAGGTGCCGCTCTGATTGTAGGTGTAACTGCTAGGAATGTTATTTAGGGTTTGACCATCACCGGGCTGAAAAGTGGCCTGTATAGTGGTACCATTGATGGGTGTGCCGGTCCACGTACTTAGGTTCGTGAAATTTGCGGTTAGGCCATCGCAAAGCGGATTGACTTCAAAGGATACATTAGGATAAGGATTAAAGTTCACTTGAAAAGTATCGCTACCGGTGCAACCTAAATTACTTATTACGTCTACCGTGAAGGTTTCTGTGCTTCCGTTATTGGATTGCAAATCAAATGCAAAAGGATTCCCAGTGCCAATTGCTTGATTATTCTGCATCCAAACTAATTGATTCAATGGATCTTGTGGGTCAAGACCAATTGTTGCATTGAAATTGACGATTGGTCCACAAACGCTAGTAGGGCCAGTGTAATTGATGCTTGGATTGGCAAAGACAGCACTTGTGAGTGTATTTGGCGGCGATGCGCAGCCATTGGTGTCGATGATACTCAGCTGAGCATTATATGATCCAGTATTCAATAAAACCGTTAAGGAATCTTGAATACTCGTTGTATTTTCCAGTGTCCAAGTATATTGTGCTGCATTAGCGTTAGACCAAAATGAAAGAAGATCGCCGGCGCAAACTGGTCCGTTTGTGAGGATATTGGGTGCGCCCGGATTGGCATTGACGATGATGTCTATGGTGTCCGGTAAAATGGGGCAGGTGCCGGGAAGAAATCCCGAAATAGCATAGGTGCCCGCATCAGATAGTTGCGCCTGTGGAATCTGAATTTGTGGCCCGTTGGAGCTCAAGTTGTTTGGTCCGGTCCAATTGTAAGTGGCTCCGGTTAAGGTGTTGGTGCTAAGTAGGATAGGTTCTCCAACGCAAAAAGATTGGTCGTTCACGGTGATTTGATATTGTGCAGCTGCAAAATCACTGAAATACCCATAGCGACAGCCGCTTGATGCACCGCCGTGCACAACACCTAAATGAAATTTGAAATTAGGGTTGTCTATTCTCGAAGCTAATTGAACGCCAACAAAGCTTGATGCATCAATTTGTGCATATTTCCATGCGTTATTGGTGCCCGGAACAAAATTAAATGCAGCAGGATTTATAATTCCTGTATTTCCATTAAAAGTAAAGTCATTTTCACCTCCAGATGGAACGAGAATATTGAGTGCAAAGAACTCGTTTGTAGACCGAACAAATGCAACCGTATTAGACCCCGTACAAACGATTGATGGAAGAATTGCTCCACCTACTTCGCAGCCAAATCCTGTTGTGTGCAACACGTGAGTTGGCGCACTAGTTTGTATGAGAACCGTAGGGTTGCTTAAGGTGTGAACGTAGGTTTCGGTGGCATTGATGGTAGCAATTGGCGCGCCGTCAATAGAGATTTGGGTGTTGTTTTGAACCGCAACTACATAGATTTTATCAGGCCCGTTGAGGTATCCTTTTAAGATAATGTATTCACTTCCGATGACCTGATTGGGAATGAGTTGGTCGCCCATGAGGTCGGCACAACCCCCATAGGGTGCGCCACTCATGGAGTCGTCGTGTATGGTCACCGCAACAGGAAAGTTACTTGTGATGGTAGAACCGCTCAGGTGCTGATTGGCAAGAATCGAAATGGCTTCTGCTGAAAAAGTCTCCCCTTTTTGTAAGGTGATGGTGAAGGGAATGTTTGCGGCATGCCCAACAATGGCTTGTTTAGGGTTAATCGTAATGACGGTGTTATTTTGGGTAGCGACAATATTGAAGCCAGACCGAGCGTAAGAGGCGTTGTTGAGGAAGTTTTGGGCAGGAACAATAAAGGAGGTGCCCAAAGAATTTTTTCCTTTTAAGGCGAAGATATCGGGGTTGCAATTGCAAGTAGGCGTTACTTCATAATACGCCATTATTGGTGCAGTAGCTGCAATTTTAAAGCCGTAGGGCAGCACTGTATTGGCAGGTTTGTTTTCAATTTGATCAATCCAGGTTGTTAAATTGAGCGTTTGAGCATCATTTGCCAATAAGTTGATGACTTGTACGGGAAAGGTGGGGTTGGCAGGTTGACTGATGGTCACGGTTGCCGCTTGATTTAAAGAAGCAAAACGAAAGACAATTGGGCGGTCTCCATGATTTTGCGCCACTTCTGGCGCTACAAACCAAAATAAAGTATCGAGCTGAGCGCATGCTTTGAATTGGATGAAAAACAATAAAAAAACAATCCAAAATTTCATAGCGATGGGTCTTTATGCCTTAAAATTAAGTACTTAAAGGCGATTGAGCAATTTTTTCAATACAATTTAGTCCGTCGATAGCTGCAGATACAATCCCACCTGCATAGCCAGCTCCTTCGGCGATGGGGTAAAGATTCGAAATTCGAATATGCTTGAAACTGATGGGATCTCTGGGGATAAGTACCGGAGAAGACGTCCTGGATTCGGGTGCATGAACTACTGCGTCGTTGGTGATGAAGCCTGGCATTTTTTGATTGAAATCTAGAAAAGCTTGTCTGAGACGGGAATATACGAATTCGGGTAGCACTTCCTTCAGATTGACACTCACGATGCCGGGTTGGTAAGAAGATCGTGGGAATTCGGTGGTTTTGACGCCTTCCACAAAATCTTGTAGTCCTTGAGCCGGAACTTGTTGTGTTTGGCCTGCTGCATTCCAACATTTGTGTTCAATTTCTTTTTGAAAATTGAGGCAAACAAAAGGGTCGTTGGCATTCGGGAAATCGGTGGGTTCAATGCCCACCACAATGCCCGAATTGGCATAAATGTTATTGCGTTTAGATGGAGACCACCCGTTGGTCACCACTTCGTCAGTAGCAGTAGCGCAAGGGGCAATAATACCACCAGGGCACATGCAAAAAGAATACACGCCGCGGTCCTGAACTTGCGTCACCAAACTATACGAAGCAGGAGGTAGGTAGGCGTCGTTGAGTCGGCCGTGGTATTGGAGGCCGTCTATGTATGCTTGGGTGTGTTCAACGCGCACACCTAGTGCAAAAGGTTTGGCTTTGAGGTCTATTTGGTGGCGGTGCAATAGTTCGAAGATGTCGCGGGCGGAGTGCCCTGTTGCCAATACCAGGTTTTGAATAGGGATTTCGTTAAGCCCATTGATTTGGATGCTCGAAATCACGTTGTTGTCGAGGTGAATATCGGTGAGTTTGTTTTCAAAATGGATTTCGCCGCCCGCTGCAAGAATTTGAAGTCGGATGGCCTCGATGAGTTGAGGTAGTTTGTTTGTGCCTATGTGCGGATGCGCGTCAATTAAAATGTCCTCTTTGGCACCGAATTGCACCAGCCATTCGAGTACTTTTTGAACATCTCCGCGTTTTTTAGAGCGGGTGTAGAGCTTTCCATCGGAATAAGTGCCGGCGCCGCCTTCTCCAAAACAATAGTTGGATTCAGGGTTGAGCTCTTGGTTTTTACTTAGCTTAGCGAGGTCTCGACGACGGGTGCGGATGTCTTTGCCGCGTTCGTAAATGACAGGTTTAATGCCGCGAGCAATGGCTTCTAAGGCTGCAAATAAACCTGCTGGCCCTGCACCAATAATATGAACTACGGCTGCGTTTGCAGGTAACTTTTCAAAGTTTTGTAAAGCAAAACGTGGAGCAAGTTCGGTGTCTAGGGCAACCTCAAAACTCGCATTGATTTTAATCTGTTTTTGACGCGCGTCAATGCTGCGCTTGCGCCATCTGAAATTTAATTGTTGGGACGCTTTGATCTGGAGTTCTTGTCGGATGCGTTGCTCCAAGAAGTTGAGGTCTTGGGCTTCTTCCGGACTGCAGGTAAAGTTAATGGTGTGTGTCATCCTTCAAAAATCAAGGAGAAATACCAAGCGCGGTTGTAGAGCTGGTCAATAGGGTTCGAGACGGGAGTGTAGTCTTGTATAAAACTACTTTTGAAGCCATGGCTGTATTTCAATTCTATGGCAAATTTAAAATAGGGCGCAAAGAATTCAACGCCACCGCCAATTTGACCTTGCCAATCGTTCTTTTTGATCTTGACAAAAGGGTCGTAAAAGTTTTGAGAGGCATCTTGCTGAGATTGGAGGTCGATGCTGTATTGCATACCCAATAGCGAGTAGGCTGTAAAGTTGTTGTAGCGCTTGGTTCTGAACTGCAGCATCATTGGGAAGTCGAGGTTGGTCGAATTGACGCGTTGTTCGCCAACACCATTCAAAAACCAAATGGTATCGAGGCTCTTGTAGGTGAGCACGCGCTCTTGAAAGGCCAGCGTTGGAATAAAGCGAAAACGGATGGTGGGGGTGCCGAGTTTGATGGTGGTGAGTATACCAATTTGGCCACCCGGTTGCGCATCGTTGGTGAGCGAGAGCAGTTGGTATTGGTTGTAGGCTTCTGGTTTGGGCATGACAGTGAAGTCAGAGCTATTGACGCCTAGCATAAAGCCAAAATGGATGAAGCGCTTGTCAAAATTTTTGTAGCGTTGTTGTTTCTGGGTTTGCCCAAGTAAACCGGTTGCCAATAAACAAAAAATCAGTAAAAATTTCATGAAGCCCTAACGTAAAACCGTTGTATTTATTGTTTTTTGGTGCCAATATAAATACTGGCGATACCGCCACTAAGGCGAATAGGCTCAAGCGTCTGGTAACCAACCTTTTGAAGAACAGCAACAAAAGCTGCGCCTTCAGGAAAAGCTGCTACGCTTTCAGGTAGGTAGGTGTAAGCGCGTTCGTCTTTGGAAATATACTTCCCAAACAACGGAATGAGCACTTTCGAATAAAAACCAAATAATTGCTTGATTGGAAATGCTTTTGGTTTGGAAAATTCTAGAATGACCGCTTGCCCACCTGGTTTGAGCACGCGGAGCATTTCGCCGAGTCCTTTTTCGAGGTTTTCGTAGTTGCGCACACCAAAGCCCACCGTAATGGCGTCAAAAGTATGGTCTGCGAAGGGCATGTTCTCGGAGTCGCCGAGTTGCATGTCAATGATATTGTCAAAAGCGCGTTTTTTCATTTTTTGCTTCCCAACTTCGAGCATTCCGGAAGAGATGTCCATGCCGATGATTTTTTCTGGCTTGAGTTTCAGACAAGCAATGGCGAAATCACCGGTACCGGTAGCGAGGTCGAGTAAGACTTTTGGTTGTAGCTTTTGGAGTTGTTTGACCGCGCGCTTTCTCCAGAGGTGGTCGATGCCCAAAGATAGAAAGTGATTCAAGAAATCGTAGTTGGCAGAGATGTTGTTGAACATTTGCGCTACTTCTTCTTTTTTGGATTGGCCTGAATCGTAAGGCTTGACAACTTTTTGAGACATAATTATAAAATGAGTTGAAGTGCTTCTTGAAGCAATTTTTCTTTGTTGATACTGACTACCCCTGGGCTTTCGCAAACCAAACCTCCTGCTAAGTTGGCCAGTGCGGCAATTAAGCTAGGGCTTGCACCGCATATGAGGCAAAGGCAGGTGGTGGCAATGACGGTGTCACCGGCACCAGAAACGTCGGCGATATTGCGGATATGTGCGGGTTGGTGGTGGTGGTTTTGACCATCGAATAACTGAACGCCGTGTTCTGATAAAGTAACAAAAGTATAGCGGCTCTTCAGTTGGTTTTGCAATTGTTCAATTGCGTGACGAAGCGCGGTCGGGTCTTTTTGGTAATTGAATTCGATTTGCAAGCCTTCTTTGAGCTCTTTTAAATTAGGTTTAAAGAGTGTGCAGCCCTTGTAGGCAAAGAAGTTTTTCTTTTTGGGATCAACGGCAATGGGTATTTGACGTGCGTTGGCTTCTGAAATGAGCCATTCGATAAGTTCGGTGGTCAGGATACCTTTGTTGTAGTCTTCTAATAACAAACCATCGATGCCTTGATCGAACAACTGAAGAATGGCTTGCTGAAGCGTTTGGGTTTCTGTAGAGCTGAGGTCGTGTTGGTCTTCGGTATCTATGCGCAGCATTTGCTTGCCGTTAGATAGCACCCTCGTTTTTATGGTGGTTTTTCTTTCAGCGGAAACAATCAGGGCGTCGGTTTGAATGCCTGCAGAAGTGAGCATTTGTTGTAGCTCTTGGCCTGCGGCATCCTGACCAATGACACTAGCGAGTAAGGCTTTGGCACCAAGTGCAATTAAGTTGAGCGCTACGTTACCTGCACCGCCAATGCGTTGTTCTTGGGTTTGTAGATCGACCACAGGAACGGGCGCTTCGGGGCTCATGCGGTTTACTTGACCGTTGATGTAGGCGTCGGTCATGACGTCGCCAACCACCAACACACGCTTGCCATTGAAGGCTTCGAAGAGCTCTGGTAATTGCATGTTATTGAAGTTGACCTAAAGCGTTAGCAATGCGGTCAACCGCTTTTTGTAGGGTTTCTTCAGAAGCGGCGTAGCTGATTCTGAAGCAGTTAGGATCGCCAAATGCAGCGCCGCCAACGCAAGCAACAAGCGCCACCTCTAATAAATACATACAGAGGTCGTCGGAGTTACTGATGGTTTGTCCGTTGTAGGTTTTGCCGAAGTAAGAAGAGCAGTCTGGGAAGACATAGAAAGCACCTTCAGGGTTGTTGACTTTGAGCCCAGGAATGTTGCGAAGGCCACTCAAAACCAAATTGCGGCGGCTTTCAAATGCGGCTATCATTTCTTTGAGCACACTTGGGTCGGCGTTCATGGCAGCGATGGTGGCGCGTTGGGTGATAGAACAAGTTGCCGAGGTAAATTGGCCTTGTACTTTGTCGCAGGCTGCGGCAATGGCTTTTGGTGCACCGATATAACCCAAGCGCCAGCCGGTCATGGCCCAGGCTTTGGATACGCCGTTAACGGTAACAACTTGATCGTATATTTCAGGGAACTGCGCAAGGCTTTCGTGCTTGCCTACAAAATTGATGTGTTCGTAAATTTCGTCGGACATCGCAACAATTTGTGGATATTTGGCCAACACGCGTGCGAGGTCTTGGAGTTCTTCTTTACTGTATACAGACCCAGTGGGGTTGCAAGGCGTAGAGAACATGAGGAGTTTGGTTTTGGGGGTAATAGCTGCTTCGAGCTCGGCGCCAGTGATTTTAAAATCTTTGTCGATGCCAGCGGCAATGACCACAGGCACCCCTTCTGCAACCTTGACGATTTCAAGATATGAAACCCAATAGGGTGCAGGAATGATGACTTCGTCACCGGGATTGATCAGGCTCAAAACCAAGTTAGCGATGCTTTGCTTGGCGCCAGTGGACACAACAATTTGATCTTTGGTGTAAGTTAAGTTGTTGTCTCTTAAAAATTTGTGTGCGATGCTCTCGCGGAGGTCGTCGTAACCTGGTACGGGTGTGTAGGTGGTATAATTTTGAGCCAATGCTTCAATGGCCGCGTCTTTGATGAACTCAGGAGTATGGAAATCGGGCTCTCCTAAGGATAGAGAAATGACGTCTTTTCCTTGAGACTTGAGTTCGCGGCTTTTTTTAGCCATGGCAATGGTTGCGGACTCTTCCATTGCAAGTAAACGTTCGGATAATTGGATCATGGATTCGGTTTGTGCAAAGGTAGTAATTTGTGTCGAATTGACTTATCTTTGCTGCATGCGTATTGATATTATTACCGTTTTGCCCGAGCTGTTAAAAAGCCCTTTTGCAGCTTCTATAATGCAGCGAGCACAAACCAAAGGCCATGTCGAAATACATGTGCATAATTTGCGCGATTTCTCCGACGACAAACACCGCAATGTAGACGACTATCAATACGGTGGTGGAGCAGGTATGGTCATGAGTGTGGGGCCAATTTCTAAAGCAATTGAAACTTTACAGGCGGAGCGCACCTACGATGAACTGATCTACATGACTCCCGACGGCGACTTACTCGAACAAAGCACCTGCAACCAATTATCGCTGGCACAAAACATCCTGATTTTGTGCGGGCACTACAAAGGCGTGGATCAGCGCATCCGTGATCTTTACATAACAAGAGAAATTTCTATTGGTTCTTATGTGCTTAGTGGGGGCGAACTCGCTGCAGCAATTGTCGTAGATGCTGTGGTGCGCCTGATTCCGGGTGTACTCAACGACGAAACCTCAGCACTAACCGATTCTTTTCAAGATGGTTTATTAGCGCCGCCGGTTTATACCCGACCACCTGAGTTCAAGGGTTTGCAAGTGCCTGAAGTACTCTTGAGTGGCAATCCAAAAGATGTAGCGGCTTGGCGCGAGGAGCAAGCTTATGCCCGTACGCAAGAAAGACGACCAGATTTACTTGGTGAGTAAGCTAGTGCTTTTTATTCAAGCAATTCGTTAACTCATTTTTACTTTCTAATCTTCAAGTATTTGAAGATTGGCAAATCGCAACAACACCGTTTTGGAACCGTGCTGCGGAAAGAAGATGGTTGCTTTTTGATCGGCACCCTGACCTTCTAATTTGAGTACTTTTCCTTTGCCAAAGCGATCGTGTAGGACGTTGTTGCCCACCATAATTGAGATTGATGGCCCGCTGCTTGCACTGGGTTTACTTTGACTCACTTCTTTGAGCGAGCGCAACTGAGGTGCATTTTGCAGCGGCTTATTGAGGCCGCCAGTAAAACCGCGCTCAAAACCACCAGAACCCATTAAGGAGCGGCTATTGGCTGCACGGCTCACCGATTCAAATTGCAAAAATTGCGGATCGATTTCGTCAATAAAGCGGGAAGGTTCGCACATGATAGATTGCCCCCAGGTGAAGCGACTCGTGGCATAAGAGAGCATACAGCTGCGCATGCCGCGTGTGAGTGCTACGTAAAAGAGGCGGCGTTCTTCTTCGAGTTCTGAACGCGAATTGAGTGCCATCTGAGAAGGAAAGAGGTTTTCCTCGAGGCCTACAATGTATATGTGAGGAAATTCCAAGCCTTTGCTGGAGTGGATGGTCATGAGGCTGATGTGGTTGCGATCTTCGGGTTTTTCTTGATCGGCATCGGTGAGCAGCGCTACGTCCATCATGAAGTCTGCGAGGGTGCGGGGTGCGTCTGCTTCCGCGCCGCGCACAAATTCTTGAATACCGGCTAGGAGTTCTTCGATGTTCTGAAAACGCTCGACTTCTTCAGGGCCCTTGTCTTTTTCTGCTAAAAGCTCGCGGATGATACCCGAAGATTTGGCAATGCGCTCCGCTAAGGTAAAGGCGTCGGTTTTGTCGAGTTCGGCACCAAAGCTATCGATCATGGTCACGAACTCATAGATTTTGGTGCGCGCTGCACTCCCGACGTCGGCCGGAAAGCGCGAAAAGTCTTTGATGACTTCCCACATACTGGTGTTGTAGCGGTTGGCGGCAATAATGATGTTCTCGATGGTGGTTTTGCCAATACCGCGCTTCGGGTAGTTAATGACGCGCTTGAGTGCTTCTTCGTCGTGAGGGTTCGCGCTCAGGCGGAAGTAGGCGAGGAGGTCCTTGATTTCTTTGCGCTGATAAAAAGACAGCCCGCCGTAAATTTTGTAAGGCATATTGAGCTTGCGCAGGGCTTCCTCAAAGGCGCGCGATTGCTTGTTGGTGCGGTACAGAATGGCAAAATCTTGAAAGCGTGCGCCTTCGGTAGTTTTGCACTCAAATATGGCTTGGGAAATGGTGCGGCCTTCTTCGTTGTCTGTTAAAGAGCGCTGCACTTTGATTTTGGCGCCTTCGGTGTTGTCTGTCCAGACAGTTTTAAGGATTTGATCCTTGTTTTTTTTGATGATGCTGTTGGCCGCTTCAACGATGTTTTTGGTGCTGCGGTAGTTTTGTTCGAGTTTGTAGAGTACAAAATCAGGATAGTCTTTTCTGAAATTGAGGATGTTTTCGATGTTGGCACCCCTAAATGAGTAAATACTTTGAGCGTCGTCGCCAACTACACAAATGTTTTGGTACGCAGCAGCGAGTTTCTTCACAATGAGGTACTGCGCGTAGTTGGTATCTTGGTACTCGTCAACTAAGATATACTGGAACTTTTGTTGGTAGTAGTGCAGCACATCTGGGAAGTCTCGGAGGAGGACATTTGTAAAGTAAAGGAGGTCGTCGAAGTCCATGGCGCCCGCTTTGAGGCAGCGATTGGCGTAGGTCTGAAAGATGCGACCGAGTTCTGGTCTGCGCGATTGTTTGTCTTCTAGTTGGATTTCGGCATTGGCGGCATAGGCTTCTGGCGAAATGAGGTTGTTTTTGGCAGCGGAGATGCGTCCAAAAACCATGCTTGGTTTGTAGGTTTTGTCGTCGAGGTTGAGTTCCTTGATGATGTCTTTGATCAGGCTCTTGGAGTCTTGGGTGTCGTAGATGGTGAAGTTGTTCGGAAAGCCAATGCGCTCTGCGTTGAAGCGCAAAATTTTGGAAAACACCGAGTGAAAGGTTCCCATCGAGATGTTTTTGGCCTCGCCTGGGCTCACAATATGACCGATGCGCTCCGTCATTTCTTTGGCCGCTTTGTTGGTGAAGGTGAGCGCTAAAATATTGAATGGGTCAATTCCTTGCTCCATCATGTGCGCAATGCGGAAGGTGAGTACGCGCGTTTTGCCAGAACCGGCGCCGGCAATGACCATTATGGGGCCATAAATGTGTTCAACGGCGACGCGCTGACTTTCGTTTAATTCGTCTAGATAGGACATGTAAAAAATGCTGTTTTCAAAAGTACTATTTTAAGTTGCGCTGCATCCACTCAAATTGCAGTATTTTTGCACAAATTTTAGCCTCAAACCGAAACTAACGCTGGCCCTTTACGTATAAACCGTTTTTGAATTTCTACGCATGAGAACAAAATACATAGACCTGATCGAACAAACTTTTGATTTTCCTCAAAATGAATTCTTCTTGCGCGAAGAACGCTTGTTCTTTCACGGCATCGACCTCATGCGTTTGGTGCACGAACACGGTACCCCACTCAAGTTTCATTACTTGCCGCAAATCTCCAATAATATCCAGCGCGCCAAAGGCTGGTTTAGAGAAGCCATCATGAACCTTGGTTATCAAGGCAACTACTATTATTCTTACTGTACCAAAAGTTCTCATTTTGCTTTTGTGCTCGACGAAGTCCTCAAAAACGATGTACACATCGAAACTTCATCTGCTTTTGACATCGATATCGTGAGAAGTTTGCAAGCTGCTGGAAAGCTCAAGCACAAGAGTTATGTCATTTGTAATGGCTATAAACCCGAGCCTTACCTACAGAAAATTGCCGACCTCATTGAGGAAGACGACTTGCGAATGGTGCCAGTTGTAGACAACATCGACGAGCTCAAGCAACTCATTAGCCTGACTACTAAAGAACTCAATATAGGTATTCGTATTGCTTCTGAAGAAGAACCAAAGTTTGAGTTTTATACCTCGCGTTTAGGGATTCGCTACCGCGAAATCGTTCCTTTCTACAAAGCCATTCTCAAAGAGAACCCAAGAGTGCGCGTCAAGATGCTGCACTTTTTTATCAACACCGGAATCAACGACACCGCTTACTACTGGAACGAACTCACCAAGTGTTTGCGCGTCTATTCCGACCTCAAAAAACTTTGTCCAGAACTAGATTCCCTCAATATTGGCGGCGGTTTCCCAATTAAAAAATCTTTGGCTTTTGATTTTGATTACGCCTACATGGTGCGTGAAATCCTGACACAAGTAAAACGTGTTTGCCAAGACAACGATATTCCAGAACCCAATATTTTTACTGAATTTGGTTCGTTTACCGTTGGTGAGAGCGGCGGAGCCATTTTTAGTGTACTGCATCAAAAGCAGCAAAACGACCGTGAAAAATGGAACATGATCGATTCTTCGTTCATGACCAACTTGCCAGACACCTGGGCTATTAATCAGCGTTTCATCATGCTTCCGATCAACCGTTGGAACGACGACTACGAGCGTGTGCTATTGGGCGGGCTCACCTGTGATTCCGACGACTACTACAACTCTGAGCAGCATTCAAACGCCATTTACTTGCCTAAATTCGATAAAAACAACACTTTGTACATCGGATTCTTTAACACGGGTGCTTACCAAGAAACCATTGGTGGCTACGGTGGCCTCAAACACTGCCTCATTCCTGAACCTAAACACATCCTCATTACCCGCGACGAAAACGGAAAAATTCAGACCGAAGTGTTTAGCAATGAGCAAACTGCGCAAGACTACTTAAAAATATTAGGTTACGACAAGTAAGTGAGGCGTTATTCGTGCTATATTTGCGCACAATTCAAAAAGCATGAAAGTCGCGTCAATCTCTTTATTAGCCTCCAACAAATTTTCTTCAAAGGTTCAAGCTTGGGCTTCGAGTGTGGCTACAGAGGTGCTTTCTGTCTCAGACAAAAACGCCGATTTCTTTGAAACTACAGATAGTCTGTTGATTTTCAATCAGAACCAAGAACTTGGTCAGGAAGTTTTAGAGATCAAAGCGCGCTACGACAAACAACAAAAACCCGTTCACAAAATTGACATCAACGGTACCTTGCGTGTGGGTATTACCAATTTTGACCTCTGGCTAGATAGCACCAAATCTAAACATCTGATGGTCATCGGAGCTGAAGAGCTCGCCGACAACCCCAACCTAGACCGCTACCTCGACGCAGTTTAATTTCTTGATTGTTTTTTCTTGCTGCTTAGTTTCTCAATTGCGCTTCGCAATCTTTTTCTAATGCATTCACAATGCGTTTCATGGACTTCTCTATCTGCGTTTCACTGAGCGTCTGGTGCCCATCTTGCAGGTAAAATGCCAAGGCATAAGATTTTTTACCACTAGGTAGGTTCTTGCCTTCATAGACATCGAATAATTGAACATCTTGAAGCAATTTGGTTTCTGCTTTTTTTGCGCTTGATTCTAGTGCTTGATAGGTGGTTTGTTGGTCTACAAGCAACGAGAGGTCGCGTCTGACTGCAAAAGATTTAGGAACTTCTTGGAAACGGATCTTTTGTTTATTCGCTTCTTTGACTAAGAGTTGCCAATCAAATTGTGCATAATAGACCGCTTGCTTGACATCAAATACTTGTTGGATCTGCGGATGAATTTTGCCGAGTTCAACAAGTGTTTTGCCATTGATTTGGAGGGCGAAACCCTGTTCGAATAAGACACATGCTTGCGCTACTTCTTTGCAGTTAGCAGCCAAGCCAAAACGCTGGAGTACAGCCACAACTTCTTTTTTCAGCTCAAAGAAGCTGAATTCTTGGGCTTTGGTGTTATTCCAGTTTTCAGTGTTTTGTTTGCCAACGAGTGCGAGTGCCAAACGCTGTGTTTCTTTGCGCTTTTCGTTGTGTTGTTGGTAATCTTGCCCAAATTCAAAGAGTTGAAGGTCGGGTTGTTGGCGGTTTTGATTGTAAGCAATGTTTTCAAGCAAGCCAAAAACAAGACTTTGACGCATATTGGCGAGGTCTTGGCTCAGCGGATTGAGCATGCTGATGGCCTCACCAAAAGTGGCATCGAGTAGGGTGCTGTATTGTTTTTTGGTAAGGGAGTTGTTCATTACTTCTAAATAAGCTCTTCCTACTAAAAAACCAGCGCAGGCTTCTTTTTCAAAATCGCTTGTTGGCGCTAATTGTGGGCTTAGGCTGAAATTCCATTTTTCTGGAAGCGCAACACTATTGAGGCCGTATATGCGCAGGATTTCTTCAATGACATCTACAGGTCGCGTGACGTCGATGCGGTAGGTAGGCACACTAAGGTTCCAGGTTTCAGAAGTGAAGGAATTGATGTGGAAGTCGAGGTCCGTTAAAATCTGCTCAATTTGTGAGTTGGGAAGGTCGTTGCCAATGAGTTTGGTGATGTCTTGTTTGCTGAGGTCCAGAATAATAGGTTTTGGAACTTCACCTAAGTATTCAAATGTAGCGCTAGACACTTGAGCGCCTGTGAGTTCTTGCAATAAAGCAACACAACGCAAGAGCGCTGTTTGGGTGAGTTCGGGGTCTACGCCGCGTTCAAAACGAAAAGAAGCGTCGGTATTGAGGCCGTGTTGGCGTGCTGCTTTTCTGATGCGTACGGCATCAAAAAGTGCTGATTCAATTAGAATTTGAGTGGTTTGCTCAGCTACACCGCTCTCGAGGCCGCCAAGAATACCCGCTAGGCATAAAACACCTTCTTGGTTGGCAATAACGAGTTCGTGGCCAGCGAGTTTGTAGTTATTGTTATCTAAACCTACAAATGTTTCATTCGCCTTTGCTGTGCGAATTTCAAGGGCAGTACCTGTTTTTTGAGCATCGAAAATATGGAGTGGCGTGCCGAGTTCTCGTTGTACAAAATTGCTGATGTCTACCACATTGTTGATCGGCTTGAGGCCCACCGCTTTGAGTCGATTTTGCAACCATTTGGGAGAAGGTCCAACTTTGACATTGTTTAGCGTGAGTCCGAAATAGCGTTTGCAAGCCTCGGTGTCTTTTACCTGAATAGGTAGAAGTTGAAGGTCGGTGTTGTTCAGCGCTTCGGTTTTTGGAAATTTGATGATAAGTGCTTCTTTGTGATGGAGGTTGTGGTAAGCCTTGATGTCTCGGGCTACACCGATATGGCCCATGGCGTCGGCGCGGTTAGGGGTGAGACCAATTTCTAATTGCACATCTTTTTCCAAATGGAAGTAAGCGGCAGCGGCCATCCCAACTGGAGTGTCTTGGGGCAATACTAAAATACCATCGTGGCTTTGACCAAGGCCGAGTTCGTCTTCGGCACAGAGCATTCCTTCCGAAGCCACCCCTCGAATTTTGGCTTTTTTAATTTCAAAAGCTTGGTCGGGTTGTGGATAAAGCGTGCAGCCGACTGTGGCTACGATTACTTTTTGCCCTGCCGCCACGTTTGGCGCGCCACACACAATTTGAAGTGGGGTTTCTGCGCCGATGTTTACCGTGGTGACTTTAAGTTTGTCGGCATCGGGGTGTTGCTCACATGTGAGTACTTCGCCAATGACTACGCCGTTCAGACCTCCTTGAATTTCTTCAAAGGGTTCGAGGCCTTCCACTTCTAAGCCTGTTTGTGTCAGGATCTCGCTGAGTTGTTCAGCGGTGTAGGGAAAATCGAGGTAGGTTTGGAGCCAGTTATAAGATACTTTCATGAGTGGGTATGATATTGACTTCGCGTTCGAGCGTGACGCCAAACTGCGATTGAATCGTTTGAATGATATGGGTAGATAAATCTAAAATTTGCTGGCCTTCACTACCGCCGTAATTGACCAACACCAACGCTTGTTTGGTGTGTACGCCACAAGTACCTTCTCGGTAACCTTTGAGCCCTGCTTTTTCGATGAGCCAACCCGCTGCTAATTTGACTTCGCTGTCCGAAACGACATAATGCGAAATGTCGGGATATTTAGCCTGAATAGGAGCGAAAGTTTCGAGACTGATGACGGGGTTTTTGAAAAAACTGCCCGCATTTCCGAGAACTTTTGGATCTGGTAATTTGGATTGTCTGATGGCAATTACTGCTTCGGAGATGTCGCGGATACTAGGCTTGCTGATTCCTTTAGCCGAGAGTTCTTGCTGAATGGCACCATAACTGGTTTGTAGCTCTGGATTTTTTGCCAACGCAAAAGTGACGTCTAGAATAATGTATTGGTTTTTGAGGGCCCGTTTGAAAACGCTTTCGCGGTAGCCAAATTGGCATTGATCCTTATTAAAAGTATGAATTTCGCCTGAGGCAATATGATACGCACTGAGTTCGTGAAAAACATCTTTGATTTCAACGCCGTAAGCGCCGATGTTTTGCATGGGGCTTGCACCAACCGATCCAGGAATCAGCGAAAGGTTTTCTAAACCCGCCCAATTGTGAGCGATGCAATGCTGCACAAAAGCGTGCCAGTTTTCTCCGGCGCCAGCCTTCACAAATACTTGGTTGTCGTTCTGCGCAAGTAGTTCGATTCCTTTGATTTCGTTGCGCAAAACAAGTCCGTTGAAGTCTTGGGTGAAAAGCATGTTGCTGCCACCGCCAAGAATGAGTAATTCTTCTTGAGGAAAGGTATTCAGCTGATTTTGTAAGTCAATGGTGTTGGAGAAAGCGGCAAAGTGTTTGGCTTTGACGTCGATTCCAAAGGTATTGAAGGGCTGTAGGCTATAGTTGTGCTGCATTTCTAGCTCAAAGTTAGAAATAATGTGAAGATGATCATGCTATTGCTTGAAATATCCGGGGTCTTCGGGTTTGATCCAGTAAAACCAATCGTAATAAGCCAAGTGATGGCTTTTGATGAAGCCGAGTTTGCGTTTGGGATAGGAGTCAGGGATATATATTCTGCCGCCTTTTGTTGTTGGCGGAAGTTGTTCAATGCCAAAAACCGCAAATTGAGGGGCAATTCCATCTTGTAAAAATAGAGGGTCTGCCGCTTTTTCATCGGCGCGTGCACCGTATTGCCAAACTTCTTCGAAGACAGACCAATCTCGGCCTTGGGTATTGGCTGCTTCTGGCGATAAAATAAGTGCTTTTCCGAAGGTGGCTTCTGAGCCCAGAATGTCCATGATGCCCAACATGTAGGCATAGCCCATGCTGTGGCATACAAAATGTATTTTTTTGACGTCGTGTTCAAGGAGGTAGTTGCGCAGCGCTATGCCGGCGAGTCTGCCGTTGGCGACGCGTTCTTCAAATCCTGCCTCATTGAGTTTTTTATTAAGGACCCAGCGGCTATTTTTTCGAAACCAGCAAAAACGCGAAAACAAGTAGGAGCGGACCGCTTTTTTAAGCAAACGGTGTGTGGAGGTGGTGATGGGATGATGCGCGTCAAAATAAATAGAGCTCGTGTTGTCAAAGCGTTTTTGAATGCTGTCGTCTAGTTTGTACCAATAGCCTGTAGGGTCTTTGAGGTGTAGTTGGTTGTTTGGACGTTCGTGGTCGTATTTGGGGCCGCGGTAACCATTGATAAAAACAAGGAGGTCTTGGCTCATGACAACTGAATGGATGAAGGAAAAAACTAAAATAAAAATGGCTCTTTTTGCCATAGGGTTATTTGCCGTACTGATAAAAAATACCTCCGGCGAATGCAGTCCAGTAGCAAGCCTTTTGTTGGCAAGATTTTAAACCTGAGTTCACCCAAGTGTTACAAGTAAAAAAGACACTATACCGGCCTTTTGCAGCGTAATAGGCATCGTTGCCGGTAACCACACCTGGCATGGTGGCTTTGATGTATTTAGTGCTGCCATTTTTATGGCGATCTAGCGTTTTTTCAATGTATTTGACGAGTTTGCTGTATTGTTTTGGGGTGAGGTGCAGTCGAATGTTTGGGCGATCGTCGAGCAGTTGTTGGTAGTAGGTGGCGTGTATAGCAGAAGGGCCAAGACCAAACGGAACCGTGAGTGCAGTTTTGAGACTGAGGTCGGCCCAAGTGGGCGTGTTCATGTAGAAGGTTTTGTCGCCCCAGCCGATAGAAATAAGCTTACTGCTGCTGTCTTTGAAGCCCGTGTTGGCCAGCGGGAATTCTTGGCGCCAATCTTTGATGGAGTTACTAACCGGCAAAATGAAGTCGGTGTGTACGCCTGATTTCATCAGGAAAATTTGGATCTTTGCCCCGGCGTTGTTGCGTCCTTTTACAGTAATTCTTGATAGGATGAATGTGCTCAGCACGTAAAGCAAAATAGCGGAACCTAAGATGGTAAAGAAATAACCAGCAAATTTGCGGATGCGTTTGAGCGCATTGCGAACTTTTCTTGTTTGATACCAGTGTAATTTGCGTTTTTTCTCTCTCATATGTGTATAACAAAGTTAAACTTTCTGAGCAATTTGCGACCTGAGTGTTTATTTTTGTAATTCGTAAATATACTGACATGCGCCTACTATTATTAAGTTTGAGCTGCGCAATGAGCACGCTCGTTTTTGCCCAACAACCCGATGCAGCTGCTGCAGCCGCCAGAAAAATGACCGAAGTACTCTACAACGTAGAGCGTTTTTATGTAGATGCGCCCAATGCCAACAAACTTTCAGAAGCAGCTATTGTCGCACTCTTAGAAGAGCTCGATCCGCACTCTACCTATATTCCAAAAGAAGACCTCGACGACGCCCAAATGCAAATCAACGGAAGTTTTGTGGGTATCGGTGTGCGTTTTCAACTCATGAAAGACACTATTAGTGTGGTGGCCACCATCCCGGGCGGCCCCTCCGAAAAACTCGGCATTTTACCTGGCGATCAAATCGTGCAGGTCGATGGTCAAAACGTAGCCGGCATGGGCATCAAAAACGATCAGGTCCGTCAAAAACTCATGGGAGACCTCGGCACCAAAGTAAAGGTAACGGTCAACCGAAAAGGCAAACTTCTAGATTTCAACATTACCCGTGACAAAATCCCGGTGTTTTCAGTAGATGCCGCCTACATGATCGACAAAGAAATTGGCTACATCAAGCTCAATAGTTTCTCCAAAACAACCGTTCAAGAAGTACAGAGCGCTTTGTTAAGCCTCAAAGAACAAGGCATGAAAAGCCTAATTTTCGACTTGCAGGGCAACGGCGGTGGTTTGCTAGATGCAGCACACAAACTCGGCGACGAATTCTTGTCAGGCGACAAACTTATTGTCTATTCAGAAGGCCGTGCGCAACCGCGTTACGACCTTAAAGCGGGCAAAAAAGGACTTTTTGAAGAGGGTCAACTCATTTTACTCACTGACGAATACAGCGCCAGCGCCAGCGAAATTTTGTCAGGTGCCATTCAAGATTGGGACCGCGGCCTTGTTGTTGGTCGCCGCACCTATGGCAAAGGCTTGGTGCAACGTCCTATGCCCCTGAGCGATGGCTCGGAAATGCGCCTCACCATTGCGCGCTACTACACACCAACGGGTCGCCACATTCAAAAACCGTATCAAGACACCGAAACCTATCGCAAAGATTTGAATCAACGCTACCTCAACGGAGAATTCTTCTTGAAAGATTCCATCAAAATGCCTGATTCCCTCATGTACAAAACCCTCAAAACCAAAAGAACAGTTTATGGCGGCGGCGGCATTATGCCTGACGTTTTTGTAGCGCTAGACACCACCGAAAGCACCACTTATTTTTCTAAACTGATCCAAGGTGGGCACGTCAATAGTTTTGCCTTTAAATACATCAATGCCAACAGAGCAGCGCTGAAATCACAATACCCAGACATCACTGCTTTCAAAAACAATTTCACTTGTGACAAAGCATTTATGGACGAATTCTTTGCCTACGTTGCACAAGAAGATCCAAAGTTGTTATTTGACGAGAAGGAATACGCTATTAGCGAAAAACTCATTAAGTTGCGCTTGAAAGCCGTTATTGCACAAGACCTCTGGGGCACCAACGAAATGTTCCAAATCTACAACCAAACCAATGAAATTCTGCAGCAGGCCATCCAAGTCTTGCAAAGCAAACAATACAGCAAATACGAACTCGATAAATAAGCAATATGTCAGACGATAAGAAAATCATCTTCTCAATGGTGGGGGTGTCGAAAGTCACTCCGCAAGGCAAACAAATCATTAAAAACATTTACCTCTCGTTCTTTTACGGTGCCAAAATCGGCATCATCGGTCTGAACGGCTCGGGTAAGTCGACCGTCATGAAAATCATTGCGGGCCTCGACAAATCTTTTCAAGGCGACGTCGTTTTTTCTCCTGGCTATTCCGTGGGTTACCTTCCGCAAGAGCCAGAGCTCGACCCTAACAAAACAGTCCGCGACATCGTTTTGGAAGGCGCTCAAGAAATTGTAGACGTGCTCGCCGAATACGAAGAAATCAACAACGCATTTATGGATGAAGACGTCATGTCTGACCCCGACAAAATGGACAAACTTATTGCCCGTCAAGGCGAAGTTCAGGACAAAATTGACGCTTTAGACGCCTGGGAGCTCGATACCAAAATCGAGCGCGCCATGGACGCCTTGCGCTGCCCACCAGACGAGCAGCTCATCGGAACACTTTCAGGTGGTGAGCGCCGCAGAGTTGCGCTTTGCCGCTTGCTCTTGCAAAACCCAGACGTTTTGTTGCTAGATGAGCCTACCAACCACCTAGATGCCGAATCTATCGATTGGTTAGAGCAGCACCTCCAACAATACAAAGGAACCGTAATTGCCGTTACCCACGACCGCTACTTCCTAGACAACGTTGCAGGCTGGATCCTCGAACTCGACCGCGGCGAAGGCATTCCTTGGAAAGGCAACTACACCTCTTGGCTCGAACAAAAAGGCAAGCGTTTACAAGAAGAAGTAAAAACCGAATCCAAACGCCAAAAAATGCTAGCCCGCGAGCTCGAATGGGTGCGCATGAACCCCAAAGCGCGCCAGGCCAAAAGCAAAGCCCGTTTACAGAACTACGACAAAATGTTGTCTGCCGATACCCGTGAAAAAGAAGCCAAGCTCGAAATGCCTATTCCAAATGGGCCGCGCTTGGGCAACAACGTCATTGACGCCCTACATGTCGGTAAGGCTTTCGGCGATAAACTCCTCTACGACGACCTCAACTTCAAATTGCCACCTGCTGGTATCGTTGGGATCATCGGGCCAAACGGCGCGGGCAAGACCACCATTTTCAAAATGATCATGTCAGAACTTTCGCCCGACAACGGCGAGTTCACCGTTGGTGAAACTGTTAAAATTGGGTACGTCGACCAAAGCCATAAGGACATCCATCCAGACAAAACAGTCTTTGATGTCGTGTCTAATGGTCTTGAATACGTTGAGGTGGGCAACGACAAAATCAATGCACGTGCTTATTTGTCCAAATTTAATTTCAACGGTTCAGACCAAAATAAAAAAGTCGGTATCCTTTCAGGAGGGGAGCGCAACCGTTTGCATTTGGCCATGACCCTTAAGACCGAAGCCAACGTACTTTTACTCGATGAGCCCACCAACGACATCGATGTCAACACCCTTCGTGCACTCGAAGAAGGCATCGAAAACTTTGCAGGTTGTGCGGTAGTCATTTCTCACGACCGCTGGTTCCTGGACCGCATTTGTACGCACATCCTTGCCTTCGAAGGCGATTCTCAAGTGTATTGGTTCGAAGGTTCTTATTCCGAGTACGAAGAGAACCGCAAAAAACGCCTCGGCGACTCTGGCCCTAAACGGATTCGCTACAGAAGTTTGAGTTAATGACAACTCCTTTGTTTCCAGCGAGAACTTGCTTTTTGAATGGTGTCTTCATCAGAGCTTTCAGTTCTTGAAAGAGGTTCTAATTTCAACTGACTTAAATTGGGCTGTCCGGCGTCTACCCATGCCGTGTACCATACACTACTTACCATAAGGATAGCTGCCCGCAAGCGGCGTTCCACCATTCCGTTGAGGCTTTTGTGATACGCTTCGCAGAATTTTCTGGCGTAAACTTTCGTGAGGGTGCTGCCACGCTGTTCGTAGGCATACTTTTCACTCAGACCAATCTCGCTACTTACTTTTTTTTCAAATTGCAAGACGGAATCTAGTGCCATATGAGAAGCCCTAACAGCGGCCCAAATTTCTTTTTGGACTGAAGGGAGGTACTTGGCTTTGCCAATCCAATAGTTGTAGTTTTCGGCCTGCAGTTCAATTAAGCGGCTTTCCCAGAGGCCATGGATACCGTACTGATTGGTGAGCTGCCCATTGTAGTTTTCGGTGGTGTGCAGCGGCACATGCGCATCGGCAATGTAATGACCAATTTCAGCAGCATATTTCAAGACAAGCGAAAGGTTTTGCTCTTCAAAAGCTTTCTGCAGTCGGTATTTCATACGCACCACATGCCAGGGTACAATGCCATAAGCCTGGAGGGTATCTTCGGTGTGGCAATCCACGGCTTCTTGCCAATTTTGAGGAAGGTTCCAAAAGGGATTTTGGCCTTTTGTGTAATAATGATCGAGGTCGATGTAGTGGCGTGCGGCTTCTTGCTGCACGGCATAACGGCGTTGGTCAGGAGCAACAGCCTGGCTTATGATATAGGGGAGGTGCTGCATAAAAACCGCCTGTAACTCAGCGGGTAATAAATAAACTGCGAATTCGTTGATGCGCTGATGACCTGCAAAGCCCCAAGAAGAGGCTTGTTTGGTTTGGCTGCGCGTGAAAAGCAGCCCTATGAAGAGCAGAATTAGAACTCGTTTAAGCCTCTTGTAATTGAATAAGTTTGCCATCTTTCAGTATTGGAATGACCTCCGTTTGATTTGGAGTAAGGCAATACTTGATGTCTTCGTTGAGGTTCAGGTTTTTAAGCCTGCGGCGATGCGAACTCGACTTGAGGTAACCAAGGAAATTGTCCTTGGCCGAAAGGTATAAATACTTGGCAGCAATAGAGGAGTCTTCGTCGGAAATGTAGTTCCCTGTTCCGATTAAATACTGACAAATTGCTCCTGCACAGATGGTATCTTCTAGGTTGAATTTATCTTGCCAGCCCGAGCAAAGGCAAAGCACATTCTTGTTTTGCTTCTCTAACCATTTGCAAAGCGCGTCTAGATTTAAAAATGCGCCAACCACTACTGTTTCGGCGTCTTTGGCTACGTCTAAGGATTTGGTTCCGTTGGTGGTGGTGAGCACGACGTCTTTTCCTTTGAAATCTTCGCGCATATAAGAGAAAGGAGAGTTGCCGAAATCAAAACCTTCGACAATTTGACCTTTGCGCTCAGCTCCCGCTAAATATCCTTTTTGCTTGTAGGCCCAGGCTTCTTCTACGGTAGGTACTGGAATAATAGAGTTAATTCCGTTGTCAAAAGCAGCGCAAATGGCTGAGGTGGCGCGCAAAACGTCAATTACAACTACAATTTCAAATTCATCTTTATAGTAGGTGTATTCGCCTGGCGTAAAACAAACCTCTACGTGCTTTCTTGTATCCATGCGGCAAATTTACAATTTTTCAAAAGAACAATAAAAAAAGGGGACCGAAGCCCCCTTTCAATATCAAGTTCTATATTCAGCTTAGAATCTCCAACCGATACGAACTGAACCATGTGCAGCACCGATGTTGGTGTAAGACAATTGACTTCCTGGTGTAGTTGATGTTGGCAATGCTCCAATGCTTGGAATGGTAACATCTTTAACTGTGTCGTCATTAGTTTTAGTCGTGCTTGTAAGATTTAATTCCAATCCTAGATACAAGTTATCTGCTACATAGTAGTCAAAACCAGCGCCAACACCCCAACTAAAAGTACTGTATCCTCCACTGGCATTAACAGAAGCACCTTCTGTGTAAGTTAAGGCAGATGTTGGATCTGTTGGATTGACATTCAAAACATTTGTCCAGGTTTGCTCCTCTGAACCTTTGCCAAATCCGAGGTTTGCTGTAAAATAGGGAGACATTTTGTCTGTTCCAGTAAGGTGGTATTCAGCCCCAAACATCAAATCCCAGGCGCTGCGATTGATTTGTACTGTTCCGTTATCTCCGCCACTTGGATTGACGTAGTAATGCGTTTCTGAACTTGGTGTAGAGGCAATAGAAGAACCATCGCCACCAAAGCCAAATTGCACACGAGCTGCAATGTTGTCAGTGGCAAAATAACGCAAACGCAAAGAAGGAGCAGCGAAGCTCATACCGTCTGTGGTGTTGAGGTTTGCAAGGCCTTCCAATGAATAACGCGCATCATCTGATGCAGGCTTTTGAGCAAACAAAGATCCTGTCAATGTTAAGGCTCCAACGAAAATCATTAATTTTTTCATAGTTGTTTGTTTTAATTGGTTTAGCCGAATGTACGCAATCGTTTGTATCTATGTTTCAAAAAAAGATAAACAATTGATGGTTGATAAAATTTACACTTGCTTTTATTTCAATTGATTTTCAGTCATTTATAAATCTTTGTTTCATTCTATTTTTTTTGTTACATAGTTATAAATTCTAGTTAAGGATACCTTATTTTACCTGTTTTATTACCTTATTTATCCTATTTTTTGTAGGAGTCCGCATGGAATAAATCTAAATTCAGACAGCGGTTTCCGAAAAGCTTTGAGAGTAGGAGTAAATTAAAACGAGAATTATGTTTAAAAGAATTATTTTTCTTAGTGCCTTGACATTTGGGCTTTGGAGTTGCAAGACTTCCGTTCAGCCAATGTATGTCAATACAGCTGAATTGGCATCCCTAAACACTGGAATGTCAAAAACTGAGGTCAAATCAAAATTGGGTAACTTAAGTCCATTTGATATCCTCATGTATGAACAAGGTGGGTGCGAAGTACACCAATACAAGTACAAAACACCTGCAAAAATGACATTGTTGACAAGACTAGAAACCAAAGACGGTTTGTATGACGGCAACAAAAAGTACGTTGATGAAGCTGATGCTTATTTAGTTTACAAAAACGGCCAACTAGAATCAGTGCTTACCAATGCTGGTAAGGCCGATGTTCATGCGTTGCTTGCTGACATTAATGCCACAAAAGCAATGTGCAGTGAAGCTGGTCTAAAAGGTTGTACTGATCCGAACTCACTTACTTATAATCCAAATGCGCTTATTGACGACGGAAGTTGTGCATATTGTGACTGTGGGTACATACCAAATCCAAATTACAACGCAAGCCGTCCAGACAGCGAATGCAATTCGAAATGTATTAAAATTCCAGGAACAGAAGCTCAGGCAGAAGAATGTACAAATTGTGATTTAATTGACAAATTGAGCAAGACCAATGCTAATGTCAATATCAACGTGAGTTTACCAGAAGGCAAAAATGGCACAAAAGAAACTAAAGCAACTGCAGTAGAGAAAAAAACGCCAGAAGTGAAAAAGCCTGCGGCACCAAAAACAGGAGCGCCTCAGCCAGGTAAAAAACTAGTTAAAATGAATTAATCATTCACTTAAATATTTTGGAATATGAAAACAATTAACATCACCTTTTTAAGTCTTTTGGCCCTCCTAGCAATTTCTTGCGGACCAGCTAAAGTTTTAAACAACTATGCCACAACTACTGAAGAAATTTTCAAATTAGAAAAAGGCATGTCAGTTAGCGACGTAAATTCTGTATTAAAATCTGAACCAAAAGATATTTACTCCACAACGGCTGGTCAGACTAAAGTATTGGTTTACAAATACCGTCACGGCTATCAAAAAGTACCAACCAGCGCGCGCAACAATGAAAATTACCTGCGCGGCGGAACTCCGGTATACAAAGAAGAAGCTAGCCTTTATGCAGTATTCGATTCAAAAACAAATGAGCTCATTTATTATATCACCGACTCAGGTCGCAAGATGGGTAAAAACGAACTCAACGAAGCGCTAAAGCTAAAATTGAAGTCTGTTAAATAACCAAAGCCCCGAAAGGGGCTTTTTTAAAATTAGAACCATGAAAAAATTATTTTTTTTAGGATTAATTTCAATTGGGACTGTTGCTTTTGCTCAGGACTTTTCTTGGGGAATTTCTACTTATGCCGGTTTAACCAAGGTGAATACGACAACAGATAACATTTCACCTATTGAAATAGGTAGAGACAGAAGTCTAAATTTGTCAACATATATGGATTATCGTTTGGCCGGACCTTTTCACCTTAAAGCTGAATTATTTACCCAGTCTGCGAGACAGCTGAGTTTATATAACTATTTTGCTACGACCACATATTATTTTCCTTCTTTTAGCAATTACTACGATGCAAATTGTATAATAAATTTTCAAGAGATAAATAAAAATAGGTCTTTTGGTTTGGCGGTATTGCTTGGGCTTAAATTTGGTCAATTTGATATTTATGGAGGTCTTGCTTTGAATCTGTTGAATAGACAAGAATTAAAACTAGGTGATAACTTAGGTATAGATCATGACGTCTATGATTCTTATCCTGACGCCTATGCAATCTATTCTGATAACACCATACTCGAACAGAACTTAGCGAATGCTCAAATGGAACTTAATCTATTTGGCTACGGCGTTATTTTTAATTCTGTAAATACAATCTTCGGATTTCAGTACCATTTGAATGCATTTAACATCGGCTACCGACGAAGTTATGGAATCAACCAACTCACAGTCGGTTACGACATCGGCCGCTACCGTTACGAATAATGCAAAAATATTTTGAAGAAAAGGAGGATGAATTAGTCCTCCTTTTTTGTTTGTGCATCTTTTTCCTGCTCTAATTGGAATTGATACATGTCGGAATAGGCACCTTTTTGCGAAAGCAACGCCTCATGGGTGCCGGATTCGACAATGCGGCCTTGATCGAGGACAATGATGTTGGTGGCATTTCGAATGGAGGAGATGCGGTGTGATACGATAATAGTGGCGCGCGTGGCAGCTTCTTTTTGGAGTTCGTCCAAGATGATTTCTTCGGTTTCGGTGTCAACAGCGCTGAGGCAGTCGTCTAAAATCAGGAGTTCAGGTTTTCTAAGGAGTGCACGTGCAATGGAGATGCGTTGTTTTTGGCCGCCGCTCAGATTGACACCGCGTTCACCAAGTATGGTTTGGAAGCCATCTTGAAAATCTTGAATGTTGTGCAACACGTGGGCTTTTTTGCAGGCCGCTTCGAGTTCTTCCGTGCTGAGTTCCTTGTGCTCGACACCGAATTTAAGGTTGTCGGCAATGGTGTCTGAGAATAGAAAGACGTCTTGAGGTACCAAGCCAATTTTGTGTCGGTAGTTTTGAAGGCTGTAGTAGGGTAGTGCTTTTGAATCAATGCTAATTTGACCTGTTGTGGGGTCAAAATGGCGGGCGAGTAAACTGCAAATAGTTGATTTTCCGGAACCTGTTGCACCGATAATAGCAAGTGTTTGTCCTCTGTGAATTTCAAAAGATATATTTTGCAAGACGCTCGTGTCGCTTCCTGGATAAGCAAAGCTGACGTTGTCGAATTGGAGTCCGTTTTCAAGTGGGCATGGCACATTGGAAAGGTCCTCGATTTGAGGTTTGCGCAATAAAAATTCATTGATGCGTTGTTGCGATGCGGCAGCACGTTGGATGATCGATGAAATCCAGCCAAGGCTTGCAAACGGCCAGGTAAGATTGGTCACGTACATGATAAAAGCAACAATACCACCAACCGTCATTTTCTTTTCAAAAGTGAGCAAGCCACCATAATAAATGGCAATCATGGAGCTCAGGCCAATTAAAAAGATAATGGTTGGGCTAAAAAATGCATTGACCAACACCAAGCGCATGCTTTGTTTTTTGTAGCGTTCAGCTGAGTCGCTTACTTTTTCTGTGATTTGTTCTTCGCGTTGGTAGGCTTTAATGATGCGTATGCCGGCAAAAGATTCTTGGGCGAGCGTACTGAGAAACGATTGTTCTTTTTGCACTTCAAGGCTCATTTTGTTCATCGTGGAAGACACCTTGTAGATGAGGATACTCATGATAGGAAGAGGTAGCAACACAAAAACGGTGAGGCTTGGTGAAATTGTGATCATTTTACCGACAATCAAAACAAAACTCACTACCAAATTGATGGTGTACATCATGCCAGGACCTGTGTACATGCGCACGAGTCCGACATCTTCGGAAATGCGGTTCATGAGGTCGCCGGTGGCATTTTGCTTGTAGAAGCTCTGATCTAGAGCTTGGTATTGCCCGTAGATTTCTTTTTTGAGGTCGAATTCGATATAGCGCGACATCACGATGATGGTTTGGCGCATTAAGAATAAAAAGAAGCCCTTAAGTAAGGAGAAACCCATGTAAATGGCGCCAAGCTCGAGTGCAAGCCAAAGATAGTTGGTGGGTTGATTGATTTGCTCCTGAAATTGGTCGATGGCCGAACTAAAAAAAGCGGGCATTTGAACGCCAAAATAATTACTCACCACCGTAAATAGAATCCCGAATAGGAAACGCCACTTGTACTTTACAAAGTATTTATTGATGTAACGGAGGGACTTCATGGTTTTTTTCTACTTTTGCGGAGTTATTTGCGCTTGTAAAGTTAAGCCAAATAAGAATTAGTGAACGAACTCATTTCAAAAACATGTCTGATCTGACAGTATCTCCTTTGGTAGATTCATCCTTGAATCCCATTCTTCAACCCATGCACGCCATGGGACACGAACACATCCTATTTTGCAACGACAAAGCAACTGGCCTCAAAGCCATCATTGCTGTTCACAATACAGTGCTCGGTCCAGCACTTGGCGGCACCCGCATGTGGATGTATCAAAATGAACAAGAAGCACTCACCGACGTATTGCGTTTGTCTCGCGGCATGACCTACAAAAATGCAATTTCTCAGCTCAATTTGGGTGGAGGAAAGGCAGTCATTATCGGCGATGCCAAATCCATGAAGTCAGAGGCTTTATTCAGACGTTTTGGGCAGTTCGTCAATACTTTGGCAGGCTCTTACATTACTGCAGAAGACGTAGGCATTTCTCCAGAAGATATGGTGCATGTCAGTAAAGAAACCAAACATGTCGTTGGTTTGCCGGGTAAAAGTGGCGATCCATCTCCAGTAACGGCCTTTGGTGTGTACATGGGCATGAAAGCAGCTGCCAAGCACCAGTTTGGTTCGGATTCACTCGTTGGTAAAAAAGTAGCAGTACAAGGTATCGGCCATGTTGGCGCTTATTTGGTAGAGCACCTGGTTGCCGAAGGAGCGCTAGTTACCATCACAGACATCAACGAAGCGGCACTGCAACAATTGAGTGCCAAACACGGTGTTGCGGTAGTGGCTGCCGACAAAATCTACGACGTAAACATGGACATCTATGCGCCTTGTGCTTTAGGTGCAACTGTCAACGACGATACCCTAACGCGCCTAAACTGTAGCGTCATTGCTGGGGCTGCCAACAACCAATTGAAAGAAGAAGCCAAGCATGGTCAAATCCTTATGCAAAAAGGCATCATTTACGCACCAGACTTCGCACTCAATGCAGGAGGTGTCATCAATTGTTTCTCAGAAGTAGAAGGTTTGTCTTTGGAATGGGCCAAGCAAAAAGCGGAAGAAATCTACACTACCATAGACAACATTCTTACACGTTCTCAACAAGCGGGCATCCCGAGTTACCAAGTTGCCAATCAAATGGCAGAAGAGCGCATACGCACCAAAGGAAGCCTTAATATTTAATATGCTCAATAGACGACACCTTCGCATCAAGGTACTTCAAGTACTTTACGCCTTTTTTCAAGGACATGAAAATGATGCGCATAAAGTGGAAAAAGAACTACTGCTTTCCATCGAACGCATGTACGACATGTACCTGTATTTGCTGATTGCACTCCCAGAACTACAGCGCGCGGCCCAAAACCGCCAGGCTGAGCTCAAAAAGAAAATGCGCCCGAGCGAGGAAGACCTCCATCCGAACATGAAGTTTGTCGATAATCAACTCATCACAGAATTGTCTGTACATGCGGGGTTGTACAAATTGGCCGAGCAACGCAAAGTGAATTGGTTAGGTGCTGAAAATCAAGAAATGTTCAAGAAAATGTACATGCATTTACTCGACACCGAATTGTATTTTGAGCACATGAACAATGGGGCAGAGGGCACCGAAGAAGACATAACCTTTGCGCTTCAGGTTTTCAAGCAAGAAGTCGCAAACGCCTCTTGGTTGCAGCACTTTTTTGACGAAACTTCAATTTATTGGTCCGACGACCTCGATTTGTGTGCATCAATGGCGCTCAAAACACTCAAAACCTGGAAGCCGGGTCAGCAAATAGAAGTTATGCCGCTCTACAAAGCAGACGACGACGAAAAAGAATTCGTGCTCACGCTTTTGCACCAAACCATCAAAAACGACACCCAACACGAAAGCGACATCCTCGCACTCGCCGATAACTGGGAGCTCGACCGCATTGCCAAAATGGACATGCTCCTCTTGAAAATGGGCCTCACCGAACTGCAGTTTTGCCAAAGTATTCCAACAAAGGTAACGCTCAACGAATACATCGAAATCTCGAAATTTTACAGCACACCCAAAAGCAATGTGTTCATCAATGGGATTCTAGACAAAGCGATTGCCAAACTCACACAAGAAAAACGCATTCAAAAAATTGGTCGTGGCCTTTTAAATTAATCGTTATGAAGTTATTTAGATTCTTAATTGTTGCCGTTATAGTTTTGATAACTGCAAAATTTTATCGAGTTATAATAACTACCTTCAATCAGACATTCTACACCGAAACAGAAGTTGAAGTAGGCGCACAAACCACCATGGTTTTCAAAAGCACCGTGTTTAATGCCGGAACCGTCTACAAGGGCGAAGTCATTAAAGCTGTTTTTGAGGTCGAAAACACCGGCGATCATCCTTTGGTTTTTGGCGAGGTTCGCCCGTCTTGCTCTTGCACAGTAGCTTCAGCGCCCAAAAAACCATTGCTACCAGGCAAAAAAACGAAAATTGTAGCTGAGGTCAATACCGACGAGCTTCACACCAAACGCATTCACAAGGCAGTGACGGTCATGACCAATACTTCGCCAAATATTACCGTCCTTCAAATAAAGGGAAGAATAAAATAAGTACATTTGTAACCTAATAAAAATAAAGAACATGGCAGGAGGAGCAAATCAGTTGGTAATGATCGTTTTAATGATCGGCGTATTTTACTTTTTCATGATCCGTCCGCAAATGAAAAAGCAAAAGGAGCTCAAAAAGTTCAGAGAAGGTCTTAAAGCTGGCGACAAAATCGTCACCATCGGCGGTATCCACGGCAAAATCCTCGAAATTGCCGACACCACTGTTCTTATCCAGTCAGAAGGCACCAAATTACGCCTCGAAAAATCAGCGGTTTCTTCTGCAATGGAAGACACCCTACAAGCAAAATAACAAGCGGGGATGTAGCTCAGTTGGCTAGAGCGCTTGACTGGCAGTCAAGAGGTCGTGGGTTCGAATCCCATCTTCTCCACATCAAAAAAAAGCCTTGCAAATGCGAGGCTTTTTTTATTTTAGCACCATGCAACTCACCAAACTCAACGCAGACAGCTCCTGGATGTTCCATTTCGATGGGCTTCATATACTTGTCGATCCTTGGTTTACGGCTTCGCAAGTAGATTTCCATCCGTTGTTCAGTCGGCAGTTTCACCAGAGTCCGCAACCAGCTGTTGGGGAGCTGCAGCAGCCCGATTACATTTTTATATCGCATCCGTTTACCGATCACTGCAACAAAGAAACACTTTTGCAGTTTGACAAAAATATTCCTGTAATTGCCTTGCCGAGCATCTTGAAGAAAATGAGAAAATGGAATCATTTTCATAAGTTAATGACCTTAGAAGAAGTACCGTTTACGATAAAAGTTTTACAAACCAAAAATGCGCTGGTTCACAAAGCCTATTTGATCGAGAGTTCACAAAATAAGATCGTTTATGCGCCACACGGGGCTCAACTTAAAAATGATATCAATTTGAAGATTGACGCGGTTATCACCACCACACTTCGGTATCAATTGCCATTTTTCTTAGGCGGGACCATCAATTTGGGCATCGGAAAGGCGCTGCAATTGCAAAAACAACTCAAGGCCGACCTTTTAATTGATACGCACAATGAAGATAAGAAAGGGGAGGGTTTGGTGTCACTTTTCGCCAAGCGGAAGTTCTATACAGACAATGCGGTATTGAATTTGAAAATAGGGGAGCTTTTTGAATTGACTTGAAATGCAATACAATACTTTTATCACTGCTGCATTATCAACCAGCTGCCATCAGCCAGTGTTACATAAAGTTGCCCGTTTGAATGTGTCATGCTGAGGGCGTTTACATTCGAAATTTTCTTCCAGGTTTTGCCACCGTTTTTACTGACATCAATGCCGTTTGTTCCACAGGCGTAGTAAGCCTTGCCAGTATAGATGACGCAGGAACGGTAGCCAGAAGGGCCTTTCTTTGGCGCTTGCCAAGTTTTGCCACCATCTTTGGAATAAAAACAGGTATTTTGCGCGTTGTTTGCCTCTAAGTAAGAACCGCCAACAGTCATGATCTCAGCTTCGTTTTTGATGGCCATGGCGTAGGGGCCACAAGTTGGGCAAGACGGATAGGGGAGTTTGCTGGTATTCCAGGTGGCGCCTTGATCAGCGGAAGAAATCAACCTCGACACCATGCCTCCCGACACAAAGAAAAATTTTCCATTCAGAATTTGGTTGGTTTGCCCGCTTGCTGCATAGGCTGCTTCGCCTTCACTAGCGCTCACCTTTTGGGGTGTGGCTTCCCAATGTAGCCCGCCGTCTGTAGAGCGAAAAGTACTGAAGTAGCCATCTATGGGGTCGCCGAGCAGAAACACCAAATTATCTTGCGCGCAAATGCCATCCAAAAAGAGAGGAACTCTAGTTTTTAAAGGATAGATAATGGTATCAATTTCCAGTGATTTATTGAGCAGTTCAAGCCCGCTGGAGTCATGGCTTTGCAGGGCAATGAAGCCGTTTGGCGTTTGGGCGAGGTCTCGGATTTCTTTGAATGAAGCTCCTAAATTGATACTTTGCTGAACTTGACAATTTGACTTATGTAGACGAATATTGGCTTCGCTAGAACCACTCAGGATTTGTCCGTTGGCTAAGGTGATGAGCGCGCGCTGGTGTTCTTTAGGACTTGTTTTCGGAAAAAAGACTTGTATTTGCGCCATTCCAAAAAGCGGAAGGCCTAAACAAAAAATGAATTTAAACATGGTCTCGAAAGTTGGATTCAAACTTTTTTTCTAGTTCTTGAATTGTTTGATCCCATTGACTTGGTTTTTGGTGTTTCCAGCGTTTGTGTGACCACAACCAGCGCGCAGGGTTGTCTAGAATTTGTTGCTCGAGTTTTTGGACATGCAATTGCGTTAATGCTTGGTAAGGGAGGTTTTTTGAATTCTCTACTAAAACTTCAAGTTTTATGTTGTAATACCCTCTTTTTGAATTTGATATGTTTGCAAAAACAACCGCACAATCGTGTTTATTGGCCATATATTCAGGACCAAAAATAACAGCTGTTTCGAGACCCAAAAATGGTAGCCAAAGGCAATTGTTGGCAGAGCTTGGCGCTTGGTCGGCCAAAACAAGAACTATAGGTTGCTTGCTTTGAAATGCTTTTTGATAGTTCTGCGCGTGGATCACTTCAAGGCCAAAACGCTCGCGCCGCGCAGTCAGTTTGTGATTCCAAAACGGGTGGCTGAGCGGCATGCCAATTCCAAAATTTGGGTTCTTGAACCAAAGGGCTTGAGCGGTAATGAGCCATTCCCAGTTGTTGTAGTGCCCTGCCACAAGTAGAACTGGTTTACCCAAGGCCTGGAGTTGCTTGAGGATTTCCGGATTGTCGAGTTGCATGCGCTCGCGCAATTGCTTTTCGGAAATAGTCAGGTTTTTGATCGATTCAACAAGGAGGTCTGCGAAATAGCGGTAAAAATCTTTTCGGATTTGGTTCCTTTCTTCGGTAGTTTTAGTTGGAAAGGCTAGAAGAAGGTTCTGATCGATTACTTTTTTTCGGTACGGAAGAATGGTGCAAAGCAAGAAAAATAAGAAATCCGCAACTACGTATAGGATCCGCAGAGGAAGATAGGATAGGGGTAGAACCAATCCGTAGTAGAGCAGCGCCCCTCTTAAAATTTGTATTTGTCTTGCCACCATTTTTTGATTTGTTGGGCCAATTCTTGTTCTTTGGGGCTGCTCCCGGGCGCAATGAAATTGGTACCGATGAGTTCTGCGGGCAAAAACTCTTGGTTGTAGAAATTGCCGGGGTGGTCGTGGCTGTATTGATAGCCGTCGCCATAGCCGAGTTCTTTCATGAGCGCGCTAGGTGCATTGCGCAAAGGGAGCGGAACGCCCAAATTACCGGTTTGTTGCACCAATTGCTGTGCTTTATTGATGGCCATGTAGGCTGCATTGCCTTTTGGCGAACTAGCCAAATAGAGCGTGCACTCACTGAGAATAATGCGCGATTCTGGCCAGCCTACGTTTTCTACTGCCTGAAAACAAGCGTTGGCAAGTAAAAGTGCATTCGGATTGGCCAAGCCGATGTCTTCTGCGGCTAAAATGACCAAACGGCGCGCAATGAATTTGGGATCTTCGCCGCCCTCGACCATTCGGGCCAACCAATAAACAGCTGCATTTGGATCGGAGCCTCTGACCGATTTGATGAACGCAGAGATGATGTCGTAGTGTTGTTCGCCGTCTTTGTCGTAGCGCGCTAAGCTTTGCTGTGCGTTTTGCAAGACAACTTCGTCTGTAATTTCAATTTCGTTTTGCTCCTGAAAAGTCCCGACGATGATTTCAAATACGTTGAGTAATTTGCGGGCATCGCCTCCTGAAATTCTGAGGAGGGCGTTGGTTTGGCTCAGTGTTATGTTTTTGCGCTGTAAAATCGGGTCTTCGAGGAGCGCTCTGTCGATTAGAGCCAAAAGGTCTTCTTTGCTGTGGTTGGTTAAGGTGTAGACTTGGCAGCGTGAGAGTAAAGCTGAAATGACTTCAAAGGAAGGATTTTCTGTGGTAGCCCCAATGAGGGTAACAACTCCTTTTTCAACAGCTCCAAGTAAGGAATCTTGTTGGGCTTTAGAAAAACGGTGGATTTCATCGATGAACAAAATGCTGCCCTTGGGCGTAAACATGCCGCCACCTTGTACTTTAGCAATGATTTCTCGGACGTCTTTGACACCGCTAGAAATGGCAGAAAGCGTATGAATGGGGCGCTGTAAATGCTGTGCAATGAGCTGAGCGAGTGTGGTTTTGCCAACGCCTGGAGGGCCCCAAAAGATCATGGATGGGATCACGCCGGCGTCTAGGGCCCGCCTCAAAGAAGCGTTTGGTGCCAATAGATGCTGCTGACCAATGTATTGATCTAAAGTAGTGGGGCGCATGCGTTCTGCGAGCGGAGCATTCATTACTCAAAGATAAGCAAACTAATTTTAGTATCTTCGTGGCAAAACAGATTGAATGAACGTCTATCTTGACAACGCAGCCACCACACCTGTTGCACCAGAGGTGGTTGAAGCTATGGTTCCGGTGTTGTACAACAACTTCGGAAATCCGTCCTCTACACACGCATTTGGCCGTCAAGCCAAGGCATTACTAGAAAACGCAAGGCGCAGTATTGCCCAAGTGCTCAATTGCGCGCCCTCAGAACTCATTTTTACTTCTGGCGGTACCGAAGCCGACAACATGGCCCTTCACGCGGCAGTTACCCAACTCGGAGTGCGCCGCATCATTACTTCAGCCATAGAACACCACGCAGTGGGCCATACCGCCGAAGCGCTCAAAACCCACGAGCAAATCGAAGTTGTTTACCTCACTCTTGATTCAAAAGGCAATATAGATCTTCAAGAACTCCGCACTTATCTTCAAGATGGCGTCCCAACTATTGTGTCTTTAATGCATGCCAATAACGAAATTGCCACCTTGTTGCCGTTGGCAGAGGTTGCTCAATTGTGTCGTCAAAATGGCGCCTATTTTCATTCCGACACCGTTCAAACCATGGGGCATTACGCTTTTGATTTAGCAACCCTCGATATCGATTTCATTACTTGCGCCGCTCATAAATTTCACGGGCCAAAAGGTGTTGGTTTTTTATATGTCAATAAAAAAACAAGAGTGAATCCGCTCATCCATGGTGGAGCTCAGGAAAGAGGCTTGCGTGGAGGCACCGAAAACATCGCTGGTGTAGTTGGCTTGGCCAAAGCCGTTGAATTGGCTTACACCGATTTAGCAGCACACCAAGCACATGTTTGGGGCTTAAAAAACTACATGATCACGCGTTTACAAGAGCTGTTCCCGGATGTGCTTTTCCATGGTGAAACTTCCTACGAGAAAGCCCTCTATACCGTGCTCAATGTATGTTTGCCTGCCACACCTAAAGCAGGACTTTTGCTTTTCACTCTAGATTTAAAAGGCGTTGCCGTGAGTGGCGGTTCGGCCTGTACTTCTGGTGCTGCAAAAGGATCACACGTATTAGAAGGAATTGGCGCCAACATGAACAGGCCCAATGCGCGTTTTTCTTTCTCGCGTTTCACTACCCAAGAAGAAATCGACTACGCCCTGCAACAACTTCAAGAAGTGTATCAAAAGAATCTGTAAATTCAGCCCATGCAAGCGCGGCCTAAAGTATTGTTTATCTCCAGTTGGTATCCGTCGGTTCTTAAACCAACCGAGGGCAACTTTGTACAACAACATATTCGCGCTGCCCAACTTGTTGCGGATGTAGCCTTGGTTCATGTAGTCTTGAGTACACAACACCAAGAACTCACCCATGAGCTCAAGTCTGCGTCCTATGAAGAACAACTTATTTATATCCCTAAAAGCACACTGCCGGTCATTGGTTTTTTAATCAATTATTTTCGTGTTTTCAGCACTTATTGGAAATTTGCGGCGCAAACCAAGCTTGGCAAGCCCGACCTCATTCATGCCAATGTATTGTATCCTATTGGTTTAGTAGGTGTTTTACTCAAAATCAGGTGGCGCATCCCTTTGCTTTTTACCGAGCACTGGACCTGCTACCACGCATATGCCCAGCCGCAACCCACACGCATACAACAATTCTTTTTGCGCTGGATCGGCAATAAAGCCAATTTGGTCATGCCCGTTTCGCTTGATTTAGCTGCTGCTATGCAAAACTTTGGTGTCTCCAGTACCATGAAAGTGATACCGAATGTAGTAGATACAAACATTTTTACTGCAGTTGAAAAGCGTCCGCACGGCGTATATCGCTTTGTGCATATTTCTTCTCTCGACCCTGAGCAAAAGAATTTTCATTTGTTGGTGCGCGCTTTTTATCAACTCAAAAAGCAACAGCCAAAAGTAGAGCTGCACGTCGTTTCAGACGGCGATTTCGCTGCTTATGGCACTTTAATCAAAGGCTTTGACTTTGCCAAATCGATTCACTTTCACGGCCAACAAGACAGCGCAGGAGTGGCCGCTATTTTGCAGTTTGCCGACGCATTGGTTTTGAGCAGCCGCTTTGAAAACCTGCCTTGCGTACTTTTAGAAGCGCTCGCAACCGGAACCCCAATGATTGCCACCAATGTAGGTGGCGTTGCAGAAATCATTCATCAAGGTAATGGTATTTTGGTGCCTTCAGAAGATGAAAACGCCTTGCTTGCTGCCATGATCGACATCCAACAGCGTGCGTATTCCGCTCAAGAAATGCATGCCGAAGCACAGCAAAAATACAGTCCAATAACCATTGCAGGCTTGTTTTTAGAGGCCTATCAAATGGTACTTCAAAAAGATGTGGCGTAGCATTTTTGGCAACTTTGGCGTAAGGGTGCTCTCTGCACTGCTCAATCTCGGCTTGGTCATTTTATTTTCTCAGCTAACGGGAGCTGTCGGAAAAGGCGAACAAAGTCTCTTGCTTACTTCGGTTGCCATTATTACCATCTTTGATTCGTTGGTTGGAGGAGCTGCTTTGGTTTATTTATCTTCTCGTTATTCATGGATGCAATTGATCAAAGCTTCATACACTTGGGTTCTTGTTGTGAGTCTCTTTGCATTTTTATTACTCGAGGCCTTCCATGTTTTTGAAACTAAATACCTCCTTCACATCATCTTATTAAGCGCCATCAGTTCGATTAGTTCGGTTCATGCCTCTTTATTGTTGGGCCAACAGCGGCTCAAAGCCTTCAACTTCGTTCAGATTTTAGTGCCATTGATCACTTTTGCAACTTGTGTAGGGCAATGGTTTGTATATCGCCAGTTGGATTACATCGTGGCCTTGTATGTTTCTTATTTAGTTGCTTTATTGACGAGTTTCATTGCTATTTGGCGCTTTTTCCCTACACAAAATGACGGTGTTGTCGGGTGGAAAGTAATTTGGCAGCGCTTGTTTAAGTTAGGTTTATACAATCAGTTAGCTCATGTATTGCAGCTCTTGAGTTTTAGGGCGAGTTATTACATTTTAGAGCAATTTCACGGAACTTCAGCAGTTGGCGTATTTTCCAATGCGAGCTCCATTACAGAATCCATTTGGCTCATTGCAACGAGCATTTCTTTATGGCAATATGCCGCTATTTCAAACGCCCAAGATCAACAATACACCATTCAAATCACAGAAAAGCTGAGTCGTTTTGGCATGTTAGCGGCATTCTTTGGCGTGGGTTTTTTCTTGCTTTTGCCAGCTGATTTTTACCGATTCGTATTTGGCGCTGACTTCGGTGGCTTGCAACTGCTCATGTGGGCACTGGCGCCAGGTGTATGGGTCTTTACCTATGCGCTTGTTGTAGGACATTATTTTTCAGGCCACGGTCGCTATTGGGTCAATGCTTTGGCTTCTGGTGTGGGTTTACTATTTAGCTTATTGGCCTCATTTATTTTTATTCCGATGTACGGAGCCATGGGGGCAGCGCTTGCCGCTAGTATTTCATACACGGTCACCAGTTTGGTAGTGCTGCGCTATTTTCTCAAAGATGGTGCGCAATTCTCGGTTTTTCCTTCAAAGGAGGAGCTTTTACAATTATTTACCCAAATGCGCGTTTTGTGGCGTAAGTCTTAAGTATGCAGAAAATTACAAAATTATTGAAAGCCCTTCAGCTCGTCCTACAAAGACCAGCACTATTGAATTTAATTCTCAAGGATGAAACATACTTACTTGAAAATTTTACCAAAGCTTTTCCAAAAGTTACTTTGCAGGAGTTGGATCCATTTACTTGGTCAGAGGCAGAAGAGCTGAAAATCGCGCCTTATGCCTTTCTTTCGGGTTCTTCTATGGCAACAGATTTTGCTTTTTTGCAAATGCTCTGTCGAAAATATAAAGTAGAAACGTATTTGGAAATCGGGACCTGGAGAGGGGAGAGTGCTGCCAATGTAGCGCCTTATGTCAAGGAGGTTTTTACGCTCAATTTGCCAGATAGCACGCTGCGCAATATGGGGCAATCTAGCGCTTACATCGACTCTCATCGGTTTTTTTCAAAAGATATTCCGAATGTAACGCACTTATTTGGAGACTCCGCAACCTTTGATTGGCAGCCATATGCACAAAAATGCGACCTCATCTTTATTGATGGCGATCATTCTACAGAGGCTGTTGAGCGCGACACCAAAACAGCTTTGGGTTTGAGAAAATCTTCGGATTCCATTTTGGTTTGGCACGACGCCAAGCAAGATGCAGAGTATCCGCGTTATGAAGTCTTACTCGGAATTTATAAAGCCTTGCCTAAAGAACTTCATCAAAATGTATATTTAGTGAAGCATGCGTTGTGTGCGGTTTATCTTCCCGATGCATTAGTTGGGCAGGCGATAGCCATTAATGCGTTGCCCAAACGAGCTTTTGAACTCCATCTCAAACAAAAAGAAGTTTAGCCAAACTTTTTGATATTGAATTCCTTGAGCCAAAGGAGATAGCACACATAGCGAAAAGCAAAATTTTGTAGGTCTGCGTATTTGGCAGTAGAGAAAATCCGAGGTAAGTCTTTGTATAACTGTTGCGCATCTATGAGTTCACTTTTGTCGAGGTACGCATAGGTTTCGATTTGTGTTTTCCAATAGTGAGCAGTCTGCATCAGCCAGTCGCTTTCAGGCACCGAAAATCCTTTTTTATCTCGCCGCCATGATATCGCATTGGGCAGCTCTTTGTCTAAAGCCTTTCTTAAAATAAACTTTGACCAACCATTATGAATGAGGTCTTTAGCTTGAAGAGACCTGGCCGTTTGTAAGAGCTCAGCGTCGTCGGCAAAGGGGGTTCTCGATTCGATGCTATACTGCATAGAGCAGCGGTCTTCCCAGCGCAAAAGACTTTTTAATTCGTGTGCTTGGCAATAATAGGCTAAGTGTGCTTGTAGGCGATCAAAGCGCTTCCTTTTAAGCGCAGGAACTTGACGCAAATAGGCGAGTGAAGGATTCGTTTTCTTCGCAATTGCTATTTGTGCTTTGGCCGGTAATAAACCAATGAGATCCTTGATCCATTCTTTAATGATGTATTTTTTTGAACTAGGCGAATTGCCGAGTTGTTTCCATTCGCGCAAGAACAATACCCAGCGCCCTGTCCAGAATAATTCTTTGAAAAAGGTCGGGTAAAAGATTTGGTAGCCAGCAAATAATTCGTCGCCACCTTGGCCATCGATGAGGATTTTGATGTTGTGTTCGGCGGCGCTTTTCATGACGCTGCTTTGTGCAAAAGTACTGGTGCTGAGCAGCGGAATATCCTGGTGGTAAATGAGTTGCGGTAAAGCGTCTATCAATTGCTGACTATTTAATTCGGACACATGCCAGTTGGCATTGGTGTGCGCGATCATTTGCTCGGCCCATTTGCGCTCATCTTGCGGAGAGTCGTTTGCGGCGGTAAAAGCGTGTAGCCCATTGGCGAGCGCCGTAACATTTGAACTTTGATTGATTTTTGCGGCGATGTGTAATAAACTGCTCGAATCTAAGCCCCCAGACAAACAAAAGCCAAGTGGTACGTCAGCTCTCAAGCGCAAAGCCACCGCGTTTTCGAGTTGTGTTTTGAACTCATTTTGCGCTTTTGGGGCTTCAATATGTGTGGTAAGGTAGTATTTCTCGATTGACTTTTGCTGGGTTGTTAAATCATAGCTGAGCGTATGGCCGGGTTGAAGTTCGCAGATGCCTTTGAAAAAACCTTCGCTTTGAGTTTCAATTTTACTGAGTCCAAAATAGGTGAGGAGGGTAGCTGTATTCGCCGTGGCTTGGTAGCTTGGTATGTCGAGTAGGGCCTTTATTTCTGAAGCAAAACCAAAATGTTCTGAATTATCTAGGTAATAAAAGGGCTTGACGCCGTAAGGGTCGCGGGCGCAAAAAACGGTGTTTTGCTCTTGGTCGTAAATGGCAAAGGCCCACATGCCATTGAAGCGCTGCAAACATTGAGCACCCCAAAAATGATACGCTTGAAGTAGTACCTCTGCATCTGAATTGCTTTGAAAGGTAGCACCAAGTGCTGAGAGTTCTGTTCTTAGTTCTAAATAATTATAGATTTCACCGTTGAAACTCAAGTAATACCGCTCATGAAGTTGCATGGGTTGTGCTGCGGCTGCGCTCAGATCGATAATTGAGAGGCGGCGGTGCGCCAAGCCAAAGTCGGCGTTTGCAAACCAACGAAGGCCTTCACCATCGGGCCCGCGGTGGATCAGCTTGGCACTCATTTGCGCAAGGGTGCTTTCTCCTTGTGCTGCTTGTGCGCTATTTTTGACAACTAAACCAGCTATGCCACACATCGCAATTTAGTTAAAGACGAAGGTCAAGGAGGTAAACAAAACTTGCAATGGCCGCCGCGCCTAATTCTAGCTCGCGTTTATTGACTGCCTCAAAGACATCTGAGGGCGCGTGGTGGTAGTCAAAATAACGCTGAGAGTCGGGGACAAACCCAAAAAGCGGAATGCCAGGGTAGGCATCTTTGAGGGGGCCGATATCGACGCCACCGTAACCTTTTTCAAAAACATGTAAGTCGTAGGGCTTGAAAATGGGTGCAAAAGAATTGAGGAGTTGAAGGTAGGTGTCAGGGCCATCGAGTCCGAAGCCGCGCGGTGCAAATCCACCGCGGTCACTTTCCAAGGCGGCAATTTGTTTTTCGCCATTGGCCAACACCCATTTGGCATATTGCTGGCCGCCATGGTTGCCGTTTTCTTCATTCATAAAGAAGACCACGCGAATGGTGTGTGTGGGTTGGTATCCCAATTCTTGAAGGATGCGCAGTGCTTCTAAGCAATGGATCACGCCTGCGCCGTCGTCGTGCGCGCCTTCGCCGGTGTCCCAGGAGTCGAGGTGTCCGCCAATGGTAATGATCTGATCTGGAAACTTACTTCCTTTGATTTCAGCCATGACGTTGTAAGAATCGGCATCTGGGAAATCGCGGCAATCCATCTCGAGGTAAAACTGAACTTTCCCTTTCTGAAGTGCCGTAGAAAGCGCATTGGCCGAATTGGTAGACAACGCCGCCGCAGGGATTTTCTGCACGCCCACATCGTAGTGCATAGAGCCTGTGTGCGGATGCGCGTCTTGGGGCAAGCCTAAAGAACGGATCAGAACGGCTTTAGCGCCCAATTTTGCAGCTTCTACCGCGCCGTTGCCGCGAATGGCATAGCAGGCGCCATATGCCTTGAAAGTTTGAATCTGACTGGCATCCATGGCTTGGTTTAAGAACACAATTTTGTCCTCTACATCTTTTGGCTTGGCCTTTTGCAAATCGGCAAGTTGCTTGAATTCAATGATATCGCCTTCCAGAAGGCCATTGGTGCCAATAGAGCCGCCCAAGGCCAGTAATTGTACTTTGACGATAGCGCCTTTCTCAGCGCGAAACCACGCCACTTCTGTGGTGCCACGCTCCCAATGCGGAACGGTAATGGCTTGTTTGGAGACTGCATCAAAATGGTAAGCTTTCATTTTTTCGTAGCTCCAGTCGACGGCCATTTGCGCTTGTGCAGAGCCTGAAAGGCGCGGGCCGATGTCCTTGCAAAGTTGTCGGAGGTTTTCGTAGGCATGGCCACGCAAGAGCGCTTCATCGTAAATGCGTCGGATAAAAATGCTGTCTTGGGCAAAGCTGAGCGCTTGCAGACCCAAAAATAAGAGAAGAACCAATGTGTTTTTCATGCGTCGATTTTGCGTAAAAATACCAAAAATAGGCCGAAGCACGCTGCTTTTGGCTATCTTTGCGCTCAGATCTAACAAACACAGAAAATGGCTTTAAAATGCGGAATCGTCGGCTTGCCGAACGTCGGAAAATCAACTTTATTTAACTGTTTGTCGAATGCCAAAGCGCAATCTGCAAACTTTCCTTTTTGTACTATCGAACCTAACTTAGGCACAACATCAGTCCCGGACCCGCGTTTGCAAAAACTAGAAGAGCTCGTCAATCCAGAGCGCGTGATGCCCACCACCATGGAAATCGTCGACATCGCCGGTTTGGTCAAAGGCGCCTCAAAAGGAGAGGGTTTAGGCAATCAGTTTTTGGCAAACATCCGCGAAACCGACGCCATTTTGCATGTGTTGCGTTGTTTTGACGACGGCAACATCATTCACGTCGACGGCAGCGTTGACCCCATCCGAGACAAAGAAATCATCGACATCGAACTCCAACTCAAAGACTTCGATACCATCGAGAAAAAAATCCAAAGTTTGGCCCGTGTCATCAAATCCGGCGACAAAGATGCCGTGAAAGAAAACGAGCTTGCTTTGCGCATCAAAACAGGCTTGGAGCAAGGTTTGTCGGTCAGAGGCCTTGGCTTTAGCCAAGACGAAATGGACGTCATCAAAAGTTTCAACCTCATTACCTCTAAGCCCGTCATGTACGTTTGTAACGTAGATGAATCGTCTGTCAAAACTGGCAACAAATACGTAGACCTCGTCAAAGCAGCTGTGGCAGCCGAAAACGCAGAAGTACTCGTTATTGGTGCCAAAATCGAAGCGGACATCACCGAACTCGAAACCTACGACGAACGCCAAATGTTCTTAGAAGAGCTCGGTTTGGAAGAGCCAGGCGTGAATCGACTCATTCGCCAAGCCTATCATTTATTGAACTTACAAACCTATTTTACAGCAGGTGTCAAGGAAGTTCGTGCCTGGACCATTCGCAAAGGCATGACCGCGCCACAAGCCGCAGGTGTCATTCACTCCGACTTCGAAAAAGGCTTCATCCGCGCCGAGGTCATGAAATACAACGACTACATCCATTACGGTTCTGAAAACGCCGTCAAGGAAGCTGGCAAATTCAAAGTGGAAGGCAAAGAATACATCGTTGAAGACGGCGACATCATGCACTTCCGTTTCAACGTTTAAACCGCACTGCTATGCAAATTACAGCCAATAACCCCGCGCTTCGCTCTTGGATAGAAGTAGAAGCGTCATCAGAGTTTCCTATTCAAAATTTACCTTTTGGGATCTTCGAAACGGCACACAGCGGCAAACGCGTTGGCGTGCGCATCGGTGAGCACGTGCTCGATCTTTCCATCATGGCCTCTTTTGGCTATTTCGACGACCTTCATTTCACCGTTGCCGACTTCAACCAAGACTTCCTCAATCCCATGATGCGCCATGGCAAGTTGGCCGTGCGTGCTTTGCGCAACCGCATTTCCGAACTTCTATCAACAGAAAATACAAGTTTTCAAAATAACCCAGCGCAGCACCATGCTTTGCTTCCGGTTCAAGAAGTCAAAATGGCGATGCCGGTTCAAATTGGCGATTACACCGATTTTTATTCATCCAAAGAACACGCTACCAACGTCGGCGTCATGTTCCGAGACCCAGCCAATGCGCTTTTGCCCAATTGGCTCTGGATACCTGTCGGATACCACGGCAGAGCATCTTCGGTTATTCCTTCCGAACAAGCGGTGGTGCGTCCAAAAGGACAAATCAAACCCGACGACAACGCCGATCCTATTTTTGCAGCTTCGCGCCAAATCGATTTCGAACTCGAAATGGGTTTTATTACATTTGAAGGCAAAGCCCTCGGGCACAGCATTTCTACCTCAGAAGCCGAGGACTATATCTTCGGACTTTGCTTGTTCAATGATTGGTCTGCGCGCGACATCCAAAAATGGGAGTACGTTCCACTCGGGCCGTTTTTAGCCAAGAACTTTGCGTCTTCGATGTCCTGCTGGATTGTCACTTTAGATGCCCTACAACCTTTTGCTTGCCCAACCCCAGCTCAAGACCCATCGGTACTTTCCTATTTGCAATTTGAAGGCAAAAAATCTTACGATATCCATTTAGAAGTTGCCATTGAAGCACCCACTTTTCCAGCGCATATCGTGAGCAAGTCCAACTTTAAATACATGTACTGGAATATGTCCCAGCAACTTGCGCATCATACCGTGAACGGTTGTAATGTGCGTTGCGGAGACCTCATGGGTTCAGGGACCATCTCCGGCCCAACTCCTGACTCTTTCGGTTCTATGTTAGAAATCGCTTGGAAAGGCACCAAACCAGTTCAAATGCCCGACGGCACAGAACGCCGTTTTATACAAGACCACGACACCGTCATTATGCGCGGTTACTGCGAACAAAACGGCATCAAAATTGGGTTTGGCGAAGTAAAAAGTCAACTTTTACCCGCCAATTAATGCACTACGACGGTCAGACCCCCATTGATCTAGAACAAGAACGCATCGAAATCCTCAATGCGTTTAAAGGTCTATTGCGCGCCACCAAAGACCGCAGCCGCGATGAAACCAAACTCATCCGCAAGGCTTTTGATATTGCACTAGAAGCGCACAAAGACATGCGCAGAAAATCGGGTGAGCCCTATATTTATCATCCCATCGCTGTGGCGCGTATTTGTGCCGAAGAAATGGGCCTCGAGCCCACCGCAATTGTGTGCGCACTTTTGCACGATACCGTAGAAGACACCCATATTACCTTACAAGACATCGAAGATCTTTTCGGTGTAACGGTGCGCAAGATCATCGACGGCCTCACCAAAATACCTGAGGTTTTCGATGAAAACACCTCCATTCAGGCCGAAAACTTCCGCAAAATGATCCTGACCATTTCAGATGATTTTCGGGTAGTATTGGTCAAGCTCGCCGATCGCTTGCACAACATGCGCACGCTGTCGAGTATGAAGCCAGAAAAGCAACTCAAAATTGCTTCTGAAACCAAATTTTTATACGCGCCGCTCGCGCATCGTTTGGGTTTGTATCCCATCAAGTCTGAGCTCGAAGACCTCTCCATGAAATACTGCGAGCCAGAGGTTTATACTGAAATCGAAAACAAGCTCAAGTCTACCGCTGACGTCAGAAACCGTTTCATCCGAAGGTTTGTAGCGCCTATACGCGCAGAACTACAAGCGCAAGGTTATAGCTTTGACATCAAAGCAAGACCCAAATCCATTTCATCGATCTGGAGAAAAATGCAAACCAAAGATGTTCCTTTCGAGGAAGTTTTTGACGTGTTTGCACTTCGCATTATCCTCGACACGCCACACGACCGCGAAAAGTCCGATTGCTGGCGCGTTTATTCGGTAGTCACTGATTACTATCAGCCAAGCCCCGAACGCCTCCGCGACTGGGTTTCTACCCCAAGAGCCAATGGCTATGAATCTTTGCACACCACCGTAATGTCGCCTCAAGGCAGGTGGGTAGAGGTGCAAATCCGAAGCAAGCGCATGGACGACATCGCAGAACACGGCCTTGCTGCCCACTACAAATACAAAGAAGCCAACTCCGATTCCAACAAATTCGACCGCTGGATTGCCGAAATCAGAGAGCTTCTCGACAACCCAGACAGCAGTGCCCTCGATTTCGTCAATGACTTCAAGCTCAACTTATTCAATGACGAAATTTACGTCTTTACGCCAAAGGGCGAATTACGTGTGTTGCCAACGGGTTCAACCATCCTAGATTTCGCTTACGATATCCATACCCAAATTGGCAACAAATGCATTGGTGCCAAGGTAAACAACCGTTTGGTACCACTGAGCTATGAGTTGCAAAACGGCGATCAATTAGAAATCCTAACCTCCAACAAGCAAAAACCCAATGACGAATGGTTGCGCTTTGTTGTATCGGCTAAGGCAAAGCAACGCATCAAACAAGCACTCAACGAAGCCCACAAAGTCATTGCAGCCGACGGCAAGGAAATTTTAGCGCGCAAATTCAAGCAGCACAACATCCGAAACACAGCCGAAAACATCCGCGCTTTAGAGAAGCATTTTCATATCGACACTAGCAATAATTTGTACTACAAAATTGCGAAGGGCAAAATTGACCTCACACAATTGCGCGAATTCAATGTAGTAGGTGGCAACATCATTCTGGAACGCAAAATCCGCTCCAAGAAAATCAAAGGTTCCGACGAAGACCTCCTCAACGAAGGCATCAATACCGACACCGATACCGTCATCATCGGCGAAGATTTCAAAGGCTTTGAATACACCTTAGCCAAGTGTTGTAGTCCCATTCCTGGCGATTCCATTTTTGGTTTTGTGACGATATCCTCAGGTATCAAGATCCACCGTTTCAATTGCCCGAACGCGGTGCATTTACTCTCCAAACTGGCTTATCGTTGCTTAAAGGCGCGTTGGCAAAACAGCGCTTTGGTGGAGCGCGTGGCTGCCATCCGCATCATCGGAATAGATCAAATCGGTTTGGTGAATCGGCTCACCGAAATCATTTCTAAGCAGAACAACATCAATATGAAGAGCATTTCCTTTGAAACCAACGATGGTGTTTTTGAAGGTCGTATTAAAGTATTGGTTTTCGATACCGCTCAACTCGAACAGCTCACCCGCAAATTTGAACAAGTAGAAGGTGTCAAGAGTGTGACCCGCTGGGATGCAGCCGTCGATTCAGAAGAACTCAGCTAGTCTTTGCGCAATTCAAGCGCATTTTTTGGCCGTAGCAACGGATTCCAATGAAATCCTTTGACGCGCTGCTCCTTAGGCTCAATTTGACCCATCGGATAAAAGATGCCATCGGGTTGATCAAAATATGTAATTTGCCTCACCTCTCCTTTTTTTAGCTCGACAAAAAGCCTTTCGGCAAACAAACGATTGAGCCCTTCTCGACGCAGTTCAACAATGCTGTCATTGACTCGTTTTTCGGATTCCGGATAAAAGATGGTCCAGGCTTGGCCAGTTGCATCTACACTTTGAAGGTTGCCAGTCGTGTCAAAGAGCGCTAAAATATTTGCGGCAGCCATCTGATTGAATAGGCTATCGGTAGGCAGTTCAAAAAGAATGGTCGCTTTGCGCTTTAGTTCGATGTGTTCGAGTATGGAGTCTTTGAAGAAAACTTGAGCTTCTTCGCCTTTTAATTCACCTTGCTCGGACCAAAGGATGGGCCGTTGTTTAATGGCTAAAACTTGATCTTCGAATGAAAAACGCGTGCTGTCGCCAATTCCTTGTAGATTGGGGTGCAAAAATCGAAAATTATGGTTGGCTACTAAAAATTTAGATTTATTGAGGGTGTCTCTTTCCAAAAAGAGGGTGTCGGCATGTACGTAAAGGGTGTCAGATTTATATTTCATGAAGCCCAAACTTGAGCCGGTGACATAAGCCATGTGTTTGGTGTCGCTAAAAATGGCTTTATTGCCAAGCAAGGCCAGTTGCTGGTTCAGGTCTTTGAAATACACTGAGCCGTGCCCTTCGTAGTCGTTCAATTTGGTATTGATCAATAGGGTGTCGCCTTTGATAATCGAATTTTTCTGGTAAATTTCGGCGTGTTGATACAGCGCTCCTTTTTCGTTTTGTACGTCATACCAACCCCTTTGACAATAAATTTGGGTGCTGTCGTTGCGCATTTGGGTTTGCCCAAGAAAATAGAGCTTCTGTTGTTCGTAGGCAAATTGTAGGGTGTCGGTCTTGACATCGAGGTCGGCCTTGGTGTAATGGACCTTTCCACTGAAAAAGAAGGAGCCGTTGCCAGGGTAGAAGTAGCCACGTTCACATGTAATGCGTTCGTCAGAAACAGTCGATTCGATGGTGCCTGCGCTTCTGAAAATGGCTCTGCCGCGCTTGGCGTCGTAATCCATGGAGTCGGCGCTCATTTTGTAGGCGTTATCGCGGGCTTTGACGTGCCCCCATAGCTTGGCATATTTTTGCTGTTCGGCGTAAAATATAGAATCGGCATAGAGGTTGATGCCATTTTTTTGAATATGCACGTTGCCGTAGGCCCGAACTTGCTTGGCTTTCTCGTTGTAATGAGCGGAGTCGCAGTACATGGTGTTGCCTTGATACAAAAAACTGACAGTGCCCACCAAGCGGTGTACACCATTTTGAATAGCGTAAATTTTTTGTGTACCCGGTAAGAGTTGGAGTTTGCCCTGAGCCCAAACGTTTGTCAATAGGAGAAAGGCACTACAAAGGAATGCGATTCTGCTACTGATTGTTCTTTTCATTTTAGTTCTGAAGCGTCTGTTTGCGATCTGGCCCGACAGAAATAACGCGAATAGGAACGTTTAATTGTGCTTCTAGGTAGTCGACGTAATTTTTGAGCGGCGCTGGCGCTGATTCAAAGTTTTCTAAGTCGGTGAGGTCACAATGCCAACCTTCGAGTTGTTCGTAGATTGGTTCGATTTTTAGATCGGTGACATCGTAAGGGAAGTCGTAGACTTTTTCACCGTTAATGAGGTAGTGCGTGCAGACATTGATGTGTTCAAAAACACCAAGTACATCGCTTTTCATCATGGAAAGTTCCGTGACACCATTGATCATGATTGCGTAGCGCAATTGTACGAGGTCTAGCCAACCGCAACGACGAGGTCTACCGGTTGTAGCACCAAATTCACTGCCTTCCTTGCGAATGAGTTCGCCAACGGCGTCGTCGAGTTCGGTAGGGAAAGGGCCACTGCCCACGCGGGTACAGTAGGCTTTGAAAATACCGATAACGGAGCCAATTGTGGTGGGCGCAATACCCAAGCCAGTGCAGGTTCCGGCAGTAACTGTATTGGAAGAAGTGACAAACGGATAGGTTCCGAAGTCGATGTCGAGCATGGTGCCTTGCGCGCCTTCAGCAAGTACTTTTTTGCCATTGAGTAGCGCTTGGTTGAGGTAGTGCTCGGAGTCTACGGCTTGGAGCGTTTTCAAAACCTCAATGGCTTCAAACCATGGTTTTTCAAGTGCTGGTAAGTCGTAGGTGAAATCGGTGTGGTGAACGAGGATGCCTTCGTGTTTTTCGACGAGCGCTTGGTATTTCTCCATGAAATTTGGAGAGAAGATGTCGCCCACGCGCAAACCGTTTCGGCCTGTTTTGTCCATGTAGGTTGGTCCGATACCTTTGAGGGTCGAGCCAATTTTGTTTTTTCCTTTTGCCTGCTCTGATGCAGCATCGAGCAATTTGTGTGTAGGTAAAATTAAATGTGCTTTTTTGGAAAGCAATAGACGCGCAGAAAAATTGATACCAAATGGTTTGAGTTTGTCGAGTTCGGCACTAAAAACTACAGGGTCAATAACGACACCGTTTCCGACTAAGTTGATGACGTTCGGATGGAAAATACCCGATGGAATGGTGTGCAATACGTGTTTGATTCCTTCAAACTCTAGGGTGTGACCCGCGTTTGGTCCGCCTTGAAATCTTGCGATAATATCGTAGGAAGGTGTGAGTACATCGACAATTTTTCCTTTGCCTTCATCTCCCCATTGTAAGCCTAATAGTACGTCTACCTTCATGATGCTTGTTCAAAAAACTTTTTAATTTGTTCAAAATCTTGAAAAATCCCAAAAATGTGTTCCATTCGGGTCAGTTCAAATATTTTATTGAGTTGTGTATTTGGTTGGTATAAAACGGTGTCGCCAAGATTGAGTCTAGAGCGGGTGAGTGTCTTGACCAAAAAAGCAATGCCCGTTGAATTGATGTATTCGAGTTCAGATAAGTCAATGACTAAATTCCAGTTATTGATTTGGTCGAGGTGTTCGATAGCGTGTTCTCTATCGCTTTCCGTAAAGAAGCGGCCCTGTAGCTTGAGTATACTCAAAGGTCCATTGTGTAATAGCTGTACTTCCATTAGTCGATCTGGTTTTTTTTGACTCCGTAAAAATATAAAGAATGGTGCTGAACAGCGACACCAAAAAGTTCTTCTATTGTGGCTTTGATTTGTTGAATGCGCGGATCGCAAAATTCAATGACTTCGCCGGTGTCGGTAATGATCAGGTGGTCGTGTTGTTTGGATGCGTGAGATTTCTCGAATTGCGCCAAATTTTTACCAAACTGATGTTTGCGCACTAAGTTACAAGCCAACAGAAGTTCGATGGTGTTGTAGAGTGTGGCGCGCGAGACACGGTAGTTGTGGTTTTTCATTTTGATGTAAAGAGATTCTACATCAAAGTGACCTTCGTAAGCGTAGATTTCTGCAAGTATGGCAAAGCGTTCCGGAGTTTTTCGGTGGCCATTTTGCTCGAGGTAGGCAGCAAAAATGTCTTTTACGGTTGTTGAAATTTGATTTGTCCCCATCTTTCAGGCCCTAAAGTTAAGTATAAATTTGCGAAAGACGGCAATAAAAAAGGGGGCCGAAGCCCCCTTTAAGTTGAATTGGTTTGGGCTTATTCGCCACGCTCCATTTTTTCTTTTAATTCAGCAAGTGCATCGAGGTCACCAAGTGTAGATTTCTCTGCACTCTGGTTGATAGCCTTCACAGCTTGATCGGTAGAATTACCGGCTGGTTTCTTGCCTCCTTTGCTTGGAGTAGTGGGTTTGTCGTCACCTTCTTCGAAAAGACGTGTGTGTGACAAAACGATTTTTTTCGCGTCTTTGTTGAATTCAATGACTTTGAAATCAAGGGTTTCTTCAACCTTAGCGTTAGAACCGTCTTCTTTACGAAGGTGCTTAGATGGGCAAATACCCTCTACACCGTATGGTAAAGCAACAATACCTGATTTGTCTTTCATGTCGATGATTGTACCGCTGTGTACGCTACCTTCAGAGAAGGTGCTTTCAAATACATCCCATGGGTTTTCTTCAAGTTGTTTGTGACCTAAAGAAATACGGCGGTTGTCGCGGTCGATTTCTAATACAAGCACTTCCATAGCGTCTCCTACTTTGCAGAATTCTGATGGATGCTTGATTTTTTTCTGCCATGAAAGGTCAGAGATGTGGATGAGTCCGTCGACACCTTCTTCGAGTTCTACGAACACACCAAAGTTAGTGAAGTTGCGAACTTTAGCGCTGTGGCGTGTACCAACTGCGTATTTGATTTCGATATCGTTCCATGGATCTGGCATAAGTTGTTTGATACCTAATGACATTTTGCGCTCTTCGCGGTCAAGGGTAAGTACAACTGCTTCTACGCTGTCGCCAATTTTGAGGAAGTCTTGAGCAGAACGCAAGTGTTGTGACCAGCTCATTTCTGAAACGTGGATAAGGCCTTCAACGCCAGCAGCGATTTCGATGAACGCGCCGTAGTCAGCCATGACAACAACTTTACCTGTTACTTTATCACCAACTTTGAGTTCAGTGTCAAGAGAATCCCATGGATGTGGTTGTAATTGTTTTAGACCAAGGGCAATGCGTTTTTTGTCGTCGTCGAAATCGAGGATAACTACATTGATTTTTTGATCTAATTCGAGCATTTCTTCTGGGTGCGTTACGCGACCCCAAGAAAGGTCTGTAATGTGGATGAGTCCGTCAACACCACCGAGGTCGATGAAGACACCGTATGAAGTGATGTTTTTAACCACACCTTCCAAGACTTGTCCTTTTTCGAGACCAGAAATGATTTGTTTCTTTTGTTCTTCGAGTTCTGCTTCGATGAGTGCTTTGTGAGAAACAACAACGTTGCGGAATTCTTCGTTGATTTTAACAACTTTGAATTCCATGTTTTTACCAACATATATATCGTAGTCGCGGATTGGCTTCACGTCAATTTGAGAGCCTGGTAAGAATGCTTCGATTCCGAATACGTCTACGATAAGACCACCTTTGGTTCTGCATTTAACATAACCTGTGATGATTTCTCCTGTGCGAAGAACATCGTTGACACGGATCCAAGCGCTGTGCATGCGGGCAGTGCGGTGAGAAACGATAAGTTGACCTGTTTTGTCTTCGAGACAATCAACATAAACGTCTATAACGTCGCCAGCTTTTAGCTCTGGGTTGTAACGGAATTCGTTGGCAGCAACAACACCTTCCGATTTGTAACCAATGTTAATGATTACTTCTTTTTTGTTGATCATGACAACTGTCCCTTGAATGACTTCTTTTTCCATGATAGAAGTCAGGGTTTTTTCGTAGCGATCTCCGAGTTCAGAGCGTTCTACAAGATTGTAGCCATCCAATTGGAGTGCTTCCCAATCGAAATCTGCAGTTCCCTGCGGTTCAATGTGTTTGGCCATAAGGCGTAAAAATTTGTATTTCTAATACCCTGAATATCAGAAAGTTGTTAAACATAAAAGTCGGCACTTTCAGGGCGTGCGCTTCAAAATGAGGTGCAAAGGTACAAAAATTTCTTGAATAACAAGTTGTTGTGCCGATTAATTGTCGGCTACATTCAAAGGGAAATGCGCGAAAAGAGCGAGGTCAGGCCCTTGTTGGAGCATGCATTTTTTCCATAAATTGGAAGGATCTTCTAAAAGAAGCATTTTATCATTGTATGCAGACGTGCAGATCCAGCTGTGTTCGGAAAGTTCTTCGTTGAGCTGACCAGCACCCCAACCTGCGTAACCTGCAAATAGGCGCAAATGATTTTGAGGCTTGGACAGCAGGTGTGCATGCAAGAGTACTTCTTTCCAGTCGCCGCCAAAATAAAGGTGTTCGGTAACTTTTGTTGCGTCAGTTACATCTGCAAAGCGATGTAAATAAAACAGTTGTTCTTGCGCCACTGGCCCGCCATTAAAGATGGGTAAATCGAGCTCGATGTGTTCAAAGATGTCGCTGAGGAGGAGGGCCGATTGGTGGTTGAGCACCAAGCCAAAGCTTTCCGTGGGGTCGTGCGCAACCAACAAGACAGCAGCGCGCTCAAAGAAATCTTCGTTCAGATGTGGATCGGAGAGTAGAAGCCTGCCCGGTTTGGGGGCGGCTTTAGATTTGAAAACATGTTGGTCTTGGTACTTCATGAACTCGCTAACAAATAAACAAAAAAATTTGTGGTTTGCAATAGGCAATGTTTAATTTTGTAGTCATGAAATTTGCAGCTATCGATATTGGAACCAATGCCGCGAGGTTACTCATTGCAAATGTACAGCACAGTGCAGGCCGCATCCAATTTCAAAAATTAGCTTATTACCGCGTTCCTTTGCGTCTGGGCGAAGAAGTCTTCGATAAAGGAAAAATCAGCTCAGCAAAAGCCTTGCAATTTCAGCAAACCATCCAAGCGTTTCAATTGTTGGCCCAAACCCATGAAGTCAGCAATTTGAGAGCGGTAGCTACTTCCGCCATGAGAGAAGCCAGCAATGGCAAAAAAATAGCGAAGCAAATTTTCCAAGAGACGGGGGTACCTATTGAAATCATTACCGGTGATGAAGAGGCACAACTCATTTTTAGTTCCTTCGAATTGTTGCAATTGCAAAAACAACAACAATTTGTGGTTGTAGATGTCGGAGGCGGTAGCACCGAAATCAGTGTGTTTGAACACGGTCAAAAGGTGGCAGCGCGCTCCTTCGAATTGGGCACCATCCGCATTTTAAAAGGTAAAACCAATGCGGAATCCTGGAGCCAATTCACCACCTGGATTCAGACCAACGTGCAGCTTCAGGAAGCCCACACCGTTTTTGGAACCGGTGGCAACGTCAACCGCGCCCTCAAAATAATAGCCCCCAAACAAAAAGAATCCTTAACGCTCGCATCTTTAGTTGATTTACACGACAACTTAATTGATTTAACCTTAGAAGAGCGCTGTGAGCAATACCAACTAAAGCCAGACCGTGCAGATGTGCTCGTTCCGGCCTTAAAAATATACATAACTGCCTTAAATGCGTTGGGGCAAAACACGCTAGTTGTTCCTAAAATCGGATTGTCAGACGGTGTGATTTACCAATTATATCTTCAAAATACCAATTTTTAAATATGGCTCAAAAACCTGCAATCCCAAAAGGTACCCGCGATTTTCTTCCTACTGAAGTAGCCAAGCGCAATTACATGTTTGCCACCATCAAGGAAGTATTCCGCCGCTACGGGTATGCGCCAATAGAAACACCAAGCTTTGAATTGTCTTCAACACTGCTCGGTAAATACGGCGAAGAAGGAGACCGACTTATTTTCAGGATCCTCAATTCTGGTGAAAAAATGCGCAAGGCTGACCTCGATGCGTTGGCACAAGACAACCTGCCGCGCTTTGCCAATTCCTTAGCAGAGAAAGCATTGCGCTACGACCTCACCGTCCCTTTTGCGCGCTTTGTGGTTCAGCACCAGAACGACCTCACTTTTCCATTCAAGCGTTATCAAATACAACCTGTTTGGCGCGCAGACCGCCCTCAACATGGGCGTTACCAAGAATTCACGCAATGCGACGTCGATGTCGTGGGTTCAGACTCCTTGTTAAACGAAGTCGAACTCATTCAGATTTTTGACGAAGTACTCACCAAGTTAGGTCTCCCCGGATTCAGTATTCAGCTCAATAACCGCAAAATCCTGAGTGGCATTGCCGAGGTTTGTGGCGAAGCAGCACGCATCGTCGACATGACCGTCGCTATTGACAAACTCGACAAAATAGGTGAAGACGGCGTCATTGCCGAGCTCGAGCAAAAGGGTTTTTCTGCGGCTTCTATCGAGAAAATCAAGCCGCTTTTTGCTTTTGAAGGCAGCAATGCAGATAAATTGACTTTGTTGCGCAGCTACCTTGCCGATAGCGAAGTCGGGCAAAAAGGACTAGACGAACTCAGCGAGGTACTCGAACACGTCAACGCGCTTGGTCTGAAACGCGGCCAACTTGTTTTTGATTTAACACTCGCCCGCGGTCTCAATTACTACACCGGTGCCATCTTTGAAGTGAAGGCGCACGATGTCAAGATGGGAAGCATCTGTGGCGGCGGACGCTACGACGACCTCACGGCCTTATTTGGCTTGAAAGGTTTGTCTGGGGTAGGGATTTCATTTGGTGCCGACCGCATTTACGACGTCATGACCGAACTCGAACTTTTCCCGAAAGAACTCGATCGCACGCTCGACGTATTGTTTGTGAATTTTGGCGCAGAAGAAGGCAAATATTGCTTGAAGTTGCTACAGCAAGTACGCAATTTGGGTCTGGCTGCAGAGTTGTATCCGAGCGCTGCCAAGCTTCAAAAACAACTAAAATACGCCAACGATCGCAATGTGTCTTATGTGGTCATGATCGGTGCAGAAGAAGCTGCTGCCGGAACCCTAAGTTTTAAAAATATGGAAACAGGCGCTCAAGAACAGCTCTCAAGCGCCGATTTTCTTACCAAATGCGGGCAACTTTTTTAACGTCATTGCGCATTTCTCTTCCTTCCGGAACCTGAAATGCTTCAAAAAACTCTGGACAATTTTTAAGTGGTCCGTTCACGCGGTACATGCCCGGTGAGTGTGGATCTGTAGCCAATCTTTTTTTCATTTCTGCTTCTGTATACTTGATTTTCCAAAGTTGCGCATAGGCGATAAAGAAGCGCTGAGCAGGTGTGTAGCCGTTCACCAACTGATTTGCTTTGAACTCATCGGTGCGCGTGTATGCATAGTAAGCCATTGTGAGGCCGCCTAAGTCCGCGATGTTCTCACCCATGGTTAAGTCTGCATTGACACAATGGTCTTCGATAGGGCAGAATCCTGAAAAAGTAGCACCTAATAATTTGGTTTTTTCTTCAAAAAGCAGACGGTCTTCTTCGGTCCACCAATTGGTAAACGAACCGTCGGCTGCAAATTTGCTACCCATGTCGTCAAAACCGTGCGTAAACTCGTGGCCAATGACCATTCCGATGCGTCCGTAGTTGACGGCATCTTCGTAGGTTTCATCAAAGAAAGGCGCTTGCATGATGCCCGCCGGAAAAGCAATCTCGTTGAGTAGAGGGTGATAATACGCATTCACCATATGCGCAGGCATACCCCATTTGTCTTTGTCTACTGGTTTGCCGAGCTCCGCATAGTTTTTAGCCACGCTAAAGCGGCTCATTTCTCGGTAGTTGTTGGCGTAACGATCTGAGAAGAAGCGCAGGCTAGAGTAGTCTTCCCATTTCGTTGGGAAACCAAGTTTTCGGCCAATGGCATTGAGCTTGACGATCGCTTCTTTTTTGGTGGCATCGGACATCCAGTCGAGTTGCTCGATGCGTTCTTTATAGACAAAAAGCAAGTTGTCTACCATTTCATTGACGCGGTCTTGGGCAGCTTTTGAAAAATGCTTGTCTACAAATGCCTTTCCTAAAAGCTCGCCAACTTCTAGGTTGGTCATTTCTTCGATGGCTTGCTCATAAATGGGTTGTTGCTCGCGTTTGCCAGATAAAACGCCTTCATAAAAAGCAAAATTCAGATCCACAAAAGCAGAATTGAGGTGTCCAGCATAATGATTAATGACACACCATTGGAGGTAGTTTTTGAGGTCTTCTAAGGCTACTTCTTCCCAGAGTTGAGATAGTTTGATATTGAAAGCAGGGTTGCTGACAATGATGGTGTCAGGCACCATACAACCTACCTCTGATAAATATACTTTGAAGTTGAAATGGGTTCCAAAACTACGCATTACCTCATGTAGTGCCTGTTTGTTGTAGGTTTTTTCGGGTTCGCGCATTTCCGAAGGACGCAGCATTGTCTCTGCTAATTTCAACTCAAAGTCATAGACTTTTTGAGCAGCTTGGGCAGCATTTGGCACTTGAGCTAACTGAAATGAACTTTCTATGTGCTTGATATATGCTGTGCGGATCTGCGCATATTTTTCATCGTAGTAATAATCTCTGTTTGGAAGCCCGATTCCGCCCTGACCTAAATAAGCGACATTGGTTGCCACGTTCTTTAAATCTTGGCCCACTCCAAAACCAAAGAAGGCACCAACACCATCTTTATGAAGTTTGGCTACGACTCCTTGTAGGTCATCAATTTTTTGAATCCCTGAAATGTTGGTTAGGTCTTCCTGGATAGGAACTAATCCCAGTTCGTTTCTGCGCGCCATGTCGGTGTAAGACATAAAATAAGCACTCAATAATTGGTTTTGAGAGCCCAATGCTCCTGGATTTTCAGCAGCCTCCTTAAGGAGTGTGACCAACTTTTTATTATTGGCTTGTTCAAGTTCATTGAAGCTTCCCCAGCGCGATTCGCTTGCCGGAATTTCTGTATTGGCAATCCAAGTGCCATTGGCAAACAAAAAGAAGTCGTCTGCAGGCTGAATGGTAGTGTCTAAGGCTTTGAGGTCAATGCTTTGCAGCGCTTGCGTTTTGCCAGAATTCATTTTGGTTTGCTTACAGCTTACAAAAGCTGAACTGATTGCAAGGGCGTAAATAATTTTGTTTTTCATGTATTTATTGTTTGATCATATGGATGTGAGGAATGCCGTCTTCAAGGTAGATAGCTCCGTCGGGTACAAAGTTGTGCTTTTTATAAAAATCTTGCAAGTGGGCTTGCGCAGATAATACGATGGGTTGAGGTCCGTACTGTTTTTCAATTTGCGCAAGGCAATAGCGCAGGAGCTCATGACCAAGCTGTTGTTTGCGGTAGGCTTCGGCAACGATCACTCTTCCTATTGAAATTTCAGGGTAAGCAAGACCAGCGGGTACGATGCGTGCACAGGCCACCAATTCATCGTCGTGGTGAACAAATACGTGCAGTGAGAGCTGGTCTCTGTCGTCGAGGTCTTGGTAAACGCAGTTTTGTTCTACGACAAAGACTTCGCTGCGCAATTGCAAGTACGCGTAAAGTTCGAAAGGGTTGAATTCTGCAAAGGACTTGAAGGAGAATTTTAGAGCCATAACTACTTATTGAACTTTATACAATAACGCTGATTCACTGAGTTGCCCTGGCGACACCATTGGTTCGTCGTAGGGGATTTCAGCTCCGTAGCGTTGTTGCATGATTCTACGGACTTGCGGGCTTTCGAGGTTGAAATCTCTCAAAGCTTTTGGGCGACACAATTCGATTCCTGTTGCTTGGTAGGCTTTGAAAGCCAGTTCGGAGCAATACATTTCGCGCTCAGACCAATTGAAGCCGAGGTCGTAATGCTTACCTATTTGAGATTTCAGGTAAGCCTTCATTTGGTTCAATTGAGCTGCGCTTAAACTTTTGTCTTTCAAACGGTAAACCGCATAATTTTGGTCTGCTCCGCTGTCTATCCAGTCCGCTAACGAGCGCACGCCAACAGGTTCAATTGCTTCAAAAACATAGGGTTTTCCATCTAAATAGAAGATGATGCCGCAATGTGAATAATTGGAATTGGTAGCCAATTGTACGGCTGTGCTTTGCGCTGAAGCACTGTGCTGAAAGATGAGATCGCCATCTTTGTATTGTTGACTACAACTTGTAAAGGACAGCAGTAATAAAAAGGTAATGAAGTAAATCCGCATAAAAATGTTTTAGTAAGAACCGTGGTATCTTCTCAAAAACCATTCCGCAATGAGTAAGCCGATCAAGACAAAGAATAACAGAAGGAAGTCTAACAGTGGATCAAACTGATGGGTTTCGGTGCGCAGTGCAACGAGGTCTTCTTTTTTGTCGAGAAGGGAAATGAGTTTGTTGTAATCCTTAATGGCCAACACTTTAGCGTCAGTTTGGTTGGCTAACTGATAAAGCGTTGTGTGTCGGGCAGAAGATTCGAGTTGTTCTAGATTGATATCTTCGACGATAAAAGCTCCTGTTTTGACATATTTCTTTTGATTGTGCACGGTGCTCGCTTTCCAGTAATAGCGTCCGGGCTTGAGTTTGCCAAGTTGCTGCTGGTAAAATGCGCCTTTGGTGGCAAAGGTCCCTTTGCGGATTTTTTTGTGTTCGTAGTCGAGTTCCCAGTTGATTTTGGGGCTGGTAATGGCCTGAAGGGCTTCATTGTAAAAGGTCGCGTTCAGAATGCAATTTTCATAGGTGCTGAGTTTTTTCGGTGCCTGAATTCTCAGGCCGCTGCCTTCTTTTTTGACCATCAGGTAAGCGCATATTTCTCCTACAAAGGCATCGAAAGCTTCGTGGTTTTGCTTTTTGACGTAATTGACCATTCGCCAGCGCCAAAGTCCTTCGCCGAGTAAACAAGCATTGCGTTGTTGGTTGCGGTCACTAAAAGTAAGTAGGGGTGTTCCTTTTTGTAAGTTCCCGATGCGCTGCGTAAAAAGTACTTGTGTGCCGGCAGTCGCTTTGACTTCGCCCAATCTTTTGGTCAGTGGAGGCAGTGCATCAGTAAGGCTTAGCCATTCTGAATTGGGCTGATAGAGCCCAAAACCCTTGTTTGGCGTCGCCTGGATTTCTTCGAGTTGTGTCTTGAGTGTAAGCTGCAGGCCGGTGTTAAGTTTGGTCGCAATTTGTTCATCTGTTTGCGAGCCGAGTATGTACCAAACCGGTATTTGCTTGCTGCGCAGTTCCTTTAAATATTGCTCGCTGAAACCTTTTCCGGGGTCGTGCCAAACCACTAAGTCAAAGCTACTCCATTTGAGGTCTTTGAGTTGGTCAGTGTGTTTGACCACCACTTCGTAATTCTCGTTGCCGGCAAGGGCTTGTTGCAAAGCGGCGACATCCGGATGCGGCGCGTGGCTATAGAGCAAAATTTTACTGCGGCTATCGAGCACCTCGATGTATACCGTTCGGCTATTATTTTGATAAGAAAATTCCCCTTTGAAACGATCAATGACGAGTTTGTATTCGTGGATGCCCGGTTTTTTCGCTTTCGCTTCAAATTGAAGGGTGGTTTGGCTGCTGCGCGTGGCCGGAAGTTTTACTTTTTGGGAGGCTATTTTTTTGCCATCTTCGTAAAGGTGAACCTGTATATTTTTAGAAGAAAAGCGCTGCGCTTCGATATCGACCTCTAGTGTAAAGTTGTTATTTAGAAAAGCGAGCTCGTTATGAGCCACATTGGCAACAAGTAGGTCTTTTTTAACCGCGGTATCTCCGACAGCTAAACTATATACGGCAGTTAGCGGAAGGTAAGCTGCATTGTACATTGGATGACCGCCGGTATTGTAGTTGCCGTCTGAAATCAGAACGACAGCACCAAGATTTCGATTAATAAATTGATTCGCGGCCTGTTCAAATGGTAACTCCATGTTGGTTTGTGCAGCTGTAAAACCCTTGTTGACAACTTGAAGGTTGTTGCCGAAGTTCCAGGTTTGAAGCTCAAAACGCCCCCCTAGTTTTTCTTTTAAAATAGAATGGTAAGCCTTGATTTGTTGTTCTAATTTATTGCTTTCCTTGTAATTGGTCATGGAGGAAGAGCGGTCAATCAGGGTCAGAATTACTGGTCTTTCTGTTTCAAAATCAGATTGCTCCAGGAGTAGGCCTAAAAGTAGCACGGCAATAACACCCATGCTGAAGGCGCGCAGCGAAAAGAGGGTGTACCAAAGTTTCTTTGATTTGGTGTGTAGCCAAGTTTCCTTGCGGTAAAAAAGGTAGCTCAAAAGGGCTGTGAGGGCCATTATTGGAAGAATCCACCACAAAGAATAAGAAGACAGCAAATGCATATGCCAAAAATACATACATTTTTACTTAAATTCGTGGCTCAAAAACAATCAACATGTCAAAAACAGTTTATATCCTCTCCGCAGTTCGCACGCCAATGGGTTCCTTCATGGGTGCGTTTTCAGGCGTATCCGCAACGCAATTAGGTGCTACAGCAATCACTGGCGCACTTAAAAAGGCCCAACTTGACCCAGCTTTGGTCGACGAAGTTTTTATGGGTAATGTTCTTCAGGCCGGCGTAGGTCAGGCACCGGCGCGTCAGGCAGCAATGGCTGCAGGTTTGGGTAAAAATGTGCCTTGTACCACCATCAATAAAGTGTGTGCTTCAGGTATGAAATCTATCATGCTCGGCGCGCAAAGTATTTTGGCTGGCGACAACCACGTCGTTGTGGTAGGCGGAATGGAAAACATGTCCCAAACGCCACATTATTTAGACGCCCGCAACGGCACCAAATTTGGCAATATTGGCATGCTAGACGGCATCACCAAAGATGGTTTACTTGACGTTTACAGCAAAGTGCCAATGGGTAATTGCGCCGAACTTTGCGCTACCAAATACGATATTTCCAGAGCGGATCAAGACAATTTCGCTGTTACCTCTTACCAACGTGCCGCAGCGGCATGGCAGGCTGGTCGTTTTGCCGACGAAGTAGTTGGTGTTTCGGTTCCACAACGCAAAGGCGACCCTATAATGGTTGTCGAAGATGAAGAATACAAAAACGTATTTTTAGATAAAATTCCTGCTTTGCGCCCCGCTTTTGAAAAAGAAGGCACCATTACAGCAGCCAATGCTTCTACGCTCAACGATGGCGCTTCTGCGCTCATCTTAGTATCAGAAGAAGCAGTTGAAAAATACGGCCTCAAGCCAATCGCCAAAATTGTTTCCTACGCCGATGCAGCCCAAGAGCCTGAGTGGTTCACTACAGCTCCCTCACTCGCTATTCCCAAAGCACTTGAAAAAGCAGGTCTTACTACTGCCGATATAGATTACTGGGAACTCAACCAAGCCTTTGCTGTGGTTGGTTTGGCCAACATGAAAATTCTTGGTCTCGACCCAGCTAAGGTCGATGTCAATGGTGGAGCAGTTGCTTTAGGGCATCCGCTCGGCAATTCAGGCTCGCGCATCATTGTTACCTTATTGAACGTTTTGAAACAAAATGGCGCGAAGCTTGGTGGAGCTGGCATCTGCAATGGCGGTGGCGGTGCTTCTGCTATGGTAGTGGAGCTCGTTTAATGCGCTACCTCATTTTCATCTTATGGAGTTCGGCGGCTTTTGCACAGCAGAAGCCGCTTGATTTCGTTAAACCCTTCATTGGTACCCAAGACGCAGGGCACACTTACCCCGGAGCAACGGTTCCGTTCGGATCCATACAACTCAGCCCCGACACCGATACCATTCCTTTTGCGGTCAACGGTGCTTATCAGCCTAATGTTTATCGTTATTGCGCAGGTTACCAACATGCCGACTCCACAATTGTCGGTTTTTCACACACGCATTTTTCAGGAACCGGCCACTCCGATCTAGGTGATGTACTGCTCATGCCCAACCGTGGCTCTATCCAATGGAATCCGGGTACCGCCGCAGCGCCAGAAAAAGGCTACCGTTCGGTATATCACCACGACGAAGTTGCGCAACCAGGTTATTACGGTGTTTACCTCAATGAAATTGGGGTAAAGGCCGAACTCACGGCCACCCAGCGCGTTGGTGTGCACCGCTATCGTTTTGACGACGGTGCTCCGGGCCACTTCATACTCGACCTCACGCACGGCATATACAACTACGACGGCAAGAATGTCTGGTGTTTTTTGCGCGTTGAAAACGACACCTTACTCACGGGCTACAAGCAAACCAATGGCTGGGGCAGAACCCGAACGGTTTACTTTGCAATCGCTACTTCGGTGCCGCTCAGTGCCTACCAAATCAAGGATTTCAAGCCGAGTATGTACAAAGGTTTTTGGCGCAAATTTGACACCGAACATCAGTTTGCTGAAGGGGCAGGTGAGGGCTTGAAAGCAGCGTTGTTTTTTGGCGAGGCCAAAGAAGTAGAATTCAGGGTGGCGCTCTCGGGTGTTTCCATCGAAGGTGCTTTACTCAATCTCCAAACCGAAGCGCCGAAGTCGGGCTTTAGCGCTTATTATTCTGCTGCTCAAGAACAATGGAATGAAGCTTTTTCGGTGGTACAAGACGCCAACTTTTTACACCTCGATGACCAAATTAATTTTTATACCGCTTGGTATCATAGTTTGTTGGTTTCTAGCATTTACATGGATGTAGATGGCCGTTACCGCGGACTTGACCAAAGAATACATCAGGCCGATGGTTTTACCAACTACACGACGTTTTCTCTATGGGACACCTATCGTGCGGCGCATCCGTTTTTGAATTTGTTTTATCCGAAACAAAATGCGGACATGATCGAGTCTATGCAGCAGCACTATACCCAAAGCGTACACCATATGTTGCCTATTTGGTCGCATTATGCCAATGAAAACTGGTGCATGATCGGCTATCACGCCGTATCCGTAATGGCCGATGCGGTTGTCAAAGAAAATCCATATTTGAAAGATCCTTCCCGTTTTTTAAAAGCGGCGCACAGCACGTCTAATCAACGTTTTTATGAGGGTCTAGGTGCTTACATCGATTTAGGTTTTGTTCCGGAAGACCAAAGCGGTAGTTCTGTTTCCAAAACTTTAGAATACGCCTACGACGACTGGTGTATTGCCCAATTAGCGTCCAAATTGAAGGCAGATAGTTTGGCGCGGGTATATCAGTCCAGAGCTGAGAACTACCGCAATGTATTCGACCTGCAGACGGGTTTTATGCGCCCACGCCTGACTAACGGCAACTTCAAAACGCAATTTGATCCGCTGTCTACACATGGGCAAGGTTTCATTGAAGGAAACGCCTGGAATTACAGCTTTTACGTACCGCAGCAACCCCTAAGCCTTATTGCGTTAATGGGAGGTGAGCAGCGTTTTATGGCGCATCTTGATTCTCTTTTTGAAATGGAACTGCCCGATGCCTATTTTGCCGAAACAGAAGACATCATGCGCGAAGGTATTATTGGGAATTACGTGCATGGCAATGAGCCCTCGCATCACATCGCTTATTTTTACAACTTTACCGCTCAGCCTTGGAAAACCCAAGCAACGACCCGCATGATTTTAGCCAAACAATATAGCCTGAAGGCCGCAGGAATGGGAGGCAATGACGACTGCGGTCAAATGAGCGCTTGGTATTTGTTTACGGCCCTTGGTTTGTATCCATTTGCACCTGGGTCCCCAGACTACCAACTCACGGCTCCGTTGGTCAAAGACGCCACCCTGCAACTCGACAACGGACAAACGCTCCGCATCAAGACCCTTCACAATTCGGACAAGAATGTCTATATTCAAAAAGTGAGTTTCAATGGCCAACAATTGCATAAGCCGGTGCTTTCACACCAAGAATTACTAAAGGGCGGAGAACTCCTTTTTGAACTTGGGCCAAAACCCGCTAAAAAAGCCTTTCAAAAGCCCTAAACATTTTTGGAGCTAACGTGTTTGAAAAGTATGTATCAGCTCAAAAGAACACAATTTATTCCGACAGATTTACAAACTTGTTGGGACTACTTCTCCTCACCTTTGAACCTCAAAGAAATCACGCCGCCAAGCATGGGGTTTATTGTCAAATCAGAGGTGCCTCAAAAAATGTACGAAGGCCTCATGATTGCCTACACCGTTAAGCCATTGGCCGGCATTCCTATGAATTGGGTAACCGAAATCAAAACCGTGAGAGATTTAGAATTTTTTGTAGACGAACAACGCGTTGGACCATATAAAATATGGCATCACGAACATCACTTTAAAGCTGTAGCAGGTGGTGTCGAAATGACCGACATTGTAACGTATGTGCTTCCGCTTGGTATTTTAGGGCGCTTAGTGCATTCTTTTTTGGTGCGTCCAAAGCTCGAGCAAATTTTTGCATATCGTTTTCAAAAGGTTGATGCTATATTTAAGTAACCTAGGTTGCGCTATCATTTTAGAATTCTCCTTAATTTGCAAACATGGAACAGCAAGCAATAATTGAAGTCAAGGGTTTGCAAAAATCTTTTGGCTCTTTTGAAGCAGTTAAAAACGTGACTTTTACGGTCAATAAAGGCGACGTATTTGGGTTTTTAGGGCCCAATGGCGCTGGAAAGAGTACCACTATGCGTTGCATGCTTTCTTTGATCAAGCCCAATGCAGGCGATATCCGCATTTTTGGAAAGAACTTATTTGAGGAGCGCAATGCCATTTTGGCCAAGGTGGGTAGCATTGTCGAAAAGCCTGATTTTTATAAATATTTGTCGGCGCTCAAAAATCTAGAAATTTTTGCGCGCATTTCAGGTGCAGACGTGAGGCAGAAAGCTATTTACGAAACTTTAGATTTTGTAGGCTTGCTCGGTCGAGAAAAAGACAAAGTGGGTGGTTTTTCGCACGGCATGCGCCAGCGCTTAGGAATCGCCCAAACCTTATTGCATCAGCCAGAACTGATCATTTTAGATGAGCCTACCACAGGTTTAGATCCGCAAGGCATCATTGAGGTCAGAGACCTCATTTTGCGTCTTAAAAATGAGCAAAACAAAACCGTCATTCTTTCTTCGCATCAGTTGGCCGAAATCGAGCTCGTGGCCAATCGCATGGTGATCATCAATAAAGGACAAACTATTATTGAAGGCTCGGTTGCAGAACTCATGAATGCACAAGAAACCTTATTACACATTGAGCTTGCGCAAAATAGCCAAGGCGCAGCTACGCTCATTCATGAAATATTACCTGAGGTAAAAATTCAAGTAAGCTCACCTAAAACACTGGAATTGAACGTTGAGAAGCAACATATCGCGCTGCTCAATTCCAAATTAGTGCAAGCGGGTTTTGAGGTGGTGGCGCTCGAACCCAAACGCAAACTAGAAGATTTTTTCATCCAAATGACGCAAGCCTAATGCTCTGGAAAAACACCTACAACGAATTCATTAAGATCTTAGCCAAGCCCAGAAGCTACATTGGTTTAGCGGCGCTTACCTTACTGATCCTCATCATTCTGTTTGCCATGAAAGCAGATGGCCGCATGTACATTTCTTTCGTGACAGCCTCTTTTGAGCAAACGCTGTCCTTTAATGGGAATATCCTCAACGGAAACCTTATTGCCTTTATTGTCCTACAAATGCTCATCGTCCATATTCCGTTGCTCGTGGCTTTGGTTACAGGTGATTTACTCTCGGGTGAAGCCGCTATGGGTACCTTGCGCATGTTGCTCACCAAGCCGATCAGCCGAAGTCAGGTGGTGTACTCTAAACTCATTGCCGCCGCTGCTTACACTTTTATTTTGGTGCTCTGGATGGGCTTTTTAGCCCTGGTAGTGGGTCGTTGGGTCTTCGGTGACGGCGATTTAATCGTGCTCAATTCCGATGGTTTGGTCATTTTAAATTACACCGATATTTTGTGGCGCTATGGCCTCGCCTTTATGGTGGCTTATTTAGCACTCATGACCATTGCCACGCTCTCCATTGCTTTTTCTGCTTTTGCAGATAACTCCATAGGCCCAATTGTCTCCACCATGGCAGTTATTATCCTTTTTACCATTATTGGCTCATTGGATGTCAGTGTGTTTGACCACGTCAAGCCTTGGCTTTTCACAACACACATGGCCTCCTGGCGTTCTTTTTTCAGCGACCCAGTGCCGTGGTCGGCCATATGGGAGTCCGTCTGGATCCTATTGGCCCACAACATCTTATTTGTAGCAGTTGCTGTTTTCAAATTCAAACGCAAAGACATCACTTCATGAAGCATATCCTTTTTCTCCTTGCCCTTATCAGTGCGCAATTTGCTGTTGCCCAAGACCCTAATGAACTTGTTAAAGCTGTGCGCCTCAAGCTCGAAAAAGTCCAGGACTACTCAGCCGATATCCATATCAAAGCGCAAGTGCCTATGATCAAAATCGATGAAGTCGACGCAAAGGTATTTTATAAGGTACCCAACAAAATGAAAGTAGAGTCCAAAGGCATTGCTATTTTGCCTAAACAAGGGCTTGGTGAGCTCAATAATTTCTTGACCAACGAGAGAGCCTACACTTGCGCCCTGAACGGCACCAAAATGCTCGGCGAGGTCAAGACTTCCGTGATTTCGGTTTTGCCATTGACAGAAAACTCAGATGTAGTACTTGTTAAACTCTGGATTGACCCCGCAAAAGATTTGATCCTCAAGTCTCAAATTACAAGCAAGAGTAATGGTACTTTAGACATTAACTACTTTTATGGCGATCAAGCTAAATATGGTTTGCCTTACAAAATGGTCTTTACCATCGATGTCAAGAAATTCAAGTTGCCTAAAAGTGTGGCTGCAGACCTCCATCAAAATAAAAAGAAAGCCAAATCAGCTGATGGTCCCCAAACTGGTACCATTGTACTGCAAATGAGCAACTACAAAGTCAATCAGGGTATTCCAGACGCAAAATTTAAAAATTAAGAGAAGCGCTTAGTAGATCACCTCGATGAGCGTGGTGTCAAAAGCTGTTGTGTTGGTCGATTTTTGACCGCTATTTGGCGTATTCATTTCCCAATAAAAGATAGAATAGTTGGTGTTGCCGTTGTTCAGGCAATAAAAAGTGGTATCCAACGCGCCAAAATAATCTTGTGCTGTAATCGGGCAACAACTCAAGCAAGCTGCTAAACCTTCTTGCTTGATGTACCTAAAATGATCGGAAGGTACGGGATTGTTATTTTTGAAGTGTATTTTAGCCCAAGCCATCGCGTTTGTCGATAGATTGAAAATATTGGGGTCTTCGATACTCAGTGAAGAGTAGTAAATGTCTTCTTCTATCGGAAAATATAAATCCTTGCTTACACGCAAAATATAGCGTTCCATTTTTTCTCGAGGGACAACAAACTCATAGTTGCCATTGGAAGAAAGCAGGACGCTTTCAACAAAGAGTTCGTCGGAGGTGCCGATCGGAACCTTGTAAATTGAAGCTGTTGCACCTTGTAAACCTTGGTTGAAAGATTGGTCTGTAACGGTTCCTTTGATCAGAAATTCTCCGGTACCTTTTTCGCAACTCACCAGCATATAACTAAGGCAAAGGATAGTAAATAAAAGACAAAGGAGGGAAATTACGCGTTCCATTTGGTCATCAATTGTTGTTTTTCCGATGGAATAAAAAGGTAATCGCCACCAAAGTGTTTTTCAGTTTCTATTTTGCACATCAAGCCATCGAGGCCGCAACGTACATAGTTGAGCTCACTAAAAAAATGAAACAAGTGGGGCTCGTTTTTAGGGTCAATTTCGAGTTGAACAATAGGGCGTTTTTCCTCTAAAACCTTACCGAGTAACTGAAAAACCTCCCATTCATGACCTTCGATGTCGCATTTGATGTAGTCGATGCGCTCAAAGGTGCTAAAGAAATCGCTGGTATTGACCATTTGCACTTCTTGGGTGCGCTCTTGCGTTGTTTTTTCTTCTGGGCGCATGATGTGCGGCAGCCCTGTGCGCAGCATGCCGTTGGTTTGGGGCAGTACCATAGTGATGCTTCCGGCTTCTTTGCCCAATGCCACATTGTGTAGTTCTACGTTTTCGCGCTGGCCAATAAAATGGTTCAAGACAGCATGAAACTGCGGGAGTGGCTCAATGGCAATGAGTTTGCCGTCTTTGGCTAGCCTGGAAAAGTTTTTAGCGAAATACCCAAGGTTGGCGCCGATGTCGATCACGACAAACTGGGGTTGTATGATGCGCTTGATGAAATAATGAAATTTAAAGGCTTCTTTATTTTTGAGTAGCCCTAGATCATAAAGCAGGTAGAAGAACCGATGCAGGGTAAATAAGTAGGCCCTTTCGGGTAATATCATATAAAGCAATTTCTTCATGCCAATTCTTTGACTCAAAAGTACAATTATTTCTATTTTTAGCGAATGAAAATTACCGTGTTCCTTGCTTTTGTTCTTTGTCTTGGTGCAAAGGGCCTTGCACAGCTCCAACTTGATCAAATCATGAGAGGCCCAGGTTTTGTAGGCGCCTTACCTGAGTCCCCAGAGTGGTCTGTCGACGGCAAACTGATTTATTATTGGAAGAAGCATCCTGATTCCTTGCAGAAAACCTATTATTGCCATGACCTGAGTCAAAAACAAACGAAAGTCTTGAGCAAAAACGAGTGGCAAGACCGCTGGGTTTGGACGTCTGGTGCGGATCAATTAAATTACCTCAGGCTACACGACCAAAAGCTGCAATGCCTCGATACAAAAACCCAGCAAATCAAGTCCTATCCATTGTTTAGCAATGCGATTTGGAATTTACAAGTTCAAAACAAAGCTCAAACCGTTGTTTTTCAGCAGGATCAGAGTTTATTTGTGTTTGATCTTCAAAATGGCAGCGCAAAAAGTTTAGTGAGCTATCAAAAGTTAACACCTGTAAAGCGTGCTTCAGACGGCTTGTCTCAAACAGAACTTGAATTTTTTGAAAGCGTTCGCAAGCAAGCATTACAAAGCACCAAATTCGATTTGCCTACCGTTAAATTCATTTCGTTCGAACAACAAGGCGCACTGCAAGTAGACCCCACAGCACGTTTTGTCTTGCTCAAAGAAGAACAACAACCCGAAGAAAAAGCGACGGAAGTGCCACATTTCATATCGGCCGACGCACATGTCTACAATGAAAAAGCGCGCTCAAAAGTGATGAACGAAGAACCATCTCAGCGCTTATTTCTACATGATTTACGTTCCGACTCTTTAGTTGAAATCGATTTTTCAGGGCTCACCCAAATGAATGCCGAAGAACGTGCACTTATTATTCACCCAGCAATTTTTGCCAAAACCAAGCCTTTGGCTTTATTAGATATCCGCAGCGCTGACAACAAAGACCGCTGGATTGTTTGCCTGGAACTTGAAACAGGCCATATAAAGCAATTGGAGCACCAGCACGACAGCGCTTGGATAGGCGGGCCCGGGATTTCTTCATGGAACTTTGAAACGGGCACACTTGGTTGGCTTCGTGACGCCCAGACCATTTATTTTCAATCAGAAGCATCAGGTTATTCTCACTTGTATACCCTGGATTTACAATCCCAAACTAAGTTAGCACTCACTAGCGGCAACTATGAAGTCCATCAAGTGCTCTTAGCTAAGGACAGCAATTCTTTTTACCTGAACACAAATTTGAATCATCCTGGCGCGCGTAGTTTTCATCAGTTGGATCTTAAAAAGCTAGAAATCAAACCAATACTTTCAGAACTTGGCGCCTACGAAGTACAGCTTTCGCCAGATGAGAAGCAATTGGCTTACCGTTTCAGTACGAGCACCCAACCGTGGGAAATCTTTACTTGTTCGCTTAAAAATCCGAAAGATCAAGTGCAACTAACGAAGTCAACGACAGAAGTATTCCGAACCTATCCGTGGCAAAAGCCTGAAGTATTGAGCTTTAAGGGTTCAGACGGCGTTGAAGTTTACGCACGTATGTATACACCCAAGTCGCAAAACAAAAATGGCGCAGCGGTCTTGTTTGTGCACGGTGCTGGTTACTTGCAAAATGCGCATCATTACTGGAGTTATTACCAACGTGAGTTCATGTTTCATCAAATGCTCATCGACAAAGGCTATACCGTTCTGGACGTCGATTACCGCGCAAGCGAGGGCTATGGCCGCGACTACCGAACTGCTATTTATCGACACATGGGTGGCCGCGATTTACAAGATTTTGTCGATGCCAAACAATTTTTGGTCTCGCAACATGGCATAGACAGCAACAGAGTAGGGATTTACGGAGGTTCTTATGGTGGTTTTATCACGCTAATGGGACTTTTCACCGAACCTGGCACCTTTGCTTGTGGAGCTGCCCTGCGCTCTGTTACCGATTGGGCTCACTACAACCACGAATACACCACTAATATTTTGAATACACCTAAAGTCGATCCTGAGGCTTACCGTCAAAGTTCTCCCATTTACTTTGCAGAAGGTCTTCAAGACCCGCTATTGATCTTGCATGGCATGATCGACGACAACGTGCAGTTTCAGGACGTCGTGCGCCTCAATCAGCGCCTTATTGAACTCGGTAAAAAAGATTGGTGGATGGCCTTGTATCCGGTCGAACGCCATGGTTTTGAGTACACCTCGTCATGGACAGACGAATACCGACGTATTTTCGAATTATTTGAAACTTATTTAAAGTAATAAAATGGCGCTACGCACTGCATTCCTTTCTGAAAAACAGCATATGTTAGCACACCTAGACGTGCTTCAAGAACTCTATCCGAGCCTTACCGCTGAGCAATATGCGATAGAACTCGATTTGATGTTGCCACACAACTATAGTCAGTTAGCGGTTTACGACAACGAAAAATGCATAGCAATTTGCGGCGTTTGGATTGGCAACAAACTTTGGGTGGGCAAGTATTTAGAACTGGATAATATTGTGGTCTGCGCCAGCCATCGCAGCCAAGGAGTAGGGGATTTGATTTTTCAAATCCTGGAGCAAAAAGCAAAAGAGGAAAACTGCAACATGCTCGCTTTGGATTCTTACACGAGTAATTTTAAGGCACACAAATTCTTTTACAACCAAGGTTATGGCCCCAAGGGGTTTCATTTCATTAAGTTGTTAAACGAAAAAGCCGTGCGTTAATCAATGACCCTTTGCCGCTAAATAACGCTCTGCGTCAAGCGCAGCCATACAACCTGTACCTGCAGCGGTAATGGCTTGGCGATACGTTTTGTCGGCGGCGTCGCCAGCAACAAACACCCCGGCAACATTTGTTTTGCTCGTGCCTGGTTGTGCGTATTTGATGTAACCTGTTTCGTCGAGGTCGATGTAGTCTTGGAAAACAGCGGTGTTGGGTTGGTGACCAATAGCCACAAAGAAACCAGTACAAGCAATTTCGCTTTCTTGGTTGTTGCTGCGGTCAATAGCGCGAACACCAGTAACCAATTGACCATCGCCCAAAACTTCTAAGGTTTCGGTATTGAAGCGGATATCGATATTAGGTGTTTTTTTAACGCGGTCGGCCATGATTTTGGAAGCGCGGAATTCATCGCGGCGCACGAGCATGGTCACTTTTGTACAAAGCTTGGATAGGTAGTGTGCTTCTTCGCAAGCGGAGTCGCCAGCACCAACAATGACTACCTCTTGGTTTCTGTAGAAGAATCCGTCGCAAACGGCACAAGCAGAAACGCCGCCACCTAATTTGAGGTAGTGTTGCTCGCTTTCAAGTCCTAAATATTTGGCAGAAGCACCAGTCGAAATGATAATGGTGTCGGCATGGATTTCGTGGCCATCTTCGGTCCAGCATTTGTGAACACTACCAGAGAAATCGACTTTCGTGATGAAGCCGCTGCGTACGTCTGTCTCAAAACGCTTGGCTTGTGCTTCTAATTGGAGCATCATGTCGGGGCCTGTAATGCCGTCAGGATATCCTGGGAAATTTTCTACCTCGTTGGTAGTGGTAAGTTGCCCACCTGGTTGCATACCCTGATACATAACGGGTTTCATGTCGGCTCTGGCTGCATAAATAGCAGCTGTGTAGCCCGCTGGGCCGGATCCGATAATTAGACAAGAAATGCGTTCAATTTGACTCATGATGATAGTTTTGGGCAAAAATAACGCTTTGTTCTGGCTTGAAATGTAACATGGGGTACAATGTTTTGAACGTTTTCTCCACAAAGTAACTTTTCAACAAGATTTCCGTCAGCAAGAAATAAAATGTATTTTCGTTTTCTCAAACAAAAAACTCATGACAAAAAACTTTATTTTATGTTCCTTCGTGGGCCTTTCTTTGGTTTCGTTTGCTCAAAAAAGCGAGACAGAAGGTCCTGAAAACCTCAATTGGTACCTCAAAGATCCTAAAGCCGATGGCGTTTACGGAACAGGAGCCACCAAAGCTTACGAAATGCTCAATGCAGCTGGTAAAAAATCGACTACGGTCATTGTTGCTGTCATTGACTCTGGTGTCGAAACCGACCACCCCGATTTAAAAAATGTCATTTGGGTCAACGAAGACGAAATTCCGAACAATGGCATCGACGACGATAAAAACGGCTACATCGATGATGTCAATGGTTGGTCATTCCTTGGTGGTCCTACCGAAGACATCGATCAAGAAGCTTTAGAACTTGCGCGCATGTACCGCACAGAGTCCGCTTATTTCAAAGGTAAAAAAGCAGAAGACATTCCTAGTGCAGAACTCGCGCGTTTTGCTACTTATGAGAAAATCAAAATTGCTTTTGAAAAAGACATCGAGGAAAAAGAAAGTTCGCTTAAAAATGTGCGCATGTTGGCCGACTACATGCAACGTGTCGAGCAACAATCAGGTACTGCTTTCTCTAAAGAAACGAACGCTGCATTCGTACCAGCAACAGAAACCGACAAACGCATCCAAAACCGCATGAAATCCATCTTACTGATGATTCCTGCCGAGCAACTCAATACAGAAATTGCAGGCGCGCTTAAGTCTATGCAAGGTTCTTTGGATATGTCCATGCGCGACGCCGATTCTATCCGTACTGCAATTGTTGGCGACAACCCGAACGACCTCACCAGCAAAATTTACGGTTGCAACCGCTACGAAGGCCCAGACGCCATGCACGGCACACACGTTTCCGGTATTATCGCTGCTTCAAGAGGCAACGGAATGGGCATCGATGGCGTTGCCGACAACGTTCGCATTATGGTCTTGCGTGCTGTTCCAGACGGCGACGAGCGCGACAAAGACGTAGCCAATGCCATTATCTATGCTGTAGACAACGGCGCAAAAGTCATCAACATGTCTTTTGGTAAGTATTGGACACCAAACAAATACTACGTAGATGCTGCCATTGAATACGCGCGCAGCAAAGATGTATTACTTGTACATGCCGCAGGCAACGATGCCAAAAACAAAGATGTAGAGGATTCTTACCCAACACGTCGTCTTGATAACAAAACAACTGCGCCAAACTGGATCGAAGTAGGCGCGAGCAGCAGCTCTAAAAGTGGTAAAAAAATCCTCGCTAATTTTTCGAACTACGGCGCAACAACCGTAGATTTCTTTGCACCAGGTGTAGACATCTATTCCACAGTTCCTGACTACAACTACGAAAACGCAAGCGGCACCTCAATGGCTTGCCCCGCAACTGCCGGTGTAGCTGCATTAATCAGAAGCTACTTCCCAGAATTGACCGCTGCGCAAGTTCGTGAAGTATTAATGGCAACTACAGCTCCTTACAAGAAAACTGTGGTGGCACCAAACGGCGAAAAAGCCAAAATGAAAGACCTCTGCATTACGGGTGGTTTTGTAAATGCAGCCAATGCAGTAGCCTATTTGCTCGAGAAAAAATAACTTTTTCTTTTACCGATAGTCGAAAGCCACATGAGTTTCATGTGGCTTTCTTTTTATCTTTGCACAAACCTTTTTAGATGAATTTTAACCCTTGGTTGCTTGCTATTTTTGTAGTCGTTATTTTCACGATGCTACTCATCGATCTCGGCCTCGTCAATAAGAAATCGCATCAAATTTCCAATAAAGAAGCCTTGCGCTGGACGCTCATCTGGATCAGTCTGTCCATGGGTTTCAGTGCGCTCATTTGGTTTCAGATGGGTTTTGCAAAGTTTGCCGAATACCAGTCTGCATATTGGATAGAAGAAGCACTTTCGGTAGACAACATGTTTGTTTTTATTCTTGTATTTAAGTTTTTCAAACTTGAAGGCAAGTTGCAGCACCGCGTTTTGTTTTGGGGGATCATCGGGGCTTTGGTATTCCGAGGGATTTTTATTTTCTCAGGAATCGGCCTCATTAAACTCACGTATTTGCCTGCCTTTGAATTGTTTGGCTATCAGTTTAGCCTGGACCAAGGTGCACACGCCCAACCTGGTTTCTTCTTTAGACCCAACCTTATTCTCACCATATTCGGTGCATTTTTAGTCTATGCGGGTATCAAATCACTCACTGATTCCGAAGACGACGACAACAAAGACTTCAATAAAAGTTTAGGTGCTCGCTTGCTCAGAAAAGTATTTCCTGTAACCAAAAACTACCACGACGATCACTTCTTTATCAAACGTGGCAGTAAACGAATAGCTACTAAATTATTTCTGGTTTTGATGGTCATAGAAACCACCGATCTCATTTTTGCCATAGACTCTATTCCAGCCATTTTTGCTATTGCACCTAATGATCCGCTCATTCTGTACACCTCCAATATCTTTGCTGTACTCGGCTTGCGTTCTATGTACTTCTTGCTAGCAAACTCCATTCATCTGTTTTCCAAACTCAAATATGGCTTGGCTTTCATTTTAAGTTTTATTGGTCTTAAAATGCTGATTGCGCCATTCTATCATGTAGAGGCGAGTACATCCTTACTGATTGTGTTAGGAGCCTTGCTCTTAGCAGTATTGGCTTCGCTCATTTGGAAAGAGGAAACCACACAAGTACAATAAGCCGAAAGCTTTTTTAGATAATAAACGATGCGCCTTCTTCGCTCATGCTGACGCCTGCGCGCAACTTTGCAAATAATTCGCGGCCAAAATGAAACTGGCTATTGTCTTTTTGAATAGCGGCGCGCTGTGCAACATCAGCGCCATTTAATACTTCAATTATGCCATGCTCGCTGTCTAGTCTAATGAGATCACCAGTCTGAATTTTACTAATGAGCCCGCCGTCGTAGGCTTCGGGAGTAAGATGGATGGCAGCAGGAACTTTTCCAGATGCGCCCGACATACGGCCGTCGGTGACCAAACCAACTTTGTATCCTTTTTTCTGAAGGATGGTGAGTGTAGGGGTAAGGCTGTGTAATTCAGGCATGCCGTTGAATTTTGGACCTTGGAAGGGCACAACCGCAATAAAGTCTTTGTCTAGTTCGCCGCGTTTGAATGCAGCAATAAGGTCGGCTTGTTCGTAAAATACAATGGCCGGTGCTTCAACAACGCGGTGTTCCGGAGCCACAGCTGCTGTTTTGATCACAGCTCTGCCTAAATTCCCTTTTAAGAGTTTGATGCCACCGTCTGCAGTGAAAGGTTCGCTAGCAGGTCTGATGATAGAAAGATTCAAGGATTGAGTGGCGCCTTCTTGCCAAACAAGCGTTCCATTTTGGATTTTAGGTTCTTGTGTGTAGGCACGCATTCCCTTGCCAATAATGGTCTGAACGTCTTCGTGTAGCAGGTTGTTGTCGAGGAGCGTTCTGATGACAAAGCCCATTCCGCCTGCAGCATGGAAGTGATTGACGTCAGCCGCGCCATTCGGATACATGCGCGTAATGAGCGGAACAATAGCCGAAAGATCGGACATGTCGTCCCAGTTGATAATGATACCGGCTGCGCGGGCAATGGCAATGAGGTGGATGGTGTGATTGGTTGAGCCACCAGTAGCAAGCAGCCCGATAATGCCGTTAACCACTGTTTTTTCGTCGAACAAATTGGCAAGGCTACCTTCCTTTCCTAAACGCACATTTTGGATCGCAACTTTGACAGCTTCTTTATTGAGAAGGTCGCGAAGTTGGGTATTGGGATTTACAAAGCTTGATCCGGGTAAATGCAAGCCCATGATTTCCATGAGCATTTGGTTGCTATTTGCCGTGCCATAAAAAGTACAGGTTCCGGGAGAATGGTAAGAGTCGGATTCTCCTTTGAGTAATTCTTCGCGGCCAATTTTACCTTCTGCATAAGCCTGTCGAATCTGAGATTTTTCTTCATTGCTGATACCGCTTGGCATAGGGCCGCCCGGCATAAAGACTGCAGGTAAATGGCCAAAACGCAAAGCGCTCATGAGTAAGCCCGGTACAATTTTGTCACAGATTCCAAGGTAAAGGGCAGCGTCGAACATATTGTGTGTAAGTCCAATTGCCGAAGATAATGCAATGACATCGCGGCTGTAAAGTGAAAGCTCCATGCCAGGTTGCCCTTGTGTAACGCCGTCGCACATGGCTGGAACGCCTCCTGCAACCTGTGCTACCGCGCCAAATTCGTTGGCGTATTGCTTGATCGCTTTTGGGTAATCTTCATAAACTTGATGCGCCGAAAGCATGTCGTTGTAGGCTGTAATGATCCCTAAATTCGGAACGATATCTGCTGCAAGTGCGTCTTTGTCGTGTTGGTTGCACGCTGCAAACCCGTGCGCCAAATTGCCACAATTGAGGGTACTTCTGTGTACACCGCCTAAATAAGCAGCGTCAATTTGTGCTAAATAGGCTTGGCGTGTTTCTTTACTTCTTTCGCGAATACGCTCGGTAAGCTGAGCAATAATTGGATGAATCATGATGCAGAGGTATAAAAAGTGTGTGTCAAAGCTTCTTTAAAGGCGGCAATAGGGAGTTGTTGTTGTTCGCTGTCTTCAAAAATTGCTTTTTTCTGAGCGCCAGTAATCATTAGATACAAATGTGTTGCCCGACGCAAAATCGGACCATTGAAGGTAATGCGCAAGTTGGGTTCGGAAGGTGCATTTGTATTGGAAAGCAAGTTGCTTTCATTGCTATTAGCGTTTTGAGACGCGGTATCATTTGGAAAAATAGAGGCGGTGTGTCCGTCGGGCCCCATGCCGAGCAAACAGACGTCGGGGTCCGTAAAAATACGGTAGGTCTCTTCAATTTCTTTTAAATTTTGGTCGTAATCTTTAGAATTCAAGACCATAGGGTGAATTGCAACATTTTTGGCGGCATTTTGCCCAAGGGTTTCCTGTAGCAATTTGAAGTTCGAAAATGGGCTGTCTGCGGGTACAAAACGCTCGTCAACGAGGCCCACATTTACTTTCGTCCAGTCGAGGTTTTCTTCAGACAACAAGCGATAAACACCACTTGGCGTTGAGCCACCTGAAAGTAAAAGTGTAGCCAATCCTTTGCGTTCAATAGCCCCTTTTAAATCTTGAGCTATTTGTTGACACAAAGCGACTTCTAGCTCACTTTTTGAAGCAAATTCGATCATTCTCTCCAGGTTTTGGTGATCCATGATTCGTTTTCGTCTAGGATGTCGTCGCCAGGTCCCCAAGTGCCGGCTTCGTAAAGCACATTTGGCATTCCGGAGCTTTTCCAGCTACTTGTTACGGATTCTATCCAGGTCCAGGCAGCTTGTAGTTCGTCCTGACGCATGAAAAGCGTTTGGTTGCCGCGGATGACATCGACAATGAGGCGTTCGTAGGCTTCCGGGAAGCGCTCTTTAAAGGAATCGTTGTAGTCGAGCTTCAGTGCAATTGGCTTATAGCGGTAACCACCTGGGCCAGGGATTTTGGTCATTTGGATCAGTTCGATGCGTTCTTCTGGTTGCAGGCGAATGATGAGTTTGTTGTTGTTGAGTTTCTCTTTTGAAGGGAAGATATTGTGCTTCACTTCTCTAAAGTTGATGACAATTTCGGAGTAGCGTTTGATCATGCGTTTTCCTGTACGCAGCATAAATGGAACGCCTTTCCAGCGCCAGTTGTCTACGTAGGTTTTGATCGCCACAAAAGTCTCTGTTTTGGATTCGTATTTTTCGATGTCCTCAAGGTAGCTATTCACTTGTACACCATTTGAAATCCCTCTGGTGTATTGGCCTTTTACGGTGTCGTGCTCAACGGTTTTTTTGTTGAGTGGGCGCAAGGCTTTGAGAACTTTGAGTTTTTCATTGCGCACTTCGTCGGCATCTAAAGCTACAGGAGGCTCCATGGCCACCAAACACAAGAGCTGCAAGAGGTGGTTTTGAACCATGTCGAGTAGGGCTCCGGACTGATCGTAATAAGAAGCGCGCTTTTCAACCCCTAAACTTTCGGCAACTGTAATTTGAACGCTTTCAATGTTTTCTGCATTCCAGGCACGCTCAAAGAGGTTGTTAGCGAAGCGCAAGACCATCAAGTTTTGAACAGTTTCTTTGCCTAAGTAGTGGTCAATGCGGTAAATTTGGTGTTCTTCAAAAGCTTGGGTGATCTCGGCATTGATAGCGTTCGATGAAGTCAGTGAGTGTCCTAGTGGTTTTTCGAGTACAACTTTACTACTTTTGTTTACCAAACCACACGCTTTAAGTGTTTGGGTAATTGGGCCAAAAGCGGAAGATGGAGTAGAGTAATAGTAAATGTTTTGTCTTTCAGGATGTTGCTCAAGGTAGTGTCTTAATTCAGCATAAGCCTCTGGGCTAGAATCTTCGGCTTTGATGATGACGAGTTTATTTAAGAACTTCTCGATTTCTTCTCGGCTATACTTGTGGTGATCGCTTACTTCAAGAAAGGGAATGAGGCGTTCGTGAAAAGCTTTTGTGTCGGGTTCTTTGCGGGTGATCGCAATAACGTTATAGGGTATGTTCAATTGCCCATCTAGATCTCGGTGAAAAATAGCAGGCAATATTTTGCGAATAGAGAGGTCACCGTCGCCACCAAACACGACAATATTAAATGGCTGGAAACGTTCTTGGTGGGTGTTGTTTTTTGTTTGGGCTTTCATGCCAATTTAGTTTAGTATGTGTCAAATTTACACTAAGTATCAGTAAAAAGCAATTAAAATAATTAAATTTAGCAACCTATCTTTGTTTATAACGTTTTGATGCCGATGAGAGTTTATTTGTTTTCCATTTTTCTTGTTTTATCCTTCTTTTTGAATGAATTACATGCACAAACCTATGTTTTTGGACAACTTACAGGGTCTCCAAACATGATCACTACAGGATGGAATCTCAATGGGAATGCCACAATTGGCGATACACCAGGAGATGTAGATAATTTCCTTAATGAACTGATACTCACCAACGCATTTAATACCCAATCTGGAGGTATTTTTTATAATACCCCGCTCAATTTAAATATTTGCCAAAAATGGACCGTTGAATTTGATTACCGCATTTGGGGTGGGAATGCCGCGGACGGTTTAGCATTTTGTTTTTTAAGTGTTCCACCATCTGGTTTTGTAAATGGTGGCGGGATTGGTATTCCAGGAACTGCAAACGGCCTCAAAGTGGTCATTGATACCTACGACAATTGCGGTCAAGGTGGTACCAATCCAGAAATTCAAATTTTCAATGGAATAGGGTACAACGAATGTTTGCCTGCCACGCCTAAAATTCAGAATTCCTTTGGCTCACTGAATTATTTGCGCAATGCAAATTATCAGGCTGTTAAAATCACCTACAATAATGGCGTAATTACTGTTTTTGTCAACAATGTACAACTCCTTACTACCAATTTTGTAATCAACTACACAGGTTATATGGGATTTACAGCCAGTACGGGTGGGCAATATGACCAACATTCTATCCGAAATGTCATCATATACACCGATCAGGCGCAGTCCAATGCCGGAATAGACGTTACAACTTGTTCAAATGAGGCCGTCACAATTGGCACCACTCCAAATGCTCTAAACAATTACTCATGGACGCCAGCTACAGGACTTTCCTCTACTTCGGTGGCCAATCCGAGCGTCACCATCCCTAACACAACAGGCGCACCCATTACCCAAACTTATACCGTTACCACATCGCTAGCAAGTTCACCTGGTTTGTGTCCAACTACCGATCAAATTGTGGTGACCATACAGCCAGAATACAACGTTTCCAACACGATCAATTCTTGTTCAGGACAATATGTTTTCAACGGTCAAATACTAACGCAATCAGGTATATACAACGATACCTTGAATACAATACATGGTTGCGATTCTATCGTATCACTAAACCTGACAATTGGCGCAACTCCAAGTGTCAATGCCGGACAAAATATTACCCTTTGCTCTTCTGAAAGTGGGATAATTGGGGTGGTTTCTCAACCTGGCTTGAATTATAGCTGGTCTCCGTCTAACGGTTTAAGTGCCACAAATATTTCCAATCCAACAGTGCAACTTTCCAATTTGAATACGGGTTGGCCAATAGTTCAGACCTACACGCTTACTGTTACCGACAATACCAGTCCTATGGGGTGTTCAGCCTCGGATCAAGTAGACGTTACCATTTTACCTACTTACCAAACTACAATTCAAGATACGCTTTGCAATGGTGGGCCATTTGTTTGGAATGGCAACAGTTATACCCAGACCGGAATTTATATCGATTCTTCACAGACAGCCGCTGGCTGCGATTCCATTACAACAATCCAAATAGCGATATCGCAAACACCTGTTTTTAGTGTCAACGACACCCTGATATGTTTTGGTGAGCAAGTTGCGCTGGTGCCGCTAAGTAATTTCAGCAATGTGACCTATGGTTGGTTGCAACAGAACACCACCTTACCTGTAATTAGCCCGACTTTAACCGTGAGCCCCATCCAAACAACTTCATACCAAGTTACAGCTGTCGATCCTTTTCTTTGTACTTATTCAGACAACTTTACCATTACGGTTGCGCCTTTACCGCTCATGAATCTAAGTGCTAATCAAACAACTTTATGTGCTTACGACACCTTAGCGCTAACGGCAAGTGGTGCGCCTACCATAAATTGGAGCGGCCCTGTGACTTTCAATAATGCATTTGCCAATCAGCTCTTGACGAGCCCACAAACCGGTTCTTATCAAGTGGTAGGTACCACCCAAGATGGTTGCCAAGATAGCACAGCGGTGGTCATTACCGTCAATCCGGCACCCCAATTACAAATCACGCCAGACCAAGGTATTTGCCCAGGTTTTGCTGCCACTATTGCCGTATCTGGGGCAACGAATTATTTATGGAACAATCCTGCTCTAAGTGGGACAGGCGGATCCGTAACGCCCAATCAAACCACTTCGTATAGTGTTGTTGGTTCCAATGTGTTCAACTGCCTAGACACCGCAAGTTCTACAGTAACAGTTTACCCGCAACCAAGTGCTAATTTTGAGGCTAGTCCGCTTATTTTGACCAATGACAATCCCACAGTTTCGTTTACATCCTTTGCGCAGAATGCCGCTTCAAGTATCTGGGATTTTGGCGACGGCACCACTTCTGAAAACGGCCAAAATGAATTCTCTTACACCTATCCTTTTGTTGAAGACCAAACCTATACAGTAACCTTAAATGTGGAAAGTGCAGAAGGTTGTACAGATCAGAGCCAAGTTCAAATTCAGATCAAAGGCGGCATTATTTATTACATTCCAAATACTTTTACCCCAGATGGCGATGCACTCAATAATTTGTTTACACCCGTCTTTACATCTGGTTTTGATCCAAATAGTTTTCATATGACGATTTTCAACCGTTGGGGCGAGCCCGTTTTTGAATCCTACGACCCGAAAGGGGGTTGGGACGGCAAAATTGATATATACGATGCCCCAGAAGGAACATACACGTATTCCATTGACTTCAAGTCGCTCAATACGGATCAAATCATGCAGGTAACTGGACACGTCTTACTCATGCGCTAGGCTTATGGTAAAAAGATTAATAAGTAGTTTTATTTTCATTTTTGTACTCTCATCTCTTCTTCATGGGCAGTCAATTGGCGGCATTGTCAATACTTATACAGCGGTCACAAATATGAGTCCAAATAGCGTTACAGTGAGTAGCGTCGTGGGTTTTTCGGTCGGAGACCGCGTACTTTTGATCCAAATGAAAGGAGCTACTATTAATCAGAGCAATACCGCGAGTTTTGGGCAAGTTGTGGCTTTGGGTTCGGCAGGCAACTTCGAATTCACCAATATTGCTGCTATTTCAGGCAATACCATCACTTTTGTATCCAATCTTTGTAAGCCGTTTGCTGTTTCAGGAAAAGTCCAGCTCATTCGCGTACCTGTTTATAATCAGGCTACCATTAATGCGGTGGTTACTTCAAGTCCTTGGAACGGCACAACCGGAGGAGTAGTCGCCATTGAAGCGACCACTAGCCTGACTTTTAATAATATCATTGATGTCAGCGGTAAAGGTTTTGTGGGCGGTGCCGTGACTACAGGATGGTTCATGTGCAACGACCCTAATTTTGCAAGCCCAGGAACAAACGCAGGTAAAAAGGGTGAAGGTATTGCACTTGCCCCTTTAAATCTAGACGGCAATAGAGCGCCCCTTGCCAACGGTGGCGGTGGTTCAAATTCCGGAAATCCAGGTGCCGGCGGCGGTTCGAATGGAGGAGCTGGCGGCCGTGGAGGCAACCAATTTTCTGGATCTTGCCCCGTGAACACCGCATTTGGCATGGGTGGCAATTTACTTGATTACAGTACATTTCGAGCCTATCTTGGCGGCGGCGGCGGCGGTGGCTACAAAGACAATGGCATGAATGCTACAGCTGGCTCTAACGGAGGAGGAATTGTTTTTATCATTACTCCTACCGTCATTGGAAACAATCAACAGATTGTTGCAAGTGGAGCTAATGTCATTGGTAATACGGATTCCGAAGGCGCAGGCGGAGGTGGGGCAGGTGGTTGCGTCTATCTACTGACACAAAATATCAGCTCTAATCTCAATGTCAATGTCAAAGGTGGCAATGGTGGCAATATTTTTAGCACGTTGTGGGCTTCAGCCTGTCATGGCCCTGGCGGAGGCGGTGGTGGCGGTGCCATTGTTTTTCAACAAGCAACGACCCCTACAAATGTAACGTCACTTCTTACAGGAGGCAATGCAGGCTCGGTTTTACATACCGGACCAGCTTGTGCAGGTTCTAATTTTGGTGCAACGGCTGGTGCAGCAGGCATTTTAGTCTACAATTATACGCCGCCTTCTCCGGGCACACCTCCAAATTTAGGACCTGATACCCTTATTTGTGCTGGTACAGCGCTTACTTTACAACCCGATTCTACTTACAATTCTTACACTTGGAATACAGGTGCTACCACCGCAAGTATCACGATTAATACACCAGGCACCTATTGGCTAGATGTGCCCAGCGGTTGCGGTTTGGCTAGAGATTCAATTGTAGTGACCACACAGCAGCCTACCTTAAATCTAGGCCCTGACGTTGCTCATTGTTTGGGCGATTCTTCTCTTTTGCAACCTACGGGCTCTGCAGGTAGCTATTTGTGGTCAACGGGCGCAACAGCTCCAACTATTTATGCACAAAATGCAGGCACATACGTGCTCAATGTCATCGATAATTTAGGTTGCACAGCCCAAGATCAAATTGTTGTAAGCATCTTTCAGCCTGATACAACTTCGAGTAACCTTAGTTTGTGTATAGGTTCGAGTTATTCTTTTTACGGTCAGAATATCACCTCCGCCGGAACCTATCAAACCACCTTAAGTAATCTCTTGGGTTGTGATTCTTTGGTGTATTTAAATGTCACAATGGAGGCTGATACAAGTTATGTTTCCATGACTATTTGTTCGGATTCCATACTTGCATTTAATGGCTTAAACCTCAGTAGCCCTGGTGTATACACCGTTCACTTGAACAATCAGAACGGCTGTGACTCTATGGTTGTTTTGACGCTTTCAGAATGGGTCTTGCCAGTTGTAACTGTTGCAGATACTTTTGTTTGTGCAGGTACTTGTGTCGATGTCATCCCAACTGGAGCAGTGAATTACATTTGGAATGTGCCTCAAAACACAAACGGCAGTATTAGTGTATGTCCGACGCAAACAACTTCTTATTTGGTTACAGGAACTGATGTCAATGGTTGTGAGTCGCTGCCTGTGCAAGCAACTGTTCAAATCGATCCAATTCCAGTCCCCAACTTTTACATCAATCCAGATCAGGTAGAAATCGATGATCCAACAGTTACTATTTACAATGTAACGGCGGGCAATTTGAATCATCTATGGAATGTGAACGGCAGTATTTTTGAAAATTCAAACAGTAGTTTTAGCTATCAGCTTCCTTTTCAAGAAGGAAGCTACACCATTCAATTGATGAGTTCTACTGATTTAGGCTGCTCAGATTCTCTTACATTGACGGTAACTGTCATGAACAACATCGCTGTATATATTCCAAATTCATTTACGCCTGACGCCAATGAATTCAATACCGTTTTCTTTCCAGTTTTCTCCACTGGCTTTATACCTAAGGGTTATAGTCTTACCATTTTTAACCGCTGGGGCGAAGAAATTTTCTTCAGCAAGGACCACACTGCATCTTGGGATGGCGCCATGGCCGATGGCACAGAATGTCCGGATGGCGTCTATAATTACCTTCTGGAATACCAAGAAATCAATAAAGGTGAGGTCCAGCGCATCTTAGGCTTTGTTCACTTATTGAGATAAAAAAAAGCCCCACGCGATGTAGGGCTTTTCAAATGGGTGTCGATCAAAAAAAATGATCAATATTCATCTTCGTTGAAGAGAAAATCTTCTCTTGAAGGGTAGTCAGGCCAAATTTCTTCGATGCTTTCGTACATATCGCCTTCGTCTTCGAGGTCTTGTAGGTTTTCTACAACTTCGAGCGGAGCGCCTGTTCGGATCGCAAAATCGATGAGTTCTTCTTTAGTGGCAGGCCACGGTGCATCTTCAAGGTAGGAGGCAAGTTCCAGTGTCCAGTACATATGTAAATAATTTAGGTTTAATTTTTGGCAAAAGTAAATTTTATTTCCAAAATTCCAAGTGCCAATCAAAAAAACTAGTAAAAATTTAATGTCGAGGCGTCCAGGTGTGTTCCGCAGTACCGTTGTCTAGGCTGATTTTTCTAGCCAATACAAATAAGTAATCGCTGAGTCGATTGAGGTAGGTGAGTACCAACGCTTCAACGCCCTCGAGCTCGTCTAAACTTACGGCCATGCGTTCCGCTCTTCTGCAAATGCAACGTGCAACATGAGTGTGGGCGCTAATTGGGTGTCCGCCAGGTAAGATAAAAGCCGTCAAAGCTGGCAATGCTTCGTCCATGACGTCCATCCAGTGCTCGAGTTTTTCGACGTCGCTTTCGGTGAGGTCTGGCAATTGCATTTTAGATTTCTCGGGGTCTGCGGCTAAATGAGAACCAATGGTGAAAAGTCGGTCTTGAATTTCTTGCAATTGCGCTACATAGCGCAGGTCAATAGCTAAGGTGCTGATCAGGCCAATGTAAGAGTTGAGTTCGTCTACGGTGCCGTAAGCTTCGATGCGGACATCACCCTTAGAAACGCGCGTGCCGCCGATCAGGCCAGTGCTGCCTTGGTCGCCTTTTTTGGTGTAAATTTTCATAGCAATAAGATTAGTGGAGTGGCGCAAGTAAAGCGTTCAACTCGGTTTCGGTATAGCGTGTCTGTAGCAATTGATACATGACGTTTTCAACAATGCTATCTGGGCAAGAAGCACCTGAGGTGAGCACAATGCGAACTTGTTCTTTAGAAGGAATAAAGTCTGTGGTGTGCTGCATTTCTTTGCGGTGGTAATCGAAATGTTGAACGGAAGCCCCATTGATTTCAGTAGCATCTTTGATATAGTAGGTAGGGAATTTGCGTTCGAGCAATTCCACTAAATGACTGGTGTTGGAGCTATTGTAACCGCCCACCACAACTGCGAGGTCGGCCTCTTGCTCGAGTAAACCTAAAGTGGCTGATTGGTTGTCGTTGGTGGCATAACAAAGGGTGTCGCGGGTGTCGGCCATGTAGTTTTTGATATTGTCTTCACCATATAAATCCATGTAACAAGATCTGAGGTAATCTGTGATTTCTTGTGTTTCGGAAGCGAGCATGGTGGTTTGGTTCACGACGCCAATTTTGTTCAGGTGTTGTTTGGGGTCAAAACCCGCGCTCATTTTGCCTTTGAAATAGTCAAAAAAAGCTGTGTCATTATGCAAACCTCTAATGACTTCCGCTAAAAAATGGGCTTCTTTGAGGTCTTTGACAATCAAAGCAGGTCCGTTGGCAACGGCATGTGAAAAGGTAGCCCGTGTTTCTTCGTGGTCGTGTTTGCCATGAATGACAATGGTATGGGCAGTTTCACCGAGTTTTTCGGAACGGTTCCAGACCTTTTCTACAAAAGGGCAGGTGGTGTTGTAGGTTTGGATATCCAATCCTAGATCCTTTAGTTGCTGCTCAATTTCTAAAGTGGTGCCAAAAGCGGGGATCAGTACGACATCGGCTGGAGTGAGTTCAGAAAAAGCAATCAGTTGCGCACCGTTGGTGTCTTGTAAAAACTGTATACCATTGCTCGTGAGGTCTTCATTGACCGCCGGGTTGTGGATCATTTGGCTCAGTAAAAAGATGCGCTTACCTGGGTTTTCTGAAAGCGCTTTGTAGCTGCGTTCAATAGCGTTTTCTACGCCATAACAAAAGCCAAAGTGGCGTGCAATGAGGAAAGTGAAGTCTCCAATTTGAAGTTCAGACGGCGTAAAATCTTTTTTGCGTGGGTCTGCTACTTTGCGCTGCGCTTTGATTTTGCTGAGCAAAGGCGAGCGGTAGAATGTAGGTACTTCAAATTGTTTCATACAGCTTTAACACTTAATATTAGCCTTTGGTTCGGTAGTTTAGCTGTGTAGCTTTCCAGGATATTGCTCGAGTGCCACGCGCAAACATTCTACCGCAGCTTTTAGGTGCGCTTGATCAAGAACATATGCAATGCGCGCCTCTTGCATGCCAGCGCCCGGCGTTGCGTAAAAACCGTTGGCTGGCGCCATCATGACGGTTTGCCCTTCAAAGTCAAATTCTTCGAGCAACCATTGGCAAAAATGTTCGGCGTTTGCTACAGGGAATTTTGCCACACAATAAAAAGCACCACTTGGCTTCGGGCAGAATACACCAGGAATACTGTTGAGGCCGTCTACCATAATATTGCGACGGGCTACGTATTCGGCCACGACTTCGTCAAAATAGCTTTGTGGCGTGTCTAAGGCGGCTTCTGCTGCAATTTGATCTACTGTTGGAGGAGATAGGCGCGCTTGTCCAAATTTAAGCGCTGCCTGCATGAATTCTTTGTTTTTAGAAATGAGGGCACCAATTCGGGCACCACACATAGAATACCTTTTTGAAACAGAGTCGATCATAACCACATTTTGTTCGATGCCTTCCAAATTCATGGTAGAAAATGGTTTGGCGCCGTCGTAGCAAAATTCGCGGTAAACTTCGTCTGCAAATAAGAAGAGGTCGTGTTTTTGAACAATATCGCGGAGTTGTTCGAGTTCTTCTTTAGCATATAGATAGCCAGTAGGGTTGCCCGGGTTGCAAATGATGATTGCTTTGGTTTTAGCCGTGATTTTTGCTTCAATTTGCGCCACAGGTGGCAATGCAAAACCGTTTTCGATATGCGAAGTAACAGGAACAACTTTTAGCCCAGCCATGACCGCAAAACCGTTGTAATTGGCATAGAATGGTTCTGGGATAATGATTTCATCGCCCGGATTACAAGCGGTCATGAGGCCGAAAATAAGCGCTTCTGAACCACCTGTTGTAATAATGATGTCTTCGGTTTGCACCGGAATGCCTTGTTTTTGGTAGCTCACTGCCAATTTCTGACGATACGATTCAAAACCTGCAGAATGGCTGTATTCCAAAACTTTATGATCTAAGTTGTGAATAGCGTTGAGTGCAGCAGCTGGTGTTTCGATGTCTGGTTGCCCGATATTTAAATGGTATACTGTTTTTCCCGCTTTTTTAGCGGCTTCCGCGTAAGGAACCAATTTGCGAATTGGCGAAGCGGGCATTTCGATGGCTTTTAAAGCTAATGAAGGCATGTGTTCAATTTTAGTCCTCAAAATTAATCAATCTTTTTTTGCAGATTTTTTTTATTTGGTGACAAATAATATTTATATTCGCTGTAGTAATCCAAAAAATCGCCTATAGATCAAATTTACCTTTAACCGCCGAAACCAATTTCAGCACAAAAGTGTAAACTATGATCTTAGCTCAATTAAGCGATTCCCAGCTCATCAAATCTTATGTTGCCGGTAACGAAGACGCCTTTGGCCATCTCTTACATCGCCATCAAGAAGCCATTTTTAAGTTTATCTACAACAAGGTCAAAGAATCCGAACTGACCAACGACCTCTTTCAAGAGACCTTCGTTAAAGTGATTCAAAAGCTCAAATTAGGCGCCTATAATGAAGAAGGCAAGTTTTTACCCTGGGTTTTGCGCATTGCCCACAATTTGGTCATCGACCATTTCAGAAAGCAAACCAAGCACCGCATGATCTCCGAACGCCATTCTTGGTCCGAAGACTACAACATCTTTCACAAGATTTCCAGCGATGACCCTAATTTCGTGCAAGCCACTACCGCTGAAGAAATTGCAGAACAACTCCATCAGTTAATGGCGCATTTGCCAGAAAGCCAACGCGAAATGATCTACATGCGCTTGTTTGAAGAGCGTTCATTTAAAGAAATTTCAGAGTCTGAAGGGGTGAGTATCAACACAGCGCTCGGAAGAATGCGTTATGCACTGCTCAATTTGCGTAAAATGATCGATGATCATGCGCTTACCATGGAGCTTTCTTAGTCCAATTCAAATTTGCTGTGTATCTTTGCCATACACGTTTGAATTATGTTTGAGAATCTTACCGATAAGTTTGAAAGAGCCTTTAAAGTCCTCAAAGGGCAAGGCCAAATCACCGAAATTAATGTAGCTGAAACGCTCAAAGAAGTGCGTCGCGCGCTCCTAGACGCCGACGTCAGTTTCAATACAGCCAAACAATTTACCAATACGGTCAAAGAAAAGGCGCTAGGTAAAGACGTTTTGAACGCCGTCTCTCCAGGGCAGCTCATGATCAAAATTTGCCATGAAGAACTCATTGAGCTCATGGGTGGCAACGAGGTGGATATCAACCTAAAAGGCGCTCCGGCAATTATTTTAATGTCCGGTTTGCAAGGGTCTGGTAAAACCACTTTTACAGGTAAACTAGGTGCTTATCTCAAAAACAAAAAAGGCAAAAAAGTGCTTTTGGTGGCCTGCGATGTCTATCGCCCAGCTGCCATCGACCAACTCCATGTACTCGGAGAGCAACTTTCTATTGACGTTTATTCCAACAAAGAAGAAAAGAATCCAATTGCCATTGCACAAGCTGCCATCGCGCACGCTAAAAGCAATGCTTTCAATGTCGTTTTGGTCGATACCGCCGGTCGTTTGGCAGTAGATACCCAAATGATGGACGAAATTGCAGCGCTCAAGCAAGCCTTGCAACCTGCTGAAACCCTTTTTGTGGTCGACTCCATGACAGGGCAAGATGCCGTCAATACTGCAAAAGCCTTCAACGAACGCATCAATTTTGATGGGGTAGTGCTCACCAAACTCGACGGCGATACCCGCGGTGGAGCAGCACTTTCTATCAAAGCGGTGGTCAACAAGCCCATTAAATTCGTCGGAACCGGCGAAAAAATGGATGCGTTAGACGTCTTCTATCCTAAAAGAATGGCAGACCGCATCCTCGGGATGGGCGATGTCGTCTCGTTGGTAGAGCGCGCGCAAGAACAATTTAACGAAGAAGAAGCGCGCCGTTTGCAAAAGAAAATCATGAAAGATCAATTCGATCTCAATGACTTCTTAGCGCAGCTCCAACAAATCAAAAAAATGGGGAACGTCAAAGACCTCATGGGCATGATCCCCGGAATGGGCAAAGCCATGAAAGACGTCGACATCCCAGACGACGCTTTCAAAGGTATTGAAGCCATTATTCTTTCCATGACGCCAAAAGAGCGCGCCAATCCGGCTTTGCTCAATCCTTCTCGAAAGAACCGCATTGCCCAAGGTAGCGGCACCAACATTCAAGAAATCAACAAACTTCTCAAGCAGTTCGAAGACATGCGCAAAATGATGAAGCTCATGAGTAACCCACGCAACATGATGGGCATGATGAGCAAACTCAAAGGCATGGGCGGAATGCCAGGTATGTAATAATGGAGCAACACCATCCATCAGATTGGTATGAACCCAAGCCCGTACTCGAGAAAGTAAAAGTACGCAGCAATTGGGGCATGACCCTCTTTTCAGTGTTGTTGTTCGCCCTGAGCTTCCTTTATATTTTTTCCGACGAGCTCGATTTTGTGTTTTATTTAGTGCTCGTACTTTTCTTGCATGAGTTTGGTCATTACCTCATGATGAAACAATTCAAATACGAAGACCTCCGCATGCTTTTTATTCCACTCATGGGGGCGTTTGTACAGGGGAGTAAAAAACAATATTCGCAAAAAGAAAGCTTTTTAGTGATTGCAGCGGGTCCGTTTCCAGGAGTGGTTTTTGGGCTTACCTTGCTTTTTTTAGCCCAACACTACCAACAAACTTGGTTGCTAGAGCTCAGTTTTTTATTCTTGTTTTTGAATGTCATCAACCTACTGCCAATAGACCCCCTAGATGGCGGCCAATTATTCAAGTTGTTTGTACGCGCAAAACGAGATCTTTTTTTGCTCATTTTTGCCCTCTTGTCGTCTTTACTCATGATCAGTGTGGGTTATTTCATTGATAGCTGGATTCTACTTGCTTTTGGTTTTTTGATGTCGTTTAAAGTGAGGAGTTTTCAGCGCAATTACCAACTCCGTCAGGTATTGGACAGCCAAGGCCTTGACTACGAACTCAACTACGAGGACCTCACCGACCAAGACTACCATCAGCTCAAAACGGTTTTGCTAGAAGAAAATCCGAAACTACGTACCATGCAAGAACTCCACGGAGAGGCGGCGCAAGAAGTCATAGCTAGCCATGTCAATGCAGTTTTATCGGTCCCAATTCGCCGAGATGCCAGCCTTGCTTTTCGCATTGTTCTAGTGACTCTTTGGTTACTTTTGATCAGTATACCCGTCATTTTAATGGTTGGCACATTTTTCGATTTTACCTGGTATTTTGAAACGCTTTAAACACCTTTTTCTTTCTATTTGTTTGCTCACCTTGTGTGGCAATAGTTTTGCGCAATGCGAACAAGTGTTGGTGAGCGGCAAAATTGTCGATACCCTGCGCTTGCAAAACTTCTACAATTTAATGGTCGTGAACAAAACAACCGGAAGAGGCGTATTCGGACAGCCGAACGGACATTTTTCAGTTTATGCCAATAGCGGAGATCTCATTGCGCTCTCTACAAAAGGATATCCGGTTTACCAATTTGTAGTCAAACCCGACGACAACTGCCAAGCCAAAATTTTAGCTTACGTGGAGCGCTTGCCTCAAGAAGTACCTGACGTCATTGTAAGGCCACTCAAAACACTAGAGCAAATTAAAGAAGAGCGCGAAAACCTTGCGCTGCGCGAAACCCGCTTGGTAACGGGAGTCAATGTATTGGAAAGCCCAATTACAGCGCTCTACCAAGCCTTTTCTAAAAAGGAACAAAACAAACGCTGGATTGCAGAGCAACAATTTAAAGACGATCAGCGCCGTATTGTTCAGGAATTACTGAGGCTATACGTAGCCTTTGACATCATTGAGCTGACCGAAGCAGAATTCGATGAGTTCATTACCTTTTTGAACATCGACGAGCAGTTCATCAAGACGGCAAGCGAAATGGAACTTATCCTTTTTATCAAGGACAAATACGATCATTTTAGAAGGCTTTGATTTCTTCAATGATGCGAAGAGCAAGGTCGGTTGCTTTTTCTTCTGAAGCAGATTCTGCGTAAATGCGAATAATAGGTTCCGTGTTGCTTTTGCGCAAATGCACCCATTCTTTTTCGATATAGATTTTGACGCCATCGGTGGTATCTACCTCGTTTGCTGCGTACTTCTTTGCCATCTGTACCAAGATATCATCTACGTTGGTAGTAGGCGCGAGGTCTATTTTATTTTTAGAAATCACGTAGTTCGGGTAACTCGCTCTGAGGGTGGTCATGCTGGTGTTTTTATGTGCTAAATGACTCAAAAACAAAGCAATGCCCACTAGCGAATCGCGGCCGTAATGAAGCTCTGGGTAAATGATGCCGCCGTTTCCTTCGCCGCCAATAACGGCGCCAATTTCTTTCATTTTGACAACCACATTGACTTCGCCAACAGCTGCCGCTTCATAACGCAAGCTGCGCGCTTCTGTGATGTCGCGAAGGGCACGTGTGGAGGATAAATTCGAAACAGTAGGGCCAGGTGTGTGGGTAAGTACGTAGTCAGCAACGGCTACCAGCGTGTATTCTTCGCCGAACATGCTGCCGTCTTCACAGACCAACGCCAAACGATCAACGTCAGGGTCAACAGTAATGCCTAAATGTGCGCCTTTTGCCTTTACTACACTAGAAAGTTCAGTGAGGTGCTCAGGCAACGGCTCCGGATTGTGCGGAAAATGCCCGGTTGGCTCGCAGTAGAGTTCAGTGATTTCTTGAACGCCGAGCGCACGAAGAAGTGCCGGCACGAAAGTACCCCCAGTAGAGTTTACAGCATCGACCACAATTTTGAAGTTGGCCGCTGCAATAGCTGCTTTATCTACTAAAGGAAGATCGAGAATGGCTTGAATGTGTTTTTGCAGATAGGTATCGTTGGGTGTAATGGTACCGAGGTCGTCAACTTCAGCAAAATTGAAGGCTTCGTCTGCAGCAATTTGCATCAGTGCTTCGCCTTCTGCACCTGAAATGAATTCGCCTTTGGCGTTGAGGAGCTTCAGCGCATTCCATTGCTTAGGGTTGTGGCTAGCTGTTAAAATGATGCCGCCTTGCGCTGCTTCCATTGGAACGGCAATTTCTACCGTTGGGGTTGTAGAGAGGCCGAGGTCGATGATGTCGATGCCGAGCCCAACAAGCGTTTGCTGCACCAAACTTGCGATCATAGGGCCCGAAATACGGGCGTCTCGTCCGATTACGACCTTTAGGCGTTGTCCTGGGTATTGTTGCTGCAGCCAAGTGCCATAAGCAGCTGCAAATTTGACGGCGTCGATAGGCGTGAGGCCGTTGTCGACAGCACCGCCGATGGTGCCGCGAATGCCAGAGATGGATTTGATGAGTGTCATGAAAGTTTGTTTTGGAGCATTTGGAGCACCGCAACCATGGCTTCAGTGCCTTTGTTGCCGTGTTGGCCACCCGCGCGGTCTAGGGATTGTTGTTCGGTGTTGTCGGTGAGCAGACAAAAGCCAACAGGCTTGTCGTATTTAAGCATGACGTCCATGAGGCCATGGGTGGTGCCGCTGCATACAAAATCGAAGTGGCGTGTTTCACCTTGAATTACGACACCAATGGCCAAAACGCCATCGACGTTGTTTTGCTGACAAAATTGTTGTGCACCCAATGGAAGTTCGAATGCACCAGGTACGTTGAGCACCTGACGCAATTCTGGTCGGTGGCCGATTGCGTCTAGCGCAGCCAGTGCACCTTCTAATAAGCGTTGGGTGATGTGCCCGTTCCATGCAGAAACAACAATGCCGATTCGAAAATCGGCACAGTTGGTTAAGGTTGATGGATCAAAGGCAGAGAGGTCTTTACCTGCTGTAGCCATGATGAATATTATTTAGTAGCGCATCGAGCGATGTAGCGATCGATGGTTTTGGTACTTGCGTAGTTAGGGTAGTCGTCTTTGATGCGTTGGTAATGAACTGCAGCATCGGCTTTTTTGTTGAGTTTTTTCTCGCAAACCAAACCAGCTTTGAATAAGTACATTGGCGTGGTAAATTCGTTGTCTTCGCGGTCTGCAGCTTGCGTGTAAAAAGACAAAGCATCGTTGTATTTTTTCATTTCGCTGTAGCAGTCGCCTTGAAGGCCGATGCTCATGGTAGAAACATAGGTATCTTCGAGGTTAACGTCTTCTAACATTTTGATAGCCGCTGCAAATTTGCCTTTTTCCATGTATTGGGTAGCGAGTAAGTACTGTGCGATTTCGCCACCAGTTTTGCCATCGTTGCTTTTGACAAAAGGCTCAAGAATGCGAATGGCTTGATCGGTAGAATCTTTGGTGACATAGTTTAAGGCAACCCACCATCCATCATTTGATTTTTCGTTTGCCGGGCCCCAAATGAACTGACGGTAAGAGAAATAAATTACTACTGCTGCAATAAGACCACCAACGATGTAAGTTCCTAACTTAAAGCTTTTGTTGGAGTTGAATTTGTTTTTAAGGTCTTCGAAGCTCAATTGCTCTATCATAATCGAATTTTTTGAAACGCAAATATAAATCATTTTAGCAAATGAATTGCTTATTTTTGCGCTATGTTTCAACGCAATTGCTCTCCTTTTTCGGTCTTACTTCTTTTTTTACTTGGTTTTGGCCCTTCTTTAAGTGCTCAAAATACGGTCAGTGTCACCGGTAAAGTACTCTCATACGAGCAAAATAGTGCTTTGGAATACGTATCAGTCAAATTATACAAACTACCTGATTCCACTTTTCAAAAAGGTGTTTTCACCAATGCCGACGGTCGTTTTTCTTTAAATACCATTCCAGGCAAATACTACCTGCAATTAAGTTTGGCTTTTTATGAAAACCAAACCACTGAGGCATTTGAGCTCAAGGCGGGGCAAACCAATTTTCATCAAGGCACCTTGCGCATGCAACAACCCAAAACCCAAGAGGTCAAAGATGTTGTGGTGCGTGGGCAAAAGGATGTCATGGAAGCTGGCATCGATAAAAAGATCTACAATGTAGCCGAGGATTTAAATGTAAACGGTGGTACCGCCAATGACATCCTCAATCGCCTGCCCTCAGTAGAAGTAGACCAAGACGGTGGGGTTTTGTTGCGCGGCCAAGGAAGCGTTACCATTTTAATTGATGGTCGCCCTAGCTCTATGAGTGGAGGCAACGGCAAAACCTTGCTAGACGCGCTACCAGCCAATTCGATAGAACGCGTCGAAATCGTGACCAACCCGTCGGCTAAATACGACCCCGATGGCACCTCAGGCATCATCAATATTGTACTCAAAAAGAACAAATTACTTGGTTTCAATGGTATGGTGTCTACCAATTTGGCATCAGGCGATTTAAAAGGAGGCAATGTAGGGGAGGGCAGTGTTTCCTTGAGTTACCGCAATGGTAATGTCAATGTTTTTGGCACTTACAATGCGCGTTACCTCGAAGGTTACCGCAACAACTACAACGATATCCGTCAAGAACTCAACTCAAGTGTTTTCATACTCGATCAAAACCGCACGGGCACCGACCTCGACGCCGGCCAAACCTTCCGCATGGGAGCCGATGTCAACCTGAACCCACGCAACACCATTGGTTTTGTGGCAACGGGCTCACTCACGCGCCGCGACCGCACTGGTGAGCTCTGGAACGCACAGCTCGACGAATCTCAAACCATCACTAATCTTTGGAGCCGCAGTTCATACGACCCTACCGATCGCCAGAACCTCGACTTGAACCTCAACTACAAACACGACTTTAAAGAAGAACGCGGCAACCTCATTTTGGACGTCAATCAATCTCTCGGTTCAGAAGACATCGAAGGGTATTACGTCAATACCTATTACAACCCAGACACTTCACTTTCTACGCTTCCAATTTTAGATCAGCGCTTGTTCAATACCGACAAAAACAACATCACCACCGCACAGGCCGACCTCACTTATTTGTTTCCAAATTTAGGTTTGCGCACAGAGGCGGGCCTGAAGGCCATTTTAAGAGATCAGCTTGTAGATACTTATTCAGAAACCCTTGACAATAGCTTAAACGCCTACCAAGAAGATACCCTTGCTAATTTCTTGTACGGCTACAAAGAACAAATCTACAGTGTCTACGGAGTAGCGGGCAAGCAAATCAAGCGCTTTAAAATGCAAGCAGGTTTGCGTGCCGAAAAGGCTTATCAAATTCCGAATTTGATTTCGGATAGCATTCGCATCGTCAACGACTACTTTAATTTCTTTCCATCGGCACACCTTCGTTACGAGCTCAAGCCTAAGTCGGAATTAAGTTTGAGTTATTCTCGTCGCATCAAACGGGCCTCTGCCAACGAACTCAATCCTTTTACCAACTATTCCGACCCGTTTAATTTGCAGCGTGGCAATCCTTATTTGAGTCCTGAATACATCCATTCCTTTGACTTAGCCTATTCACTCGAAAAGAAAAAATTGACTGTAACGAGTGCTTTGTTCTTTCGTCAATCTAATGGTGTGATTTCTCGCTTCAAAGAATTTTACCCCGACAACACCAGTGCGGTGAGTTACATGAATATTGCCCAAACCAAAGCGCTAGGCGGTGAGCTCATTCTGATGTTCAAGCCTTCGTCTTCTTTGCGCAGTACGCTTTCTTACAATGGTAATTACACTTGGTACAAAACGAACATGGCTGGGTTTCCTGACCGTCAAGGGTTCAATCACAATGTCAAGTGGAACACTTCCTATGAATTCTGGAAAAAGACCGCCACTTTACAGTTGAGTGTCAATTACAATGGTCCACGCGTAACGGTGCAAGGTATCGCACAAAGAAGAGGCCCAATAGACCTCGCTTTCGAAAAGAAACTAGCCAACGGAAATTGGTCACTGGGTGCGCGTGTCACCGATATTTTCGACCGCCAAGGTTTCTATTTTGAAGTAGACCGCCCAGGCGTTTATCAAGTTGGTGAATTCAAGTGGCTCACGCGTCGTGTGTATGTATCGGCGAGCTATAAATTTGGCAAGCTAGAGATTTCTAACAAAGCCAAGCAAAGTGCTTCTGACGGCGGAGGCGAGCTTTAAGCGTTGTTGAGTTTAGTCCAAATAGCTTTATTCCAAGCGATATATTGCTGAAGCAGCAATGGTGTATTTTCGTTAGATAAGTCCTTTATTGATGAAATTTCTACTTTTTGTAATTCGCTTAGTAAGCCAAGTATTTGCTGTGGGTCAAATTGTTTGGATAGCAATATTTCTTGTGCTTTGATGTCTGCGCCTGACCAAAATTGAAAGAAGTCTTTTTGTTGCTCTAGCCAAAACGAAAGTATTTCTTTCAAGACAACAGGAGTAGTTCCGTTGTAAATCAAATAGGCAATCTTACTTCTTAATTGATACTGCGCATTGAATTGCGCCAACATGGAACGGTCGTTTGAATCGGATATGCCGTGATTTTTCATTTGAAACGAAAGACCTTTCTCCGTAAAACCAACGCCGAGTGCCCGTGCAGCTGTATCTAGTCGCGAAAGTTCTTTGATCCACTTTGGATAAAGGAGAACTTGTTCTAATTGACGGTAGATTTTTTGTTTGAGTTCGAAAAAAACAAACTCGATTTGTTCGTCTAGTGGATCTTCTTGATGGAGCTTGAGTAAAATGAGGGCTTCCTCAGGATTCATTTTTTTTGGTTTTTACGCATGCGCAAGTTGAGCATTTCTACAATTAAGGCATAGACCAATGCAAAATAGATGTAGCCTTTTTGCATGTGTTCGCCAAAACCTTCAGCAATGAGCATGACGCCAATAGCGACCAAGAAAGACAAAGCGATCATTTTAATAGTAGGACGTTCATTGATGAATTTACTAATTGGTCCGGAGAAAAGCATCATGACAAACATGGAAATAAGGACAGCTAAAACAATTATAATAAGCGGGTTACCATGTGTTTCGTGGGCGATATCGTTGGTCATGCCGATAGCTGAAATGACAGAATCGAAGCTAAATATGAAGTCCACTAAAACAATTTGCGTAACGGCTGCTGAGAACGTCGTATAGACTTTAGAATTCGTTTCGTGTTCTTCTCCCTTGACGCTCGCGTGCATTTCGCCGACCGATTTATATATCAAGAACAATCCGCCAATAAGTAGCACCAAGCTATGGGCGGTAAATGAATAGCCTGCCACACTGAAAAGTGGTTCGCGGTCGAGGGTCATGATCCAGGAAACCAAGCTCAGCATAATGATGCGAATGACAAGTGCTAAACTCAAGCCGATGAGGCGTGCGCTGCGCTGCTTGTTTTTGGGAAGGTTGTCGGTAATGATCGAAATAAAGATGATGTTATCGATGCCGAGCACAACTTCAAGTAAGGTAAGGATCAAGAGGTAGGTGAGGCCAACAGAGGTGCCAAGAATGGCAAAATAATCGATAAAACTGTTCATGTTTATTTTTTTACGAAATTAAAAAAGTCTGACAATACTTGCGCATTGCCCTCTTGATCGGTTTGTATTTCTAGGAGCTGAATGTCGTTTGATAAGAAGTTTTCTACGGTAGTAATCAGTTGATTTTTGTTAGAAATATAATGTACTTCAAATCCATAGCCTTCGGCAATTTTTCCCGGAGATTTTTGGTGTGTGGCTTCAAAATACTGTGCTCTTAAAGGTGAGTTTGCTGGCCCTGGAATGATCTGAAAAATACCGCCACCATGATTTTGAATGATGATGATTTTTAGGTTTGTCGGAAATGGATTGGTCCAAAGTGCGTTGCTGTCATATATAAATGAGGTGTCGCCGCAAACGAGTAGGTGATGTTGCTCAGGGCTGGAAAGCGCCGCGCCAACTGCCGTGGAAACAGAACCGTCGATACCGCTGGTACCGCGGTTACTGTAATAATGTATCCCTTCAATGGGGTCGAAAAGCTGTGCATAGCGCACCACCGAACTATTGGCCAAGTGTAGCGTAAAAGCATTGGGGAGTACTTGCTGTAGCGCGGCAAAAATATCGTAGTCAAATAAGGTGTCAGCAGCGGTTTCAAATAGGGCTTGTTGGTCTTTGGCGCTGTAATCTAGGGCCTTCCATTTTCCTTGGAAATTTATTGAATTCAAGGGTAGATCTTCTGCTAATATTTCCTTGAAAAATAAGCTTGGATTTATTGGAAGGCAAGCACTCAAAAGCCCAAAGGTGTTCATGTCGGGGAAGTCCGAAGCCAAGCGCCAATGCAACTGCAGCGGCGTTTGTCGCAAGTAAGCTTTGATGCGTTTAGATACGATGGCTCCTCCAAGACTAATGAGAACGTCTGGTTGGTAGTTGGGGTCGGCGGCATCAAAACCGTTCAAGCTGCGGTCTATGCAAGCATTAAAAAGTTCGTGTTGCAAATTAGAGGTGTTCTCAACGAGCACCACCACATTGCTGTATTTGGCAAAAAGCGCCAATTGAAATGCCAAGGCAGGGTTAGGGTCCATTTGCCCTACCAATACCATGATTTTTTTGCCTGACAACAGAGAAAAGTCAGGTAGCGGGGCTTGCGGATATTCAGATGAAATTTCTGGAAATTTAAAATCTTGGAAAGCCGCCTGACCATATAAAGGCTCGTTGAGCCCAATATTCAAATGAATAGGGCCGGTCCAGGGCTGCTGTAAAATTTGTAAGAAAGCGTGTAATTGTGCAGTGGTTTGTGGGTCCGCCACAAATTGGTCTTCGTCAAAACCTAAATAAGCATGCGCATGGTTTTTAAAAACCTCGGCCTGCACAATGGTTTGGCCGTCGCCTTGATTGATCCATTTGGCTGGGCGGTCGGCGGTGAGTGCTACAATTGGAATATTGCGGTAATAAGCTTCTGAAAGCGCAGGGTAGTAGTTCAGGCAAGCAGAGCCCGAGGTGCAGCAAATGGCAACAGGTGTTTGGGTTTGCTGCGCCCAACCAAGTGCAATAAAGGCCGCTGCGCGTTCGTCGTGAACAACCAAAGTTTCAAATTGAGGATGCGCATCAAAGGCAATTGCAAAGGAAGAGTTCCTAGAACCCGGCGACAACACAACTTGACGAACCCCATGATGGGCGAGGGCCGCAACCACAAATTGGACCAGTTCTTTGTCTGAGCTTTGCATGCGGCAAATTTACTGCAAATCAGAGCAGCCGCAATAAGGTTTGGCTTTTATTTTCGGTTTCTTCCCATTCGAGTTCGGCAACTGAATCAGGCGTGAAACCACCACCCACATAACAATACAGATGTTGGTCCACTACACTGCCACAGCGCAAATTGACGAATAGTTTTTGTGCACCTTCCGTAGCGCGTCCTATGATACCCGTATAAAGCTTGCGCTCATGGCTTTCCGCAGCAGCAATGTATTGTTGCGCTACTTTTTTAGGAAGCCCAGCAACTGCCGGTGTAGGATGGAGGTGTTTGAGCAGTAAAGGCAATACGCGGTCTGGCATTTGCCAGGTGAGTTCTTGCAAAAGATGCGTTACAGGGCCCGAGTTGTAGGGTTGCACATCTGAGAGCTGTAATTGCGAGCCTGGTATTTGTCGAAGTTGCCCTTCTATAAACTCCGTCACCATGGCGTGCTCGTTGTATTCCTTAAAAGTGAAGTCGCGCTCATCGGCAGCAGGTTTGGTACCCGCAAGTGCCATGGTACGCCAGTGATTTGGTTGGCGTTCTAAAAGCACTTCTGGTGTTGCGCCAATCCAGGTTCCTAAAATGGTGTCGTGAAAATAATAAACGAGCGCATTGGGGTAGTTCAGCAAGAGCTGTTCATATAAATGAAAGGGGTCGGCGATGGTTTGCTCCGATTTTTTGATGCGTGAAAGCACAATTTTATCTGCGATACCGCGATCGAGGTCTTTGATGAGTTGCGCTGCTTGAACGATATATGCTGCTTGGTCAATGCAAAAAGGAGTTGCTTGCCCAGTTTGGGTAGCAATGGCGTCTTCAGACCAAAAGTAATTAAACTCTTGATTGAAGTTAGAAACTACAAATTGATGATTTTCAATGCTTTCAACTGAAACAAAATTGCCATTTAGGCTTTGGGGTTCTTCTCCAGGAAAGCGAAAGTATAGCATGTTAGTCTTCTTTAGGCAAGATCATAACGGTGTGTTTGCCGTGGCAAATGAGGCGCTCGCTTTGCGCTTCTCTGATCTCAATAGTCCAAAGATGCGTTTTGCGCCCGGCATGTACCAACTGAGCAGTGGCAATAACGAATCCTTCTCGTACAGCACCAACATGATTAGCCGCGATGTCTAAACCAACTGAATAATGGGTGAGGGGGTCGATGAGCAAAACCGAACCCAAAGAACCAACGGTTTCCATAAGCGCTACGCTTGCGCCGCCATGCAACAAACCCATGGGCTGACGCGTGCGTTCGTTCACGGGCATGCTTGCTTTTACAAAATTGTCGCCAATTTCAAGATAAGTAATGTCCAGCGCCTCCATGAGCGTGCCTGGGTTGAGTGCATTGAGTTGCTCTAACGGAACCTGCTTTAATTTCATGCTGCAAATATAGCCAAGACCTTTGCAACAGGAGGTAGAAATTGTAATTTTGATCTATGAAAATGACAAAATCTATCGATGTTTTCCTAACAGACGGCTGCGGCCGCTGCAGCAAGTTCGGTACCGACGTCTGCTCTGTGCGCGTTTTTTCACAAGAAATAGAAGCCCTTCGCAGCATTGCCCTATCTGTGTTCGAAGAAGAAACCATGAAATGGGGCGCACCCTGCTACAGCCACAACGGCAAAAATGTAGTTATGCTTTTTAGTTTCAAAGACAACTGCGGCTTTTCCTTCTTCAAAGGCCCACTTCTATCCGATGCCCACCAAATGCTTGTTGCGCCCTCGGAAACAGCCCAAACTTTTCGCTTGTTGCGCTTTACCAACCTCGCTCAAATTATTGAAAAGCAAGACGAAATCCGTTCTTATTTATTCGAAGCACTCGAAGTCGAGAAAGCAGGTCTCAAGCTCAAGCCAACCCCTGCAACCGAATTCCCAGTCCCTGAAGAATTACAAGCACAGTTTGAATCCTCCCCAGCATTTGAAGCAGCCTTCGGCGCCCTCACACCTGGCCGTCAGAAAAACTATCTCCGTCATTTCAATGACGCCAAGCAAAGCGCCACCCGCAGCGCCCGCATCGAAAAATACAAACCCTTCATTTTCAAAGGCATCGGCATGGACGAAGCCTGGAAGCTCAAGTAGTTTTTCAAAAAACTTCACTAAAATTCTCAAAACCCCTTGCCAAAACCCGAAGTTTTACTACTTTTGCCCCGGAGAGTTGGCAGAGTGGTCGATTGCGGCAGTCTTGAAAACTGTTGAACCGAGAGGTTCCGGGGGTTCGAATCCCTCACTCTCCGCAGAGTCAAAAAAAGCAGCCAAGTGTTGCTTTTTTTCATTTAGGATAATTGGTTTAGATAACCTAGTATTGAAGAGTGGTTTACTACGTTTTTGTTACATTTTATTACGCTCTCCAAACATTAAAAGCTAGCTGAAACGCTAGCTTTTTTTTTGATTTATACCCCAACTGGGTTGCAATCTGGTGACCACTTTTCAAAAATCAAAAAGTGGTAACGGGTGTGAGGTGATTCTACAGTTTTCACCTCCCAAAATAATACGTAATATTCAAGCCCGCATTGTACAATTGACCAGATGGTAGATTTCCAGGTGTTGCATTATTCGCTAATGGCAAAAGTGCGCAGCGCACAGTTGGTTCAAACCTGATATGGTTTTGTGCATTGATTTGATAATCGAAACCGAAGCTTAAGGTTGGTGAGAAATTGACCTTGCGCAGGTCTCTATTGGTCGTGATGGTTTCGCGTTCTGTTCGGGCGGCATAAGTGTAAATGTTGGCCTGGGTTTCATTGATATAGAAATTGGTCGTGAGGCCCACACTCGTGAAAAACCGAGACTTGCCGCTGCCAAAGGACAAATTAGCTTTGAGTGGTATGTCGATAAAGTGAAGGTTGTAAATGTATTTGGCTTGATTTGGAGCGGCAGGATCTGGTTCAAACAAAACGATATCTAAGGTTTCTGTTTGACACCCTTTATTCGAATAGTGAAGGCCTGTCTCAAGTGAAAAGCGCTTATTTAGTTGATAACTCGCATTGAGCCCTGTGGTAAAGCCTAATTTCGGACGCTCGTAGAAAAATGGATAGGAAATAAAACTATAATCTGGTGAGATATTGATGCCGAATTGAAATGGATTGATTTGGGGCTTGTCTTGGGCGTAAGCTTCAAAAGTGAGAAAGGACAGCAGTATATAGGTGAGTAGTTTCATGGAAGACAATTAATAATTCATTTATGAAATTAATAATTTCAATCCGATGAATAGCTAGAACATGTTCTATACCTTGAGCAAAGGGGTGTAAATACGGATGAAATGTTTTAACTTTATGAAAATCAAATCAAAAGACCTCATGAAAAACAATTGTTCAGTATCAAGAAAGGTAGGGGTATTTCTGTCAGGATTGTTGCTTAGCACTTCTCTAAATGCACAATGGCAACAGGCCGATAACGGAATAGAGAACCATGTTTATACAGCCATAGGCTCGAACGGTGAAAATATTTTTATCGGAAGCGGAAGTGTTAACTTGTATGGAAGTGCTGATAATGGCTCGACCTGGAACACCGTTACGAATGGTATTTCTGGAATGGTAACAATGTTAGCAACTTCAAATGGGAATCTTTTTGCTGTAACCGCAAACGGAGTTTATTTGAGTAACAATAATGGCGCCACGTGGTCGGTTCAAAACAACGGACTTACTTCAAATTTTGGAGGTCAATCGATATTTGTAGATGGAGACACTTTGTTTACAGGAGGTTATTATGAGGTTTTCTATAGTGTGAATAACGGTTCAACCTGGACAGCTCGCAATACGGGCTTTCCGCCAAACGCGCGCGTTCAATCGTTTGCTAAAAATGGCAATACAGTTTTTGCCGGCACAAATGGCTATGGTTTATACAAAACAACCAACAACGGACTTAGCTGGTCATTGACAGGTGTTGGTGGGCAACAAGTACCTTTTTCAGAAGTAAAATCTGTTTATGCTTTTGATTCTAAGGTATATGCCAGTTTTTCGGGTGCATTGCATGTGTCATCTGACAACGGCGCCACCTGGGCAACAGCGACAAATGGTTTAAACGGTGCCTATGTAAATTTTATTACACACAGAGGAGGTACTTTATTTGTAGGAACCTATACGGGAATTTTCCATAGCCTAGATGGCGGTAGCACTTGGGTAAATCTAAATGCAAATTTGACAGATCCGGCTATTTCCCATATCGGATTCAACTCATCGAAAATCTTTATTTGTGCCCAGAATGTAGCCATCTATGTAAGAGATTTACAGCAGGTGTTATCCTTAGAAGCGCTACCATCAAACCAAGAATTAACCGTTTACCCTAACCCGGCAAATACAAACTTGACGGTTTCCTTACCTGAAAACTCCTCCAAAATAGAAGGCATTCTATTTGACAACGCAGGTAAAGTATTGCAGCGCCTCCATTTGAATAGTGGTGAAAACAATCTTGATATCGAAGATTTGGATAGCGGTATTTACTTTGTTGAAATAAACGGGCAAAGCACTAAGTTTATCAAGTCAAATTAACAATACCTATCCATTTATCTTTCTTGAATAAGCCGGACAATTAACTGAGTGGTCTTCACTAAGTAATCCTTCTGCGAATCGAGTGAAAAACCAGCATATCGGCGCATTTCCCGCCCGTTTTTACTGAATATGATTTCAAAAGGAAAGCTCTTGACTCCAAGCTTTAGGCTTGTTTTTTCGTCCGGATTATGATAACAATTGTCAATATTTCGGTAATGCTTTTCAAAGACATCAATTGAATCCACACAATGAATGGTGATCAGTTTGAATGGTTGGTTTGCGAACGCTTTTTCCAACAACTTCAAAGACGGATGTTTATCTCGGCAGGGTTTACAAGCATGAAAAGTAAAATTGACCAGATATACCGTATCTTTTGAAAGTTGTAAACTTCTTCCATCTAAAGAAATAAATGTTCTACTGAGTTCATTGAAACGTGCCACATCTGTTGTTTGCCGTGGCGCAACATCCACAACTTCTATGGTGCCATAAACCCGCTGCGCATTCCATAAAACGAGCAAACTCAGTACAAAACTCCCTACACCGAACCACCATTTTTTTTGTTTCACAAAAGTGCCGATAGCAGCGCCGAGTACCAATAATGCACTTGAATTGTACAAAGGAAATGTCAAATTTTGATCTAAAAACATCAAAAAGAGCAGCAGCGCCACCAAAACAACAGCTCCTGTTAAACCGTACCACTTGGGGAAAATTAGCGCAAACAAACACGACAACAGCAGTAGTAGCACGTGATTCTCAATCAGTAATAAATGAGCCACTTCAAAAGTGAGCCATTGCACAAGAAATAGGATGATCAAAAAGCACAAGGTGGATAGCGATATCCAGCCTGTATGTTTGGCTAGTTGTTTTATGGTTATAGCATGCATTTGTCTAAAATCAGGATTGAAGAGATCCATTTATTGATAAAAATATGGCTTTTATCGCTATGAAGAGAGCTAGAACATGGGTAAGCTTCCCTTGAACAGTAACAGTTATAGATAGAGTTCCAGGGTTAAATGTTAGTACTAAGTTAGTTATCTATTTGAAAAGTAGGAAACAAAGAATCCACAAATTCCTCTTTACAGTGCTTTAAAAGAAAATTACGAGGAGAAAGATTAGAAAGAGAGGCATGAGGTCTTTTGTGATTATACATGAATAACCACTGGTGTGCAGTAGTTTTAAATGTATCAATCGAGGTAAATAAATTCATGCTGAGTACTTCCTCTCGAAAGCTTCGATTAAAACGTTCAATATAGCCGTTTTGAGCAGGTTTCCCTGGTTGAATGAAGGTGAGTTCCACGTTGTTGTTTTTACACCAATCAGAGAGCCTTTCGGCAATAAATTCAGGTCCATTATCCACCCGAATTTTCTCTGGTAAACCTCTCCAGACTTTTAGGTTTTCTAGCTCTGTAATGACTCGTTGGCTGGTAATCGATTTTGATGGAACAATCGCTAGTCCTTCACGATTGAAGTCATCTATAATATTTAAAACACGGAACTTTTTACCATCACTTAGGTTGTCTTGCATAAAGTCCATTGACCAGTGTAAATTGGGTGTTAAAGGTTGTAATAAAGCCTGTTTTTCACGTCTAGGAAGGCGTTTGCGACGCTTTGAACGAAGGTTCAGCTTCATCTCTGTGTAGACACGATATGTGCGCTTATGATTCCATTTTTTACCATCGTTTCTCAGGTAATGATGCATCATCCAAAAGCCCCATCGATAATGCTCATCTGCAAGGTTTTGTAAAGCGTCAATGATCTGATTGTCATCTCGGTCAACGGCCTTGTAATAAAACGATGAAGCGCTTATTTGAAGCAAATTACACGCCTGTCGGACACTCAGGTGGTGCTGCTCAATTAAAAACTCACCTGAACTTCTTTTCTCCGCAGGCTTTAGAGCTTTTTTTCGATCAAATCTTTGAGGGCATCACGCTGTAAACTCACATCAGCAAACATGCGTTTTAAACGTGAATTTTCCGCTTCCAACTCTTTTAAACGCTTTAAATTGGTAGCATCCATGCCGGAATACTTCTTTTTCCAACTAAAAAATGTCGGCTGGCTGATGCCTTGTTGACGACAAATCTCGCTGACCGACATGCCAGCGTCTTGAAGCTTTAAAATCGCAACGATTTGTGACTCCGTAAATTTTGAATTTTTCATACAATTTTTGCTTTACGGACTCTATTTCAAAACGTTTCAGTTTTGGGGGAAGCTTACCCATGTTCTATACTTATCAAATGAAACAACCACTTTACCTTTGGATTTTCAAAATATTGTAAGTTTGTCTTTACTTAAAAGCTGAAGCTATGGAAATTGCAATTTTTATCGCCCTTCTTGTTTTGCCAGTGGCAATTTTGAAAGACAAGTTCAGTCAATTTGCCGTCTTGAAAAATGCTTACATCGCAGTAATTGTATTGGCTTGGGCCTTTCTTTTCTACAATTATGAAGTCAAGCTCTCTTTTATTTTACTGATGACACTTTTGACCGCCGTCAATCTTTATAAAATTTTGGTGCCATCTGCTCAGAAGTAGGGGTGGTGAGGTTACAATTTTCTTAACTTCAAACCATGATACGTATTTTCATTTCCATTTACTTCATGTTCCTTGCGGCCTTATCCTTTGCGCAGCAGCCCTATCTCGAAGGAACAACGCCTTATCTCGATTACAAAACCCTTGAGTCCATGCATTTGAAGGGTGCAGTAAAGCAAATTACTGAAACCTCTTACAAAGCCACAATGGTGAATGGTCAGTTTGTGAAAGGCGCCAAAGGTTGGCAAAATACCTGGGATTACGATATGGTGTTTGTTTTTGATGCCAACGGTTTTCTGACTACAGAAAAAGAACTCCGCAGCGGAAGTTATCAAGTCAAGCGCTCCACCAAAATAGATAGCCTCAAAAGAGTAGTACAAACAACTTTAGGGCAGAGTGCGCATTATTACACCTATGATTCATTAGGTCGCATCAGTAAGTCGAAGCAAATAAATGGTGAAACCACCGCGGTCACGCACTATCTGTATTTCTACGACACCAACGGTTTTTTAAGTAGAAAAGAATGCTTCGTCAACAAACAAATGAAATCCGTAGAGTCTTTTCAGTACGACGCTTCTGGCAATTGCACTGCTGCTTATTACAAAGCCGAAGATTACCAAACCACTGATTTGTACAAGTACAACACTGCCAAGCAGCTCATCGAACATACAAGCTATGAATATGAAGACTTAGAAGAAATGGAGAAAGGTTTTTTCGAATACAAGGGTCAAGAACTCATACTTGAAAAATGGCTCCTGTACTCGGAAAGCGAGGTGATCAACGAATTGGTCTATAAGTTCGAAAACGGCAATGTGGTAGAAATTACCGAAACCGACGTAGACAAACCACAAGCCCAAAAAGTAACAGTCAGCTACCAGTTCGACGCAAAAGGCAACTGGATCAGGCAGTACATCAATGACAACGGAAAGTTATATATCGTGGAACGAACGATTGTTTATTTTTCTTGATTCGCTAATTTCACCTGTACATCAACAACATGAAATCAACAACACTCTTTTTAGCGCTCTTTTTCAGTTCGCTTTCCTTCGCTCAAAACTGGGCGCCAGCAGGTGCCAAATGGCATTATACCTACATCGGATTTTCGATCGGCTATGTAGAGATTGCCAATGTGGGCGATACCGTTATTGCGGGGCAGACTTGTCAGAAGTTGCAAAAAACATTCAATGGGCTGCAGTTTGGCGTAACACCAATGAATTTTGTTTTCGACACCACCTATACTTATGAAAACAACGGCATTGTGTATGTCTTAGAGCAGAACCAATGGAAAACGCTCTATAATTTCAATGCGGTAGTAGGTGAACATTGGCCAATGGCTCCCATGCCTGAATTTGGTGGCTGTACTGAAAACAGTCAATTGAAGGTCCTGGCAACTGGTACAACAGTAATCAATGCCCAAACCCTCAAATATTTGGTGGTCGACTTTTGCAACCCAGACCTCACAAGTCAAGGTTTTCAAGATACCATCATCGAAAAAATTGGTTTCACGGGTTCATATATGTTGCCATTCGACATGTGCACCATGGCTTTTGACGGCAACGAAGGCGGTCCTTTCCGCTGCTACTCAGACAACAATTTTGCCACCTTCAAACCTTTCTACGATAACGAATGTGACTACTTGGTTGGCTTAGAAGAAAATACATTCATGCATTCAGTTCAAATTTACCCCAACCCAAGCGCAGGCGAACTTTATATCGAATCTGAGCTTCCCTTTGAAAATATCCAACTCACCGATGCCACAGGCCGAACTATTCACTCCTTTGATTTACAAGCTGGCGTTAACCAAATGCATTTCCCCAGTTTACAGTCAGGTACTTATTTCATTCGCAAGGATGGACAGTGTGTGAAGTGGGTGGTGGAGTAGAATTGCCGAGAATTATGTATTTTCGATGCCAATTATGGTTTTCAGCAGCATCTTGTTCTTATTGTACTTTTTACCAGTATTCATGCTGGTGTATGTGCTGTTGCCCAAGAAAGCCAAGAACTATTGGGCCTTACTGATCAGTATTTTATTTTACGCATGGGGTGCGCCCAACTTCTTATATGTAGTGCTGTGCACGAGTATCATCGATTTTTACCTCGTTCAGGCGCTCTATAAAAGTGAGCAACAACAGCGCAAAAAAGTCCTGCTCACCATCTCACTGGCGCTCAATTTAGGCCTTTTAGCCTATTTTAAATACGCCAACTTCTTTATTGAAAATGTCAATGTAGCGCTGAGCTCTATTGGGATAGAGCAATTGGCCTGGACGCAAGTGGCTTTGCCAATCGGCATCTCGTTCTTTACGTTTCAGACGCTTACTTATGCTATTGAGGTGTACCGCAATGAACACGCGCCTTTTGAGCGCCCCGATCATTACTTGCTTTACAAACTCATTTTTCCGCACGCCATTGCGGGTCCAATTATCCGCTTTAAAAGCGTTGCAGCTCAGGTGGTAGACAGAACCGAAACCCCAGACGATCGCCTCATTGGTTTGTTTCGTTTCAGTTTGGGTTTGGCCAAAAAAGTGCTCATTGCAAATGTTCTTGCAAAGCAGGCAGACCTCTATATGGGCGGCGACCTCCAGGCACTGAGTTTTGATGAAGCTTGGATTGGAATTATTGCCTATACTTTTCAGATTTACTTTGATTTTTCTGGTTATTCCGATATGGCCATTGGCCTTGCCCGCATGATGGGCTTTCGTTTTCCTGAGAACTTTGACTCGCCGTATAGTTCTGCAAGCATTACCGAGTTCTGGCGCCGCTGGCATATCACCCTCGGGGCGTTCATGCGCGATTTCCTTTATATTCCGTTGGGCGGCAACCGGGTGAGCAGCAAATGGCGTTTGTACGTCAATTTGTGGTTGGTATTCTTGGTTTCTGGCCTATGGCACGGCGCTTCTTGGAATTTTGTATTGTGGGGCGCCTTTCACGGGTTTTTCCTGATCCTCGACCGCCTTTTCTTATTGAAGTTTTTAGAAAAAATAGGGAAGGTGCCTGCAGCGCTTTTCACCTTTTTTATCGTAGCCATGGCTTGGGTGCTCTTTCGAATTGAAAGCTGGGAAAACGCGCAGATATTTTACAATCAATTATTTGATTATAAAGACATTAAATTTATTGAATTAAACAATAGCTTTTATATTATTTTGTTACTTGCCATTCTATTTTCCGTTGTGGGGAGGTTACATTTTATGGAGAAGCGCACCTTATTTTTTACTGCGGAAAATCCAATTTTGTCTGTCTCTAAAGCCACTTTAATTACCACGATTTCAATAGTCCTTTTATTCTTGAGTATTGTATTTTTGTCCGCCTCAAATCTAAATCCATTTATTTATTACCGCTTCTGATGAAAGTGCCGACAAAACATACCCTTATCAAAAATGCTCTTTTCGGACTCGTGCTTGCCGCGCTTCTCTTACCATGGCTAGAGCAAAACGAACATCTTTTTAATCCTAAGGCTTTGGGTGGGGTGCCACCTTCTTCAGAAAACATCAAATTCTCTCCCGACAAATGGCGTTCGGCCAAATTCCAAGTAGGGCAAGAAGCGTATATCCGAGATCATTTTGGCCTGCGCCCGTTCATGGTGCGCTTTTACAACGAACTTTTTGACCGCTTGTTTGGCGAGTACCAAGCCAATGGGGTCATTATGGGTAAAGACGGCTATCTGTTTGAAGAAAACTATTTATTGGCAGCCTCTGGTCAGGATTACATCGGTCCAGACTCGATCAATGAACTCGTACAAACGCTCGGTTTGGTTCAGCGCGACCTCAGACGAAGAGGGAAGAAACTTTTGGTGTGTATTGCACCTGGTAAAGGCTCTTTTTATCCAGATAAAATGCCCGCTGCATATCATTACAATGGCAGTACGGGAAGAAATTACCCAGATTTTATCAGAGTCCTCAAGCAGCAAGAAATTGCGCTGCTGGACATCCAAGATTGGTTTTTACGCATGAAAAATACAACGCCATATCCTTTATATCCCAAAACGGGGATTCATTGGAGCAGTTATGGCGAGTATTTAGTAGCCGATTCTTTGATAAAGAAAATAAGTGCGCTTTCACAAAAACCACTGCCATCAATGAAACTCTTGCGCATAGAACAAGACAGCAAGCCGCGCGACCGCGACGACGACATTGAACTCGGCATGAATTTATTGCGCAACTTGCCTGATTTCAAGATGGCCTATCCAAAGTTTAAGGTGCAGCCTTTGCAAGCCGGACAGAAAGCACCGCGTGTATTGGTGATTGGCGATAGTTTTTACTACGGAATGTTCAATTGGGGCATGATGCAAAGCGTCTTTGAAGGCGGTGAGTTTTGGTATTACAACCATGAAAGATTGGTGCCTGGAAAAGAAACGAGGTATATCGAGGATATGAAAAACTACGCGAAGGAAGTTGGGCAGTTTGATGTGGTGGTATTGCTACTTACCGAAGCCAATTTACCTAGATTTGGCTTCGGAATGCAACAAGCTTATTTAAGGAAAGACCTTAAGTGAGTGAAGGTGCAACCTTCGGTACAATTTTGACATTGAGTGCTACCCAACCTTTTTGACCGCGGCTTTTGTCGAAAGTAACTTCGTCGCGTTCTGCGATTGGGGCAGAAAGATTGGCTGCGTGTACAAAGATGTTTTCGCCACTGGCTTTGTCTTTGATGAATCCGTAACCTTTAGAGTCGTTAAAGAAGATCACTGTACCTGAGTCAGAAGCGTCGTCTTCTTCGCTTTCTTCGCGGCGTGGGATACCAATTTCGATGCTTTCTGCATCGATTTCGATGCGTGTGCTTGGGTCAATTGGTGCATCTACGATGCGACCAAATTCGTCTACGTAAGCCATCATGCTATCTAAGCCACCGCCGGTTGCATTGGATTTACGCTCTTCAGAACGAATTAATTTTTCTTTTTTCTTTTTTGCTTTGAGTTTTTCTTTTTCCTTCTTGGAGAAGGTTTCTTTGGATTTAGCCATTTAATTGCGTTAAGAGAATAAGTGCCATGAGCAAAGTAGGAAGGGTGGCAACTTACAAGACGCAGGCGGATTTGACTGCAAAGATACAAAAAACTTACTGATGACGCTTGGTGGGTTGCCAAACTGAAGAACGAATACCTCCAAAAAAGCGGAACATCCCTATCAGTAGGGCAATATTCATGCTGACAAAATGAATGATGTAACGCAACCATACCAATTGAACGCCTTGTCGGCGTGCTAAGTAGTCGACAACAAAGGTGATAGGGATGAGGAGTAGCCCAAAATACAGGACTTCGTAAAACCAAGAATTTTCGTGATGTTGAATAATCTGAAGGGTCATGGCGACCAAAAACACGGGTAAAATCCAGCGCAATACTTTGTGCGAGAAGAACGTGAAGGATATCCAGTTGAATTTGAGCAGCAAACGCCAAAAACGCTTGAGGTTTTGAAAATTACCTGATGAGATGCGGATTTTGCGGCGAAATTCTATGAGTAGATCATTGGAGACATCCTCGAGCACAATTGCTTCGGTTTGGGTAACGCTCCGGTAGCCCTTCTCGATACAGGTCATGTTGATAAAGAAATCATCGACCAAGAAGTGTTCAGGGATTTTTTCAAAGCATTTTTTTCGAAAAGCAAAACAGCCTCCAAAGGGCCCCATCATGGCGCCCCAAAGTTTTCCTTCGGCTTCTTTGATCAGTACCTCACCTGCAATGTAGGTTGATTCCGGCATCGAAATACCAGTATCCTTTAAGCCGTAGTGTTTCATGGTAGAATCTACCAAGCCAATTTGCGCATCAGAGAATGGTGCCTGAAGCTGTAGCAGTGTTTGTTCGGTAAAGAGCACATTGGCGTCTGTGAGCACAATGATGTCGTGCTGGGCTTTCGGAACAAGCGCATTTACAATTTTGATTTTGCCTTGACGCTCCTTAAAAAGAAAGACCTGACATGCTGCAAATTTTGTTTGGTATTCTTCAGCGATGAGCGCACTGAAGTCCGAGCTGTTATCTATACCAATCAGCAATTCTATTTGCTCGGCTGGGTAGTTGCAAGCGAGAATGGAATCTAGTTTGTCTCGGAGTACTTTTTCTTCGTTGTGGGCGGCAATGACAATTGTGAGGGAAGGAAGAACGCCCGTAACCGGATAAACGCTTGCATTTTGTTGTTTTTGAAGCAAAAACTTCAATAAATAGGGATAAACTAGATAGCTAAACAGCAAAAAAATCAGGCCAACAACAAATAACAACTGGAGCATATGGCAATATTAGCGATTATTTTGAAGTTCTTCGAGCATTTGTAAAAGTTGTCTTTGGACCTCCTTGGCTTCAAAGTGACGCTCAAAGTAGTTGGAGAAATAAGCTGCTCGTTCCTTTATTTTTTCTTGGCTTTCTAAGAGTTCTAAAATATCGGCAAGAAATGAATCTTGATCATGTTGGATAAGATGGGGTTGCAGATCGGGCAAACCATCTGCAGATTTATTGCTCAAGACAATTGGAGCCCCAACACTCATGGCCTCTAAGATTTTCATTTTGACACCTGAACCCGATTGCAAACAACCCACGAAAATACCATGCGTGGCTATAAATTCTTTGGCGTCGGGAACAAAACCATGCACCAAAACACTGGGTTGTTGCCAGTGTTTGATATTTTCTGCGCCTTTGCCAGCGATATGAAATGTGAGCAAAGGATGTTGTTGTTTGAGGAGTGGAAAAATTTGAGACAAAAACCACTCGACCGCTTCTACGTTTGGTTTCCAATTGAAAGCTCCTAGAAAACATAGTTGTTGCGTTGTTAGCGTACTGCGCTGTGAAGGATGTGCAATAGACGCTGGCAAATAACGACAAGCGGTGAGGGTCTGACCTTCAATAATAGATAAATCCGTATCGGAGATGGTTAAAATCAAATCCAAGCCACCTTGATCTTCACTCCAAATGCTGCGCTCGGCCCATTTTAAACTGTAAGCCAGCTGATTCAGGTACCATTTTTTGGGTAAATTCTTGGTGTTGCCAGCGAGGTCTTTCCAGATTTGGTGCTCAATGTTGTGCGCGCGGTAAATAAATTTAGCTTTGGAATAAGGCCTCAGGTTGGGTGCGTAGACCGCAGCAAAAAGGCTTTCAAAGATGACGAAATCGTAATTTTCTTTGTGGAGTTCTTGTTTGATCGCGGTGTGTACTTCGGTGCTTTTGAAACGCGTCAGGTTGTAAGATTCTTGCCTGAGTAAAGCTAAAATGGCACCGTAAATGCTTACGCCTGTGTCTACAAAATGTGGCGTTACTGTTAGTTTGTCGTGCTGAAGAAACGCGCTACTGTCAAAAGGATGCTTGGCGGTTTCGATGGAATGATAGCTGATTTTACTGACATTCTGCAGCGAGAGCAGGTCCTCGAGGAGCCTGGCCATAGCCAAGCAGCCGCCATCTAAAATGGGGTAGGGCGGTTTGTGGCTAAGGATCAGGATTTTCAAGGTCAGTAAATTTAAACGGATAACGCTTTTTTAGTGAAGAAAAAAGCCACTGGTGTAAAGATAACGGCTGCCATCCACATGCCAATAAAAGGCGTTACTGTACCGGTATCTGCAAGGTTATCGCCAACCGAACTCAAAATGAAATACAGCATGAAAATGAGCGCCGCAATGACAACAGGTGCACCAAAACCACCTTTTTTAATGAGTGCACCCAGCGGAGCCCCCACAAAAAAGAGTACAATGATGGCGTAGGTGAGGGCAAACTTGCGGTGGAATTCAATCCAGTAAAGGTCGGTTTCTCGATCAAGAGTTGTCAAAAACTGTTGTTGGTTGTCCAACTGCTGTTGGTTGCGCCTGATTTTCGAAATGGCCAAGCTATAAGCTAATTGTTTGTCGTTGGCACTGAGTTGCTTAACGGAAATTGGCTCAATCTTTTCTATGCTGCCCAAAGCAATGCTCGGGTCGTTATTGTTAGATTTTTCAATGTTTTGATTGAGGCTTAAAAAACCGAGTGCACTTTGCTTGACAAAGTTATCGAGCAAGCGCTCTTTTTTAACTTTTATGGAGTCAATGGCAGCGTCTATCTGAAACACATTGAGCATTTCGTATTTGTCGGTAAATAAGTCTTCTTTAGAGCGGTTGAGGTCGAGCCCTTCGAGGTCTAGTTTGTAGACGCCTTGCTCAAATTTAGAAACTCTGGATGGTCGGTCCGACGGGTTGCTAATGCTGTTGTTGGGCAAATACATCGGGTTTTGGAGGTCGAGCTCTTCTAAAATATGGCCATTCTTTAAATTCAAAAACACAAACCTGCCGTTTACCGACTTGTAAACATTTGCTTCTTTGGCGCGTACGGTGCGCAATTGGGTAGGTTGGGTGTAGTCGTGGATCGTGACACCCAAGCATTGATTACCGTTGAGTGAATCAATTTTAATGGCATATCCTTCAAAATGCTTGGAATAGACGCCAGGTGTGAGGATAGTGGCGATTTTCTTGTTTTGAATGTCGTAGATGAGCGTGTGCCATTTCAAATTGGCCGCCGGAATGACGTAGTTGGCAAAAAAGAAGGTAGCAGCGGCAATGAGCAAAACAATAATAATGAGTGGCCGCATGATGCGCAATAAAGAAAAACCACTGGCTTTTAAGGCAGTGAGCTCGTTGTGTTCGGCCAAATTACCGAAGGTCATGAGCGAGGAAAGCAAGATAGCCAAAGGAAGCGCCATCGGGATGATTCCGGCAGAAACGTACATTAAAAGCTCTAGAATAACCCAAACACTCAATCCTTTGCCCATGAGGTCGTCGATGTAGACCCAAAAAAACTGCAATATGAGCATGAACATCGAGATCAGGAGCGTCACGATAAATGGTCCGGTAAAAGACTTAAGGCTAAACAGAACGAGTCGTTTCAAGCGCGTAGTTTAGGGCAAATTTAAGCAATAAAGCCGAACCTTGGCCGTAGAAATGTTGGTGTAATTTAGGCGCCGATGATGCGTTTGAGATCAGAGATGGCTTGGTTCCAAAGGGCCGCGCTACTTTCTTGATCTGAAGGTGTGGCGAAATCGGTGATGTGTAGAATAACGGAGTTGGTCATGGGGTCAACGATGTAGGCCAACTCGAAATAGGTATCGAGGCCTTCTTCTTCGTCTTCTAGCCATTGAAAGCGAATTTTGGCGTTCATTTTGAGTTGGAGCAGGCGCGCAGGCTCGGCGTTTCCGTCCCATTCAAAGGTGTAGATGTCGTCAGAAACCCTGACGTCGTCGGCAAACCAATCGGCTAAGCCATCGGGCGTGCTGATGAGTTTATCAAGGACGCGCGGATTCGTTTTGAGGAGAAACTCAAGCTTGTATTTTTCTTTCATTGACCCCAGTATTTATTGTTACATTTGCCATTCTTTAAATCTACAAAATTTTCGCCAATGTCTGAACAAAATCAGTTGGAAAAGCTAGGAAATCAGTTTTTTAAATACCGCGGACAAATCCCTGTACTCTTTTTTTTAGTTGCTTTTGGCCTGATGCATTATTTCCCCATGCGAGAAAACTGGCTCAATTCGTGTTATACTTTAGTGGCAATTGGCTTGGTCGTTTTAGGGCACCTCATTCGTGCACTTGCTGTAGGTAAACGCGCAGCACATACCTCAGGGCGCAACCGCGACGAACAAGTAGCTGAAGCATTGAATTCTACTGGTATTTATTCGATGGTACGTCACCCTTTATACCTCGGAAATATCACCACCTACATCGGTTGGGCTGTATTTACGGGCATTGACTGGCTGGTTCCTGTATTCCTCATCTTGTTTGTAGCTTATTACCGCCTAATTATCTTTGCTGAAGAACAATTCTTGACCCGAAAATTTGGCCAAGACTACCTCGACTGGAGAAAGCAAACACCGCTTTTATTGCCAGCCTTCTGGAAATACAAAGCTAACAACCAACCGTTTTCAATAAAAGTTGTTTTGGAAAACGAGTATTCTGGTTGGGCAGCTTCCATGACCACTGCTTTTGTATTGGTTTTGTTTCAAAATTATGTGATGGGTACGCTTCAAACCAACCAAAACAACCTCATGGCAGTGGCCTTGTTTATTGTGGTCTTTGGTTTTGGCATGCGCTACCTCAAAAAGAAAACCCGCGTTTTCAAGGTAGATTAACACTGTATCAGCACTACTGCTGAAGGTCAAAAATTTGGCGCTGTTGCAAACTGCGCCCAAGCGTGAGCTCATCGGCATATTGTAGTTCCGAACCTACAGCGATTCCTCTTGAGATGCGCGTAACGAGTAATTCGTAAGCCTTGATTTTCTTGAAAATATAAAAATTGGTGGTATCGCCTTCCATGGTGGGGCTGAGCGCCAAAATAATTTCTTTAGGTTGGTCTTTTTCAATACGAACCGGTAAGCTCGCAATATTTAATGCTTGTGGGCCAATGCCGTCCATTGGCGAAATGAGCCCGCCCAACACGTGATACATGCCGTTGTAGGTGCTCGTCGATTCTATAGCCATGACATCTCGGATGTCTTCTACTACACAAATAATGGAGGGGTCTCGTTTGGGATTGCTGCAAATGCCGCAAATAGGGGTATCGGTGATGTTTCCGCAGTTTTGGCAGCGCAGTACTTTGTCTTTTAAGGCGCTTAAAGCAGAGACGAAGTCGTCGATTTCGACATCGTTGCGCTTGAGTAAGTCTAGTGCCAAACGAAGCGCGGTGCGCCGCCCAACACCAGGTAAACTCGCTAGTTGGTCTACGGCCTGCTCTAGATAAACCGAAGGAATTTGCATGGGCTAAAATTAACGAAACTTTTGACGCGAGCAGCTGCGCAAAACACTAACTTTGCAACATGGCTATCAAGGAGCTCAATATCCGCAACAAACGTGCACGCTTTGAATTTCACCTCGACGAAGTTTTCGAGGCTGGTGTGGTATTAACCGGCACCGAAATCAAGAGTATCCGCAACGGTAAAGCGAGTATCCTCGAAGCCTACGGCTTATTTGATAAAGGAGAGGTGTGGTTGCGCAACATGCACATTACCGAATACGAAAACGGATCCTTCTATAACCACAAGCCCAGAGCCGATCGCAAACTATTATTGCAGCGCAAAGAAATTGTGCGCATCGAGAAGTTTTTGAAAATCAAAGGTCACACCCTTGTGCCACTCAAGCTCTTTTTATCTGATAAAGGTTGGGTAAAGCTTCAAATTGCGTGTGCTACAGGTAAGAAACTCCACGACAAACGCCAAGACCTCAAAGAAAAAGACGACAAGCGCGAAATGGACCGCTTGCTGAAGCGTTAATCCTTAATAACCGGATAACCCGGGAATTTCTTTTTATCAAAGACAAACTTAGTGTCGTCGATTTCCGGATTGGCCGTAAACTTAGTCACTACGTAGGTCATGACTGTTCCATCTTTGGCTTTCATGCTCGCTTTCACGAGTTCGTTACCCGCTTTGGAGATGTATAAAATGATGGTGTGGTATTCTGCTTTGGAAGGAACTTTAGGATACAAGTTAATGACGTGTACGGCCTCGCCGTTGAGTTTGTCTTCGTGATCGTATTTATTTTTGAAACCGGTTTCCCAGATGGTCATGAGGCGTTTAGGGTTGATCGATTCTTCGTCGTCGGCGCTGGCGTCTGATTCGTAAACGGAACGTTCGTCTTTGACGATGGTCCAGGTTTTAACGCCATTGCAAATCATGGTGTTTTCACCGTAAGAAGCATAAAATTTGTTGCCTTTGACCCAACCTTTTCCAATTTCGTTTTCATTGGTGCCGGTTGTGCTGTTTTTTACACTCGCATTGAATTCGATGTAGAAGGATTTCATGCCCTTCATTTTGGTCGATAATTTATCGAGAATTCCCTGAGCTTTAGCATCTTGGCCCATGGCGTTGATGCTGATCAGACTTAAAACAAAAACGAGTAAAATGCGCATAATCATGAATTTCTGTGCAAATATCATAAATTATGCCAAATCAGCGAAATCTTTATGCATTTCAAGCTCACTATTCTACTACAATGAGCGAATGATTGCTAATGAGTTGGGTGCTATGGACCTGCAATAAATAAGTACCGGGCTTCAGGTTTTGAGGCAGTTCAAAATTGGACTGCGCTTGAATGCGCAGCACTTCCTTGCCTTTCATGTCGAGAAGACGTGCAAAGTTGGCTGCTGGACCAGTCATTTGAATGGTGCTGCCAGGGCAGGCCGGATTCGGATAAATGGAACGTTTGGCTACTTGAACTTCACTCAGATTGGCCAAAGAACCAAGATTGATGTTGTCTAGGTACATGCAGTTGCCCCAGTCACCGATGTTTCTAAAAGCAATTTGCACGTTGCCGAGGTTGGCATAAGAACTCAGGTCAACGGAATCTTTGCGCCACTGCGCACTTGTTGGTGTAAAAAAGCTTTGGTTATCTGGGGAGGTCGCTAGGTTTTCGCCACCTTTGAAATACAACATTTGTTCGGTCGCAAAACAGTCTGTCGAAACCACCACTTGCAGGGAATCGGAATAACCGCTGCCCCAACGCGCGTATGCCACATCAAAATAGAGGTAAGGCTGTATGGATAAATAGCTGGTTTCAATAGGCATGACTAAATCGTCGAAACTACCTTGAGAATCGATGTCGTAGTTATTGAAAAAAGTAGCTTGAGAAGAAGCTCCAAAACCTCCGGCTGAGGTAGAAAGCGTCCAGGTACCGTTGCCGTTATGATCAATTACACTCCAACCCTGTGGTAAAAACGCTTGCTGAAAATCTTCTTGAATGCCCGTCTGAAAGCTAAACATAGAAAGCGTTACATACAAGGAATCGGTATCGGTTTGGCCATTGGCATCGGTGATTTGTAAGATGGCGAGGTGTTGGCCAGGGCTTTGAAAATAAACCACCGGATTGCGCAAAGTGGAAGTACTAGGGCTACCAGTAGGGAAGCTCCAGTTCCAGGTTGCATTTTGATGACTTAAGAAAGAATAGTCATCGAAATAAAAAGAGTCAATGGCGCAAACTGCGGTCTGGCTGAGTTTGTCTACGGTAATGCGCGCAATAACTTCGCTGGGGTTCTCGACTAAATTACTCTGGTAAATTCCTTTTCCGTAAGTAGCTAAACGGATCTTTTGATCGCGGTAAAAAGGTTTGAGGATATTGCCGTTGGTGAAAAGTGGCAAACCGTTATTTTCTATAGTAAAATCTGATTGGTTGTTGCGGTAATAAACCGCTTTGTTGGTAGCTACGTAAATGCCGCCGTCTGTGCCCGCGATATGCACCAGCGCTTGTACAGATTCGTTGTTGAGTAAACTGCTTGTGAGGTTGTACCAAGAAGCGCCGCCATTCGTTGTTTTATAGACTTTAAAGCCATTTGAACCACTAGGGTAGGCCAACCAGAGTTCTTGCGCATTGGCAGGGTTGAGGGCAAGTAACATCCGGCTTGAGTTGCCCGAAGGAAGGGGCATTTGCGTCCAGCTAAGACCGCCGTCGGTAGTTTTCCAGAGCTTGCCCGTGCTGCCACTTGCCGCTTTTTGATTCAAATAAATAATTTGTGGGTTATCTGAGGCAATTTCAATGTAATTGACACGCTCATTTGGGTTGGATCCAAAAGTTTGAACCAGTTCAAAAGAGGCGCCTTTATCGTTACTGCGGTACAGCTTATTCTCCTTTCCGGTATAGGCGATGCTATAACAATTCGGGTGAAACACCAATTCGGTAGACTCCGCAGCCCAATAACTTTCGTTGGGGTCAATGCCAAAAGAAGCATTTTGAATGGCGCCATCTAAGGTAGCAGGAATGCGCTTGCCGTCGACGTCGGAATAATAAGTGAGCTTGTTGTCGCCTGGGTTGACGTATCCTGTCGGCGCTTCGCCACCGCCCAATTCTAAGAAGTTGCCAGCTCCGTAATTTTCGTGATGTGCTAAATTACCATTGTGGTAGAGCCCGCCCACCAACACATCTTCGTTCCAGCCGTTGTCGAAGCCCCAGTAATCAGAACCATGAACCCCCGACATATAAAAATCGGGTTGGGTGGTGACAAAATTAGTACTATGGTAGATGCCGCCGTCGGTAGTGATCCAGGTATGGTTGCCTACAACGCGAAAATCTTGGTTGTCGACGTGTAAATTGAGTGGACCGCCTACATAGCCAGAAACAGCTGCAAACGTTGCGGCACCGTCAACACTGCGATATAAATTGAGGCCACCAATGAGCAGTT
>Ga0208172_1000014_pt1 | contig 146827 bp, 210 predicted proteins | sample Colrivmet1552A02_FD_187657 | JGI IMG/M metagenome (GOLD analysis project Ga0208172, IMG submission 187657) | Estuarine microbial communities from the Columbia River estuary - metaG 1552A-02 (SPAdes) (version 2) | ecosystem: Environmental > Aquatic > Marine > Intertidal zone > Estuary | place... | reverse complement strand
TAAATGCTGGAAGTGATCCGCCTTGCCCGCCGATAAGGTATTCGTATGATCTAAATACTTCTGGATTTTCATCTGAAGGCATATTATTTTCAATTGAAGCTAGCGCCCAGTCGGTATCCGTAAGCAACGTTGTTCCGTTTGACACTCTGTAATAAACATCAAAGCTTGCAACCGATGGTCTGTTTGCTGATACTAGAACTTTCAAACCAACAGCATCATCGGCGAGTGTAATAGCTTTTGTAATATGCTTAGAAGCGTGTGTGCCACCTGTTGCAGTTGTCTCCGCAACATAGTTAAGTGGAACGTTAAATCCACTAGCAGGTGATGCAGATTGCTTGTCAATTCTGTTTGAGATAGCAATAGCAGTTGCACGTTGCATATCAATTACAGGAGAGATAAAGTCATTATTCGTTGACATTGTAATATTAAGCGTTAAGCTCTTTGCGCCTGCCATATTGTTTGTTTCATTTGACGCATTAGCAATCAACTTTGGTGTTGAGAATACAATCTCTCTATTGATCGGAATATCAACAGCGCTTTCTTTCTGATAAGCGGTTTCTATCCCAGCAAGAGATTGACCCGTTGTAAACTCACCTGTTGCAGAAATATTAGTATTATCTAATAAGAGAGTCGTGATATTTGGAATCATAACATCCATCGGAATGTTTTTATTTGCTAGAACTGCACTTCCCCCACCAATATCAGCGGATGTTGATGCTGAGTCAGCTTCAAATGTGTAGCCATTTGCATCAAGAGCCGTAATTGTTCTAATGCCGTTAATACTTCCTGCAGAAATGCCACCGAATGTAGTTGCTCCTGAAATTACAACATCATCACCAACCGTAAGACCGTGAGATCCTTGATTAACGGTGATTGTTGCATCTGCAGAATCGACACTAAATGGATCGGCTGGAAGTAGTTCGGAAGGAACTGCTACGTTGTTGAGTTTTGCAATACCTGTTGTTGCGGTAAACTGTGCACCATACATTTTAAATGTTAGGTCTTCCCATTGTGATGGAGTCCAAGTAGATGCGTTTTGTGATTTAAAGAGTGACCCTAAGAATGGCTGTCTAGTTACTTTAGCATCGGTTGTTCCTAGAATAAAGTCGCCAACTCTAGAAATATACACTAAGTAATCTGTAGTGTTTGCAAGCATAACAACAGCATATTCTTTGTAAGGCTCCAGGTAAACGGGCTCATCAAATTCAAAGGTTGTCGCAACCGATGCATCATCAGAAACTGTAATTTCTGAAGGATAAACAAACTTAGTTGATCCAGGTAGGATATTACCAGTCGGAATGCCATTTTCCATAGTGCGAAGTTGGATCCATACTGGATTTGCTTCTGATGCAGCTTTTGTTTTAAAGTAGAAATCAAACTTTGTCGCAAAATATCCTGTTGGTTCTGCAACAAAGAAAGACTGTGCTAATGGATCTCCACGATCCTGTACATCAATTGTGTCTGTAGAAATAATGCGACGATCGGCTGATGTTGTCGTATTAGTAAAACTTTGAACTGTAAGAACGCGTGTTGAAAGAATATCTCTTTGTCTAACTTCAATAGTACCTCTTGAAGTAAATGTCGTTTTACCGAATGAAGTTCCGTTCGCTCTTAATCCAGATGTAACATCAGATAATGTAAACGGTCTTGTGCCTGTTCTAAATCTTAAACCTGCTGTCGATGGAATGAAGAATGAACCTTCAATTCTTCCAGATCCGTCAGTAACAAGATTTGATGCGCCGTCTGGATGTCCAACGGTTCCGTTTAGACTATTACCAAAGTCAACTGGATCAGATGCCATATTTACAAATGATTCTGATTTTACCCAATCATCAACTGAAACATCGTCAAAGAATGGGAACAATCTTGTATTAGGTCTGAATCCTTCGCCTTTAAAATACACTTTTCTTGAGCGCATGAATGGAATAACAAGAACATCAATAACTCTATCCCCAACAACTTCACGCACGGTTTCGGAAGAAACTACTCTATTTGATCCGGTTGTAGTAGTAGTTGTAGAATTTGCAAAAATCGTCGTGGTTCGAATATTTCCACTTTGTATGGTTGAAGAAGTATTTCCACCAGCAACAGTACTTGAAGCTAAAGTAATGGAACTTGATGTGGAACCAACTTGAAGTTGATCAAGAGGAATTCCACCCCAGTTAAACGAAGCTGAGTTCCAAAGGTTGGCTCTGCTTGTATCAAGTCTTGTGCCACCATTAATAATTCTATCTGCGGTCCACTGGGTTTCGATCCAACTATCACTTGACGGTGACATTGTAATGTTACCTAGCCAATCCATTAAAATAAATGGATTTACGTTTTCCGTACCTGTTACGGAAGATTGGTCATATATCGTTCTATGTGTATAGTTTAGATATACGTTGTCACCTTTAAGAATCGTATTTGTTGAGGCCGCGGAGTCGTATTGAAGAGTAATAGCATCTTCACTTGAAGTCGGTCTTAATGCTTTGTTAACCGGATCAAGAGCAGCTCTGTGTTCTGATGATGCAACATCAGTGAATGTGTGATCAGCAAAGTTATCTACAAAGAAACCGGATTTTGTTCTGTCAAGACCAGCCGAATCCAATACACTCAATGCGCTTGTATCGAGTTCGAGTAAGCTAAGAGAAGTTAATTCTTCAAGCTTATCAATACGATCCTCAAGACGACCGATATCTGACATAGTATAATGTCTATGGTCAATCTTTTCAACGGTCAAATCAGAAGGAGAGAGAACATATGGGTTTAATGTAACTCTATAAAGCTCAAGCGAGTTTTCAGGGGTTTCTGGATATTTTGGTGAAATAGCAGACTTACCTGAAATAAACTTGATTTCATTATTATTTGTAATAACAACTTTATTTCTTGTTCCAAGATAGTATGTAACGTCAGCTTGGATGGTATCGTTCGTTTGTGGAAGTTCGTGAAGAACTGCTCCTGCTCCAAATGTTTGTGAGGAGTTAACAACTGATCTGAAATCAAGAACATCTCTAAGAGAAACAGTTGTCCCACCTGCTAGGGTGTGTGAAGGAATATCTTCATAGTCAACTTCGCCTGTATATGAGTTAACGGCAAAGAAGTCGCCTGAAACACCGTGATCAAAATATTGATATTGAACAACAACGTTATCTGTTGGAAGCGATTGTCCAGGTTTCAAAATAATACGACCTAGATCATAGAAGTTGTCTCTTTGGCCGTTATCAATAGTAAACTTACTTACAAGTGATCTGCCAGAAGAATCCGACAATGTAATTCCGTCAAAGGAATAGATATCAGCTTTTGATAGATTTGCATAGATAAGTCCATTGCCATCAGAATCGAATGATGCAATTGTATCAGCACCTGTTTCAAGGCTTTTTGATCTAACTGTTGCAGCTGCTTTATTAACATAAGTAATAACTTCAAGATTTGCTTCAGATGCTGGAAGTCCTGAGAGGGAAGCTGTTGTAGTACCAGCTCCAGTAATTGTTGCGCCAGAAATAATATCACTGTCTGCTAGTGCAAGAACCCAATCGTTTGTATTCGCAAATGTTTCACCTGAGGCTGAAAGTGTAAGTGTCGCTTGCCCTGAACCGTTCGTTGATGTTGTAAATCTACGTTGAGTTGCAAGTGAAATATCGGATAATACTGAAGGTCTAGATGTTGGAAGACTTACTAGAAGCGAGCTATTACTTGCATCTTTAAGAACTGCCTGAGAGTTTTCAAGAACCAAATTTGAATAGTTGGAAGTTGAAGTACCAATGCTTCTTACGTCTCTGAAGTTTTGTCCAGAGTTCATTGATAATTGGAAAATGTAAAGACGATAGTTGCCGTTACCATTCTCTTCAATCGCACGAACTCTTGCTGTACCAATAGTAGATCCACCATGAGCTGTAGCTGAACGTAAATTCATAAGTTCGAATTCGTTTACATTTGGTAGGCCTTTATTCCCATCAATGACGATATAGTTGCCAATGCTAAATGCTGCAACTTCATTGTTTACCGTCTGGGTTGTTCTAGGTTTTGTTACGACGATATTCGTGTTAAAGTCTTTATTTGCTCTATATCCGTTAACGTATACAGTGCCTGGAGAAACGTGAATATCAAGTTTAGTTGCATCAGAATCGTCGTCAAAAGATAATGTGTATGGTTTAACAATATAGTTGCCTGACTCTTCTTTTGTTCTAAGAGCTAAAACGTCTGTAAGTTTATTATAATTATCTTCTGATTCTGCTTTAACATCAGATACGATAATACCATTTCTGATTTTGGCAATGTAAACAAAGTTTTCATCCGAATCAACATTACTTCTAATATCAAGAGTAAGACGAATTCTGTATCTGTCAGCGCCAGGCGAAGAAGTGTTTGGAAGCGCACCAGAGTTATCATAAAGAGTTACATCATCATTTGCAGTAACAATATCTTCAACAATCTTAAAACCAAGATCATCAGTTAACAGGGTTGTGTATTTTGAAATGATCGATGTTTGTTTTGGTGCGTATACAAAACGTCCTGTTGCGTAGAAATCCCCACCTGCAACGTTGCCTGAAAGACCACGACCAGTAGCTGGATTCAACGTTGTATTTGTGGTTTGTACCGTAAGTGTAACAGAACCGTTTGCAATATCTTCAGCAGGAGAAAACTTGATTGAAGCGCCGCTAGAAAGCCCGTCGTTATACTTCACGTATATTGTTGCTGGATCTGCACCAGCAGCAACTTTAACATCAACGATCGTTGCTTTAATTCCAGACGTCGCACCTGTGAACTCAGTCCCAATGATAGTCGAAGTATTTGATGGTAATGTATTTGATGCTGTATTAAGTTTAACAAATTCAATCTGATTAACACTAATACCACCTGGATTTACTGCAGCACCTTCTTTGAAGATGTTATTGCCAAAGCGAGTAATCTCAGATTGAATAATAGTTTGTAGCTGTGTTAACTCACGCGCTTGAACTGCACGGCCGTTATTAAAGAGAACACGATGAAAACCAGCGCTGTCGCTGTAATCATCTCTATATGTGTTTTTAAATGTATTCTTGATTAATTGGTCGACCATATGTTAAACCTGTCTTATAATTGGATGATAATCTTAAGGTCTTCTGTCTGAGCAGCCGACCTTTCGATGGCAGCGCGGTTATCAATGTAGAATACCTCACCTTTGAACTTATTTATATCACCTACTGTGAGTGGTGTTCCGATAACACCGCTACCAGCACCATCTGTTTCGGTAACAGATTCTGATGATTGAAATGGTATAAACCCGGTTGCTTCTGTTTGATGATAATAGATTTTGTCTGAGTCGAATCTATCTACATACGCCTTTGCTCCAGATGTTCCACCAAGAATTGTCCTATCTGGAGAGAACGCAGTTGATATAGATGAAAGTGTCATATAATCAAGTGCTGATCCGGTCTCTGAAGAATAATCAGAATCTGTTGCCGCATTTTTAATATTTCTCATCAGTGCAACTTGTCTAAAATCTTGACCGATAATGAAATCTTCGTTTTCAGCACCCGAAGGCTTTGCGTTAAACATAAGTGCAGTTGATTTTAAATCAATTCTAGGATCTGAACCAAATCCACCTAGATATGAGAGATTTGCTCTTGCCGCTGCACCTATTCCAGCTCCTCCAGAAAAAACAACATTAGCATAATTATATCCGCTTCCGTTAAAGATTGTTGATGCAGAATCCCTCATCTCAACTTTAACGACCGATCCGCCAAGAATCGTTGCTACTGCTTCCGCGCTATCGCCATCACCAATAATTGTTACCGTCGGTGCAGAAGTATAACCAGATCCGCCAGAAGTAAGAGTGATACCAGCAACTTGACCATCAACTGCAGCTTGTTGGATAGAATATTGTTCAATAGCTGTAGCTGACGATGCCGAATCTGTAGCATCCTGTAGTTTTACTGGCATATAGTTTGCAGACAAATATTTGTTTGCATCAACCGCAGCAAGTGTGTATAGGAACTTCCACACATATCCATCCGCCGTTTTAAATGGGGTTGATGCAGAACTAGTCGGTTTAACTGTAGATGCAACACCCGCGCCGCTTGCACTTTTACCTTGTTCAAGACAGATATAAACAGAGTTGTTATCAGTAATAACATAATGTGAATTCGTAGGCTGTCCAACCTGGTTAGTATTATACCCAGAATATATCGAACCAGAAGACCAGTTTTTGCGAGGAACAACAAATGATACGTCAGCGGTTCTTTTAACAGATTGCATATTCAATCTAAACTGAAGTTCTTCCCTAAGAGAATTGATTGGCACTGTTGGGGTATCCGAAGAATCCCAATCCTGTGATCTACCGATACCGATATAATAGTTTTGTGCCGAATCGGCAACATCTTCAAAAATGTTTTGGACCAATTCTCTTTTAAAATAATCTGTGATGATGGCTGACATTTTAGGTCCTACTTATAGTGCTGCGATTGCTGTCTTAAATGCGTCAAAGTCTGCACTTGCCGCTGCGATTGATTGTAATGAGCTTATGCTGATATAGTCACCATAGAGCTCTGTAAAGTTTTCATTGATTTTCTGGCCAGCGTCTCTGAGCGTATCTCCAGTGCCGTCATTAGCCGATGTTCCAAGTGAAATAGATTGTTGTGCCATAATTAATTCCTGTTGTGTTGATTCTATTTATAACAAATATTACGCGGAATCTTGATATTGTAGCGGATTACCGTAATCAAATTTATTCATATCCATTGTTTCTATTGTATTAGAGAAATCGACTGCGCGAATGATTCCATCAGAATCCTCATCGAATGTAGGTGAGTTTTCGTCAGCAAATTCAATAATTGAGTTGTATTGATCTGCAATTCCTGCTATAGTAAGAGTATTGAATAGTTGAATTTGACGTATGAGTGACACTCTTTCTGCAAGAGAATCGCTATCATTATCATCAATAATAATACCAGTAATTGACTGATTTTGTGTAAGTGTTGCGAATGCGGTTTCTTCAAAGATTGCTGTGCCAGCTGCAGAATCTAGTAATGCAATAGGCATCGATGAAGCACTAAGATTATATATGCCCTCGATAACAACATCGCCAGCCAAATACCATCCAGCTGGATGGACAAACAATTTAAAAAGATCTTTCCATTTGGCTAAAGGAATACCAGACTGAATTAGAATAGAATGTATCTGATATCGCTTATCGTCTTGTATATATTTAAGAGAATCTGTTCCCAATCTAGAATCATTCACAATAAACATATTGTTTTTTGGATATACGATAGAAGCTTCTTCACCAAAGAACGCTCTAAAGAATCCTTCAGCTGAGATTTTGCTTCCTTTTGCTTTATAGAAAGATGCAATAACTTTAGCAATAAATCTTGGATCTGCAAAGAAGTCTGCAGATTGTGAGTTATTGCCAATCTCTTTAAAAATATTGTCAAGTGACGATAGCTGTGTTGTGCTCAAGTCCCTTGCTTGATATAATCCTTGAATGAAGTACGAATACCCTTCATCATCTTTTTCCATAAAGTCATAATAGATATCAAGAAACTTTACTAAGTCTGGGTACTCAGTTGCAAAGTGTTCTGGCAAAGCTTCCTTTGTCTTATCAATGATAAGATTAAGTGGAAGTCTTCCGTTATAATCAAATCTATTTGACATTACAGCGTTACTCTAATCTCTTGATAATCAATTTGTGCGGATGCGAATGATTTTTCAGTATCAAGTGTAAGAATATAGTTTCTTAACGGTCTTATCGTACTTTGATTAGCGGGAACTGCAGATATTTTAATATATGACGCTGCCCCGATGATAGATGTTGGCGCTAAGCTTACAATATTAACCGATCCACTTACCGGGTTATATGTTCCAATATTCGTAACCACTATTTCACCCTCTGCCGTGGCAACTTCAAGAATGTTTGAGCCCAATCTATTTCTGATTGTGCATGTCTTACCATTTGTGTTAAATAGAGTTGATGTTATAGTGTGTGTTGTTGTCAATGGCGCTGCAAGTGCAACAGGATATTGAAGAGAATATGCAAGATTTTGTGACAAAGTTGGAGTTATTCTTTGCTGAACTTTAACATTCATTCGAGAGTTAAGAATAGCTTCGCTTATGTCATCAACATCTGCTAAAATCTGTGAACGTCTAAATGTCGTATTAAACTTATTAAGATTTTTCGTGAAATAATCTCTAATAAGCGTTTGCACAGTACCTTCAGTTGTACCTGCAGTAACGTTTGTTAGTGACGGATCAAAGTTAAAAAATGTTTCTATTTCAATATAAGTTGTTATGGCATCCGAAAACTTAGTATCAATAGACATAATTGAAAGGTTGTCTGATAGATTCGATACGATTCCATCCTTCACAACCTGCTTTACCGCTTCTGTCGTATTCTCAATAAACTTCAAAGACACATATACATTACCGAAATCTGCTGGAACATTATCTTCTCCGCCCCATGCAGTAACATCATTAAGAAAACTTCCGAAATTTCTTATAATAAGGGCAATATAATCATTTGCAGTTACAAGTCTATTTTGTGATGCATATGAAATCGGTGCGTTCGATTTAATAGATTTAATTGATTCTTTATCAGAACCACCAGCAGCCCTTGAAAGTGTAGTGACTGCAATAGCATAATCTGTGTCATCGACTGTTATTTCACTTTGAGAAATAAAATCTCTGGCGCCATTTGCTGCAACATTACTTGTCGAAAGATATGTTACTCGGATAACTTCACCTGGTTGCGGTGTTTTACCTGTCGTAATACCGTCACCGAATGTGATTTCATAGCTTCCATTCGGGGCTTCTCTTAGTGTATAATATCGCGTATCCGCGGTTACGTTCTGGGCGGATGCCAAAGGAAGATACGTTTCAAAAAGTTCTGCATTTCTAGACGCATAAACTTGAACCGATGCAGTTGATGTATCGATAGTATCGTCTGGAATAATATAAACAGGCGTTGATATTGAATCTGCGATAAACGTTTTAGTTCTAAATGTACCTTCATAGATATAAATCGTGGGAGATCCACTAGAAGTTAAAAATTGATAAAAGCCAGATCCATTGTCAACCGCAATATGATCTTCGATTGTTTGGAAAATATATGATACATCTTCAACAGTCGAAGTAAATTGTGAACCGGCCGGCAATGTTAATGTTCCTGGTCTGCTCGGATTTGTGATACTTACTGATAAACCTACCGTTGCATATGCTGCAGTTTTCGACCTAGGAATATAACCCAGTGATTCTGAAATAGCAAGAACGGAACTTCTCAGTTGGGCTGTAGTAAGAAATGACTCATTTAATGCAAAGTTTGCAATCAAACCATTATAGTGAGTGTTATATGCTAGAACGTCAAGGATATTCGATAGACCAGAAGCCTCAAAGTCGTAGTCAGCAAATTCATCACTGGCAAGAAAGTGTGTTTTTAGTTGCTCTTTGATTCTATTAAAATCAAGGTCTGTTGATTTAATACTAACTGCCATATTATCTTAGCCTTGTAATTGTTGTTTCAAAAGTCACTTCCTCGGACGTATTTATAATTCGGAATACGATCTGGACTCTTGCTGTGTTTCTGTCTGGTTGAACATTGGGCGAAACCGAAATCAGTTTAGCTCTTGGTTCAAAGTTTTCTAATGCAAATGCAACTTGATCAGCGATCAGAACATTACTTTCATCATCAGCTAATTCAAAAAGTAGTGCATTTAAGCCACCACCAAAGTATGGATTAAATGGCTTTTCACCCAAGTCTGTAAGCAACAAGTTTTTAATCGCTTGCTTTACTGCAGCTGCATCATTTTTCTTATATACGTCACCAGATGCTTTTTTAGCAAATGTTAAATCAATATCTGAATATAGTCTATTTCTAGAAGTAACGAGACTTCTAGTTTGTAGATCACCATCCTCTATTGAGAAATATTTTCTAGCCATGTTACTTCCTAACCTTTGAAGTATTTATATAGTTTTAAGATGGGTATCTCTTAATAAAGTTTAGGTTTTCAAATGGAACTTCGCCGCCATCAGCTTTAAAGCTAGGAATCGTGAACGGGAACCAGAACTTATCAGTGTCCTGCCACACATAGATGAAGATCTCGCCGTTATCGTCATTGGTTCTTGTGATAACATAATCGCCTTCCTTGGCTGGTAGGTTGAATGGCCTTTTGAATTTACCTTTGTAATCAACCCTAGAATCACCAGTATTAAATGTGTGAATTGGGCCCTGCTCGGTCTGATCTTCTGGGTGAATAAACGGATATGCATTGCCTGCTTCTTCATCAGGTTCTTGACCGTCATCACTTTCGTTTTCTCCAGTTTCCTCAACTGATTCTTCTGCCGATGGCTCATTTTTAGGTTCAGTTGCAAGCATCATAATCTCTTTACCTTGAACCTTACCATTAAATACTGTTTCAACAGTCATATCATAAGTTGCTTTCCAGTCTTTTGGTATAGAAGGCATAATAAGAACAATCTGAACATTTAAATCGCCAGATGGATCATACGTATCATAGTCAAGAATCATTTTTTCAAACTTGATATTTTTTACAATCCAAGTTGCAAGTTCAAATGTTTTATCAGTATCAACAACACCATCTAGCCCAGTTAGTTCGTATACAACTGCTCGTCCTTTTGTTCTTAAATCAAGAACGCTTCCTGCTGTTAAAACCTCAACGTCATTTTTCATATAGACGCCTTCGACGATTTCAAGGTTATATCCCTTAAACTCTTCTTTATCTTTTCGAATTCTGCTTACAAACTCTGCTTGTGGATATAGATTTCTAAGCATCTGAATTTTTTCATTCAATGTTTTAGAAGGATCAAGCTTTCCTGGATCGCCTTTGCCATATAAGAACTGACTTAATGAAATGCCTGCCGCAAGCAATGTGCTTGAAGTAACATTTAGAACGCCATTTGGATCATATTGTGTGTCTGGAACAATAGCAGTTTGTGTATTAACTGATGCAATGACTCTTGCTTTTGGGTCACTCGAACTTGAAACTGTTGTTCTTGGTGTCACTGTAAGCTGTTTAGGATCACGTGTTTCGATAACTTCGGCCGGAACTGTATCAGAATGTTTAGGGTTCATATTACCAGTAGATACCTGATAATTATTAAACTTCTGATTTGTGTGGTGGCCAGTATCTCTTTTTCTCGCACGAACTTCTTGTGTTGTCAAAGTTTCTCTGGAAACGTATCCAGTATCAGCTGATTTATCAAATGCATTTTTAAGATGATCGCCCTTATCAATTGTAACCTTCTTAATGCCGTATGCGCCCTTTGTCAGATATTCAGTCATAACGGCAGTTGTTGCTTTTGCTGTTTGACCTGTTGTATCAAATGATGCATCAGCGGAATGACCTTGCGAAGTGAATGAAGATGAGCCAGCAGATGTTTGGGCAGTTCCCTCAAGATCTCCTACGAAATATCCACTCAACGTAACAGCATTCACTGATTGTGTACCAGTAACTGTTTTCGTATTAACAGTTTCCCCAGCCCATAAGCTGTGCCCAACATATGAGTTATAACTATGCATAATAACATTTTCACCGCCGATGTTACCTGAGGAGCCAAACACTGAAATGCTTTCTGCAGCGATATTAATGTCGGGAGCAGATTGAACAATCTGTGCTTCAGATGTAGTTGCAATTGCGCCCTTTGCTGCAACAGTAGCACTACCACCAACTGCTAGTTTGTAATCTACTTTTGCGAACTGCGTAATACTTCCCATTGTAGTATTTGTATAGCTTCCAGTATATGTGTCTTGTCTGCTACCAACAATTGATGTGTATTTGCTTCCGTAATACAAGTCTCTTGACGGACCTTTGATTGTTTTTGTTTCGTCTTTTGCTTGGACGTTATACGAACCACCAACGTTCACATTAAAATCACCGCCGACATTCAACGTGAGATTACCAGAGTAATTAAGTTGCCCATCACCAGTGATAACCATTTTATGGCCACCTGTGACAACTTCTACTAATCCGTCACCTTGTGCAACGACAATGATGCTACCGTCTGGACGCATATCAACGCCAGAACCATCAGCATGTTTAATTAGAATTCTAGGAGTTGTTGTGCTGTCATTATATTCAATGACGTGACCACTCTCAGTTTCAATAACCTGGTTAAGCGGATATTCAGATTGAATACCGCCACGATATTTGCTTAAGTCTACTCCTGCAACAGTTCCTGGAATATTTAACTCATTTATAGAAACACTTTGCTTTGCAGAGTGATTTAAAGATGATGCATTTTCATAGGACTCTTTAGGATATTTAGCAGCTAAATTTCCTGAACCGGCATTACGGGGATCTAAATTATCAATTCTATTGCTCATGTGTTGTCTCTATATCTCATTACATCTTTTAGCCACTGCGCTGCTCTATCTGTTCCGCCTTTTTTGGCGTCAGCCCATCTTCTGGAAGAGCTTGTTCCCGGATTTCTTCCCCACGCCATATCAACGTGTAGATTTCCCCCCATATATGTAGGACCAGCGCCCATTCCAGTAATACCTTGGCTTGCCAAATATCTAGCAAAGTTTAAAACGTCCGGTGGGGGATTATTAACCCCAAAGTTTACTCTGTTGCCGTTTGCATCAAAAACTCGTAAATCTGCAGCCCAACCATAATTATGTCTAACAGAACCTGTTCCCTGTCCAGGCAACTGTCCACCACTTGTAATAACCATCGTAAATCCAGTTGCTCTATGAGCACCTTCGAGTATTGCCATTAGTTGGGGTTGAATATTTAAAGGCCGTGGATTTCCTGCATTTTTATTACCATATTTAACGCCTCCGCCAGTAGGTAGACCAAGGTCTTTATTAGTTGCGGGTTTTTGTATTACAGGTTGTTTAACGTTACTTTTACCCAATTTGTTTTCAATGAATGTATCAAGATCAAAACCAGGTGCGAGCAGATTGGCTTCTTCCCATCCCTCATAATCAGGATATTCAGCTGCATTAATCATTTTTATTCCAGGATATACGTTATATATCGTTGCGATAAGTCTCTTTGTTGATTCTTTTGTTTGAGGTGTGACGGCATCTTGTGTATATGTTACACCATCGTCGAATGAACCACCAGCAACGATAATATCAATACTATTGGGTGACGTTATGTCAGGATCTGGTCCAGGTTTACCGATAGGAATACCACGTTCGATAGTTCCATCACCCCAAATATAATAGTGCCATTCTGGGTCACGCGGATAACCAAGACCTTCTTTGTAATCTAATCTATCCTTAAGTCTATAATCAGGATTCAGCGTCGCGGCCGTCCAGTAAAATACAACTTTATCAACAGCACGTGAGTTACTTGCGAGTTCAACAGTAAACTCTTCAAGGCTGTTGATTGTTGTTTCCGGCACTGTCGTATTACCCATTGTTGAAATTGGATTTGTAGATACGATTGCGCCGTTAGCCGTTGGCGACGAATTCAACATTGATGCAACGCTGCCAAGAGCATTTTGAAATCCGCCAAGTTTATCTTCGATTTCACTAAAAGTTAATCCTATCGCTTGATCCTTTATTGCGTCAAAAGCACCAGTGAAATCATTATTAGAAAATGCTGTGAGAACGTCTGCAGCTACATTTTTAGAAAATGAATTCGCCGGCAGATTAAATCCTGTTGAAATCTGTGATACTGAGTTATTCATTTTGTGAAGTGTGTCAAGTATAGGCAAACCAGTAATACTACCGAGAACGTTACCAATACCAGATGTAATACCATCAGTAAGTTTTGATAAATCAGCATCGATTTTAAGATTAATTGATCCTGACAAGAAATCGTCAATCTGCGGTAACTCTGCTTTGAGTGCTGGATTAAAATCACTCACCGCCGATTCAATAGTTCCTTTTATATCGTTAGACGTAATTTCGGGAGACAATGCTGCCATACCAGCTGCAATTCCTGCCGCTGTTGGTAATGCAACGCATATGTTATTAAATGTAGGTGCCACAGTAGTTCCTGTCAATGAATTTGCGATATCGTTTTCAGAGCTGCTAAGTTCTTTTTTGACTTTATCCCCAACTCCAGACAAACTTTCTGTTAACTCTGCGGGAGCGTTTTGAAGATTGCCCATTGCACTTTGCAGATTTTGTGGAACAGTCGTAGCGTTCTTGAGTTCGATCTTAAGCTTAGTCGAAACATCAGCAATAGGAAAATCCCCAGTGATTGAGCTTAACGACTTGACGCCATTATTGACTTGACCAACAACACTACCAACAACACTTGTATTAAGAGACGCAAATCCACGCTGAGCTTCATCTAAACCAGAAAGGATATCTGGTGTATTGATTTGCGCTTTGATACCGCCTAACTGACTCTTTAGTTGACCTTTAAAGAATGTTGACATTATTTAACCTTATTGTGCATTTGATGGTGGCGAAACAGGAGCAGATGATACTTTGTGTGCAAATGAATTAAAAGCATCAGCTGCATATGCTAGTCTTCTTCCATAGTGGCCAACATCATCGCGACCACTATTTACCCTAACAGAAAACGGCGCCTTTTGCCACCTCTGATCGCCTTTCCACATTGCAACCGAGAATTCACTAACTTCATAGTAAGCTTCAACCCTATCTGCCGCGTGTCTCGCCGTTGTTGCCTCGGGTCCCCATTTAGATAATCTGAGCCCCCCTACATCGCTTTTTAGTTCGTGAACGACAAATGCTGCCTGCATTCTAAGATCAGGCATTTTATATCCTCCCTCGTCTGTAAAAAGTTCTGCCCTTTCAGCCGCGGCAAAAGCCAAAAGATTGTCATATCTTTCCCTGCGCCATTGTGCAATACCATGAGCACCTGTACCGCCACCCTTTTTATTATATGCCATAGGATTTATTTTAGGACCAGATTCTGTCATAAAGTTGCCAACAAATCCTGCAGCAAGTTCCTTTGAGTTTGAATATTTAAAATCTGTTCTAAAAGCTTCTTCTAATAGGTTATAAACTTTTTCAACATTTGATCCTCCCTCAAAGTTATATTGAGTCGCGGGCCTTGTTCCGCTGTAATGTACTTTACCATTTGACACTGGTTGTACCATACCAGGAACAGGATTATTAAGCCCACGTCCACCCGACACTGAAGGATTGGGGCCTTCCACCTTTGGAATAGATCCCAGTACGAGAGGAAGCTGAGAATGTTTACCATCAAGAAATATACCAAATACTTGAGCATATTGTTTGATGCCGACTGGAGTTCCATTAAGACCTGAAGTTCCTCCATGTGTTATAGGTGCAACCACTTGTGCCCAAGGTAAGGCCTCATCTGGAATGTCTTTTATATTTGCAGAGTGAACACCAAAAATTCTGACCCTTACTCGCCCTTGTGTGAGTGGATCATTAGTGCTTTGTACAACCCCAACAAACCAACGAGTTTCATCGCCGTAATATCCGTCATTTACCGTTTTTAAACTCATTTTGTGTTCTCTAACTTAACGCAACTAAATGTAACATCATATCTCTCTTTTCTGATAATATGCCTTGCTGCATAAATCAGATGCTTGCCTGACTTCATTTGGTCAGTCGATTGACTTATATCTGTTCCATCATCGCCAATATCGTTATTCAAAAATCTCAATCTAATAATATTGCCTAGAGTTTTATTTGAATCTGCAACAAGAAAATTTCTTCCAGGTACAGATATATCTATAGCATTACTTGTGATAATGTGACGCAATGCTCTTGCATTCACGTTATTATTCCAAGAACCAGGCTCTCGAAAAGACTGATGGTTTTTATATGAATATGATGATGCAATATTATATATTTTTCTGGATTTGATCCTATTTAACTTCTGATTTTTATATGCATAGTTTGTATTAAAAACAAATGACTCGGGCTCTAGATTAGATGTAAGAGCAAACTGATTAATAACATCATATATCATCGGTTTGGGATTAGCATTTGTAGTATCCCAGAAACTATACTCTGCGCCTACGAGACCTTTTGAAATGATCTTACTAATATTCGGCGCTGCTTGTGTCTGATAGTTTTGAATGATATATTTTTTAGCTTCTCTATTCTGAGTGCCTGTTGCATTTTGGCTGTAAACGTATTCTGTATTACCACCAGATTGATTAAGCATTTTTGATAAGGAAAGAAAATGAACTTTGTTATAGTTACCAAGGGTAGAAAATAAGTAAAAGGGCGAACCAAAAAAGTCAGTCGTTCTATCTTTAATCCAATTGCAAGCTTCCATTGGAGTCATATTTGGAACCACAACTTTAAGCGTTGCTTCTTGCTCAGTTTCATCTGCGTCGCTCAGAGAATATTCATCAAAGTGATCGAGGAAAATCTTTTCGATAATCTCACGACCAGATCCTTCATATGCTTTATTTACATTCAGGAATGTTGATATGAAAGCGCTTTCTTCAACCATCTGAAATGTAATTAATTCACTTTTATCATTGTTCTTTGCAGCATCGACGATACCACTAATGATAAAGTTCCTGTTGACTGTTGCTGTTTCGTCTTCTGGGTATCTTAATGCAAGATAGAAGGATTCAACACCTCTAAACTTAATCTTATCATATATTCCTGCAGTGTCGAGAAAGCTAACAAGCCCGGTTAAATACGGTTTGTCTATATGTTCAAAAATTTCAATATCAGTAATGATATTTTCAATCTCGAATACTAGCAATTTTTCAGGATCGCTAATAATTGCTTTTTCTATGATTAATCTATCTTCAGACATTATGCGTTACGCACCGCTTCTTTAAATGCAGACACAACAGAATTAATTGCCGTCGGCTTGATTACTCGAATTTCTTTTAGTTTGTCATTTTCTTCTTTATAAAAGTCCATGTATGTTATTTCAGTGATTAACGCACCAGGCCCAACTGACGGATCAATATCAGCATAAAGTCTGTCACCATCGACATACATTTTCGCTGAGTTGTATTCCTCTGAAACAGAATGAATTAAAATACGATTACCATTCTGATCTTCTAGAAGTTCACCCGTTCTAAATGCCTTTGTCCCCCTAACGATAACTTGACCTAAGTCTGCGTTTCTTCGTGATACTATTCCTGTTACAGCACTTGTAACACCAATCACAGTTTCACCAAGCGCAAAAACATTTTGGAGTGGATCTTTTGTCGTAATAGTGGTACCAGAAAAAACCTCTTTTGCTCTTGCTTCAATCTGTTGACCAACCATTGGCCAGCCTTGACGTCTGATGTGGTCATTCATTAAAAAGAATGTCCAATAAAATTCTGCGGTATTATACAATTTATATGAAAGCTGATCCGGTCTCTCATTCTGAATAGTGTAAATCTCATAGAAATCTAGGTTGTCTTTGATATCATCAATAATATCAACATACGTAAGAATATTCTGAAATTGAGTGCTGTATGTCTCGTCACCAAATTTATATGGTGTTTTTGTAAAATTGCTGAAATACATTAGTAACCATCCGCGATATCTTGTTTCGATAGTGTTCTTGGTTCGCCGAATGCTAAGGTCAAATCAACTTCTGAAGGTTTACCATTATAGTGCCAGCCCATACTTGATGGGTTATAGGTTGTTTGAACTGAGAGAAGGTTTGAATCCAAAAATCTAATAGGAAGAACTTCACCATTATACATCATTGTAATTCTATACTTATTCGGGAAGTGATAACCAATAGGCACATTAAAAAATTCTGGATCTGCATTAATTGTTTCGGGATATAGCTCTGTTCTGAATGCTTTAACAATATCTTCAATTGACTGTGCCTCTGCCTCTGAAGATGCAATCATTTTAAATGTAAATGTAAATGTTCTTAGCTCAACGCCGCGGAACAGCGCTTTTGTATTCGGATTAACAGTTACACCTAATACAGATTTTGCTGCGCCAGAAGCAACCCCACCTGGAGCAAGTCTGACTGCAGCCAGTGATGCCAGCTCACTTCGCATTCCTGATGGATTTGTAATAAAGTCCATCATGCTTTTGCCCGTTTCTGAGCCAGCATCGTATACACTTCCAAGCAAGCTTTTGCCAGATTTTAATGCTGCGGCACCAACAGCACCAATCGTACCTAAGTCGATTCGCTCACCATAACTTACCTGATCTGCTACGTTAATTGCTTGAGGAAGATATAGTGTAACTGGCCCGGAAGGCGCTAGCCTACTCACTTGTTTCTTAGGTGGGGCTTGCGTGAATGAGTTTCCACTTCCAAATGTATCGGATAAGGATCCGGTTGATGTTGCGGCAGAGGTAAACTGGCTTAAAGCATTCGACGCCTCTGATACAGTAGATGTTGCAGTTTTCGGCACATCAATGTAGTTCTCCTGAACAGGCGCGAATATGATCTTGCCTTTGTATTGCTCTGTATCGCTTAGTGGATATCTCATTGTAAACCTTATAAATATTAGGAATTCTTATTACTATTTATGCGGAAAATGATGGCCTATTCTGGAAAATATACCGTAAGAAACCCTAAAAAATATTCTGGGGATCCTACCCAAGTCGTTTATAGATCCCTTTGGGAAAAATATTGCTTTAAATGGTGTGACGATGCACCAGAAGTAATATCCTGGTCAAGCGAGGAAGTTGTTATACCATACCTGTATGAGGTAGACAAAAAATATCATCGGTATTTTATGGATTTAAAAATAACATATAAAAATGGAAGAACGGTATTAGTAGAAATTAAACCAGATAAAGAAACCAAACCTCCGGCATTCAATGGTAAAAAGACAAAGCGCTATATCACTGAAGGCTTGACATATGTAAAGAATATGAATAAATGGGCAGCGGCACAAAACTATGCAGCTGATCGTGGTTGGGGATTTCAAATCTGGACAGAAGACACGCTACACGAAATGGGTATTAAACCTAAGTCAACAAAACCGTTGAAGCCATATAAAAAGCCTAAGAAAAAGACATAAATATGCTTATGAACAACAGGTATTATACATGAGCAATTTATTTAATAAATTAGAAATTGAAGCATTTCGCAAGGGCCTAACTTTGCGAACAAAAGAGTCCCGTGACTGGTTTCGTAAAAAAGCCGGTGGTATGGGCAAAGTCGACCGTAATAGTTTGATGAAAGAAGAACCCATCAAGTTAAGAAACCGTCATGGTGTAGGAAACATGTATATGTTTTTCTATGATCCAAAACATAAAGATACCTTACCATATTATGACTCTTTTCCACTTGTAATCGTGATAGGTCCAGCCAAGGGCGGATTCTTAGGTTTAAACTTACATTATCTTCCATTAGCCTTAAGAGCAAAATTCCTCGATGAGCTAATGAATATCACAAATAATAAAAGATACGATGAGACTACTAAGTTTGAATTATCATATGAAATGCTACAAAAAGCAGCAAAGATGAAATATTTCAAACCATGTGTAAAACATTATCTCTCAAAACATCTTCGTTCAAGACTCGCTTTGGTTGAAGCCCCAGAGTGGGAAATTGCAACGTTCTTACCAACCGCAGACTTCCAAAAAGCGTCCAAGACCCAAGTTTGGAAAGACTCTAGGAGCATAATGAATGGCTAGTATCGAAGAATTAAAATCTTTCGTAAGTGCAGGAGGCGGATTAGCCTTAGCTAATCAATACTTGGTTCAGCTACCCGCTATTCCTGGAAGTTCTCTGACAGGCCGGGAAAGAAATACACTTTGTAGGGTAGCAAGACTTCCTGGTAGACAAATTCTTACACATGACCGCCAAATTGGTATCATGCAGCAAAAGATCGGATATGGATACGCCGTAGGTGATATAGGATTATCCTTCCATGTTTTAAATGATTACAAAACGAAAGAGTATTTTGACCTTTGGCAGAATCTTATTATTGACCAAAGAACACAACAGATTTCATATGCTGATAGATATAAGTATAACGTGAACATATATCAGTTAAAAAAAGGCCAAAGTTTTCAAGTTTTTGATCGTAACTTTAGTCTTTTTGGCCTTGATTTTAATGTCGATATTGAACTATCGACAACCGCAAATGCCATATATGGCGTTGAACTTGAAAATGCATTTCCAGTCACTATGAATGGAATTGATCTTGCAGATGCATCAACCGATACTACAGTAGAAATTTCCATTGATCTCTCATATCAAAATTGGAAGCGAATTAAATAATTGGAGCACTTACACTATGGCACTGCCTAAAATTAATGAATCACCAAAATATAAAGTAACTATTCCCTCTATGAAAAGGGAAGTTTTCTATAGACCATTTTATGTGAAAGAACAAAAAATCCTTTTGATGGCTATGGAATCACAAGACCAAGAGTTAATTCTCAAGGCAATGGTTGATACTATTTCATCATGTTTAGAAGAAGATATTAATCCAAATTCTTTAACAACATTTGATGTTGAATATATCTTTACTAAAATTAGATCAAAATCTGCTGGTGAATCAGCTAATATTATTCTATCCTGTAAGGAGTGTAAAGCAGATAACGAAGTATCTGTTAATCTAGAAGAGATTCCGGCACCAGAAGTACATAAGATTGAAGATGTTGTTTTAAACGACAAATATACACTAAAGCTTAGATACCCAAGATATAATCATATGTTAGAATCTCTTCAAAAAGAAGAAAAGGTCACGGCAACAGGTCTTATTTTAGATTTGGCTATGGCAAGTTTAGATAAACTTCTTACTGAAGATGAATCGATTACGTTTGATGACGAAACAGATGAAGAAAAAACACAGTTTATTGATAATTTGAATAGTGATCAGTTTAAAAAGATTATGGCCTTTGTTGAGGATTTACCTAAACTATCAAAGGATGTTGAATTTAAATGTGAAAAGTGTAAGCATGAAAATAATTACACACTACAAGGAATTCAAGATTTTTTTTAATAAACCTTTCTCATGAGACCCTAATGAATTATTACCAGTCCAACTACCAGTTAATGGAAAAACATCATTATTCTTTAAGTGATCTGGATATGATGATTCCGTGGGAGAGGGAAATCTACCTTGCTATGTTAATTGAGGATATGAAACTACAGAAACAGCAGATGCAACAAGGATAACGCATGGCTATTACCCTAACAGAGATCAACAATACATTAATTAGTATGGTTGATGAGCAGCGAGAAACTAAATCGGTTATGCAAAGCATTGCCGATAAAATTACTGCATCTGCTGAACGAGATGAAAAGGCCCGATTAAAGTTTTTAAATAATAAAGGTTCTGGAGCTTCCGCGGGCAATATAAGATCTGCTGCGCCGTCAGCAGCAGGTGGTAATTCTGGCGGTTTATTAGGTGGTATGTTAGGTGGCCTTGGTGGAAAAATGCTTGGCGGAGCGGCGGGGATTGCTGGATTAGGGCTAGCACTTCCTGCTTTCTTTGGTGGTCTCATCGCTGGTGATGCTGCAATGAAGTGGTTAGATGTTAGTATGGATTTCGGCAAACTCAAAGAGGCTGCAATTGGTTTTACTAATATTATTCTTGAAATGGATCCAAAAGCATTAGTGGTTCTTGGTGGTATGATGGGTATCTCTGCCGTTGGTGGTACAAAGGCAGCTAAAGGTCTTGGCGCAATGGGATTTGCTATTAGCGCATTCCTCGGTGGTTTATTAGCTGGTGATCTAGTCTTTAGCGGCGTAAAAGCTCTTGGTGGTGATCTAAATTTTGATGGTATGAAATCTGCATTAGGTGGATTCTCTGGCATGATTATGTCAATGAAACCAGAAGCTATAACCGTAATGGGCGCGCTTATGGGAATAAGCGCTCTGGCTGGAATTAAAGGTGACGGCAAATCAGCTGCTATAGCGTTAGGTGCTATGGGTATTGGTATCACTGCCTTCCTAGGCGGTTTACTTCTAGGCGATCAACTTATCGAAGGGGCTTCCGCTTTAGGTATGAGTATGGACTTTGGTGGAATGAAGTCTATATTAACTGGCTTCTCTGATTCAATTGGAGCGCTCACACCAGCTGCGGCAACTGCATTGGTTGGAATTTTAGGCGCTGCTACTGGATTGGCTGTTGTAGGTAAAGGTCCAAAATCCGCAGCTAATATTGCAGCTAATATGACAGGCATCGGCGCTGGTATCGCTGGATTTATGACAGGTCTTGCTGCTGGTGATGCAGGAATAACATGGCTTCAAAAGACTGCGGGTGCTGATGGTAGTGGTTTAAAATCTGCATTTAGTATGTTCAATGATTCTATGGGAGTTTTAGATGAAAAATCTGTAAAAGCTCTTGCTGTTATTGTTGGTGTGTCAACGGCTGCTGGTCTATTGGCTGGTGGTGCGCTTGGCGTCAGAGGCGCGCTTGGTATTGCTGCAATTATGACCGGCGTTGGTGCTGGTATCTCTGGTTTGTTTATCGGTCTTGCCGCGGGCGGTAAGATTGTTGATGTAATTAATAAGCTACCAACTGGTGGTGACGGATTTGTATCCGTTATGCGCATGTTTAATGATTCAATCTTAGCAATCACACCAGATGCAATTGGTCGTCTTGTTGAAATTAGCAATAAGAAAATTGGCGGTGGACTATATAGCCTCGGTAAAGGTATGGCAGCATTCTTCGGTGCAAAGGGTTTGGGTGAGATTGGTAATATCTACTCAAATGCAAAGGCCGCAATCCAAGGCGCTGTAAATTTCATATTTGGAACCAACTTCGGCGAAGGTGAAGACAAAGGTGCAATCTCTCAAATTATCAGAGCACTCGAGCCGATAAAAACTGTTGATCAATCTCTCATTGAAAAAATGGGATCGTTTGGTGATGCAATTAATGACTTTGCTATGGCATTTCAAAACTTATCAAATCTGAGTGGCGAAAAAGCATCATCCAATTTATCAAAAATGGTAAAGGACCTAGGTGGTGTTCTTTCGATGTGGCCACACCTGACTGGCGATAATCCTGAACCATTTGATCCGAGAGGTTGGAAAGCCTTTGGTAAAGATAAGATTGATTTTGGTGGTGGGCTTAAGAATATTAAACCAGAAAATATCGAAATGGTATCAGAAGGTGTTAATAAATTAAGAATAGCACTTGGTGTTAATGGAGAATCTGGTGTTAAAAGATCAGGCGGAACATTAACAGAATCAACATCAGAGCTTATGCAACAAGATGAAATGTTAAGGCATCTAAAAGATATCCGTGACGGAATTAATAGAATGGCTGGCGGAAACGTCTCTATGAACGATAATAGTACGACAGTAACAAATAACTCCGGTATTGTTATGCCAAGAGGTGCTACTGTAGATTTACTTGATGGGGGTCTTGCCCTTGGAGTTAGTGGTCCTCGTTAAAAAGCCGGCAATCACTAGGACTACCGGCTTTTCATCACATTGTAACGTGGTTACATGTAAACTTATGAAGCTGCCAATTTAGCAAAGTATGACATTGTATCAACTTCTTCCTCTTCGTCAGCAGGTGCTGATGCTGTTTCCTCAATAGATTGTGGATATGAAGGAGCTTGCTCACGTGGCATTGGCGCAGGTGCTTCTTGGTTCATCTGCGACTGTTGTGCCATCGACATTTCAGACTGAGTTCCCAATACGCTATCAAGCTTAGTTTTCAATTCAGCATATGATTTAAATGTTGATGGATCAACAAACTCTTGAATTGGATGAAGTGAGTTATAAATGCCTTCAAGGTATGCATCATCGCTTGACAATTCAGAAGGTGCATCAAATTCAGATTTATCGTAGTTGGTCCAGCCTTCTACTTTACGGATTTTGATTTTAAAGTTAGCTCCACCCCAGAAGTCGAATGGGTTAACTGGTTCTTCATCAGCAAACTGAGGTTGCATTGCATCCATAATCTTGTTATAGATCTTTGAACCAAACTGATACATGAAGACTTTACCTTCATTCTCAGGATTGGATGGGTCAGAAACAACCAACACATTTGATACGTAATGAAGACGACGCTTTTGTTCACGTGCCTGTTTACGCTGCCATGAGTTTGGATCTTCTGTAGCATTCCAAAGCTTGCTATTCATTTCACCGACAGGATCGTCTTGACCGACTGTGGTCAGCGACTTTTCGATATACCATTTACCTGTTGGGCCTTTAAATCCGTGATCCCAATATTGTACCCATGGAACATCTTGTCCTTCTGGTGCTGGGAGGAAACGGATTACTGCGTAACCATTGCCGGCTTTATCTTGTGTTGGTTTCCACATACGTTCATCTTTGAACGATTTGTTACCACCTCCACTGCTTGTAGCTTCCGCTGCTGCCACAAGTTTATCGATTGAACCACGGTTACGTTTTAGATTTGCAAAAGACATATATTTTCCTTATATTTGCTGTAGTATAACTGTATTATTTTAACATATATTTGTTCTTTCGAACATACTATATATGCAATTTTTAATCAAAATCCAATTGATTTCCACGAGGAATAAGATTTAATAGCATTGCTTCCCCCTCGATCTTTTCAATAACTGGAGCTGATAGAAACTTCTTCACATCCTCTGGATCAATTTCGTGCTTTTCACATAGATCCAGAATAACATCCATATATGAATTCTTTTGTGTGAGGACGTTTTTCTCAACGAGTTTTGTGAACTCGCTCTTTGTTAAGAATTGACTCATTTATCAAGTGCCCTTAAGATGATAGTGTCCTTATTAATGCGACCATTCACGTCGTCAATAGTCTTTGTGGTGAGAGTTGACCAAAACTTATTAATTGCTGTAGGAGTTTTGGTCAGGAATGTGGTCAACGACTCTTCAGGTTTGCGAAGCTTAACAGCTCTACTTGCAGCGGCATCGATGCCATACACAGTAGATCCACGCACTTCAAAACCATTTGAACGTTCACACACATATTCAGTAATTATACGATATTTTACGTTGAATGTATACAGCCTTCTTGCGCCAATAATATTTGACGGATTAATAGATGTAATCTTAAACTCAGAAGACTCTGGTGCGAAATTCAACTTTGCTACTTGTTTATCTGCTGATTTGACACGAGGTTTTGCCGGCTTACGAGTAGCTTTCTTACTTGCACAATATCGGTTTGCATCATCAATAATAGACGAGATGAGTTTAAGATATTTCTTCTGCTGTGGTTTACTCATATGAGAATAGCCTTCAACCAAATCTGGAGTTTTCTTTTCCACCAGCTCTTCAAGCTCTTCTTTCAAAGGGGTATAGAAATCAATTACAGCTTTACCACCGATAGCGCTGAGGTTAGCCTTAATCATTTCATTGTAGACGGAATAATTATCCCAATCATTAAACACCTCAGTGCCGAACATATCAATCGTGACTTCAATCTCAGAAATAAATTCAGAGTTCTTTTCTTTAACCAATTCCATTGGAGAACGTCGAGTTACCACAGAAGCAGCATCATCCTCTTTCACATTATCCAATGCCCTAGATTTGATTCGATCAATATACGACTGAACCTTCTTGACACCATCCCATTTAACTGGAAATTCATGTCCCAGCGCTTGCCAATGAATTGATGCTGCAACTCCGGGTTCAGCTGTATAACACCATTCAGGCGCAGACAGCAAAAGCTTTTGCTCGGCACCTTTAAAATGCTTTTTGATATAGCTTTTAATAATTAAAGCAAGATCTTTCTTGTCTACTTCCATACGGATATAGTCATAGAACCAACGGAAATCATCTGTAGGAGCTGCAGCCAGACCTGTTTTGATTTTACGCGGAAGAGTCTTAATCTTCTTCTTTAGGGTCTTGGCTACCATATGGCATTTCCTTATTCAACTCAACAAGTTCAATCTCATTGTTTTCCGTGACATAATGTTTAATAAACCCATTATCACACAGGTAGGTTATAGTATTATTAATGACTTCATCTTTGTGGATTCTGTTTAGATTATAACCAATCATAAACGATGCAATAGAGCATCCAGCGATAGTCAATAGTGTAACTGTAAATGGATCCATTTTAATTTCCTATTTGTCGTCGTCCACGTTTTGCTCGTAAATGTATAGATGGCCCTTTTCACTCTTACGGCGAAACAATGTATTCCACCGTAAGATGATCATATACTTGATATATGTGAACCAATTCATGTGAAAGAAGTCACATTATCGATGCGAAAGGCGCGCCAGCCTTGTGCTGTTGTATCCCATACAGGAAGAACTTCCTCATTTACAGCCTTAGGTGATTTGTTGGCTTTGGTCTCAATTGGATCTGGAATAAGATTCGGGTCCAATGTGCATGTCATTTCACGTTGTTCGCCATTCACCTTTGTGAATGTCACAACTCGCGTTCCGGTTTGTAGCTCTTCGATCATTTTAATTCGAATTTGGCTACGAATATTGGAGGCAAGCAATTCCAGTTCTTCCACAGATTCTGGGATATTTGTATCCTGTGCCATTGCGTCTAGTTCCTTTGCTGAATTCAAGTTCTTCATATTATAGTCCTTTATCATATATTGTGTGTAGTAACCTATCATATTTGATAGCATTTGTACACATTTATTTTGTGTTATCGCGAAAACTTTTTAATGCACCTTCAATGATGCTTGGATATTTTCCCAAAAAGCTTCCTGCTTTCAGCGCATCTTTATCTATCACATCTCTATGCCGATGCGTAATATTATCCCATTCTTTATAAATGATCTTGGCAAGATTGTCATAAAACCCATCGGTTAAAATAGGATCATCGTCAACATAATACGCGTATGAAGCCATAAGATAAAAAGGCACCATCATATTCATATTATCTTTAATGACATTCGCAACTTGCTTATCAAGCATTAGTCCCAATCACCATTCGCAAAGTGGCTATCAAACTTTGTGGTTTCATGGAATGTTTCGCCGTAGTATTGCGCAGCATATTTGCTTGAGTCGGTATAATAATTTGGGTTTTTTGAAGCATCTTCTGGAACATCCATGAAAGTACGAGCAGGTTTAGATGATGCCTTCGCTTTACCGATAACCAAATTCGACTCTGATTTGATTTTTGACATAAGCTTTTTACGCTGTGCAATCTCTTTGATTAGAGCCAGACGTTCGGATTGTGTTGTTGCGATTTTCATATCAAGTATCTCCATTATGTATACGATCAGAATAGATCATGTGGATTGTATTGTACACAGTGTATTAGTAGTTTATCAAAAATTCACGGTCAGCATTCAAAGAAGACCAGACCTCGTATTCAGACTTCCAGTCAAATGTTTCTGACATGTATTCGCCCATGCCATCATTCCATTTGTATGTGCCATGAAGATTATATGTCTCTCGACCTTCCATCGTAAAAATAAATACCCAATCGGATTGTAGATAACGTCTTGGATCAGCTCTTAGCATAGACAACTCAGACAAAGTAGCGGCAATCTTCATTGGATTGCGTACTTTGACTTCTACTGTATGCCCACACGGAGATACCAGATCGTGCCATTTACGAATATCGTTTGTAAACTTTGCCTTTTCTTTCAAAAAGTTTTCAGCTGGCTTACCGATAGAAACCATATCATATACATTCTGATATGTTCGATCACCTTCAGGATTCCATATCTCTTGGGCTTCAAGGATGGTATCCTTTTCAAGCTGATCTAGATCCAAATCTTTTACATTAAATTTCACGTGAGCTCTCCACAAGAATTTTAGAATTCATACGATCAATGCGATCAATGTTTTCGCTAAGATCTTCAACAAGAAACATGAGCTCGACAAGGATGTCTTTGCTAGATTTATCGCAGTTAACGGAATTACGAATAATTCTAGACAGTTTGTCCTTCATCATTGTGGCATCTTGAAGGTCATTAACAATAATCATAGTGTATCTCCTTATGTTATATAAGTTCTATCATATCATAAGGAGACTGTAAACAAAAAAATGCGATTAATCCCACAAATTTTCGTAATATTTTCCAAACAGTTTGAAACCGTTGGTCATACGTGCTTGGTGTGCTTTGCGACCTTCATCGTCTGACCAAACAAGTTTTAGACCAAACATGCTAGAAGGATCTTCCTCGTATTCGTAATAAGAGCTTTCCCAATCATCATCTTGCTTCTGCTCAAAGGCCCAGATCATCTCATCCATGACCCAGTCCCAACGCTTAAAGTGATTGTCGTCCAAATCGTATTGATCTTTTTTGGGCAGCGCAGATGTGCTACGAAGTTCTTCTGGAACATCTTCATCACCTACGAATGGTGCACCGTGTTTAGTGTCATTCAGTTGTTTAAGCATAGGTAGAATGATATGAGAAAGAGTGTGATCCATTCCCCAAGTGTCATGCTTGTCAACGCGAACCTTGATTTTTTGATCACTACGTCTGTCTATGATTTGATTAATAGTAATATTATAAAGCCACTGCAAACCATCTTCAAGCTTTTCTAGGAGATGCTCAAACTTAGTGCTGCTTTCTTTCCACTGCACTCCGTATTTTTTATCCATGTATTTGTCATGGACGTAGCTCACCCAGCGATGTCTATACGGTCCGATATAAGCTTTCATTTAAAATTCTCCAGTTGTAAGGAAGTCTAATACAAGATTAATAGCAAGATCAAGGCTTTCTGCTGAAAGCTCTATATCATTTCTTTTAATTGTCATATCAAAGGCAAAGGCTACATCTTCGTATGTGGCATTTGTGTAAATTTCATCATAGTCCCAGTATGTGACCGTAAATGTTACGCCATCTACTCGCATATGAAATAGCATACTATCATCACCGCCGTCGGTATTAAGTATTGCTGTTGTCATGACGTTATACCACAATCAAACAGAGATGTAAACCCCTAAATTCACCTTTCATATTATTGTTTAATAATCCAATCCATATTCATAAAATCAGTATCTTCTGGCATCAGTTCAACTTTATCGCCATAACGGTGCTCAAGAGCAGCCCATACATGAGCGTTATTCATTCTTAGCGTGTAAGACTCTTTACCACAACGATATGTAGAGCCACTAGAACCAGAGAAATAATAAGCGCTGTCATCTTCTTCTACCTTTGTAATACCACTGTTCATACGCCAAGAGTCGCCAGTCGTGTATCCTCCAGACCAGCCCGCAAGAACACGATAATGCGGGTCATCTCCTTTGAGTTTGATGATTACCCAATTATCCGGCTTGTACATTATCCCCAATCCTCCAATACGTTTTTCAGGTCTTTCAAAACCTGTTCTAGCTTTTCTGCATCCATTGCACGACGAGAATGGATTACATTAGGTCTAAAGTATCTGCCTTCATCAGTCTGTTCTGTGATATCAAGCAATCTAAACAGTTCTCTTACCAGAACATCATAGGCTTGTGCTTTACTTGTCATGCTCATCACGATCCCTCATAGCTAATAGTGCGACCAGTATCTTCATAAATCATTACCCAACCCGCTCCATATGCAGGACAGATTTCCACAAACTGGGGCATTTGATTATCATCCTTAGGTCCATGGCCACCAGTCAAGAAATACAACCCACTCATTTCTGGGGTTGCATGTTTATAGCGATCACGTTCACGTTGATAGATATCGAGCGCTTTGCGTAGTTTTTCGTTTTCCGCCTCAAGCATTTTAATGCGGTCTAGCAGTTCGTCTGTTCCGATCAAGGCAGTCATTCTGTCTCTCCCTCCGGTCGCGGTTGCGGGCGAAGTTTTTCTGCCCCATCAATCCGCTCCTTGGCAATATTGAAATAGTTCTCATCCATCTCAATGCCGATGAAACTACGGCCAAGGTTTTTAGCTGCTACGCCCGTTGAGCCGCTGCCCATTGTGAAGTCCAGCACCGTTTCACCCTCGTTGGTGTAGGTCTTGATAAGCCATTCCATGAGAGGGACGGGCTTTTGAGTGTTGTGTTGAGTTTTACCTAATGGAACTCTATTTACCTCTAATATATCAATAGGATACCTATAACCTGTGTCTTTATATGGCGTTATTGCCTTACTTGACTTACCCGAAACAACCGAGTCGTGTGTTCCTCTTGCTTTATTAGTTACTAACTTCCCTTCGTGCTTAACCATTTGTGGGTTATATGTGGGCTGAGATTCATAGAATACACATATATTCTCCGTCACCTTACCAACCCTCTTCTTTAATTGAAAGAAGTTAGTTGCCTTTTCCTTCTTCCAGTAAATATCATGTTTATAATGCTTTACATTACTCAGCCGCAAGGTGCTACTAAAGGGTTCACTACCAAACAACACAATAGCCCCAGATGGCTTAGTGATACGCTTCAACTGCTCCCACATAGGCTCAAACGGGATAACAATATCCCACCTGCAGGACGTCGTGCCATAAGGGGGATCAGTCAACACCATGTCAACCGATCCTTCAGGGATGTCTTTCATCCGCTCTAAGCAGTCGCCTTGCATTAGATTAATCATTCTATTTCTCCACAAATTTGCCATCTACAATTTTCATATATTTTGCTGGAGCACTCAAGTCTCCAACACGACGAAAGTATGAACGGCCACCATCAACAGCACAGTTGCCAACTTGTCGGTAGTCGTGACGGTGTTGAGAGTATTCCCAACCAGCAGGACCTTCAACCATACCAAACTCGGCTTCTTCAATCTTATCGGCATTGCCAACCATAAGATTTTTACCATTATGCGTCAGACTAAAATAACGATTGCCAAACTCAGGATGTGGCGTTGCTCGGTAGAAAATATCTCCCGCAGATGATTCTGATCCGATAGCGGAAGTGCAGACATATTTTACCTCAACACCATCTTTTTCAGTATAAAATTGTTCAATTGCGTGAATGTCGAATTTTGGTGAGTGTTTGATGTTCATGATGTTTTGCCAGTCATTTCTTCATAACGCTGTTTTAGATTGTTGAGCATAGCCCAAGTTGCGGTTCCTCTTGCGGCTTGGTCACCCCAGGTTCGAACCATACCTTCTGGTCCATCACTGTGTTCCAAAATGTAGTTGGCCCATTTAACGCCATCGGCAAGTGATATAGATTGATCTGACATTATGTATCTCCTTATTTAATCTGAGCATCAATTACGTTAACGAGGTCTTCAACAAAAACACCCTCAACGATATCATCAACAAAAACTTTTGCGCCGCGGATTCGAAAGAATTCAATATCATAAAGATCAGTACCTTCATTATATTTGACGTATACTTGACCTTTCCAGCCAACCATACCGCTAGATTTGAACTTGAGACCATCATTCATAGCAACAAGGTCTTTTGCGCCCCAAGCGCCCAAAGCCCAATAGTCAATTGTTTTGATTTGCGAGTGAATTGTTTTTGCGATGCTCATTGTGTGTCTCACTTTATCTTGATTACACACTATTAGTACTATATTAGAGCACCAATGTAAACATTTATTTTGAATTATTTCAAAAAAAGTTTTAGAGTTTTATTGTTATCTTGGAGCATAAGACCACACTCTTTCACATCCATATTGACATATGATCTTCCATGAGAGTCAATAATCTCTACACGATCAACATCGGGAAATGCCATGTCAAACATTTTTCCGAGATCGTTCACATTAATTTTATTCGCCATGATTTTTTGGAACCTTATTCCCATATCCATCATATTCCCAATTGCGCAATGCGGGATCTAGATGCATATCCAGTTTAGGAGTTCTGTCTTCATCAATCAGCCGCTGCAAATCGTCTCTTCGTCTCTGCAGAGACTCTAGTTTGATTTTTGCTTGGTCAATTTCGCGATCTAAATTTTCTAGTTCACCACACATACTCATCAGCGTTTCCTTATTTTCTCATAAACTGAATACAAAATGGTTCCAGGTTCATAACCCCTAATATATTCACGCAAAGCTTCAAGTTCTTCTGGAGTAAGTTCTTTTTCAATAAGGTCTTCTTGTATTACTTGATAGCCCCTGTCTTCTATTTCATCAATAAGCTCTTCGTCAGTCCACTCATCCAAATCAACTTCAAAGTCAGCATATTCTGTTATAACCTTTGTGCTCATTATGATTCCTCACCCTCTTTTTGTGGATACCAATTATGGCACAAATAACCTTCTACTGTCCAACCGAGGCGCTCTACGTACTGGATACCATTTCCCAACATCTCGTAACATTCCGGCTCATCTTCTGCAAATAGCCCTGATGTATGTGCCGAGCATTTTGTTCCTGTATCTATAGTTACACAGAGTAATAGTATTCCAGTCCACATAATTTTATCCTCCGTAAATTTTTGTTAGATGATCTCGGAACTGCTCTACCTTCTGTAGGCGATCAGGCCAGAGAATATATTCTTTTTCAGGATTCTTTTGTAGATTGGTAAGTAGTGGCATAATTGCATTGTAAAGTGCATCAAGTCTTTTCTGAGCATCTTCCGCTACTTGTTGGCTATTCGCCACAAAATCTATTTGGTCTTCATCAACGGCAGTAAAGCCAAAGTCAAAATCAGACATTAGAGTTTCTCTCCTTTAACGGGATTCCATTCATGACAGTAATATCCTTCAATATCATACCCCTGAGTCTGGGCAAATGCATAGCCTATACCTAAGCTATAATTACAATCATCCTCAGTTGCTGTGATATATTCTGGGACGTATGTTCGACAAATTTTTTCAGGCTCATCGATACCCTGAAGGTAACATACAAGTAAAAATGGAGTCCACATATTAAATTCCTTCCAAAGTTGTGTTTATATACTGATCAATGACAGCTTCATAATTTCTAATCTTGTTTTCAATTATATCACATTTTCCCCAAATATAAAACCCATGATTTGAAAAAAACTCATCTTGGATTTTGGCTTCTTTTTCAGCAACATCAATAAAATAATCTGAATGCATTTTTAAATATTCAGTAAGCCACTTACGACTAAAGTCAGGATGATATGCCATTCTATTGTAAAGCCTTGTTATGATTTTATTATAAATTACTCCTTTAATCCCTAGAGTTTTATCATATACCATATCAATAAAATATGCCTGATTTTTATTGATAGGAATATTAGGATCTTCTATAAAATCATCATATGATATACTTTCAGAATCCAAACCAGTAAAAATAGCAGGATAGAAAGTTTTAGTTACAGTAAGGCTATTTTTATCTCTATATTCTTTAGAGTACGCCGGAGCTTTCTTTAACAAGATCCATTCATATGCATATATGTGAGTCATAGGAATATCAGTAAATTCAAGATGAGTCTCATTAATCCTGTCATAAGTCATTCCAGGCAAACCCATGATAAGTTCAGGCACAACCTTAATTCCAGGGTGATCAGCTTTTGTTTTCATAATGATTTGCTTATGTTGATCCCATGGAATATCAGGTCTTTCAATATAAGACAAAACATCTTCATAGATGGATTGTAGAGATACTTTCACATTATAGTTTGGAGAAGCTTTGCACAGGATATCATATATCTTAGCAACTTTATCCTTATTGAGCTTTGCCATATTTCTTGGTTCAGTCGGGATAAACTCTAACTGATTTTCTTGCATCTTATCATAAACATATTCGTATAATGGAATATCTTCTTTATCCATTCCAACATTAGCATCAATGTGCATTGTTCTAATATTATTATCAACAAAGAAATCAATCTCAGGCTTATAATCGTTTATGCGTCTATTGACCTTGTAATGTAAACCACCTTGCCAATCACAAAACGCGCATGAATACATGCATCCACGGGTACGCTCGTATGGAAGATACACAAACGCATCATCGACTTTAGATTTAAATGATTTATAATCAGAAAGAAAATCTTCTTTTAAATCCAAATATGGACTGTATTCTTCGTATTCCCTAAACCTAAAAATTTGATGCTTTGATTTATGATCTCTATACACTATGTTTGGAATATCTGATAAAAATGTCGGTGATTCAATTTCCCAATCAAGAAGATCAGCGAAGGCCTTTTCGCCATCACCATATATTGCAAAATCTACAAATGGGTATTTTTCAAACCAATCGTCTTCGGTATGAGCATGACATTCTGGCCCGCCGACATATACGATAAGACCTGGGTTTCTAGCTTTAGCTTCTTCGGCGACTTTCATCATACTTTCGAAGTTCCAAATATAAACTGACAGGCAGAGAATATTTGTCTCTTCATCTATGATTTTATCTACAACGGATTCATCATAGAAATATTCTGTAGGAAGCCATTCAAATTTGTCATAATGCTTGCCGTTTTTCTTATAAAAAGAACGGAGCCAAAATGCAACAGGATTGAACGAATATGGTTTAGTATAGCTAAATGCTAGAAACTTAACTTTGATAGACATATGTTTCGAGTTCCTTAAAGTACTCTTCGTTTGCTATTAATGGAGCACAACCTTTAATAGTATTGGCTTCAGTCTTAGTAGAGCTATATCCACTCGCATTTACTTGATCTTTTAAATCAAATGCAAAGAAAGCGCCGTGCAGTCTATAGTCATCAATTACTTCTTTATCAATTAGACGTTTTCCTAAAATATCCAAATGATTTTCAATATTATATGTATTAGCGATAAGGTTATTAGTAGTCATATAATTATAAGTATTGATCATTAAATGAATACCCACCATTGATGGTTGCCATGTACCTGGATATTTCCATACGCCTGGTTTAGATATAACTTCACCAACTTTATCATTACACAATGCCGCCCCAAGAGGCGAATAACCGCCAGTTAAAGCTTTACCGACGGCTGATATATCAGGCTGAATTCCATATCCGCTAACATTATAAGTGTGATAATCTTTACATCTTCCCCAACAAGAAGCTACATCATCAGTGATCATAAGAATATCTCTTTCATCACAGATATCTCTTATTCTCTTCCAGAAAGACCTAGGTCTAGGTCTGATACCATTCATAAAAGTGGAAGTTTCAAAAATAATACAACCCACATGATTTTGATCTAAAATATCTTCAAGAGATTCTTCAGTCGCGTGTTTAACTCTACTAGATACGTGTGAAAGAATCTCAGGAGTTCCTAAAGACTTTGCAAGATAACTGGATCCATGCCAAGCGAAAGGAAAAGATACAATATGTGGCTTATATTCTCCTAATTCCGCCCAATATTCGTCACTCATTGAAATTGCTGCTTCTACTGCGTTGGTGCCAGAAAGCGCCCACGAATGCGAATGCCACATTCCTTGTGTTAAAATTTCTCCGGCTTTCACAATAGAGTCAGTATAATGCCCTTTATTAGACTGGCTACGGGAAACTTGACAAATAGCATCCTCTAAGCCTTCTAAAATATCTCTATTTCCTTGACCACATATAAAGGACAATCCTCCTGCAAGCACATCAAATTCAGATGTTCCATCGGCAAAGTGTATTTTCCAACCTTCTGTTTTTAATATTTTTTTAGAATCATTAGACCAATAAAAAGATTTAAGTTCATTCATAATATATTCCTATCATTATATATTATATCATATAAAGTATCTATAATAAAAAAAAGGCACCAAGACCGAAGTCAAGGTGCCTTTATTATGGTGCCGCCACGAGGGATCGAACCCCGGACATCCTGATTACAAATCAGGCGCTCTACCATCTGAGCTATAGCGGCTTAAACTTTATATGGCGGAAGCGGTGGGATTCGAACCCACGGAACCTTGCGGTTCGCTAGTTTTCAAGACTAGTGCCTTAAGCCGGACTCGGCCACACTTCCTAATTGGTTGCAGAGGGTGGATTCGAACCACCGACCTCCAGTTTATGAGACTGGCGAGCTGACCGGACTGCTACTACTCTGCGTCAAATCTTAGCCTGCGCTACGTGTAATAAAGTTTACACGAGTTTTTGTAGGCTTAAAAAACTTTTCAATTGTATCTTGTGCTACACCAATATCAACTGGCTTACACGAGAAAATATCAATATAAGCGTCACCGTTTGCATCTACTAGGTGTCCACTTATATTGCTAGTCTCAATCATTTGAACAAAACTAATACCAGCCTTATCGGGGGCGTGAGTAGCAAAATGCTCAATCATTGGTTCGCCAAATGCAACCATATCAATTGCCGGAACCAATTCTTTAATAAAATTATATACATTCTCTTTGCTTGTGATACTATCAATATCACATGCTGCGCAATCAAACATTGCATGATAACCCCAGTATGCCATCTAATCTTTTTCCTTTTCTGCTAGATGATATGGTGCCCAATGAGGGACTCGAACCCCCACGCCGAAGCACTGCATCCTAAGTGCAGCGTGTCTACCAATTCCACCAATTGGGCAATTATGGTGCCCCCACACGGATTCGAACCGCGGACCTACTGATTACAAATCAGTTGCTCTACCAGCTGAGCTATAGGGGCAATATGGTGGAGAATATCGGACTCGAACCGATCACCTCTTGAATGCAAATCAAGCGCTCTCCCAGATGAGCTAATCCCCCTAAACTATAAACATGGCGGAAGCGCAGGGATTCGAACCCTGGGTAGAGTCTCCCCTACGCTAGTTTTCAAGACTAGAGCCTTAAACCACTCGGCCACACTTCCATTATTGGCTCCCAAGGACGGGCTCGAACCGCCGACAACCTGATTAACAGTCAGATGCTCTACCAACTGAGCTACTTGGGAATAAACTTTGTTATATGTATCTTACACTATGTATAAGTGTTTGTAAACCCCTTAATGTAATTAATTTGCACTTTTTTCTGTTCTTCCGTGAGCAACACCGTCAGCACCAAAGCTTGCTGCCCAACTATCAGGCTTCAACTTTGGATGAATACCAGTCATGCCTAGAACATATCCAGCTGCTTCACCAGCAGCACAGTTTGATCCATGCATAGGGTTGGTATTGATATCCAAATGAATTTCAATTTCAAATTCATCAATGAACGGTGCTATCTGCGTATACAGATCACAGACTTTTCTAACTTCAGTCAACATACGCATTTTAGGTCTGTTAGACTTTAGATCATAGTCTGGCTCATGGGATACATTTGAAAAGATTTTGCAACCTTTATTACCATTCTTATGAACAATAGCAACAGTTGCAAAACGTCCCCAGAATCTATCTTTCTTGACATAGCGAACTGAATCACAACCAAGATACACCTTTGTATTTTCATCACAGCTGATAAGAAGATCAATCATTTCAGTGATTTGCGATTCCGTAAGCATTTCATTATCTTTCATTTTGGTGGGTGTCCTAGGAATCGAACCTAGCATGAGGAAACCCTCGATGGAGTTACAGTCCACTGCCTCACCTTGAGGCGACACACCCGTTATTTGGCGAGGGTACTAGGAATCGAACCCAGATTTGCGGAGTTGGAAGCCGCCGTGTTACCATTACACTATACCGACATATTGGCTGGAAGGGCAGGACTCGAACCTGCAACCACCTGAATCAAAATCAGGGGCTCTACCAATTGAGCTACCTTCCAACAAAATGGTGGGGAAGTGTGGTTACGCTCCACTCCCGGTTAAAGACGAGTTTTACAGACTCGCTGCGGAAACTATCCGCTTTACTTCCCCTTATATTTTACTCCTGGCAGGTGACGACCCTGCAAAGGAAGTCTCGAACCTTCCAGTGGCTTGATCCTCAGGAGCGGGCCTAAGGACTTTCGAGATCCGTTCGGCTTGATCTATTTTGGAGGTCGGTGCGTGAATCGAACACGCTACTTTTCAGTGCTATGGATTTGCAATCCAACCCCTTACCATCCGGGCCACCGACCAATTCTATTTTCAACTGCACTACTTGTGGACTCGAACCACGGTTGCCCGTCGGCAAATGAGGACCACCTCACGAACGGAATCGAACCGTCTACCTCCCATTATTCATAGTGCATGTGAAAACAGAATTAACTGTTTCTTCTGGGATTTTTCCGCTTACGCTTCCATCCTCCAGGACGCCCATTTGAGTTTGTTTATAGTGGTTACTCGCAGTCTCGTTCCGCTTATCCACTTTTGAGAAGATTGATATTATCTCTTCGTTCTCATATTAGTATCTTACATTATTCAAATTTGGTTGTAAACACCTAAATTGAAATTTTTCTTGGTAGTGTCAGAAAAAATCGAATCTTCCCTAGTTCCTTATGAGAGAACCGTCTGAACCATCAGTGACACCATAATAAAAAACCCTCCGAAGTTTTCACTTGGAGGGTTGTTAAAATCAGACTTGTTAAAAATGTCTTCTTTAAAATACCCTCTCGTGAATATCAATATTCCATCCACCCATGGCAAAGCATCCGCGCGTTTGCACGTTCTTTGTCGGGAGTTGATATGTGGAATTGATAGTCATTGAAAAGATGTTCCTTGTTTTATATAGTATTATATATACATTTTTTAGAGTGTTTTCACAAAAAGTGAAAATAAATATAAAAAGTTTTGGTAGTTCCCCAGAGATTCGAACTCTGACCTGAAGCGTTATGAGCGCTTTGTGCTAACCATTACACCAAAGAACCTTAAGCTTCACAATCATAAAGAAGACCTTCGTCTTCATCTTGGAGATTAATTTCAATTCCCATTGATTCAAAGAAGTCAGTAATAACTTGATCAGGGAGACTCATTACCATATCAACAAATGATTGATTTGGGTTAAAGGATAGTGTCATAATATAATTCCAATTATTGTTGTGTTATTTCTACAGCCCCAAAGGCTAGAAAAGCAAGGCCTGTTGCGATTATTACTTTGTCCATAGTAGTTGTATTGTCCTGAACATTAGCACAACCAGCTAGCAGCGCGAAAATAAGTAAGTATTTCATCTTCTCACTCTACAAATGGGACAAAAATTATCATGGCCCAATTCAATTTTACATTCCGGACAATTATTCATTGACATCAGATCAAATCAGCTAGTTCAATAAACTTAGCGAAACCTGCTTCAATTTTCTCAACAACGTCGTTAGATCCGTCATCAATTGATAGTTTGGGTAGACCAAGATCATTCTGGTCCGCAATAACTGTCCACCCAGTCGAGCTCAAATAGGAGATACAGTAGTTAGTATTAATACCAATGGTTGCAGATGATCTTTTTACATCACAGAAAAGTTTGAATGTGCCTTTTTTATTCTTGTAGATATCAAGGATTCTTGTATTAGTATCGCTTGATTCAAATATGACCCGATGAGTCTTTCGTTTTGTAAACACGTAATTTCTCCGTTATATAATTTTGGTAGAAGTGGGTGGATTCGAACCACCTCACATCAAAGTTAATATTGGTAGTCCCTACAGGATTCGAACCTGTGACGCTCTCTAATCTGGAGACGATGCCGAGTATAAGCCGGGTGTTTTACCACTAAACTAAGGGACCAAAATTTTTGGTACGGGTAGTGGGATTCGAACCCACACTGTATTGATTTTAAGTCAACTGCCTCTGCCTGTTGGGCTATACCCGCATTAAACTTACGGATGAAAAAGCTCTACTTTTCCTTCCAAGTAGCCGTATGCGCTTTCAAGAGATTTCACTCGCATACGCAAATGTTCATTTTCCATTTTCAGAGCTGCGACAGCGGACGCGTGCGATCCCACAAGGCTATATAAAGATTCGTCTGTCGCATATAGATCATCTTCTAGATCTTTAATTTCTGTTTGTTGATTTAAAATAAATTCATCTTGTTTTCGGTTTTCTTCACCAATAGCAAACGCCATAACAAAGAAAAATGCTGCTGTAATCGGTTCCATATTAGTCTTCTTTCTGCTCTGCGCTGCCTACAATGCCAAATACAATGGCAGCAACAGTTGCGATGTAAGGGAGAAATACTGTGATAATCCATGCAAGGTGCAAGTCAGCATCACGTAGACGCCGAACAGTTGTTGCAAGATATACCCAAAGAGTTGCAACAAAAACAACAAGTGCTACAAGTGGAATAGTCTCAGTAATAACAATCCCGATAATACCTGCAACGATTGAAGCAATAAGTACTGCCCAATATTCTTGACGTTTTGCTGTACCTTTAAAATCAAAGTAATTTTTCATAATATAATTCCTTGTTATGCTACTTTAACGACAGTAGCGTTTAATTTATTTGCAACTTCCAATGCTGATTTCTCATTATCAAAAGTCAAATCAACAACCGAATGTTGTCTTGTGTGCATTTTAGTAATATCACCTTCAAAAACATAATGTTTAACCAGATTACCGTTACGTTCAATTGCATACACTGTCATCAATCGTTCCTTTTAATTGGTACCAGTTGTGGAATCGAACCACATACTTATCTGATGGTATGACGCCTTGATACCTATTGATAAGAGCAAACCTGCACTGACGAATATGGCGACCCCTGAAGGATTCGAACCCTCGACCTAGTGCTTAGAAGGCACTTGCTCTATCCACTGAGCTAAGGAGTCATTTAACTTCATTTATTAAAATCTATTCTATACTGTTTGCCGTCCAATGTAAACACTAAAGTTGAATAATCGTAAACATTTTTTGGATTGTTTACATATTCGGTAACGTCAGTGCATTGATGCTCTGTACGATAACCAGTAACAACAGTTTCATTTTTAGGTTTGGCGCCTTTGTCAGCACCAATTACACCACCCATAATAGCACCAGCTGCAGCACCATTATCTTTACCAGTGACTGCTTTACCTGCAAGTCCACCGATGATCATTCCAAGAATGGCACCTTCAGCAGCATTACCGTTCTTTTGTCGTGTACCATATACAGGAACTTCAACGTTTTCACAGTAGCGCTTTGTCACTGGAATATGTTCATATACTGTTGCGTAATGATCTTTAACCCGAGCGTTTACTGTTTCTCCAGCAAAGGCCATAGGAGCCATCATCGTGGCAATAACTGTCGTCGTCAATAGTTTCATTTCATTTCCTTAAGATGCATAATCCAATGTTCGACACAATCACATGGATCGTCGTATTGTGGCATTGTATTTTCCTTATGTTCGTTATATTTATACTATATCGAAGCACTATGGATGTACACAGTTATTTTGTTACTATTTCAACGTTTTTAGGTTTATTGATCTTAACATCAGCATGTTTATGATGCAATACAAATTGAGTCTCACTAAACTGATTAAAAATACCATTCCAAATTGGTCGCCAGTTATTAATCAATCTCATGTTGTTTGTATCACCACGATCTGATTGTAAATAGAAATCAGTACAACTTCTTAATGAGAAATCAAATATGGAATCAAATCCATACATGTGAATCTCGGTGCCTTTAAGTTTATTGGCCGAGTAATGAACAGCCATGTGACCACAGTTAAAGTCGGTATAATTTGCAACATAAGGCGGTTTGTCAAGGTAAAACTCCTTAATTTGATTAGCCCATTGTAGTCTCATGCTGGGATACATCTCAAGATATTTGTGAGGCCTGAATCCTAGAATCCATTCACCTGGAACTTGCACACTGCCTTCATGCATCGCGCGCATCATTTTAAAATCAACCATACAAGATCCATATACATTTTCTACGGAAAATGGTGGAAGGTTACATGTGATCTTAATACCCTTCGCGGGTTTATATAAGGCCGAATTATCACCATTTCCAATAACGTGAACAATTCTACTCATTCATCAATTCCTTAATTTTCATTTTGCCTTTAGCACCAGTCCAATGCATAACCTTGATATTCTTAGGAGTAGTTCCATCCAATACATCAAGACGTAATGTATTATATTCATGCGGTAGATCAGTGATATGTATCATTCTTTTCATATCATCTTTTACCATTTCATGCAAAACTTCTTGATCGCCGACCTTAGGAAATCTACTTACCTCTGTTGCCCAGAAGCCAAGAATAGATGGGCAACCTTCGAAGGCAACAACGCCACTATTGTGCCATTTTTCTCGGCGCCTATTTGTCCAAGGATTATCAACAGCCATAGCGATTTTATTTGTTTCTACATGGTCAAATATATCACTAATATCTGCTTGAATATGGCAATCAGTATCTAACCAACAAACTTGATATGCATGGTTAGAGGCTTTCATCATAGCACTAGGTTTTTTAAACCAGCCGACATCGGTCGTTCTATGGGACTTTCTAAGTTCTGGATATAGATCACTTTCCATACCAAAATCGAAAATCATCAATTGCTCATTTGGCATATGTTTCTTAAAGTTTTCAACAAACCACGGGAGCATCCATTCTGTCTTAGAATCACAGCCAGTAATGAATAATCTAGATGATTTCATAAGTCGCACCATAATTATGTTTAGCAGCACAGCCGTGCTTATTTTGAATTGTAGTAAATGAATCAACTGCCTTTACAGGCCATGGATAATATTCTTCTAGCCAAGGAAAATTAGTTTTATTAATAAACACATCAGTTGGCATCGCTGTTAGTTGTGCTCTGTCCATTAGCATCTTCGCGCCCGAAGGTTTAATCATATATCCATGAGCACCGGGCAAGTATTGCTTAGATGTAAGAGGTCCAACACCAAGCATCATAGGTTGTCTTGCTTTTCCATAACTAGGTTCGCCGAGATTCAGTAAATGTTTATATCCAGCAAATACTGGAATGTTATTGACAATAATTGCATCATGCTCAAGAATTAACATGGGTTCATTTAGGTTTACACACTTTTCCCATAGAAGATAATGAGAAAGAAATGCTGACAAACAATTCTCATAACGAGAATAAATCTCTTTAAAGCCATCAGTAGGAATATCTAACGACTCGGCAAATTGCACGGGATCATGAGTTTTTGGCGTTACTGCGCTAAACTTTCCAATATCAATGCCGAACTTCTTACCTGATGCAACACAACGGTCAGCTACTTGAACCGACCGAGGATTGTCTAGAATTGTTATTACATATGATTTCATAGCGATGTTGTTGAGCCGAAGCCTAATACCTTTGTATAATATTCTTTCGTGATGCCAAGAGTAGGAACAAGTTGTCTGCACATAATAGCATCATTTGGCCATAGTCCATATTCATCGACCAGATCTAACATCTTCTTAGCTCCACTTGGTTTCATTATATACGCGCTATTTCCAGCAATACCTTGGGGAATATGTAAATGGTCAATTAATGGGGGTCTTTGGACAGGATGTATATTTTCTTCTACTGTATTATGAAATAGTTGAGAAAGCCTCGTCGCTCCTCTTGGATCATTGATACCAATTATATCATACTTTGAATCAAGAATAAACTTATAATTTAAGGTTTTAGTAAAAACTGTGTCATGCTCTAATATTAGAATTGATTCACTCTCATTATAGCATTTTTTCCAAAGCGCGTAATGGCTTAATGCGCAGGCAATTCGCGCTTTAGGATTTCTTGTAGGATATGGGCTTTTAAGTAATCCAGAAGCCCAGTCAAGCTCTGCTTCTTTCCATGGATAATTCCATTTGATTTTATGCGATTTCATGATGGCATCAGTGTCGTCATCGTATGTAACCGCGGTAAATCTTTTGAGAGGAAATGATTGCTTCGAAGACTCCCAACTTTGTTGTAGTCGTTTGAAGCCCATTTCAGAACCTTCGTGTCGCCACATTGTAATAGCAAATGCTCTCATCATTTCTCACCTTCGCGTTTATTACGCAATTCAATCTTTTTTACAACAGATACTTTTTTGTCATTATCTAAATCCCATGCTAGTTTTTAGATTTACGCCAGAGAATTCAAAATGTTGTGGATCAGAATATTGAATATGAATATTAGCACTATTAATAAAGAAATCGCTTTGATCCCAACCTTTATTATATGCGATATCAAGAAGTTTTTGAGCAGCGCATGGTTTTATTGCATATGCGGCTGTTCCTGGAACTAAGTATGAATCTTTCCATTCATTTTCTTTGTGATATTTTAGGGACGAAACATTCTCTTTAATAACAGTTTTACCTTTACCGTTATACTCATATGACTCCGCATGCCATTTCCATAAATCTCTATTATTACGAAATGCAGCATCCATATTCAATATCAAATATTCGTCGAAGTCTGGATTATCCCATGTACGAATAGCTCTGGCATCATGCTCTAAAAAAATCTGAGTTTCATTTGATTCTACGACTTGTTTCCAAAAACGAATATGATTTGAAAAGCAGGATTTTTTTGATGCAAGATATGGCTGATTTTCGGTTTCATAATCCCAAGCTCTACTATTCGGCATTGGTTTAAGATTGTCAGCATCTAATGTCGCAGGAACGATACCTTCGTTCATGATAATTTCATAACCAACCTTTTCACAAGAAACTTTGCATTGTTTTGCCTGATAAACCGACTTATCAAATTCTGATACGTATGTAATATTTACTTTCATAGTTGAATTACAAATTGAATCTTGCCATATTGCTTAACTGTTAAATTATTGGTTTCAATGAATTCTTTGACGGCCTTTTTAACACCACCTTTATCGCCATCGTTATGCCATTTATAATCGTCGCCAATAATAACCCCTCCAGGTTTAACGACAGCTAATGAGGCATTCAAATCATTAATAACTCCAGTATAAGAATGGTCTCCATCAATATAAATCCAGTCTAATTTTGGACCATCATATGCCGCAAACCATTCAGTCGATAGCATACGGCAAACTTCTACGTTTTCATTATTTTTAAACTTTTTAACTACATTATCATGAACTTTATCATAATGTTTTTGAAACATAGCCGGATCACTTGAACCGACAATACTCTTATATCGATTAATATATTTATTATAATTAAACGTATCATCGTCCACATTAAGCGAAGGTTTATAAGCCTCAACGCCCCAAGGGTCAATTAAGTATAATTTTTCTGGATTTCTTTTCAGGAATTTTTCAGAAGTAAACCCTTGCCAAACGCCAATCTCCGCGCCGATACTACCAGCTTTAATAAATTCTAAAATGTGAACTGAATCAGTTCCACCTACACCGTGCATCATATCACAATTTCCTTCCAGGTGTTTTTAGTTGGGCCAGTGTCAAAGTCATAACCAAACATTTCAATATCTTTTTTATACCAATCAGCTATAATTTGAATAGTATCTTTAGTGTATATATTAGCATATTTTCCGGCGCCTACTCCAGTAATATTTTGACGAGGAGGAGGTGATTCTAATGAGAAATATTCGCACAATTCTGTATCTAAATTCTCAAATGAAAGCATGTCGCATACTAAATTACCATTTAAATCTGTTACATAATCTGCTGCGCAATACCATCCTCTAATAGCGCTGTGCCACATATAAGGCTTATTTCCCCAATAATGCCTTTCCCCTATAAAAGACTCAAATGAAGATACATCAACGGCTACTTTAAGGCCAGACATAGATTCCTTTAATGCATAAAAATATCGTGATGCTACTCTAGCCCAGGGGTTTCTTATTACAGCAAATGAATTATACTTTTTAGTTATAGCGGGATTTAGATCCAACCATCTACAGTGTTGCTGGAGTATTTCGTCAGCTGGGATAGACTCTTGTTCATTATCTGAAATCGGAAAAAATGCAACATGGTCTAAAACTTCTTTTGCATAATTATCATCTCTTTGAATTTCTGGAGATATATTAACAATCTTGCCCTGCAAAGCTTCAGCGGATTGTATAGTTGATCCAGCATTTTTTGGAATATGAATAAAGATTTTCTTTTGTGTTATTTCGTCCAATAGTTTCTTTTTGCCCCTGAATCAAATGTAAATCCCCAATATTCTATATCCAACCTAAACCAATCCGCTACCCTTTGCTTTTGTTCATCATTATAATATTCCGTATAATGTTTTTTATATGAACCTATATTTTTCTTTTTAAGTTCAACATCTTTATCAAAATAGTGGTTTAAATCTGTTTGTATATTTTCGTATCTCAGTATATCAGCTTTAACCTTACCCTGTTTTGTAACCCAGTCGAGCTGAGCACCCCATTGGTCATAAGGATGATTCCAATAATAGGTTGAGCTCATTCTAAAAGAGTCCATCCTATCGATAAATTCATTAAAACTTATTTGTGGTTGATAATAAGGAGTTCCGGCTACTGCATCAGATATTTTATCTGCATAATGGTATAAAGAAACCATTCTAGCCCAAGGATTCCTAACAACGGCAAATGTATTATCGAATCGATTAATTTTAGTAATATCTAAGTAATTATATGGGATATGCTTGTGCATTATAGGCATCGGCTTCATCGGAGACATATCTTCAGCCGATGCCATTTTATTTGTCATATATTTTTTAGATACTGGAAAGCATACCATAGAAGCAGATATGCTTGTTCCGGCATTCTTTGGAATATGTATAAAAAGTGTTCTAGACATTCTTCATAAGATCTTCTACAATTTCACCGCGGTTTGGAAGCTTATCTTTCAAGAAGAAGTGTACAAAATGGCACTCGTTAATAAATGGATTTGCGGTATAAAGTCCATTCCACTTCCAATCCATATCTTTACATTTGACTTTATTTTCTTTAACAAACACATTAAGCAAAGTTTGGTCAGTAGACCACTTCCATGCTCCAACGCCATCGATAAACGCCTTAAACTCAGGTCTACGTAGGAATTGCATAGGAGTCTGACCCTTTAAATGAGTAGCAAATGATTTGTTCATAACCATCATACCCATATTATAGAAGTTAGCTCCAGAATTACCGTTCCAATCAAACAACTGTCGGATTGGATTCATTCCATATTGCATCTTAGAATAGTTTTTAATCTTTGCTTCATATTGATTGGTCATAGGCATATCGCGCTCAAGCACAGCACCAAAATCATACTTTTGATCAACATCGTCAAAGATATCAGGAGCAGTATCCCGAATGTAAATATCAGCGTCAATAATAGCGATTTGATCATAAGACTTAAAATACGCAAACGCATTCTCTTTCTCATAAATTGGAAGAAACCCACCGTGCTTTTGATATGACTCTTTACTACGGTTTGATGTAAATGGATCCGGAGCGATCATAAGAAGCGGCGTGCGCTGAACAACATGTTCAGCGCCGATTCTTTTTGCGTACTTTGCTACACTTTCAACACAGTGATCGTATAGTTTAGATTTCTTTCCAAGATATACTTGATAAATTAACCTTTTCATATTAAATTCTTTGTTTTGTTCCGCGATTATAGCTCCAAGGAACTTCCCAATCAAAGCATTTGACTGGTTCATAAAAGCTTTTTACCATGCGGTCGTAAGGCAAAGTCATCATATGAATTTTAAGAACCATACGTTCCTCAGGTTCATCGTTATGAACACCATGAAATTGATTTACGTTTAATAGGATTGGACTTGTATACTCATGGCGATCCAGCTTATCTCCATATGTATGGGGGTTTTCTTTATTATCTTCGTAAATATCAATTTTACAGCGACCCCTCATTGGCACATTAATAGAGCAACATGCTCTAACAAATGATGCTGTATGCGGAGGAAGGATATCATGCGCAGGCATTCTAATAAAATCAAATTTAAGTGTATGTTTAAATTCCATTATGTCCACTTTAGACCCCATAGATTTCAATAGGTCAGAAGTATAATTTGCTAAAAACATCCAATCTTGGTATTGCTTAGGGATACCATAATCGACATGATATGTTCTAAGCTCAACAGTTCCACCATTGACGTCTGAGTAATAATCATTATCAATTCTCTCATCAAAGAAATCGTTCAACCTTTGCTTCTCAGCAGAGTGATCATAATTTACTTCATATAGTCTATTTTCGTATTCATATTTAAATGGCTTCACTTCGCGCATTCCTTTATAATAGTTTCAGCAATTTCCATAGCTTCAGCCCAACCTTCTTTAAATCGGTTACTCTTATAGCTATGCTCAACAAATGTTTTAAGGCCCGAGATAGAACTATCTATATCAGTATTTAGATTCCGTGCCAATTCTTCCCATTGACTACGAAGATTTAGAATTTCAAATACACTCATAGTTATTCTCCTGTGACATATTCATAAACTTCTTTCCAGTTCCTCATGAGTGGAACACCATCATAGTGCATATTATGCCCATGTTCAATAAGGATAGAATCTAAATTATAATCAAGCCCGAGTTCGGCATTCTCAATTTTGTCTTCGATCCAAACATCGAATGAGTTAATATATGGCACAAGAGCTTCATCTTTATCCGCTCCTGTATCACAATAAACAAACTTTTCAAATACGGTTTCCCCAAACAATTTCTTTAGATTTTGCTCACGAAGCATTTGTGCATTACGATCAAGTGAAAGGGAAGTGATCACGTGAAACACATAGCCATGTTCTTCGTGTAGCTTACGAACATAATGAATAGCATCGCGCAATGGAGGAAGAAAACCAATTGCAGCAGACTCGTTAAACATTTTAATTAGCTTACGTTTCTTTTTGGATGAAATTCCATAGCGAATGCCCATATCATATTCACTGGAGACCAAAGAAAGATCTTCTTCATAGCCGTGGCTTTTCATCCATACATTAAAGGCGTATTCCCAGTTCAAGAGCACGCCATCTACATCAGTCAAAATTCGCATATTATATCCTATCAATTATGAAGTTATTTTATCACGTTAGCTTTGTTTTGTAAATACCTTGCCCCGCCTTTTCGGATATCTTTTCGAGTTTTCCAGTATAGCCAACTCATCATGCAATGATCGGCGTCCCAGAATATCAAGAAATCAATTAACCACACTAAATTATATTTGTTATTTTTCTTCCGGTCGTGGTTACGTGCCGAGAACGTTTGGTTAGAATGACCTCCTAAAACAACATTAACTAAAATTGATGTAGCAATCAAGACTCTTCGGATATATCTAAGTACTCTGATCTTCGGTCTCATCAACATTCACCCATTCTATTTTCTTACCGTAATATTTGTTAGCTTTATTATCTTCAGCTTCGCGAATCCTAAAATCTTTTTTCAAAGATCGATCTTTGTTACGACCATATTTTCTATTACGAGGGTCAAAACGCGTATACTTAGCCATTTCTTTCTTTCTTAAAATATCTATCATTGATATCGGTTGTTTTAATAATCATAAAGGTAACTCTATTACCCTTTTTTATTCTGGATACCCCATGAACGGTATAACCATGCCACCACATAACGTCTCCAACATTTTTTTGTTTATCAATTTCCATTCGGTGCATTATGTGTTGAGTATTATAAGGTCTATCTGGCGCTTTAATTTTGTCTTTAGTGTTATCAAATGAATCACCAGCAAAGATCAGCTCACCACCTTCTAAATCATCACTTTGATGTAATAATATGGAATTTGTTATCATCATTTTTCCCTGATTTTTTAACTCGGGAAATTCGCCATAATCTTGATGCAATCCTAGAAAACCTCCTAGATGATGTTGATTTTCATTATATACCTTTAACCAATGGCAATACACATCTCCGCCGAATGGATACGTATAATTTTTAAGATATTCCATTTCATTAGATAAGTCGGATTGCCACTTAGGATTTATTGCCGTATCTATTAGACTATGAGAAGCACACTGATGGACAAATTCTTCATCATCTTTTTTAGACAAATAGTATTGATAAATTTTGTCAGCAACACCTTTATCAATAGTGGTCAAGTAACCAGGACGAGTTGGATCAAACTGGCTCATTTAATACCTAACATTTCCTTTGTCATAATATAATCACGAACAAAGTCTGAACGGACAATATCTTTCCATGTAAATTCGGTAATCTCAAATTTAGCCATGTCTTCTACAATACGCATAAATGTAAGAATACCATTCTTCTCATCTTCTTTATCAAAGTCTGACTGATAGTAATCCCCAGACATAATCATACGGCAATTATAACCCACACGAGTGGCTACAGTGTCAAGTTCATGGAAGTTTAGGTTCTGCATCTCATCAACAAGGATAATTGCATTATGATATGATGTACCACGTAAGAATGATGTAGGTTCAAATACAACACGACCAGTTGCTTCAAGCTTAGACCACGCTTCTTTGTTATTAAAAATCTCAGTCAGGAGTTGTTGGTATGGCTTCTTGTATGGATCAAGTTTTTCTTCCATTCCAGGCAAGAAACCGATATTACGTGATGGCACAATTGAGCGTACGATTACAAGTTGCTCATATGGGCTTTCTTTATCGAGAACGGCTTCCATAGCAAAGCGAATGCCCATGTATGTTTTACCAGTACCGGCAGAACCAGAAAGTACTAGATGGCTTTTATTATCTTTCCAATCATCATATGCTTTTTTCTGATTTTCAGTTAAAGGGTTAAATGATGGAAGATGCTCTATGCGAATAGCATTAGAAGAATATGATCTAGACATTAATGGTGTTGCCCTTTCCTGAGCCTTTTTTAACTTTATTTTTTAGCAGATCCTTGAATCCGTCCGGTACTTTTAGATCGTTGTTTCCCATTCGGCTGCTTACTATCTTTGGGGCTGACAGCACTTGCTTTACATCTGGTTGTTCGTTTAGCATTGTCTGTAGTTCGTCCCAGCTGCACGTTACATCGTGTCTCTGTTTCGTTTTTAGATCTTCGAGAGTGTATACTGGCATGTGTATGTTTCCATTTCGCCCATTGTTCATTCACGTTATACAAATACATATTGTTCCATTGGTTGGATAAAGTGGACCAACATTGTATATATCTTTTTTTACCGATATGGGACTCCACTAATCGTAAATGTGTACCCTCTTTCCCAAACTGTATTTCTTCTAATATGTCATATGTTACCGCTGCGAACAGAGATTGCCCATCCCCGGCAATTCTTAGATTTGATGTAGTCTTCGATTTTCGGGTCTTTTTCGAGGATGTAGTTGTAGATTTCTTCTTCGAGTTCATGTGCTTCTATTTCCCATGGTCTGGAATAATATTCTGTTTCTATAGTGTTGTAGTGTTCAGTAAGAAATCCCACTCTACATGGGCCGGATAAGTTGCGCAAACGACGAGTAGCAAACTGGCTAACGTGAACAAGTTCATGACCAAGTGTTCTTATCAGTTGTTTGAACGAGCGTACACCGGAATAGTTGAGACGGATCTCGAAGAGTTTAGGAGAACGATCATCATCATCAACATCCATGTCACCCCAAATGTTACGCTCATGTAGCAGATTCTTTTCGATTGTAATGGTAATCTCAAGTGTATTTTTCATACGCTTCGATACAAGTAAATTCAGAGCGTGACTAGCAGCGCTTTGGATCATATCCTCTTGTAGCTTAGAGAGTTTGTATCCACAAAAGTCAAGAAACATTTTTCTTCCAGTTGCGAATACGTTCGTTGGCTTTTTCCTGCTCCCACTCTGCTCGTTTATCCCATGAACGAACCATAGCCCATTCACCAGAGTTAGCAAAGTTTTTGTGCATTTTCTTAGACTCTGCTTCGGCCAAACCAGAAAGATAGAAATAGTCTGCATCAGGACCAAAGTTACGTGCTTCAATTGCCCACATTAGTTCCACTCCTCAAATTTAACGATTCCCATAAGCTCTTTCACAAGAGCACGACCTTCATCGGTGAAAAGGATCCCTTGATTCCAAACCCAATGCTCAACATCCTGTTGATGGTAGAACTTTTCACCCTGAGTCATCCAGCGAAGAGCATCAACCCGATCCTTTGCGCCAAAGGCAATGTGCATTTCAATCTCACGGTAGAAAGCAGCAAGGTCTTCCGTCTTCTGAAAACGCTCACGCTCTTGCTCGATGTCGAAATCCACACCCATAGCATCCCAGATTTCCTGCTTACGCTCGGGGGTGGCATCGTAGAATTCATGTGCACGAGGACGGAAACCGTAGGTGTCTTTGTGGAAGTCCGAGAAGAGTTCTTCAGAGTAGGTATGCATAAGATATCTCCTTGTTGATATAACTATACTACACTATTTCAAATTAAATGTAAACCCCTATGCACACTTTTTTTCAAACCATTCTGGAATATCCCGCTTAGTCCAATCCATAGAGAAGCGATCTTGCTTGGTTTGATAGAATGCACGATAGGAACCAACTGGATCATGGGGATTGATGCACTCTGGTGCTGCACCCATTGCAAGCTTAAATGGTGTAAGCGGACCGACTGGGATGTTACGAGGAGGTGACTTAAGGATTTCGCCAAGATCGTCGAACGATTTGTGCGTCTTACCATAACGATACATAAACTCGTCATGCAGAGCTACAAAGTGTACGTAGTGCCAATTGTAGTTGTTATTGGATTCCATAGACCAAACAGTGCACGGATGGCCTACGTGTACAGCCTTATAGATAATATCATCGTGATGGTCCAATTTCCAATGCTTAACCATAGTCTTACCAGACTTAGAGGGAATCTTAGTAAGCTTACCATCTAACACACGATGTACTGTAGAGAGCATTTGTGCTGACTCTAATACCATTTTAACCACATGTTTATCGCACTGAAGCTGTGCTGCTTTAACTGGATTTTTGTCAAGTATGAAAATATTCATGGTATACTGTCCCACCTTAAAGTTGTTAACTTTATTATACAGAGTTTGAAGGGTTTGTACACCCTTATTTTTGTAATACATCCCTTTGTAAGATAATTTCTTCAATTTCTTCTAGAGTCTCTCTGCATGTAGCTAGGATATGAGAATCGGTTTTAAGGATCAGTTCCTTAGCTGCGAAGATTTGATCGTAGCGGTCAAGGCCTTGAGGAATTTGGTTGGCGATTGTTTGAGTGAATGTGATGTTTGTCATTGTGTATCTCCTTATGTTATATAATTTCTACACTACAATATCGGTGCTGTACATAAAAAAATAGCCCCGATTGCATTTATTTTTGCAACCGAGGCTATTGTATAACTATGCAGATACTAGTACTAGGAGCGTTTCTTCTATTTCAGCAATTTGGTCGTCTAGATAAGCTTTTTTGTTTAATACTTTATACATTCTATCTGTTCTTCCTTGTTTTCTATATCTTGCCGCGGCCCATCCGAGATTTCGTGAATCTTTCTTTAAGCGGTCGATTGTTGCTGAAACCATAAGTTTGTCTCCAAATAAAAAAAGTGTGATCGCATAAACGAACACACTTCTGATTAAGGTTTAAAATTAACGTCTAAACTATAACAAGCCAGGGAATGCCTCCTGTGCTAGTTTTACAGTTAGACCTTTTACTGGCGGCTTTTTGTTAATCATTTTGCACACCAATTCTGCGTCCTTAGGATGGATGGACTCAACAATCCCAAGGAAAATCTTTTCACGCTTGACGGAAGGCATATTATCGCCCTTGCCACCTTTAGCACAATATAAGAAGTCTTTATGTTTTTTTAGTAGGGTCGTCGGCGCGTTATGTGGGTCACACGCAGTATATGGAACATCGCCCTTAGGCAACAACCATACGATACGAGGATCCAACGAACCTTGAATAATGTCACGCAGAGCTTGACTATTATTATCCTGTAGAATTTTAATCTTTTCATTACGTGTTTCAGCTTTGGCAAATTTTTCCAAAACTTCATATACCATTAGTGCCATTAAATAAAGTCTCCCACACATTCCAATAGAAGCCTACAACGCTTCATAATTAAATAATTCATAACTTTTTTACTATTGCCAGACGGATCTTGGCTTACAAAACTATTTATGATTTCTTGTTTTACAGACTCAGGACATGCCGAGTCTTCTGTTAAATCAATCATCTTTTTATTTCTAAGATAATTGCGATAGACTTCTTCACCCAAAGATTTAGGGTCTTCCATAAGAGCTGCTTTTTTCTTGGCTGATAGGACGTTTTGACGTCGTTCTTCAACAAATACTCTATCATCAGAAAGAACGTTAGGCACACCGTCACCTTGATCGCCCTTAAGGATATGCTCCATAAGTTCTAGTTGTGGGTTTTCAACCTTTACCAGCTTTTTAGTAATAGTCGAATACTGCGACACGTTTCCATATTTATGAAGCTGCTTGAAGTCTTTATCAGCAGATACGATCATAACTTCCTCATAGTTACCAAACTCTTGAGTCCATTTTACGATTTCGGCAATAGTGTCATCCGCTTCGCAACCATATTGTTTAATAACTTTATATGGGAAGTTATCACGAATTTCATCTAAGACTAGATTAATGCTTTTAAATGCAACGTCCCAGTCGATTTTAGACTCATCACGGGTTTTATTCCGTTTACCTTTATACTCAGGATAAACATCTTTGCGCCAGTTGCCGCCGTTATCTCCCACGATAATTACATCGCCATATGATTTAAACTTCTTGCGATATAAGCGAATACTGTTCAAAATCATGTGGCGAATAAGGTTTTCATCATCCCACTTTACTGCACCCATAGCAATAGGGGCAATAGAGATACCTGAATAGTCAATCAAGATCATTATATACTTCCTTTGTTTAATCTATACATTATACTAAAATAGGCAGGGAATGTAAACCCTGCCTATAATTTAGATAAGCTCATCTGCGAAGAAGTAAAGCTCTTTAAATCCAAAGGTATCAACCATAAAGTATCTATCACCTTTCTGGAAAATATCACCTACTGAAGATGAGTAGACAGCATCACTGAATTTTTTTGTAATCTGTGGCATATTCCACAAGTTTGTAGCTTCAAAGGCAACTTCAAGATCATCAGTATCCACCGAGACTGTTTCTGTATAGAATTTAAAATTTTCAGTCTTAAATTTCTTGGCGTCAAGTTGAACACTCATTTTTGCTTCAAAGGCAGGAACTACTGTTCCGTGATTTACTGCCGCAATTTGATCTTCGGTAAGTTTGATTTGGTGGATGGTGATCATTGTATGTCTCCTTTTGATATAACTGTTATACCATAGGAATATTTAGTTGTAAACACCTAAATATAATTTTTATTTTAAACTTTTTACATGGCTTCTGTGTATTTTGCAGTTAATGATGCCATTGTAATAGTTATCATCTAACAATACATTTCTATCAAACTGCTCTTTGGCTTCGAGATATCCCATCTCTCCCTTCGATTTACAAAAGTATAATATTTCACGATGGAAGTTCTGTTCCCCGGCCTCAAGTAACAATTGCTTAACCAGATCGGAGGATCCATAATAGGATTTCCAATCTGATTCAACAACGCTTCTTCTTTTACGGGTTTTGCCTTTGAGCGGCGGTAATGTTCGTTTAGACCAAAACGTCTTCTTTCCAACATACATCTTATTATTGGATTTATCGGTAATAACATAAACAAATCCCACCCACTCTTTTAGGTCTCCTTCAGACGGCTCGTAGGCCTCATTATTATAGTACCACATATGTTCGTCAACAATCCATTAAGTGTCATTACGTACTATATATGGAACGCTAAACTAGGTGTATAACTCAAGCGGGATCTTAGGTAAAATTTCCTCATACAATCCTTCAACGGAAATACTTAGCATTACTCGCCGTTCTTTCGCTCGATTAAAATATCCATGCGCGGCCCATGCATTAAGTATTAAAGGTTTTTCTACATTATACCAATCGTATTTCTCAGGCTCATATTCGTATCTTACAGCATGTTCAACTCTATCTTCTGGAACTTCTCCGGGATATAGGGCTCGTCGCGTGCATTCCTGATTTGCAATAAAAAAGCAGCTATTATTTAAATCTACTGATATGGGGATATTAATTCCAACAGGCCTATTGCTATCAATATGAATAGGCACCATTCCTATATTAGCATGACTTATAAGCCACATAGTTCCCCAAACTTTAAGACCAAATATTTCTTCAAAGCGGCTGTTTAATTCTTCAGAATTAAACTCAATAAACTTTTCCACGTGATCGTCGACGTAAATTCTGTTGCCATTAAGTCCATTTACAGCGTCATCTTTAGTTGTTTCCCATAAATTGACGCAAAGATCAATAAAATCTTGCGGCATATTATGTAGGATTTTCATATTTGGATATTTGTTATATTCAGTCATTGCTAATTATCTCCGATAATACTTCCTCGTATGGTCGTGTAAATGAGATACTAAACAGTACACGCGAATTATTTGAATAATTAAAAAAACCATGAGTCTTTTTAGTATTCATTAACACTGGTTCTCTAGAGTTATAATAATCATATTTTTGAGGTTCATATAAAAATCGCTTAGTTCCGGGATGCAATTGTCCATCTTGGTTATGGAATGGTCTTTCAGTGCATTCCTGATTTTCAATAAAAAAACACGAGTTAATAAAGTCTACTTCAAGCGGAATATTAATTGCACACATTCTTGAAGCATCAATATGGACTGGACCCAACCCGGTATTTGGATTATTAATGAGGAATGACAAACCTTCATGTGGAACACTAATAAATTTATTTACAATGTCATAAATTTTATGAGATTTATTAATAAGCACATAATCCTGATTTTTATCAGCAACTACATAGCGAAAATCAGCAGAATTTTTAAGATTTGGTTTGGCAATTAGCCATTCTTCTTTTATTAAATCTAAAAATTCTTGAGGTAAGTTTTTCAGTATGTGATAGTTAGTCATCGCTATCTTCTTCTCCATCAAGGAAAGCATGGCCAGATTCTTGGCCACACATAGAACAAAACAATGGTTCTTCTCTTTCGTTAATTACCACGACTCGGGTTTCCGAGCCGCAGTAATCACATTCGCAAATATATTCTGCTATTTTCAATTTATGCCTCGCAACTGACGCATGTCAAAATATCCCTAACAAGTTCCTGTGCAGGATTTGACGACCGCTGGTAATAAAATGTTTTAATGCCAAGCCGCCATCCCTCAATAATCAACGCGTTAACATCTTTAGCAGAAGCTGAAGGCGGAATCATCAAGTTCAAAGACTGGCTCTGATCTATATATGTCTGTCTTGCAGCGGCTTGTTGTACTACGTTAATAGGACTAATCTCAGAGAAAGTTTTAAACACATCACGTTCGTTCTGCGTCAAGAAGTCCAAGTGTTGTACAGAACCTTTCTTCATCAAAATGCTATCCCACGTTTCATCATTGTTCTTAGAATATCCTTCTAGAACTGCCATAAGATGCGGGTTCTTATAAGTGAATGAACCTTTAGCAAGATCTTTTACAAAATAGTTTGATGCAAGTGGTTCAATTGATGGTGATACTTGTCCAAGAATAAAGCTAGAAGATGTTGTAGGAGCAATAGCACAACGTGTAAGGTTACGAATACCATATCCCATAAGGCCTGAAGGAACGCCATATTCCTCTGCCATCTCTTTAGAAGCTTCAAGAGATTTCTCGTCAATAAACTTACTAATTTCTTCAGTAAGTTCAAGGGCACGGAATGACTCAAACGGGATACGTTTCTTTTGTAGAAGTGTATGCCAACCAAGCTGACCAATACCGAGTGCTCGCCAAGTCTTTGCAAACAAGTTAGCTGATTCCATGAAACGTAGCCCATCTGTCTTACGGATATATTCTTCCATAACAGCATCAAGGAAATAAGTCAGCGTTTCAACCGCATCAGTATACTTCCACTTATCCCATGTAGCAAGGTTCATAGATGATAGGTTACATACAAATGTCCATTCTACACTTGATGGAAGTGCAATTTCTGAACAAAGGTTTGATGCCCAAATGGGAAGGTTTTTGTCTTTAAGAACCTGAGGTTTGTTATCATTAACCGTATCAGAGAAGAACAGATATGGGTAGCCAGTTTCTTTACGTTTACGAAGCACTGCTGCCCAAATATTACGCTTGTCTGTATCTCCATCAATCATAGATTGCATCCACTCATCGGGAATGGTTATGCCTAGACTGATATTTTGAATTTCTGCACCAGGTTCACGGATCTCTAGGAATTCCATGATATCAGGGTGATCAATGTTAAGATAACCAGCAAAAGCCCCACGGCGAGTGGTACCTTGAGAAATAACGTCAGTGCCAACGTCAAACATGCGTAGGTAATGAACAGGTCCATCAGCTTTTCCTCCTCCTTTAATGTGACTTCCACGAGGTCGAATGTTGCCAAAGAACCCAGATGTTCCAGCTCCAAGCTTTGTCTGTACACCTACTTCTGCTGTTTTTTGTAGGATCTCTTCAATAGAGTCTTCAACCAAAACGCCATTACACGAAATCGGAAGTCCTGTTTCTTCCCCGAAGTTTGACCATACTGGAGAGGATAGGCTATAAAACCCCATACTCATATAGTCATAGAACTTTTTGGCAAAGCCAGGTTGATCTAGAATTTCTTCAGCCGCTTCAGCAATTTTACGGATGCGGTTTTCAGGAGTCACGCCTGGTTGTAGATACCCACGGCTGAGGAATGTCCGTGAGTCATTGTTTAGCCATTTAAATGCCATTTATGTTTCCTTAAAATAAATCGTCTGCTGAGATGCCTTGACCACGGGCATAGTCTACTGGTCTGCCATTGAAAAAGTCAACCATGTTGGTTCCGTATAAACCCTCGTCAAACCACTTGGTTTCCTTAATCAGATGTTCGTCATATGTAATATTGTGGTTAAAGCCAATTTGCTCTAGTGACTCAACCATACGTTTTTTAATGAACTCGACAAGAATATCTGAGTTCAAACCCTTTTCTTCGTAATCGCCCATAATCCAACGGATTACTTCTGATTCGCAACGAATAGACTCTTCACACTCATGAGCAATACGCTCTTCCATTTCAGCGTCAAAAAGCTCTGGGTATTCTTGACGCATTGTATTGATCAGTTTAATACCAACTTGAGCATGCAACATTTCTTCGTTACGCGTATACTTTACTTGCTGTGCTGTATCTTTGAGAATACCTTTATTCTTATTCATATGAAGAATGATATAGAACTGTGAGAATAGTGATACATTTTCAACAAACAAAGTGAATAGTGTGATAGCGTAAATATACTGCTTTTTATCATCTTTGTAAACCTTTGATAGGTACTTACGCAAATAATCCACACGTCCAGATACAACCGGATCTTTTAGATTTTCTTCAAAGATATCATTTAGCTGTAGAACTTCTAGGAGTTTCTCATATGCCATATTGTGAATAACTTCTGAGTTGCCCATCGCATAACCGAGATCGCGCAACGCGGGATGTGGCAAGTTATCGCCTAGGTTAGACCAAAAAGTCTTAACAGCTACTTCAATTTGGCCAATGGCAGAAAGTGTACGGATTAGAATTTGTCTCTCTTGAGCATTCATATCTGTCTTAAAATTAGAATAGTCTGACGTAAAATTAAACTCTTCAGGCGTCCAAAAGCCACTCCAAATGGCCTCAATAAAGTCATTAGTCCATGGATAGTGATTTGGTTTTCTGGAAATTTGTTCTTCGAATAGCATCTATTTCTCCTGCAGCAAAAAGCGAATAAGGCGGCCCCTCAGAATATTGCTATTCTGAAACATTTTAAATTGTCTATGGTAGTATTATATATTGCTTTATGGTTTCCGTAAACCGCGTTTATTACAGAAACCAGATAAAATGTTACTACATATTGTATTATTTTTTAGGGGTAGGGCCTTCTATTGCTTTTTCATAGTAAGCAATAATTTCCTTCTGTTGAAGGATATATCTACGGAGTTCGGCCACACCGATAGATAGGTTTTCATAACCCTTAGGCGTAATAGCCATAAAGGTAACTGATCCACCATGTTCTTCAATTTTCTTTATGGCTTCATCAAAGTTTTCTTCTGATACCACAAACCATTCAGTATCAGGAAAGTCAACAGGTTTAGGTCTCTCTTGAATCTGAATATTTTGCTTTGTGTATTTTGTTTGCGTTACGATCTTTTCGTCAATAGACCCCGCACCGCAACTACTCAGAATCAGTGTTGCTGGAACTATCCACAGTAGATGTTTCATTCATCAATTCCTCTCTAAGTCTATCAACGGCACGATTGATTCTCTCTGCCATTTTGTCTGGTTCAGCTTGAGCTTCACGAACAATATCAATTTGACTAAAACGTTTACGAAGTCCGTCAAGTTTACCTTCAGCTTTCTGAAGAGCAGAAGATAACTCTTTATTAAGTTCTTCATTTCGAGCTTGGTTCGCTTCCATTTGATCAATAGTATCTTGTAGTGTTTCTGCAGCAATAACAAGCTTTGTGTTGTTTTCTCTTAATAATGCAATAGTTGCCTGAGTGCTAGTATAGTATGCGTATGCACCGTAACCTATACCACCAAATACTGCCAATACTGCTAGAAAAATATAAATCTTAAGCATTATTTTTCTTCCATATACTTCCTAAATCTTTTTAGAACAACTGGCGACTTGTCTTTTCTGCGGCGTCTGTCAGTGACATTGTGTGCTTTGAAACGAGGTCCCATGTCTTTTGTATCCTGTGGAATGCCTGCAGATGCCGTAGTCATACCAAGCTCTTCTTTTACCGGACGTTGACTTTTGATCCATCCAGTCGCTGCTTTTGATGCTGGCTTTGTTTTTGACCACGCAGATATAGCTTTGTATGTTGACATAACAGCTCCCTCAAAATTCGAGTCTTCTGAGTTGTCAACAATAAATATTTTCTGTCTAAAGTAGTTCTGAAACTTACCCAAGTTCTTTTGAACGTCTTTCCACATCTTTGATACAGTAGCGTCTGGAAGTGAACGCCCGCGCGTTTGATTGCGCTTGAGTGCAGTATCTTCATCTGTGTTAACGAAAATCATAGCGACTTCATAACCTAGACGTTTGAGTTCGTCTGCTTGATTTGTGATTTTTCCGTAGTCTTTGCCCGTGCCATCAATGATAAGACCGAGACGACCATTCAAATAACCTTGCTGTCTATTCTTTGTAAGAGCTTTTGCTTTGTTACGAATCTCTTGACCTTTTGGAGAGTAGATATTCTCTGGAGTCATATCCATATTTGCGTTTTTAAGACCACGCTCAAATGCGTCATCAGAGTTAACTACTTTAAATCCAAGCGCAGTGAGCGCTGTTTTGCCCACGACAAAAGACTTACCAGAACCTGGACCACCAGCAAGAAATACTGCTTTAAAGATTGCTGGATCATTAACACCCTCATCAAGTGTGACTTGCTCAACGGGATATGTTTTGTCTGGTGATGTGAAGTTTTTCTTACGCATAATAGTCTTTGCGACCAAATCTATTTCTTTGTTCTTTGCATCGTATTTGATTACGAATGGAATGTTAATGTCTGATTCAAGGTCTTTCATAACAGCTTCCGAGCCAGGAGGCAACTTTGAAATCGGCTTTCCGTATTTCACATATTCTTTTTTAAACAAAAGAGCGATTTCTTTTGGTGTGATTTGCTCTTTGTTACGCACATCGTTTACACGATCAAAGAAGTGTTTAGTGAAGTTAATATCAATACCAAGACGGGCAAATGCTTTGTCTAGAATTTTTTCTAGTGAACTTAGCTGCGCTTGTGTCATTTTGCTTTCAGTTAAACAATCATTACAAAAAGCAGTTTCACATTCGCCGCAGCAATCAGGAGTACCGCAGTTAGGATGCTCGTTTTCTATTTCTTTTTCATTAAGGCAATCTTTACAGAACTCAGAGCCATATTCTGCGCATTTTTCACATTCTGGTTTCATCTAACAATCTCCGATGAAGTAATGTACACTTTTTTATTTGTCCTAATATGAGTCGCTTCATAAATATTCATTCCAAAAATATCGCCAACTGGGAAAGAATCTTCAGCGACTTTAACTTTAGATCCTTTGGCAACCATTATATCAACGTTATCAATGATTTTTTCATTTTTTAAAATATAGACGCCAGGTGATAACTGATTATTTTCTAATACAAACCACTGATTTTCTTCTGCAAGTAAATCTGTTGAATCAATACCAATATCGGCAAGACCTTTAAGGATCTTCTTCTCTGATACGCTATAGTTTTCTTTAATAAGATATAAGCCGGCAGCATATGAAGCAATACTGCTGCTTCCACCAGGCGCTTTGGCCATAAGACGTTTTACATTAAATACAAGTCTATGGAAAGGAGTATAAAAGTTCTTATATGCGTCGCGGTCTTCAATAGTATTTGTATTAAATTGCTTGTTGCGTTTACCATCAGCATCAATAATACCAGCTTCAAACGCTTTCGTTTTATCGAATGGTGTAGTAAGCAATGTGAGAAATCTAAATGTATAGACTAAATCACCGGCGCGTTTGATAATACCCATTATATCCTCTTAAGTTTATCTACTACTATCTGATCTGATTCAATGTCAGATAGTTGGTTATCACGAACATATTTCAAAAACTGGAGAAACGGCTTAACTACAGTCCATTGCTCATCGGTAAGTTTTAAACCTAAAATCCTAATAGCGCCATAGTTTCCAAATACATTGAAAATGACTATAAGATGGTTTAATATCAAGCGCTCTGCTAATGCACCAGTTTCCAAATGCCTATTAACAAGGCGCTTGATATATTTAAATCTTTTCAAATCTGCATAAAACTCTTCAGGGTCTATTTTACCTAAAGGTGAGTAGTAGTGTTTTGCTGCAAATATTACTAGATCTTCTTCCAGTAAATCATCATTATTCATTTAATTATCTTTTTACTAATGAGAGTACTTCGTCTAATAGTGCCTTTCTCGATAAACTGAGGTCAAGTTCTACGCCAAAGCCGCGGGCATATTCTTCAAGTTGCCTTTTAGTCATAGCTTCAAGATCATCAGGAATGTCATTAGTACTATCTATGATGCCTTCTGCAATAACAACAGGCTGCTCCCAGCGCAATGTAACTACATCTTCAACTACTTCGGCAATTTCGATAGCAATTGGAGATTCGACAGCTGTAATACCATTAAACTCATCAATCTGAGCTTGGGTGTGACGAGTTGACTTGAGAAGCTCATTCGTCTTAGGATGATGCCATCCCTTCAATGAAGGGACAGCGTCTTTTTGAAATGCTGGAGGAGTAATAGCCATTATTATTTTCCTGTTTTTGGTGGAGTTTTGTCACCTTGCGCATTGTCTTTTGAGCGCATCGTCGCTTTTTTAATCATAGCTTTAAAAGTTTTAAAGTTAAGATTGTTTACCGCTTCTGCATCTGTTGCTGGATTCATAGGAGTTTTACGCTCAAGCTCTTTTTTTGCAGAAGGAGAAAGACCTTCACCTGCAGGAGAACCGTTGTTTGTATTACCGTGATCTTTAGCTTCTTCGACTGTTTCTTTCAAAGGATCAGTGTAAGTACCAGCTTTGAGTCTACCAATAATACGGCTGCCGCTATCTTTAACAACAAAATCACCATTAGTGGCAATTGCAGATGTTGTTCCTGGCTTTGCGCGTTTGCCATCAAGAGCTTTAGTCATAAGAGCTTTGAGGGTCTTTTGTTGTTTTACTGTGGCAGTTGCTTCGTCAATCTCTACCTCTTCCATTTTATTAGCAGCTCTATTCAAACCAGTTACGCGGTTTTGCCCCTGCTTATAATCTTTAGAGGTCAGAGTACCTTTATTAAGTTTCTCTCTTTTCTTTCTAAGATCAAGAGCTGCAGCACCATGATAATTACGTAAAGTATCTTGTGAAAGCTCATCAAGTTCTTCAGCTTCTTCTTTCTTCATATCCCAAGGAGCTTTCTTCAAAGAAACTTTGTCCTTTGGCTGCACTTTAATATTCTGCAAAGCGCGTTTCTGCGCTTTTGTCATTAGTTTTGATTCTTGAGTTTGAACTTCAGTCTCGGTTTCTTTACCTTTCATGGCTTTAGAAACAGCTTTGCGGCGCTTGTGAAGATACTCATCAGACTTATCAACATCACCATCATTGTCAATGTCTTTGTCTTTACGGTCTTTGTGCTTACCTTTAAGTTCTTTGGCATCCACTGGATCCATTGCTTCGTTTTTAGGAGTTTTGCAACCGGCTTCAGCAACTTTCTTATATGCCTCGCCCATTGCTAAGATATCTTTGTAGTTCATTTTTTTTTCCTTACATTAAGAGGTTAGCGGCAATGGCACCAACCACTGCAATTAGTGCAACCCAAAAGAGTTTATTAATAGTATATACCGTCTGAGAATTTTCAGATGTAATCTTTTCAAGAGCATCAAGTTTTTCAGAAAACTTGTTCATACGATCATATTGAGCAGAATATTTTTGCTCCATATTCACAAGTTTTTCCTCTGCTCTGGCAATAGTAACCATGGCATCAGTCAACTTGTCGATCTTTTCTTCAATCCGATCCAATCTACTGTAGTCAGACATTAACACTTCCATCTTTTTAACGACATTGCTTTACGTGTCGGTCTACCCTTTTCGTCCTTCATCGGCCCAGGCATCCCGCTCATCCTTGCACAAAAGCTCTTACGTCGTTTTGCGTCTTTACTACCAGGTTTTACTTTTCCAGTAACAGCAGTTTGAAGTTTGCTTCCGGGGTTTTTACTCCTAAAAGCTTTAACTCCCTTGGCTGTCATACCAGCACCTTTTTCGGTGCTGATAAAATGGCCTTTAGAGTCTTCGCCTCTTTCTGCCATATATCGCTTGAAAGATTCCATATTACTTATCTTTATCTACAATATTTTTGTCCATTGGAACCATACGAACGCCAATCTTACCATCAGGCTTAATAAACTTTTCTGGTTTTTTATCAGCAGCAGTATCTATACCTTCTTTTTTAGGAGCCGGTTTAGTATCTTTGGACATAGAACCAGATTTAACAACACCTGAGTTTTTGATTTTACTAATCAAGCGCATGTTGTTAGAAATACCTTCATCGAGTTCAGTTTCTTCACGACGAAGTTGAGCAAGTGAACGCTGAGTAGAAGTCATTTGGCGAACTGGTTTTTTACGACCAGTCTTTGTGCGACCAAGGGCTTTGTTAAGTTCTGCGTCTTTTGCGCGTTGCATTGCAAAAAAGTCACCTTTCATTTTAGGTGCACCTTTACGGCGAACGGCTTCTTTCATATCTTCTTCATCTTCACCGTGCTCGCCCATAGAAGAATGTAAGCCTTCAATCTCGCCGTGTGCTTTTGAAAGTTTATTCTGGAACCACTCTGGAAATTCTTTACCAGATTTAATATGATCCATCATTTCTTCTGCAGCATATTCAATAAACTCGAGTTGTTTAAGTGCCATGCTCGCTTCATCAGGTGAAGCTGGTTCGTCGTCTTCTTTAGCTTCTTTCGCAAGAGCTGGCTTTCCAGCAAGTCTTGCTTTCAGTGCAGCAAGATCATTTTTTGTTTTATCCATCTTATTGGCCTTTTTAGTAGTAGCCATACCAGAATTAGAAATCTTTTTAGTAAGCATATCAAGAGAGATTTCAGTAATATCTAGACCCTCGTACATTTCCTTTGTAACCCAGTTCTCACCCAACTTATCGTATGCATCGTACATGCATTTCTCATTAGTAGGCTTACCGAACTGATCACCACACTCTTTGCATAGCATATCGCTCTTAGATGCTTTGTCAAGATCGACTGCTTCATTTTGATTTGCTAGTTTTTTTCTAGCCAAAGCTGCTCCTGCATCGCGTTTTGCAAACTTTTTAGCATTTTTAGCCATAGCAGGTGTATCACTTGCAAAGTCAGAACGCCTTGCTGCTGCTCTAGAATAACTATCAGAAGCTTTATCTGCTTGCTTATCAGCCTTTTTAACATATCTACTCAAAGTATTTGGTGAAAGCTCGTCGATCTGTCTAACTTCTTCAGCAACCTTCTTAGCAGTAGCAGTAGCGATCGCCATCTTCTTACCCATGTCCATGCCTGGATTATCGCGTTCCATTGCCTTAGCAATCTCTTCACGTTTTTTTATTTCAGCCGGAGTAAGTTTCTTTTCTTCAACAGATTCTTTCTTAGATGTCTTTTGTGCATCTTTAAAGTCTTGGGCTGTTGGTCGATCAGGGTGTCCAGGAGGATTAGGCTTTTCCCCGCGCTTGCGCTTGGCGTGGATATTATCCCACAAGCCTTTTTTCTCATCTAGTTTTGCTTTAAAGTTTTTAAAATCATTCATTTGGCTTGGTCTCTTTATTTTTAATTTTAACGCTTTTAAGTCTGGCCGCATCCATCATTCTATCATGGCGAACTGCATCTGCCTTCTTTTCCCTATTTATTCTTTTTTTAGCTAGGTCAATAGCAGCGCTTTCGTCAAACTCTTTGAAGCTAATTTTCTTTTTCTTTTCACCAGGCGTTTTTTCCTTAGCCTTTTCAGAAGATTCAGGCGTACCCCAATCAGGCTTATCAGCATACATGCTTTTTGTATTATCGACGGCCTCGCTCAAATTTACAGAGAATGGAGCGACCTGGTATTCTACAGCAGGCTGATCTACCTTTTCAACAGCATCAAGCCATTTGCGATACTTATTAGCCTTTGATTCAATAATAACGTAGTTAGATCCTAGCTGTTTTACGATTCCAAGTTCACCGTTTTCTTTAATAACAACTTGATCACCAATATCGAAAAGCTTTCCATCAATGTATGATTCTCTTAGGTCAGATACTGGGGCTAATTCAACATGTCGTTTAAAACTTTTTTCTTCTTTAAGTCCCAAGCCCTTACGGACAGAATTAAAAAGCGCCTTCGAATCTGAGTTCGAAAACGCTTTAGGTAGACCTTGAGAAAATGATGTAAAATCATTATCGGATGCTGCGCTGCGCATTTTAGAAGCACTCATACCTTCTGCGCCGTCAGCATCTGGATCACGCTCGCCAGCCGAAATAACTTTAATATCCATAAAGTTATATAGACCATGACGACCCTTTTTGCCGTTATACGTGTTCAGAAGAGCATCAAATTCATTGACTCGATCTGATCCAACAACCATAACAACTTTTCTAAATCCTTCATCGTAAAGTGAAGTTGTAATATCCATTATGTTTTTAATTTTGTTGTTCATAAGGATATTACGCGCATGACGTGGAAACATCTTACGCGCTGCTTTAACTTTTTCTTTGTATGTCAGTGGGTTCTTTTTAGAATCGATCGATTGAGACAAATACATTCTATATGGATTTTTGCCTGCAGATGAAGCCAATTTGTCTAGCAGTTTTTCATGACCAATAGTAGGTGGATTCATTCTCCCGAAGGAGAAGAAAACCGTTTTTTCTTCTTCAACTAAGTACTGCTTAAATGATCCAATCATTTTGCGCGCTTTCTTTCCATTTCTTTTTTACGAACGTCTTTAATCATTTTCTTAGACATACGATCAATTCGAGTCTTAAAAGCTGGACTATTTAAGCGCTTCTCGATCTCAGCTTTTCGTTGCGGAGTCAAGTCATCTTTTGAAATATTTTTAATTAATCTTTTGTATGTCGCCAGATATGCCGAACGTCTTGCACGCTTCTTGAGCGTGTCGTTACTCGCAAATCTACGAGCTGCGCGGCTTCTTCCAAGAGCAATCTTCGCCTTATTGCGGCGCATATCACGGCCTTTTTTAAGACGCGACTGAACTGATAGAGCTTCATCAACTTCAGTTGATTCAGAAGCAAGCTGATGTACCATGATGGTGTGCGTTCCATCTTGATTTTTTATTTTAACATTTTTAGTTTTATAACCCGGGCCAACATTCTTAGAATGTTTACCTTTGTCAATATAATCACTGACCGGATTTTCATGTGAGGGATCATTTGCCTCACCAATTGGACCACCTTCACCAACACCAATTGTGCGTTTACGGCGAAGGGCTCTATAGTTTGTAAGTTCGTCCTCTCCTGGACGGTATTCTATTCCCATAGGGAACATGTCTTTAAATCTTAGCATCGGTTTATCCCATTAACGGCTGGGCTTATCCCAACCTTTTAAAATTTCAGGCGAAAAGTTGTTGTATGAAAATTCCATTCTATCAACAATCTTTACCGCGTCACCACCAAGTTTATCAATCGCTACATAACCCTCAGGGCCAGTTGTCTTATAACCATTACGAGTCTTAACAAAATGTTTAGTTTTTGATAATCTATTAAGTATATTTATGAGTTTTAATTTCGCTAAAACTATTACTCTTTGGAGTTCAAAGACTTTTTCGAGCGACTTTTTGTTTTCGGCGCTGAAGAAGGCAAGGAAGTCGTCACGCTTTTTGGCTTTGCCGATCTTGCCTTTCTCGGTTTTGAGGGCGTCGATTTCTTTTTGGTATCTTCCTCTGATCCAACGGATAAGCCCATCGGTGTGGGTTCTGGGATCGGGGATGGTTCCGGCTCTGACAAAACTGTTGTTGTAGGTTTCGATGGTTTGGGCGAGGTCTCGGTTGGCTTCGAGTGCTCGTAATGTGTTCCCAGCAATTTGGTTAAATATACTGCCAGCTGTTGAAAGATATTCATTTACTTCCTCCGTTTCTTGTGAAGTCATTGTTAAATTAGTCATATCGCGTAACATCGCATCTTGCGACCATACGGCTTTGGATTTTTTAAATCTACTTATATCTACCCCATACGAGGCGCGCATAGATTCGAAGCTTGAGCCAGTGTAAGTGGTGTGCCAGACAATACCGATTTTTGCAGATAGAACGTCACGAGCGCTAGGTGAATCGGCAGGGATAGCATATACAATTGTATTGGGGTGAAAGGTAACATATTTGTCTCCTTCTATGGTGTTTGTGGACAGATCTCCGGGACCAAAAAGAAAGTCTCCTTGAACCACACCCCTGATTCCCAGCTCTGGCAAGTAGCGTAATGCCAGTTTGAGCTTATCTGCAAGATCACCAGAAGTATCAGCATCAACATCAGCTGCAGATTTATAGACTTTAGGGTTTTTGTTGAAAATGCCTTTTTTGGCAACGAAAAATTTATCGTCACTCGGATCAATACCAGCAAAAATAGCAGGAGCGCCGTCCCATTTAACACTGACGTTTCCAGCATGAGTTCCTTTCAGCATATCTCTGAGAGAACGTAATGCTAAGATTGCCTCTCTAGTTCCTTTAACCCCACCGTACAGGACTTTGTCCTCGATGTGAGTCATATGTGTATTCTTTTGTTCGGTTATATATGAGCTAAAATTTTCCATTATCTTACCTCGATCCAGCCAAGTGATGCCCATCCAGATTTATTTGAACCGGTTGATGCAATGGCAATAAGAAATACTGTTGAAGTATCACCAAGAGTTGTAGTAGTTTTTCGTTGAATCTGTGTAATACTTCTTTCAGGAAAAAGTGTAGATTCTCCCATATTACCAGAACTAATAAATTTAGTGTCTACGATTTCGCCGCCCGTAAAACTTGTTGCTGTAATGTTGTATTCTATTGGGGATTCTGCGGAATAACTTACCCATGTCCCACCTGTTAAAGTTACATCTTCTAAAACTCTAATGAATACGCTGGTGTTATCTAACGTAGCGCCTGAAAAAACGTCTGGAATGATAACTGAATTTAGACTGTCTGACTTTAAACGAATAGCAACAATAGGATAGAATGTATTAGAGTTAATAAGAGTCTTACCTGTTATAGCACTAGAAATACTTCTTTGACGTCCTAAAAGAGTTGTAGTTCCTTCTGTCGAAAATGAGTGTGACCCTTGGTAGAAGGTGTGGGTTCCAGCTGCCCCTGTTACATTTGTCAACTCAATTCTTATAGGAAGTGTGGCTGTTGAAGCCCATGTAGTACCAATAACGTTTGCATGATTAAATTGATGAACTGGAATCTTATTGTTTCCAATCACAAAGTTAAATTCAACCTGACCTGCACCATACCATTCATATTCAATAACCATCAGTTGAATGTTGTTAGGGTCAGCTACGATACCAGTTGGTCCTGTTCCGTCCAGTTTATCTACGTTCCAGTTTTCACGAGCCACGCGGGCTTCAACCACACCGCCAGCAGTATTTCTACGGCACACAACATAATATGTACCATCACCACCATCTTCGAAATATGCTCCATCATTTTCATCAAAGAGACCAAAACGACGACGAACACCCGTAGTTGGTGTCCCAAAAATAGCTGTTATCGAAACTTCGCTTTGGCGACCAGGTATGTATCTCTGAACACGTTTGGTTTGGCGAATAACTTCATCACCCGCATCAGAACCGACTTCTAATCTAACCATACCAAGATATGGTTCATGAGTTGATGATGCAGTTCCAGTTACCTTTTCATCCCAAATACGAGTATCTTTGCCTGTTTTAAATGTGCCATAGTCTGTAACTTCAAACGTGGAAACTTTACGGCGGTTTTTAGAAGTGTGCTGGACAGTATCATCATCTACAGTAACAACCTGCTTACCCCATGGATTTACTGTTGTAACAAACTCCCCATCACTATGAGCCAGAAGATTAACCTCATAAATGTCATCGTTTTTCTGGGGCCTTTGTTTACTGTCTCGACTTTTGCTATACTGTGCCATTATTGTTTTACCTTCATCTTGAATCCTAGTTTGTTACCAGCGGTATATCCTGCCCAGGCAAACTCAAACTCTGCGTCTCTAAAGTAATTACTTTGAAATGTGATGCCTGTTTTACGAACATCAACATTTACCTGGATCAAAGTAACTTGTCTGGCAATACGGATTAACGATTCTTTTATTTCTTTATCACTATTTAAAATTTTCCAGATTGATTCTCCCAGCGGTGATATAATCAAGCGGAGCTTATCTTGACCCTGCTTCACACCTTCTGTTAGATTCATATTTAGGACCTTCCAGAAAGGACCCAGTAGTTGGATCAGCTCATCGTTAGTTTTATCATCCGTAAACTTTTTAAGAGAAGCTAGATCCATATCCTTAACTTTGATACCGGTAATCTCACTAAGTTTTTGTATAGCATCTGTTTCACGGTACTTATGCAGCTGGATCATCTGCTCTTTCATCGGTAGCTCATTGACCATCTTAAAGATCTGTAAGGATGGTTCTTTATCTAAGTCTACCGTATTAGCTTTTTTGGCCCTATTTTCAATAGCGTTAATAATATTCTGAATAGTTACCTTACCGCCGCCGCCAGACTTAACAGAAATTGGGTAGTGTACGCCAAAGCGAATCCCGTATATGTCGATCAGAGGCTCATTACTAGCAGTCGGAAAAAAGGACTTTTTAAAGTTTAACTTCTTCATAGCCCAAAGAGCACTTAGAAGTTCGCCATAGTCTGCAGATACTTTAGCAAGATCTTTCGCAGAAAATGTGACTTTTACAGAAGGATTGTCATCACCTTTCATAGCTGCATATGCAAGATCCATTAGTTGATCAGCAATTTCTGCATCATATCTCTTATATAAAACCTCCTTGAGCTGACGGATCATTTCGCCTTCAGCCAATGTCTTACCGGCAAATCCTAAATTGTCAGGGCTGAGATCTTTATTATTAAAAAGTAAAGGTCCGCCTTTTGCTGCACCAATGTAATTATTTACGTATGGTATCATAGTTCCATATGGTACGTTAGAGCCTAGATCAGCAGTGGCGATCAACACATAAGTCTCAAACTTATCGGAAATAGAAGGCCCTGGATAGTCTACAATTTCTAAATTATATTTCTTAAAATATGTATCGAACTGTGATGGATCTAGAGCAAACCGAATATGATAACCCTTACGGGAAGATTCCCCCATCTTAACACCACTTAAGGTTCTCTTAAGATAGGATTTAAATTCCCTTTGGTTTTTTGTATTAATATCACGTACAGTTTTTAGCATAAGTCTCTCGTTCGTTTCTTCTATTTATATAAAAAAATGGCCGAGCTTTTGCCCGGCCCAGTTGGAGACAACTAATGAATTTTTTAATAGTCTAAGGATGCGTTCCGGTTATAGACATATACGTCTGCTGTTTCGGAAAACTTAAGAGGAAGAGATTGATGGTAACGGTAGACACCCATGCGATGCCCACGCCCTTGAAGCTTGACGTACTTACGAGTAGTCTGACCACGCTCTTTATAGAAAGCGTTAGCTTCACGAACGGCTTTGCGGATAGCTTTGATCCACTCTTGGTCGCCAGGATCTTTCAGGTTAACAGTAGCGATGTACGAATCGGTGCGGTTTTCGTTGATGATCATGTGGTGTCCTCCGTTTGATATATCTAATATAATGTATCCGAGGAGGAATGTAAACCCCCTCGGATGATTTTTTTAGAGGAATTCTTGAATTTTTTCGATGGATTCGGGAGATCCGGAGACGGTGATTTCTGGATTTCCGCCGCCGGGTCCAAAGGTAATGTAAGATTCAAGTTTCAGATTGTGTTCGTCGAGAAGTTTGAAGAAGTCTTGAATAGGGCAGTCCCAAGCGCAATCGAAGGTGTAAGTCATGATGTAGTCTCCTTTGTTACTTAACCTTTATACGCTAAAAAAAGGGGTTGTAAACCCCCTTTTTCATTTTATTTAAATTTTTTGGAGATATTGGTAGCGGATGTATCTCCTTATCAACACAACCTCATATACTAAAAAAGAGGAGCTGTAAACTCCCCTTTTTCATCTTTATTAAAAGAATTATACACCTAGAATTCTTGCTACTTCATGTTTGTTATCATTTGGAAGTGATTTGCCTGACATAATATGCTCTACAATTTGTTCAAAGTAAAATGCAGCATCTCCATGGCCATTTTCATCCAAGACAGCGGCACAATCTCTAAAGAACAGCTTGAGCTTCATATCTGCCATGCCATCACCAAGAGCTGCTCGGTGAGATTTACCTGTACGCTGATTCATTCCAACCATTCCTTTCTAGCATATTCAAAAAGCTTTCGAATTGATCTTCGTTAAGCTCTAGTTTCTTACCAGGAATAGTTCCATTTGAATATTCCTGAACTCGGCCGCCGTACATATGTTTCGATACATAGTAGACATGATCTTGATTTGGGTGTGTATATTTCATAATATATCCATAGTATCATAAAGGAGGGGAGCTGTAAACTCCCCTCTAAGTTTTAAGCCGCTAGAGCGTATTCTACAGCCTTTTCTGCAGCTTTGATTTTGCGGAGTTGGTTAGACCCAAACCACTGGCTATGGAGGCGGTTATCAGCATTACGACCTTGAAGGTGATCAGTTACATATGTAACCGAGTTAAATGCTTGCCACCATGAACCTTCGGCAAACTCTGCACCTGGCTGTGTTTCGAGAACGCTATATGCCTGCTTTGCCATGCGAGAGATAGTATCAGCGTTTACTTCCTCTTGCTTTGTTTGACCAGATGTAAGTGGGAACACTTCATTGTAATACTGCATCAGAGAGTCAACAGAAAATCGCTTTTGTCCGAGGAACTGAGCCAGTTCTTTGTACTTAGCAAATTTCTCATGAGCAATACCCATAGTAGCCTTGACAGTATCAGCATCAAACGCAGTGCGGTGACCAACTTTTACGGCACGTTGTGCTTGTGAGTTAAGAGCAAATGTCAGAGTATTGTTGCATACTACTCGAATTGGCGTAAAACGGATATCGATTGACTTGCCATAAACATGTGGATTGCTAAAAAGCATATATGAGTCAACTTGATCTCCACCAAAGAGGTCAAATGATTCTTTTACTTTAGCAAGAGCCCAAACATAGTTACCGCCTTTAAGCGATCCTGCGGTATGCATTTCCATATCACCCGCAAGAACGTACTCATTGAAAAATTCAAAAGCTTGTTCATTTTGAACAGGGTTCCAGTTTTCACCGACGTTGGTCAGGATTTTACCGTCAGTTTCACGCACAAGCGACTTCTGACCAGTTTTACGCTTTTCACCATTATACTCGATGAAAGACTCAACTTCCTGAACGCGCCAGTCAACACCGGCAGCTTTCATCATCTGACCTGGAGTCAGATCATTCGAAACCAAAGTACCAAGACCGTGCCAAGGTACATCACCAACATAAGCCATTTGAGCTTTACCGTCAACAAATTCAAGTTCATGTGCCATAATATATTCTCCTTATACCAGTTCGAAGCACTCACGTGCCACCATATTGAATTCACGCTTGGAGCATTCCGAAAAGTCCAAACCCCAGCATTCCATTTCGTACTGAACTTTTGCAGCAGTTTCAAGGTCAATCTTAAGAAGTTCTGCGATTTGACGAGTGTACATGTTCATAGTGTTTGTCTCCATTTCATATGATTACAATACGCCATATGAAATCATTTGTAAACAGTTAAATGTGCTTTTTGTAAAAAATATTTTGTTCTTTTTCACGATCATCCAGTTCATAATGACTTCTATATTGGTTGTTTGCCCTGATGACTTCACCTAAAATGCTGAGGTTATCAAACCCAAAATCCCAGATTGCATATGTGTCTTTTGGGAAACAACTTCCACCGTAACCTTTTTTCCCATCAAATCCAGGTACTTTAGTATGTGAAGGGCCAATCCGCGGGTCTTTAGCTATAGCACTAGCCACTACATTGTATCTTCCACCGATTGATTCTACCATATCTTTCCATTGATTGAACCATACAACTTTAGAAGCTAGAAATGAGTTAATGCCATATTTTACGAGACTTGCTTCTGCAGGTGTCATGAAATATGCTTTAGCGGGATTACAATTTGAGTTATAATTATAAAGGTTTTCAACTTTCTTACATACTTCAATATCTCCACCCAGAATATGGAATTCAGGATTCAAAAACTCATCATAGGAATTACGTTCAGTCAAAAATTCTGGGTTATATACAAAACGCTTATATCTGGTAAACTCTTCAGCCAGATCAGGCGTAATAGTCGATTTAATTACTACCATACCACTTGGAAATTGTTCAAGCTTTAGAATTACTTCCCTAATGATGTTGGCATCAATCCCGGAGGAATCATTCCCCATTGGGGTAGGCACACATACAAAAGTAACATCTGGGACATATGCTTCCAAATCATCCATATCGTGAAAGCCTTTATAAGGATCCACGATCATAATATCGTTAGATGTGTTTTTAAACCCAAACTCTACAGCTTTACCTACAAACCCATAACCAATAATTGCAATCTTAGTTAGCTTATTCATTAATGTTTGCCTTCGCTAAAATTACTTACAAGTCTATCACCAGACACGGCTCGACGTTTTACTTCATTAACTGAAATTCCATATTTTTTAGAAACAGATTCATAGATCAATTCGATAGCGTCTTTAGTTGTCATAATATATTCCTCAGATATAAAATTTGCTTTGATCGATTACGTTATCAAAATGATAACCAAAAATAGCTACTCTACGTGGAATTTCACCGGTCACTACGCGATGGTTCCAACCGGTATTAATAAACCAAAGATCGCCTATTTCCATTTGAAAACTATGAATAGTTCCATCTCGTCCTCTAAACTCAAATACTGAATCGTTTTCATTCAAGCAAATTTGGGCTCTACACATATAGCTTGTACAGCTATCGATATGCCAATTTAGTTGATGCGCATTACTCATTTCACTCATTCTGAAACGATAAATGTTTGTGAAATATGATTCTAGAAATTGTTTAGCTTTTACTTCTTTAGTCCAATATGTATAACGATATTCATCAACATCGACTCCAATCTCTTCAGGAGGTTTTGTTTGAACTAACAGCTGACGATATCCGCTCGTATCAAAAACTTGCTTATAGTCGATAGCTTGACTAATTCCATATACATCCCCACCGATATCGTTTTGGGGTTCTGCATCTAGAATTTCGTTAAGTTCATCGACCATGAACTGAGGAACTTTACCGAGCTTCTCAAAGAATTTGAGTTGGTGACGTTTTGGCCCAGTTCCACCTACCCTCATTCTTTTGGTAGTTTCGATGAGGTATTTCTTATCCATGTAAAATCCTATACGTTTCAATTTCCATTTTACTCAGCTTTGGCTGCTTACCATTATATACTATATTTTGATAACAATCCGGATCGCAAACCGGTTCACATGTTTGGAACATACCATCAGGCACAACCCATCTTAAGCCACTCCTATATTCTATCTTGTTTTTGAACCTTTGTATACTGTTTTTTCTCTTTAATCCTTGCATAGAGACAAAAACTGTATCCCATTGTTTAAGATAATCCATTTGAGCAAGTGCTAGGTGCTGTGATGGGCTAAATACCATATCGTTTTTAGGATGAGTGAATCTGCGATAATCCCTGTAAATATAAGTTCTAGTGCAGATCCTATAGCAACCTTCGTAGTATTTTTGAATAGTAGCAAATGCAACGGGTCTATCTTCATCATATAAGAAAAACCAATCTAAAAACTTATTATCTTTATAAGTATTTGGAAGGTTATCGAACCAATCAGAGTTTTTCTTATCATATATGTAAGACTCGTTCTTTAAACGAGCTAACTCTTTTATAAAGTTATCTTCTCCGTATTCCTTAAGTGTTATTACTTTCGGATCAATCGAATAAACCAAGCCGCTGGGTCCCATTCGTACCACCTCTTTCCAATTTGCCAATCCATTGGCTTTGCATGATGATTAGCGTGCCATCCTTCACCGCCAGTCAAAATGTTAGCTATCCAAGAATTAGAAACATTTTCATGTCGGTGGCACAATGTATTTAGCAATCCAAATCCTATATAACCATAAACCATAGGTGCAATTAATAACACTAGAAACCATTCAAATGGCAGAAAGGTGAGGCCAAATAAGAATGTGCAGAAACGAATATCTCTATGATTTTTATGAAACCACATTACTCGTTTGTTTTTGAGTAAGTCAGTTACGTGTCTTGGACGAATAGCCGGAACTTTAAACGTAGAAGTCAATACTCTCCAAACGGGTTGATACTTGGGCGAGTGAGGGTCTTTTTCAGTATCCGAGTGATTATGATGCAGCCTATGTACACCAACCCAACCAAGTACCGAGCCAGAGCCTGATAATGGCCCTAAAGAAAGAACTAGATATTCATACCAGACAGGAGCTTTAAACGATCTGTGCGAAAAGTATCTATGATATCCAGCTGAAATTACCGCTGAAGATAAAAAGAACCACCAAATAAAACTACTTATCAAATAAACCATTGCAATTGCTTTCTATATAATTTGCAAACCCAATTTGACCAAGTGCGTTAGGATGGCGGTCTGATTTTGATATCCTAACATCGTCGCCATCCCCTAATATATGATCCAAGTTAAATCCACCGATCATCTTATGGAATGGGAATCCTATAATATTTTTATTATTTTTAATATCTTTGAAATATGGATTAAGCATAATATCTGAAAAAAAGCTATCTAGTTTGTAATTAATCGGATTTTTTATATTAGGTAAAAAATCCAAATTAGTGAGAAGTCCTATAGGAAATCCGGCAACACCTTGATAAAACGCGTATGGTATTTTTTTATCTTTTAATATATTTGCCAGCAAAAACATATACCTAAATGTATCATTAACTACGCTTTTTACCCATAAATCTATAGTATATTTTGGATTATAGAAAAAATCTCTATAGTCTACTTCATACTGATAAATTTCTTTATACATGGAATGATCATCACGTAAAAGATCTACAGCAGAAGCTAAGGGAAAATGTTGTATGTGGGCCATTGTCTGAAATCTATCCCAACCACTCCAGACTACCACAACTTTTTTAACATTTTTATTAACATGAAGCTCGTCTACTATAGAATCGAATATTTGCTTATTACCTATACCACTAATAGCTTTATTAATGACGGATAAATTATGCCGATCTGCAATAATTTCGGGCCACATCTTCCAACCTTTAGCTTTTTCATCAGGCAAAGATTTGTCATAACTAACAAAGTTTGGATCAGTATAAGAACACCCTGATACCAGCAGTATATCTTTTTTCATAAATAAAGATCCTTATATCTCTTAATAAATTCTTTTGAAATTAATATTTGTCCAGCAGCATTAGGGTGTCTATCACGAATAGAAATATAATATTCTTCTTTATTATATCTCATATCATCAAATGAATATCCACCGATTTCTTTCATCATTGGCCAACCGATAAAGTGTTTTTTCCTTTTGTCGACTTCGGAAAATATGGAATTGTTAGTTAAAATTTTAACCACTTCTGCTGGTGATATTGCACACTTTTCAGGCAACTGTTGATTTTCAACCTGTTTATTAATTGAAAAATAATCAAAATATATTAAACCTCCGAACATAACAAATTTGATATTACGTTTTTCACATATTTCCATAATAGCAAACATTTTTCTAATTGGATTGAGAATCATAGATTTATAGGCCTTAGTGCTTAAAAAATGATCACTTTTAAAATATTTTTGGCTTATTTTACCAACCCCAATGTCGTCCATCCACGGGAATGGATCGTAGTTTCCATTGATGGTGTTACACTCTACAATAGGATTAAGCGTAAAATTAAAAAATGGAAGTCTATCAGAAGTAGACCATAAAATAGCTACAGTATCGACCCTATCGCCGTATGTACTTAATCCTTCTAAAATTGTATCGAATATATGATCCGCGCCGGCGCCGGACTGGCCTTTATTCACGCATTCTAAACCCAATTCTTTTGCCATAAGCTCTGGCCACATTTCCCAATCTCTTTTGATTGTGGGGTCGTTTGATCTATAATGCGTATCAGTATATGAACAACCCGACGCAAGTAATATTTTTTTAGCCATTATTTTTCTCGTATCTTTTCATCAAAATACTTTTACATTATATTTTCTTTGAAATTCTATGCCATCAGCTTCATCATTGACCATAGGTTTGCCTTTGATATTTAGACTTGTATTAAGTAGCATAGGAACACCAGTCAATTCATAAAACTCTTCAATAATAGGACGAATAACAGATCCACAATCTTTCTTTACAACCTGAACCCTTGCGCTGCCATCAACATGAGTAACTGAACTATAGTCATGCTTTGCTTGTGCTACAAACTGCATATATTCGTTCATCGGTCCTTCGAAATATTCAGAAGCAAATTCTTCCAAGATTGCAGGTGCAAAGGGTCGAAAGAGTTGTCGGCGCTTAATCTGGTTAACAGTGTCTTTAATATCTCTTCGAGGGTCAGCAAGCAAGCTACGATTGCCAAGGGCGCGAGGGCCAAACTCAGCACGGCCATTAGCAACCCCGCAATAAGAATTATCAACAATATGTTGAGCAACCTCTTTAGAATTGATGTTACGTTTGATATTGTATCCAAGATACGGATTTTTCCATTTCAATTTCTTACCAAGAGCTAATGCTGCAGCACCGAGTGATGAACCAGCATCACCTGGGTTTGGCATAATCCAAATGTTCTTACCTTTAATCTTACTGTTAGCTGCACAGTTAAGCGCGCATCCACCCATATACACTAAGTTAGGATGTTTACAGTACTTATCAATGATCTTAAGTAATTCTTTTTCAAACGTAGCTTGGGCTGATGCAGCTAGGTCTTCGTTCTTTGCATTCGGCAAATAGTCGCCAATGCCTTTATGATTATTGCGATGTAGTAGTTCAGACATATCATAGATAGGTTCGCCATACGCAGCCATGCCCATAAGAATATATTCGTCTTCATTAGGTTTTAATCCGACACGTTGTGTGACCGCAGAATAAAATAGACCAAGAGAGTACGGATACTTCCAGCTTTTGATCTTTCTCATCTGCGCGTGATTATAATGATCCGTCCAAGCTTCCCATACAGAAATTGTATCCCATTCTCCAATGGAATCAATAACTAATACATTAGCTTTATCAAACGGAGATGTATGGAATCCAGCTGCAGCATGTGACTGATGGTGATAGAATGTTTTCTTTTTACACATATCAAAGCACCAATCACATTTATATGATTTTATGGCTTCTTGTCCGAATAGAACTCTTCGAGTATTCTTAAGCCAATTCTTTTCATAATATGCGTATAGATCATGATCAAAATACTGATCAGGATGAATCCTAGGGTCATTCTTAATCTTAGAATACCGCTCAGAATGACCAGCATATAAGATCTCACCTTTATCCACTAATGCAACACCTGCATCATGGAAACCTTCACTAACACCCAAAATTCTCATAGTATACTACCCATTGATAAAAGAATCTTTTATATTATACCACTATATACCCATTTGTAAACAGTTAATTGTTCAATGGGTTATCTAATGCTTCCTGTAAGACTTCTTTTATATCTTTATCAAGCTGTCTCATATCAGTATCTATACGAGTTTCCGTCTCACGCATTGTGTCACGAACATCTTTTTCTGACTCTCTAATAGTCTTTTCTACTTCTCGTATAGATGCTGTTACATCTTTTTGTACCTGATTCATTTCAGTGCGAATACCTTCAAGCGTTTGTTCAATATTATCTTGGGCATCTTTAACGCGATTTTCAGATTCGTCTACTTTATCTTCCATGCGATCTACTGCTTGTTCAAGCTTAAGTAAATCATCACGCAAGCCATCTTTAATATCGCGAGTATAGTCAATTGCTCCGTCAAGTTTTGTTTGCACTAATGCATTCTCTGCTTTAATTTTATCTATGTCGATATTCTGTACGACTTCTTTCATATCAACATAGTCTTTATAGAACTCAAAACCACCCCACAAAGCTCCACCTGCAGTAGACAGCGCCGTTAGTACAACCGCCATCTTACCACCTCGAAAAGTCATTCCGCCAAATTCAAACTCTGCCATGTTCTTTCCTTACTTAGGTTTTGAAGCTGAGCTTTTAGCATATGCTTGTGAGCCAAAGAATGCTGCCACGATACCAGCAACCGAAACAAAGTATGTTGCTGCCATATTGCCTAATATTTGACCAGCCGAGTCAAGTCCCACCATGTAAGCAAGAACAACAGCAAATGGATATAGTAATAGTCCGCCTAGAGCAAACCATGTCATGTTTCTTTGGGCATCACGCATAGCATCAGCATCTTCAAGTTCCTTTCGTTTGAACTCAAGATACATTGCTTCTTCTTCAGCAGACACATGACCGTCTCCGTTGGTGTCAGCCGGATGATATTCTTTTGCGACCTTTGTTTCCTCAGTCATTACTTCTCACCTTTCAACAGTGTCCAAGCGCCGTATGCGATCATGCCATACGCGATAAGATTAAGGGGTGCTAGGATCATAGCGATACCACATCCGATCAACACTACGCCATCCAGAGACGTTCTTTCTACTAATCTACTTTTTATCCAGTTCATTGATTCTTGCCTCCAATTCATCTATTTTCTTTGTTATCTTTGGGTATTTCTTTCTCCATGCATCTTCAGGTTGTTCTAACCAAGTTAGTCCCCAACGATCCACGAGATAATCCACTGCTCTATCGAATTGAGCATATCCCCATAACCCGATTCGTGTAGTGCTAAGATAAGCCAATACCATAGCACCAGCAATACTGCCAGCAATGCTTGTATAGATCCATAATCTGTCACTAGCCATCCTTTCTACCATATCCCAAATCATTTGTCAGCCGCCTGTACTTCCGCAGGATCAACTACACCTTCTTGCATTAGTCTGTTACGGTTTGCAAGGTGAGCAATTTCAACATCTGCTTTGTTTTGACCGTGATATGGAACAGCGTGTCCTTCTTCAATCAGCACTTTAGATACAGTAGTGTCACCGCATTTAAAGTCACCGAGCACACGACCAAACTTACCCTTCATGTCTTCACCATTCTTATCATCGAATGTGATTAGGATTGCTTCTTTTTCTAATAGCTGCTTCAATCTATTCTTTGATACAAGTCCAAAGATCTTCTCAACTTTATTTGACGTACGTGATTCTGGGGTGTCGATGCCAACTATTCGTACGCGCTCGTCCGTGAGCACGATACCGAACCCAAGATCAATATCCACGTCTACAGTGTCGCCGTCGACGATCTTTAAAACTTTTACTTTATACTCGTTAGGCATTATTCTTTCTCCAAGTATTTTATATAATTGGACATGCCGTGATCACGGGCGCCATCAAATGGTTGTTTATTTTTCCAAGCAGCGCGACGTCCTCTGAAACCGTCTTTGAATCTCTGCCATGATGTCATTTTACGGATGTTACCGTAGAAATTAATATATTGAAGCTCTCCATGATGTCTATAACCAAGAAAAGCAAATGGAACCTTTGGAACAATATCATTATTATTAACATGCCTGTAATGCTTGCATGTAATATTCTTAACGAACTTTTTAGTTCCCACTCTAGGTGATCCATATGTGTACAACGCATGTGGATTTAGTCGAGAAGCCGCAATAGTTGCCATTGCGCCGCCTAACGAATGTCCACAGATGTATAGTTTACGGGAACCAAGTTTGTCACCCATAACTTTTAAAACATCTTGCCATACTTTTTCTAATTCAGTTTGAAATCCGTTGTGTACCCAACCACCAACTTGGGCTCGGTCTGGGAATGCGTTGAGATCTGCTTTAATATCAGAAAACTCGCCCGGTTCTGTGCCACGGAAAGCAAGAACCATTTCAGTTTTGTTCCAGCACACATGTACCTGTGCGCAGTCAATGTCGATGAACTTATGATAGGTGTAGCCTAACTTTTTAAAATTAGGTTTGGCTTCTTTACCATCTTTATACGCAAGCTCTGCCATATGGGCAAAGTGTGCTGAGCGATCTATAGTCATGTCTAACCCTTTGTTTGGTTTCCATGATATATGTCACTATTTTAATAATTAATTTTCAAATTGTAATTCTCTAAGTTGTTTTAACTCTGCTTCGAGTTTTAAAACTTCGAGTTGTTTCTTTTTTAGTTCTAATTCATATAGTCTATTACAATCAATTCTACTCTTAACTCTTTTGCCAAGAGGTATGACAATTCTGGCATAGACTCCAACATCACCGGGCGTATCATTTCCAAAGGCTCCGCCTTGTTCAACAGTACCAGTCACGCCAAATTCCATATTAGTTGCTGACCCAATAGCATTTGAGCAATCAAGTTCTCCGGCCCTAAACTTATCAGATTGATAGTTTTGTGGCATTGAAGGTAAGCCTAAACTTATTGAACTTGAATCACCATATGCGCATGTTGCCATTAACATAAAAATAATAAAATATCTCACATTTTTGCCTCACTTTATTTTCGAACATATTTTAGAGGATACTCCTGTAGTTCGAACATTGTCCTTTTCTAATTTAGATAAGGTGCAAATATAGGTAGCATCATCTAAATCACTATTGCGGATATAAACCTCAAAGGTCTTTTTTCCTAAATACTCTAACTTTATAATCTTTTCTTCTGAAGCAAACGCAATTGGCTTCCATTCACTCGTAAACACACCAATCTCATAATATCTAACATCATCTCTTCTATTAAATAATTTCATACTTGTTACTGACACGCCTGATATATAAGACGGTTTCATAGTAGGATAAGCTGGAACCATCTCATGAGCATTTGCTGCACCAGACAGCCCCAACAATATCCCTATCACATACTTCATATTACTTTGCGATACATTCGGCTTCTACGATAGCAGTATAGTTACCGCCTGGAAGAGCCTGATTATATCCGTATTCGGCAGAGGATTCAATAGTGAACCATGTGCTACCGGCAATTGTCATATCGTATTCGGTTGTGCTATCGTATACGACTTTATTTGTTTCATATGCTGACATTAATGGATCTGTAACTTTATCTACCGCAACAGTACCAGTCCAGTTAACAACATCATTCAAAGTTGGTGATGATGAGAATGATGTCGGGTACGAGATTTTTGCGATATAGCTATCAGCTAATGAAACATCGTAGCGAATACGAGGAACAACGCCGCCATCTGCAGATGCAGTGCTTAGTTTGTCGGCGGTAGGGTTACCATATACGCCCTGAGTTTCAGTATGAACAGAACATTTAGACTGAACTGTGCCCGTAATATTAACATTTGCAAAGCTTGCAGATGCTAATAGCGAAAACGCCACTGTAAGTGTTTTTGTATTGAACATTTTAGTTCTCCGATTGTTTATCTTATTAATCATATTGTAAACGAACCATATCCCTATGCAATTGTTGACTTGCCAAATTGCTCAATGCTTTTCTGTTGTCGGGAATATCTTTATCTTCAAATGATAAAGAATCTTCGTATTTTCCTCCTTGAATAGTGACGCTATAATAAGGAGTAAATTGAATACTATTAGTTAATTGTGCCATAGCAGCTTGTTGCTGAGCTGCATCGCCGATCGATTCTGCAGCGCCTGTAATAGCTAACACCTCTTCCAACGATCTTTCTTCAGTTTCTTCTTCTTCGGTAATCACTTCTTCTTGAATTTCAGTTTCTTCAAGGTCGGTTTCTGCATTTTCTTCTAAATATCTTTGTACGAATTCATCATAATATGGATCATCATAATCAATAGTGCCTAAAAGCCCATTATCTAACAAATATTGATACATAGAATCAAAATATCCATCACAGCTTGGATCTAATAAGGGATTATAACAAGTATCAAACTGATATGTGTATGATATATTGGCATCACTAATTGTGCCATCACCATTCACAAATATTTCCCCAGGCCCCCATCTATTACCTGGAATGTTAGTAATCATCGGATCAAATCCAACTTTAGTATTTCCGGGTAACTGATCCCAGCTATCGTTTCTCTCGTATACATAACCACCATTTATTGCGTCTTCATTACGAATAACAACAGTGGCATCAGTAGATGGATCTTTCGTTATAGTATAACGATGAAATACACCACTAACCTCTATACCAGCCTCGGGCGGTAATATATCAGCCATATTCCAACTGTAACCATTGCTAGTAGCGTTATTGGTTTGTCCGGTTATGACTTCAGAGTAGCAATAAGAGTAAGAGGCCACCAACACCAGCGGCACCTTTAAGAGTGCTTTTATCATCTTCATCCATATCTTTCAGAATAGTGCTTCGTTTTACATTTGATGGTTGTTTACCCTCATCTAGTTTCCAAGCTTCCTTAGCAGCATCGCCAATCATTCCATCATATGGGCAAGGTGTGCCAGCATCCATCATAGCATCAAAGATTCTAGAATCTTGACACATAACAGACACGGCAGCAACTTTCATGCCCATGTCATATAAAGTTTTTGCATTTTTGAGTCGTTCACAATTCATATCACGAACTGTTTTACCAGCAGAGATACCAAGAATTTGTGTTTGAACCGCGCCTGAAACACCGATCGTACATGTGTCACTATTCGATGTATTGATCGAAGGTGAAATTGCTGATGGTGGTGCAGTTTTGACAGTTGTAGTTGAATTCGAATTCGAAGTAACAGTACTATCAGTTGTGGATTCAGTAACAATTGGTTCAGCAACTGCTAAAGAGTAAGCAAGAATCAATGGCACTGCAATTAGTAATTTTTTAAACATAGCATAGTCCTATAATATAATAACATTCATATTTATGTAAAAAAAGAGCGCCACAAGGACGCTCTTTTAATTCGGATGGCGTATAGCCTATCCCTGTGCCAAAGGCAGTTATTAGAAGTTAAAGCCAACACCAACTGTTGCTGTGTCGTATTTAAAGTCTTTGTCAGCTGATACTGTACCATATACAGAAACATTAGCAGTTACGCCGTATGTTGCTTTTGCAGATACACCAGTAAAGTTTACTGTTGCGCCGTCTGTAAATGTAGCACCTGCGTGCATTTTTGGTTCAACTAGGAAACCGGCCATTGAAAGTGCTGGTCCAAATTCAAGTGCAGCTGTTTCTGTTTCAATATCATATTCAACGTCACCGGCATAGCCTAGATCAGCTGCAAATGCAGAAGTTGTAAGAGCGAATGTTGCGGCTGTTGCCAAGAGAATATTTTTCATTTTTAGTCCTATAAAATTAAAGTTGTTGCGAGTCCGTTCTGTTTCTAGGTGGTGCTCATACCCACCAGCATTATGCCGCTAGGGCGTAACCTGTAGGTGCGAAATTTTCATTTGCATTTAGTTTAATTGACCAATAACGCAGTCATCCGGTAAACTCCACTTTCACTTTCACACCTGTCGATCCTAATTTCGACCCCATCAAAAAGATACGCTCAAGAGTTTTTCTAACTTCTAAAATTTGAAGTCTCAATTCTTCATCTCTTGTGTTATGATGAAGTTCTACCAACTCTTTAGTGTGTTTCAGTTCAAACTCTAAATATTCTTTTGAATATTGTTTCATTGTGTATCCTTATGGTGGAGTCGCTGGGTACCGCCCCCAGGTCCAGAATGTGTCCACGTTGCTTCAACGTTTACAGGTTATATATTAACATAAAGGATGGATTAAGTAAACCCCTATATTATAGTTTTAATACTGTGACTTTTAAATCACTTTTTACGAAGCTTTGCTTTGATATCCTCGAGTCCGGGTTTGACGTACGGTTTGGATTCCGGTACCGGTACAGCTTCAGTGGGTTTCTTATCCCATCCATGGCTGCTTCTAAGAGCGGAGATTCTTTTCCGTATATTATTGGTTTTTTCATAGATAGATTCTACCTCTTTTTGACGCTGTTCCATCTTATTCTTGTGGTCAGTCATCCGCCACCAATTAATAGCTTTTTTAAGGATACATTTCATATTCATGACCTAAGCCGTCAAAACGATAGGCTAGAGTGTAATACAAAGCATCAATGGCTTGATACAATTGTTCTAGAGTGCCATTATTATCAATAACATAATCAGTCATCCATGGTTCTAGACTCATAGACGACTTATCTTCAGGTGGAAGATGGTCTGAGCGATCTACCCAAATAGCACAATCAATCAAGCCAGCATTCTTGATACCATGGAATTCACGTTTATTACGAAGACCTGCATAGATGTCAGAAATCTCAAAGATCTCACGGCCAATGGTAGCAGGATCGTCTTTACAGCGTGCAGCAATAAGATCATACCATTCTGATCTATGGTTACCACGATCTTCAAAACATTCTTGTACAGTCTTATAACCATATAGTGGTGCCAATACAGGAAATACAGTATGCTCTGCATTATGCATACTTGAAGATGCAAACTGCAATCCGTATTTTGATTCAAAGTATTCTGCTACAGTATCTTTACCGTGTCGAGCATGTCCGACAATCAATAGTTTCATTATTAGTCTTTCTTATAAAAAATGTGAGCGCCAATTTTAGTTACTTCAGTATAAGCATTTGCCCACGAAGGATTTACGTAGTCAGCGTGGTAAAACACTGCACCGTGTACAAAGTCATCTTCTTCATTTTTATATACCCTTTCAGCAATATCTTTGGCAATTTCCCACTGCTCGGTTTCTTTTGGAGTATGGTCTTTAATCGTATGGGTCCAGCTAAATTGCTTACGCTGATATACTACTTTACATACATTATTTGGCCAGCTTTTATGCGCTACACGGTTCATCGTAACCTGTGCAACTGCGATTTGGCCAGCAATTGGTTCACCACGTGCTTCGTGGTAGATGTTAAGCGCGAGGCAGGTTTTATCCTTTACTGCCTTGGCCTTTGCTTCTTCTGATGTACAGCCTATAATAAAACCAACTACTATAGCTACTGTCATCATAAATGATAGTGCGTTAGTGATTTTCATTGTTCTGCCTCATTAATTATTACATTATTACAACTGTTATACCATATATGAAAAGGAGTGTAAACAACTATTTTCGCTTAATCTAGTTTTTTTATGCCAAGGGCCCAGTTCTCTGCAGCATCCTCGACATACCGCAAAGATTTGTTAGGGAAATCCTCTGTAAAAAACATTCTACCGTTATCATCAAAGTACTTGATATAGGTCATTTCTTCTTTTAAATCCATATGGACTTCACAATGACCTCGGCCAGGAGGATCAGCATAATACGTTGAGATTTTTCTATTCATCATGTACAAATTCCTCTACCATTGGGAAGATCTTAGCGATTGCCTTAGCAACTTCACGCGCAACTTCAATGTGTTCTTTCTGTGTTCCGTTACCTGAGCGTAGTTCAATGTAATGAACCCAAGAACGAAGTGTTCCATTCATATACACCTTGCTTACAGTATTGCCTTCAGGAAGAACACAACGTGCCTGTTCTTTTGCAATACCATTCATAATTGCCCATTGATACGCTAGTTTTGCTTCATGAATAATCTGGGTTTGTTTCATTACCCAAGCTTTTTGCAATTCAAGATCGTCACTTTCAATACTATTCTGACGATTCTTCGGATCTTGTAGACGCGCTTCTCTTAGAACAAAGGAAACATCAAGGTCGTTAGGATCGGCGTAGCGCTGGCTAAATTCCTGAAAGTAGAAGCTTCTGTGTCGGAGGATTTGCCGCGCGATGTCCCGCGTTGTGTCGATCCCGATTGTGGCGTTGCACATTTCGAGTGGTGACCAGTGTTTGTGCTTGACGAGATATCGGACAAGTCTTTCTCCGGTGTCTTTGTTGAACTGGTTAGCTGGGTTAGATACTCTGGCACAGTAGGCAATAAGCTCGAGTGCGTCATTGAAGTGCTCCTTAAATTCTTCTGCTGGTGCTGGTTGCACAACCAAATAGGCTTTCATAGCCTCATTTGCAAATTTCATATTATTCTCCCAGCGAAAGAAGAGGATTACGAGCGCCTTTCATTTCAGACCCGCCTTGAATGTATTTCACATAGGCCTTACCGCTAACTTTATATTTAATAAACCTACGATTGGTTTCCTCTTTGTTAGGATTTTCGAGGGTAATAGTAATATCTTTACCCTTTGCAAGTGCATCGAGCTTCCGAAGCATTTTGTCTGCGTTTGTTACGCCTTGACTGCCGTATCCAATGGATGAACGACGCTCACCCTTTGATACGTTGCCAGTGCTCTGTCTTTTCTTTCCCATAATATTCTCCTAGAATTTAAAGTCTTCAAATTTTTTCTGATCTTCACCCTGATTGGTTCGATCAAACATTGGTGTGTCTTTCATTAAGTTTTGGCTAGTATCATCAGCATCAAACAATCTCATCTTAGATCTATCAATACCAACAACAAAGCGTTTGTTTTTATTTGGGTCGTTGTATCTATTCTTCAATTGTTTGACCATAATCTGGCCTTGTGCATCTAACTCTTCGCTGGATACCAAAGCGAACATTAGGTCTGCGGTAGCGGGTAGTCCAAAAGACTCGGAGGTATCTTCAAGCCCAGGATCCGAACTAGAATAACCAGTACGAGTCGTTTGGGTTGCAGAGACGATCGGTAAGTCGAATTCGACGGCAAGGCCACGTAGTTCTTCAGCAATGGCTTTAATGTATGCATAGCTGTTTACTGATCCTCCCATTTTCATTCTTGCTGATGCACAGATATTAAGATAATCTACAAAGATAATATCTGGAACAAAGGCTTTTTTAAGTTTCAATTCATTCAACAATGCTCTGAAGTGATTAGCATTAGCCGAACCGGTTGGATACTCTTTAACAATAAGTTTACCATTAGTTTTAGTCTTAAGACTGTTTACACGATCTTTAAACATCTGCTCATCCATACTATCAATTTGTTCGATAGGAATGTCAAGCAAGTTGGCGTCGATACGTTCAGCTACACGTTCTTCACTCATCTCCATGGATATATATAGAACATTTCTGCCTTCATTCAAGGCTGCAGCTGCAACATGGCACATAAACAGAGACTTACCTACGCCAGTGCCAGCAAGAGCAATGTTCAGTGATTTATTAGCAAGGCCGCCTTTAGTAATTAGATTGAAATATTCGATATCAAATGGGATCTTTTCTTCCTGTGAATGATAAAATTCATATCGTTCATTAACATTCTCAAGATAGTCATGACCAATATTTGTATCAAATGTAACCGCCAAAGCTTTTTGTAGGATATCAGGCAAAGCATTTTTTGTGAGGGTCTTATGCTTACCATCAATAATGCTAATAGACTCCATAACAGCATTGAATAGTGCACGATCTTGACACCACTTCTCTGTTTTATTATAAAGCCATTCATCATCAATATCTTCAATCTTAAAGATTTCTGGGATGATTTCTACTGCATGACGATAGTGCTCATCAGACATAGTTTGATTATCATCAAGTTCAATCTTAAATGCTTCAGCTGTAGGCAGTTTATTATACTTGGCAACAAACTTGGCTACTTCACGAAATAGTTGTTGATATACTCCTTCAAAATATTCGGGTTGGATGAAAGGGAGTACACGCCTCATATACTCATCATTCACCAATAGGTTTCTTAGAACAGTTTGTTCTATGTTTGCATTAATCAAAGTTCACCCTTTTCTCGCATTGCAGCACGGATCTTAGTTGCTGAGATACTATGTGTCTCTTCTCCAAGATCGTGTTGCGTGAATGTGTAACCAACACCTCGACCGTAGCTAATGTCTACGATGTTTGGTACTTTCATAATAACATATTCAGAGCCCGGTGTAAACCCCTCTTCTCGCAATCCATCTTCAATAGCATCACAAACATAATCGTAATAAAATGGATTATCATCTTGGGTTGCAGTACGTCCACCTCCGGCATCTTCACCAACAATGCCTTCGACGTCACGTACCATAATAACCACTTGGCCTACATCTGCATGCGCTTTCTTAAATAGCTCGGTGTGCCCGTCATGCCATGGCTGCCAACGACCAAGCATTTCTGCTGTGGGCTTCTTCCAATCAAACATTATATTCTTCCTTTAGCACTCTTGCTATTTCTTCGATCGCTTCTTCTGTTTCAAACTTATCCACGCGAATATCCCAGTCCTTGGGATTCTCGAAGATCTTGTTTGTGTCTTCAAATCGCCCGGTGGTAATAGTGTCCATCCAAATAGTAATATCCGCGTCAAACTCTTTACGGGTTTCACACGTAGGGCACACGAAGTCACAGATAACTGTTCGCCCCCGCTTGTGTTCGAAGTTAGCGAAGGTGTTCATACGTTCCGCCTGCCGGCGGCGACCAGGACCACTGAAGTCCCAGTCGTTCGCCATGTTACGAATACTGTCTGCGTTGTACCACGCACACTCTAGCTGTTTCTGTAGTCGCTGGGCTAGATAGGTCTTACCACTGCCTGGTAGACCGCAGATCAAGATTTTCATTATTTTTTATTTTCAAGCGCGCGCGCTGCATTCTCTAATATTGAATCTAATATCATACTTGCATGGTCTTGTAAATCAGTATTTGAATCACTCAATTCATCGTCAGGGGATGATACGACGTCAAAGTTAAATGTCATATATTCTTCATCATCTGACACTTTAAGTTTAGTGAACTTGAGAATCGTTTCAGTAAAAGCTCCAGATAGAATACGAATATCCCAATTTTCACCTTCTGAGGGAACAAGTTCATAATCTACGTTTTCATTAAGCAACGGTTTACCTTCTAAATCAAATGCGCTCATACTAAATGCCCTCTATCGTTGTAGCCAGGATATTTTAAATCTGGCAGAATTTTTTCTACGTTAAATTGTATATGGTGTAAATATCGTTTTTCCATATCATTAAAAGCGTCTCTAGAATGCATGCTAAACGTTTGTTCACTAATAACCACATCTCCATCTTCCCATTGGTGAGAATACACGAATTGTGGTTGAGTCAGATATTGTAAAAGCTCATCAGCGATTTCTAAAGATTTTTCTTCGCTCATACCTTCAATGCAACCGACTTGCAATGGGGAAAAGAAAAATGATTTATCCCCAAAATCGTTTTCTACGATAATATTGTCCCATATACCCATATTTTTTATGATAAGATTTTCTTCGATGCGCCATGCATGAGTGCTCCTATCGCTATCTTGTTGGTATCGTGTATTATAATGGGAAACCCTTAATCCGCCATAGAAATTCTTTTCTTCTTCAGAAAGGGCATTATATGCAAGAAAATTATTGGTAAAATTTGTTACTGATCCAGTAGTATCAGTAATGCCATACAGCCAAACACAAGGTCTTCTATCAGGATGCCCAATCCTATCACTGTGCCATTTTAATTCAGTTTTATGACTAAAATGTCCAGGTCCACCATTTGTACCAGGTTTTGCTGTAACTCTTAAAATTCCCGGATATTCTTTAATAAAGATATCCTGTTGATCGGACGGTAGATTATCCCAATATTCGGCAACATCTGCAAAATCATAACTACCAAATGATCCACAAAAGTCTAACTCCTCTCTGGGAGTTAGCTTTTGATTTTTCCACACAACAACAACGTTTTTGCGCAACAATTCAAGTGCTTCAAGCTTATCTTCTAAAGACATATCCTGAATTCGGTTATGTATTCTAACAACCCAACCATTTTCCAAAAACGAATATTCTAATGCCAATTGTTATTCCTCGCTTTCTAGTACAATATCATCCATATTAACAAGAGACTCATGTCCAATTTGATATTGTTTTTTCAAGAATTCTTTAAAGTCGGTGTTCTCAAAGATAGGTTTCCAGAATTCTTCTGTTAGTGTATCCTTTGCACGATATTTAGTATCTACCAATTCGCCTGTTTCTTGATCTACATGACAGAACCATCCATTCGACGGTTTAGCAGCATAGTTACCAGCAAGAGCAACATCAAGAAGACCTGACCATTTCTCTACGCCACCTTCCCATGATACCGAAATAGGGATCTTGGACTTTTCTTTAACAAAGCGAGACTTCTCAACATTGATAACAAAGTGATAACCTTTAATCTCAGTACCAACTTTATCTTGTTGACGACCGAGGATCCAGATATTATCTGCAGAGTAATAAATCCCAGTGCCACCAGATACAATAGCTTTAGGAAACAGCCCAATTTCTTGATATGTATGGTTAATAGCCAACATAGGAATATTCTTCATAGCAAGATATGGTGTTGCCATACGGAACAAACCTTTCAATGCTTTGGCTCGTGACATATCTGCTACTGACTTTTCATTCAGAGCATCTTCCATTTCTTTCTTCGATGCAAGGTTACCAATAGAGTCAATAACAACAATTACATTATCCTTACGATCAAGTTGCTCGAGCTGGCCAATAAGATCAAACTTAAGTTCTTCAACATTCATAATAGGAGTATGAAGAACCCGAGCAGGATCAATACCAAACTGCTTGAAGTATGACTGAGGTGAGCCAAATTCTGAGTCATAGAATAGAATCACTGCATCATCGTATTTCTTTAGATATGCACCTGCCATAAGAAGAGCAAATGAAGTCTTAAAGTGCTTTGAAGGGCCAGCGAGAACAGTAAGTCCAGGAGTAAGACCTCCATCTGGATCACCTGATAGTGCAACGTTCACCATCGGAACGTCAGTTTGCACCATATCTTTTTCATTGAAGAACTTTGACTCAGACAATACTTCAGTCGTCTTAAGCTTAGAGTTCTTTTTCAATCTGTCCATAATTGAAGACATTAAATAAATTCCCATTCGATATTTGTTTCATTAAACAGATCCATAGACATTTTCCATGAGTCAGCCCAACGTGGATCATCAGGATTACCTTGCATGACTACACGTTTTATTCCAGTTTGAATTAAACCAAGTGCACACCTGTTGCAGCAAGGCAATCCCGATACGTACATTGTAGCACCATCAAGTGATACTCCATTATATGTAGCGTTGTAAATAGCATTCATTTCTGCATGAACGATTAATTCATATTTAAGTTCACGATTATTATAGCGATAATCAGCATCATCTATACCACGAGGAAAGCCATTATAACCAGTGCATAAGACTTGGCCTTTATCGCTAACCGCCACTGCACCTACCTGTGTTGATGGATCTTTAGACCAGGAACTAACCTGTTGTGCCATCTTAATATAGCGAAGATCCCATTTGCGAGACATATCTTTTCCTAATGTTGTGGATGATTAATTATAGCAAAGTTATCCGCCAATGTAAACATCCATTTCTGGACGATACCAAACTTTTTGATTATGAATACGACCAAGCAGGTTATAAATTTGCGATGTTTCTTCTGATAGCTCTAGAATCTTTTTAGCAGTGCTAGGAGTCTGACACAGCCCCGATAGTTCAGCAAGACGAGTATATAGTGCCTTCTCAATATGTGAGATATCATTTACAGTAAGAGTGAAGTTTGTATTAGGTTTCATCGGGTTTCTTTTTCCTTTTGTGCTCTTAAGGCCGCAAGAATATAAAGCCTATGTTGTCTGTATTCTTGTACAACTTGCGCGAATGTCTTTGTCATGCTAGTAGCTCCGTTAGTGAGTGTGTACTATTATTTACTTTCTTTTGATATGCAACAGGCCTCCAAATATCTGGATACATAGGCGTATCATCTTCGTTCATCATATAATAACCAGAAGCATTAGTAAGACCACGACCTGAACGGTCAAGGTTATTCAAAAATCTAACATAGATGCATAATGTATCTTCATGTGCAACAGCATTAGTACCTAGGCGTTCAGTAAGATTTGCTAATGCCGCGTCATGATATTCGTGTTCGCTCATGCCCTTAGGTCTGCGAAACATTTGCTCGATTGCCTGTCTTGCATTATTGCCACAATACAAACTAGAATTTGGATCAACATACTGTGGATGGTACGTAGCGATGTCAGCAATCATTTGTGCATAAGGAAAGTTCCAGCGACGTACACCTCTATCAATATTCTTTTGATTAAGCCTGTCAGTCAATTTCTTTTGATCTAAAGGCGCGGCGTTATTCATAGCAAGATTTTCTTCTAACCAGCCAGTCAATTCCTTCATCAACTCTAGACCAAAGGTAGTAATGTGCTGTGTCAGATTCAAGCCCTTTATCGGTGTAGGATTTTGGTTTCCGATAGTAGAAAACATTTTGCGGTCTGCGGCTTTCCATTCCTTCATAAGGTTAGCCATTTCATCTGCAGTCTCATATAACCCAAAATGCGTTACCACTGAATGGTGATAACCGTGCCAATCCTTGCCAGCATAAAACCCTGAACCAGTACTACGATGAACGTAGTAGGCATAAACGTGTTCTAATAAAGACCACTTATCTGTCACATATTTTTTAACGCGTTCTTGCACGGCTACTGGTCGCTTCTTAAATACTCGCTGATCAGTGCCGTAATTTAAATCCTGATTGACATTATTGAAACCTTCATACGTACGAGATACACAATTGTAAGCAGGAATGTTTTGCATCAGCGGGTCGTTGACATGCTTATTGGCCTCAGGGCCAAGATAATCTAGGTCGCCGATTAGACAGTTCTCTTCTAGCCAAGCGGACTTTGGCCAGAAGTAATTTACGTAACAATCATAGTTTGGTCTTGTTTCAAGTGCTGTCATGACATGAATATCTCCAGTGGGTCGTGTGTTAGCTCACCCCAATTCTTCCTACGATACTTCATAGGATTTAGGTGAACCGATTGTGGTCGTTCCATGTTTCCAGTTGCATAGATTTCTGGATCCATATCGTACCATTGGTTAGGACATTTGACAATGCTCATGCCAAGATCAGTCATGCATCGCTCCATAAGCTTGACTACAGCAGAACGTTCTTCTCTAGAACCCGTAAATGGGCGCTTGTCATAGTATCCAGTCTTTGGCAACTTGCGACCTTCAAACTCGATAGGCCATGGCAATCCATACTCTACTTCAAGACCAGTGCTTTTACCAAAATCGTTAAGGCTACTTATCATGGTCTCAACATCAGCATTGAGACGAACAATATGATGGCGAATATCAATATTACCAAGTGATATAGTTAAGCCTTTATGATAAGATTTAATATGAGAACGAATATATTCAAAATCCGTATTAATTTGATTATTTAGAGTAGTTCCATCTTGTTTGACAGTTGAACTATTTAAAGGTGCATAGGCACACGTGTGACTATCACCAATAGCTAACCATTCATGCTTAAGATCAGAACCTACTATGCTTTTTGCTTCAGACAGTTTTTGAGTAATGGCATCACACCAGCCCTTATCTTCTACGTCTTTTCTCTTTTTTAGCTGTTCACCATAAGCAACAGGAGGACCATCTAGAAAAGTAATATTTTCTGCATTAAGAAAATTATCTACGCTTGATTTCAGAAAGTCATTAAACCCACCCATAAGATTAATTGTACCACCAAAGTTAGCGCCAGGTAATACGTAAATATCCTTATGAAATGAATTTTTATGGTCTAAATCAATCTCAAGGTTCTCTGACCACGTACGAGCATAGCCAAAGCTGTGGCTCGTTTCTTTTTTAGGTATTTTAGCAAATGTTCCAACTATCCTTGCCATAATATAAATCCCCTTAAACTACTAAATTAAAATGTCTTTCATATACATGCAAGTTCATTACTTGCCAGATCAGGTCACCTTTTGTAAGTTCATAACCTTCTTCATTTAGATTATCAATAGCACGATCCATAAGATGTTGTGCCCAAGCGTAATCATTCTTATAGCCAAATACTACATCATTAGAACGCATTTGCGATACCATATGCAGTTTATTATCACGAATATAAAATGTTTGAGCATTAGTACAGATAAAATCAGATTTACCATTTTCGTTGTACTCAGCCCAAATAGAGGGACGATTATAAATCATCTGAGCACGCCGGCTATCTGGATTCGCAATCAACTCGGCAATGGCGTTATAGTACTGATTATAAAACTTTGGAGAGTCTACAAGATATCCGTAGTTTGAATTGATATTACCATACTTATCTGCTGAATACTTCCAAGCAGCAGGAGCATCAGCACCGGACTCTGTGTTAATATCGTAGATGTTAGTAGACTGAGACTCGTACCAAGCAATCTCTTTATCAATGTATTCTTGATTAGGAATGCCGAAGATGGATGGTTCATCGGCGATGAATGATGCACCTAGCATCTCAATAGTCTTGGCACCAGTTTTATCAATGGTATATCGCTGGGCGTCCAGTTCGTCAAAGAAGTGGTCACGAATATCAGTCACTTTTAGCATTATCAGCTACTCTCTTTCTAAGTCCAGATGATGAAAATCTATGGTTCCGTTTGTTGAAGTGGAACTCAATACCTATTTTACGACAAATATCTTTGCCTGTAAACTCTTTTTCTTTATATTCTTCTCCTAGAATACGAATATTAATTGGATACATTTCTAGAATATCTAGGAGATCTTGTTCAGAATGATATACTACAATCTCATCAACATATTTCACTGCCGATAGTTGTGCGTATCTTTCTACAATAGTCTGAACGGGTTTATTCTTCTCAGGTCTATCGTAACTCGGATCGACCTGTAGTCCGCAAATAAGATAATCACATTGAGCCTTGGCTTCGCGCAGCATCATAATATGCCCGGCGTGAAGCAAGTCAAATGTGCTACAAGTAAATCCAACTTTCATGTTTATCCTATTTTTTACGTCTACGTTTTTTATTAACTGTTCGACGAACATCAAAAACTATTTTAAATAGTGGAAGAATTTCAATTCTAAACCAGCCTAGTCTAAAATTAAGTCTCATTTTTTTCCACTTGCCTTATATTTGATCGGCTTAAGAGCCTTTGCTTTTTTCTTTAAGCTTTTGTTTTCACGAATTGCACCAGATTTAGTTTTTACTAGTCTAGATTGTTTTGCCATGTTCATACCTTTTTATAAGCATATTCCAAGGCTCTGTCAGCCTCGATTTCAATTGGTCGGTTTTCATACCAACCACCATTTTCCATATCAAATTGCTTACATAGTTCAGCGATTTGAGAAGCTTGAATAGGATATTCCTTATCAATTGCTCTAGCCGATATTGCTACCATGATTTGATACATCTTATGATACCAACCGGTTTCGGTAATAGTAGAATATTCAGCAGCAAGCTTCTTAGGCCAAAACGGGCAATCATGATAACTTGACCAAATAATGTTGGTATTTTGCATCATCGACTTACGATGATTGACTACTTGTTCTACGAGTTCAGGAGGTAGTCGATCGAGAAACGTGTTACCACTCTTAGCCCTATCTACGTAGGGGTAACGGGCAAGAAGATTGTCAACATCAATAGGATTGCCACTCCCACTGAATATAAAATTATCAGCCTCGTCATATGTTGCAGGGATGTAATACATTCGGCTGAGGTCTTTACATTGTTTATCTCCTGACTCGTCAAGGTGAGATTGGAGTGCGAACCAAAAGTGTTTGATTTCTGCCACTGGTATATGGCGATCAAGTTCGAATACGAGTCGGAACTTTTTCTTAGTAGGGCGACTGCTTGCAGTGCTGTAGCAAACAAAGCGCCAATCACCAGCAAGTTTACGTACAAAATCATTTAGGTTTCCATCAATCTCAATGTCATCAACGTCAACAGCTGCCCAACCTGCCCAAGCAACAACATTCTTATTGGCTCGAGTAGTATCTGGTTTATATATAGCTGGCGAAAATAATTCAGCATCTACTTTTCCTTTCTTAGGTTGCTTAGACAATTCATACAGGAGTTTCTCTAGCTCGTCAAAGCTAGAGAAATCCATTCGCCGATGAGTTTTGTTGTCATAGGCATATCTTTGTTGTTCTTCCCACCAGCGAGGTGGTTTAAACAGCGTTAGGGATAGCACCGTGATTATCCTTATGTGTTGGTGGTGTCCATCCAGATGGCTTAAGAAGATCTGGAAGTCCAAATGGGTTTGGCCGGCCAGGCTTTACACCAGGCGATTTTGTCATATTCGCTTCGTATACACGATCCCATGCTTCATTAGGATCTACGCCGAATACATCTAGTGTTCCAATCGCAAAGACGCAAAGGTCAATCAGGCCATCAACAACTTCTTCAGCATCACGGTCAAAGAGTGCAGCATCAATAGTTTCATTCATTTCTTCCATACACATTTTAAGACGGAAGCGTAGATACTTCTGCATAAGTTCTTTATCGTGTTTATTCTTTTCCATCCAATCAGTAACACCAAACTTGTGGTGCATCATGCGGATATCATTAGGCCAGTCGCTCATATTATACTCCAATTGTTAACTTCATTATTATACTTCATATTTCTTATTTTGTAAATGTATTAATTCATCATACCACGCGTTCATATCAAACAAGTTGATAACCTTATCTGTTTTGTTAGCAGATACATTTATTGTTATTTTATTTGTATCACGGAGAATTTTTTGGCCGCAAATTACAACATCATCATTTATAACATCTTCAAATTTTATATCCTGATGGATTGGGAATCCATAAATGTTATTATTATGTTCAGCATTTTTATCATAACAGTAATAAAAATGATCTTTAAAATTATTATAATCAATCGTTATTGATTTGCTAGATTGGACACCGTATTCCTTAGAAGTTTCAGCTATAACAGTACTAAATAATTGATCTTTGAAATTATTCCTACTTAATCTAATAACATAAAAATTTTCTTCTATTAACATGCATTTAAATTTTTCAATATCGTCTAAATTTAAATTATTTGCTATATCGGTATGCAGAACTTTAAAAACAACATTATCATTAGATCTTGCTTTTTTTCTACAATAATTAATATACATGTTTATTTTTTCAGTATCTTCTGGTTTCATATATGTAAACAATTCTTCAAATAAGAAATTGCTGTCCTGCGATAGCAATTTCTGTAGATTTGATGATGCTGTTCTAGGATTAGCATATATTAATATGTTTTTTGGTATCATCCGAAAATATCATCCATTGTAATTTTCTCTTCAGCACTCCAGCCGATAGCATCCAGAATTGGCTCAAGTGGATCTAGGAATGTTTTTTGAAACTGAAGGTCATAATTGACATGCTTATGTAGCTTCAATTCTTCAGGCAAATACTCTGGAAATGCAATGACATTCTCTTTGACTGGATTAGGCATCTTAAGATAACAGAATTTTACTTTCTCACCAGCCTTAATAGTTTCATATGTTGAAGACAACCCGTTTATCTTTAGATGGTGATTATAAAGCAAACTCCCACGTACGTGAATGGGCGTGCCTTTTGCATAGACGGTTTTACGACGTTCCCATTTCTTAAGATCACTTACTCCACGAGGGAAGGCAACTTTCTCGGGAGGAAGCTGTTTAAAGTCTTTCTTAAACCTTGCAATAAAGTCTTGAGTACCATGACGATCGCCAGTAAGCATCATCTTAAACGCCGCCTTAAACTTGTCACGAACAACCTCAGGAGTAGAAGACTTGATAGCTTCAATGCCCATAATCTTCATCTTAGGCTCTGCGTATTGCACACCTTCAGAGTTATGAACATTGAGAATGTATCGTTTCTTAGCAGTCCAAATACCACGGTCAGCAATAACCTCACGTGCCATAACCATACGTTTGTCAAATGCGTTCATGTGATCATACAAGTTGTCATATGATTTCTCTAGCAATGGGATGAAATGTTCTTCACAAATCTTATCAAGTGCTTTGACCGGATCTTCAGGTTTAAGCTTTTTAACAAACGCGCCAAAGTTAACATAAACCGAGTCAGTATCGATAGCAATAACATAATCACGGTCGTTAGTCTGAAGAATACGGTTCATCTCAGCATTGATAGCACGTTCTGCCCATTGGATAGTAAGCTGACCTGACAGTGTGATGCCTTCTGCCATACGCATATCAAAGTAACGGAAATACTTATTACCCAAAGCTCCATACAAAGAGTTAAGAAGAATTTTAATAGCCATCTGACGGTTTTCAAGCTGGTTAATTTGCCGTTCGAGTTCTACTGTTTTATTCTTTTGATACTCTTGTTCACGCGCAAGCATTTCTTTCTTGACAGCTTTACGTTCACTATAGTAATCGACAATAAGCTTAGGCAAGAATCCTTGCTTATCTTTACGATATGAAGATCCGTTAATAGCAACAGCGACATTCATATCTCTAGCGCGAGGATCAACTGGCGTGTTCATATAATGCTCAACGCCTTCTTGGAAACGACCTTCCATAGATGTGACCAAAGTCTCGGGTGACATATTATATTGAACAATCAAGTTAGGATACAGCGAGTTAAGGTCAAATGATACGACCCAATCGTGTGCTCCAACATGAGGTTCTTTCACGTATCCGCCTGGATAGGGGTTCTTAACCTTTGGATCATTCGGCGGAACTGCGATCTTGGATTTACTCAACTCACGGTAAATGATTGAGTCCCAGATTGCAGTGGTTCCCATTGTGTCTTGATAGTTAACACCTCCACGATATGCCATAGTCATAGCAAGTGTAATAAGATCCATCTTTTCGTCAATACGTTCCACAAGCATAACGTCTTTGATGTTATAATCGATATAAAGCTGATAGTTTTCTTTATAAAGGTTTTGTAGGTTACCATATTCTTCATATGATAGCTTACGTTCTCCAAGAACTACATATGCAATATGATCAAGTTTATATGACTCTTGAGCGCCGTATGAATAACCAAACTTTTTAAACAGCTCGATGTAGTCCATCTGAGTAATACCTTTGATATCAAAAGCACACTGTGGTGAACCATTTACGGTAATTTCTTGGCGATCTACCATATTCCATGGAGAGAAAGCTTTAACCGCTTCTTCAGCACCGAGTCGAGCAATGCGATTTAAAATATAAGGAACGTCGAAGAATCTGATATTCCAGCCTGTAATAATGTCTGGGTAATTGTCTTTCCAGAACTTGATATACATCGCAAGCATTTCTACTTCGCTTTTACCACGATGCTCTTGGACAATCACGTCTTTCAGGATAGATTTATCTTTATCCCAGTCACCGAAGTGGAAAACGTGATATACGGCAGACTTACTTGACTTATGCGTAATAGCTGTGATAGGATGTGCAGCTTCATCAGGAAGAGGGAAACCATCTTCAGAATGGACTTCGATATCGATATTAGCGACATTGACCATTGAGCGGTCAAATTTAATATCACCTGGAAACTTATCAGTAATAAACTGATGAATGAAATTGGACGTGCCATATACTTCAGCGTTATCAATTTCTTCATAACGCTTACAAAAGTCAAGTGCTTCGGACATAGAGTCAAACTTGACAGGAGCAACTGGTCGACCTTGTAGGGTTTTCCAGCCGGTGTCTATCTGAGACGTGACATACATTGTGGGTTTAAATTTGTATCGGTGTTCAACAGCAGTGCCGTTGTCAGTGTATCCACGATATAGGATACTATTCCCATAACGGGAAACGTTTGTGTAAAAGCTCATATTACCTCCATAATCTAAAATATAGTATCACAGTTTGAGGTTATTGTACACCCCCATCGTAAGAGCCAAATGCCCAATATCTTTCTTTGCACCACCAGCATTCTTTACAAGGAGACGCTGAACTTATAACACAACTAGATGTCATATTAGATAAGTCTTTTAAACCAAAATGGTTATATTGAGCTGCTATGAATTTTTTATTAACTGTGGCAAAGGGAAAAACAAATTCTATACCAGGTTGTTTAGTCATTGCAATTAGCTCTTCCTCATTTGGATCATACGATCCGGTAGGTCGAGGAAGTCCTGGCATGCCGCGAGTAGTTCCATCTAAAACGGTATCACAACCGATAATATTAAATAAGTATTTTCTGGCTTCTCTAAGATAAGTGTTTTTACTTTCGGTGTCAATATCCGTTTGGTGATAGGTATGTAAGTACGGATTTTGAATACTTTTTCCTATAGGCAAGTCTTGGATATATTTTACAACATCCTTTCCGATATTGTGAACTTTGCAATTGGGCGCAGCTGCATCGTATGATATAGTTGGCCAAATTTTTACTTCATTCAATTGATCCCTACTATGTATCATAAGAGCCGTACAATACAAAATTAAGGCGGAATCAGCTCCGCCTGAAACGTGAATTCCAATATTTTTCCAATGAGCTGGAAATTTTTCAAAGAAGTCTACTACAACCCCATCATATTCTAAAATCATCTAATCACTCCTACCAAATGGTATCTAGTTTCGCTGGATGCATTAAATGCGGTATGCATTTTAGATGTATCTGTCATATACCATTGATTTTGTTTTAGGTGCTTAATCTCATCATCGATTACCATAAAGCACCCCTCTTGCGTTTTTATTGGAAAATGTATTCTTTTACTAAAGTCGGTATGCCAGGATAAACATGTATGAGGTTTAGATTTCATAATTCTAACCCTTCCTAAACTATATTTTTCAGAAAGAGCATTATATATTTTCTCAAATGATGTGCCTTTAAATATAGCACATAATTCAGTAAAATCTTTTTCGTGTAACCTGTTTGGTTTTGGCGTTTTAATTTTTTCGCCATTATCACATAATACCCAATCCCATACCATGCTTCCCACGCCAATCTGACAATTGTCTTCATATCCAACAGGATAATTTAAGCACACATTATCATATTCACATATGGACTTTAATTCTTCTAGAAGATTTTCATATACTGGAAGGTCGTATAATTCTTCAAAGTTTGCCATTATTAAAATACCTATTCATATCGTTATGCCTCTCAACAATATTCATGAGTTCTTCTTGAGCTGCTACTGCTGTATCAAACTCAAAACCGTCATTGACGTGATTAATAATTGTCCAGAATTGTTCTTTATCCATAGAAGTCATGCAATATATTGACATTGCCGCCATCATGAAATCAAATTCGGTTAGGTCGCCGTAAAGATCGTCTTCGTTCTCTTTAGCCATAAAAAATACCTCCGTATTGCTACAGAGGTATTTATTATATTTTACTTAATCTTTTGTAGAAACGAATGAATACATCTCTTTGGCTTTTGCCATTAGATCTTCAGTGGAATACATCTTATAAGCTTCTTTCAACTTATCTTCAATGTCCGTACGAGCTTTGTTGCCTTCAGCAACCATGTTTTCATAGAACTGGATGTTCATATGATATTGCTGATCCAAATATTCTTTGGCTAGTTGCAACATATCTGCACGGATTTCGAATGGATTCTTATTGCTCATTTTGTCACCTTTGCCATAGCTTCACCTACTGCATTGGCAAATGCGTTGGTTTGCTTCATTACATCTTTTGTATATTCTGTTTGTGTTTTAATGAAGTCATTAAGCGGTTTGCTAATCGCCTCATCTTTAACCCATGTGTCAACCCAAGTTTTCTTTGCGTTTTGGATTGTGTCAATAAACATGTTTGTCATATAATCGTTATTCATTTTCTTCTCCTGTGTGTGTTATCCAGAAATGTATATTCCATTAGGTCTATACCAGTTTTTCTGATTGTGTAAACTACCAAGTAAACTAATTACCTTACGAATTTCATTATCAATTTGACGAACTGGTTCCAATTGGCTTTCAGGAATAATAGTACTTTCAACGTGTGTTTTTCTACGTTCCTGTAATCTACCGATATAGTGATTTAAAGCCTCTTCAATTAAATAAACATCATTAACAGTTAAGTTAAAACTTGTATTAGGCTTTACCATTTCATCTTCTAGTATGTAAATCCTAGCCACTTGTGGCTAGGACTTTTTTATGAGCGATTAAGCTCTTTTAAACATTGTCTGGCTTCTTCGACGTACCCAAGTCTCGTAAGTTCTGTTGCAGCTCGGTAATATCCGATTTTATAGAAACTACGATTAACTTTTGCAAAAAGATCATTAAACCAAGACCCAATACTAGTAGTAGTGTTAAGCACCATAACATTCATCAGATCCACCCTTTCAAGTTCGGGTTAATCTCTAATTTATAGGATCTTTTATGATCTTTATCACCTCTTGCTAAAGCGTGAATATCACCTCTAGAAATACCAATATCGTTTAACTCTCTATCGGATAGTTTGTATAACGAGTTTTCGGTAATTCTAATATCTTTTAGTTCTTTAATCTTCTGTAAGAAACTGTTTAGTTTGTGTATTAAGTGTGTCATTTGAGACCTCGTTGTTTCCAATTGAAATTTTACGAGGACGCTGATCTTCTGGGACTACATACTTCAACTCAATTGCTAGTATGCCGTCTTGAATATCTGCTCCGTGCACTTGCACGTGTTCAGACAATCTAAAGGTGCGTTTGAATTTCTTCGTAGAAATACCACGGTGAATATACTCGCGACCTTTGGAAACATGATCACCTGTTACGGTAAGGGTTCTATCGTGTAGCTCAATATCGATACCATCTTTACTGAAACCAGCTACTGCCAGTTCAATTAGATAATCCGATTCACCTGTTTTAAGGATATTATGAGGAGGATAGTTATCGTAGGCATGCTTTGTAACGTGATCAAGTTCTTTAAAGAGGTGATCAAATCCTACAAAGGCTGCAGGTGGAAATGAAGTTGTGTTGATTCGTCTGCTTGTCATTGTGTTCTCCTTTTTCAAGCAAGAATATTAAGAGCCAGGTTCTCCTGCGCTCAAGTGTATTTATCCTAAAAGGCAAAAATAAGCTATACCATTACAGAATACCTGGTATTACCTTTTAGGATAAAATTATTTATTACCGATGTTATATTTCGGGCAGAGTTCCCATTGCTCTTTTTCTTTGAATGGGATAATTTTAATTTGACGAAGAGGCGCCAATTGTAATGTATCACCCTTTTTAGCAAACTGAATTAGCCCCCAGTCACTTAAAAGCATAGCAATACTATTTCTACGTTGGATATCATTTACTTCAAGATTGGATTTTTTACCATCGAGAAGAAATAACTCTTTAAAATGCACAATAAAATACCTACCCTGCTTATGCAAGATATGGCAAGATTGATACAATTTCTTATCTTTACGGGATGCTACACCGATTCGTGTTAGTGTTTCTCTAACCTTTAGGAAGTCATCGGGTTCATTCAATGTAACTTCAAGCATGTCAGATGGTGTCCATTGGACATTATTTTTTTGTTCTACCACCTTTGTTCACCTTTTCTCTCAAATTCATTATTTGGTCGGATGAGAGAAGGGGCAAAACTTGTCGGGCTTTTTCATTACTATAGCCATAATATTCTTTTACCACTTCAACATCATTAACCAATTCAGGTTTATTCCATTTAGAAAAGCGTTTTCGCTTTCTGACAATATTTATGAGAAAATGATATTGTAGTTTTTTGTCTAAACTGGCATGTTTATTCATCTCATTGACCATTAATACGGTATCATTAAAGTATGAGAGTGAACGATTTACAGTAAAAGGAATGTATGCCTTTTCTGCCAAATCATCTATCATTAAATCTTGTTTAGTGGTATTAATAGAGTTCACATATTCAAATGGGTTCATTATCTAATTCCTTTTGTATAAGGTGAGATATCTCATCAGTTATACAAATTTTGTTTCCATCATTATCAAAAGCCCACATCCATATATCAGCAGGTTTAAGATTATTCTCTAGGCAATACTGTGCCTGAATAGGTTTCGCGTGACGAGTTATATAGTTGCAATCAAAAAGAGGAAGGATATTTTTGGCTACTTCTGTTGCAAATATATTGTAATAACTATATCCAAAATGTTCTGATATAGGAACAGTTAATGTCATCGGCAGACTATCCGAAAACACTATACCCGACCTGATACCACCTAAAAGAAAATTCTTACTCATACTGAATGCAACAGCATCAAATACTTCTAGGCTTGTGTCAAGTGTATCGAATGTAGTTCCATAAAAAGCGCAATCTAAAAAGATCTTAGATCCATTATTTTGACATATGGAAATAAGATCTTTTAGCCATGGAGTAATACCACCTTCGTGATTAGGTTGACTAACTATAACATAACTGTTTGGCTCAATCAAATCCAATCTAGCGCTACTGATACCTACGTTATTATACGACATACAGAGCACTTTGTAAAATTTATAATCAGTATCAAACCAGTATATTTTATCATACTTGTTATATACATGTGCTAACTGGTGCGTTAAAGCCTCATGGATGCCATTAGTAATTGCCCACTCTTTTTTATTTTCAGCACCTGAAAACTTTGATATCCATTCAACCCAAGCTTCTTTACACTCAACTAAATCGTCAAAATTGCCTTTATTTTTTATAGGTGTTTTTGCCAAAACCTCAGAGATTTGGTATGGTAAAAAACTATACACCGTCATATCAGTTCTTTCAATCTAGGAGCAAGTGTAGGACTAATCTTTGAAAGCCATTCGTTAATTTCATATAAAGCATATGGTTTAAGATCATCGGTCCTGCGGCGCATATATTTAAAATCAAACATAATAACTTTACCGTCAAGCTTAGTCATATTCGATAACGCGCCATTCAATTTATACACATCAATCTCTTTGAAATACTTATATATCTCAACTATTTGATCTTCAATATCCGGTATGTCATCATAACCTTGAATTAAAAGATCCGGACCGTAATATTCTTGAGTAACGGATTTCTCATTCACATTAATTTCAACGAGTTTTGGCACCCAAGGCAAACCATGCAATTGTATTTGACTAGCGACTTCAGCTTCCCATTTCTGATTTATATATTCAGGCGTTTGTATAGTCTGTTCTCCCGAAACAGTAATGTTATCGGGATTATAGTATTTTTTTATAAATCTTCTGTCTTCGCTTAAATAAACCGAAGCAACTCTTCCAATGTTAGGATCCGGATGTACAAACCTATCCCATTTCATCACATTCGATACCACCATCAATAGAAGGCCACATAACGCGTTCAATTCTCTCTTCAAGTTTTTGTTTAGTAAGAGCTGTAGATTCCCCCTTCTGAACATTAACGGTATCAAAGTAAAGCTGAGGGACTGTTTTATAACCTTGTTTTTTAAACCATTCCATAGCAGTATCACTATTAGAAATGTTAACCTCTTGATAAGAGAAACCCCACTTTTCAAGGTTCTTCTTTAGGTTCTTACAGTAAAAGCATTCATCTTTAGTATAAATTGTTAGCATATTATCTCCTAAAATGATGTTACTGCGTCTACCAGAATTTGAAGACGCATAGTGTCCATAGCAATATCATGACGAGGATCGTGAGCAATAAAGTGTTCAGCCAAATCATCTGGAACAAAGTTGTTTTTGATATAGCCAGTAATAGCTAGACCTTCGATGTAACTGATTGTATCACGAACATCCCACCACGCATATGGCTCTGGGTTACCAGTTGCTTTCATAAGAGAAGTCATAAACACCGGATCAAATGTATTTCGGCGTGTATATGTTAATCCGGGATAATCCGGCATATTTTCTCTATAAAACGAATACAGTTCAGAGATAGGTCGGTCAAGTGATGGGTTAGGAGCAATAGACTTTTGGGCTTCTTTACTCTGATTACCCCACCACTCAACGGTATCTTTACAAATTGTACGGCCGTAATTTTTAACCTGATCTACAACATCAAACTTCATAAACTTGGCATTATCAACCAACTCGTTATATGTATACGGATTTGATGTAAAACGTTTAGGGTCAAAGTTAAGCATAGCAAAGGATACCACTACACCGTTAACGGGATCCTGTGACATAGTCTCAAAGTCATAGATTGTATTCATTGGATTTGTACCTCAGACATAATTTCGGTCATACAAGCCACAAGATTGAGTTCATGGTCTGCAACGAATGCTGCTTTATACTGATAGTCAGCAAGGATAAGAACGATTTGTGGAATGCTAGCAGGGGCAACTTTATCGTAAATGCGATCATATACGCCACGAATAATAGCTGTTGTATCAAGATCCATATTGTTTACGATCCATTGCCGCATATTCTTAAAGTCTTTGGCTTTGATGTGATTAAAGAGTTCATCAAATTGTCCAGCAGTTCCTGCCATAGCCGTAGCAATATTAAGTTCACCGCCATTACTATTACGTTGGATTTCATTAATAACACGACGCCAGTCTGGAGTGTATTTCATAATGACTTCTGCAAGATCTTTATCCTGATATGTAACGTTCTCAGTATCAAGAATAGTTTGAAGACGCTTCATCATCTGAGCAGCAAGTGGCGCAGTATCCTTTTTGGTCGTGTTGAATTCGTATACACCACAACGTGAATGAAGTGGTTCAATAATACGGTTCTTAAAGTTACAAGTGAGAATAAAGCGACAGTTATCAGAGAATTGCTCAATAAAACCACGCAACGCAGGTTGTGTGGACTGAGCATTCATATAGTCAGCTTCGTCTAGAATAACAACTTTATATCCACCGGCAAAGCTGACAGTAGAAGCAAACTGTTTAATTTTACCACGAAGCGTATCAATGTTACCTTCTTCAGATCCATTGATTACGATATAGTCAAGACCCAACTCATTACACAAAGCCTTAGCTGCCGTGGTCTTGCCTAATCCAGCAGTACCGGTGAAAAGCATATTCTGCAATTCACCGGTATCTACCATATTCTGAAGTGTCTTCTTGAGTGCCGTAGGCAGAATAGTTTCAGAGATTGTTTTTGGGCGATATTTCTCTACCCATAGAAAGTCTTTAGACATAATAACTCCAATTCAAGGTTTGTTCATTATAATATATTAGGAGTATAATGTAAACTATTATTCCTGTGCTGCAGCCTCTTGGGCGGAGGCTTCTGACATAGCAATGAGTTGAACACATTGGTCACGGAGCTGGCCGATTGTAGTAAGTTCTTCACCGCGGAATCCGCCACGTTGTACAACAGTGTCGATTACTGCCATTGTGCTACGTGCTACTCGTGCAGAGATTTCAATAATTTGTTTGTCCATTTTAGGCTCCGTAAGTTGAGGATTTTTCTAGTGCAATCCAGTAAACGATATCTTGCTCAGTATGAGTAAAGCGAGACATGAGTTTAGATGAAAGCCCGACCTTGTACGTGCCTGGAATGATTTTTAGGTTTGGGATACCAAATACCAATGAGAAGTTTTCATGCTCATACGTTCCAGCAATATCAAGGCTGAATGTATTTGATGTTGGATTTTCTGGGTCAAACACGGTAAGAACCAATGATCCATTAGCCGCAGTAACTGACACAAGAGAATGTCCAAGAGCTGATGCTGCACGTTTGATTTTGTTTAGTGTATCCTGATCAAACTCAAACTCTACTTGGAAGCTATTCATTTCCATAGCTTTATCTAGCATAGTACCATTAGGCGATGTGAGCATATCAGTATCAGTGAAGAAGTATTTAATCTTTGAACGACCAGTTGAGTCAGCAATAACAGCAAACTTTTCTTCAAATTTAACTTGAGGTTCATCAACAAGTGAAAGAACACCCAAGAATTCATTCAAGTCATATACGCCGAATGTAGATGGAAATTCAGCGTCAACAGAAGCAGCAGATAGAATATTACGTGCTTCAGAGATGGTGCAGATACGTGAACCTGCATTGAAAACGATGTTGGAATTAATACCAGCATAGTTCTTAAGGATTTGTGTGGTTGAGTCAGATAGTTTCATAATGTCTCGCTTTCGTTTCGCATTTGTATATTGTACATAATATTAAGCAGATTGTAAACTAAAATCTTTCATCTTTGAAAAGTTTTTATCTTTGTAGAATTCAATCTTGTTTTTGAATTTGCCTTCAAGAATTTCACCCTTATGACTGATAACAAATACATTAGTATCATCGCCTAGTGTATAAAGGATTTTCATAAGGTTATCAACACCATCGTGATCAAGAGATGAATCAAACGTTTCATCAAGAACCAAAAGATTAGTCGCAACGCTATTTTTCATCTTAGCAATTTGACGCCATGTGAATAGAAGCGCCAAGTCAATGCGCTGCTTCTCACCCTCAGAGAATGAGTCATATGAGAAAGCATCACGGTGGCGTGAACGAATAGTCTCTCTAAACTCTTCATCCAAGTTGAAGTGTACAAAGAAGTCAAGGATTTGTAAATACTGATTAACAAGGTTGTTGATAATAGGAATATACTGTTTAATAACTTTAGTTTTAATGCCGGTATCTTTTAGCATCTCTCCCATAACAGCATTATATGACATTTCTTCATTTAGGATAAGTCTGTTTTCCATCAAAGCATTTTGCTCAGATTTCATCTCAGATAATTCTTCATTAGCTCTACCAAGATCGCCTTCACGGGCAGTCAATCTACTAATGTCGGTATTCAACGAAGAAATACTGCTATGAAGTCTATTGATAGTCTGGTTATTGCTATTAATTTCAGATTGACGCTGACGAATAAGTTCATATGCATCTGTAAATTTAGCAATAGATTCTTCAATACCTGAAGCTTCGTCCGCAATCTTATTCAATGCACTTTGAAGTTCAGATGCTTTAGACTTTGCAGCTTGAAGTTTAGTAGCTCTGAGATCTTCTTCAATCGATTGCGTGCATGTAGGGCAATTGTCATTCTCTTCATAGAACTTAGCATCACCTACTACACCTTTAATCTGAGCATTAAATTGTGCTTTATACTGAAGCAACGCTTGACGTTTATCAAGTGCCGCATTTAGTCCAGCTTGCGTTTTTTCGCTTTGTGCTTCAATAAAGGCACTAGCAATACCATTTTCAGATTGGATTTGAGAAATCTCTTCTTCGATAGCTTTGATTTGCGTATGCTTAGAATTGATTTCTTCTTCATTCATCTGAGTGATATCACGAATATACTTCTTCTGAGATTCAACAGAATTCTTTTTCAAATCAAGTTGATATGCAATATCTTTAAGCCGATCTTTGAGGACAGAATTCTTCTCTTTGATAAGTGTATTCATTTTAGAAAACACATTAATATCCAGAAGATCTTCGATAACATCACGACGATGTTGTGCTGGTAACTGCATAAACGGAATAAACGACGAAGAGCCTAGAACAACAATTTGGTGAAAGCTTTTATGATTAAGCTTAATAATATTTTGTTCTAATAGCTTCTGATATTCTTTAGCATGCGAGTCTTGGTTAATCATAATACCATTTTTCCAGATCTCAAATACCTGAGGCTTGATACCACGAACAACCTTATATTGTGATGAACCAACACCAAATTCAATTTCAACCAGACATGCTTTATTATTAATACTATTAACAAGTTGTGGTTTATTGATATTACGGTGAGGCTTGCCAAATAGAACAAATGACATTGCATCCAACATAGTAGATTTACCAGCACCATTCTGACCTACGATCAAAGTGGAACTAGTTTTATTTAATTCAATTTTGGTGAAGGTATCGCCGGTAGACATAAAGTTTTTCCAGCGAAGGGTTTTAAACCTGATCATGCAATTTCCATAGCTTGGGCTTCAGTGAGAAGATTACGCATAGAGACTTTTAGTTTGTCTTTATCCAAATCAGTGTCAACAGCATCCACGTAACTATCAAGTAGCTCAGTCGTTTCTTCGACTGATACTGCTTCATCTTCTACGTTTTCACCTAAGAATTCATTGAAGTTTTCAGCGATCTTGAGTTCGTGGATCTTCTGTGATTGTATTCTATCAATAAACTTGTCAAATGTAAACAGGTCAGTTTTATTAATTACAACCACTTTAACAAACTTACCATCCAAATGCGTGGTATCATACATTTGATAATCCATTTTTGTATCGTCGTAGTTAATACGTTCGAACAATGTATGGGGATTTGTAACAGAGGTTAGTTCACGTGTAGCTGTATCGAGGATATGAAATTTCTTAGGATCATGAGCATCTGACCAAGTAAACTCAAGTTGAGTTCCAAGATATTCTACGTTATCTTGTTGAGATGCTGTATGGAAGTGACCTGAAATAACCTTTTCAAACCGTGAAAAGATTTTATGATCCATACCAGCATGTGCTTGCACGCCTTTAAGAACATCAAATCCCTGAAGTTCTAGGTGACCTCCAAGCCAATCAGCTTTACATGTCTTAATAAACTCAAGAGATTTATCATAGTTTTCGGAACAAACCCATGGCAACAACGCAAGCTTAAATCCATTTAGATTAAGAACAGTAGGATCCATATGGATAGTAACTTCACCCATATAGTGGCCGAGCAACTCTTTCAAAGCATTTAGATCATTAGTATTCTTATAGAATGTATCGTGATTACCTGGAATTACATCCATATGGATGTGGTGTTTTCTCAGATTGGCAAGAAAAGATTTCCTGAACTTATGTAGAGATTTAAAATTAATAAACTTACGATTATCAAACACGTCACCCAAATGAATAATACGCTTAATTCCATTATCAACGAGATAAGGAAAGAAAACATCGTTATAAAAAAGGTCAGCATTATCGGCAAAAATGTCAGAAGAATTCCTAACACCACAATGAGTATCATTAATAATAGCAACTTTAGACATCCAAAATATTCCACTTAGGTTTCCAACCGAGATCTGTAAGCCACTTAATATCAGCTTTAGTGACTACACGTTCCCCTTCAGGATTTTCTTCAATATACTCACCTTCGTATCCATATGCCTTTGCAATATCAGCAACAGAAATAGTTTCACCTGTGCCAATATCAACAGCTTTAAGGAAAGCAAGTGCTTCGAAGTTCTCAAGTAAAAGTTTAATAGCGCTTGAGATATCTTCAACATGAATCATATCACGAAAGTGATTAGCATTGATAAAAGAAACTTCACCTCGTTCAAGCTTTTTATAAAGCATATCATCACGACCTGGCCATATAGTATGGAAACGCATACCGATGGAGCTATAATTTTCAGCTTGAATTTCATTCATCTTTTTAGTCGTGCCATATGGATTAGTCCACCATTCAGCGGCATTAGATGAGGATGCATATAGAACTCTTTTAATCCCACATCGTTCAGCAAACTCCAACATAAGTTTCGTTCCGCCGACATTATTATTGTAATAAAGCTCAGGATCTTCAATAGATGGCCTTACACCAGCTAATGCGGCTAGATGAATAATGCCATCAAAAGGAGTCAAATCAAGTAGCTTATTCCAATCTTCAGCTTTGGTAATATCACTACCTTTGCCAAATTCGCCGCCAAATGGAATAATATCATATCCACGGTCAGTAAGATATTTTGTAAGGTAGGTGCCAACCATACCTTCTTCACCTGTCATCAAAATTCTCATAATTTAGTCTCCAAAAATGGTGCTAAGATCAGAGTCGTTAGAGCTCACCACGCGCTTTTTGCGCAACTTTGCTGCTTTGGCCTCTTCTTTATACTTCACATCAAAGTAAGTATCTTTTTCTTTCAACTGATCAATCTTGCCTTTTAGCTGATCGATGAAAGCATGCCCTGCTTGAATACTGGCTTCATCAGCGCCTTCAACTGCAAAGTCTTCAAATGGGGATTGTGAAATGTATTTCATCTTAATATCTTGTTGCTTCTTTTCCTTTGCAATACGATGCAAGAAAGCATACCAAGAAATTTGTGTAAAATAGGAAAACGCATTAGGCATACCCGTGCGTGTAGGTGCATCAATATTATAGTTATTAATTGCTTTAAGACAATTTTCAACAGCATCCATTACCATCTCATCTCGGTATGTGTATCTGATGAAATTTGCCCTGTGTGAAAGTCCTTCAGCTATTCGTAGAAATGACTGTGCAATGTAGTTAGTCACCTTCGGAATCTCTGTTCCAGCTTCCTTTGCTTCAGTTACACTCTTGACATAGTCAACGACTGCAAGTGAAAACTCTTTATTATTAACGTAGTGTGGTCTATCTTTAGGTTTCATATTATATTCCTAGCATATATTACTGATTATACATCAGCTCTTAGGGTAAGTAAATCAAATTATTTTAATGATATGCGCATTTTTATGTGTACATATCTGGTAATGTGTGTATAATAGAAGTAATACTTCTGGGGGAGGAGAAGTATACTATTAATGCAGCTTATCCTTTGGCTTAAACTTTAGGACTTTATTATTCGTCGGTTCATCATCTTCCGGTACCGCTAATGGATCTTCGTCTTCTTCAGCGCTTTCATCGAAATTAAACTGTGAAATATGTTCATCATACTGATCAATCACTTTTTTATCCGGCTGAACCATACAAATAACTGAATGTGCATTAAGAGCTAATACTTTATTTGGCTCATACAAATGCATCATGAAAGGTTTAAAGGTATAATACCTTATTTGATTCTCAAAATCTTCGTGGGATACTAATGTATAAGCTGATCTGAGAAGTAACGTATGCTCAATTCCATCTTCCTCATCGTATAAAGCTTCAGTCAAATCGCAAAGAATTTCTTCTCCAGTGATAAGCTTCATTTGTTTTACGTTAGCTACCATTAATTATTTTCCTGTTGATTACTTTATATCTATCTCGTAAATTTTGTAGTCAAATTCTTGTTTAGCATACATCTTAACACGTTCTGCTGAGTGTTCTAATGTGTAATTCTTCCTATGTCCCCAATGTAAGTCATCAGCAATATCGTAAAGTTGTGCTATAGATCCGTCGTCTGATTTTCTGAGTCCTCGTCCAATTGATTGGAGAACTCTGATTTGAGACTTGGATGGGGATGCAAATACGATATTATGCAAATTCCTAATATTAATCCCAGTGGAGAAAGTGCCAAGACTAGCAACAATGATAGCATTCTTTTGTCCTTCTACGATCTTACGAATTGCTTCACGGTCACTCGTGGCGGTTTCACCAGATACAAAAAAGATTTTTCTGTTTTCATGGGCTTTGTCTCGAATCATTTCAAACAAAGGTTTACCATGTTTTTCTACAAAATTAAATAGTACGAGAGTATTGCCATCAAGATCCAAAGCGAGATTAGAAATGAGCTTATTACGAGACTCGTTTCGAACAATGAAATCCAGTTCAGCTTGATAATCTTGTTTACCCCAATTTCGACGGATCTCTTCATCATATTTGAGTAAAAGTATAGAGATCTTGAGTTTAGCAAGTGTATCTTCATCTTGAAGTTTCTTTGTTGTTGTTACATTATATATCTTCCCAAAAAGCCCTTGTAATACGAGTTCATGGGTTTGAGAACCGTCAAGTGTACCTGTTGTTCCCCAACGATATTCGGCTTCTTTGCATTTATCCATAATAGTGGTGAGAGACTTTGATTTAAAGCCATGACATTCGTCACCAATGACAGCACCGAATTGTTCAAACCATTTCGGTGGCAGTTTGTAAATTGACTGCCAGGTTGAAATGATAATTTCTTTATCGGTCTCTTTATCTCGTCCAGAATAAATCCTGTGGACGCAGTCTTCGACAGGCATTCCATAATCTGCGAAGTCGTTATACATTTGCTCAACCAGCGAAGTCGTTGGTACAATAACCAAGACTTTCCTGTTTGCCTTCCTAAGAGAAAGTAAATATCTTTGGACGAGTGTGTAGATGATAAGAGACTTGCCAGAGCCCGTTGGTGAAATAAGTACTGCTCTTTTTCTGTGGAGTCCTTCGCAAACTGCGTCAAATTGGTAGTCTCGTATTTCAATTGGTTTACCTCTTGATTGTAACTCTAGTCTATCAACAAATGCTTTAATTTCATTTGGATCAATATCTATTTGACTATCCGGTCGACCATAAAAATTATTATGTTCTACTTCAATAGTATATTTTCTAGGTTTGGAGAATTCAGCTAAGAATGGAAATAATCCAACAGGTAGTTCCATTTTATGAATATTAAATAGTCGGATCTTACCGTCCCAGACTTTATTTTTGTACGCCGGCATAAATTTATAGCCAGGCACAAAAAATGAAAAGAAATCAGTAAGCTCATTGGCAATACCATAATCGCAGGTAATTTCCATAAAAGAGTGGTTTTTATTTTTAACTTTAATGATTTCCATAACAATACTCTATTAAATTATATTCATAGATATATATGTTGGAAATAGGAGATAATATGATCCGTAGCGATAACGAATGGTCACGGTTAAAAAGAGTAATACTTGGTTCAGCCGAAAATTTTAATTTTCCAAAAAATGATCCAGAATACTCTACTTGGGATGAGGCACCTATTGGTCCTGCGTCTCCAATCGCCATACATGAAACTCAAGAAGCTTTAAATTTATTTCAAGCTGAATTAGAAAAATTAGGAGTAGAGGTTATTAGACCAAAGCCTATTGATTATGTAAAAGAAGACGGTTTTGGATGTTATTGCCCTAGAGATACCACATTAGTTATTGGCGATAAAGTAATTCTTACGCCTACTGTATGGCCAAATCGCCGAATTGAATGGAAAGCGATCCGCGCTGCTTTAGGAGACAATGTCACAACTGTTGATGATCCAGCGGCAGTATTTGATGCTGCCAATATAATTAGATGCGGAAAGGATATTTTATATCTAATAAGCTATTCTGGAAATGAAGCTGGAGCGGATTGGCTAGAAAATTATTTGGGACCAGAATATATTGTGCATCGACTAAATGCAGTATATCAGGGAATGCATCTAGATAGTACTATAGTTCCTCTTAGAGATGGTTTAGTCATGTTAAATTCAGAAAGAATTAAAGAATATCAGTTACCAGATTTTATGAAATCTTGGGATAAGATTTGGATAAAACAAGAAGACTTGATTCAACCGAAGGGTTGGGATCATATGACTAGTAATTGGATAGGAATGAATGTTTTAAGCTATGATGAAAATACTATATTCTGCGATTCTAATCAGACCATTCTAAGAAAAAAATTTGATAAATATGGAATAGAAACAATAGGCGTTAATTTGCCGCATGCAAAAATGTTTATGGGTGGTCACCACTGCGTAACATTAGATTTGCAAAGACTATAAATATATAAAAGGAGAAATTAATGACTTATGCCGTAACTAAAATATTTAGAATCAAACCCCAGTATGTGGATGAAATTCCCCACTCGACTATAGAAGAGTTCAAAGCACATGTATTACAACAGGGCGCTAATGGCGAAAGGGGTGAAGATTATTATATCGAACTGTTAAGAGCTGCCAATATCCCTGGTTGGAATGAAAAAGAGGCCGGCTTCATTGCAGCCAGAAGTAATAAAACTGAATCTTTTGATGATGTGACAAAAGAATACACTGTTACCAGAACTTGGGAAAGTTTTGATCAGTGGTATGAATATTCTAGTTGTGTAAACTACGCAAACCTACAGCAAAACCACGAGTACTTAAGTAAGTATTATTTTGCGGAACAGGTTTAACCCCCAGCTTCAAACATGCGCCACTTAATCATATTACCTATGGTTTGGTGGCGCCATTTTATATTATCTACAATTTCCTGTAGTGTCTCTACTAACACTTTTAATTGCTGAATTTCGTCTTCTGATTTCTGAATATCAGTATCAGCATCATAGTAGTAATCCATTTCCCCTTTAAGAACTTTAAGTCCTTTAAACGGATCAAATTCCCAGCCTTTAGCTTCAATTTCTTCTTTAGTCATTTTACCGTTATAGTAAAGCCACTTGTCTTTCAATAGAGTTTTTTGCGACATTTGTGCTCGACGAAGCATCATTTTAGCTTCAGCGTGCATGGGAAGGTATTTTGCATGAAGCATAGGTGTCTGCCTAGATGCCTCATCTAATGACGCATTATTGATAATACAGTCTTTTTCCCACATAGTAATAACTGGTTCAAGGTATTTCATAGTATACTCCTAATGCTTTTATAGCATTATATCAAATTAGTCAGTGATTGTAAATGTCGTATAAGCAAACGTGACTGGGAATGTGATGTACTGTACATTATCAACCGTAGATTGGAAGTTGATAGTTCCTACGTTGATCGGGAATGCTCCCTGATATACAATCTTATCTATCTGATTATTATGGCTACTCAAGACTGATAGCGTGATATCATACATCGGCAAATCTTCATCGGCGTCTCTAACTCCGCTTGCTAACTTGTTTTTCATAGTAGCGCCAGATTTGACCCAATTGAGCATTTCTTTGTATACATTCATATTCTCATCTACAATAGCATCTACAGTCAATTGACCATATTCAATTTTGTCTCCTGGAGTTAGTAAGTTTGTTCCACGGAATTGTACAATCGTAGGCGCTACTGATACATCTGGATGCTGGACTGATTGCGCAAAGAACTCTAAGTTCTTGAAACGCTTCCTTAAAATTACAAGTTTAAACCCATTAGGTTGTAAGAAGTTCTGGGATTCTAATGTAGATTCTGTGGTAGCCATAACTAATCCTCTGTTGCTTACGTGTATTTATATGAAAAAAATCTGAAAAAAATCTAAATTAGCTGTTTACATGGGTTTGGTTTATTCGTATAAAGAATACATCAAAAGGAGATACACAATGCAAATCACATTCGATACTCGCTACATCAAATCATACTCAACCATCAAGAACCTCAAAAAAGCAGTTGAAAAATTCGAAGAATGTCGCTATGTGGTGTCTGTAACAGAAGAAGGCCGTTTTTATCCAATCTTCATTGGAGAAGAAGCATTACAAGCTGGCGTCCACTTTCACAACTTCCCAGTAACTAACTAAGGAGATATACGCTATGATGCAGTTCAACGCTATTAACGAAATCATCGCAATCGCCACCAACTCGATCAAAGAGGTGCGCATTGAACGGTTTGTTGATACCATCAATTTTGATCGTAATCACTGGATGGTTTATACACCTGAAGGCCGCCTCTTGGATGACTTCACTTCTGCTGGTCCTTTCGTAGATTTCGAATCGGCTAAGCGTAACGCAGAAATGAACGTAGGCATGAAGATGAACTGGGAAGATTTTTAATGAATCGCACTATCCACTATGTAGGTATGGATCAGGCCACTTACGAACGTGCACGACGCGTTTGGGGTGGTCCTGCATACTACCACAGGTGGATGGACGACCGGGTTTGGACTGAGGTTGGTCCTGACGATGTGGTAGTCGTTGATGATCCAACTTATAACAAATATGTTTGGGATGCAAGTGCAGTTCCTAGTCAATACACTGATTGAAATGGAGATATAAAATGGAAAAGATTGTTCGTGATGAAATGGTAGCAGTGGCAGTATCGTCTGGCTTCGGCGCTGGTTGGTCAACCTGGAATGATGTTGATCCTATGGATGCTCGGTTCAACCAGCTGTTTCTGGATGAAGAGTATAAAAAAGCCGCAGATCTCTGTGAGCAATTGGGTTTGGGTTACGCCAACGGTGCTTACGATGTTGTTATTCGTTGGGTGCCGGAAGGGACTAAGTTTCGCATTGACGAATACGATGGATCTGAAAGTTTGGTTACTGAAGATCTAGATCCTTGGAGGATCGCATAAAAAAAGGAGCACCGTCCTCCAGTGCTCCTTAAGTTGGGAGGGGTTGGTTCCCCTCCCTTTTTTATATGACTTACGCCAGGATATTATCCACGCGGAAGATTCTGTAGTACTGGTTAGTCTTAGCAGTTGCAAGACCATCAGCAGGAGTTGAACCAACGAATGGGTTAGAAGCCATGCCGTAGCGTGTCTTGAAACCAATTTTAGGCTGGAACGTGTCCTCAGAAACGGCGCGAACCATTGTAAGCGGTACATATGGGCAGTAGAACACACCGGCGTCATATGGGTTTGTGCCCTTATAACCAACGTTGATGTAGTCTGTAGCAGCATATGGGTCGATGTAGATCTTCATGCGACCGTTAAGTACACCAGCGAATGTGTTGCCTGTGTCGTCTACGTTAAGAGCAGTTGACATTGCAGGAGCATAGTCAAGCATACCTGAAGCTGCAAGTGCAGAAGCTACGTCTGAAGACACGATAGCAAAGTTACCTTTACCACGACGTGTTTCTTTTGCGATTACGTTCGCTTCACGCTCGAGCTGAAGAATAAGACCTTTGATCTTCTCTACGCTCCAACGACCATCAGCATCTGTTGAAAGGTCAAAGATACCGTTGATTGCTGTGTTTGCAGTAGAAGCACCAGTCTTAGCTTGGCTATTGATTGTGCGAATAACTTCACGGTTGATTTCCGCAAGGATCTCAGTTGAAAGGATGTTCGCAAGCTCTGTTTCAGCGTCAAGACCGTGAATCGCTTTAAGGTCTTGTGCAAGCTCAAGGCTGTACTCAGCTTTCAACGCGCGTGATTTCGCAGTCACGGTCGCTTTTTCGATGGTGAAACCCATTTCATTGAAAGACGAACCACCTGTTGAACCAAGTGCTTCAGCATCTGCAGTTGGCATACCAGAAGCAACCGATGGACCTGTACGGTCGTTGTCGATCGAGCTATCTGCGCCAGCGTCTGTAAGACCAGCAAGACCTGATGGACCGCCAGTTTGTGTTACAGATGAGTCACCTGAGAATGCTGTGTTTGCTTCGTTGAAGAGAGCTTCAGTCGAACCAGTTGAACCAGCACCGTAGCGTGATTTCATTGCGAAGATCAAGCCTGTTGGGCCAGTCATCGGCTGAACACCAGCAACGTCATACGCCATCATGTTCGGCATAGCGCGGCGAACAAGTGAGATAAGAACTGGGTTCCAGTTAGACGCTGAACCAGTGTTGTTGCCTGGAGCAGCTTCTGTGAGCATGTTGTTTTGAGCAGCTTGTGAAGCAAACTCTTTTTCTTGGTTCTCAAGAACAACAGCCGTTACGGCACGACGGTGAGCATCTTTGATGTCTGCGCCTTCGTTGAGAACTGGAGCCCATTTCTCTGTTAAACGATCATATGTTTCCATAATTGGATTTCCTTATTTTTGGTTTTTCTTAATTGCATTAACATATGCAGCCATTGCGCCAGAAACTTCGACTGTATCGTCGTCAGTATCTTCTTCAAATGATTCTGCGATAGATTCAGAAGATGATTTTTTAGTGAAGTATGATTCTTTGATAGTTTTCACTTTCGCAGCGAAAGCTTCTTCTGATTCAAAGTCAAGATCTTCAGCTAGATTTGCTAGCTTTTCAATTTCTGTTTCTGCGAGGCCGCGCGCGGCTTCACGAATGACGTCGTAGCGCTTATACAAGTTAAGCTCTTCTGCCATTTCGATTGCATTAGCTGTAGTTGCGTCAAGTTTCTCTTCAAGAGATGCAACTTGTTCAGCTAAATCGTCAACTAGGTCGACTTTGGAATCTGGAACTTCAATATAAGATTCTGTGAAGAGATCTTTAAGCTTTTCCATGAAACCTTCTGCAATTTCAGTACGGAGACCGTTGTGAATTGCAAGACGGTTTTCTTCCATCCAATTTTCAACTACGTAGTTTAGGTAACCATCAACTTTTTCGACTAGGTCGGCTTTAGTTGTTTCGATTTCCTCTTGAAGCGCTTCAGCATAATTTGCTTCCATGCGTTCAACTTCTTCACTTAACTTAGACTTAAGTGCAGCTTCGAAGATTATACCAGCTTTATTTCTGAAACCCTCTGAAAGAGTAGCTTCTTCGTTTACAAGTGCGTCAAGATCGCCCGAGAAATCGTAATCTTCAGCTTGTAAACCAGATGGTTTAGCAGTAGCTGTTAGATCTGATTTATCAGAGTTTTTCTTGTCACCCTTGCGAGCTGGAGCTGTTTTACCTGCGGCTTCTGCGCCTTTTACAGATTTAACAGATTGATCTTCTGCATTTTTCGGATCGTGAGCCTCAACAACATTCTCGTCATCATCGAGCTCAATATCCTGATTTACTTGATCAGTCATAATTGACTCCTTATTTGTTTTTCATCAACGAGAGGAAATTCTTGAACTCGCGAACCTGTGTCTCATAAAGATCAGTTCTCGGAGCTTTCTTAATTTCAGTCTCTATTCTTTCAATTTCCCTAGATTCGATAACGCCATTATTCCATACCCAGTCTACGCCTTCCATAATACCATTAACAAAAGCATTCGGTGCAGATGGATCTTGGACGATGTCAATCGTGTTTAACATAAAGTCTTCTTTGACATACATAACGCCGTTTCTATTCTCAAGGCTTCCCATACCACGAGTTGAAACACCTAGTTGAACACCGCCCTCAAGCAAACCTTTTACAATTTGACCCATTGGAGTATCCAAAATACGTGCTTTACCCATCACATCATTTCCCTCAATTCTGAGGTCTGTGATAAGATGGGATACTTTATCTAAGTTTACAGTTGGACCATCGGGATGATTTAGTTCCCCAACTGCGCGCTTAGTTTTAACTTGGTCTGTGTAATACTTGTTTACTGCACCTTCCATAACGTTCTTTGGATAGATGCGACCATTTCTGTTTTTACCTTCAGCCTGGGCAAAGATACCTTCAATGACATAGTTCTTCGAACCGTCTTCTTTTTTCTCAACAAGACATTGAACGTCTGTCTCGGTATACTCTGTAATAAGCTTCATTACTTAGCCCCTGCCATTTTTATAAACTCGTTAGCAGCCCTTTTAGCGTCATTGAGTGACGAATATTCGTCTAGTTTCTCATTGTCTACATAAGCTACAAACTTATTCTTTTGTTTATGCACCATGACCTTATAGCCTTTTACTTTAGCGTCAAACACGTGCTCACCAGGTGGCATAGTATTTTTAGCTTCACGTATTTGTCTAAATGTTTTCATGGATACACTTTTTATATTCTAATGTATTTATATGTTTTAAACTTTTAACTTAATCTTCGTCTTCTTCAACATATTCTTCAGCAGCTGCATCTAGATCTTCATCGGTAATATCTAAATCAACTTCCATAGCTTCTTGTTCAGCAGATGCATTGCCCCACATTTCTTGTGATAATGCAACCTTTTCTTGTTCAAGTGCATCTGATACTTTTTGTCTCAGAACATCATCAAAAACGTCATTAGCTTTATTAAACTCTGCGTTTGATGCAAAGTCAATCATATTCTCTAATGGATTTCTTTCTTCTACTTCAGACATAATAACTCCTGTATTTCGCTGTGATTATATATAAATTATTATTGAGCTGACTTTGCAGCTTTAGCTTCACGGTCAGCCGCAGCGGCATCTCGATCGGCTTGAATTTGGTCATTAACTTCAGTGTTGTGAGCCTCAACTTCATCATTTTCAGGCATCTCTTTGTTGATTTGCTTTGTCATAAGTGAAATTTCATCATCATCAAATTTAAGAATGTTTTTCATTACCCACTCTTTAGAAAAGTACTCGCCAACATAATTTTGTACTTGATCTAGAGATTGTAGTTTTTCTCTTAACATTTCTGCATCTTTTAATTCTGAGAAATGGTTATCTCTAGCAAATTCAAAAATAATATCATTTGACCAGGTTTCCCAATCATCTTCGGTAATGATATTTTTAAGAAGAAGTTGTTTCTTAAGAAGTTCTCTAAATAACATAGAGAAACGTTTACGCAATCTATCAATAAACTTTTGGAACTTAAGTTCATCTCTAGAAATTTCAGTAGATCTTCCTAATGAAAACTGTTGTTCCTGTTCTAATCTAGCAATCGGAACGTTAAGTGATCTATAAAGACGTTTTTGGAAATAAATAATATCATCAATCTGACCGAGGTTTTCACCTCCCGGAAGAGTACTAATCTCAGTTCCTCTTCCACCCTCTTTACGAGGTAGCCAAAAATCCTCAAGCATAGACATATGCTTACGATCATCTTTAACTTCACCAGTTGAAGCATCATATACAAGTTTATTACGGTATCTTGCCATGATACCTTTCATATACTCTTCAGATTTGCCCTTAGGCATATTGCCTACATCGATATAGAAAATTCTGCGTTCTGGTGCTCTTGCTAGACGATAGATTACAAGAGAATCTTCCATCATCCGCAATTGATTAATTGGTTTAAGAGCTTTATGTATATAAGATACTACTTTCTTTTGAGTAGCATCTAGCAAACCCGATGTGACGTAAACAACTGAATCTTTTGTTAATTTGATTCCGCTATTCTGTTCTCCAGGTTTTTCTTGATAAATGTAGTATTCCGTAGAACCTTCAACTAAGCTTGCGCCTGTAATAGGATCTTTTGTCTTTTTAACTTCTTTTACTTTACGCATTTTAGCGGAATCAATAGGTCTAATATCTTGAATACCGGCCTTTAAGTTTGACTCATCAACTACAGCGTGAAAGTTTAATCTTCCATCAACATACCATTTTCTAAAAATATCATGACCCAAATCATTAAATTTGAGCATATACAAAATATGGTCGAATTCTTCAATTACTTTACTTTTAATTCCCTTTGAGACCTCAATGTTATCCATATTAAGGCTAACAGCAATCTCATCTCCACCCGATACCGCTTCATTCACAATATCTTCGATAGCCGCATCAACTTCAGGATGCATTGCCACGCCACGATATTTGTGAATTAATGTTGCGTTGTCTTTAGACTTATCGCCATCTAAATCTACATATTGACCGTAATGAGCACCTGCGGCCGAAACATATCCTGCTCCGTCCTCATCTACTGTTGGTACAATAGACTTCAGTTTCTTTTCTTCTTTCTCTTTAGTTTTAGATCTTGCAATCTCAAACCCAAAAAGTTTCAACGAATTATCGGCCATATTAAATCCTATTATTAGTTAAGACCAGGCCAATTAAGGCCTGGTCCAGTAGTATATATGATCTTATTAAGAAGTCGTGTTTGATTCCCAATACTGAACTTGGAACTCAACTTGGAATCTTTCGATATCGTCGTTTGCGCCATAGCTCAAATCAACTGGCGAGATGTTTGTTGGGAAGCAACCACGGAAGTTGTATGTCTTCAGAACACTTTCGTCTCTATCCAATTGCTCAACCAATAGGTCGGCATTGTAATCTACTGGAGCTGTAAGACCGGTATTTGCCTTGTGGGCATTAATACCATTCATCCAACGCTCCATCGCGTTACGAACTGCAAAATCAGTATCGTTAATGATTGTTGGCGTCCACGTATCAAACGTACGATCGCCAGCAATTTTAAGTTGTCTTCCGCGGAATGGGATAGTAACTACACCCATAATTGATCCAGGAAGTTGTGCAGCTTCACACATGAAAGATGTAAGTTCTACATCTCCACCTGCATAAGCCGGAAAGTTGATTGTCGCCTTAAAGAGGTTAGGACGTGCGCCACCACCTTTTAATTTGGCTTTAAAATCGTCTACTCCAAGAATAGCCATTTATTTTCTCCTAACGTCTATTATACTGAGCCAACAACTTCTTCAAATTCAACACCGGTTCTAACTGCAACGAAGTTAAGCGTTACGAAGTTAATTGAACGTGCTGGTTTGATGAAGATGCTTGCGATGAATTCGTTTCTATCAATGACTGCTGCTGTGTTATTTGTTTCGTCACATACAACACGGAAGTCAGTGATACCACGTCTACCTTGGATTTCTCTAAGGAATGGCTCAACAATGTTCGTGAATTCTGCGCGAGTAAACTCATCGTTGAATTCGAACATCACGTTACGTGCGGCAAGAGCAATTGCTCTTTCAAGGACGAGGAAGAGTCTACGTACGTTGATACGATCAAATGCACTTGGACGAGCCATGTGTGTTTTATCACCGTAAAGTAGGATACCTTGACCAGGAAGGTTAGCAATTGGGTTAATGCTATTACGATATAACAGATCGCGCTCGGATTTATTTGGTGAGTACTCTAGACCGGTTACACCTAAATAAACACCACGTCTCTGACCGGCTGGTGAATACCACGCAGCTTGATCATTGTCAGATGCCGCCATAATACCGGCAGTTGAAGAAGCAGCAGGAATTTTGATGTATTGATCGTTATACTTATCATATACTTTAAGATAGTTGTTATCCATGAATAAGTAAGAAGAGTATGTAAACGTTTTAGCTGTTGTGATAATATCGTTATTAACATCATTTGATGTAACAACATCAGAACGAGCAGGGGATGCAACAACAACACAGTCTTTACGAGTGCCTTGAGCAATTGCAATAAGATCATTAACTACTGCCGTTTGATCTGTTCGGCTTACCATGCCAGGCGCAATTAAGAAATCTACCTGAATATTATCAGCGTCTTCAAATCTATCAAAGCCTGTTGCATATTCTGATGTTGTTAGTGCCGCAGAATTTGAGCCATTAACAAACGAAATTTCTACAGCCGCCGGAGAAGCCAATTTATAGTCTTTACCCGAAGTAGCATTTGTACCTGCATCGGCATCAAACTTACTTGCTGTACCAAAACCAGCTAACCACACGTAGTTAGATCTTGAATTGATTACGTCTTTAATGTAGTTTGAAGTTCCATCAGCAGCTTTTGCATCTGCCGCAAGAGAAACGAATGGGAATGTTTCTAGAACAGTTCCACGTGCGCCCGTGAAAGCACCGTCTTGATCAATAACTACTACGTGCATTTCATCACCAGAAGCATTTCTGGCTGCAGCATACGCGGATGTTGTTGGAGCCGCGTCAAAGTTATCTTCGTACGTCCAACCAGTAAACGCAACATCATCAGCGCTATCAACTGCGCCTAAGAATGAAACTTTTAATGAATTGCCAAGAGCTCCTGGATATTTAGCGATGAATGTGTGTCCATCTGAATCCAAAGCATCTTCTTGGAAATCGAATGAAACCTGATTTTTTACTCTAGCTGTGAATGTTGCGTCGGAATCACCACCATTTAAGCTTTCGCCTGAACCTTGTGTTGCTTCTCGTACAATATAGAGAGAGCTTGCATAACGTAAGAAGTATGCTGCTGAGTGAAAATCAATTGAATTTGTTTTATCTGGACTACCGAAGACCGATACCAATCCTGCCTCATCCGATACTAATGTAACACTATCAACTGGACCCCAGTTGAAATTACCTACAAAAGCACCAGTAGTGGATCCGACATTTGGGACAACGCCGGTAAGATCGATCTCTTTAACGGTAATCGCTGGAGATTCTGATACTGCCATGACTCTTTTCCTTTGAGTTAAATTATAAGCTTGTCATAATACGTTTATTTTCAAATACTATGTGTATTTATACTAAAGCTTATTTAGAAGTCTTGATGGGCGTAGTCGACTGCCCATGGATGATCTTCCCTTTCAATCGTATTTATAGCGTCACTACCATCATCAATGAAGCCAAATGGCACCAAGTCATCCTCAATTGATCTCATTCTTTCATTATGTAACATTTGCTTTAAATTAATGTCAGTCATGTCTTGGAACATTTCTGATAGCGCAAAATATCCAAACATTACTAAGTTCATCATTAAGTCATCATGGTTTCCGTCACTCGCTTCATATGATTGTCCTTTAGCTATAAAGGTAGAAATTTCCATAATTGTATTAGTATCATTAATAACTAATTTATCATTTTCAATAATATCTTTAATACCAGAACAGCCAAGTCTTTTCACTTTACGATCCATACTAATACCAACACCATCCGATTTACTTACGGAACTGACGTGAATATTCTCATATTCTAAGTCGTGATATAACCCTCTTGTTACTAGAGTGCCCTGATCATTTGATTCAACAATAACATACGCATTATTATAGGAAATCGCATACTTATAAATAATATCGGGGAAGAGAATAGGCGAGATAGTATTACATCGATAAACTGCAACTTGCTTAAATGGATGCTCAGTTATGTCGATCACATTAAAAGTAGAATAGTCCTGTCCTCTTCCCTTCGCAACATCAACTAAAATAATATATTGGTGATCATCCTTTGTTTCCTCATAAACAAGCATATCACCGGCTTCAAGAATTCGAATAGGTTCTACAGCCTTTAACCTCATAAGGGTTTCGGCGTTGATTAGAGTATCACCTCGTCCAAAAAACGCATTACCAAATTCTTGGTCAAACTGCAATTGTGATGTATTGCCAATTGTTTCTATTTTCCAAGCTTCATCACGGCCTGGAACATCCCACCAATCGACGCGAAATGGTTTATATGCATTTGTGCTTTGTAAAGCACCTTGCCAAATACTATAGAATTGGTTACCAATACCATTAGCCGTTGAAGTAATAATAACCTTTGTATCTTTACCTGATGAAACAACCGGATATGTCGACGTATAGAATTGTGTTGCATTTTCAACAAAAGCAAATTCGTCAAGGAATAGAAGGTTAATAGACAAACCACGAATAGATGAACCAGATGTTGCTGCAGCAAGAATCTTAGAGTTGTTACTAAACTCAATAGAACCTTTGTTTAGCGCTTTAGTCCCTGGTTGTAGAAAGAACGGTAGGTTTTCCAACATCAATGTAACGCGGGCTAGCATCTCTCTAGCAGTAGCACCTTTATTTGCTAGAATAGCAATATTCTTTTCAGAATGGAATACTGCGTACCAAAGGAGATACGCTACCGATGAAATAGATTTACCTGATTGCCGGCAAGCAAGAACGATAGAAAATCGATTCTCGTTAAAGTGGTCGAACATTTCTTCTTGATACGGATAAAGCTTAAAAGGAACTAGACCTTTATCAAGTGAAATAACCTTACAATATGTTATAGCAAAATATGCGGGATCGTTCATGCACTTTTGGTATTCAAGAATATTTTCTTGAGTCCAACCTTGAACAATTCCGTCACGTTTCACATTCGGATTACCTAAGTAGCCCTCATTGCCATTTACAATATTATTCATCTTTTAAATGTGGTGTAATATCCACCACGTTACTCTCCACCTGTTTAGCATGCACATCTTGAAGCATACGTTGTAGATCTGTTGTTGAGCCGATAAAAACATTATTAGTCGTTGATCCACCTTCAATAGGTGTAGGAGCTGATTTTGAGTTGATATCTTTGTGCTTTTTATTTAGGTCGACTAATTTATCATTAACGTCAGCCGTATTTTTAATTAATGTGGCAAGAACCTCGTAAGCTCTAGGATGCTCGCTTTCTCTAGCCACTTCAATCATATTTTCAAGAGCATCAGTACCCTTTGAAATTAAATCGTATAAAACGGTTCTGGAATATTCATAATCGTTTTGATAATGTTTGTTTTTTTCTTCATCCATTATGCACTATCCTCATAACTATAAATTGTAGTAGTAAACCCGTAGTCGCTATCTGGACTTGCATTAAGAGGGTTTGGATTTACTTCAATTCTTACTGATGGGCTATAAAGATCAAATGCACCATCGGAATCTATTTCAGTTCTACCAGAATATATATCAACAATAGGTTTCCTAATAATACTTGCTTCTTGAACTGCTCCATAGAAGTTCGCATTCATTTGGAAGTCTAATGTATACTGAATAATACGTCTACTATCTAAAGCACCTTCGTAGGCATCAGTATAAGAAATACCGTTAAGCGTGATAGGAACATCTTCTTTAATATCACTAAAATCTGCGAATGGTTTAATAGTTAACGTATACTGAGGACCAAAGTATGGCAGAATTTGTTCAATGATTTGTAAAGCATCATCTTGGGTTTTAGTATAGACGTTAAGCTGAAATCCAATTATATAAGGAGTAGACGCATAAAACTTATTGCGCGTAGTAGAGTCACCAGAAGTTCGGTTAATATTATTTGTTTTTTGAAGCTGCCTCTGTGAATCATACTGATATGAAATAATCTCAAATGACATACGAGGAAGTTTAATGGCAACTTTAGTATCTTGTTCTAAGTCAGGATTTTCTCTTATTCTGTCTAAAAAGCTTGTAGCAGGAGCATATGACAAAGGAACTCTTGCCTGGCTTATAACCTTATTTGAAGAATCTGTACGAACAACGTAAATGTTATTAAAAAGAGAGCCAAACATGGCAACGCTTTTTCTAATGCGTTCGTGATAAAAATGATTACCTAACATTACTGTGGATCTCCAAACGGATTAGTTTCACTGAAATCTAAGAATTCAAGATCTGTTTCAGTGGTATCAAAAAAGTCATTATCTTCAGTTTCGGATAACTGGTTATCCTCAGCTACTGCAGTAACCAACGCAGTAGATCCCCTAGTACTGGTAATCTGCTCACCTATTATAAAGCTATGATAATTGCCATCATCTGCACCGACATGAATAAGTTGTAAGACATTGTCTGAAGCAGAGAATCCAGCAACTTCTCCTGATATAACCGTACCGGTTGATAGAGTTTGATTAACAGTTTCTCCTACAATCCAACCTGCAGATGCACTATCAAGGGTAGTAAGATACTTGTAAGCATACCTACGCTCAATATCGTCAATCGCCGCAACGGCTGTGTCAAAATCTTCGCCAGAATACTCGAAGAGTTCACAACGTAGCTTATATGTAGGTAGGTTGCTTAACTGGTAAAATGGGGATTCATGCTCGACTGCCATAATTTGAAACATTGAATTTGATAGAGGAAGATAAATGATATCTCCCTCGTTTGGTCTAGATGTTTCTAAGATATTGTCAATTCGAGCTACAGTACTTTCCCACCGTCTTCGTGATACAACGAATGTAGCAGTATCTCGTATTTCAACGCCGAACTTGGCAAAAATATCACCTTCACCATCAAAGCCTTCAATGTTTTCAACATACATTTCAATTTGGTATGCCGCACTAAATTTTGATGGAACATCTTCACCGAGAATTTTATCTTCATTGACGATAGTTCTGGGAAGGTAATATACGTCTTGGCCGTAAATTTTTAAAGATTCAATAATTATATCTTCATATAAATTTTGTTCGGATTTGACTCTTTGACTGAAATATACACTAGTTGCCATTATATTATCCTACAAAGAAATCCGTCGGCATTTCAAAGTCAGTGCGAATCTTTTCCCTGAGTCTTTCTATTTGGGCAGTGGCATCATCATACAATTGTCTACCATTAAGAGTGACACCTCCAGGCATTTGCATGCCTTCAAATTTACTCAGATTAGATCCCCATTGTTGTTTAATAAGCTCTGTGGTATATTCTTTAAGCCACATGTCGTTATAAACTTTACCAAATGTTCCTGGATCTACAGTTTTATATGCTTCATAAATTATATATGAGCCGGCTTGAATGTCTTTATCGGAAAAATCTCCGTGAATATAGAGGCGATTCATACTACGCGAATATGTAGTCTGTGGCTCACCGTTTAATTTCATATCAAGCATAGAAAGATATTGATTTAATTGGTCGTAATATGCAAGATCACCGGCGAAGTTTTGCATATCAGCGATATCGTTTAGCATCATTTGATATTTAATATCAAAGAAATTCATTGAATTGTTAAATGAAGAAGAAATTCGGAATAATTTTGATACAAATAGAACATCGTCGGTTGTTTCAATGTATTCTCTTGATACATCGCTGTCACCTACGAGGTGTGCAACATATGTTCTATATGTCGCGTCGGCGTGAAACTCTTGCCAATATTGAATTGCTTCGTCGACCCTATCCTCTAATTGGTCAGGGTCGACGTTGATTTCTATAACAGGCTCACCTAGTCGTCTTAAACAATAATCAATAAGTCCTTGTCTGGTAGTTGGGTTTGCCATGTTAAATTCCTATTTTCTTTTATTTATGATCCTGCGCCGAACAGAGTTTTTAATGCAGTACCAGCAGAGTTATAAATTACAAGAGAAGTAGCACCAGATAGTTCACTTGACGTTACAGTATTTGCGCCTAGTGCAACACTAAGAGTGGCATCAGCCATATTAGTAAATGTTGCAGATCCAGAAACATCACCAGACAAAGTCAAAGTCATATCGTGAGATGCTGCGAGCTTCGCGTTGATATTATTTTGCAGCGTAGTATCAGCGGATGCTCTTGCACTAGCTTCAGTGTTGATGTTATTTTGCAGCGTAGTATCAGCGGATGCTCTTGCACTAGCTTCAGCATCAATATTACCTTGAAGAGTAGTATCTGCAGCTGCTCTTGTAGTAATTTCAGTACCTAGAGCTGTATCATTTGTTGTATCAACTGCATTGATGAATGAAACGATTTCTGCAAAGGTGTCTTTATCAGCAGTAGAGGCATTGAGGATAGCATCAATTCTTGCATTTTCAGCATCTATGCTGTTCTGCAATGCGGTATCTGCAGCAGCGCGAGCGCTAGCTTCAGTCGCAACGGCACCGTCTGCATACGTATTCGCAGCTGCTTCTGCCGCGTCTGCGTAAGTCTGGTATGCTGTGGTGATAGCTGATTCGCGATCCCCTGTGTTGCTGTTTGCCGCTGCTACTGCTGCATTTGCTTTTGAAGTTGCGTCTGTTGCTGCTGCTGCTGTAGCTGCTGCTTCGGCTGCATTTGCTTTTGAAGTTGCATCTGCTGCTGCTGTTGCAATTGCTGCTGCTTCTGCTGCAACAATGTTGGCCTGTAGTGTGGAGTCTGCAGTTGCTCTTGTAGAAGCTTCGGTATCAATATTACCTTGAAGGGTAACATCTGCTGCCTGGAGATTTGTGATTTCGTTATCACGAACACTTTTAAATTCTTGACCAATTCGTTGTGCTAAATTTACCATTATAGTTCTGCCTCAAATTCTGCGACGGTACCTGAAAAGCCGTCAAGGTTTGCTTGGATTTCCGCTGCTTTAAAATCAACATAGTCAGTTACCTGTTGACCTACTGTACCGTAAGCATACGTTACTCTTAAAGATAAACCATTGTAATCATCTAGTCCCGAAATGCTATTTAGATTTGATGTGAGATTTTCTAGTTTGAGTTCTGCCTGAATAACATCGCCATTAACAACTACTATATTCCAGTAATTGCCGCTTATAGCAACGTTTGAAGGTGTTACCGATCCGTTAGAGATTAGTAACTCTTCTGTTTCAAAGTTAATACTTTCGACACCAGACTTTGAAACTAAAATCCATGCCGATGTGGATTCTACCCAACGAAACGTTGCAATCCCAGCACCGGCGGCAGGATCTGCTATTGCATCAAGTACGGTAACAACCATACTGTCATGTTTAACTGCAATTGCATTTCTAGCTGCTATGGTAGCAACAGTCTTGTTTGGGCCTTTGTATAAAATAACTGCCATTTTTTCTTTCCTTAGTTAATTAAAGACATTTCAAAATCATCGATGTCGCCAATATTGGTTAGCGAGAATGTCCCATCAGGTAATTCAGAAGCTGCTGTAACCAAAGCTATTTCAAAATCTTCTACAGTACCTGCGCTAAGTGCCTCCGTAAGATTATCAAGGTTAATATTATCAAGGTTTATATCGGACGTAACAGTAATCAGATCGAGTTTTGACACAATATTTGAAAGTGCTGTAGCTACTTCTGCAAACGTATCATACTCCACAGGCGCGCCTGTTGTCAACTGTGTTAATTGAACATCTGCCTGTCTTTTTACTATAGCCATTTTATAATCCTATTTAACCTCATCGGTATTCATCAATGAGTTATCAGGGGACCTAAGCCCCCTGATAATGCTTCAATTATGCAGGTGTGTATGCGTACTGTACAACAACTGCTTTACCGTCGAAGTCGCCAGAAGCGTTCGGGGCAAGGTTGTATACAGTGGCAGATCCACCAACTGTTGCAGGAATGTCGTAAGATACAAAGTTAGCATCTGTGTGACGTACTGTACCGAAGTTGAACAATACACCATCTTTAGGAGCATGTGTCAACGTGATTGCATCGGCTGTGACCGTAAGGATCTCAGTGATGAATCTTGCACCGGCAAGGAGCAGCGCCGCATCCATTTCTGTTTTACTGTAAACAGCAAGGTTTGTACGAGCAGTACCAGCATCAGTAACACCGGAAAGGTTACCTAAGCCAGTTGTGAGTGTTTCATCAGCATTCGTACGAGCTGTAGCTTCTGCAGTAATGTTAGACTGAAGTGTAGTATCTGCAGCAGCACGCGCTGTTGCTTCTGCATCGATATTGCCCTGCAATGTAACGTCGCCGGCAGCACGAGTAGTTGCTTCTGCACCGATGTTGGACTGCAATGTAACGTCTGCGGCAGCACGAGCTGTTGCTTCTGCAGTAATGTTGGACTGCAGTGTTGTATCAGCTGCTGCGAAGTCAGCTGCAACTTTAGCAATAGAACCTACACCAGAACCGTTAATGATATCAAGTGCATCTTCAACTTCAGCAAGCGTATCGTATGCAGCAGTAACTTCACCGCGAATTTCTGCTTTAGCTGCAGTTACGCTGTTAGTGATAGCTGTAAGAACGTCATCGCCAGTGCCATTTACGTTGATGTAAGTAGCAATTTCGTTGAGTGTGTTAAGAGCTTCTGGTGCAGAATCGATGATGTCTGCGATCTCTTTACGGAACGAACCAACTGTAGATGAATCAGAGTTGATTACTGCAACTAAGTCTTCAAGTGTCTGGAAGTCACCTGCTTCGAAGGCAGCAAGAATGCCGTCAGCATATGACTGAGCAGCGGTATCACCAGCAATACGAGCAGCTGTTTCTGTTGAGATTGCTGTTGCATTGACACCTTCAGCAGCAGTTGCACGAGTAGTCTCGGCAGTAATTGCAGAGGCATTTGCAGCTTCAGCGGCACGTGCGGTAGAAGCTTCAGCGGTAATTGCAGCAGCATTTACGCCTTCTGCCGCAGTCGCGCGGGTGGCTTCTGCAGTGATGTTTGACTGAAGTGTAGTATCGGCAGCCGCACGAGCTGTTGCTTCATTGGTGATTGCAGTAGCATTTACACCTTCTGCAGCAGTTGCGCGGGTGGCTTCTGCATCGATGTTACCCTGTAATACGACGTCAGCAGCTGCGCGAGCAGTTGCTTCATTAGTAACACTTGTAGTGATTTGGGCTAGGTCTGTTACCAGTCCGTAGATGGTATTCTTATGTCTTTGTAAAACGGCCATTTATTCTTCTCCTAAGAATATTGTATTAACTGCAAGAGCTATTTGCTCAAGTTAGAGGAATTGATGGCTAATTCCTTAACCAGACAACGTATTTCTTTCATGATAGGCTTCATATTATTATTATATTCATTCAAAGCTTCATCATATTCAGTCTTATTTATGTCAATAAAAATTTTGTCTTTCTTTTTAATTATATTATATTTCTTCACCACTTTTAGCCATGCAATAAAGTAGTGATCCCTTAAAAGAATCATAAGATCATACCACCTAAGCTAAAGTGATATAAGATAGTACACAATAATTATAATCTAAGTTATCTTCCGCGTCAAACAAAACCTTAGTTTTATCCTCAGACAATGTACATGTGACTTCGTAAAAAACATTCGTATGAATGCTATCATAAATCTGAGCCATATTAAAAATTATATCACCCACCGCAGAACTAGGTAGAGTAATCTCATTATTAAGTATTGCCGTTCTTTCAATAGTCTTTGTAGTAATTAAACTTTGTAGAACTTTTAAGTCCACATAGGCTTTAGTAGCCGGATGATAGTCATCCGTAGGTGCATATTCGGTCTGGTTGTTTAGTTGTATAACGTTGGATGCAGTTAAAGGTTTAACTTCCCCGCTTGGCCTCTTGAAATATAGTAGGGAGTCGGCCATATTAAGCGCTACTTCCCCGACTTCTAGTACTTCTGGGTCGGGAATTTTCCCTGGAACGTTACTACGTTTTAGTTTAATAATTAATTCTGACATGATTTAGTCCTAAAGTATATACTTCATTATTTGCAAAACTATATTCTATATAGAATATAGATTATATATCTAATATAAAGTGGCGTATTTAGAATTCGCCGCCGTCATAAACATTTGACCAGTAAGGTATACCGTCTTCTGATACCATTAAAGATTGACCTGCAGTGCCTATAGGTAATACAATCACTTCGTCTGAGTCCGAAGCAAAGATCATATCGCCCTTAGTATATGATACTATTCCTGTACCACCATTAGCCGGAGATATAGCTTCTGCATTATCCTGCAAACCAGCTTGAATACCACCGGGTTTTATTGATACTATCCCGTCACTATCTACTATAAAATACGTAGCATCGAATTGTGCGCCCCCGAGCTCAGTAGTACTGGCAGGAACTAGAGTTATTGTTAAAGCGTTATTATCAGCATCTATACTTGTGCTAATACCATCAGCACCAAGAATAGATAAGTTATTATTAGTAAGAAGTTTAAGTAAATCTGTTCCCTGATCAGCCGACAGATTTATAGAGAAAGCCTGATCAGCATTCTTTAGGTCATTGGCAGAAATTGTACCAAGAGTAACAGACTTCGCCTGTATAGATGTTTTAGTTCTAAGAGAGCCTGTTAACTTTGCCATATCAGATTCTAGTCACGCTTGGGGTTAATTCAACTTGGCCTTCAATAACTCTAGTAACTGTTCCGGATGGGCTGACAACTTCTACATCGTAAACATATCTTCCAGCTTTCATCGCATTCGATTGTGCTGCGGATAAAGAAATATTTAAAGTATATAGCTGTGATACATCCAATTCTACAGTAAAATCTACTGCAGTAAGGGAGTTATAGGTTTTTCTTATCTGTCCGTGGTATGTGAATGTCGACAGGTCAACGGCATTACCATCGCCATCTATAACATCTACAGACGCTTCGAATTCAGACCCTTGGTCTACTGTAAGATTTGCATAGATTGCCATAATGTTATCCGCCGTTAATAGTTTGTGTTAGTCTTATTTATAGGAGTTTTATTTATAAATATTAGCTAATTTAGGTTGAATATCGAAAATATTAAAACCTCTAATTGAATTCATTATTTCCGTATGTGATATAAACTTATTTGTCAGACCTAATCTAATATCTTCTGGAAATGATTCTACTTTTCTTATATTTTCAAAGTCGTTATGCCAAAAAGGAAGTTCAGAAAATGCTATTTTTTTCAAAGTTAAAGGATCTAAAGATTGTATTGATTGTTCATTGGGGTAGTTTAAGATATTATTGAATATTGTGACTGAAACATATTCTTTATTTTTAAAATAATCTAATATATCAGATAAAAGAAATATGTTATACAAAGAAACGCATACATTTATAACAACTTTATTTCCAGTTTTTTTATAGAAATTCTCTAAGTTTTGTATAGTATCTTCAAATGACCCTCCTCGGATCCAGTCATAAGTTTTATCTATACCATCAATACTAGCGCCAGCCTTTATATTTGGAAGAAGTTTTAACACTTCATACCATTCATCGGATATTCTTTGAAAATTGCTTGTTATAATAACTTCGCATTTAGGATTTACTTTAGATAGCGCTTTTAAAATTTTAAGATTATTTTTATCAGCAAACGGTTCCCCGCCTTTAATTTGAAGATATTTCAATCCAGGTAAGACTTTAATAACTTTATCAATAGCCGAATCTGATAATTGAAATGATGAGTGAATCTGTCTGTCAAATTTAGATTCTATCTTTCTCCACTTAGAGCTAAAATAACTGGAACATGTGACGCATGTTTGATTACATGTGTTGCTTGTGGTTAATTCTAGATATGAAACTTGAAGCGTATCATGTATTTGTTTCTCATTATAATTATTAATTTCTGTCCAATATCCATCTATAGCTTTCCAGCAGTGCAAACACTGAGGAAGTTTTTTTATACCTTCGGATTTCATAATATTTCTGACATGAGTATACTTGTCACCCAAAAAGAATTCTTGTAAATCATCTACATCATCTATATGTGTTTTAAAATATTCCCTATCACTTGTTGCACAGCATAATGTCAATAATCCAGATGGATCTACGGTAATTCCTAAAAATGGCGCATGACATAACATTTTCTGTTTACAATCCTAAAAATCTGTGTATAATAGAAGTATCACTTCTGGGGGAGGAGAGGTATACTACTCATAACTTTCTAATAACCAATTGGCTATCTGTCTATTGATCAAATGATCAGCTTTATCATAATTATAGGTTGTCATCGGAATGCTATCAAGTTCTGCCTGAAGACTAGTATGAATCTCCTTTAACTTTTCCGACGGCAAATTCCATATAGCGCAATCGGCAGGATAACGAATAGTATTATACCACAACTTCACATGATGTTTATCGGTCCATTTAACAAATTCTACCATTTCATCCCAATTTTGTCTCATTGGGTTAACCATGATAGACAAGTCTCGATTTCCATCTTTACAATATTTATTAAAGATTTCAAAGTTCTTCATAAGGACTGACAGGTCACCATTAATTCTGATTTCGCTATAGCGGTCGTGTAAGAGACTGTCGATAGAAATATTAATATGAATGTTGCACATATCCATAATTTTTTGAACACGCTTATTGTACACTGTACCATTTGTAGCAATGTTTACTTTTAGACCAGGATTTAGTTCTGCAACGTCTTCACAAATATCAAGAACAATCTTTTGTGCAAATGGTTCACCACCATTAAATCGTAGCTCTTCGAGATGAGGAATAAACTCCCTAAGCTGTTGTCTAAATTCATCTGTATAAATTTGTGGAAGAGGCGGAAGCTTATCACGGTTCTTGCGAATACCAGAACTTAAAGTTCCAGAACACATTACACATTCGAGATTACATTGATTACTTAACTCAAGTTCCATCAGGCTTGGATATTTTTTTACTGTAAATTGGTCGTATGCTTTAGCTAATGGCCAAACACCATTATCAATATCTTTTTTACACTCAGCACATTTACCTTTAAAAATATCGTTAGCAATATTGTCTCTAATCTGTTGGTATTTTTCACCAAACCAAATATCGCTTATAGAATGAGTAGGGCTCCAACGATCAATAGCTCCCACCGTTAACCAGCACGGCGCTACCGTTCCATGGACAGTAAAGTACATATTGTTAACTGGGGCTTTGCAAAGAGCCATAAATTATCTCACTCCAATCAGGAAAAACTTCCTTAAAGCTTTCATTTCTAATACTATCTACCAATGTGGTTTCTTGAATAAAATCTTCAGTAAGATCCTCGCCATCTTGCATCATATATGAAAGAATGTTAACCATAGATTTATTATCTTTATGTTTCTCATAAACCTTAGACTTACTATACGCACTAAGATTTTTTATGCACAATCGTTCAGGCCCATGTAAAATATTTGTAACAACCCTTATGTTGTTTTCTTTTGCCCATTCCAAAGTTTTATCAAAGTTCCATATGCTATAGTTGTTTACTGTTGGATGTAGATTTACATAAAACTTTTGGTTATCATTAAAGAGTTTGCAATTATGACTTACAGTTTCCCAAACAGTACCTTTCCTTTGGTATTCCGCTCTAGAGCCAATATCGTCAACACTTAATCCGATTCTAACAAATTTAAATTTCTCTAGTTGGCTTAAGATTGATGTATTTACTTTACTACCATTTGTTGTTATATTGATTGCAATATTTTTAGCATATTCTGATTGTGATAATATATCAATTAGCTTCCTAGCTTCGGGACTTACAAATGGTTCGCCACCAGTAAACTCGATCTGAATAAGATTCGGAACTATTTTTTCAAAGAAGTAATCTTCATTTTCAGTATTTAATATTTTATTAGAAAGGTAATATGATTCATCTGGTATATCATAACCTCTAAATGCTTTATCTTCTTTTAGTATGAGACTGCTGTATGAAAAATCACACATACGGCATTTAAAATTACACACATTACTAAGTTTTAAATCTACAACTCTAGGTGGTTCAGCATAGGTTGTAGAATAGTCTTTTGGATCAATTTGTCGAAGAAAGGTGTAGTTATATTGGTTTCTATAGCTGGTCAATCCAGCCGCTTCTTCTTTCCAGCACGAGGAACACTCTGGAATCTTTTTATCATCTAAAAATGCTTGCCTAATTGCCTGCATTTCTGGACCATTCCATATGTCCTCATACGAATAATCTTTAAGGCTAGGTGTTTGATATTCTCCTTGAACATCTTTTTCAGCAAACTTACAACACGGTCTTACTAATCCAGCATTATCTGATGTGATTGAGATCCACGGTATAATACAAAAGTTACTCTTCATCTTTTACTTGGCAATATGTTTTGCACTGTCTGGCTAGTTTACTTTCATCTTCCCATGATTCAGGTAATGTTTTTTTAAACCAATCACTGTTCAAAATATCTTCTAGGTCATTATCGAATATGTTATACTCTTCACGATTTTTATAATAATCCATAAGAATTGTTTCTTGGCTAGTTTCGTGTGCGACTCTTGGAACATCCATTAATTGATCTGAAATACCATATTCAGCCTTTGGAGTCCATTCTTCCGGTGCGCCCATTCTATCATACATGTAAATAACATTAGCAAAAAAACAACACGGCAAAACTTGTCCATCAGGATTTACTAATACCCTTTTTGTCTGCATCCATTCACATTTAATATTACATTTATTTTGGTGTTGCATTACGTATCACTTCCATTTTATCTTCTTCTTCTAGAAATAGAGTTTTCCAAAAAAGTCCAGGGGAATTAGTTTCATCTAAAGAAGATTTTTCTAAAAATTTAAGTTCACCCACTTTATCGATAAATTCAAATTTATTAGAATCTCTCTTAAATCTATTTGAAGGCACGTAAAAAATATCCTGCGCTCCTTTTTCTTTTACCAATGAAGCTAGATTGTAGATATCTTTTTCATTGTGTTTAAACACAACGGTAAACACTTGAGATATACCTCCGGCAGCAGTAAATGTTTCCATATTATCTAGAACTGTCTGTAAGTTAGTATCCTGTCGATATAGTGAATGCTGATCCTGTGTAACACCATCAATTGCCCACATAACGGTGATTCTTTCTCTGCCTAATAAACCAAATTTCCACCACCAATCAGCATTCCTAATACTACCATTGGTATTAATTAATATTTTACATTTAGAATTATTCATGATATATTTTACAATTTCAAATATATCTTTATTCATCATGGGATCTCCCCATGTACCACAAATATCAATCCTGTCGATATGGCTTAAGTTTTTAGGAGTAAACGCTTTTTTAAACTCTTCAGTTGACCATTGAATAACAGGTAACCAATCGACTTTTTGTAAGCCATTAGCATCCGTTCTATGGCATTGAGGACATTTAGCATTACAGTGTGTAGAAATGTCGAGCCACAGACTTAACTCATTTTTATTATATAACTCATCATAGTTATAAAATTGTTCATCTGATATGAGTCTCATGTTATACCATCTTTAGATTCTTGTTTTATTTTTTTAATGTCATCTTCATTATTTAAATTAAAATTTTGCCAATAAAAATCCCTGTCATTTTTCAGCGAAGATTGTTCTAAATAATCACTTTCACCTTTACTATCTATAAAATGATATTGGGGCTCTCCCTCCCGGAATCGATTTGATTGCACAAATGTTGCTGACACTGCGCCATTATTTTTTGCTAGAGTTGCTATATCATATAAATGCGCTTGATTATGTTTAAACACGATGGTAAATGTTACACTTATGCCGCCAGCTGCAGTGAATGATTGCATATTTTCCATAATTAAGCTTAAATTTGTGTTTTGTCTATATTTGTTATGCATTTCTTGAGTAGAACCATCGATAGCCCAAACAACGGTCATACGATCTTTGCCTAATAAACCAAATTTCCACCACCAATCTGGATTTCTAATGCTACCATTGGTATTGAACAATACATTTGCATTTGATTCATTTAAAATATATTCAGTAATTTCAAATACGTCTTTGCACATCATGGGATCACCCCACGTTCCACAAAACTCCATGCATTTAATATTATCTAACGTTTCTGGCGGAAATGCTTTTTTAAATTTATCTAATGTCCACTGTTTTAATGGGATCCATTCTGCCTTTCCCAAACCATCTCTATTCGTTCTATGGCATTGTGGGCATCCCGCATTACAGTGGGTTGTCAGTTCAAAAAATATCACTGATTCTTTATTGCTATAATGTTTATTAAAATTTGAAATGCCGCTACTCATTTTTTAAACCAACTCTATGATCAGATTTTACTGAACAGAACTTTTTGCATAATCTGTGGCATTTATCTTCATCATTCCAAGACTCTGGAAGGGTTTTAGTAAACCATTCATTGTTTAATATTTCTTCTAACGTATGGTTAAAAACATTATGGTCTTCTTTAGTTTCCATATATTCATGCAGAGAAGTTTTATAATTTTTTTTAGCAACATAGTCACCCTTCCGCCAAATGCCGTAGTGCTCAATATCCCATACATTCGGATCATCTCCCAAAATTGATATGGTATATTCTATATTAGCAAAGTAACAGCATGGAAAAACTTGACCTTCATGATTTATTAATGCGCGTTTAATTTCCATCCATTGGCATTTTATGCCCAATTTATTATCAGATAAATCTGTCATAATCTTTCCATTCATGCGGCTTGTTCATACTATTTGTAAAGTGAACAATCTTTAAGTCAGGATGAAACTGTCCATTATAGATGTATTCATTACCAGTAACCTCATAATATCTATCAGTTAGTTTAGCGCACATTTCTTTATCATCTGAACTTAGCCAGCGGGTAAACCAAGCATCGGGCATGAGTTTTAGATCCATTCCATATAGACTGTCTTGAACGAACATAAACTCGCCATTCACTGGACCATTTGTTAATCCAGCTTTGATATAGTAGTTTGTATAATAAGATATATCACTCATAAACTTTTGATAAATGTGTTTTGTTCTTGAAGGCCAAAACTTATAGAATCCACCACTCATCTTAAATGGGGTGCCATTAAAATTCCACCAGTATGGAATAGAAACAAATTCATTCTTCTCGCATGGATAGTTGATTACGTCCTCATAGTCGTTAATAAGCAGTTTATCGATGTCCATAACAATTACGGGTTCATAGATATCCATATTAAACACTTGAAGCTTATTCCACTGCAAAGGAACGTGCGGGTGAAAAGGCTCACGAATCCAGGTTACCTCATGCTTGCTTAGCTTTGAGTTAATATAATCTTCGTACTCAGGTCCATATTTGTTTCCTATTCTTACGCAGAATATCTTCACAGAACCCATTCCATTTTCTTATTAATGAAGTGATACATCTTAGCACTAGGATCCGCTCGCTTCATACTATCGAATTTTTCATCAATAATGTAATGCCAAGGGCCGTTGAGATATTGAATATCGATAGACTTTGAATGAACCAAATATGAAAACAGAGTTTCATTATCATATCCAAATACACGTTGAATGTTGTGAGGATACATTGAAACTGGATCTTCTTTAAGCTCGGTCATAAAATCTAGATTGGCTCTGATATTTCTAAAGTAACCCAACTTCTTAATAACATCCGATCCAGCTACCATAATTCCGGTATTAAATACATCATTATCTGGATCTAGACCATCCTCAAGCAACATTGCGTGGGTATTCCAATATTTTGTAGATGGGTTACGAATGCAAGTGTTATAATCTTTAGGAGATACGGACTTACCCCATTCTGCTAGTTTATTGGAATGGGCACAACCAAACTTAGTCAAATCATGCGCTTCAAAAATATCGTCTGTTGTGTTTGGGATTACGTCAAAGTCAATATAACATACTGCATCATATAATACTGCCATATCTGCCATGGTCCAATGCTTATAGAAATTAACTATATCATAGTGTGAAACTTCTGGATATTCTTGTTCAAAAGTGGCAACAAAATCCTTATAGTAATCATCCATTTCATATAGATGATAATCGGCACCAATCGATTCTGCGTATTGTTTCTGTCTTGCTACAATTCCGTCATAGTTTTCCTTAAGCGCATTTTTGGTTTGAAGACTCTTATCAGTTTTTACTTGAACGTCATTTTCAAACCAGCCAGGATTATCTAACTTATCTTCTGGAATATCAATGAATACGCTATAAACTACCTTTTTCATTTACCAATTACCATATGTCTTTTGAAGTCACCTAAGTCTAAAGATTCTGCATATGCAACATAATCTAACTTAAGACTTTCTGCAAATAAATCTACTGTTGGCCAACAATTAATGTGTGCTGTAAGATCAACAAAATTATTGCTCTGAAATACTATCCAGGTATCCTTAGGTTTATTCTTAATGATAGAAAGAATATCCTCTTGCTCCATGTGCTCACAACTTGTGTTAATGATAGCAGAGTATTTCGATAAATCTATTTCAGCATCAACCTCTTCAGTTATGAAATCAATATTACTGTCATAAAATAGTTTCCATGCATATTCTTCACACATCGGATCCATATCAGCTGAAGTGATAGCCATCTGATCAATATCAGGCCACATTTGTCTTAGTTGATATGCTGCCATACCATACCACCCGCCAGCAACATAAAAATGTCCGGCGTCATGATTGTAATGTTTGTGGAATTCTTTTGCTAACCACTCTTTGCTTTTCCAGTGGTTAATATCGACTGAGTGACCTATATCTTTAATGCGATATAAGTCATCAATACCGTACATCGATTCATCATAAACTTCTTCAGTAAGCTTTAGTGCTCTATATAAGATCTCTGAGTTCAACGTCAATTTCCTCAAATGTGATTACACATGGATCATAATCAATTTCTTTTTGATATTTCTTTGATTGTACATATTGATTATCAAATGTAAAATAATCAAAATCTTCATGTACTATAAATCTATCTATACCCACATATTTCCGTAAATAGTAGTCTCTAAAGCCAGTATTAAAATGAGTCCAGTAATTATTAATATCTTTGCTATTGGTGTCCCAAGACATAATAGAACTATTTACTTTTACATCATAGTTTGAAAGTCTGTTATACACCTTCCCCATTTTCCAATGAGAGTGGATAAGAGTAAGTTTTTCCCAGTCTTTTTCTTCTGTATGAATAAAGGGATCTTTGCAGATTTTAACATCAAGATCAAAGAAATAAGTTTTACCCTTAAAAGGCATATCTGGATCAAACAATCTAAGTTTGTTCCAGACACCTTTTAAAGTGGGTTTAGGTAATGGGTCTATGATAATGATTTCTTTGTCTATACCAATTTTATCATCAGTATAGCAATAAAACTTAAAGTCCGATTTTGCTACGGCTTTAATATCATGGTATAATTTGTTGACATATTGACTATTATATTTTGTGCCAAACTTGACACATATCACATTATACATTATTAGTCCTTTTGGTCTAATTTTCTCGCACTATAGATGCTTAATAGCTCAAACACTGATTTAGCTTTTCTGATTGACAACTTAAGTTCTTTATCTTTTGACTTGGAAATGATGGGATCTTCAAGAATAGCAATTTTCATATTGAACAAAAAATCAGTATCGATATTTAAAGATTCCACCTTATTTAGCAAATCTTTTGGGGTAATAAGGTATGTCGAAGAGGCCGAGTTATAATTTTCTTGAAGAGCTTTTAGGGCCTCTTCCCGATCTTGATCGACTTTCCCATACGCTTCTTTAATCTTTTCAGATTCTAAAGCCCATCTACGATCAATCTCACTGTTAATCATTTGATTAAATGTATTAGCTTCAGCTTTAACTATAGCTCGTGTAGCAGTTTCGATTTCTTCTAATGTAATATCTTGTAAAAGATCGTTAAAATCACTTGAAGTGAAATCCACTTCAAGAACATACGGCACTAATCCATTTTCTTCTTGATAGAGAACCTCAATTAATGTATTAGTCGGAAAATCCATAAAGGTTGCTGATACAACCTTACCGCTAAAAATAGCCATAATAATTCACTTTCTTTTATTATATTAAACTTGGTAAATTCTTAAGTAGTTTGTTGAGATTGTTGTTGCTGTGCCACTCGGAACTTCTTGTGTTCTATAGTCGTCGGTATCTACAAAGCGCTGTAGGTACGTAGAGCTATTTAGCTTCGTATCAGTCATAGCAGAACCTCGGTTAGTACCAGTTCCGTTAATCCTGTATCTGATTCTAGTCCCGGTCACTTCTGCCGCATAGTAGTTAATCATTGTGCTAAGTGCGTTTCGTAGTACGTCTGCAGAGGCTTGTTGAAGATTTGTTCCAGACTTTGTATAACATACTGGAAGTTGATAAGAACCTTCAGATGCAGAATTGATTCTATGCAAATAGTAATTCGTAATAGTCGTTGGTTGATCTTGAGTTTCTGGAATACCAGATGCAGTATAAGCACCGGCATTTGCTCTTGTATCCACAAATACTGGAGTGCTGGAAACCAATGTTGACCCAGCAACAGAAGAGCTTGTTGAAATATGGTATGTTCCAGCTTGTGCAGAAGTAGTGTAGCCGGAAGTTAATGTATCGATAGCTGGAAGAATAAAAGTATCCCCGAAGTCAGCAGCGGTCATTTCTCTTAGGTCACCACCATCATAATATAACGGATATGAAAGTGTCGCATTTGTCCAGTTAGTTAAGCTTGTGTCAATTGATTGAGTAATCCTAGCATATCCTACAGTTGTAGTAGAAACGTTCGGCGTTTCTGCCTCTGTATCGTAGTCTGTTACATCTGTTGTTCCCTCGCCTGCAATCAATCTAGTATCATTAATAGTTCCAAGATTACCGCCACTTGCAACGACTGACAAGTAAACATATGGATTTAAGCCATATTGGCGAATGGCTTCTGTTTGAATTGCCTCGATTTCGCCGGAAGTCATCTCCCTAAGATTACTTCCATCCAATTTTAAAGGTGTTCTAATTGCCATTTTAACTTCCTGCTCCGTATAGGGTTTTTAATGCGACGCCGCTATTATCGTATATCACTAGACCTACTTCGTCTTTTAATTTCGCTCTTGATACGGCATCATCGGTTAATTCAGTTGTATTTATGCTTCCTGGAGTTACACTTATAACACCACTTGAAAATGTAATTCCAGTCCCTGCAGATAAGTGTGCTCTTACTTCAGCTGCACTTGGTCCAGTATATGTAATAACACCTGAAGTTGAGTTATAGCTTAGTGATCCATCTCCACCAGCATCTGTTACGCTAATATGCGCTCTTACTTCCGCAGCACTTGGACCAGTATATGTAATAACACCAGTAGCAGAACTATAGGATAACGATCCATCTCCACCCGCATCAGTTACGCTAATCTTACTTCTAAAATCTAGGTCATTATCAACTAGCGCATATACCTCATTGATTGCCCCGACAAGATCGGAGTCTTGAGTTGTGTTCAGAGTCGTTAGATCACCAACATATGTAGAAATTAAATTTGTCTTAGTGACAAAACTGTCCATAGTGTCTGATAAATTTACAATTACTTTTGCCATTATAGTTTCTCTACAATCTGAGTTAACATTTTTTTGATATCATCAATATCATTTTTCATTTGCGCAAACTCTTGATCTTTAGCTTTTCTCAGTCGCTTTGCTTCACGGGCTTGTTCAAGTTCACTTCTATTTATATTGATTATAGCCCCAGTATTTAAATCTCTTGCCATACCGGGGCCGTTATCTGCTTTAACTAATCTCATTATACACCAAGCGCAATCGCTCTTAGGTCACGAATAATTGGAACTTTACTACTATTCGTTGACTTAAACACAACCTTGATTTGGAACTGATTAAATGCTGGAAGTGATCCGCCTTGCCCGCCGATAAGGTATTCGTATGATCTAAATACTTCTGGATTTTCATCTGAAGGCATATTATTTTCAATTGAAGCTAGCGCCCAGTCGGTATCCGTAAGCAGCGTTGTGCCGTTTGACACTCTGTAATAAACATCAAAGCTTGCAACCGATGGTCTGTTTGCTGAT